>UMCI01078828.1_pt1 | contig 138093 bp, 108 predicted proteins | sample 1964211 | NCBI WGS metagenome assembly UMCI01 (sample SAMEA4835966, study PRJEB28245) | human gut metagenome | biome: gut microbiome; material: fecal sample | place: Denmark | collected 2008 | reverse complement strand
GATTTTATAGATATTGCTTGGAGAGGACTTAGAATTCAACCTCAATTCTAAAATAATTCAAGTTGTTGTCCTGGAGTATTTATTTCCTGCACTTTCTTACCATAAAAGAGTTCGATAGCACCAAACTGCTTATCAGTTATACACATAATTCCCACTTTTCCAAGTTCTGGTAAGAATGATCTAACCCGCTTCATATGTACTTCCGCATTTTCACTACTACCACAATGACGCACATAAATCGAAAATTGGAACATTGTGAAACCATCTTTCTGAAGATTTTTCCTGAAATCAATATACGCCTTTTTCTCTTTCTTTGTTTCAGTAGGCAAATCGAAAAAAACCAATAGCCACATAATACGATATTCACTAAAACGATCCATCACATCTCAGGATAGGCAATACGACGCACCTCTCCACTAAAACATTTATAAAGTGAAGCAGTCGTTTGAGATACAGCAACCATTAAAGGACTCCTCTTACCATCAATCCTAACTTCCAAAGTAGGAATACCCAATAATTGTATTTTCAACTCTTTTGTCAATTCCTCATACCTCATTCCACTTCTCACTATACCAAAAACCAATTCATCTACATAAGGACGATAAGGTTCCATTATATCATCTGCCAGACAGTAAGCATTATAACGATTATGGTGATGAATACCTAAAGTCGGCAAAAGTCCACTTGTAACCAAAGCTCTTGCAACAACTGCACGCAAAATAGCATATCCATAATTTAACAGATTATTAGGCGGAATTCCCTCACGTTCTCTTGTAAATCCATCAATATCGGAAAACAAGTTTTTCCAATAGAAAGCTGCTGCACGAGCTTCCAAATTATCAGAATCTCCACTCTTTACATCTGCAGCCCATATACGCATGCATTTCATTTCTTCACCTATACACTTCCGCAAAGCAGTAGCTTGATTCTCTATTTTTGCACGGATAGTCTGCTGCCAAAGCTGTTTTTTTAATGGAAGAGATGCCTCCAACTGCTGGCGAAAACGCTCATTCTGAGTTGTGTTTCCATACAAAGGAAGCATCAATCCCACCGGCATGCTTTTGCTATCACAAGTTATCACAGCAGAATTATTTTCAAGCAACGCTTCCAAGACTCCTGAAGTAATAGTTATTTGTTTATTATCCAATACCACAACTCCGATATCTTCTACTGGTTTTGTCACTTCCGTTTGTTCTTTAAAAGCGCTAGGTAGAGACTCATTCTTCACAACCTCTGGCAACTTAATCACTAACTGTGCATTACGTAAAGAGAGATAAACCGGATTCCCGAAATAAAGAGTTTTTTTTATCATAAGCTTTTCCTTCCACCTATACTTATTATATTTCCAACCTTATCAATCTTAACTGGAACGCAAATAGATTTTATCATTTCTCCATCCCATGATTTTTCAGCTTTATTATTAGCTCCTAATTCAAGAGTTGAAACGATTGGATTAGCTATCGTATGAGGTACAAAAAAGCATTGTGGACCAGACGAAGAAACCATTTTATAGATTCTTCTACTATCTATTTCAGGAGATATGTTACCTGACTCACACTCCTCTACCGTAGGTATATATACCAAATCATTGGGTGACAACGTAAACAATAATCGATCTCCTTTAGCATTCGTCTCTGGTACGGGAGTCCATCTCATTTTCAGACGTTCTATAACAATATTCAATGGAATGGTTTCGTAGACCCGATCACCGGAAGATGTCTGGTAAACAGCAAAGAATAAGTTCGTTCCTTTGGCAGCTTCTACATATTTAGAACGTTTATTAGCCACACTACCTACATTGAATTTATTGCCTTTCGGTTCATAAACACGTACTCTATAGATAGGCTGGTGTAACTTGCCCCCATTCAAAACAGTTAAGTTTTTATTCATCTCACTGATACCATCCGGTGAAAATGCTAATGCTGGATTATCATCATTATTAGACAAATGATTCAGAAGTATTTTTTGTATACCAGTATCTGTCACAGCTTCTTTGATTTTTTTCATATTAAAGCTAGCATCCAAAGGTTTACGCACTGCTACCAAAGGTTCGGAAGTATTGTCTGTAAAATAATAAACAGGAACTTTCGATAAATTCAAATTCTTCCACAAATAGATGTTCTCCTTAAAATATCTCTCAATACCTTTCTTATCATATTTATATGACATGAGTTCGAGAACCTTCTTTTTCATCTTTTTATCTACAATCATAGATGGAGCATCAAGTGCAACCGACAATCGAGCCTCTTTTACTCTTCTCAAGTTGACACTTCCAAAGGCTGTATCCTTATGCATAGGTTTGCGGATTGCAAGATTATCTCCATGCACCTGCTTCTTCAATACCTTTATTCCATGTTCATCGAAACACTGATAAGTATTGGACGACTTGTTTATAACCCGCAGATTTTGCTTGAAACCCACAATAATATGCTCTAATGATTTCCGAGCATCCTGAGTAAATGTATCCCATGGCTTTTTAATACTCCATATATAATCCCCCTTATCATTCGTTTTCTTTTTATCACATAATTGTCGCTGTAAATCTGTCCGGGAGACTTTAGAATTTTTGCTTGCCGACTCATTACTCAAATAATTTACGTGATTTCGTGTAGCGCAAGCTATTATAATTGCATCCATTGCATGATGACGATGGTCGATACGCTTCTTGTTAAAACCTTTTTGGTATTCAAGCGGCATTGCTGTCTGGAAAACCCTCTTACCTGCTTTATCTTCCCACCCACCAAACTGACGACTATCAGTCAAATGGTTCAATCGGTCAAAACGGGGATACACTATCTGATTCCATACATCATTCATACCCCAATCTCTTTTGAGCCTATCGGTAACGGTCCCTGTACAAACAACCATATTCTTGGAAATATCTTCCTGTTCATACTCACCATCCTTATCTTTTTCACGAACAATATTAGATAATAGCCTCTTTACTAACTTACTGATATACCGACTATCATTCAACTGGCGTTCAATAAACTTTTCTGGAATTTCATCCATGAGCAACTTCTTCATCTTATTTCTCGACTTGGCATAATGTTCCTTAACGAATGCCTCATAAGCCTCAACAGAAAATATTTGAATATGCTCAGAAAGTTTTCTTCCGTGATGCTCCTTTATGAACTCATATCCTAAAAGATTATCTTTCAGTTTATTCACTGCCGATTCACATATTACTTTATTACTAAATGAATCGTCAAAATAACGTGCTTGCGGTATAATATGTTCTATCTCATAAGCCGGTGTAAACAATTGTCCCAAAGGAATCACATTTCCTGTATAGGGTGAACGATATCGCTGTTCTAACCATAATTTATACCGTAAGAACTCTGAATGAGTCGGCTGCCTCATAACATCAAATTTCTTCAAAAAAACGGCAATATCATCCGGTAACTCTTCCACGCTATTCAACACCCCATCCTCATATATACGCAACAATTCCTGCTGACTGGGTGAATAAGGGCGTACATTTTCCACTCCAAATTCCGGATTCATAAACTCAATCAACAAAGCTTTAATGCGCAGGTTGGCATTTTCATTTGCCTGTATCTGCTCGGAGATTTGTTTACGTTTCTCTGATGAGTTTTTTATCTCACGCCCCAGTTCCACATGTATCTCGTCAATCCGCCCAACCTTTTTCCAAATGTCACGAACGGTACGCAATGTCTCCAAAACCACCTGTTCGACTATCGGATTACGCAATGAATGTTGTTTAAAATTCCTCAAATAAATATCTATATCCTCGGGAGATTCCCATTTTGTAGTCTCTTTCGCTTCTGAATGTCTGTTATATACTATATAGCAAGCAAGCCATAACGGAAGTCCCCTGAAATCATTCAATGTTGAAAGGTTGACACATTTTTCTCTGACTTGTTTACATATAGATTCGTCAAATTCCCCATTTATAATTTTCTTTATGCGTTCAGTCGTCTTATCATCAATAGCCGTGTCAGTCCAATACTTCCCTCTTCGCATTAATGGCAAAAGTTTCTTGATAGCTTTTGCCGAATAGGCTCCATACTCTTTTTTAAATGGCGGACATTTACAGAAGACTTCCACAAAACGATCCGGTAAATTATATTTTGTCGCAAACGTTGTCAATGCTTTAACGATTTCTTGCTTATCTTCGACTGAATAAAGAATATGCCACAACGCCTCTTCTCTTCCTCCCTCTTCTGATAAAAAACTGGTTGGTATTTCAGATTTTTCTAGCAGGGACAAAATCAAAGAGCGAGTTTCATTACATGGATAAGATTTATCTTCTACGTAATTCCACCGATATTGTTCAGCTACTTTCTTAATACCAAATGCAGGATTAGCAAGAAAAGACTTCTGATCTATTTTCCCCTTATCATTTAACCACTCAAACAAAGCAACATAATCGCCCTCTGTTTTAAGGAAATCGACAGTCACATCCACATCTGTTTGTAACCTTCCATCTACTTCTTTTTCTCTTTTATAGATGCGGATATTATCAATGAATTGCCATAAGCGAAACTCTTGAAAAAGTGGCTGAGACTTAGCAATACATTTAATGGAAACTCGTTTTATTTCTCCGGTTTCTTTATCTACATATTGATTCTCCTCATAGGGACAATTGTCAATTAATGACTTTTTAGTCTTTAAAGGACGCTGATAAAATAAAATATCATCTATGAATAGGTAAACGAAATCTCGATTAGCAATATTTCTTTTATGAACTTCATTATTCGGATAGAGTGCCTCAACACATCTTTTGAATATATCGTTGTCCTGAAGTTCGGAATGGAAGAATATTTGCTTCAACAGAATAGCCCGCAATTCTTCTTTATAGTATTTACGTTCAACAGTCCGTATCAATTGTCCCTTTATTTTTTGACCAGGATTGCGCAACAGGGTATCATAAATATAAGTTCCGATTGTTTTGTTGCTTTTAGTAATATCAGCTTCTGTTTTTTTCTTTATCAACGTCCAATCTCCTTCTTTAGGTATACTGAAAGAGCGTTTTACACTTCCATCCTTCCCTAATTTCGGAGTACCATCTTCATTCAAATCCGTAGTTACAATAAATTCCTTCACCATTCCTTCCCACTTAAGAGGAACAGCACTTGTTCTACGGTAAATCCAACCATTCTCCAAATGAACATTATACCATGTTTCCTTTCCTTTTTTTTCGTCAGTCGCTTCAACTCGAACTACCTGCAATGCACAATACTCCTTTAACTTATTAGATGGCTCTTCCTCATCTTCGCCACGCAACTGATAATAACCACGTTTCTGATTAAAATTCAAAAGAATCCATGCCAATTCCTCCTTTGATATTTTTTCTGTTAACGCTTTCTTACGTAAATAATAGATAGTCCAATCATAGGGAACTTTTTTACTATCAGCTACCCACTCTGGTTGATAGTGAGAGAAATCAGCTAACATGGCCTGAAACGAATTCTGAAAAAGGAACACCCATTGTCCCATTTCATTCTTCTTCCATGGAAGCTTAGGCTCAACATCCGGCTTAAATTTACCAGGATGATGATCAAAATCTATTTCGTTTGCATAGTGTTCGGGCAGGAATCCAAGTATTTTCAACACTTTATGCAGCCTTTCGCGTCGCAACAAGCCACGTTCACGAAGTCGGCGTATGCCTCTGAATGTTGTTCTTTCAGAAGTTTGAGATTTAGTTACTCCTTTATCAAAGTCACCTAATGTTGCAGCATCCATTGGTATAATACGACTACCAGACAGTTCTATTAACCTATTTTCATTCTGTCCTTCATCTACAGAAGTCACCACTGCCCAACCGATACTATTTGTACCTAAATCTAATCCCAGTATTTTTTTCATTTTATCATTATTTTATTATGCATTCTCACAAAGTTAATAAAAAAAAGAATATAAAACCACGATTTATCAAAATATTGTCTATATTTGTAGCATACTATTTGAAGCGAATCACAATAAGGATTATTCCGTTGTGAAAACACTTAGGTTGCCCTCGTCCTTTTACGGGGGCTTTTTTATTATCATAGATTCTTAGTTTAGTCTCTTTCTTTTATTTTTCATTCCGCCTAATAGTGAAACTTTTATATCTGACAGCTTTATATCTATTCTAATTCTAAAACCTTTAAATTCGAAGAAATTCATAATATATGAAATTATTTGATTTATATTTTGGCAAAAATGCAACTTTCATTGATGTATATTCTAATAGTGATAAATATATATCATTAAGGAAATAGAAAAGCTAAATTCCATATATAAAATACTTATTTGAAGCGAATCACAGCTCACTATAGAATATGATACCAGTACTTTACTTAGAATTTAGCAATTTTAGACGTAACAACGATAGATAATTATTTTAATACTTAGTGTGAATATAATAATAAAGCTGACAAACAGCAATTTAGGTAGAAGAAAGGAAAGATCTCATTACCACTACTAAGCTGTTCAGCCAATGAAGCAAATCACAATAAGGATTATTCCGTTGTGAAAACATTAGGTTCCCTCGTCCTCAACGGGGGATTTTTTTTATCTTTGCATTCGCAAAAACAATTATCCAATGATAGACCAACCTACCATAGACAGAATTCTGGATGCCGCACAGATTGTAGACATTGTATCGGACTTCGTTACGTTGCGCAAGCGAGGTGTGAATTATGTAGGCTTGTGTCCGTTCCATGATGACAAGACGCCATCTTTCTACGTGTCGCCTTCCAAAGGGTTGTGCAAATGCTTTTCCTGCGGTAAGGGTGGCAATGCGGTGCACTTCATTATGGAGCACGAGCAGATGAGTTACCCCGAAGCTCTGAAATATCTGGCAAAGAAATACGGTATCGAAATCAAGGAGCGCGAACTGTCCAGCGAAGAGAAGCTGATGCAGAGCGAACGTGAAAGTCTGTTCATCGTGAATAACTTTGCACGTGATTACTTCCAAAATATACTTAAAAACCATGTGGACGGACGTAGCATTGGTATGGCATACTTCCGCAATCGTGGTTTCCGGGATGATATCATCGAAAAGTTCCAGTTAGGCTATTGCACCGAAAGTCACGATGCCATGGCTCAGGAAGCCATAAAGAAGGGATTCAAGAAAGAATACCTTGTCAAGACAGGGCTTTGTTACGAAACGGACGATCACCGCTTGCGTGACCGCTTTTGGGGACGTGTTATTTTTCCGGTGCACACACTTTCCGGTAAGGTGGTCGCTTTCGGCGGGCGCGTGCTTAGCAGTGCGACGAAGGGAGTCAAGGTTAAATATGTCAATTCTCCTGAATCGGAAATCTATCATAAGAGTAGTGAGCTGTATGGCATTTATTTTGCTAAACAGGCTATTGTGAAACAAGACCGTTGCTTCCTGGTGGAAGGATACACGGACGTTATTTCCATGCACCAGTCAGGTGTGGAGAATGTGGTAGCTTCTTCGGGTACGGCACTGACTCCGGGACAAATTAAGCTCATTCACCGCTTCACCAATAACATTACGGTACTCTATGACGGTGACGTGGCAGGTATCAAGGCTTCTCTCCGTGGTATCGACATGCTGCTAGAAGAAGGAATGAATATCAAGGTTTGCCTACTTCCCGACGGGGAAGACCCGGACTCCTTCGCACGCAAGCACAACGCTACGGAATTCCAGAAATTCATACAAGATAATGAAACTGACTTTATACGTTTCAAAACCAATCTTCTACTGGAAGATGCAGGAAAAGATCCTATCAAGCGTGCTGAATTAATCGGTAATCTTGTACAAAGTATATCTATTATTCCTGAAGCAATCGTCCGCGATGTATATATTAAAGAATGCAGCCAGCTGCTTCGTATAGAAGACAAACTGCTGGTTTCGGAAGTTGCCAAACGACGCGAAACGCAGGCTGAGAAGCAGGCGAAACAAAGAAACCGGGAAACAAGAAAGAATAATGCAGCCCGCGACACTGCACAAGCACCGCTTCCCGACGGAATGCAACCACCCTACCCTGAAGACATGCCTCCTTATCCCATGGATGGAGAAATGCCTGACAGTGGTGCACCGCTTCCACCGGAAGCTGCCGAATACGTATCTTATATCCCGCAGGAGGGAAAAGAAGGACAGGAATTCTACAAATACGAGCGCCTTATCCTGCAAATGGTAGTACGCTACGGAGAGAAAATATTGTGCAACGTTCCCGATGAGGAAGGGAAAGAAATTCCCATTACGGTAACGGAATACATAGTCAATGACTTAAAGGAGGATGAACTGGCTTTCCACAACCCGCTGCACAGGCAAATGTTGACAGAAGCGGCAGAGCATATACATAATGAAGGATTCACCGCAGAACGGTATTTCCTGGCACATCCCGACCCTATTATCAGTAAGCTAAGTACAGAATTGATTGCCGACCGCTACCAACTGAGCAAATATCACTCCAAAGCCCAAAGGTTAGTAACCGACGAGGAACGCCTATTCGAATTGGTGCCTACGCTCATGATTAATTTCAAGTTCGCCATCATCAGTGAAGAAATGAAACACATGATGTATGCCTTGCAAGACCCTGCCGTAGCCAATGATGAAGAACAATGTACCTCTATCATGAAACGCTACTCAGAACTGCGTGAGATCAAAAGTATTATGGCCAAACGGTTGGGAGACCGGGTCGTACTCGGTTAAATCACCTTACTCTTAATGAGAACGATAATTTCCTCATGCAGAAACGACAGTTTCCCCTAATGGGAACGATGATTTCTCCTAAAGGGAACGCGCGCTTCCTTTAATGGGAACAACAGTTTTCCTTCATGGAACTGTAGTTTCCTTTCATGAAATAACGTACGGGACTGTTATGTGAATGAATTCTGACGAATGAGATTCATAAACTCTTCACGAGTCTTTGCCTGATTGAAAGCACCTGTAAAATCGGAAGTGGTCGTTATGGAATTTTGCTTTTCAACCCCACGCATCTGCATACACATGTGCTTGGCCTCCACAACCACCATTACGCCCAGAGGGTTAAGTGTTTCCTGGATGCATTCTTTAATCTGGAGCGTCATGCGTTCCTGCACCTGAAGGCGGTGGGAAAAGATGTCCACTACACGGGCAATCTTGCTCAGCCCTGTAATGTAACCGTTGGGGATATAAGCCACGTGTGCTTTTCCGTAGAACGGAAGCATGTGGTGTTCGCAAAGTGAGAAGAAATCAATGTCTTTCACAATCACCATCTGACTGTATTCTTCCTTAAACTTGGCAGAGCGGAGCACTTCATGCGGGTCCATGAAATAGCCTTTTGTCAAACTCAGCATAGCCTTTGCTACACGTTCGGGGGTTTTCAGTAGTCCTTCGCGTTCGGCATCTTCGCCCAATAAAGTTATAATACGCTGATAGTGTTCTTTCAGTTCATCCAGTGCAGGAGATACGATTTCTTCTTTTCCTAACATGAGTAAGTTTTTATAAGGGGATGTTTATCTGCTCTTTCACAATAGAAACTTCTTTGAATACGCCTGTAGCACGCAACTGGCGCATCATGGCATCCGCTTCTTCAATGCTGCGGAAGTCTCCTACACGGCACAGCCAGCGGGGAGAGTTGAAAGAGGTATAAACAGAAAGTTCCGGGAAATATTCTTTGATTCGTGAGCCCACAGCGTGAGCTTCGTTCTTGGCTCTACTGGTATTGTTTCCGGCATACACCTGTACACGGAAACCCTGACTTTTAAGCACTCTGTTCTCCGTTCCGTTGGGGATATATTCCTGACCTATCAAGGCCTCGATGCGGGCATCCTGATGGATGGTTACCTTACCCTGTCCCGGCACATTGCGTTCCAAACTCTTCACAATGTTATTCTGCGCCGAAGCAAAAGCGGCGAAAGCAAAGCATGCAATTAAAAGTAAACCAAGCTTCTTCATAATGAATAATATAATAATAGACGGTTGATAATATGATTATAGAGACTGATAACCGACAACCGGCACTTCACCGGTTATCAATTATCAGTCTTCCATTATCTATTAATTAAAAGCATCAATGATACCTTTGAAGTCTGCTACCTTCAGAGCTGCACCACCGATCAAGCCACCATCAACGTCAGGATTAGCGAACAATTCCTTAGCGTTAGACGGTTTAGCGCTACCACCGTAAAGGATAGAACAGTTGTCAGCAACTTCCTTACCGTACTTGTCAGCAACTAATGAACGGATGAAAGCGTGGATTTCCTGAGCTTGGTCGGGAGTAGCAGTTTTACCTGTACCGATAGCCCAAACCGGTTCGTAAGCCAATACGATCTTAGAGAAATCTTCAGCAGACAGAGAGAATACAGAAGCCAACTGAGCGGCAACTACTTCATTCTGCTTATTAGCTTCGCGCTCTTCCAGCACTTCACCGATACAGAAGATCGGAGTCAGGCCGTTAGCCAAAGCCAATTTTACTTTTTCTTCCAGGATGGCAACTGTTTCGCCGTAGTAAGCACGACGTTCTGAGTGACCCAGGATTACATATTTAGCGCCTGTAGAAGCAACCATAGCAGCTGAAACTTCACCAGTGTAAGCACCTGATTCTTTATCAGCACAGTTTTCAGCACCTACGCCAATCTTAGCGGGGTCTACCAACGGAGTAACCGATGCCAGGTGAATAAAAGGAGTACAGATGATTACATCACAGTTAGGCTTTTCGCCGACCAACGCTTCATTCAGTTCTTTTGCAAGAGCAATACCCTCCTGAAGGGTTTTGTTCATTTTCCAGTTTCCTGCAACAATGTTTTTTCTCATTTTGTTTTTTATTTATTAAAAGGGTTAATGTATTTTTGATTTATAATTTGTGATTTATGGCTGAGGAAGCTCTTGCTTATCACTCACCACTCCATCGCTAATCACTTTATTTTTCGCTCTCTTCCTTTCCCTGCGCTTCACAACCAGGATGTCCACGCCGATAACCATCAGCAACGGAATAATAAACCACAAAAGAACGTAACCAATCGTGCGCAAATCACTTTCTTGTTTCTGCTGACCGAGTTCCAGTTTATCCAGACTATCCGTCAACACGTATTCATCCGGCAAGCTGTTATCACTCCACTTATTCAGAATGACACCATCCTTTATCAGCATCAGTCCGGGATTGGAACGAATAATGGTCTTCAAAGTGATGTCGTCCATCTGGCAGAAAGGATATTCTGCACCGGTCTTGTCACGCCACAACTCTATTTGTTCCTCCGGCGAAGAAGTCAGGGCATAAAAGCCGTACCCATGCTCCACACTATAATCATAGATCTCGTTAATAAGGTCTATATTGCTATCGTCAGCATTTTCAATACGATGAGCTACTAACAGGAATGTATACCCCTTATCTGATAAAATGCTATCGGTCAGATCCTCTCCGGTTTCCAGACTTACAATAGAGAAGTCGTGAATCGGAGGCTCGTATCCTTTTTCCTTCAACACCGTACGGGTTTCAACAAACGTCCATGTGCTATCCGGGTAATTATCCAGTGTAAATTCCTGCTTTTTTCCATCTTTCTCCAGAATGAACTTGCTCTCAAACACACTGGGTTTTGCTCCTTCGGGTATTTCCATGCCTTCTTTGATATCCTTTCCGATCTTGTAAGGACGGAAATCCAGAATAGGCAGATTGTCCAGGCAATAGAACGAAAGCACAAACACGAAAAAGAATGTATACATAGAAACCATCCATGCCATCTTTGCCGTAATAAAGCGGATGATTTGTGTTCCACCTTTGAAGACAGATACGGCTGCAATAAACAATACCACATTCTTGCCGAACGTTTCCCAATTTGTCAACACCCATGCATCACCGAAACAACCACAATCGGACACCGGATTCGCTAATGCCAGATACAGTGTCAGCGGTGTCATCACGATCATCAGCAACAATGCCAGAGTCGTAGCAAACCGCCGCCGTATACCGAAGAACAGGAATACTCCCACGGAGAATTCCAACGCCGACAATACGATGGCAAACAGTAGCTGCAAATATGTAGGAAACCACGCGGCCATTCCGAAAGCCGTCAGATAATCCTGAATCTTATAAAAAGAGCCTAACGGATCGACTGCCTTCACAAAGCCGGAAAAGATGAATACCGCCGCCAATAAAAAACGGCAAACATTCACCCAGCTCTTCCAGATTATATGTTTCTGTTTAGTCTCCAAATTCAATCTTAATCAAACCGAATACGGAATAATTAATCATGTCCATATAATTAGCATCCACTCCTTCCGAAACCAAAGTCTGTCCTGACAGGCTTTCAATCTGTTTCGTACGGTAGATTTTCATCAATATCAGATCAGTGTATGAACTGACACGCATGCTGCGCCATGCCTCATCGTAATCATGATTCTTAGCAAGCATCAGATCCAATGAAGTTTTAGCATATTTGTCATACAACGCCATTGCTTCTTCATTCGTGATATCGGCTGATTCCGCATATCCCAGTTCCAGCTGTATCAATCCGACAATGCCATAGTTGACTATCGCAATGAACTCGGAACGTATTCCTTCGTCCACCAACGTCACTCCTTTGGTTTCAATACTCCTGATACGATTGGCTTTAATGAATATCTGGTCAGTCACGGAAGCCGGACGGAGAATACGCCATGCCGGACCGTAATCATGTAGTTTCTTGGAGAACAAATCACGACAGATGGCAATGACATGCTCAAATTGTTGTTTGGTATCTTTCATTTCCTTACAAATTGGTTGCAAAGGTAGGAATAATTAAAGAAAAAAGAAAAGAGGGCACTCTAAATTATATTAAAGTGCCCTCTTCTTTATGGGTTTATTGATATCTTACGAACAACGTAATACCTGTCCCGGACGTAAGATTGTTTTCCGTGTAATACGATTCAACTGACAGAGCTTGTCAATAGATACTCCTTGACGGGATGCAATCTTAGACAATGTATCGCCACTCTTCACTTTATAGAACAAACCCTCACCGGAAGCCATGCTGCGAGCAGTTCCTTTTGAAGTCTTGGTCTTAGTGAAAGTATAATGATCAGCAACAACGTCTTGCTTTTCAAAGTCGAACATTAAAGCGGGGTCGATAGGAATTCCCAGGAAACGGGTTTCAAAGTGAAGATGCGAACCGGTAGAACGTCCGGTATTGCCACCTAAAGCGATAGGTTCTCCGGCTTTAACCAATTGATTAATTTCCACGATCTGTTTGGACAAGTGTCCGTAAACAGTTTCCAGTCCATTGTCATGACGAATAACGATATACTTACCATAGCCACGGCGTCCCTGATTCTTTACTACGCGTACTTTACCATCGAAAGCAGCTCGAATCGTATCACCGATGAATACTTTAACATCCAAACCATAGTGCATTCTGCGTCTTCTGGGACGATAACCGAATACATCGGTAATCTTCGTATGCGTGGTAGGCATACAGAAACCTGTCAGGTCCACTTTATAGCTTTCAGGAACGATAGCATCGCCATAAGCTTGTACATACTCATTGTTCCAAGTCGGATATAGACTTAGACCTGGATAAGCAGATTGTTCAGCACGTATCTGTTTCTGTAAAGCCAACGAGTCAACGCTCTTTAGTTTCCTGTCGATGGGGGCTTGTCGGGCAATCAAATCCTGAGAAAAAGAATTCAGGCTGACCATTGCCGTCGCAGCTATTAGGATCGTTTTAATGCAATTGAAATTCATTCCGTTTCGTCATTCTTTTAAAAAATTCTCCCAAAGGTAGTATTTCTTCTCTAAATGAAAAGGCTGTTCTTAACTATTTTTTCGGTAAGGGACTAAAAGGTACATATTAAATCACCTCCTAACTCCCTGTATATCGGCAAGATAAGGACTAACATGTTTTACAACATAAAAATGCAAATAAAGTGTATGTTTAACCGTTATTCAACTAATGGAAGCCCAGTTAACGTTAGTTTTCCGAAGTGCCTTTAGTTGGCGCCACAGGATTTCATTCTCCGGACGAATACCGGTAGGATCAGCATCCACCACTTCTTCAGCAACATTGCGCACATATTGCAGCAGTTGTCCATCGCGCGCTATATCGGCAATTTTCAGGTCGAAGGCAATACCACTTTGCTGTGTGCCTTCCAAATCACCGGGACCTCGTAGCTTCAGATCGGCTTCAGCTATTTCAAAACCGTCATTTGTCCGTACCATAATTTCCAGGCGCTTGCGGGTTTCCTCGACCAACTTATATCCGGTCACTAAAATACAATAAGACTGTTCTGCTCCACGACCTACACGACCACGCAACTGATGGAGCTGTGACAAACCGAAGCGCTCTGCATTCTCAATAATCATCACGGAAGCATTCGGTACATTTACGCCTACCTCAATCACAGTAGTCGCTACCATTATCTGTGCTTCGCCCGAAACAAAAAGCTGCATCTGCGCATCCTTCTCAGCTGCTTTCATCTTGCCATGCACTTTGCAGACTTTACAATCCGGAAATTCCTCACAAATATGAAGGTAGCCTTCTTCCAGGTTCTTCAAGTCGATTTTCTCACTTTCCTTAATCAAAGGATATACAATATATACCTGTCTGCCCTCTGCAATCTGCCTATGGACGGATTGGTACAAGCTTACACGGTGCGCATCATATTTATGAATGGTCACAATAGGTTTACGTCCCGGCGGCAGTTCATCAATGACGGAAACATCGAGATCACCGTATAATGTCATGGCCAGCGTACGCGGAATAGGGGTAGCTGTCATGACTAGCACATGGGGGGGCTGTGCATTCTTAGTCCATAAACGTGCACGTTGTGCCACACCGAAACGGTGTTGTTCATCTATCACGACCAGACCCAGTGAAGAGAAATTCACGGTATCTTCTATCACGGCATGCGTACCGATCAGTATTCGTACATCTCCTGTTAACAGACCGGTGAGAATGGCTTCCCGCTTTTTTCCTTTCACAGAACCGGTTAGCAATTCCACGCGTATATCCATTCCGTACAACAACTCGCGGATTGTTTCAAAATGCTGGTTAGCCAGAATCTCGGTAGGCGCCATCATACAAGCCTGGTAACCGTTATCCAACGCTATCAGCATACTCATCAGTGCCACCAACGTTTTTCCACTACCTACATCCCCTTGCAACAGACGGTTCATTTGCTTACCGCTCCCCACATCCCGGCGTATTTCTTTCAGTACACGCTTCTGGGCGCCGGTCAGTTCGAAAGGCAGATTCTTGGCATAGAAAGTATTGAATATCTCTCCTACCGTTTCAAATACATATCCACGATATTTCCGTTGCCTGTCTTTGGCATAGCGGAGAATATTCAACTGTACATAAAAAAGTTCTTCAAATTTCAAGCGATATTGCGCTTTACGAAGCAATTCCGGATTTGCCGGAAAATGAATATTCACCAAAGCTTCCGTCAGTGGCATCAAATGATGTTTTGTTAATATAGCAGGAGAAAGCGTTTCGGGCAGCGGTTCGCGGAGTTGCTGCACTACGGCGCTCATCATCTTCTCAATTGCATGAGAATTGAGGGAACTCCGTTTCATTTTCTCCGTTGTATTATAATAAGGTTGCAATCCCATTGTCGAGAGCTTCAGTTCCGAAGCATTATCGATATCCGGATGAGCAATATTGATCCGTCCGTTGAAGACGCTGGGTTTACCAAATACAATATATTCCTGATGTACCTTATACTTACCGACGAGAAATTTAATTCCCTGAAACCAGACTAAATCCACAATCCCCGTACCATCCGAGAAATGGGCAATCAGACGGCGCTGCCTACCTTCTCCAATCGTCTCAAAGCCCAGGATTTCGCCTTTCAACTGGATATAAGGCATCGTACCGTCTATCTCATGGATATAATAGATACGGCTACGGTCTACATATTTATAGGGGAAATAATACAATAAGTCGTGAAGGGAATAGATATTCAATTCCTTATTGAGCACTGAGGCGCGTTGCGGCCCTACACCCGACAGGTATTTTATGTCACGAGAAGCTAAATCAAACATGAATCCAACAAAGCAGCGGCTATTTTCAAATCAAAGGGAGTCGTAATTTTAATGTTTTCCCGATTACCTACCGCGAGGTATACAGATACTCCCATCGCTTCCACTACCGAAGCGTCGTCCGTAAAGAAAGAAGTATAAGGTTGTTCATAGGCCTGTTTCAGTAAATCGGCATCAAACACCTGGGGAGTCTGTACCAATTTATACTCATCCCGGCTGACGGTCACGCTTTCTTCTCCTTTAAGATGGCGTACAGTCTCCACCACATCTATCACGGGAATCACCGCCTTTTTTTCGGCAGCCAATTCATAACAACGGGCTATGACTTCCTGGGAAACAAACGGGCGTACCCCATCATGGACACCAACCAATCCCGGAGTAGTAACATAAGCCAATCCATTCTTTACCGAATGGAAGCGGGTTTCACCTCCGTCCGCCACTGTATGCGGTAAAGAAAAAGAATGCTCCGCACATAGCTCTGTCCAATAAGACTGCTGGCTATGCGGGAGCACTAATATTATATGTATCTCCGGATTGTAGGCATAAAAGACTTCCAAAGTACGCATCAAAACAGGTTTTCCACCTATAGGCAGAAACTGTTTGGGAAGTTCGCCTCCCATGCGCAACCCTTTACCACCGGCAACTATCAGAGCATACTCCATCAATTAAAAATTAAAAATGAAAGTTAGATGACGCACATTGCCTCTTTCAGTTCCTGTACCTTCTCTTTTCCGAGCATCATATCTACAACCGTCAGAGCAAATTCCATCGCAGCACCCGGTCCTTTTCCGGTAATGATATTACCGTCTCTTTCCACCGGAGCACCTGTACATTCAGCACCTTCCAGGTATTGTTCGAAGCCGGGATAGCAAGTTGCCTTGCGGCCTTTCAGCAAGCCAAGTTTACCCAGTATCATAGGAGCGGCACAAATGGCAGCAATCGGTTTATTCTTTTCAGCAAAATCCAAGACCAGCCTCCGAAGTTCCGGGCACTTCTCCAAAGTAGCTGCTCCGGGCATTCCACCGGGTAAAAGAACTAAATCTGCGTCATAGAAATCACAGTTCACTACATTCTTATCGCAAAGCACCGGTACATCATGTGCACCTGTTACTATCTCATCGGGAGTCACCGTTATCATTTCCACGTTCAGCCCTGCACGTCTCATTACATCCACAGAGGTGAAAGCTTCCACTTCTTCAAATCCGTCTGCAAAAAAAACATAAACTGTACCCATAATTGTTCTCCTTATTATTTTAGTTTAAAGTAATATGTTATCGTTCCTGTCTGGTTATTCAAACCGCTTACAGCATTGAAACGCGCTTTCTTAGCAGCATCTTCAGCTGCCTTCCGCAAGGCAGAATTAATGGTATTGGTCTTCCGGTCAATACTGGTAGCAATAACATGTCCTGCCGGATTTACAGTAATAGAAACCACCACAATCCCTTCATCCTGCACATTATATGCCGGACGCGGCAAACCACCTTGTCCTATAGAACGTCCGCCGAGGTCAAAAGTTCCATAACCTCCCGTTCCGCTCGACGCACCTTCCGGCGCATTTCCGGTAGGACTTCCCTGGATACCTGTTCCTTCAGTCGTACCTTTGCTTCCCATTTGTGCTCCTTTTCCGAAGGCACCTGCCACCCTCTTACGGGCAGCCTCTTCCGCCTCCCTGCGTTCCCGCTCGGCTTTAGCTTCCGCCAATTTCCGGGCTTCTTCCGCTTTCTCGGCTTCCGTCTTCTCCGGCTTCTTCTTTACTTCTTCCTTTTTAGGTTCCGCTTTGGGCTTGATAACAACGGTTTCTTCATCCTCCTGGGTAAGCATCTCCTGTTCTACCGTCTCCTGCACTTTAGGGGCAACGGTCTCAGGCATCACATCCACTTTCACCAGGGAGGGATCAGCACTTCCAAATGCATTGGGCACTTCACCCAGCATTACCGGCATACCGTCTTCATCCTGCTGCTCCGGCAAAGCGAAGCCAACCAGTATCAACAGGAGAATGAACGCTACATGTACCAGCAGCGCACCTACCATTCCTATATATTTGCCTTTCTTCTTCGGATCCACCATTGCCATTTACTATTTAACCATTTACAATGTACAATTTACCCATCGTACATTTATTTCCCTTCAGGCGGGCGTGTAGCCAGCACCATCTTGAACTTATTCTCATTGGCAATATTCAGCACTTTCACGATTTCCCGGTAAGGCACAGCTTCATCAGCATAAAGCGCCACATACATTTCCGGTTCTTTCGCAGCGCACGATTGCAGGAAAGGAGTCAATTCTTCCAAAGAAATCGCCTGCTCCTTATCATTTCCAAACGCCGCGTAAAAATTCAGGTCCTTATCGATAATCACTCGCGTCAAGGGCTTAGCCGACGTCTGCTGTTTTCCCTGCGGAAGCAACACCTTGATAGCGTTCGGCGAAACAACCGTAGACGTGATCATAAAAAAGATCAGCAACAAGAAGATGACGTCCGTCATGGATGCCATACTGAAATTGGGCGATATTTTAGCTCTACGTTGTAGCACGCTCTAATTTTTAATTATTAGTTATTAATTGATTATGCGGGTTCATTCAAGAGGTCCATGAATGCCATGGTTTTAGCCTCCATCTTATTCACCACGCCGTCTACCAGAGTCACGAGGTAGTTATAGGCAAACATCGCAATAATACCCACGATCAAACCACCTACCGTAGTGATCATAGCCTCGTAGATACCGCCCGAAAGCAATGTGATATCGATGTTGTTACCTGCATTGGCCATTTCGTAGAAAGCACGCACCATACCGGTCACCGTACCGAGGAAACCAATCATCGGCGCACCTCCGGAGATGGTTGCCATAATCGTCAATCCTTTTTCCAGTTTCGCTACTTCAATGTTTCCCACATTCTCAATGGCAGCCTGCACATCATTCACCGGACGTCCTAAACGGCTGATACCTTTCTCAATCATCCGGGCAGCCGGAGTATTTACGCTGCGGCAATAAGCTATGGCGGCTTTTATTTCTCCATCCAGGATATAATCCTTTATCTTATCCATGAACATCGGGTCCTCTTTGCCGGCTTTCCTAATCACATAGTTGCGTTCGAACAAGATGTAGAAGCAAAGGATGGACAGCAGTCCAAGAACGATCATAATCCAACCACCCTTGACAGCCATGCTCCATAAGTTCATCTCTTCAGGACCAGCTACCGGAGTTAATACCGGATTGGCGCCCGCAATAGAATCGGTCAGCGCCGGAGCCACTTGGGCTAATAACAACATTGCATTCATCAACGAAGACAGTTTTTATATTCCTGAATGGTACGTTCCAATCCCAGATACAGAGCATCGCTTATCAGCGAGTGTCCGATAGAGACTTCATCCATCCATGGAATGTTTTGATATAAATAATTCAGATTCACCAAACTCAGGTCATGTCCGGCATTCAGACCCAGCCCCAGACTACGTGCCACTTTGGCGGCTTCTACAAAAGGCGCAACGGCTGCTTCCTTATTCTGCGGATAAGCGGTCGCATAGGGTTCGGTATAGAGTTCCACCCGGTCGGCACCAGCTTTGGCAGCATACTCTATCATCTCCGCATCCGCCGATACAAATACGGAAGTACGGATGCCTGCATCATTAAATGTTTCGAGTACTTCGGTCAGAAAGTCCAAATTCTGCTTGGTATCCCAGCCTGCATTAGAAGTCAGCTGAGTCGGACTATCCGGAACCAGAGTCACCTGATGCGGCTTCACTTTCAATACCAGATCAATAAATTCGGGGGCGGGATATCCTTCGATATTAAATTCAGTACGAAGCAACGGGCGAAGATCATACACATCCCTCTGGCGTATATGACGTTCATCAGGGCGTGGATGTACGGTAATTCCTTCCGCACCAAAGCTTTCACAATCCAGTGCTACTTTCACCACATTAGGGACATCCCCTCCACGCGCATTACGCAACGTCGCAATCTTGTTTATGTTTACACTTAATCTAGTCATAATTCGGATCATAGTTTGCCGCAAATGTACAAATAATAGCGATACATTGGCAGCGTTCTGAGAAAAAAACGCCATATTTGCATTTCATTAAGAAAGTACAGACGATGAAATTTGCCATATTTGGAAATACTTACCAAGCAAAAAAATCAACACATGCGGAAACTTTATTCCGTTTGTTGGAGCGACGTAATGCCCAGCTTTGCATTTGCAGGGAGTTTTATAACTTCCTGACTTCCGACCTGCACATGACTATCGCTTCCGCCGAACTCTTTGACGGAGACGATTTTACAGCAGATATGGTCATCAGTATCGGGGGCGACGGTACGTTCCTGAAAGCAGCCAGCCGGGTAGGCAAAAAGAACATCCCCATTCTGGGTATCAATACCGGCCGCCTCGGTTTCCTGGCAGACATTTCTCCGGAAGAGATGGAAGAGACTTTCGATGAGATTTATAATAACCACTACAAGGTGGAAGAACGTAGCGTGTTGCAATTACATTGTGATGACAAAAAATTGATGGAATCGCCTTATGCACTCAATGAAATTGCTGTATTGAAACGCGATAGTTCTTCAATGATCAGCATTCATACTGCTATCAACGGTGCCCATCTCACCACTTATCAGGCTGACGGGTTGGTGGTATCCACCCCTACCGGTTCCACGGCTTATTCACTGAGTGTCGGTGGTCCGGTTATCGTGCCCCATAGCAAAACGATTGCTATCACTCCGGTGGCTCCGCATAGTTTGAATGTCCGCCCTATCGTTATTTGTGATGATTGGGAAATCACTCTTGACGTAGAAAGCCGTAGCCACAGTTTTCTGGTTGCCATCGACGGTCGTAGTGAATCCTGCAAAGAAACAACCCGTCTGCGAATCTCACGGGCTGATTATAGCATTAAGGTAATCAAACGCTTCAACCATGTTTTCTTTGATACGCTTCGCAATAAATTGATGTGGGGAGCGGATGTAAGATAAAAAAGAGCCGTTATCCGAACTTCAACTTCTCGGATAACGGCTTCTCTTCGTCTATCAACTATACTTAAAATGTCATCGCCTGCCCTCCAATCACACCTGCGATGGCAGTAGCAACGGCAATAATCACTTTAAAAATCACCTTCCAATTCGTTTTCTTCATAGCGATTCTTTTGATTTTCATTCTCAACTTTTACTTTTCAGCTCTCCTTATCCGAGTGGATTCTCATCCAGTCCTCCATCGCCCGAGTTATCTCCCGATCCACCGTCCGAGCCGCCTCCCGCAGGAACGTTTGATAGACCTTTCAGATAATCGTCCAAACTGACCAGATCCAACTTTTCACCGGCACGCGTAGCAGTCTTGGTTATCTTCAACTCTTTATTGGCTTGAAAGAATATGCGAACGCTGTCCACGCTCTTGGCAGTCACATCTTCTGCCTTTTCCTCTCCTTTCGACTTAGCAGCCAGCAAAAACACACCCAACCCGGCAATATTCACTGTCTTACCTTCCAACAACTGCTCTTTCAATTTCTCCACAAAGTTCTGCATGGTACTCTTGATATCACCAATAGAAAGTGAAGAACGATCCTGCATCTTCTGAGCAATAAACGCCAAATCTACAGTCTGTCCTAAAGTTATTAACTGCGGAAAATACTTTTTGGGAGAATTTTCAACCCGAGGGTCGGACGGTCTCTCCACCGTTCTAAAAATTACACTCATACTTTTTTCATTTAGAGATTTAAATTCTGTTTTAATTCACTCGTTGTGTTGATCAACGATACAAAGGTGAGGATAAAATCTCAAATGAGAAGAAGAAAAGAGCATGTCAGCGACGGTTTTTCTGAGAAAAGTTATAAACACATATAGAACAACGACTTATACGTTCATTCATTTTCCTATTCCATTCACTAATACATCCGGCGCCAGATACATAACGTAACTTAATTTTTCATCATCAGCAAAATTATTCAACGAAGGATAAGCCTAATGAAAGTGAAAGAACTTCTATCACACGTACCCGTCCCATCAAAGATTCTTCGATATTTTGAAGGATATCCAGACTCGAACTACCGGAACAAAAAATACGCAAATTATCAAATTTATCAGTCAGCAGTTTCAACATAGTAGAAATTCCCTGTATAAACTGAAATTCATCAAGCAGTAGCAAGCCATTTAATTCTGCATTCAGACAAACTTTCAGAATTCTCTCTTTATAACTACCTCTTGCTATCATAACAGATTCTTTTCCTGTGAAAAATAGTGTTTTTTTTGCGCATTGCCCAAAAATCCATTAATAAACTTTTCTATAGCTGTCGGACTTAAATCTATACATTCCCGTTTCTTTAGAAATTCTTCCAAGCACAATCCCCTTATTAATATTATTGTCAAATTGCTTTATCCAGGAAAAACTTTTTTTTTGCGCTAATCATAAGGCAACAGAAAACACCGCTGTTATCTGCTCATTGTTAACATCATGCAAAGCATCTCAAATTAATCCCAGAGAATGGCTTACCATATAATTACTTAGTCGCCGTATTATAAAAAGACAAGGGAAAAATCTAAAAGAATTACTATCAAATTACTAGAAATTGTCCATTGCAATATTTTTGTCTTCCGTACAAAGATACATATTTCATTTAAATTACGTAAGTTTGATAAGAGTGCTTACACGTTATAATTACGTAGCAAAACTAGGAGTTTTCACGAAGCAAAACAAAACTCAGTATGATGAAGAGTTTCCAAACTCATAATTCGGCTCACCACCCAGTCTTGAATAATCCCTCCATTTTTTGTCGGATTTGTACATAGCATAGATTCTTAGCAAGCCAATCAAACAAATCAAAACGTGAATCATTAGAATCTCTTAAAAACTGTAACTGAACTTCCAACAGAATTCATTCAAAAATAATTAAAGGAAGCATTTATCAACTTACTTGTGAATAACTTCAATCCCTGTTCTACATTCACGCGCCCAAGATGAAAGCCAAATTCGATACGTCCCTAACAGCATGCTTTACCTCTTTCTTGATAGTAACTACATCACCTCTGCCTATAATCAAACCGAACTCCGTCGAACGCCACATCAACACAGATCCAGAACCTCATATTTTGAATGTTGGCTCTTGAATTCAGGGACTATATTCTTCATTATTTTTACAATTTGCATATCATCATTTTCATAGCTGTGTTCTACCAATTCTTCAATTGATTTGCAAACACTCACATAATCATACATCCTCACTTTGGCTATTTTAATTTTAGGATGGAATGTCGGCAATGTAGTTTCTTTATTATTCAATACTTCTTCGTACAATTTTTCTCCATCACGTAACCCGGTGAACTTAATATCTATATCTACTCCACTCAATTGAATCATCCGCCTAGCCAAATCTACAATTTTTACTGCTTTACCCATATCAAAGACAAAAATTTCACCTCCGTGTCCTTTAGTTCCGGCCTCCAATACAAGTTTACAGGCTTCTGGAATCAACATAAAGAAACGGACTATATTCGGATCGGTTACGGTGACAGGACCGCCATTCTTGATTTGTTCCTTAAATAGGGGAATTACAGAACCATTTGATCCCAGTACATTTCCGAAACGGGTAGTAATAAATTCCGTATACCCATTCACCTTTCCATCCTTGATGGCCTTATCAAGACTTTGAACATAAATTTCACAGATACGTTTCGAACATCCCATTACATTTGTCGGATTAACAGCCTTATCTGTTGAAATCATGACAAATTTCTTCACCCCATATTTTACGGAAAGGTCTGCCACGATCCGGGTGCCATTTACATTATTCTGTATACCCTCTTGTGGATTATCCTCCATCATTGGGACATGCTTATATGCAGCTGCATGAAATACGTAATCCGGACAGTGTTGTCTAAATATATCTTCCATGCGAAATTGATTAGCGATGTCGCCAATCAGTGTATAAGCAAGAACATCTGGATAGCAACGCTTTATCATTAATCTTATATCATGCAGGGGCGTTTCAGCTTGATCTATCAATATCAACTCCGATGGGTTATAGATAGCTACTTGACGAACCATTTCGCTGCCTATACTGCCAGCCGCTCCTGTAATCAAAATTTTCTGTCCCTGTAACACGCGCCCTATGGATTCCATATCCACTTCTATTTTCTCTCGAGGCAATAAATCTTCAATCTCAATTTCTTTTAGTTGCGCATGATTAAACTCACTTTTCCCATCCCACTCTTGAACCTCCGGAACGATGAAAATCTTTATTCTGTTTTCAATAAGACGATTCACCATTTCTAAATTATTACGAAGAATTTCGTTTTTCAATGGTGAAACAAAGAGTATGTTTGCATGCTTTTTCTTCATCTCAGAAACTAAATTCTTATCATTGGCATAAACAGACACTCCCAGTAGAGATTTATATCGAATATCTGATGCCTCAGATACAAATCCTGCAAGAATATATTTGGCCGGATCTTGATTCCGTATATTTTTTGCCAATCCGATACCTCCTTGCTTGACTCCGTAAATAAAGACGCGTTCTGGTTGCTCCTGATAGTAATTGGAATCATACAGATATTTTATTATTATACGGAGTGCCCACAAAAGCATGATGGAGAGGAATGCGGACAAAACAACATCGGTTATTTGCATAGTTGTCAGTATTGCTTTGTCGGAGAATATCATCCTAGCAATTATTATTAGACCTAACCCCAACATGACTGCAAACCCTGCACGTTGTAAATCAACAAAAGAAGAATATCGAAACACTCCCGAATATGTGTGAAATATCTTGAATCCAAGAACATAACACAATAAATATACAAGAAGTGTGCTAACCAATGAAGAGACATTAGATACTACATATAAAATTCCATAGTTCAGTGCAAGAACAATAAAAACAGACAGGATTACAGTCGTGCAATCCAGTAGCAAAACACACCAATAAGGCAATGCTTTTTGAGAAAAGCACCATTGAAGAAATCTAGTTAACTTCATAACTACCATATTAAATAGCGCATAACCACTATCACTTTTTCTTATTAAATATCAGCGACTTACCATCAAACAATCTTAACTTCAACATTTACAATTATTTTTTATATCAGAAACGACTTAGGAGCGTACATTGAACAGTCTTTATTTCCATTCATAATTTCACGGAAGGCATGTACCAGATAACCCCTGACTTCAAGACTATGCATCTTTGTAGTTTCTATTACGGCAAGATATGTAGCGGTTGCACCCATTCCCACTTCGCAGCTATAAAACATTTTTTTCTGTTTCCGGTAAAGACCTGATGATATGCTCAATGTTCATATCGCCAATAGTATGGGGGGGGACTAAAAAGCCCCCCTTCATATATTTCCCCTATTTTTAAAGTTGTATACAATATAAAGAGTCTCCATTTCCTACCTGTTTATGGAAACTTTTATTGTACAAGGTCATTGTTTCTTTCCTATAGCCTCTTCAGGTAACCTCCTTTCCGGTAACACCATTCACTTTTCTTAAATTATGGGCTATTGCGATGATAATGTATTCGGCTTCTACCCTTTGTAGTCCCCTTAGGTGTACTCTGCGGAACAGCATATTTTGTTTTATGTCTCCAGAACATGTTTCAATACCATGTGATCGATAATTTATTAGCCTTTTTCCTTCATCCGTCAATAGCCGCCGTCGTATTTGTAAGCGTATACTCCTCCAATTTTTGATTTAACTGTATCGTTCTGTTGCTCCCCTGTTGCCGTTTATTTCCGCATTGATCAGCTAACGGACATCCGGAACAATCCCGACACTCGTAGTTTCGCAAGGTAAAAGTAAATCAATTCTTGTTTACAACTGTCATTTCATCCGTATGAATCAAGTGTTTATTGTTGAGGCATAAGAAGCTGTCACTCCCTCTATCATAGGGCATTTTTTCTTTATGGAAAGGATTTTCTCTAAATTCTTTGGTTTACTCCTTATCATATGAAGGAAATTTCAACAAAGCCTCTATCTTCCGCCCATTCAAGAATTCAGAATTTTCTTCCGTACCAAAAAATTCTGTCTACTATGCCCTTCTGCGGTTATCTGGCAGCAGAGGTATGATTTGCTCCATGTGATTCTTAAAACAGCTCCCATCGTTAGAATTCTGATGGACACTGACTCCCGTAATATACTGTTTTTCAGAACCGACCTGGCTGTTATAGACGGGACGGAGATCTCCCGGCATTCTTTGGTCCGCGTAAGGGGGAGAGGGAACCAGAGAATCTATTTTGCTGTATTCTCCACGGTCACCACAGATTTCCGCTTGTCCTTCATGGATTCTTTTGCGTAAGTCAGCCTCTTCCAGTTCATTTTCCAAGCGGGAAGCAGTACGGGACTTTTTACTTTTCGGGCTTCTCTCCTCCTTGTTGATGATGGAATTTAGCTGGGATATGGACTGCCGTATACGGTTTTCTGGGTAGAATCAGCCTTGCCAAGGATTTCCAAATTATCCTCACTATACCGCTCGTTCTCCTCTTTGATAAGGTGTCTATTTCAAGCTGCATAGAGCCAATCTGTACTTTCACCCCTTCAAGATAGCGGGAAGAGTTCTTCTTCCAGACAACCTTATGCTTGTTGGCATCCACCTAAATAGAAGTGCCATCGCAATAAAATTCTTCCAAACGGATATAACCTTCAATAAACATGAGCAGAAGCAGAGATTGGAATACGATATGTTGGATGAGTGTTTTTAAGGAGAATATCATCTAACGAGTAAGCTCAATGGTATGAAACTGTAGAAATGATTGTAGGACATACAAGAAACATTTTGAGTACTTACTGGCATACCCTTCAGTGATCGAAAAGTAGCCATATACCCTTCAATTTAGATTAATCCCTTCTATATACGTCTCGTGTATATACCCTATTTTTCACGTCATCCAATTCCGTATCATATCGATTAGCTATAATAGCCGCACTACGTTCTTTAAAGAGATTCAAATCATTAACGACTTCTGAACCAAAAAATGTAGTATTACCCGACAATGCAGGTTCATAAACAATTACAGTAGCTCCTTTTGCTTTCACCCGTTTCATTATTCCTTGAATAGAAGACTGTCTAAAATTATCCGAATTTGACTTCATTGTCAATCGATACACCCCAATTGTGACAGGATGTTCTCGCACACGACTCCATTCATTTTCCTTACCATAAGCATAATAGCCCGCCATACGAAGTACTTGATCCGCTATAAAATCTTTCCTAGTCCGGTTACTTTCCACAATCGCTTCTATCAAATTTTCGGGTACATCCGCATAATTAGCGAGTAATTGTTTTGTATCTTTCGGTAAACAATAACCTCCATAGCCAAAAGAGGGATTATTATAATGATTTCCGATACGAGGATCTAAGCACACACCATTTATTATCGATTGAGTATCCAGCCCCTTCATTTCCGCATACGTATCCAACTCATTAAAATAAGAGACACGTAGTGCAAGATATGTATTCGCAAATAATTTTACAGCCTCCGCTTCTGTCAACCCCATAAACAAGGTATCTATATTTTCCTTTATAGCACCTTCTTGCAATAACCCAGCAAAGATATGAGCTGCATCCACCAAGTCCGGATCAGACAAATCCGTACCCACAATGATCCGGCTTGGATACAAATTATCATACAAGGCCTTAGACTCCCGCAAAAACTCCGGACTAAAAAGAATATGCTTCGTATTAAACCTCTCACGCACAGAAACCGTATAACCAACCGGTATTGTACTCTTAATGACCATAAATGCATTTGGATTGCAACGAAGAACCTGTTCTATCACAGCCTCGACTGCGGATGTATCAAAAAAATTTCGCTGACTATCATAATTTGTCGGAGCCGCTACCACCACAAAATCAGCATCTTTATAAGCCATTTCCGCATCTAGCGTAGCTTTCAAATTCAAATTATGATTAGCTAGATACTCTTCTATGTAATCATCTTGAATAGGTGATTTTTTATTATTAATCAAATCTACCTTCTCTGGAATAACATCCACGGCAACCACCTCATGATGCTGTGATAACAAAGTGGCGATTGATAAACCGACATAGCCTGTACCAGCTATTGCTATTTTGTATTGCTTATTCATATTATCTTTATTTTTTCAACGATTTTCATATATTCACACATAACAACCCTAATATTTGCCATTAATAATAGCATTCCACCATCCACGATTATCCAAGTACCATCGAATAGTCTTCTTAATACCATCTTCAAATTTAGTATCCGGTAACTATCCCAATTCGTGATATCAAGTTCATCAATATCCGTAAACACGTAACGATCTTCGCTATTGGCTGACAGCAAAACCATCTCTTTACCAAGCAGCCCGTTTGCACCTGTTACAAGTATATTCATGATTTATATAAGTTTTCGTTATAGTCAAATAGCCAATCTGCATCTTTCAACCGAACGTGATGTCTGTCTTTGTCTGAAAGCAGTATTTTGTCTACTGGAATACGCCAATCAATAGCTATATCCGGATCATTCCAAGCTAAAGCAGCCTCACTTTGAGGGACGTAGAAGTTATCGCATTTGTACTGGAAAATCACCTCATCAGTCAGCACACTAAATCCGTGTGCAAAACCGCGCGGAATAAAAAGCTGCCAGTGGTTCTCCTCTGTCAATTCTACACTAATAAATCGGCCAAAGGTTGGAGAGCCCCTACGGATATCCACGGCCACATCAAGTACTGCTCCTTTAATAACACGTACCAACTTGCTTTGTGCGTAAGGAGGCTTTTGAAAATGAAGACCACGAAGTACTCCATACGAAGATTTACTTTCATTATCTTGCACGAAATTCACGGTACGTACCTTTGTTTCAAATTCACGTTGAGAGAACGATTCAAAAAAATGCCCTCGTTTATCTTTAAAAAGGTGAGGCTCAATAATAATCACCTCCGCGATACTTGTTTCGATTATTTTCATATATTTAGTCTAAATGTTGATTTCCAATCCTATCCATCTCTCTAGTTACATTTAACAAGCATTGTACACATGATTACCTCGATACTACTAGAAACCTCACTTAATGAACCATGCGCACCAGCATCCAAACAAGCGAAGCCGGGTCCCAAGACCCGCACCATCAACTCTCCACCTTCTAGAAAAGTATGATTTACTGTCGTAATCTCAAGTTCTCTCGGATCTCGGCCAGTATCAAGACTGAAATTGGATAGTAAACCAATAGATACATTTCTACAAAGATATTATTCCAATTTTTTTTCAAAAATCCACACCCCTTATTTTCCACAAATTACCTAACATCAAATCAGCACTAAGAGGGGTAATTTCCTCAAATCCACTACCATTAGTAAATGTCATTTCCCCAAAATAAATTTTTCCATCAACATTATAGAGATCTACTCGAACATGAGAAAAACCTTGAGATAATGCTTTCACTATTTCAATCATCATATTGAAATTTTTAGGTTTATTTATTACACCCCTGTAATTACCATATGAGCGTTGATTCCATGTTTGAAGATTCCATTCCAAATCATAAACATTCCTAGTATGATTTGTAAATCTATCCATATCAACCCAACAATAATAAGGAACTCCATCAAAACATAAAAATTTATAATCAACTAGATCTTGACTACCAGAATCAATAAACTCCTCCACTATAATTTTAGGCGATATATCTTTATAGTGCATTTCACAATATCGACAACTATAATCAGTATCTAAAGAGAACTTTATTTTTCTCCTAAGCTCTATTTTTTTAGCTAATGTAATTGCTTTCTTATTGCGAATAATCACCGCATCACCAGATCCATGGTTTGTTTTAATAACAAACTGATTTGGTAATATATCAATATTTATATCATCATATCTATCCCATACAGCCAGCAATGGAACTAAATACTCACTTCCCACTCTCTCAGAAACCCAATCCCTTACTTTATACTTATCAGAACACAATGTTTTCCTAGGATCTTTATCAAATAATTTTGCCCATTGCATCTTCTCCGTATAGGTTTTTAGATTATCCCAATCTAATTCTTTTTCTTGCCTAAATTTATAAAGGGACGCATTATAGTCTTTCAACTCCTCATTGGACATTCCAGCGACTTGCAAAGACATTTTTTTATTCTTCACAAAAGCCTTATAATATTTAGCATAGGCAACTATTTGATATATCAAAGGGAATTTAACTTGAAAAAGCTGTTTCATAACATACAATAATTAATATATATTATTTTACTATAATTTTTCTTAATAAAACCATTAACTCAGTTTTTCTTTTCAATACGAGTAAAAACACACCTACTCCATAAATAAATATCCCTGTTACAAGTTGGAAGATCAATGTAAAAATATCCGCACCCATTCTTTCCCCTATTTGAAAAACAAAAATAAACATTACTACTCCAACCATTAAAAACGGAATAAATTTCAACATATAATTCTTTATTGAAAGATTTTTTCTAACAGAATATGACTGATATATACAAACTACAATTTCTGCTACAATAGTTCCAATCACAGCTCCTCTGGCAGCCATATATGGTATTAAAATTATATTAGCAATTAAATTAATGAGAGCACCCAGAAACAAAGAAATAACAAATATTCTATCCTTTTTATAGGGAATCAAATATTGAGTCCTTATTACATTGGCAAAAGCCATAAATGGAACTGTCACTGCTAGTCCCATTATAAGAATTCCGCATTCCTCAAATTCATAACCAAAAAATACAGGAGCTAACACAAACGAGATGCCTGCCAATCCAGACGATATGGCTATAGCTAATAGCATAATCGCTTCCATTGAAACATTAATAAGCTTAACAACTTCCCCTTTATCTTTACCTGTGATCATATTTGCAATTCTAGGCATAAGAACCACACCAAATGCCATTATCAAGCTCATTGGTACATTTATTATTTTTTCAGCATTCTCATAAAAACCAACTTGAACATTTGAGCATATAAATCCTAACATAATCTTATCCATATACTTATAGGCACTTAATGCTAAAATCGGCAAAAATAATATAAATAAAGGCCGAATATGCTGTTTTATATTAAACCAAGATGGCTTACTCCATGAGATATATTTATTTAAAGCAAACCAAACAATAGATTGTCCAACAAAAACAGAAAGAGCTAATATAAGTGCATAAATCCAAAGATCCTCTCGTGTCTTAACAAAAACAAACACTAAAACAACTGATAAAATTTTCACAAGAGTATTTCTCCCAACTGTTAATTTAAACTTTTCAATTCCAAAGAAGAACCAATTAATATCAAAGATAGCAGCCAAAATATAAACACTCTGAATAAAAAACATTTCTCGATTATTATCTATCAGAAAAAGTGAAATTCCAAAATACACGAATACTACAACTATTGAACAAGCAACATGTATTGAGAGGATTTCAGAAAATCGTTGATTCAATTCTTCTTTATTATTCCTGACCATAGCAATCGTTCTACTTCCATAATTTTTAATTCCAAGATTTGCAAACAAAACGAAATAGTTTGCAACAGCGTATGTATAAGAGAAAATACCTATATTCTCTGCACCTAAAATTCTTGATACATAAGGAATCGTAAACAAAGGAATAATAATTATCAACAATTCATATAAAAATTGAAATATTATATTTTCTTTTAGACCTGACACGTTTATTTACATTTATAATTCTAAATACTTCAACATTTAACTCTTTTATAAACAAAAAAAGCCATTAGGAAACTTATACCTTGAACAGGCTGTGTAAAATAGAATCTAACAAATGAAAAAATCAGCTTTTGCAACAATAATAAATAAATTAATGCATATTTATCATCAGTACCTCCCTTTGCTTTTCTATAGAAATACATAACAAAAAAACCGAACAATGCTCCTCCTATAAAAACTCCCAACATTCCACCATCTAAGTAAAATTGGAAAAAAGTAGTCACAAATGCGTTCATTCGAACTCCTCCAAGCAGCACTACATTCTCTAAATTCGTAAAAGAAAGATCACGTATAGTGGTTAGCCATATCGGATATCGCCATCCCATGAGAGTCAAGACAAACATAAAAGGATAAAAAAAACCATAAAATGAAGCCATTCCATATCCATTAACTCCCCCATATAAAGTATTTAGCTCATTCATCCTACACTCTAAATGAGCAATTGGAACAACAAAATATTGATACATTTGAAAGAAAAAATCCACATCTTCACCTTTCCTCGATATTGTTGTAAAAGCTAGTGCAATAACACAAGACAAAACAACCAATATAATCTTTTTTCTACTCTTTTTTTTAAGCTTTATCTTTATTCCCTTCCATTTATATAAATATATAACATAAATAGCCAACCATAGGATAATAGACCGTCCACCTGAAGTAAGAACCCAAGCAATAATCATTAGAACAGTTGAACCAATAAAAATTTTATTTCTATTCCCCTTAAACCACTCTATTGGAAGTATCGCTATAGACAAATAGACGGTAGGTGTTGCTATGAAATTTTGTATAGCAACCATATAGTTTGATTGTCTTAACAAATTCAACTCTGAAGATGTGAATAACTCTCGAATTGCAGATAAAGTAAAACCAGCCTGTAATAATCCAATAACAACAACCGCCTGATAAGATAAATATACAAAAGTTATCGAATATAAAATAATTATAATCTTATAATTTAAAACATATGAATATTTTGCATCATTTCCACATGTACAAAAAGAGTTAATCCCAACATTTCCACCTTTCTTAATATTAGCAGCTGTAAATCCAACAAAAAAGGCAAACAAACCTATAAATAACAAAAAGTACGTATCACTATTTGGAATAGGAACACCAAATAAACCTAATCTTGAAAATGCCAATAACACTATCCAAATTATAAAAAACAGAGTGCTAGGATTATATAGTTTACCATAAACAATCCTACTAAAGCACGCAGCAAATACACACAATAACAATGGTGCTATCATAAAACAATTTCAAATTACACTTTTATTCAATTCACGTTCCAATCTACCTATAAATAACACAGGAGAATATCTTCCATCATAAGCATAATTCACTTCATTTACACACTTAAGGAAATCATTAAATGCAGCCAAATTAGAATCAATTAGATAAATAAAATCTTTTCTATAGAATGGAGACTCAAGTATCTTTTCATTATCTGTTATCAATTTCTTATTATAGCAAATTGATTCTAAAGTTCGTAACGTTACTCCTGCATTATTTTTATCCATTATTTCCACAATATATTCAGAACTTAACACCTCTCTCAATACTGATTTATACGGTAGCCAAGTATTATAAACGATTCCTTTCCTTCTTTTTTGCATTCTTTTAGGTACTCCTGAAATATAAAATACAGGACTACAACCATAAAGTTCCAATTTATCATAAACACAAATCAATTTTTCCAACCGATCTTTCGCAACGCCTACAAAAAAACATTTATGTTTTACAATTTCAACCTTACCAATATTTATCATAGAGTAAACAGTAGGATAATAGGAAAAACCAAACGTTTCAGATTCTCTTTTATCATATGTATAAATCAAGTCAAAACACTCCAACATTGGTTCAACAATACGCCTCATTCTATAAAATGAATTTATTAGAACAAGCACCATGTTAACATTAGATTTACTTTTTAATTTTTCAAGAAATCTTTTTCTATAATTACACAATGATGGATCCGTAAATAAAACCACATATTCATTTTCTTGATTAAAATCATAATGATTTAAAGAATAATATTTCTCCCAAAATCGTTTCAAAGGCAATTCTATTTTCATGTTCACTTTAAAACTAAAATGAATACGAAACAAAAAATCAACCAATATATTATTAACAGACAATGGTTTATCAACAAATTCCACATTATCCAGTTCTTTCAAATCACGCCACATCAACTTACCATAATCCCGATTTGGATACACTAACAAATATTTTCGCATTATCTATTTATTATATTTCATCTGAAAAGATGATTTTTTTGATATTTCAGTAATTTTCTTATAATTGGTTTCATTCTCAATAAGCTCAAACTTAAAAAGACAATTGCCTCCTTTGAGCTATTTATCTTTAAACTCCGTATATAGTATTCTATTGCACTTCTTTGATCTGAAAGAACTACTTCATTTCCTAATCTAAATAAATATTTAGCATGAGTATTTGATCTTTTTTCTATATCTTCTTTATATTTATCATATAAAGATTTCCATGCATTCTTATTCGCTAAACCACTTTTTGATATACTATCATTCTGTACAAAAGAATCAACTAAACTTTCTCTCAAATAACCTATAGAATAAAATCGTGCAGCTTGTAATGCAAAGTCCCAATCTTGAAAACGTTTTAATGTTATATCAAAATGTATTTTTTCAAAACATTCTCGTTTACACATGATCGTTTGAGTACCAACTCTATTCAAATAAAGAAGCTGATCAAAATAATCTTTATTATCATCCATATCCACATTTGGATAATAATACTTCCTATTTGGGTTTTCCAACATAATTCGGGTCATACCACAAAAAGAGAAATCCAGATTTTTATCAACCATAAATCGGTATTGCTTTTCCAATTTATCAAGGCACCATTTATCATCACTATCTTGAAAGGCAATAAACTCTCCTTTAGCAGATAATGCTCCTATATTTCTCGCATTACAGGCTCCAGACCTCTGTTCTAGTCGTAAATAACGAATTCTCTCATCTGCAATCCGAGTAATTATATCTCCAGTTTCATCTGTAGATGCATCATCAATAATAATCAACTCTATATCCCTATATGTCTGATTTAATACACTATCTACAGCCATACGTATTGTTTTAGCACGATTATATGATGGTATAACAACTGAAATCATGTTATGCTTATTTTGAAAATTATCTAATTTTTATATACATTTTCCTTACAAAGAACAGACTTCAATGTCATACAAATAATTTTACAGTCCAATAAAAAAGAAAGATTCTCTGCATAGTAAATATCATTTTTATATCGTTCTTCTAATGTCGCACTATTTCTCAAAAGGGCTTGATTATATCCAGTAATACCAGGTCTAACATCAAATTTCTTTTTCACAAAATCCGTATAAGTCCTTTCATTTCCCATCGGGCTAGGTCGTGGTCCAACAAAACTCATATCGCCCAAAAACACATTGAGTATTTGAGGGAGTTCATCTATACTCGTTTTCCTCAGAAAGCTCCCAATCCTTGTTAATCGAATATCCTTCTCTGAATTAAAAGTAGTTCCATCAGCATTCCTGATATCCGGAGCATTCATTTTCATACTTCTAAACTTAAACATCCTAAATTTTCTCATATTACGCCCATAACGTTCTGCATTATAAAAAATATCACCATGATCTTCTAGTTTGATTAATAAAGCTATAGGGATCATTAATACAAGAACAAGAGGAATCAACATTAAAGATATTACAATATCTATAAGTCGCTTAAGTATTTTATTATACATTTAATTAATTTGTTTTTTCAATTCATATAAAGCTTCTTTCATCGTTTTAGGTTTTAAACCTAAAACGCTAATATAGTGATGAGTATCCATAAAAGAAGAATCGATACTCTCATCTATATTATCTTGATAGTCTATAGAATTACTATTTTTAAACACTAAATTTACAGTTTTTGCTATTGATAAGTTCGAATAAGCCTCCTGCATACCGACATTTAGAATTATTGACTCCTCATACTGCCTAATAGCACATAAAACAAAAGTTTTTGCTAAATCATCAACATAGATAAACTGACGCTTGGCAACACTTCTTCCATTCACAATCAGCTGTTTATTCAAACATGCAGATTCAATAAAATTATTCATCATACCTTTACGCCTTTCCTCTATACCCAAAACTTGAGCAATTCTCAAAATAGTATATCTAAGCTTGAATTTATGGGCATAAAAAATACAGAGATATTCACAAGAAGCCTTTGATATTCCATAAAGTGTTTTAGGCTGAAGACAGATGTTTTCCTGCCATGGTATTTTTGTTATATCTGAATAAACAGCAATAGAAGAAGCAAAAACTATATGCTTAATATTCAGTTTATTCATAACCAACAAAATATTCTCAGTAATAACCTCATTCACATGATAATCAGAAATCAAACCTTGCGTACCTCTTGTAGCTGCTAAATGAATTATCACATCTATATTTCCCAATATTCCACTCAATGAATTCACTGAATAATCAGTCCTCGCCCATCTCACTTTATTTAAAGGTACTCCATCATATCGCTCTCTTGACAACGCAAGAATATCAATTCCTTCATAATCCATGAGTTTCTTCAAGACTTTTGATCCTATAAATCCACCTGCCCCCGTAATCGCAACTCTCATTATTTAGTGCATCTTTTACAAACCACGAATAAAATACCCAACCTTATCAAAACGTCCATTCACAGGACGCACATAATCACCTGTTTCATAGTAGAAAAAACTATCCTCTGTATCTTTCGGTATCGAAAAAGCAGATTGTTCCATAATTGTTTCAGGTTTTTGACAGAAGAAGACTAATTCCATTGACTTAACACCTGAATTCAAATGATTTAGTTCTGAAACATCATCATATAGCAGATGCTCAAATACCAACTTCATTAAGTTAACTCCTGTAGATCTAGCCAATAAATTCCACATATGACACCCATCTAAACGTGGCGTCATCTCTATAATATAGGGATGATCGTTCATGACTTTCATCTGAAAATAAACTGGGCCATTCAGTATTCCAATCCGATTACAAGCATCTTCCACTATTCTCTTAATCTGATGATTAATCGTGTCACAAACAGCTTTACTTGGAATAATATGTTTATGTATTAAGCCTGTATATTCCGGCCAAGTATCTCTATCCGATACAATCAAAAATCTCATTACACCATTAACCATATAACCATTCACCGAAACCTCCGGTCCTTCTACATATTTCTCGACAATAACTTTTCCTTCTCTAGAATATTTAAGCGCATCTTGAAAATGAGACTCAAATTCAGCTTGTGAACAGACTAAAAAAACACCTCTTTGTCCTTGTGCATCTGATGGTTTTAAAATTGCAGGATATTGAATTGCTATTTTATCTATAGAATCTAATACTTGAAAGGGTATATTTCCTTCACACTCCAATGTTAGTTTCTCACGCATCAGATTCTTGTGATTACATACATTTGCAGCATAGGAAGAAACAAAATGAGGTAATCCAAGTCTCTCACTCAAGCGGCATGCTACAGGCATCGCCAAATCAGATCCTGTAGAATAAACCACATCAATTTTGTTATCAATTACAAAAGTTGATAATTTCTCTTCATCTAATATATTAATCAAATTAAAATGATCTGATAAATCCGCTGCTGGTCCATCTTTAGCCATTGCACATGTGAATGTTTCACATCCCATTTTTTTTAATTGATTAATTGCATCCATTTGTACAGCTGCAACTCCCAAAATTAAAATTTTCTTTCCCATATCACTTTTTATTATCAAACCTCATTTTAGACATTCCTTCACACACTCAACCACATAATCCACATCTTCATCTGACAAACAAGTATGAAGCGGTAATGTCACTACATTTTTAAATTGCTCATAAGCATTTGAATAGTCCTCAATATTGAATCCTAATTTCTTATATCCAGTGTGCATAGGCAATGGTTTATAATGCACATTAGTAGCAACTCCTAATTCAGCCATCTTCTCTATAAATTTATCCCGCTGCTCTACATCTTTGCCACTCAGATTTATAATATATAAGTGTCCAGAAGATATAACATCAGATGTATAATGTGCTAACACCGTAATAGGTAAACTAATCAATCCTTTATTATAACGATCTATAATTTCTCTTCGGCGGGACAAAATTCCATCATATCTTTTTATTTGTCCCAAACCTATACCTGCACAGACATCTGTCATATTACATTTATACCATGGTCCAACAATATCATATTCCCACGCCCCCAACTTCGTTTTTGCCAAGGCATCTTTACTCTGACCATGAAGACTAAATAACATATATTGATGATATAACTCATCATTATCTATTCCTTCAATGTCTTTCCAAGTAACCGCACCGCCTTCCGCTGTTGTTAAGTTTTTCACTGCATGAAACGAAAAATTTGTAAAATCCGCAACAGAGCCTATCGGAGTTTTTTTGTAAAAAGCTCCGAAAGAATGAGCACCATCAGCCATAACGATTACTCGGCTCAAGGCTTTTTGAATCGGGTTTTCACTTGGCTGGAATAATTTTTTTTTCCGTTCTACTATATCAAAAATCTTATCATAGTCACATGGGATACCGAATAAATCCACAGGAACTATGGCCTTTGTTCTCCCCGTTATCGCCGCTTCTAATTGATTATAATCCATAGTGAACTTTCCGTGTTCACAATCTATCATAACCAATTTAGCTCCCACATGCTCTACCACACTTGCCGTAGCTGTATAAGTATAGGCGGGAACAATAACCTCATCACCGGCTCCTATGCCTAATATACGCAAAGTTATCTCGGCACATGCTGTATTTGAGTTCAAACAAACAGCTTTTGATGTATGACAACGTTCTGCTACAAGCTGTTCTAATTTTTTAGTTTTAGGTCCAGTAGTAATCCAACCGGACTTCAATGCCTCAACAACCTCATTGATCTCTGCCGCTGTTATATCAGGGGGACTAAACAATACATTTCTCATGACTCTCTGCACATTTCTAAAAATTTCTTTATTATTTCTTTTTCTTATTCTCCGCCTCAAAACCATACCCATAGCCGTATCCATAGCCATAATGTTTACCATAGCCATAACCGTATTTCTTACCATAACCATAGCCATAGGTATTTTTGCGCTTACTTAAGTCGACCCCGTTAATTACAACTGCCAACTTATCGAATTTATGCTCGTCTCTAAGAACATTGATATAGCAGAAAGCGGCTTTCGGAGTCACATCCGCACGACAAACATAAATGCACATGTCGGCTACACGGCTTATTATGGCCGTGTCAGTTACCAAACCGATTGGAGCCGTATCCAATAATACGTAATCATAACGAGCTTTCAATAGTTCTACCGCCTTCTCTAATGTATCACGGGCTACCAACTCCGTCGGGTTTGGGGGGATCGTTCCACCTAAGAGGATATCCAAATTAGGACTAATGCCTGAAGGCTGCACAAATTCAAAAAGATCCTTATCTTCCGGATTCATCAGATAATTAGATATTCCCTCCTTCCTTTTCGATAAGTCGAATACTCTATTCAAGCCGGGCTTGCGGATGTCCATACCAACCACTACCACTTTTTTGCCCAAATAAGCCAGACTAACAGCAAGATTTCCGGTCAGAAAGGATTTTCCCTCTCCGGGCTGTGTGGAGGAGAATAATATGACTTTTTGCTCTTTCCGTAGCATAAAAAGCAAATTGGTTCGCAATCCCCGGAAGGTCTCTTCCATCATGTCATTCTTATTCTCACGCACTACAATCATTCCTTTATCGGAAGACTTATGAACACACAATGGTAATTCACCTAAAATCGGTACATTCGTCAATAGTTCCACGTCACTCCGGTTCTCAATTTTATACTTCAATAATTCCACGATAAAGATGATTCCTACCGGAATAAACAGACCTATCACCAATGCTGCTAATAAAAAAATAATCTTCTTCGGAGCAACTGGATCCTTCCCGGGTAACGGTTCCTCTACAATACGACCATTATTAGCCGTCGATGCCAACGTAATCGCATTTTCTTCCCGTTTCTGTAACAGCATTATATATAAAGTTGCCTTGATTTCCTGCTGGCGAGAAATTGTCATGAACTCTTTCTCCTGTTTTGGAGCGTCACTAATCCGCCCCTCAAATTTGCTGGCTTGACGTCCAATATCTTTCTGGGCAATTTGCAATCCTCGCAAGACGCTGTTCACAGCCGTCTCCACATTGTGCCTCATCGCCTCAATACCCGTATTCATGTTTATCACCGCCGGGTTATTTTCCGAAGAGGTACGCAACAAACGTTTACGCTCGATTATCATCGTGTTATATTGCTCAATTACCCCAGATAGATTTTGATCCTGCAATCCTACGTTTGCAGGAATTACTTCTTCCCGGTTAACCGGGTCGTTGATATAGGTACGCAGAAATTGAACCAAACTGATCTGCGTAGCATTCTCCGTACGTTGCTGCTCATACTTAGAGCTCTCCTGTAAAGCCAGCCGGGCATCGCTTGTCAAGTCTGTCAAACCAGATCGTTGCTTGAAATCCGCCAACTCACTCTCCGCCGTACCCAACTCATTGTTAATGATACCTATGCGTTCTTCGATGAACTCAGCGGTTTTCTGGGCCACCTCATTCTTCTCATCGTTTGCATCTTGATTGTAGAACGCCACTAAACGATTAACAAAATCCACACCACGCTCCTTTACTGTATTATTCACGCTAATCTTCGCTATAGTCGTGGTCTGGGAAGAAGCCGTCACGCTCAAATTTTTCATATACTCATCAGAGGTCTCTGTCGGTGTATTTATAGTAACGCGTAAAATATTTTCCTCTCCTTTTACATGTAAGGTATCACCTTTCGTAAAGCTTATAATGCCTACAGGGGTTGGCAACACCGCTGGCAATTGATCAAATGTTCGCTCCATCTCATACTCTTCCTCGTCTTGCACATATTCAGTTTTGACTGACAATTTCCCCGCTTTTGTAAAAATGAGATCCAACTTAATCGGCCCCTCTAATTTTTCAGCTTCTTCCGGTGTCATATAAATCCGCACCGGACTATTCTTATAAAGAGGCATCGCATAACCAAATGCTCGCTTTTCCGCTACGTGAACATATAAATTCAAGTCATTCACAACTTTTTTTATCAAAGTACGTGATTTCAATATTTCCACTTCATTATCAAAGTTATTTGTCATGGAAAACATTCCCAAATCTTGAATAGCCGCTAATGGATTATTGCTCGAACCATTTCGCTTATCCTCCTCCTTTATCAATACGGAACTGGAAATGTTATATACAGGCGTTTGATAACGAAGAAACAGGTAAGTAGCGATACAACATATCAATATACTAGCAACAAACCAACGCCAATAAAAAAGGTATTTGAATAAAAGAGCAACTAAATCGACCTCTTGTCCCTCGTTCTCCAAGCTCCTATTATTATTTATCTGTTCATCTACCATCTTTCTTAATTTTTAACTTTCAATTCTCTATTTTCATTTATTTAAGTATGTTCACTAATAAACCGGCGATAGATACCAGAATCGAGAGCGAGCTCACCCAAAGAGTCGTGCTATTGCCGATATCAGAGTTTTTCGCCTTTGTCTTGTTCGGGGTTACGTAAATAATATCGTTTTGTTTCAGGTAATAATACGGGGAAGTCACAATTCCTGCATTGTTCAAATCCAGAGTAATAATTTCACGCTTGCCGTTTATATCTTCACGGATCAACTTAACGTTATCACGGACACCGTAAATCGTCATGTCGCCTGCCATCGCCAAAGCCTCCAACACATTCACCTTCTCGTTACCAATCGTGAAGCTGCCCGGACGGGCCACCTCACCCAACACTGAGATCTTGTAATTAGCCATACGAACCGTAACGATAGGAGTTTCCTTCAAATAAGGTTTCAAACGTTCACGAATCAACTCCTCTGCCTCGTTCTTTGTGAGACCACCCACCGCCAAGCGACCGATAACGGGGAAATCGATTTCACCCTTATTATTCACCAAATATTGTTGCATGGTCGGTTGCGTAGTCGTACTTATATTTGTCAAGGCTGCATTGATAGGAGTCTGTACCGTCAAATTGAACGGGGTTGCAGATTTCGGATCTGTAGTATTAACCGTAATGCTCAACAAGTCTTTCGGCATGATTTTTGCGTCATACAAAGGAAGTATCTCCTCAGAATCGTTCACTGCCTCTGGATTTTGGAGGTAAGGTACGTTCTTATAAGAGGTGCAACTCGCTACCACCAGAGGTAGAGCCAATAAAAGTAATAATCTTTTAATTTTCATATTATTTTGTTATCGTTTTTATTTTATTGAATACATAAGATACCGATTTAACGAATATCGGATAAGCGGACCATGAAAGTAGAACAAGCGCTCTTACTTCATATTTGTTAGTTGTTTTTTAGTTAGAATGATGGTAGAATAAAAATTAAATACTTATTTCCCGAACAGGCGGGCAAAGAAACCTTTCGATTTTTCCGGTTCTGATTCATACTCATATCTGCGTATGAGATCCTCATAGGTAAGTTTACGGTTAATCATCTCATAAATTATCCCCCAGTCGGGAAGACCACCAAGATTACGGTCATCGATAAACACATCCGCTTTCAGCTTACGAGAGAAATGATTGTTCAGATTCTTCTCCTCCTCTGGATAATCACGATTGACGGCATAAAACTCAAGGCCACGCTCACGACAAAAAGCAACAGCCTCATCAAGAAGCTTACCCTCACGGACACTCCAGAGGATAAGCTTATGGCGTTCGGAACTCAGTTTTTTTAGGGTATCGATGGCAAAAGGAATCTCACGACCAATAGAAGGATAACGATGCTCAACTATAGTACCATCAAAATCTACAGCTACAACCAAAATAAAACAGATTGTTTTAAGTTAAATATTAAAGTATACTTGACAACAAATTAGGAAAGCAAAAGGAAAAGCATGTAAACCAGCCCTGACACTGTCAAAAGCCAAAGCAGGAACAGAATTCGCATGCCCTTCTTTTTACTGATTCGGAAACATTTATTAATCATTATTGAGATGGTTTCCACCGACAGAAGTTCTGCCGACAAATCTTATATGCAATATTGAAAACCGAGGACGGGAACGTCTGAGGGTGATTTATATTTATTATGCGTAGAATACAGACGCTCCAAACAAAATCCTCGGTTATTTTTTACTAATCGACATATTCCCATGGATAGGAATTTTCTTCCATATTACGGAGTTCTTCAGCCGCCTCAACCTGTTCGGATGTAAGAGAAGTCTGTCCCCACCCATCCACAATCTTACGGGCAGACTGCAACAACGCTTCTTCATAAGTCTCACCATAACAATAGGTCAACAGCCTGACTTTGAGCAAGGAGTCCGGAAGCCGTTCCAAAACATCACAAGCACGTACAAGAATCTCTTGCTTTTTCTGCTCCTTATCACCATAATTGTATATAGTGGCATTGTAACCCATCAAAAGAGCCAAACACAAGTTGGCCTCTTCTTCGATATCGGAACTTTTTGCAGCAAAAAGAGAATCGGATTTTAAGAGAACATCTTTATTCTGACGGCAAAAGTCATCAGAATAAAGAGGCTCACCATCCATGCCAAGATACATTAAAGTATGGGCGGCATGCTGAAGCTCAACAGCACGAGAAAGTAAAGAATTCATTTTATAATTGAGATGATATTATTTTATAAACTTTAGATAGGATTTGGGCACTTTGACGCTTGCGACCAAAACGCCCTTGATACGGATAACCACATAAGTTTTATTAGCTTCCGTAGCAACCTCACCTTCAATTCCACTGAAATCCCCTTTGACAACTTTCACTTTATCTCCAATAGCAAAAGGTTCGTTATCAAAGTTAACCCCATCAGGATTCAAATCCATCACAAACATGAAGTCTTCCATCTGCTTATCAGGAACAACCAACATGGAATGAGTAAATAGATCCTTCATGTAGAAAAGCTGGACATTATAAACATTGGATATGTCGCAAGCTGTTTGTTTAGTAGCACAGATGAAGATTAAATTTCGAATAACAGGAACCTCACTACGTTTACGGCGATACTTCAGCTGTGATATCACAATTCGCGTGGGAAGATAATAGTCAAGATCCAGCTTCTCTTCTGACTTAAGCTTATCTAAGGATTTTCGGACAGCAAACTCTTGCTTATCACGAGTGCGGGCAGCAAACCAATATTTTTGATTTTCAATCACTTGCAAAAAGAGAATCGAGGATTTTACTATAGTTTCGGGTGCGCTTCGCGGTTTGAACGAGACATATTCTCTTTCAAACCGTAGCAAATAGATATTTCAACTTAATGCGTTATAAACGAAGATATTAAATTCAAAAAAGCGTTTTTTAATCGTTCGTTTAATGGGCAACATTATCATGCCTTTAAAATAAAGTTTGAAGGTATAAAAATGAAAGGATATTAAATATATATATCATTAGTATTATCGTATTGATTATTAGTAATATAAGTAACAAAATTCGAAATAATAGAAATATTTTTATTAAACATCTTGCACGTTCAAAAAATACCTCTTATCTTTGCGCCCATTAAACGAACGTTTTCTGGACACCCCCTATTTTTCGCTATACCATTCTAATTTACTGCATATTACATCTGTTCGAAAAGTATTTATTTCATTTTATTGTCTCTCCTCTATTCTGCACATCAACAATCCTTTTATCTTTGCGCCCCTATTTACAAATTAACTGTTTTTAATTAAATAATTTTTCAAAATGAGTAATTCAAAAAAAACGCTGCTAAAAGCGAAGAAACAGGGTTAGTAAAACCAAGTGAACAAAGCAGACAATCCTCTGAACAAGCGGAAAATAAACCACACAGAGGCCGTCCTAAGGGTAAAAAAGTTAAAGGAATTAACAATAACCAAGAAAGCATGCTGGGAAATCTTTTGGATGAATACATCGAGGGTAATTTCTACGTTGGAAACAATGAAAAGATTCCACCCGAAAAACTCGAATTGGCCCCGCTTATAGAGCGCATAGCAGAAACCAAACTCTTCCTAAATAATGACGGAATCCCCATGTCAAAGAGTACTTTAACCAAAATGGCAGAAAAAATGTGGCAAAAGGATAAAAGAGTACGACACAATGAAAAGCATAAGGAGAAATCACCCTACAGAAAAGACAGAAATTAAAAAGATACTGTCAAAACAGCAAGACCTACCTTTGCCCTCACGTTAACAAGACCAAGTCAGACCTCAATGAGATGCCGCTTCCTCTTATGCGAAGCGACATCTTTTTTTATGTTATGGCATGAGCTCGAAAACGTAACCAACATTATTATTAATTAAATATATCGTAAGATGAAAAGACACGAGTTCAAAAATCCGGTTCCAGTCCGTGAAAGAATGGCAGAAAAATGGAAAAAACGGTTCATGTTCGAAAAGGGGTATTCTGAGGAATGTGCAGAATACATGGCACAAAGATTGATCGACCTCATTGACCACATGCAGTATGGCTATGCCCTTATTGCCTTTCACAAACAAGGCACAATCTTCAAAATGGTGAAAGCAACCCTCATACCCTATGAAAGTTTCTTTCACCGATTCTATGAAATGGAGCGCATAGAAAGTACTGTAGTTTACTGGGATGTAGAGTCACAGGCTTGGAGAAGTTTCCAGTTGGAAAATTTACTAGACTGGAGCCCCGTCTGCTAATCATTAATCACTTATCGTTTAATCACTAAAGAAATGGCAATGAATTGTACAGGGGTACTGTATTTCCCTATAGCTATAAGTCTACTCGAAGGAGTAGCAACAGAATTGATAGAAGCCCGGTTCGGGCTGAAAGGTGTAGCGGCATTCATAAAGCTACTCGGAAAAATTTATAAAGAAGAGGGGTATTACCTGGTGTGGAACAAAGAGCAATGCATGCTCTTTGCCCACAAATTAGGAAACGAATTATCGGATGAGGAAATGCAGGAAATCGTAGAACTTCTGATAGCGAAAGACATATTTGACCGGAAAATGTATGAGGAACACCAGGTATTGACATCCGTACACATACAGAAAGTATGGCTGGAAGCTACCAAACGCAGAAAACGGGACTTGACTCCCCTCCCTTACTTCCTTATGGAAACCAAAGTTCCTAAAAACGGGAAAGAAGAAAATGAGGTACAGGATGTATTGTTTCCACCAGAAAATGCATGCAATTCCGAACAAAGTAAAGAAAAGCAAAGTAAAGAAAAGGAAAATACTCCCCCTCTAACTCCCCAAGGGGAGAACGGAGGTGAAGGAACGGAGGGCTCTTCTTTCGACATCCCGGGATATGCCTACAACAAGAAGACACACAATCTGGAAGGTTTGATGTTGGAGCTGCAACAACTTCATATCGTAGACCGAAATGAAATCAATGCCATTCTACGGCTATCCGACTACGGAAGACTAGGAGGCTATGTGTTTAAAATAATCAGTAGTACACGATGGAGTACTGTACTGGCAAAAGGAAAATACGTCATCGCCGCACTAAGAAAAGAGAAAACCGGAAACGGCTGATAATCAAGGCTAATATCAGCATTTGCCAAGGCTACACCCTTTGCCTCCTATAGCTACACCCTTTATGACAAAGGGCTACACCATACGGGCGAAAGGGTGTAGCCATCCTAAAGTACCCGTCAAGGCTTACAAAATATACATCAATGTATATTTTTGAAATAATCATATACAGGTAGTACACGCACCGTTTTATCCCCAATAATAAACTTGTCACGCTGATTAAATGACAGCAATAATCCCTCAGGCAGATTAAAAAAGTTCAAGGCGTACAGCAGTCCTTCAACTTCACGCTTCCTGTTTTCGGCAGTCAATGAATAGCAAACCTGAATAGCTAAACAGGGTACACTGTTTTCAGCTATAATAAAGTCACATTCTTTCTGATTCTCATTATAATAAAAAATTTCCGAATAACGGCGACGCAACTCTGCAAAGACCATATTCTCCAATCGACGTCCTTCGTCACGGGTAAATGAAGGAGAGGCTATTGAAACTACACCATTATCCACGCAGTACACTTTCTTAGGATTTAGCAACTGTGCCTTATAAGAATATGAGAATCTCGGGACAAAGCTTATTAAATAGGTTTGCTCAAAATAAGAAAAATAATCCGATACAGTAGACGTACTTTTCACTCCAAGCACTTGCTTGAGTTTATTGGCGGAAACCAAACTTCCTATATTCCCTACTAAATAAGCCAATAAACTTTTTAATGAATGCTCATCACGAATATTATACCTTACTGCGATATCACGATAGACAATATCATTGACCAAATCAGATAACACATCCGGATTATCTAATTGCAAGTATTGCGGAAAGCCTCCTTTATATAGGTAATCATATAAAGAGCCTTCTCCAATCTCTTGTTCTTTATAACCACAATATTCTGCATAAGAAAAAGGAAAAAGTTCTTTAGTAATGTGCCGTCCGGTCAATTTGGTCCCCAATTCACGACTCAACATGGAAGCATTGGAACCAGTCACCACCACATAGAATCCTTCATCCAGCTTACCCCTGACATACACTTCCCATCCCTCAACTACCTGAACCTCATCGAAGAAAAGAACTCTACACTTCTCATTTTCCTTAATTACTTCATCTACTATGCGGAAATCGTTAAACTCAAAACCATATAACAGCGGAGTATCAAAATTCAAAAAAACAGTCTCTTCCAACTGATATTTATCCATTAGCATCTGAAACAGCAAAGTACTTTTTCCACACCGGCGTATACCCGAAATAATTAGTGCATAATCCTGCAATAACGGAGAAAGAGAAGATAACAAATCACGCCTGTATCCCTGACCTTTTTTTATCCGCTCACCCTGCATGCGGATTGCTTCTATGATATCCGACCGACTTATCATAATATTTATCTTTTTAAGTTCAAGTGCAAATATAGGTATTCCATTCTGAATGGACAAATCCTTCCATTCTAAATGGATGCTCCTTTCCATTCTGAATGAACAGAGAAAAAGAAGGGGCTAACTCCTCAATTGGAGCCAGCCCCTTACATATAATAAAGAGATTCTTCTCGATTACCGAACGGCTATATGAGTATTTTGCAAAGAAGCTTCATTTGCTCTTGTCAGTATAGAAAAGCAATCTTATTAAGATTAATTAAAACAGTAAATGGCATATCATTCAATAATGAAGCTAATTTTGTAACAAATAATCAAAATAAAGTATGAGAATCTATGAGTAAAACTTTCAATATCTATTGCGACGAAAGTACGCATTTGAAAAACGATGGACATCCATATATGCTTTTAGGCTATGTTAGTATCGCATATCCCCAGATAAAGATGGCTAAAGAACAAATCAAAGCTATTAAGGTAAAGTATAACTACGAAGGTGAATTAAAATGGACTAATGTTCATGACGCTACATTTCCGATGTATAATGAGCTCATTAAATATTTCTTTACGACAGATATAAAATTCAGAGCTGTAGTCGTAGACAAATCTCAAATAGATGAGACTCGCCCTGAATATACTTTCAATGATTTCTATTTTAGAATGTACTATCAACTCTTGCATCATTTATCTGACATGGAGAATGAATATAATGTCTTTTTTGATATCAAAGATACATGTAGCCATAAGAAGCTCCATACATTACAAGATATTTTAAAATGGAACTCTTCTATCAGACACTTTCAGTTTATCCGTTCTCATGAAAGTTATTTTGTGCAGTTGGCAGATATATTAATGGGAGCCATTAACTATAATCTCCGAATTGAAAAAGGTGATGTGGAAGGTAAGGTTATAGCAAAAAGAAAACTTGTTGACAAAATTCAAGAACACGCAGATATCTCTTTAAACAGAACAACGCCACTATCAAAGAAAAAATTTAATCTATTCTTTATCTCACTAAAATAATAGTTATGCCTTTTAATCTACTGAAAAAATATCCGGAATTACTTGAAATTCTACACATGAATGAGCATCAACGTAAAGAATCTCTTATGAGAATCTACAAAAGAGATATAGAAGATAATCCAAATTTCAAGTTCAGAGAGAAACAAATCTATCCGACCAAATCAGATGGAGTGGCTGATATGGGGCGACAATTTACGCACCTTACTTGCGAAGAGGCAAAAGAAACAGATGAGAATGGTAATTTGCTTCCAGCCAAGCGAGTTTTTGAAAAAGACCGTTCTCAACGATTGCATTGGATCAATCATCACATTCAAGAATTGTCTTCTGAAAATATAGAAGTCTTCAGTGTGACAGAACGTGATCAGAAAAAACGTTGCGATATTACCAAAACATATGTTTACGATAAGAAAGAGAAATATGTGATAGTTCTCGAATGCCAAAGAAAAAGCTCTTATTACTTATTAACAGCCTATTATCTGAATAAAGAGTATGCGGAAAAAGGCATAAAGAAAAAAATGAAGAAGCGTTTACCGAATATTGAATAAAAAAACGCAGGGCTCAGATTTATATCAAGATAAACCGAGCCCCGAAACTCCTTCTATTTGTAGATGAGCGTTGCAAATATACGCTGATATATTTAAATATACAACATTTTTTGCACCATGATTGTTTATTTAACACCTTGAAATAATCATATTCAGAATGAAAAAAATAGCGGTCGACTCACAAAGGGAGTCAACCGCTACTAAATATTAATATAAAAACGCTTTCTTGATTAGAGAGCACCTACTTCTTTCAATGCAGCGTTAGTTCCGTGAACAGCCTTAGCGCTGGCAGCGAATTTTTCTTTTTCGTCAGCAGTCAGTTCCAGTTCAACGATCTTTTCGATACCATTCTTGCCCAAGATAACGGGAACACCGATACAAAGATCAGATTCGCCATATTCGCCTTCCAGCAATACAGAGCAAGGAATCATCTTCTTCTGGTTGTGGATGATAGACTCAACTACATAAGCTCCTGCCGCACCCGGTGCATACCATGCAGAAGTACCCAGCAACTTAGTCAAAGTAGCACCACCTACCATAGTAGAAGCTACAACTTCGTTCAGTTTTTCTTCGCTCAACAGTGTGCTAACCGGTTGTCCTTTGTATGTAGCCAAACGAGCCAACGGAATCATAGTAGTATCACCATGACCGCCGATTACCATACCTTCTACTTCGTTTGCATTGCAACCCAAAGCTTGAGACAGGAAATATTTAAAACGAGAGCTGTCCAAAGCACCACCCATACCGATAACACGGTTCTTAGGCAGACCCAAAGATTTCAATGCCAGATAAGTCATTGTATCCATCGGATTAGAAATAACTACAAGGATAGCGTTGGGAGAATATTTCAATGCATTTTCAGCAACTGTTTTCACGATACCGGCATTCACACCGATCAACTCTTCACGAGTCATGCCCGGCTTACGGGGAATACCTGATGTGATAACAATAACGTCAGAATTTGCAGTCTTCTCATAATCGTTGGTGCAGCCTACAATAGTGGTATCAAAACCCAACAATTGAGCTGTCTGCATCATATCCATTGCCTTACCTTCTGAAACGCCTTCTTTCACGTCCAGCATTACCACTTCGTCAGCCACTTCATTAAAGGCCAACACATTAGCGCATGTAGCACCTACGTTACCTGCACCTACTACGGTTACTTTTGACATAATCTTCAATTTTTTGTTTATATGTGTAATAAAGTTGCGACAAAAGTACAACGACATTCGTAATTAAGGAAATTTTTCCGTAATAATTTTAGTTAAATGATTATTAAGTTAAGGGTTGGTGATTAGCGATTGACGATTAATGCTTATTTTTGCGGCGGAATAGACCTAACCCTATTTTACACACCTATTATATTAATGAAACAATATGGCAAATAACAAAAATAAGCTGGTGATTATTGCAGGTACTGTATTAGTATTAGCCTTGGTGGGCGTCACTGTATTATTACTCACCGAGAAGCAGACCAACAAAGAACTGGTACAGGAATTTCAACTGGAAAAGGAAGACCTGGAAAACGAATATACACGCTTTGCACAACAGTATGACGAACTGAAATTAACAGTCTCCAACGATTCCCTGTCCGTACTATTAGAACAGGAGCAACTGAAAACCCAACGTCTGTTAGAAGAACTGCGTACCGTAAAAAGCAGTAACGCCGCTGAAATACGCCGTCTGAAGAATGAACTTGCCACCTTGCGTAAAGTTATGATAGGTTATATCAACCAAATAGATTCACTGAATAGGCTTACCGCCCATCAGAAAGAGGTGATCGCACAGGTCACGCAGAAATACAACGATGCTTCCCGCCAAATCAGTAATTTGTCCGAAGAGAAAAAGAATCTAAATAAAAAAGTAACTCTTGCTGCCCAACTGGATGCGACCAACATCAACATTCAAGCCGTGAACAAACGGGATAAAGTAGCCAAGAAAGTAAAAGACGTGGTGAAATTCAAGATAGGATTTACTATCGTCAAAAATATCACAGCTGAAACAGGCGAACGTACTATCTATGTCCGCATCACCAAACCGGATAATGACGTGCTGACTAAAAACCCTTCCAATACATTCCCGTATGAAAACCGTGAGTTGGGGTATTCCATCAAAAAGTACATTGAATACAACGGTGAAGAGCAAAATATAACCGTGTACTGGAACGTAGAAGAGTATCTATATGCAGGTACCTATCGGGTAGATCTTTTCGCAGACGGAACACTTATCGGCTCGCAATCCTTTACATTGGACTAAAAAAGATTAAATTATTTTGAGGTCTCACTGAAAGCCTATACATTTGCATCGTTGTTTATGCAATTATTGTTGCATCACAAAACAACGTTTTAATCACCTTAATAATGTATAGACACGATGAGAAAGTTCTTCTGTTTCATTTGGTTGGTATGTCTGACCTTCTCTGTCGGTGCACAAGAGGTTTTGAGCCTCGATAGTTGCCGTGCATTGGCCATTGCCAATAACAAAGAACTACTGATAAGCCAGGAGAAAATTAACTCTGCACATTATCAGAGAAAAGCGGCGTTTACCAACTACCTTCCCGATATTTCCGCCACCGGTGGATATATGCGTACCCAAAAAGAGATTTCACTATTGAGCGATGCCCAGAAAGGTGCATTAGGTTCAATGGGAACCCAGGTAAGCGGTGCCATGCAAAATGGTATACAAGGTATACTGACACAGCACCCTGAGTTGACACAGAATCCGCAATTCATGGCGTTGATCCAAGCGTTAGGAAGTGTGGACGTTGCCTCTCCGCTCAACGGCCTCGGAAATTCCCTCGTTGACGCATTTCGTACAGATACCCGCAACATGTATGCCGGCGCCCTGACGCTGACACAACCTTTATATATGGGCGGCAAAATCCGTGCTTACAACAAAATCACCAAATATGCAGAAGAATTGGCACGTCAGCAACATGACAGTGGTCTGCAAGATGTAATACTTAGTACCGACCAGGCTTACTGGCAGGTAGTATCACTAGCCAGTAAAAAGAAGTTAGCTGAAGGTTACCTCAAGTTACTGCAAAAGTTGGAAAGCGATGTGGACAAGATGATCGCCGAAGGTGTTGCCACCAAAGCGGACGGTCTATCTGTAAAGGTAAGAGTGAACGAAGCGGAAATGACACTGACTAAAGTCGAAGATGGCTTGAGCCTGTCCAGAATGTTATTATGCCAGTTATGCGGTTTGGACTTGTCCTCTCCTATCACGCTGAAAGATGAACGGGAAGACGATCTCTCTCCTGATCCGGTAGCAGCAAATGGAATTGATCTGAATACGGTTTATGCTACACGGCCGGAAGTACGCAGTCTGGAACTTGCCACAGAAATCTACAAGCAGAAGGTAAACGTCACTCGCTCCGAATATCTGCCGTCACTGGCTCTGATGGGAAGCTATATGATGACCAACCCCTCCGTTTTCAATGGTTTTGAAAAGAAGTTCAAAGGTATGTGGAATGTGGGTGTAGTATTACAAGTTCCTATCTGGCATTGGGGTGAAGGCATGTACAAGGTGAAGGCAGCCAAAGCGGAAGCCCGTATCGCCCAATACCAATTGGACGATGCTAAAGAAAAGATAGAACTTCAAGTCAACCAGTCCGTCTTCAAGGTTAATGAAGCCGCTAAAAAGCTGATTATGGCAGAAAAGAATCTGGAAAAAGCAGATGAAAACCTTCGATATGCCACACTCGGATTTGAAGAAGGCGTGATAGCTGCCAGCAACGTACTCGAAGCACACACAGCCTGGCTTTCAGCCCAGTCCGAAAAGATAGATGCACAAATTGATGTGAAATTGACTGACATCTATCTGAAGAAGGCGTTGGGAGAATTAAAAATTAATAATTAAAAATTAAAAGGGTGAGAATTCATAATTCATAATTCATAATTCATAATTACCTAAATGGATACCAAATCACAAAACAGTAACATGCTATTAGCGTTTTTAACGCTGACAGGCGTCATTGCCATTGTAGCCGTAGTAGGTTTCTTCATGTTGCGTAAAGGACCGGAAATCGTACAGGGTCAGGCAGAGGTCACAGAATACCGGGTATCGAGTAAAGTACCGGGACGTATTCTGGAATTCCGTGTGAAAGAGGGACAAAGCGTGCAGGCCGGAGATACACTCGCCATACTGGAAGCTCCGGATGTATTAGCTAAACTGGAACAGGCTCGTGCGGCGGAAGCCGCTGCTCAGGCACAGAATGAGAAAGCACTGAAAGGCGCCCGTCACGAACAGGTACAGGCTGCCTTTGAGATGTGGCAAAAAGCTAAAGCAGGACTTGAAATAGCCGAGAAATCTTATAAACGTGTGAAGAATCTTGCTGATCAGGGCGTGATGTCAGCCCAAAAGCTGGATGAGGTGACTGCACAGCGAGACGCTGCCATCGCAACAGAAAAAGCCGCCAAAGCTCAATACGACATGGCAAAGAACGGTGCGGAACGAGAAGATAAAGCCGCTGCCGCCGCCTTGGTAGACCGTGCCAAAGGAGCTGTTGCAGAAGTAGAATCTTATATCAAAGAAACTTATCTTATAGCCCAAACAGCCGGAGAAGTTTCGGAAATCTTCCCCAAAGTAGGTGAATTGGTAGGAACCGGTGCACCGATCATGAACATAGCCATACTGGATGATATGTGGGTAACATTCAATGTCCGGGAAGATTTGCTGCAAGGTCTGACAATGGGAACTGAATTCGAAGCTTTCGTTCCGGCATTGGATAAAAATATCCGCCTGAAAGTGAACTACATGAAGGATCTTGGTACTTATGCAGCTTGGAAGGCTACGAAAACAACCGGGCAATTTGATCTGAAGACTTTTGAGGTAAAAGCTTTGCCACAGGAGAAAGTGGAAGGCTTGCGTCCCGGAATGTCGGTGATACTGAAAAAGTAATTAACGGTTAGTGATTAGTGATAAGTAAAGGAATGGCACGAGATAAGAAATATATAGCTTTGTGGAACGTCATGAAACGGGAAGGCCGACGGCTCGTTTCCCGTCCGCTGTACCTGTTCTGCATGGTGATAGCGCCGTTGTTCTGCTACGTGTTCTTCACAACACTGATGGATTCGGGGTTACCGGTCAATATGCCTGTAGGGGTGGTGGATCAGGATATGACATCCACTTCGCGCCAATTGATGCGAAACCTGGATGCATTTGAGCAGACCGCCATCGTAGCCCATTATCCTACTATCAACGAAGCACGTGCCGCCATGCAGAAAGGAGAAATCTACGGATTCTACTACATTCCGAAAGGTACCACCGCCAAGGCGCAATCTCAACGACAGCCTACCGTATCGTTCTATACCAACAATACGTTGCTTATCGCCGGTTCTCTGCTCTACAAAGATATGAAGATGATGAGCGAGTTGGCATCGGGAGCCGCCGCACGCACCAGTTTGTATGCTAAAGGTGCTACGGAAGACCAGGCTATGGCATTCCTGCAGCCCATCGTCATCGATACACATCCGCTGAACAATCCGTGGCTGAATTACTCCGTATATCTGTGTAACACATTTGCACCGGGTGTATTGATGCTGCTTATATTTATGATAACGGTTTACTCCATCGGTGTGGAAATAAAAGACCGTACCGCACGCGAATGGCTGCGCATGGGAAATAATTCCATCTACATCTCCCTTGCCGGAAAGCTATTGCCGCATACGGCTATTTTCTTCCTGATGGGGATATTATATAACGTATATTTATATGGCTTCCTGCACTTCCCCTGCAACAGTGGCATCATGCCGATGCTTCTTGCCACCCTCTGCCTTGTACTGGCTTCGCAAGGGATGGGTGTACTGATGATAGGTACATTGCCTACCCTGCGTCTGGGACTGAGTTTTGCATCCTTATGGGGGGTGCTTTCATTCTCTATGTGCGGACTATCATTCCCTGCTATGGCCATGCATCCGATTCTGCAAGGATTAGCCAATCTGTTCCCGCTGCGTCACTATTTCCTGATCTATGTAGATCAGGCCCTGAACGGTTATCCGATGATTTATTCATGGATAAACTATGTGGCGTTACTTATTTTTATGATGCTTCCTTTCTTTGTCGTACACCGGCTCAAAGAAGCGTTGATTTATTATAAATACGTGCCCTAATGAAACATCTGACGTTCAAACAGAAAGTAGTACAAGGTATCCACGACCTATTCTATATCTGGATACGGGAATTCCGCACGACCTTTCGCGATCAGGGTGTGCTCATCTTCTTTGTGCTTGTCCCGTTGGTGTATCCACTGATTTATGCTTTCATTTATACCAATGAAACCATACGGGAAGTACCTGCTGTGGTAGTGGATAACTCACGCAGTTCGTTAAGCCGCGAATACCTGCGCAAAGTGGACTCCAGTCCGGAAGTGAAGATTGTATCTTATTGCGCTGACATGGAAGAAGCCAAACTGATGCTGAAAGATCGTCTGGCTTATGGCATCATCTATATACCTGCTGAATTCAGTGAAGATATTGCACGAGGAAAGCAAACACAGGTCAGTCTGTATTGCGATATGAGCGGATTGCTTTATTATAAATCTCTGCTGAACACCAATACCAGCGTGTCACTGGATATGAATGCAGATATCAAAATGCAACGTGCCGGCAATACCACCAACCGCCAGGATGAGATTACCGCCTATCCGATAAAATATGAAGATGTTACCTTATTCAACCCCGCAAACGGTTTTGCGGCTTTCCTGATACCTGCGGTATTGATACTGATTATTCAGCAAACCTTACTGCTGGGTATCGGACTTTCTGCCGGAACAGCCCGCGAACAGAATCGTTTCAAAGATTTGGTTCCTATCAACCGCCACTACAACGGCACATTACGTATCGTACTGGGTAAAGGCTTAAGTTATTTCATGGTGTATGCACTTGTATCCGTATATGTGCTCTGTGTAGTGCCACGCCTGTTCAGTCTCATCCAGATAGCTCAACCGGGTGTACTGACTCTCTTTATGTTGCCTTATCTGGCAGCATGTATTTTCTTTGCCATGACAGCTTCTATTGCCATACGCAACCGTGAAACCTGCATGTTAATATTCGTCTTCACATCCGTACCCTTATTGTTCCTTTCAGGTGTTTCTTGGCCGGGAGCCGCCATGCCGGATTTCTGGAGATACTTCTCTTATATCTTCCCGTCCACTTTCGGCATCAATGGCTACGTACGTATCAATAGCATGGGAGCTACACTCAACGAAGTAGCCTTTGAATACCGTGCATTATGGATACAGGCAGGCATCTACTTCCTGACTACCTGCTGGGTATATCGTTGGCAGATTATCCAAAGCAGAAAGCATGTGATTGAGAAATATAAAGAGTACAAGAATAAATAATAATTTCAGGAGATTATTATCCATTCTGCAGGACATCTTCTTTCTCCGGAGCAGTAGGCTCCGACCTCCTTTCAGGGGCAAACGGGTCAAAATAATAAATATCTTTGGTATCCAGCCAATGCAGGAAGAAAGGTAAACGTCGCATAAAACGACTATAATCTTTCCGTCCGGCAGGTGTCCAGGCAGCCTCGGCAAGTGCAATAAGACGTGGAAAGACCATAAAATCCAATCGTTTGACATCAGCCACACGTTCCGTCCAAAGTGAATACTGCATACCCATAATCTGGCTTTCGTACCCCTTAAACAGATGTTCTATCGAGCGAGGGAATGAGAAGACATCTTCTATCGGATTATATCCATCCCAGTAACGCCCAACATTGTGTGTGGAATACTGCACAAAGTCGCCATACATCGGACGACGCGGAGTCATAATAACACGATATCCACTTTCGAGAGCTTTCAATAACTGATACCTACGATCATGACGCCACCACATCACTACTGCTTTATCCGGCGATACACCGGCATCCACAATCTCATCCCACCCGATCATCGTTTTACCTTTGGCAGCAATAATATCTGCCACACGGCGTACAAAATATTGCTCCAATCCGGTTTCGTTCATTAATTGTTTATCTTTGATGAACTGCTGTATTTGTGGATCTGTAAACCATTCCTGATTACCGAAATGTACTTCATCACCTCCAATATGAATATAAGGAGAGGGAAACAAAGTGATCAGTTCATCCAGCACATCACTTATGAAACGGAACGTTTCTTCTTTGCAAGGGTGAAAAGTAAAATCTTTCCATCGTCCTTCACCCCCACCAGACAATTCCGGATAAGCACGGCAAGCAGCAGTGGCATGTCCGGGCATATCAAATTCCGGCACAATCATTATGTGTCGTGCAGCTGCATAATCAACAATATCTTTAATATCCTCCTGCGTATAGAAAGCAGCAGGTGCCGACGGATCATGATAATTCCCTTTGGAGCCAACCTTTGTCAACAGAGGATACTTCTTTATTTCAATACGCCATCCTGGTTCATCCGTCAGATGCCAATGAAAAACATTCAGACGAAGAGAAGCCATTATATCAAGCAATTGCTTGACTTTCTCCTTGCCAAAGAAATGACGGCTCTCGTCGAGCATAAAACCCCGCCACGAATAACGGGGAGCATCATTGATTACACAAGCACTCGTAGTGCCTTTCCCGGAACGCAAGAGTTGCTTCAAGGTTTCTTCTCCCCGGAATGCTCCGGTTACAGTAGCCGATTGAATAAAAACAGAATCGGGAGTTATCTCCAAACGATAAGCCTCATCAGCCCCCGTAGTGCAATCCGGTGCAATACGCTGTACCACTCGTGACGGAAGTACATTATTTGTCTCAAGTGCCTTATTTTCGGCAATAGACAGTACGAACTCTCCTTTTGCCGGGCGATATTGTGCCGGTTCAGGAATCACATTTTGTGCAAAGATAAAGACTGGCAGAAAAAGACTCACCGCCAATAAGCTAATTTTAGTTGTCATCATTGATATATCTTATTCCCCGCATCGAAAGATCACGAAGTGGCAGAATATAATTTCATAGAATAATAAAATAGAAAAAGTTACCGGATATGTTTTTTAATTAACGGATATAATACTTCCGCATAGCGCATAAAGCCCAGATCTGTAAAATGAATACCATCAACAGTAGCCTCACCATCGTGCCCGATGATATCCTTGGAAGAAAGAAGATAGATATTCTTCTCACCCTTTTTCTTCATTGACTGGAAAATAGCCGCAATCGTTTCATTTTTAGCTTTCACCTCCCTTGCAATCTTTTTATCAAAACAGGAATGAGTGAAAATAGGATCTTCTACAAAAAGGATGGGAGTGTCAGGATGTTTGCTGCGGACGATCGAGTAGAATTGCTCTGCCCGTTCTTTCATCTGTTCCACTGTGGCATTAGGAAGGAAATCAAGCACAAACATGGAAGCATCGACCGTAGCTATAAGTTCCGCAATCTCCAGATCGAGCAAAGCATTACCGCTAAACCCTAAATTGATACATTCACGATTGAGCCAACGTTCCAGAATATTTGTATGGGCCATTCCGGGACGGGAAGCACAACCACCCTGCAAAATACTGGTCCCATAAAAAACAACGGGCTTCTCACGTACCGGCAAATCAACAGTAGGCTGATCAAGGGTCGAAAGGCTATCCACACCGATTGCCAATGAGGTGACCCCGTCATACAAAGAGAGATATAAAAGATATTCCCGTTCTTCAGGATCCATATTCTTCACGATAGTAGCTTCATTTACCTTTCCCTGAGGACGCCCGCTACCGGCAAAAACCCACTTACCATCTTGCAGACAATAAAGATCCAATCCTTTGATTCCGGTAGGAGTCATGTGGTTCATGCTTCTGTTATCCCTCACTTCCCACTTTGCCCCAATGCATGTAGAGTTGGAACGGAAGCGCAAAGCAAGTCCGGCACTATTGCGTCCTAAATCCCAAAGCGGTTTGCGGGAAACTGATTCCAAAGAAGCCGGAAGGCGCTCGTAACGGGTAAGAGTAGCATCCGTTGCCTTGCCCAACAAGGGGAAAACGGAAGCATCGCGATAAAGAAGTTGGGCCTGAGTGGATGCAGCCAGCAACAATCCCAAAATAAAAACTCTGATTCTCATGATTAGTAGATATTAAGATGATTCAAAGGTACACTGAAAAACTGCATTTATAAACAGTTTCACATCAATTAACAGATAATAGACCTCCTATTATGGCTCCACAGCTCTTTTGAGTGCATTCACACTTATTAACTGTCCCAAGTTTGCTTTATTACGAAATATTCGTAGATTTGTATCGAATTCATTTTAATACTTTATTTCCATGGAAAAGTTGACTATACAAGAAGAAGAAGCAATGATTTACATTTGGGAACTGGGCAGTTGTTTCGTAAAAGACATTGTTGCCAAATATCCCCAACCGGCACCTCCCTACACTACCGTGGCTTCCATCATTAAAAACCTGGAACGCAAACAGTATGTTACAGCCGCTCGCGTAGGGAATACATATCAATACACACCTGCCATTCGTGAAAGCGAATACAAGCGTACCTTCATGAGCGGCTTCGTGCGTAACTACTTTGAAAATTCTTATAAGGAAATGGTTTCTTTCTTTGCCAAAGAGCAAAAGATTTCAACTAAAGACTTAAAAGATATAATAGATATGATTGAAAAAAGATAAACATAAAAAAGAATCGCATGAAATACTATTTTTCTTTATTAGCTTGTCTGGTAAGTTTCATTGCTCACGCACAGACTACTTACTCCTATAGAGTAGAAGGCGAATTGACAGATAATTCGTTTAATGGAAAAATGTTATACATCATGCGATATGATGACAATCGCTATATTGATAGTACCCGAGTTGAAAATCAGAAGTTTGCATTTGAGGGACGGACTGCAATCCCCTCGTTTTGTCGAATCGATGCAGGACGCAACTATGGCAACTTTATTTTGGACGAAGGAACTATAAAAGTCAATCTATATACTCATGTCCCTACGGGTACAAAACTAAATGAAGCTTTCAACAAGACGATAGCTACAGTCGACAGTATCCGAAAAAAAGGATTCGCACATCTGGCAGAACTTAAAAAAGAAAAGCCGAATGCAGAAGACTGGCAACCGGTATGGACAGAATATTATGAGCAGAAAATCCGCCCATCACTCCTTGGATATCTAAAACAACAAATTATATCCAACAAGGATAATGGTGTGGGAGAATATGCTTTCAGAAATTATAGTATGGCATGTAATACCGATGAAATGGATGCTCTTCAGACAGAAATAGGCAATTGGCTGAATTCCTTAAAAACAGTACAGGCAATAAAAGCACGTTTCGAAGCACTAAAGAGCACTGCAGTAGGCAAACCGTTTGTCGATATAGCCGGTGAAAACACAGAAGGTAAAGAAACACGATTGTCTGATTTTGTAGGCAAAGGTAATTATGTTCTTGTTGATATGTGGGCAAGCTGGTGTGCTCCATGCCGGGAAGAAATACCCAATTTAGCAGAAATCTACAATACATATAAAGACAAAGGCCTGGTTATATTAGGTATTGCAACCTGGGATAAAAAAGACAGAATTATTAAAGCGATAGGAGATCTGAATATGACATGGCCACAGCTACTGGATACCCGACAAAAAGTAATGGAACTTTATGGCGTCAATGGTATCCCGCATATCATTTTATTTGCCCCGGATGGCACTATTGTTGCGCGCAATCTCAGGGGAGATGAAATGAAACAAAAAGTGGCTGAGATTATGAAAGACAAATAATAACAAAACAAATCAAGATGTTAGCTTATTTTCTAAAAATCAATGTAGCCATTGCGCTATTTTATGCGTTCTACCGGCTATTTTTCTATAAAGACACGTTCTTCACGTGGCGCAGAGCCGCTTTGCTCTGTTTCTTTGCCATTTCTGCCGTCTATCCGCTACTGAATATACAGACATGGATCACGGAACAGGAGCCTATGGTAGCCATGGCAGATTTATACGCTGACATCGTTTTACCGGAATTTACGATAACACCGGAACAGGCAACTTCCGACTGGAAAACCCTCCTGCTTCAAACGGTCGGTTTTGCTTATTGGGGAATGGTAATTGTATTAGCGATCCGCTTTTTCATACAGTTGGCTGGGATTATCCGTTTAGCTTTCCGTTGCCGGAAAGCAAAGATAGGAAATACGAATGTACATCTGCTCAGACAAGCAAGCGGACCTTTTTCCTTCTTCCACTGGATTTTTATCCATCCGACTTCACATACAGAAGATGAACTAAGCGAAATATTAACCCACGAACAAACTCATGCCAACCAATGGCATTCCATTGATGTACTTGTCAGTGAGATTGTATGTATATTTTGCTGGTTCAATCCTTTTGCCTGGCTCATGAAACGGGAAATCCGCACTAATCTGGAATATCTGGCGGACAACCGTGTACTGGAAACCGGACATGACTCTAAAGCCTATCAGTATCACCTGTTAGGATTATCACATCATAAGGCTGCAGCAACTATCTATAACAGTTTTAATGTATTACCTTTAAAAAAACGCATCAAAATGATGAACAAAAAGAGAACTCGAGAAATAGGGAGAACTAAATACCTTATGTTTCTCCCCTTGGCAGCCTTACTTATGATAATCAGCAATATCGAAGCCGTGGCCCGTACCACGAAGGAGATGGCAAAAGATGTCATAGAAGCTGTAGAAGAGAATCTGGCGTCTAATTCAACAACGCCGGAGATGGAAGTTGCTACTGAAACGGCACCGCTGGAAACACTGGCACCGCAACAGGACAAAGACAAACTTGTGAACTACAAAGGAGTAGTAGTGGATAAAGACGGAAAAGCAGTGGAAGGCGCTGAGTTTTTCATTGATGGCGACCACAAACTGCCACAAAGTCAATCGTATGTCACAGGAAAGAACGGTAATTTTTCTTTCAAAGCATTCGAAAATGCTAAAATGATAGTAATTTGGAAAAAAGATGGAAAAATGATGGGAGTACCCGTCACTGTCAACAAAGAAAACAACTCCAACATGAAGATTGTCATGGATAGGGAATGGCTAAATCCACCAGCCGATGATCCTGATAATCCTGTATTTGAAGTAGTGGAACAAATGCCTGAATTTCCGGATGGCGGCATGTCAGGACTGATGCAATTTTTATCGAAAAACATCAGATATCCGGTAAATGCACAGAAAAATGGTACGCAAGGACGCGTTACTGTACAATTTGTTGTAAATGCAGACGGAAGCATCTCCAACATAGGAATTATCCGTGGAGTAGACCCGGAATTGGATGGTGAAGCGGTACGCGTTATCAGCACAATGCCAAATTGGAAACCGGGTATGCAAAAAGGAAAAGCTGTACGGGTGAAATATACAGTTCCTGTCATGTTCCGCTTATCGGATAATGGTCAAAAAGAGGAGTATAAGCCTGTACCTAAAATTGATGAAACCGTTGTCGTGGGATATGTTCCCAAACAAGTCCCTGCAGAGGAAGACCCGGTTTTTGAAGTGGTTGAAAATATGCCTGAATTTCCCGGTGGTATGGGAGGGCTGATGCAATATCTGTCTAAGAATATCAAATATCCGGTAGAGGCACAAAAAGCAGGAATCCAAGGACGAGTTATAATGCAAGTCATCATTGATGAAAACGGCAATGTAACCAACCCTAAAGTTACCCAACCCGTAGATCCCTTATTGGATACAGAAGCAATTCGTGTCACTGCAAGTATGCCTAAATGGAAACCTGGTACACAAAGAGGAATGCCGGTCAATGTAAAATATACATTCCCTATCGTATTCAGATTACAATAAAACAACCTCCTTTCAACATTAATTCTCTCTCACATAAAGATTATCTGCAATGTCCTACTCCTGATTTTTAACAGCACAATCAAGAGTAGGATGCAGATAACCATTTATTTATGCATCTTCACTACTTCTGTCGGTGCCATCTCCACATTCCGCTTATCTACCTGGCGAACCACGCTTGCCGCTAATTGCAGGAAAGCGCGTCCGGTCACGGTATTCTCGTCAAGTGCTACCGGAGTACCCTTATCGCCACTTTCGCAAATGCTTTGTACAATAGGAATTTGCCCCAACAAAGGCACATTCATTTCTTCCGCCAGCTTCTTGGCACCTTCCTTTCCAAAGATATAGTATTTATTCTCCGGAAGTTCGGCAGGTGTAAACCAGGCCATATTCTCTACCAAACCGAGAATAGGCACATTCACCTTATCATTGATAAACATGTTGATACCTTTGCGGGCATCTGCCAATGCCACAGCCTGCGGTGTACTGACTACGATAGCTCCTGTCAGTGCCAATGTCTGAACCACTGTCAGGTGAATATCACTCGTTCCGGGAGGAAGGTCGATTAAGAAATAGTCAAGCTCTCCCCAATTCGCATCCCCTATCAGCTGTTTCAAGGCATTGCTTGCCATGCCGCCACGCCACAACGTAGCCTGATCAGGATCAACGAAGAAACCAATAGAAAGCAATTTGATACCATACTTCTCAACCGGTACAATCAGGTCACGACCGTCTACGTGTTCAGCATAAGGACGCGCATCCTCCACCTGAAACATCTTCGGCATGGATGGCCCGAAAATATCGGCATCCAACAAACCAACCTTGTAACCCAACTTCGCCAAAGATACTGCGAGGTTAGCAGCTACCGTTGATTTACCTACGCCACCCTTACCGGAAGAAACACCGATAATATTCTTTACCTGAGACAACAGTTTACCTGGTTCAGGACGTGCTGCCTGTTTGCTTTCCGTAGTAATGGTTATTTCTACCTCATCAGATACATACGTATGAATAGCCGCTTCCGCTGCCTTTATTACAGATTTCATGAAAGGATCGGTCGGTTTCTCAAATATCAGTGAGAAACTAACTTTCATCCCGTCAATACGTAAATTATCGGCAATCATTTCCGCCTCAACCAGATTCTTTCCGGTACCGGGATATCGCACTGTGGCCAGTGCATCTAAAATTAGTTTAGGATAAAGTGTCATTACTCTTTTTTTATTTTGAAGTTTGCAGCCCACTCCGCTTACTGCGGTTATAACTGCGATACTCATCTAACTCTATTTCCACATCGGGTTCGTGCAGTTCGCCTTCCTTCGGCAGATGGAACTTGATATACTTGATGTTCAATCCACGGTCCAACCACTGTTGCTCGTAATAGGTTTTGATGCTGAGAATTTCATCAGCCATGCCGGAGTGATACAGATCTTCTGTCAGCACATCCATCGGAAGATGATTTTCCTCGATCATACAACGGGTATAAGTGAACATAAAGTTACTATCTGTCTTGAGATGAACAATACCATCCGGTTTTAGGAATTTACGATAACGTTCCATGAAATAAGTGGAAGTAAGGCGCTTGATAGCTTTCTTCATTTGCGGATCAGAGAACGTCAACCAGATTTCACTCACTTCATTTTCCGAGAAAAAGCGGTCGATTATTTCAATGTTCGTACGCAAAAAGGCAACATTCTTCATGCCTGCCTGTAATGACTCCGTAGCACCGGACCACATACGGGAACCTTTAATATCCACTCCGATAAAATTCTTATCAGGAAACAATCGTCCCAGCCCGACGGTATATTCACCACGTCCGCAACCTAATTCCAAAACAATGGGACGGTCATTCCCGAAGAATGACTCGTTCCATTTTCCTTTCATCTCAAAGGGCACGTTATCTACTGCCGAATAAGGATATTCGAACACATGCGGATAACTTGCCATATCGGCAAACTTCGCTAACTTACCTTTACTCATGCGTTATTCCACAATGGTTACCCAGCCATGCGTGTCAGGTTCGTCACCATATTGAATACCACGCAATTTGTTGTACAACTTCGTGCAGACAGGTCCCGGTTTGCCGTCCTTGGCTATTACATAAGAATGTCCGTTTTCAGGATCATCTATGCGCTCAATCGGGCTAATCACCGCAGCCGTACCACATGCACCGGCTTCCTCGAACGTAGTAAGTTCTTCTTCAGCCACCGGACGACGTTCCACCTTCATGCCCATATCTTCGGCCAACTGCATCAAGCTCTTATTGGTAATGGATGGCAGAATGGAAGTAGACAGAGGAGTAATATAAGTATTATCTTTTATTCCGAAGAAGTTGGCAGCGCCACACTCGTCGATGTACTTCTTCTCCTTTGCATCCAGATAGAACTCTGCGGAATACCCTGCCGCATGTGCTTCGTGGCTGGCACGCAAGCTGGCTGCATAGTTACCACCGATTTTATAAATACCAGTTCCAAGCGGAGCAGCACGGTCATACTTACGTGTAATGACATAAGGAGTAGCTGCAAAACCGCCTTTAAAGTACGGACCTACCGGAGTAACAAATATCAGGAACATATATTCATTGGAAGGACGCACCCCCACCTGTGCCCCGGTTCCAATCAGCAACGGACGGATATAAAGGGAAGCACCGCTCTCATAAGGCGGTATAAAGCGTTCGTTCATTTTCACCGCCGTCAGTACAGCTTCTTTGAAACGTTCTGTCGGCAATTCTGCCATCATGATACCACGACACGTAGACTGCAAGCGGGCAGCATTCTCTTCCAAACGGAAAATACGCACCTTACCATCTTTGCCACGGAATGCCTTTAAGCCTTCAAACGCTTCCTGTCCATAATGCAGACAAGTAGCTGCCATGTGCAGATTGATAAGTTCGCTACTGCTGATTTCAAGTTTTCCCCACTCACCTTCGCGGAAATTAATTCTCACATTGTAATCTGTCTTCATGTATCCGAATGACAGATTAGACCAATCTATTTCTTTCATATCTCAAAGTATTAGTAATCTCATTACGTACATTCTGCAACAAATTTAGTCTTTATTCTTCACTTTCCCGCTTCTCCGACAGTAATTTTTCGATTTCCTTGTCAGCTTTGGTCAATTTATCGCTGCAAAACGCAATAATCTCATTCGCTTCCTTTATTTTTTCGGCAAGCGCATCAATTTCCAATTCATTATTGTCTATTTGACGGACAATCTTCTCCAAACGCTCCATGGCTTGGGAATAGGTTTCTTTTTTCTTTGAAGTAGACATAGGAATATTTTATGATTTATGATTTACGACGGAGGTCACTTCCCCCCGGTAAAAACGGGTGAGTATTTCATCTTTTTCATTCAAGAGGGTGGCATCTTTCACTACTTTTCCATCTTTCAAAGTAATGCTATAGCCACGGGCAAGCATTTTCTCTGGCGAAGCATCTACAAGACGCTGCCGCAACAAATCCAGGCGATGCTGCTGGCGCACGAGAGAGGTTGTAACAGCCTGTGAGATATCCTTCCGGGCGGTAAGCAATGCAAGCTTGGCATCAGATACGCGACGGACAACAGCAGAAGGAATACGGTTTCTATACAAGGCCAGCCTTCGATGTTCCTCCGTCAAACGGGAAATCACGCTGTCGTGCAATTGGGTGATAAGCACTTCCAGTTCATCAGCAGCAAGATCCATGCAATTTATAAGATACTCTGCAGCAGCAGTCGGGGTTTTCACACGGGTGTGCGCCACAGAATCGAGTACCGTATCATCTCTTTCATGCCCTATTCCGGTAATTATAGGCAACGGAAATTGGGCACAAGCGGCAGCAAGCAAATACGTATCAAAACCGGAAAGATCGGAAGTTGCTCCACCGCCACGGATGATGACTACGGCATCAAAATCATTCTGACGACTTAAGATTAGATCCAAAGCTGCTAATACAGATTCTTCTACCCTATCGCCTTGCATCAAGGCGGGAAACAATTCTGTATAAAAGAAAAAGTTTCTTGGATTATTCTTTAACTGATGGCAAAAATCACCATAGCCTGCGGCCGTTGGAGAGGATATCACAGCAATACGTTGCGGCAGAGTTGGCATTTCCAACTCTTTATTCAGCGTCAAGACACCTTCTTCTTCCAGTTGCTTCAGTATTTCCCGACGACGACGTGCCATATCTCCTAACGTATAAGTAGGATCGATATCCTGTACGGTCAGACTATAGCCATAAAGCTCGTGAAAACTGACAGTAACCTGAACCAGTACCTTAATACCGGAAACAAAAGCCTGCCCTGTCGCTTCTTCAAAATAAGGTTTCAGCAGCCGATAGACATTCGACCAGATAGTACCCCGCGCCTTTGCAACCAGACCATTGCTACGGGGGTCTTTCTGAATAAATTCCAGATAGCAATGCCCGGTACTGTTCGTTCGCACATCACTCAACTCTGCCTGTACCCAATATTCATCAGGCAGGCATTGTTCAAGACTGCGGCGCACCAAGGCATTAAGTTCCAGTAAAGATAATGCTTCCATATTGTTCAGCTACGAGTGACAAGCTACAAGTGACGAACTACGAGTAACAGCTTGTAATCAGTTATTTATTATTTGATTTATAATCATTGTATGCCTTCCACATATCAGGTACTCCATATCCGTAGATATTATCCGGGAAACCGGCACGGTCACCGGATCGGCGCACCAACTCAATCACTTCTTTTGCCGTCAACGTCGGGCAAGCCTGCCACAAACATGTCACCATACCGCACATGATAGGCGAAGAAAAAGAAGTACCGTTAGCCCGTCCCTGGTTACCATCCGTACGGATCACATCCGATCCAACTCCTACCGCAACCACATCCGGCTTCACACGATGATCTGCCGTATTACCTACGGAAGAAAAAGTAGCCAGCACAGCTCTCTTGTCAATCGCTCCTACCGTCAACACATTATCAGCATCTCCCGGAGGAGTGATCTTTTTCCAGGAACCTGCACCGGAGTTGCCGGCACTGCACACCAGTATCATTCCTTTATCTGCAATATGGGAAGCCTGGCGTGACATCAATGCATGACGTCCATCCAGATCGCGATATTTATAATTCTTCGATTTATCATCAAAAGTGTAGTATCCCAAAGATGTATTGATTACATCCACTCCCACACTATCGGCAAATTCAACCGCAGCCGACCAATAATCCTGTTCTACCAGGTGCTCCGAATATTCATCCTCACTGCGAAGCAACCAAAAAGAAGCTTCGGGAGCCGTCCCCGTCATTATATCAGGTCGGTTCATACCTATACAGGACAGTACACTCATCCCATGGCTGCTTTCTGCAAAGATATCAGCCTGTTGGTTTACAAAATCCTTTGTACCGAGAATACGGATATTCTGCATAGCAGTAATCTTATCGACATTATGGAATCCGGCATCAATAACCGCAATTGTCATACCCTGCCCTTTGAAGCCCGCTTCGTGTAATTTGTCACCGTTGCTCATCTGAATCTGAGTGATAGCACGCCCATAAATGCTATCCGGATGTATCGTCGGTTGGTTCAACACAGAATCACGTTCCGTCGCCATCGATGGTTTGCCGGCACCGGGAGAAATCCAGACTTTCTCTGTTGAAAGCACAAAAGGCAGTGCCGCAATACGATCAATAAGAGTCGTATCGTTACAGGACACCGTTACAAAATTATCCCATTTCCCCGTTACCACAATCTTCACTCCCTGTTTGCGGATTTCATCTATATATTTACGGCATACCGGGAGATCCGTAGAATCAATCGAAAGGTTCTGCTTCCGGCGGCGCTCAATCGCTTTTGCCGACAAGTATTTCTCCGGTTTTTTTAAAGAATATTCTGTAGCAGCTTTATCTTTTAAACTAATGCGATACTTCAATGTATCTTGTTGCGCCGATGCCCCTGTTGCAAGCAGGGCAATAGCTAAAAAGGATATTAATTTTCTCATTCTATTATTTTATTACTTATTCATTTTCTGAAATAACCAGCCCGATACCCCGTTGGGAAGCAATGAAAGAACCACCTACTACCCGCCTTCCAATATAAAATACAGCCGACTGACCGGGCGCAATAGCCGATGCCTCTGACAGGAAATGTACAAACAACCGCCCATCTTCCAGCCTTTTCACCGTACAGGGAATCGGCTTGCTTCGGTAACGGATGCGTACCGTCAAATCGGAAGCCGAAAAGAATTCCTGCTCATCAATAAGGTTATCTTGTTCGGTTAACATATATTCTGTCCGCAATTGTTCGGCATCACCCAGCATCACCGTATTTTTCTGCGGATTTATCTTCAACACATAAGCCGGTTTCCCTAAAGCTATTTCCAATCCTTTCCGTTGTCCAATGGTATAATAAGGAAAACCTTTATGCTCTCCCAACTTCACTCCTTCGGAACTGACGAACCATCCGGGACCAATCGCACTATCTATTTCAGGAGAATGTTCGCGCAGAAAGTCCCGATAATCACCTTTGATGAAACAAACCTCCATGCTCTCTCCCTCTTCCGCCTTCAGTTGATAACCTTTCTCACGCAGATATTCCCTCACTTGCAACTTCGTATAGGTGCCCAACGGAAAAATGCAACGCCTCAGCACATCCTGTCCCAGTCGCCAGAGGAAATAAGACTGATCTTTCTTATCGTCATCTCCGGCCACTATATATATCTTTCCATTCTTTTCTTCCAGACGGCTATAATGCCCGGTAGAGATAAATGCGCAACCTAGTTTGTCTGCCCACTCTGTTAGTATGCGGAATTTAAAGGTAGGATTACACATCACGCAAGGATTTGGAGTCCGCCCCTGACAATATTCATCAATAAAGTTCTGCACAATTACTTTGCGAAAAGCCTCACGTTCATCAGCCACATGGTGTTCGATACCCATACTGCCGGCAAGTTGCCGAGCTTCCACAGGTTCGTCTCCCCACACCCACATGGTCAATCCGACTATCTCATACCCCTGTTCTTTCAACATCAGGCAAGTGGCAGTACTGTCTATACCGCCGCTCATACCCACCAATACTCGCTTATCAGGACTGTTCATTTTTAGATATTCATTCTATTAGCTTACAAAAATAGATGATTTCGGGGAGAAGAAACAGAAAAGGCATACCTTTTTCACATGACTTCACATCATTCTCTTTGTTTCTCCCTACCTTTCCGTATCTTTGCAGCTACGAAAAACTTACGAGTTGTATAACTGGAGCAGCATAAGTTATACGACTGGAGTCGCATGAGTTGTACAACTCGTAAATTCTCCGTAGTAAGCAAAAATAAGAACAGTAATAAGTTCACAGCTTAATAGTAGTAATATGTCAATTCCATACTTAGTAAGACAAAAAACGAACCTGCTGAATAAAGCCAAAAGCGGGTTATGGTATGCCGTTATCCGTAAGCTTCAACGCCGTGGAGGAGTAAACGAAAAAGAACTGGGAGAACTGGTGGCCATGCGCGGAGGTTTCAGTCGTGGAGTGGTGGAGGGAGTGCTCACCACCGTCAGCGAAGTCATAGAAACAGAACTCAGCAAAGGACAATCGGTTACCATACGGGGCTTCGGCACCTTTCAGACTGCCCTGACCAGCAAAGGATTCGAACACCCGACCCAAGTGACGCCCGGAGAAGTCAGCGTATCTAAAGTCTATTTCATGGCAGACCGCAACTTGCTCAAACGTCTCAAGAAAATAGACTGCTATCGCATACCATTGAGCTATTATCTCCCCAAAGAACTGTTGACACCCGAAATTCTGGAAGAAGAAAAAGGATTGAAAGAGGAAGGAATTATGTAAGATACATAAACAATAGTTCGTTAAATTTTAAATTAGCATAAAAAAGCAGGTCAAATCTTGCAAATTATTGCGACATCTTCAATAACAATGAACCATCCAGAACTTGACCAATATCTTGAAATAATAAACTTTTAATATAAAACTTGACATCCTTCATCAGCAATAAAAAGAGCCGTATCATCTCAACTTTTGAGTAATAATACGGCTCTTTTATGTTTATCAGCTACAATCTGTAACTTTTCAGGGTGTTCGTATTTGTTTTGACACACACTCGACAGAGAAAAATATCCAAGAATTATTTTCTATTATCATAACCTATGGCATTATCCACTGTACCAAGCATGCCATTTATTGTGCCACCATTTATATTGTTTTCATAAAAACAATTAGGACTTAGGATCTCACCTACTATACCACCTACAACAGTTTTATCACTATTAGATGAAATGTCACCATTGTTAGTACAATTAAGCAAAAAGGAATTTGGATATAAGCTAGCAGTTATTCCCCCTAATGTTTCTCCTACACTATATACCACTCCTTCATTCACACAATTCTGCACCTTTCCACCAAATAGTATTCTGGATGAAATACCTCCTGCAAAAGTAGCCTTTCCCCCATTTACTGTTCCATAATTCGCACAATCAATAATTGAAAAATTATAACAATACGCAATACCAGAAACCATTTGACTATATTCCCCTGCAGTAATCATTCCATAATTTCTACATCCTACTACATTTGCATCACATTCAGCAGCTATGCCAGCTATGTAACCACCTCCTTGAATATTCCCCCGATTTATACAAAATTCTATCCGTGCATTCTCCCCTGCTAATTGACCACAGATCCCAGAGACAAATGTGCCATATACATCCGCCTCTTTAACTGTTACCGACATTGTTGTAGAGCAATTTGTTATTAACCCAGATGAATAGCCACATAAGGCGCCACAAGATAATTCTCGTGATCGATCTATCACTAATTCAATGCTTCCATCTTCCAATTTAATGTTATTGAGAGTCCCTTCATTGGTACAAATAAAACCAAAACGTTGCAATTTGAAATCCGTTTCTCCTATATATTTCCATCCTGAAATTATATGTCCATTGCCTTCTAAGATTTCATCTCTACCAATATACTTAATGGGACTCCAATTATCTACAGAGTTTATATCGATATCCGCAAAGACATTAATAACTCCTTCAGAATTCTTCCATTTCGACAAATCCCCACCAGAGTTCTTTGCATCACGGAAATCTATTAAATCCTGCAAAGAATAAATACCCGGAACATCCTCTGTTTCAAATTCAAGAACATTTCCAAAAATAACGTCCTGAGTGACAGAATCAATAAACCAAGCACGAATATAATAGATAGTATTTACTTTCAGATTAGTTATATCACCATTAAATGTTCCATCTACCTCATTATAAGACAAGTTAGTATGCACTTCTACAGAAATAACATCTTCGGTCCGATTAAGCAGTTCATCCATATTTGAAGCAACATCGAAACCATGATGATAATTTGGAGTTCCAGAGGTTACTTGTCCATAGGCTTTTATATCAACACCATGTACATCTACACTCAAAGTCGTTACAGTAAAAGCTTTCCCTGAAACAAACATATATACATCCCCATAACCAGTACCATGTTCATTGATTGCATACGCACGAATATAATAAGTTGTTTCTGGTTTTAAACCTTCTATCCGAGTATTGAATTCTGAATGTCCCAACTGCTCTGTAGCATCATATTTCAAATGAGCCGTAGTAGGTTCTTGACTTTCTGCACTCCAGCAGAAACCGATTTCGGAGACTCCCGACTCTCCTTCACTCAAGATGCTTGCTTTTACGGCAACGCTTAAGGCAGTAGAGTCTACAGGAGTAATACTTGACACAACAGGTGCAGTAGCATTGTTGGTTAATACTCTAATGGTTTTTCCATACCCTACACCTTTGGCATTGATACCATACGCACGTACCAAATAATTTTTATTAGGTTTCAAGTCTTTAATACGCATAGAGATGGCAGAAGAGCCAACCGATACATTACTTACGTTATCTTCTACAGTCGGTTCTGTAGCGTTTTCTTCTGCTAATTTCCAGCAGAAACCGCAAAGTATCAAATCACTACCACCTTCATCAAGTATAGTAGTGGCTACGGTAAAACTTTTTTCATCTTTATTCTCCATCACCAGTTCGCTGAACACCGGCGCATTGCTTTCCGTTGTCGTAAATGTCTTTATTTCGCCCCGTGCCATACTGTAACCACTACTGGCATACGTACAATAATAATAAGTCTTGCCCGGTTGCAAGTCCTTTACCTGCACACTCAGCAACGTCACATCCGAAGCCGTGACTTTAAATTCCGTATACTCTGCCATACTTTGAAGTTCGGACAGCAGAATACCACAGTCCTTCACAACCACACCTTCCGACTTCTGTATGCTACCCGAAAGTGTAGCCCCCATTCGATAAATCTCCGTAGCCTCTCCCGTCTTCAATGCCGGAGAGAAATTCATCGGCAATGTATCTTTCTCACAAGCTGTCCACAGCACCAACAAGCTGCACAGCAATATATATTCTATTCTTTTCATCTTATATACTTATGAATTATGAAATTTCCATCAACCGGCTTTTAGAAAAAGAAACCTACACCCGCACTCAGTTCCAGATATTTGAAGTTCACCGTCTGGCACCCCATTGACACGGCAAACTTACCTAAACGGGCTATAGCACCGATTTCAGCAGCAATACCCGTGGCAGAATGGTCGGTATTCTTTACCAATTCTTCTTCTACAGTCTCCCAAGCCAATGCACGATTACCATATCCCGCACCAATATAAGCATACAGCGGCTTCGCAATGCGGCGCATATATCCGGCGGTTACAGACATACGGGCTTTCTTCGACACACCCTCTTTATAATAAGGTGTGCCTGAACCACCGGCAGTCAATGCTCCGGTATCATCACATTCGAGGTCAGCGGATACCGAACCAAAATCACTGCGAAAACGAACATAAGCACCATTATTGGCAACCATAGCCACCATAGCTCCAAAAGATGTTTGAGAAGGATGCCAGCCGGCCTCCAGCATCACCAACGTACGGCGGGGTTCTTTAGGCTTAATGGTAGAAACGAGTTTAAAAGTATAGCCGGTCGTTGCACCGGGAAACACGGTAAGCAATGTATCCTGAGGAAAAAACAAATCTTTCTCCACCTTCACACGGTAATCGCGTAGCGGCAAGCGATCACTCTTATACGGAGTTTTCCCGACAAGTTCATTATTAATGTATACATTAGCGTCCTCCTCCGGCAAAGAAAAGATTTCCATATAGCCAAAACGGGGTTTCAGCGTGACACTCATTATTTTCTGTTCACCACCCAAATCTATAATTCCGGCATCCGGAGCATACATCGGCGCCTCTACCCGATAGGTATGTGTGCCTTTTTTCATAGTAGCAGTGAACAGGCCTTTTTCAGTCGGCATCTTTTCATCATCAATATAGATATCTGCCGTAGCGGGCTCTGGACGCATCACGAGAAGCTGCATATTGGTATCGGCAGCAACAGGTTCAGTCCCGTCACCCGCAGAAAGTTCCATTTCGTAGGCCACGGCCTTTTCGATGATGTCCGGATAGAAATAATTTCGCAGCACACCGTACTTTTCGTGCATGATGGAGATGCGCCTCGCCCCACGCGGAACGTACAGCCAGATTTCACCCGGCTTGTTCTCGCGTGCCACAATACCCAATGCATCCGGCTCAAACATGAAATTTTTATCAGTGGTAACAATGCGTATCAGTGCACAGACTTCTCCATTCTGATCCTTGAGGGGAGCGGTGATACGCGCTGTAACATCTGTCTCCATCCGCTGAAAAGAAGTAATCTGAATTTTGTTTTGTGCTGACGCACGCTGTGTGACAAATAACAGGAGCAGTAATTGCATCGCTGTAAACAGCAAAAGCTTGAATGTTTTGTTTACCATGTGTTTTTCTCAGTTTCTTCCGTCTGCCCTCTAAGGCGGGTTTATATATAAAGAAAGCGCGAGGACTATTAATATCTATTTCCTATTCGAGGTTCTGGTAAAACCCTTGGTCGTAAATAGACAACAGTCCTCACGCCTATTTATAATATAGACGTGAAGAAACTATTGCTATTATCCTACGACCTTTGAATTTACCAGATTCCGAATAGGTGGATAATAACTTTTCGCTTCTTGCGTTAAATCTCAAATTAAAAGTCTTTCTTTTTAGCGTTACCTCTATAACCTATAAGACCTTCGCAAATATAAAACAAATTCTTTAAATAAATATAATTACAGGATTTTTTTTATAACAATAGTATTGCCAAAAAATCAGAACAGGATAAGATTATGTTGGAACTGACGGTGAGATTCTAACTATATCGAACAAAATTCCGAGGTGTTATCATAGCACCTCTTTCTTCAGAAAGTCCGACAAATGCAGGTGTTGTATGCCTTGCACATCTCCTCCACGATTAAACTCATCCAGACTGACAACATACTTTGGATAATTGTCCGGTATATTCATCAGATTGCCAAACTCCCGCTCTCGAGTTTTGTCATCTATCATCAGATAAGCTACTTGTACATATACTCGCTTACCTTGTTTCACTCCAACAAAGTCTATCTCTTTTTGGGCATTGTCACCCACATACACATCATATTGCAAAGAACTGATATGGAGATAAACAGCATTTTCCAGCAATTTCTGTATGTCTCGCTGCAGACTGAAACCCAAATGGCAATTCCGCAAACCTAAATCTTCAAAGAAATATTTGTCACCAATCTCAAACTTCCTCAAGCCGGAGACATCAATTCTACCTATTTTATTAATTAAATAAGCATTGTTCAGAGCTTTCAGGTAATTAATAACTTGCGGAGTAGATATATCTACCCTTTGTGACTTCAAATACTTACTAATATTATTTGCAGAAAAAAGACTTCCTACATTATCAGCCGTATACAAAGCCAATGTCTCAAGAAAGTCTACATTACGGATTCCCTCACGCTTCACTACATCTTTCAACAATATGGTAGAATAAATATTCCGAAGGTACTCAAATGCCAATTCATCCGTCAGTTGCAAACGTGATAAATAAGGGAGCCCGCCATAAGTAAGATATAACATCAAACTCCGGTTATTATCTTCCAATTGATGAAACTCTAAAAACTCCGGATAGTTCAGACTGTGTACATGAAATTCCACATATCTTCCTGAAAGATAAGTAGACAACTCTCCTGAAAGCATTTTAGCGTTGCTACCAGTAATATAAATATCGCAGCTATCTCTTGCCTGCAAGCTGCGCAACACATGTTCAAAGCCATCAATATCCTGCACTTCATCAATAAAGAGATAGTTATCCACACCTTCCTGAAACTTATCGCGCAGATATTCGAATAAATCCGTATCATTCCGAATTCCCCTGAATTCTTCGTATTCCATATTGATATAAAGAATATTTGCCTGAGGATTCTCTTTAAGAATATCAATTTGAAGCTGCTTTAAAATACAACTCTTCCCTACCCGCCGTTGTCCGGTCAGCACTTTAATGATACCTTTCCCTATAAAAGGACGTATTCTATTTGTATACAAAGGGCGATTTATCAGCTTCATATTTTTATAATTTATGATTAACAAACAATGCAAATATAGCAATTTTATTAAGTATAAATTATAAACCTCGTAAGAATGCTACATTTATTAAGTATAAATATCAGTTGGGTTGCCTACAAACTCTCCTATGCATCTTCAAACAGAAACGCTTCGTACAGATTACGCGGAATTTCACGGAATAAGCAAAAGAAAAATCCGTGAAATTCCACGCCTGTTTATTCCTTATTTGAAAAGTAACTGTGCCATGTGATACAAACTCCTGCGCCAAGTCAGGAATTCATGGGCCGTATCGGGAGAAACGAAAGACGTTGCCTTAAAACCGGCTGCCTTGAGGTCATTCACGGCTTTAGTCACACCATCCGGATTCTCCTTGCTTCCGCAACTGATGAAGATGGATTCCACCTGATTCTTCTCCTTAATATCGCCCGGTGCATAGGTACCACCGCTCAGTAACCCATAATAATTGAATACTTCCGGACGACGCAAGGTTATCAGTTTCGTTTCAAAACCACCCATAGAAAGTCCTGCCATTGCACGGTGCTTCTTGTCGGCCTGTGTACGGAAGTTACTATCAATATAAGGGATCAGTTCGTCCACCAGCACCGTTTCAAACTCCTTGGCCGTAAACTCATTGATATGTCCGAATTTCACATCATTCGTCATGCCATACGTCATTACGATGATGAACGGTTCAATCTTGCCTTCGGCAATCAGATTGTCCATAATCAGATTCGCATACCCCTGATTGGACCATGCCGTCTCATCTTCTCCCCATCCATGCTGTAAATAGAGAACCGGATATTTCTTCTTATCCTTTCCATAAGTGGGCGGTGTATAAACAAATGCACGACGATGGGTATCTGTGCTCTTGGAATAAAAATAAACCTGTTGAACATTTCCATGAGGCACTTGCTTCATAGCATAGAAATCCTCATCATGAGCCGGAATTTCAATACCACTTTCCCATCGGCAAGAGCCGTAATAATTCTTAGTACCCGGATCATTAAACACACCACCATCGATAGTCAGGTGATAATAATGGAATCCCTCATCCATGGGGCCATCTGTAGTACCTACCCATACACCTTCTTTATCTTTGCGGAGAACTGTGCCACCACGACCGCCTAATCCAAGACTGACAATGACTGATTTGGCATCAGGAGCAACTACACGGAAGCGGGCGTATCCTTGCGAATTGACCATAGGATATTGCTGTCCGGGCTGATTAAGTACAGAAGGACGGAAATCCTCTTTCACTACAGCAGTATCGCTTGCCGGATCAAAATCCTTAATGATACTATAGACACGTTTCGCCTTATAATTTTCATCGTAAGGCAACGGATAGTTGCGTGCACCGAGCCATGAATCGCGGTCGGAAAGATTCCAGAAAGTAACATTGTCTACCACATCCTTATGTTTGCGAAGCACTTTAAACAAGCGAGCATACTGATCTTCCTGAAGCGTTTTTACTACCTGACTGATGTTGCCGCCGTCACGACTGAAGTTGAGCTGTCCTCCCATCTCCTGATTGGCACGAATATCCAACTCAGTAATATGGATATGCTTCACTATCGTAGAATATTTCGTCAGGGCAGCATCTACATCTTCCATGCTCGGACCATAGACATTGTAATGTCCCTGCATGCCGATACCATCAATGGGCACACCTTCTTCCTTCATGGATTTCACCATATTATAGATGCGATCGCGTTTTCCAGGATCAGCAGCATTATAGTCATTGTAGAAAAGGAGTACATTAGGGTCGGCCTCACGGGCATAAATAAAGGCTTTCTTAATAAACTCGTCACCGGCAATCTGATAAAGAGGTGAATTGCGATACGGACTTGGGTGTTCTCCCATGCCTCGTCGGCCACCCTGCCAGCCACCATCGGAGATTGCTTCATTCACAACGTCCCACGCATATATCACGTCTTTGTAGCGTTCCACGATAGCTGTAATGTGATGTTTCATATTTTGAAAAAGTTTCTCTTTCGACACTAAATCCCCTTTTTCATCTTTATACATCCATTCTCCTATCTGGGCATGCCACATCAGACAGTGCCCACGAAGTTTGATTCCGTTGCTACGGCAAAAGTTGGCGATCTTATCGGCATTCTCCCAATTGAACTGTCCGTAGGCAGGCTCGGTGGGTTGCGGCTTCATGTCGTTTTCTGCCGTAATACTGTTGAAGTCTTTTTTGATAATGGCAATCTGTTCGGGATTCGAGATGTTACGCATATTAACAGCCACGCCAATAGAGAAGTAATCTTTATAGGCATCCTTCAGCCCCGTTTCTCCGCTTTGTGCGAATCCGGTATTTGCGCTCATGGTCAATGCCAATGCGCAAAGGGAAAATTTGAATAAATGTTTCATCTGATAATTATTTAAAAGGTTTTCATAGTATATCTATTATCTACCATGTATTTGTACATGCATATCACTCACTAATTGGAAACGGTTACAAAAGAATGCTTTTTTCGGAAAGATTCTCCATATTTGTGTAACACGTTTTTTCGCTTATGTTACCTCCTTTAGTAAAAGTGAAAGAAAATGGATTCTCAAGGTCAGTATCGCCACTGAAATGAAGAGAAAAAGGTGATTGTAACCAAAACGAAACATACATGACACAAAAATATAACACACATGTCTGAACTTTGCCGCCATAAATTAATCGACTACAACTAATGATTATGAAGAAAAGCGCATTCATGTTGCTCATCATCCTACTGTCGCTGACAGCAAACGCTCAGACTCCGTACCGCAACGAGGACGGAAAGAAGATTGATAAAGAAGAGCTGGAAACAAAGGATTACCTGCCGGAAATACACGGTACTATCCGTACTAAGTTTGAGTATCAGACAGAAATGGCTGCCAGTCGTTTCGAAGTACGCAATGCACGCATCAGCATTACCGGAAATGTATTACCTATCGTAGCTTATAAGGCGGAAATTGATCTCTCCGATGAAGGACAAATCAAAATGCTGGATGCCTACGCCCGCCTTTTCCCAATAAAAGACCTGACCGTCACCGCAGGACAAATGCGAGTACCATTTACAATCGACGCCCACCGCTCTCCACATCAGCAATATTTCGCTAACCGTTCGTTTATTGCGAAACAAGTTGGTAATGTGCGTGACGTTGGTGTTACATTGGGATATAAATTCGGCACTGGAATACCTGTAACCTTAGAAGGCGGACTCTACAATGGTTCGGGACTGACTAATCAAAAAGAATGGCACAAAGAAGTAAACTATTCCGCCAAAGCACAATTCCTTTTCGCCAAAAAGCTGAATCTGGCTTTAAGCATACAGAGCATCCAACCACAAGAGATAAGGATAAACTCGTATGACATCGGTGCTTTCTATGAATTCGGGCGCTTCCATATTGAAGGAGAGTATTTGTACAAAACTTATGCAGACAATGCCTATGACAACGTGCATGCCGTAAATAGTTTTATCAATTACGACCTCCCCTTACAAAAAGTATTCAGCAAGATGTCCTTTCTGGCACGCTATGATATGATGACCAGTCAAAGCGATGGTAAAGCCATCAACGAAGAAACCGGAGCCTTGACTACCACCGACTACAAACGCCACCGTATAACCGGAGGTATCACTTTCAGTCTCAGCAAGGCATTCCGCACAGATCTCCGGCTGAACTACGAAAAGTATTTCTATGCCAAAAACAGTATTGCCAAAGAGTCTGAACAAGATAAGATTGTATTGGAACTGATGGTTCGGTTCTAACACCTCACATGCACCTGCCAACAACAGGTGCATCGTCCGGTAAGTACTCTTTGACTCTCTCATTCATCCTACTTAAACCGTTTCAAATCCTTCTTCTCAAACACCCATTCCGGAGTGTAGAGCTTACCTTCATCATTGTCAGACAGCTCATACCAAGGCGATAATCCACGGTTAGCGGGATTCACCAATATGTGAATCTGTTGAGCCAGCATATAGCTCTGTGCCAGCAGGAACACTTTCTTTCCTGTTTGAGGGTAAATCGCCACATCCACTACAATGACTGCGTGCCCCGGTGATCCGCCTTTGATAAACACATCTCCGGGTTGTAAAGATGTATAAGGAACATAAACACCAGGTTTTAAATACCTCCAGAAGCATCTGTGACGTATCAAAGCCGTACCTGCTCCGTACCCGCTCCGTACTTTCTTCGTGTAGAAGTACCTTTGACCGAAGAATGTACGGAGCAAGTACAGCCCTGATACGGTTCGGGTACGGTGCAGATACAAAAAAACACATCATAACGAAAGTATGAATTGTATAAAAAAGAGATTAACAGTTATCCTTTTCATGACCAACAAATAATACAAATTCAATTATTTTATTGAATATACATTATCTCTTCCTAAACTTTTCCATACAAAACTTGATTATTTACACGAAAAATCGTATATTTGAGTAAATAACTCAGAGCTTATGGCAAATCCGATTCTTCCTGGTATATCAGAAGCTGAACAAGAACTGTTGTACAAGAAACTAAATGAATACAATCAGGGAAGAACCTCTTACAAAGAGGCAGGTGCTTATCTGGTTGTACTGCCCCGTCCGGAATCTCCCCGTTACTCCTTATGGGTGTATTCTCCTCTTCCCGAACGCCAGTCCATTTTTTACGTCCAGGACCTTTCTACAGACATCCATGAAAGTCTGCGAGCGGCAAGCAGCCTATGTTATTATTCTCCACGTTGCATTCTGTTGGTAGAATATAATGCCAAACGCATGCAGAGTAAGGGAGACGACATTATCTCTTTCGGAAAGTATCATGGACATTTCCTGCACGAAATCTTCCGTATCGATCCGGCATATGTGAGTTGGATTGCTTATAAGTTTACTCCACGTATACCTAAACAGGAACGCTTCGTACAAATAGCACAGGTGTATCATTCCGTCCATCTGGATATTCAGAAGCGGCAGGCACATCAGAAATATTCTACCAGCCGTTTTCTGGGGAAAGAAGGAGATAAAGTGAAAGAACTGACACTGAAAGTACTCCGTGTCCGGCTGGAAGACGATCCTTACAAAACCACCGTGAAAGGAACGACTCCTTATTTCTATGTCCGGCAGATACTGACTTTGGAAGATCCTATCGGCAATCTCGTCACTTTCCGGACCAACTCGCGTACGGCAAGCCGGGAATCGTGCCAGGTGCCCGCTACGGAACATGCCTTCGAGCCCGGAGAATCGGTATATATTGCCTCGGCACGCATCTCTTGTACCTTTACTTCGGGAAACAAACAATACACCCGCCTCAATTATGTCAAGTTTAAATAAACTTAAAAGATAGAGCGGTATTATTCCTATTAAAAACATTCGTCCTTTCTTTGTCGGCAGAAAAGGGGGTGCTATAAAAATAGCTGAGATTATACCCAATGAACCTGATACGGTTAGTACCGTCGAAGGGAATTTTCTTTCTATATTCTACTATTCGTTTATACTACTATCCCTTTCTGTAAGTATAATTTCTAAATTCAGAGTTTGAATGTTTGACGTACAATTCATTACGCATTTTACGGCATCCATTTCTTATTCGGACTCCGCACGCATAGCCCTTGAAGGGGGATGCCGCTGGGTTCAGCTTCGGATGAAGGATGCTTCTTCAGAAGAGCTGAAAGCCACAGCCATGCAAGTGCAGGAACTCTGCCGTCAGTACGGAGCCACGTTCATCATTGATGACCACGTGGAACTGGTGAAACAGATTGGCGCGGACGGTGTCCACTTAGGAAAACTGGATATGCCGATAAAAGAAGCAAGGGAAAGGCTGGGCAAAGATTTCATTATTGGCGGAACAGCCAACACGTTCGAGGACATCCGGCAACATGCCGCTGATGGCGCCGACTACATCGGTTGCGGTCCTTTCCGCTTCACAACTACCAAACAAAAGTTATCACCCATTCTGGGGCTGGAAGGTTATCATTCCATCCTGACGCAAATGCGCGAAGAAAGAATAACAATTCCTGTCGTTGCCATCGGTGGAATCACACGTGAGGACATCCCATCCCTGAAAGCATCAGGACTGAGCGGAATAGCATTGAGCGGCTGTATTCTGAAAGCTGAGAATCCGGTACGTGAAATGGAAACAATTATACGACTGACCCAATAGAAATCAATTAGTGAACCATGGAAGATAAAACAAAAATTACTTATCCCGAATCCGAGAAAGTCTATATGCAGGGGCAACTCCATCCTTATCTGAAAGTTGGGATGCGAAAAGTGAACCTTACCCCTACCGTAGTAGTGGAAAACGGGAAAAAAGTTATGACGGAGAATGCGCCCGTCTACATATATGATACAAGCGGCGCATACAGTGATCCGGAACAGAAGGTAGATTTAAAGAAAGGGTTGCCACGCCTCCGCGAACCGTGGATACAGGAACGGGATGTAGAACGGTTGACGGAAATCAGCTCCGAATATGGAAAGATGCGTCTGGCAGACAAAAGCCTTGACTCCCTGCGTTTTGATCATATCACTTTGCCTTATCGTGCCAAAGCAGGCAAGCAGATTACGCAGATGTACTATGCCAAACAGGGTATCGTAACACCGGAAATGGAGTATGTAGCCATCCGTGAGAATATGAACTGCCAACAGTTGGGTATAGAAACTTACATCACACCGGAGTTTGTGCGTGATGAAATTGCGGCAGGACGTGCCGCCTTACCCGCCAACATCAACCATCCCGAAGCTGAACCTATGATTATCGGTTCAAAGTTCCTCGTAAAGATTAATACGAATATCGGAAATTCAGCTACCTCTTCCACGATTGAAGAAGAAGTGGAAAAGGCCGTCTGGAGTTGCAAATGGGGTGGAGATACGCTGATGGACTTATCTACAGGAGAAAATATTCACGAGACACGGGAATGGATTATCCGGAATTGTCCTGTTCCGGTAGGAACTGTTCCCATGTATCAGGCAATGGAGAAAGTACACGGAAAGGCGGAAAACCTTACCTGGGAACTATTTAAAGATACACTGATCGAACAGTGTGAACAAGGAGTAGATTATTTTACAATTCACTGTGGCATCCGCCTGAAAAATATTCATTATGCCAATGACCGCCTTTGCGGAATGGTGAGCCGGGGAGGAAGCATTATCTCCCAATGGTGTAAAATCCATCAGAAAGAGAGTTTCCTGTATGAGCATTTCGATGATATATGCGATATATGCGCACAATATGATGTGGCACTTTCATTAGGTGATGGTTTGCGTCCGGGAGCTATCCGTGATGCGAATGACCGGGCACAGTTTGCGGAACTGGATACGATGGGAGAACTGGTAGAACGCGCCTGGGCAAAAAATGTACAGGCATTCATCGAAGGTCCGGGACACGTACCCATGCATAAGATCAGGGAAAATATGGACCGGCAGATTGAGAAATGCCACGGAGCACCGTTCTATACTCTCGGTCCGCTGGTTACAGATATTGCACCGGGATATGATCACATCACAAGTGCCATTGGCGCAGCACAAATCGGTTGGTACGGAACAGCGATGCTTTGCTATGTGACACCCAAAGAACATCTTGCATTACCGCAGAAAGAAGATGTACGCATAGGAGTGGTAACTTACAAAATAGCCGCACACGCCGCAGACCTTGCCAAAGGCCATCCGGGTGCCGAAGTACGTGACGATGCCTTAAGCAAAGCCCGCTATGAATTCCGCTGGAAAGACCAGTTCAATCTGAGTCTCGATCCGGAACGCGCCTTGCAATATTACAAGGAAGCCAACCACCTGAACGGGAAGTATTGCACCATGTGCGGGCCCAACTTCTGTGCCATGCGCATCAGCCAACGACTGAAAGATTGTGATTATGATGCAGAAATAGAAAATACAGAGAACGAATAACTTTTTAAACTTATAAGAAAATGATTGAAACAAAAGTATCCAAAGGTATCATCAGTACCTATTTTGAAAAATTAGAGAGAAACCTTGATCTGGACGTTGCCATTGTAGGTGGTGGTCCGTCGGGCATAGTAGCCGCTTATTATCTGGCAAAGGCCGGATTGAAAGTAGCGCAGTTCGACCGTAAGCTTGCTCCCGGCGGCGGTATGTGGGGCGGTGCCATGATGTTCAACCAGATTGTGATTCAGGAAGAAGCGATTGACATTGTAAAGGAATTCAATATCAACCACGAGAAATATGAGGACGGCTTATATGTGATGGACTCTGTAGAGAGTACCTCTGCATTGCTTTATCATGCCGTACATGCCGGAGCCACCGTATTCAACTGCTATTCCGTAGAAGATGTTATCTTCAAGAATAATACGGTAAGCGGAGTAGTGGTAAACTGGACTCCTGTATTGCGCGAAGGTATGCACGTGGACCCGCTGAACATCCTTGCAAAGATAGTAATAGACGGAACAGGCCATGACAGCGAAATAGCCGCTACCGTAGCCCGCAAGAATGGCAGTCGCCTGGCTACCGAAACCGGTGGTGTAATTGGCGAACGTTCACTGGATGTAATTGCAGGAGAGGAAGAGGTTGTAAACGGTACGAAGGAAATCTATCCGGGACTTTACGTTTGCGGTATGGCTGCTTCCGCCGTTTCGGGCACTCCGCGTATGGGACCGATCTTTGGAGGAATGTTGATGTCCGGTAAAAAGGTAGCTGAGGAAATTATAGCGAAGCTGAAGAAGTAATTTCTCAGAAGCTATATTTCTATTATATACAAGGCGTATGATTCCCGCCTCTACAGTGTGATTAATACATAATAAATCGCCTGTAGAGACGGGAATCTTTCGCCTTTATATTATATTCTTATTACGCTCCTCTCTTTTCTTGCCATGCAGTGTTTTCTTTTGCCAAAATTATCGCTTAATAATAAAATTGCATAACTTTGTTCCCAGTGAACATACTGATAACAGTCTCGTTAATTAATAATTAGTACAACATGAAACACATTCTTTTTTTAATAATAAGCATTTTATTAACCTCATGCAGGAATAACAACATGGGGAGTGATACTCAAAGCAATGTTTTACAAGCAGACTTACATCCCTCCAAAATATCTGTACATGAGATTTTCGATACTATTCAAGTAATACCGTTAGAGACAACGGATAGCTGCCTGCTACGAGCTCCAGTGAAAATTGTAGTCGGTAATAACCGTAATTATATTCTTGATTGGAAAAATTTTCAAGTATTTGTATTCGATGATAGAGGACACTTCTTGCATACAATCGGTAAAAAAGGACAAGGTCCCGGAGAGTATAGGGAAGTATATGATATGATTGTTGATGAAGGAAAAAATCAGGTAAAACTACTTTCTCCATTCGGAAGCATCTATGTTTATAACCTGGAAGGTCAGTTTGTAAGGCAAATCAGATTACCGGACAAAAGCAATTACCAAGCCATGGAAGCAATGGGAGATAAAATTATGACATGGACAATTCCCAATAGCTGCGAAGAAACCTGCATCACAATCGTGGATGCCAATACCGGAGAAGAAACAAACAGTTTCTGGAAAGGAGCGCGCATCCTGAATTCTGTAGCAGTAGGTAATTTTTATACCTACAATGGGAAGAGTTATTTTGCCCCTACCTTTCATAATAATGAAGTTTATGAAATTACGGAAGATAGTCTACGGTTAGCTTATCAATGGAATTTCGGTAAAGACAACATTGATATTTCAAAATATAAGTTTACTTTTACCGATGATAACCAGGCTGAAGAAGGATGCCTTATAACCCAATACATAAAAGATAATACTATACCTTATCTATTAAGGGCGCAGTATCAAAACAGCAAGTTCTTTTACGTTAATTTGTCATATGGCTGGTTTCCGAATCTGACTTTAAAAAACGTTTTCTATCGCAAAATAGATGATAAATGCTTTTTATTTAGAGAATCTAAAGAAGGCATAATAGTAAGGCCGGAAACTTTTGAAGAAGAATATATTGTGCAGTTTGCCTTCAGCGAGGAGTTTGAAGCATATCAGTCCGTATTACCTCCAACAGAGTATCAGAAATTGAGGAACCGGCAAGAAGACGATAATCCCTGCCTGATCAAATTATACTTCAAATAAAATCTCACACGCATTTTTAGAGATAACCCGGCATATAAAACCTATTGTAAACCACTTCATGTGTACTTTCAATAAGAATCTACGCAATCTTTTTCAGCCTCCTGAAATGAGCAAGCAACTCTTCGGCATCTTTCCACGTATGGTAACGGTTCCAGATATCTCCTAATAAAGCTGCACCGCCAAAGCCAAGAGACTTTATTTCCGCAAGGTTCACCTCACTTATTCCGCCTAAGGCTACTACCTTTTCATGGATGACTCCGCTTTCCTGTGCTTGTTTCAACTCATCCTTTGAATATCCCGAGCGATATCCCTGTTTGGAAATGCTATCGTAAACAGGACTCATAAGCACATAATTGAACCGGGAGACTGTAGTTTCCACTTCTTCCAAGCTATGACAGGCACGACTCAGTATTCCCTCATAATTTGCAGGTGCCTCCGGATGACGGGAATTCAAGTGAATTCCTCCTAAAAGATACTTATCTTTTAAAGAGAAGAAATCATGAATGACAATCCGGGTTCTATATTCCGGAGCAATACCTTGCAGCAGATTTTCTACCGCATGAACATCCGCACCCGGTTTGCGTACATGCAGCAAGTCCAGTCCGGCTTTAAATAACTCAGTGACGATGCGTGCTTCATCCGGAATAAAATCCGGAGAGGTGATAATAATCAGTTTCATTTTTCTATCCTTCATTTACCGGAGGCGTCGGAAACGGGAAATGCCACAAAGGACCATTCCCCTGCCCTATACGTAAATTCTTCCCGGCTTCAATAGCACAGGAAATGTATTCTTTGGCCTGTTCCACTGCTTCATACAAGGATGATCCTTGCGCCAGAAAAGTGGCAATGGCGGATGAAAGCGTACATCCCGTACCGTGCAGGTTGGCGGAATGAATACGCCTGCCACCAAAGATATTCAGTTCTTTTCCATCATAAAGTACATCGCACATTTCATGACCGGTCAGATGACCTCCTTTAATAAGAAAAGCACAGTTATATTTTTCGAATAACCGGCATGCGGCATCCTCCATTTCATCAATCGTCTGAACCGGTTGTTGCAACAATACTTCTGTTTCGTGCAGATTAGGAGTTACGAGAGTTACTTTCGGAATCAACTTAGTACGAATGGCTTCCAATGCCTCATCCGTCATCAGACTATGCCCGCTGGTAGAAACCATCACCGGATCGAAAACCACTTTCCGGGGAGAATAGCGACGCAGTATCCGTACTATTTCATAAATAATCTCTACGTTTCCAGTCATACCTATTTTAATGGCATCCGGTTGCAAGTCTTCCATCACCGCCTGCATCTGTTGGCCTACCAGCTCTGCCGCAACAGGATGAACGGCTTGCACACCCAATGTATTCTGCACTGTAATGGCTGTGATAGCAGTAGCTGCATAACCTCCAAGTGCCGAGATAGCTTTTATATCTGCCTGTATGCCCGCGCCACCGGAACTGTCGGAACCGGCAACGGAAAGGACGATTGCTTTCTTATCCATAAGCCAAATTACAACTTTATAACATTCCCTGTACGGCTACTCTCCCATGCCGCCTCAATCAGGCGGATAACGCCAAGCACTCCGCACGCATCACTTTGCAACACTTCGCCATTCCGGATATGCTGATAAATATTCTCATAAAAAGCAGCGTAGTTTCCGGGAAGGGTCGGATAAGGTTTCCGCACCACATTACCATCTTTTTCCGTATGGAGTATTCCCCATTGGGATTCATCCTCTTCTCCCCAATGCGGAGTATCCGGCAACACACCTTTAGTCAGATCCGCCTCTTGAGGATCAAGACCATACTTCACATAAGAGCCTTCCGTTCCATGAAGAACAAAGCGAGGCTCATTCTCACACATCAGATAGCTGGCTTTCAAGGTGATTTTCACTTCCGGCATCCGGGCAGGTTTCATCAGATGGATGATAAAATAATCATCTACTTTACCACCGGTACGTAAAGTTGCAATATCAGCAAATACAGCTTCGGGCATACCAAATAGTTGAACAGCCTGGTCGATGACATGGGCACCCAGATTATAAGTCAGACCACCACCATTCTCGCCGGTTTCTTTCCAGGTATTCGGCTTGATGAAATTCCGGTAGCGGGGAAAAGTTGATTCAAATTCGACCAGACGGCCCAACAATCCCTGAGCCAATATTTCTTTCACGGTCAGGAAATCACAATCCCAACGACGATTCTGGTAAACACTTAAGGTCAGTTCTTTTTCCGCAGCAAGGGCTACGAGTTCTTCACCTTCCTCTACAGTAGTGGTGAAAGGTTTTTCAACGATAACATGTTTTCCGGCTTCGAGAGCACGACGGGCATATTCGTAATGGGAACTGTCAGGGGTATTCACTACCACTAACTCCAGTTCTTCCATCCCTATCAACTCATCAAAACTACGCACAATACGGGATTGCGGATACTTCGCCCGTGACAATTCTTTACTACGCTCAGTGACAGCAGTCAACTCAAAATGAGGATTTGTGGAAATAAAAGGAGCATGAAACACTTGTCCCGACATTCCAAAGGCAGCCAATCCGGTTCTTATCTTATCCATATCTTTCATTTTTTCTTTCGGCAAAACTAATGAATTTATCGCTGATGTACCACACATGAAGGAATAAGGTTTTACGAAGAAAGATAATTTAATCCTTCGGAAGCTCCTTTTTCAGTACAATGAGAGCCTGATTCATCTCCACCGCCTTGTTCCATATCTGCTGCAACTGTCCATAATATTCGGAAGGCACGACCGAGGAAGACAAAATGAATGTATAATTCACAATGACGTTGTTCCTGTTTCTTTGGATTGCATATTTGCATTGCAGCTTGCCGTCTTCAGTCTTTATCACTTGCGTGTGGGGGATTTCTTCCACCTCATAGCCTTCAGGAAGCGTCAGCGCACAAGAGAGAGTGACTTTTGACGGATAAGGGAACTCTACCGGAAGGATCCGCTCCGATTGTATAAACGGGTTCTTTGTCAATTGCGGAAAAAGAATCGGATTAATATATATATGGTCATCCGACTTTTCCGCCTCAAGTACAAAATCAAATTCTTCCTGTATAGTTGTGAAGTTATCTTCCTTATCTGTTAGCTTCAGATTAGTAACCGTCAGTTTTTCTTTCATCAATTCCTGTTTATTCACAAGAGAGTCTTTCGCCTGGTTCTCTTTCCGGTGTTCTAAAGCTTGATGTCCCTTCAGAATGGTAGTCCGACGTCCGGTTATCAGATTCTCCCGTGCATTAGCACTGATTTTCATGAAAACTTGATTGGTAGATATTTCCTGCAAGTTCACCCACTTTTGTTTTTCCGGTATATCGGCAGAAAGCATACGTGCTTTGGTCACCGACAATTCAATGGGCAGCACATTGAGAGCCGGTACCTCCATCGAACTATCCAGATAAACATACTTTCCTCTTGCCTCATCATAAATAGCCACTACGAAAGTGTTCAATTTCTGAAGAGAGGGAAAGTTAGACGGCAACATTCCCCCGGAACGCCGGCTCATGACCACAGGATAGGCCTTGATGCCGTAGCTTCTGAGCATACTGATAAAAATAAAATTCAAATCGGCATTACTGCCTGTTCCGGCTTTAAGTACCTTCTCCAGATTCTCACTGTAAAGTTTATACTCTCCATTCCAAGACAACTTTTGCTTCAGCAATTGGAAAACACCTATAACTTTTTGATTAAAAGTCAAATTGCCCGATTGGTTGAGTTGCCGAATCTCTTCAAGGTACGGGCTTTTCCACAACAAGTGTTTACCAAAGCCTTCGTTCTCCTCCCGGGTCAGTTGTTTATCCACATCCTCCCAGTTCTGGCTGTAAGGTTTGTAGCCTTCATCCGGATAATTGGTTCCTTGCAAATCGAAACTAACCTGTATTCTATAATCTTCCGGACACCAGCAAAAAGATTCATCCTGGCGGATGGCAGGCAGATTTTGGGAAGTAAACGTAAGCTTCTGTGCCGAAATAGTAAAGTCATGCGACACTCTCGCTACGCCACTTGTTGTATGTTGTGCGGCTTGTACCGAACCTTTCTCTTCCAGAACATCTATATATTGGCGCCCTCTAAACTCTATATTATATACAAATACATGAGGAATAGTTATTTCGTATTGATTGTATACTACGGGAATTTCTTCCTGCATCATCCAGTTGTCTATGTGTACGGAATAGTCGGAAGTCATTTTATAGTGATATTCGATAACTGTCCCGACCTTGACAGCAGGCAATGAAAACTTCAGTACTCTGTGATAGGTATTCAGCCTCTCATCGGAAACGAGCTCCCGCTTCAGACGGGTTTTAACAAGTTTCCCATTTTCCAGATTATAGGAACATCCGTCCAGATCGGAGATGCGGTCTTTCTCCTTATCTCTGTCAGAAGGCGCATAATAAGGAATGGCTACATCAGCTTGTGAAACACCTTGCGGCTTCAATATCTTGATGCGTACCCAATGTTCCGTATACAATTCAAATTTATCATTATAAGTAAAACCGCTCTTGCCTTTATGAAACAGATAAACTGCCACTGCGGTAGTGTCAGGAGCGTATGTCTCCAGTGATAATTCCTCCTTGGAGGGTTTGCCATACTTCAGGTCAGGCTTAATTACAGTAGTAGCTTGTTGTGAAAAAGCCATCGGGAAGCATAAAGAAATAAGCATGCAGAAAATAAATAGCCCGTGTTTCATGATTTGACTTTTTAAGATTACCAATTGTACAAAAATAATAATTAATACAATACAGCGGCGTTGATCTTACAAAAAAAACAGGTATTTTTGCCACACACATTATTTATATTGAATACCATGAAGAAATTAGCTTTTTTAGCCTGTCTACTCCCCATTCTATGGGCGGCATGTAGCAGCACTGCAACTACCCGCAAAGAATCCGGTGAATGGGCAAAAGTTCCCGAAATCCTGAAGAACATTGTTCCGCCTACTTTTCCGGACAGTATATATGACGTAACTGCCTACGGGGCAAAAAGCGATACGAGTTTTGACAGCCGACCTGCCATATTGGAAGCCATCAATCAATGTAATACAAATGGCGGCGGCACCGTTCTCATCCCTGCCGGAAACTATTTCAGCAAAGGCGCCATCCTGCTGAAAAGTAATGTAAACCTGCACGTTGCAGATGGCGCACGTCTGGAATTCTCGACCGTGGCCTCTGACTATCTCCCCATGGTATTGACCAAATGGGAAGGAACGGAATGTTTCAACTACTCCCCTTTCATCTATGCCTACCAGTGCACCAATGTCGCCCTGACCGGCAAAGGCACAATTGACGGCAACGGGGCTGTAACTTTCAATGGTTGGCACGCCCTGCAAGGTCCCGCCCTGGATCGCTTGCGCCAGATGGGTATCGATTCCATCCCGGTATACGAACGCGTATTCGGAGAGGGATATTACCTGCGCCCATGCATGATACAATTCTACGGCTGCAAGAATGTACTTGTAGAAGATGTACAGATCTACGATTCTCCGTTCTGGATTATCCATCCTGTATTCTGCGACAATGTCACCGTACGCAATGTATATATAGACAGTAACAACTACAACAACGATGGTTGTGATCCGGAATCAAGCACGAACGTACTGATTGAGAACATGGACTTCAATGTGGGAGATGATGGTATCGCCATAAAATCAGGACGCGACCAGGATGGCTGGCGCATCGGCCAAGCCACGGAAAATGTGATTATCCGTAACTGCCACTTCGCCCGGTGGGCCATTACCATCGGTAGTGAAATGTCCGGTGGCGTACGGAACATCTTTATTGAAGATTGCAAGATAGACAGTTGCCGCAATGGTATTTACTTCAAATCAAATCTGGACCGTGGCGGTTACTTTGAAAATCTAAACATGCGCCGGATAGAAGCGGACGTCTGCCTGTGGGGAGTGATTAATTTTCGTACGAACTACCACGGATACCGCGGTGGAAATCATCCGACACTCTTCCGCAATATCTGCATAGAAGATGTAACTTGCAACCGCGTGGACAGCGTAGCACTCATGGCAAACGGATTACCGGAAGCTAAACTTTATAATATCACCCTGCGGAACATAAAGGTAAAACAGGCACCGAAAGCCATACAGATGGACAATGTAGTGAACTTAACGCTCGACAACGTAGAGGTGAACGGTAAGCGGATTACTTCCGCTGAACAAACTGATTAACAGCAGAAAGGATTATGTCCCCATGTCCGGAACATGGGGATATTTCATTTATTCTTATTCAACTTAATAAACTCACTCGGAGTAATTCCAAACTGCTTCATGAAACATGAGGTAAAATATGAAGTGGTAGAAAATCCTAAACTCTCAGCAACTTCATTGATCCGAAGATCACCTTTAGCCAACATTTCAGCAGCTTTCTTTAATCGGCATAAACGGATAAAGTCATTAGGCGCCAAAGAAGTGATAGCTTTCACTTTTCTATAAAGTGTCGATACGCTCATATTCATATATTCAGCCAGGCTTTCAACCGATAAACAGGAATCAGACAAATTATTCATCACATAATCATTCATCTTTCCGATAAATTTCTCATCTATACTGTTAGACGCAACACTTATAAGATGCGCATGAGGTGAACGGACAAATGTAGAACGGATAAGCTCTCTGTTAGCTAAAAGATTTGAAACCTGAGCCAGTAAATGCTCTGTAGAGAACGGCTTCTCTATATAAGCATCAGCTTTCGATTCCAATACATCAATATGCGCCTGTAAAGAAACTTTAGCTGTTAATACAATAATAGGAATATGACAATATTTTATATTTGTTTTGACAGACTTACACAATTCAAATCCATCCATCACCGGCATCATCAAATCACTAATAATCAGCGATACTACATGACTTTCCAATATTTCCAATGCTTGTTTCCCATTATCGGCAACCAACACATTATATTGTGGGGTTAGTTCTTCACAAACAAACTGACGCAATTCCACTTCATCATCAACCACCAGTACATTATACATACTCTTATGCATATAGTCTTTATTTCCTTCTACAGAAGAGGTTTCCTTATAAAAAGGAGAATGTTCCGGCTCTGCAACATCATGCTGTTCCAAGGGTAAATCAAGCACAAAGGAATTCATCTCAGTAATGGAATTATCAAGATAAAAAGCGCCATTATGCATCTCGGCCAGTGATTTAGCTAAAGGTAACCCTAATCCGGAACCTTTTACCGGTACTCTTGCATCTTCTCCGAAATACTGAAAAAAAGGTTTAAAGATGTCTGTTGTCACATCTTTAGGGATTCTTTCTCCATCATTGTTCACCCTAATCCGAACAATAGAATTGTCTTCTTTCTGTATACTCACTAAAGATACCTCAACAATATGGTCACAGAATTTAATCGCATTGTTCAACATATTACTTAATATCTTTATCAAAGCCTCTTTATCAGCTATTATTTCACATCCCTCATCAGGCATGGAAAAATGAAAATCAATGCATCTGGTTTGAGCTATCGGAGTAAAACGGCTATAAGTCTCTTCAAGTAGTTGTTTGATATCCAGTTTTACAAAACTCATCAAGAAGGTAGAAGATTCTATCTTTCTGAAATCAAGTAGCTGATTTACCAGATCGAGCAAACGCTGAGTATTCTTACTCATAACAGCTATATTTTCATTCTCAGCAAGTTTCTTTTCTCCCGACTTTATTATACGGTTCAATGACCCCATTATCAATGTCAAAGGGGTTCTTATTTCATGAGTAATATTTGTAAAGAAACTAATCTTAGCCTGAAGTATTTCCTTATACTTCTCGTTCTGTAACATTTCTATCTGATGTCGTTCCTTCTCTTTGAGTTTTCTTCTGTATCTGATGAAAAACCAAGTAAATGTAGTAAAGATAATAAGAACATACAAGAAATACGCAAACGGCATACTCCAGAAGGGAGGTTTTACAATGATAGCCAATGAAGAAGCTTCGCCAGTCCATGTTCCGCTTTCTCTTGAAGCTTGTACACGAAGGGTGTATTTCCCCGGTGGTAACTTTGTATAATACAATTTCTTAGGCCCTTGACTAACAATCCATTCATGATCTAACCCTTCAAGCTTATATCTATACCATACATCCTGAGAAATAGAATAAGTAGGTATAGCAAAATCAATACTAAAAGTAGACTGATCATAACGCAATGTTATTTTATCTGTAAAAATAATCGATTGTTTCAAAGGAGAATCCGGTTGATAGGTCTCTATTTCTTTATTAAATAACTGAAAACCTGTAAAGAATACTTTTAATGGTTCTGATGCCTTTATAAAATTCTCAGGCGAGAAAGCTATCATTCCTTTCAATGAGCCAAAATAAATATTACCGATTCGATCCTGATAGCCGGAATTATAATTAAATTGATCTATCGGTAATCCATTCAACGTTGTAAACCTGCTTAAAGCTTTCTGTTCAGGATCATAATGCAATAAACCATTCGAAGTAGTTACCCATAACATTCCTGTGGCATCCTCTATAATCTGATAAATAATTTGTCCGGAATAATCCAGTTTAGATAAAGTCTGAGTAAATGTCCCATCTGTCCTGTCATAAAGAAAAAGCCCGTTTCCTTCAGTACCAATCCATAAACGCTTCCGGGAATCTTCGAAGATAGTAGTGATATAGTTACTTATGAATGGCATTGTCTTAACCGTTATCTTCTCATGTATCCCATTATATTTGAATGTAAACAATCCTCTCCCCATTGTAACAACCCATAAAGTATGATCTAAATCCTCATAAATGGAATGTACAAGTCCCCAGTCCAGTTGCGGAACAATTTCAAATCTATTCTTTGACTCTACATAGCGGTATAACCCTCCCATTGTACCAACCAATATTTCATTAAAAGAAGTCTTCCTGAAACAAACGATTCCATTAACCAATAATCCGGAAGCAGTATTCTCACTACAGAAATGATTGATTATATTTTGCGACTTCAAATCAAACAGGTAGATACCACTATCAAAAGTTCCAATCCATATCATATTCTTATCAACCAGCAAGCATTGTATATTTTTGGATATGGGACGTCCATCCCATTTCAGATTAGTCAACGCCCTGAATACTTTTGTCTTGGTATCAAAATAGCATAACCCTCCATCTTCAGTTCCTACCCATAAATTTCCTTCCACATCCGGATGAATTTCACGAATAACATTTGCCTTTATACTTCCTTTTTCATCTTTCGGCAGATACTTATCAAACAATGTATTATTATTCGACAAGTAATTCACACCACCAAAAAAAGTCCCTACCCAAATACCTTCTTCACGGTCTTTCAACAACATATGAACAGCATTATCAGAAAGCGAATAAGCATCATTATACGACTTCTGTAAATGATCAATAAATCCCAAGTCCAATTGATAGATATGAATGCCTGACTCTGTACCAAACCAGAATTCATCTTTATTCCGTTGAATAGCCGTATGGATATAAATAGGATTATTCTGAGAATCATTGCTAAACAAGACTTTAACTTCACCATTGTTAGGGGAAAAACGTCTGGCCCCAATACGATCTGTAGTCACAACCAAGTCTCCATTACTACATTCCAGAATCCGATAAAGTAGAATATGTTTTGTTTTCTCTTCTTTTGTCAATATAGGATAAAACGAAAACTCCATACGTTGAGGGTTAAACAAATAGATATTACCATCCAGACCTAATACCCATACACTACCGGACTGAGTCACTGTTATCCCTGTAGGCACAAAGAAATCAGATGCAGAAAAAAACTTATGATTTCCATTTTTTACATCCAAGCAATATATGCCCTTGGAATTTATAACCCAAAGGTTTCCCTGCTTGTCAAAAACTAAATTATCTATTAAACCTTCAATTGTCAGGTCAGCACTGACAAACGGAGCAAAAGTATCCTTCTCCGGATTGTAAATACATAAACCATCTGAAGTTCCTAACCAAAGAGAACCATCCGGTGCTTCCGCCAGAGCAAGAACTGTATTGTTGGGAAGAGAATTGGGCTGTTCCGGATCGGCCACATAGTTCTTAAACTTTGTACCATCGAACCGATTCAGACCAACTTTCGTGCCAAACCACAGGAAACCTCTACGATCCTGAACTGCACAGAAAACAGTTTGCTGAGAAAGCCCATTCTCTTTGTCATATCGCTTAAAATAATAGTTTTCGGCAAAAAGGTTAGTTACTACCAAAGAGAGAAAAATTAGTAATAACGCTATTTCTTTTTTCTTTATGAGCATAACTATACAATATGATTCATTGAAAGTGATCTACAAATATAATAAAAACAAGCTACTCCCTCAGCAACAGATGGTTCTTTTCCGATCATATATCAAACCAAAGCCATTCTATCTATGGAGAGGTTTTCCACCTACTCCATAGATTGTCAATCTACTACGAAGTTCAGGTAAACTCATATCAATCTGAGATAGATCTTTTTTTCCGAAAGCTTCTTCCAGATTAACAATCGGCTCAATGTTCGCAATGCTTGCCCATGGAAGCCACAAGGATACAGACCTGAAAGCTAAATCAGCAACATTAGTTGCTTCCGGCATAAATGCACGATATTTATAATTCATTCTACCGTCAAAGTCTGTATTCAGTTTCGTATTATTCTGTAAGAGTTTTGCCATATGTAAATAGAGTTCATTTCCGGTTTTGATATACAATTTATACATTTCATAAAACATATAAGCTATAAAATTATCAGCACCCGAATGTCCTGTAGCAATAATAGAAAACCCTGTAATGCCTCCTTTAACAAAAGGATTCTTTTTGGCATCCATTGCATCTCGGTTAGGAATGGCAAAATCATAACAATATGTCCAGCTCATAGCACAATTTGCAGCATGTTCTGCCGCTTTCAGATATTTCAGATCCCCTGTCAGTTCATGTATGGCATTGAATCCGTAGAGAGCAAATATAGCTGCCTCTTTATCAACAGTATTAGGATTGTCCGGAGTTCCACCTACATATTTCCCTAATTTCAAATACAGTTCATTATAAGAGAAATCAGCAGCTTTGATTGCAGCTTCTTTATATTTAGTCTCTCCGGTATGTTCAAACATCTTCACCAGGAATCTAATAGCCACCGGAGTATTCAATTTAGAAGTACCATGAGTATTCCTATCTCCTCCCGTCTCAACATCACCATTCGTCTTATATGCCCTATAAAAAGAGCCGTCTTCATTTTGTTTCTTCACCAAATTAGAAGCAACCCTTTTAAGAGCTTGATTCCACGCTTCCTGAGGCTCATTGTGAGCCACAGAAATACGATAGGCATCCAGTAATCCCTCCATGCCATCCACAAAACATCGAAGAAAACTTGGATATTCCCGCCTTTGTCCGGCTGTGGCATTATCAGCAGGATCCCACCATACAGTGGGGAAATAAGTTTTCATGATGGCATCAGAAACCCAGAAATCAACCATTGATTTACCCTTTTCCCTAGTCTCTGAATCATGATGATCCAGACCATAACGATACATGTGATATCCAACGGCTATTTGTTGTCCCACAAAACCCATTTGAAAAGATATCCCTTCAGTGTTTGTACCATCAGGTAAATCAAGTGACCATGGTAAACCTGCCGCTTTTATGTTTCCCTTTCCAAACATCCGATATTCAGCTTTAAAAAGTTCTATATTCTGCCGGTAAATTTCATCCATATTCATATCCACGATTGTCGGTTCTTCCGTTTTATAGCCCATACCAAACGCATACATCATAGCTTCATTATAATTATCCTTTTTATCAGGAATCAAGGCTACAGAATAGCTATGTATATTACCCTCTTTCACCGAATGGTATCTTTTGGACCATATAGTCTTTGCATCCCTTTTTCTTCCGGCAACTTCATACGTTCTGGGCCCTTCTGCACACGGATAATGAAAATCCACCGACAATGAAGGATATATAGAGTAACCTATTGAACCATATTGTAACGCATCATTCACCTCATAGAATATTCCACCACCAGGATTTTGTCCGACATCTATCCTAGGATTATAATGCATGAGGGTTAAAGTAGTTCCTGTTATCTTTTCCCGAAGCATAGCCAGCGGCAGTCCCGTACGCGTTTCTTTTACATACATCCGGTCAGTATTCAGGTCAGCAGCAACCGCATCCTCTCTTACTTCAGAGGTATTTCTATATAAAACAGAAGGAATAAAATACTCGAAATCATTGTTATCAGACGAACGAAGCCCGGTTTGAAATGAAATTGTACTGGCAAATCCGACATCCTCTGCCCGCGCTTCTTTCACCTTCACATCTCTATATATCCCAAATACTCCATCCTTTAATAAAGTATACTTATCTTCTACAATAAATACAGACCCTTTTTCCGTGTTGACACTGGCTGTAGCACAAAAGCCATATTTCTTTCTTATGACCTGATGATAAGGTTGCTTATAATCAGTTTCGATATATTCCCCCGTTGGTAAAGTATCACTTCCCCGGACAGTGATCCATGCAGGCAGTTCTTGGCTTCCTACTATCTCTTTACCATTCTGTAAAAATACAGCAAAACCTTCATCCCCTTCTCTTAGTATAAGGGAATAATCACCATTTTTAATGATTTTCTCTGTATCACTTTCTTCTATACATTCCTGAGAAATAGTTTTCAAATCACTTTTCCCGATAATCGCATGATAATGGCAGGATATGCCCAATAGACAAAATCCTGATATCACCAGTATCCGGAATACAACCTTTCTTATTCTTCTATCTTTTTCCATAAGCTCCTGAATTAATATATTATTCCCTGATGTGCAGCATATACCGCATCTTTCTGTCTCAATGTAGATAAAGATTCTGTTCCTATACGTTCTATATCCATATCTCCATAAGCATCCCGTATCTTGAACAATGGATCTAAAGCAGATGCAGTAACCCAGGGTAACCACAAATTAACCCCATCTCCCCAACGGGTGACCAATCTTAAGGCTTCCGTCTGCAATCCTCGATAAGCATACCCCAACGTACCATCATAATCCATAGTCTGTTTCGTATTTTTCTCCAATAGCCGGGCAATATGCAAGAAATACTCATCGCCTGTCAAAACATAGAGTCTCAGGTATTCAAAAGAATTATATGAAAGCCCACAATCTGCTCCGGAATGTCCGGTGGAAATGATTGTAATTCCAACAGTAGTCTTTTTGCTATCCCAAGCCATGAGGTTATTTCCTCCGGCTGCCGGAATATTCCAAGCATACATATAGGTTACAGTGTAATAAGCCGCTTGGGATGCTCCTTCAAGCCATTTTTCATCTTCGGTTAAATCGTACAAACAAAGGAAAGCCTCAATAATCTTTTGCCCGGACTCACGGTCTTTTACATACGGATTATCAATTACACTTCCCACATATTTATAGGGTTCATGAATCTCGCGATAGCAAAATTCTCCGGCTTTAACAGCAGCTGTCTTATAGCATTCTTCCTTAGTAACTATATACATGTAAGTAAGAAAACGGATCAGATTGGAAGTAAGTAGTTTACCCGAATCTATAGAAGTTCCGCCATTGTCAAAAGCTTTGTCCCAGCTACCGTCGGCATATTGTCGGCTCACCATCCAGTCAGCTGACCGCCGGCAATAATCCAACCAATTAGTTTTACTTCCGGGAAAATGTTTTTCAGCATGGGACCATGCTAAAATCATAGCCTCCAATCCACCTTGCATATTACGTAAGTCATTATGATTACGAAAGAAATTCCAAGGAGATATATCCCACCATATCCGTGGCATCCCATTAGGCGCCGAACTGTTCTCCGCCCAGAAATCAAGTATCTGCTCTCCCTTATCCGTATAGATGGAATTATTGGTTTCCAAACCTTTCCGATAAAGATAATATGCGCAAGGAATCTGCATCCCCACAAATCCCATAGAATAGGAAATCTCATTCACTTCTCCACTTGGAAGATGTACGGAGAAAGGGAAACCGGGGGCATCATTATCCTTCAGCCAATAATGATCTAAAACCTCCAGACTGTAATTCATTACATCTTCGTTATCCACCTCCAATACTTCAGGATTGTACAGATTGAACGTCGCTTTCCAGTGTTCCTCAAGCGCTTTTGGAAAAGCTGCTTCTTTTTTAAATTGCAATTCCAGCATATAGGCATGCTCTACACCAACCCGTACAGGATGACTCCGACGCGCCCACCGTCTTTCACGACTTCCACCTCCATCTGCATAAGTATGCTCACCTTCAGAACCAGGAAAACAATATACTAATGCAGGACTTTGGCTTGCCAAATAAAAACCCAATGAGCCGAAATGCATATCCGCATTTACCAGATGATCCATTCCCACCTCTTCCTTAAAAGTAACCGGATTGAGATTATAGTCTGCCAAAGCAACAGATACCTCCGAACTTTTATTTCTGAACATGGCCAGAGGTAATCCCATACGTTCCTCACGAGCCAGTATCCAATCATGAGTAAAATCTGCTCCTATGGAGGATTCACTTAAATTAGATTCATCTTTATATATGAGAGAAGGTATGAAATATTCGCATCCGGTAATAGCTTGCTGTACTTCATTCCGCACCATAAAGTAAGAGTTGAACGCATGATCCTTACCGGAAGCTTTCATGACATCTACTACTCTCGACAAGCGTAATCTATCTTCATTCTCCGCCACGGTATATATATCCGTCACTTCAAAATCAGAACCGGAGTCTGTGATTATCTTGGCTTTACAAACCAATCGATCATTTTGTTTTTCTGCTTCCTGATACGCTGCCCTGTACCATTTAGACGACTGTACACCTACTGGGAATACCTCTAAACACACAATCGCTTCATCGACAGGTATATATTTCTGCCCCCATCCTGCTATTGTTACTGTATAACCTGTATTCTCTTTCCAGGCGAGTATAAGTTCCGGATTACCGGAACCTATACTAATATTTTCATTATGAACCGGGCCTGGAGGCTCCTCTGTTAAATCATCATTATCTGAACATCCTGCATTCAGCATCAGGCAAAAAACAACTGCTATAATTTTCATTATTTTATTGTCCATATTCTAAATTGCATAGATAGTAAATGCTGTAAATGATAATGCATTCGTTTCTCCACCCGGGAAATTGACTACATATCCCATACTAACTTCCGTTTCTTGTTCCAAAGTTATATTAAGTGGCATGGAAACACGACTTGCAGGATCTCCACAATCACTCTGGGCTATAATACTCGGACTTTTCCATTCAATTCCTTTACCTTTTGCTACAACAAAGAAAGCACGGTCTTTTCCACCTTCATTTTCAATATCCCACCAATTGAAACCACGGGTAGCTATAAACAGGTATTTTCCTGCAGGCAAAGTGAATGTCTGATAAACAGCTCCCTGTAAGGCAGTAGGATTCCCCCAGTTCTCAGCACACATAAACAAGCGGTCACTCCAACCGTCATACATTGTATACTGTACGGCTGCGTTAGATGTTAACCAGTCTGAAAGGATGCCACGACGAGAATCCGGGAAATAGGAAACAACATTAAACGGCTGTTTATAATTCTTTAAATATTGATTCGTAATATCATCAAACTCTTCCGGAATTCCAGTAATTTCTTTCGTTTCTGAGAAAAGATAATAATCAGGAATGTTCTCCAACTCAAGTGCCACACGATAAAAAGCATTGTCCCTGTAATTCTCTTTATAGCCGGTACGATATTTTATCGCATCTATAGACACCGTCAGTTCTCCGTCACCGCTAAAATTAGCATCCACTTCCTGTTCGGCAACAACCGGACTTTTACTGTTTACAAAGTGGTTAATACCTAAATAAATACGAGCTTTCACTATACGTGGAGCAGGCTTACTTGTTCCGGAAACTTTCTTCACCTTAAACTTGGCAACAATGTTAATGCCTTCTAATTTTGCATCCAAATCAGATATCTCATAATAAGGTGTGATGTGAAAATCCTGACGTACATCCTTTTTCAGATCATAATAAATAGAATCATATCCTACTGTCCCAGCTGGAAACTCATTTATTTCGAACGGATACTTTACATTCCCTAAAGTTAGTTTATATTCTCCGGAATGTAGCAATTGCTGGTATGAACCATCAGCCAAAGTGTGCATTTTCGTTCCCCAGTCTACCTTACCAAACCCTTCCTGGAAAAAGAGAAATATATCACGCGCATCATTACCATCACATAGAAATGGTTTATCATTATAGAGTAATTGCCCAGAGAAAGTTACGCTCGGCGCATCATAATTATCATACTCACAAGCAGTAAACAATATCGTAGCCAATAATAATATAATAATCTTCTTCATAATCAATTTACTATTAATAGGTTTTAGTGTTTCGGATTCTTCTCAATATACGGATTACCTTCTGTCATCGGATATTCTGCATAATACATATCTTGTCCGAATCGGATAGGTAATCCCTTCTCATTATCATTACCACGATGCTCAATATACACCCTTCGGAAAAGCCACTTTCCATCTTCCGGCTGTCCCGGAGCATACACTTTATAAGGCCACAAGCCAGTCATCCGGGCTGTCGAAGTATTCCAGTCACCCGACCATATCTGATCAGCAATACGCCACCTCTTCAGATCATAAAAACGATGATCCTCAAAAGCCAACTCTATCTTACGCTCATTCTGCAAAAGTGCAAGTGTCAAATCCGAACTTTCAATACGGAAAGCGGTACCTCCGGCACGTTCTCTTACTTCATTCAGACAATCAGAAGACAACTGTAATGTATTGCTGCCTTTATAATTAGCAACACCAAGTTGATTAAGATAATAAGCAGCCTCAGCCGCATTAAGCAGAATTTCTCCATATCGGAAAATGATATACGGTACTGCGCTCTTTCCTGATGCTTCGGAACCAGTAACCGGATCTATATATTTACGCAACAAGAAACCTGTATGGCTGGTATAATAACTATTACGGATAGGACCGTCAATGCTGGTCAGTTGCTGCCCATTATAAAAGTTTTTGTCCGGATCGTATACATTCTCGATTAAATCCAGCATTTTCAAATCATAACCGGAAGCAGTTTTCACAGCCAGCCCTGCCTGTAATTGAATCTCTTTTCCTCTGAAATCCGCACCAGGCAGAATTACGGTTCCCCACAAACGCGGATCACGTCCTTCGAAAATACCCATCGGAGAATCATAAAGAACATAGTTATAAGCGGAAGTTTCATTTCCCATTGATTCGATAATCTCATTACCCACATAAGCATTCAACTGTGATGAACCGGAATTTATAGTTTCAAAACTCTCGACCAAGTTTAATGTCGGGTTCACATGGCCACCAAAATTAGCAGTTGAACGTTGAGAACGAGGAATATTCCACACTGTAAAATTGTTTGGGAAATCAGTACTTCCATCATAATCACGAATGAGAATAAGTTCCGGGTTATTCGTCTTGGATACAAACACATTATTAAAGTTCTCACCCAGACTGCTTCCAGTACCTTTTAGCAAAGAATACCGTCCTATTTCCTTTAGTTCCAGATAGGCATCAATACAACTTTGCAGATATTCTGTTGCTTTATTCTTAGAGATTCCAACTGCTCCGCTTGTCAAGGTCAATCCCATTGTTTTACTTTTATCCTCATTGTAGGCTAAAGTACCTGCATATAACATTGCACGTGACTTGAGTGCCAATGCAGAAGCCTTAGTGGCACGTGTGAGTAAGCTACTTCCCTGCGGAGCAATATCAAGCGCCTCTTTCACTTCATCCATTTCTGTCGCAACAAACTCATATACGGCTGCCTCTGTATCACGGGGTTTAGCATATTCTATCGGAGTAGTACTATAATCGTACACTTCTGTAATTAAAGGTACACCTCCCAGATTTTTCACCATATTGAAGTAAGTAAATGCTCTTAGAAAACGTGCTTCACCAAGAAAATAAGCACGTTGATTTTCAGGCAAATGTGAGGTTTTCTCTGACAAATTCCTGATATGAATATTGATATCCCTTATCAGATTATAATCATAGTAATTACGGTAGGTACGACCAACATTACTCGAAAATTGCCAATAATAACTATTACTGGTAGCCTCATCCCACCTGCATATATCATAAGATTCATTATCCGAAGCAAAGTTCTGGTCCAACTTGATGCGCTCGTATAAATTTGCAGCAATACTACTGATACTGGCAACAGATGAATATGCTTGATCCTCGGATAATTCTTTGGGATCATTCTGACTCAACCAGTCTTCACACGAGGTAAAGCTCAACAAAGCGACACATGCATATACTAATATTTTTGTTTTCATATTTATGCTCTTCTTTTAAAATTTAACGTTAACACCTAATGTCAATACCTTATGTTGCGGATAGTCCTGACCATTCACTGTTGAAATTTCAGGATCAAAACCATAATCATGCAACGAACTCAGACAGAAAAGATTGGTTCCTTGGAAATATATGCGGCATTGTTCCATACCTACCTTTCTTATCCAGTTTTTGGGTAAAGAATAGCCAACTACAAGATTACGGAGACGCAGGTAATTAACTTCTCTCGTATAGAAACTGTTCCACCAACGCCCCGAATGACTTTCCTGTCCACGCAAGGCCGGGAATTTCCCTGGAATCCAAGGAGACTTCGGATCAAAAATATCTTCATGCCTCCATACGTCAATATTGTTATAGTAATATCCATTCACGCTGCGCGTTACACCCCACTTCAAATCCCAGTCAGCAACAAATGTATTTTTAAAACCACCGGCAAAGTCAGCAGCCACATCAAATCCTTTCCATTCAAAGCCTAAATTAATGCCCATTGAAATCAACGGATTCTTATTGGATGTGCTTGAATCCCAGGGCCAGTCAGCCGATGCATAGGCTTGAGGACGTTCGTCAAAATCATTGATAATTCCATCACCATTGACGTCACGAAGTATTACGTCACCTGGACGAACAGTAGCATTATTTTGACCGTCCTGATCAACCGGATAACTATCAATCTGTTCCTGTGTTTCAAAACGACCGATAACTTCCCACATCCATACACCTCCGGCATTACCCTGATCTGTATTGAGCACTACATTGGACCAGCGATTGGATTGTGCCCAACGATATTTATCCCATGCATTACCGAATATTTCTCCATGACGTTTACCATTTTTCTGTCGGGCAAATGTTATATTAGCCCCAACACTATACTTTAAATCTCCAACTTTATCATTCCATTTCACAAATGCATCGAATCCTACCGTCATATCTGAATTCATATTCTCAGGTAAAGCACTCAAACCTGTCTCCAACGGAAACATAATATCACTCGGTGTACCCGGAATACCATCACGCATACGTTTAAAGAGATCAAACTCTCCTGTAAGCCGATTATCAAAGAAGCCAAAATCAATACCGACATTCATCAATTTAATTTTCATCCATGAAATGGTGGTTACAGGAATTCCCTTAGGTGCCGAGCCTATTACTTTTTTACTTTTCACAGAACTGAACGGGTCATCAGGCATAAGTGACTGACCTTTGTAATAAGTATACCCGGAAAGGTATGCAAAGTCAGGATACAAACCGCCCAGATTATCATCTCCCATCATACCATACGACGCTCTCAACTTCAGATTCGAAAACCAGCTACTTATAGATGAATTCTTAAAAAAATTCTCTTCCGAAATACGCCATGCCGCACTAACTGAGGGGAAAAAGCCCCATCGGTTGCCTTTCGGGAATTTCCATGAACCATCATAACGGGCCGATAAATCAAGAATATAACGGTTTTCATAATCATAACCTGCACGGAATACCCAGCTGGCTGTAGAAGTTATAGCTTTATTCTCGCTTACCAAGTTGTTATCATTAGTTGATATAAGATCTATAAATTCATTTTCAACTGGATGTTGCTGTACATTCAGCGAATGATAATCCCGTTTGGTAAACTCAAAACCACCTACACCTGTTACATGATGTTTACCAAACATATTGTCATAATTTAGCAGAAACTGTCCGGAAAACTCTTTGATAGTCGTATCAAATCTTTCCATCCAAGTTTCATTAGCAGCTGATTTATCATAGGCTACAATGTATTCATCCGCAGCCCTGTCATAAGTATACTCTTTCCAACCTTTCTCCAGATTATTCACCTTATTCTGAGAGGTCCAATAGGAGAAAATGCCTTTCCCCGTCAGCCCCTTAATGGGTGTTTTCCACTCCATATCCCAATCAATCTGTACCACGGTAGTATTGTTATCTGATTTACCTGCATTATCAGTAGTTAGTGCAGCCAGGTTAAGACCAGAAGCACCGGGTACATTATTCAAATAGTTGGGGTTATCATTTGCATAAGGACGATAAATGGGCGGAAGATTAAAAACCGCCTGACGGGCATTTGCATAATCATCACTACCCGGAAGAGCTGGATTAGTACGATTCTCCAAACGTCCGTTCAACCGGAAACCCAACTTCAGTTTCTCACTGATATCAATATTGAAATTAGACTGAATATTAGTACGTTGAAAATTATAATCCTTGAAAACCGCATCCTGGTCAATATTACTGATTGATAAATAATAGGTGGTCTTATTTCCACCACCACTCAGGTTTGCATGTATGTATGATTGAGGTGCTGCATTACTAACATAGTTATCTCCCCAATCAAATCCACGATAGTCTTCGCCAGTTTCTGGATTATAATATCCCGTACGCCATTTTTCCAATTCAGCTCTAGCCACATCCGGAGAAACTGACAGGGTACCCAGATTAGCCTCCTTCATATAATTAGCATATTGCCATTCATACGCATTCAACATTCTGGGATAAGAAGTCCATGATTGCCAACTGTAATTGAAGTCCAAAGTTACGGCTGCCTTTTGGTTCTTAGAACCATTTTTTGTAGTAACCAGTACGACTCCATTCGCTGCTTTTACTCCATAGATGGCAGCTGCTCCATCTTTCAGTATAGAAATGTTCTCAATATCATTTACATCCAGATTATTAAACTGTGCCTCATCTTTTATAATACCATCTATCACAAAGAGAGGAGTACCCATATTTCTGATCTGAATAGAAGTACCGCTACCCGGCTGTCCCGACTTCTGTCGGGTAGTGATACCGGCTATTTTACCAACCAATGCTCCAGAAACAGTCGAAGAAGTAGTACGGGCGATATCTTCTGTACCAATAGTAGTGACTGCCGCAGCAATACTCCCTTTACGTTTAGTTCCATATCCCACCACAACAATCTCATCCAGAATTTCCTGATCTTCTTTCAATATAACAGAAAGAAATGGTTTATTTCCAGCTATAACTTTTACAGTTTTATAGCCTACGTAAGAAAATTCCAAAACGTCGGTACCAGCAACGTTCAACTGAAACATTCCATCAGAGTCAGTAACAGTACCTGCACTCGTACCGGCAACCCGCACTGACACCCCTATCAAAGGTTCATCATTGTCATCGGTAACTTTCCCTTTTACTGTTTTCTCTTGCTGAGTAATAACAACAGACTTTGTCGTTGCATAGCCTTCTGATATGAAGAAATTTCCTAAGGCTATTGATAAGAGAATAAATTTCAACAAGCGAAGCTTGTTACTAAAGAAATCGTTCATCATCTTATTAGTTTTAAAGATTAATAAAACAGGTTCAATAAAAACATTAACGAGGGTTAACAACATCGTAATGCAAAGATATCCCCCTCATTCAAATACCAGTGAAAATAAGCCGTCATTAAGTATCAATAATCTGTTATTTCAGGCGTTTGAATGATTTCTAGTATTTTTTGAATGATTACTTTTGAGTGTTATATGTATGTTTGCAGCGGTTAACAACACTCCCGTATTATTATAAATCTATTAATTCAACCATTATGAAAAAGTATAATTTATTATTTGCTTCTCTCTTATTCCTATTTCCCAATGAGACGATTGCTCAAGAAAGAGCAATTATAAAAATAGACACAGATCGCGTAATTGACCAGATCAATCCTCATCTATACGGAAACTTTTCGGAACATCTGGGACAAGGTATATATGGAGGTATTTATGACCCGAAGTCTATTCAGGCAGATGAAGATGGCTTTCGCAAAGACGTCATCGAACAGACAAAAGAGTTAAAAGTTTCCATCTTACGATGGCCCGGAGGGAATTTCGTTTCAGGTTACCATTGGGAAGATGGTATTGGAGATCGTAGCAAACGCCCTACTCGGATTGACCTGGCTTGGGGAGGTAAAGAAAGTAATATGATAGGAACAGATGAATTCATTCAATTTGCCCGCAAAGCAAAAGTGGAACCTTATTTCTGTGTCAATCTGGGAACCGGTTCATTGGATGAAGCACGAAATTGGGTGGAATACTGCAATGTGGAGAAAGGAACATACTACTCAGACCTTCGCCGTAAAAATGGATTTGAAAAACCGCATAAAGTAACGTATTGGGGGTTAGGCAATGAAGTAGACGGTCCGTGGCAAATGGGACACAAATCACCCGAAGATTATTCTAAAATGGCAATAGAAACAGCAAAATTAATGCGCTGGATTGATAAAGACATCAAGCTCATTGCCAGCGGTTCAAGCAATTACGATGCCGACTGGAATAAATGGAACCGGACAATACTGGACGAAATGTATAACTACATCGATTACATCTCTCTTCATCATTATTCGCACAACACCTCAGATTACTACACATATCTGACAAATACTATTGAAGTAGAGAACTACATCCGTATTGTAGAACAACAGATAAAGGAAGCGAAAATGAAGAATCGTTCTTCCAAAGATGTTTTTATAGCTTTCGACGAATGGAATGCATGGACTCGGACATTCGGAGGTACTGACAATACCCTATCGGAAATATATGATTTACAGGACGCTCTTATTGTAGCGCAATACCTTAATATATTCTTACGTACTTGCGACATTGTCAAGATGGCCAATATGGCGCAATTAGTAAATGTCATTGCTCCGATGCGTGTTGACAATGATAAATTATGGAAGCAAACCACTTATTACCCACTCTATCTTTTTGCCAATAATTGCCGTGGAAAAGCACTGGACATATACATAAAAAGTCCGGCATATTCTACTGATAAATATAAAGAAGTTCCTTATCTGGACGTTTCATCCACTTATGAACCTTCACGGAACGAAGTAGTGATCAATGTCGTTAACCGTAATAAAGACAAAGCTATTACAGCTGATATCCTTTCTCAAACCGGCTCTTTCGATAAAAAAGCGACAGCCAATATTGTATCAGGAGCAAATACAAATATTACAAACTCTGTAAACGAACAGAACGTTGATATAAAGAAAGAAGAAATAAAAACTTCCGGTGAGAAAATAACATATTCATTTGCTCCGCGATCATTCACACAGATTATTGTAAAAGTAAAGTAATCCTCTTTCACAAAATGACATCATTCTTTATAAGATTGTCATAAACAAAGGCTGAATCAAACTAGGATTTTTGATTCAGCCTCAACTATTTGAATATATACTTTCCTTGCTGTATTACTCCGTAACCAGCGGACGTTTACGCCAGTCATCCTTCACATAGCTGTCGGGATAGACTGTTTTATCTTTTAACTCACCACCTTTCAGGCGTATCCAGGAAGTAAAGGTACGTTCCCCCTCCTTCAACACAATTACACGTGCACCGTTAGATAGATGGTTATATTCCGTATTACCACCCGTGAAACGTCCATAAGCCAGTACGATACCTTTCCACATGACTGAATAGTCATTATCATGGTCATGTCCGACAAAAGTACCCATTACATCACCTGCTTCCTTCATAGCGGCAAACATACCGGTATTAATAGCAGCTGAACAAGCTTTTTCCATACGCGTACCATAAAGGATGGCGTTCTCATCAGAAGCTGCTTCGTTGTATTCGGACAGCGGGATGTGGAAGAATGCCAAAGCAGGCAAAGGCTTTCCGTTATTCTTAGCGGTAAAAGCTGCACTTTGTTGACGATACCAGTTCACCTGATCAAAGGTAAGCCAGTCATACCCTTTCACATCCGGTAATTTGGAGTACGAGTGAGAATCCAGGCAATAGAGCACTGAAGCATCTTTCTTACCATCCGAAGATTTCACGGTGAGGACGTAGTCGGGAGACTCAACACTACCACGGTCGGGCTGGATGTTGTAAGGCATGGAACGGATTATATCGTATAATTCGGCACGCGTTTTGCCTTGTTCGTTATCATGGTTACCAAAAGTCACGACAAAAGGTATCTTACGGGAGGAAGCACAATCAAGTACGGCTCGCATGGCTGTATCAGCAGGTGGTGCATAAACTACATCTCCGGTAAAAACAATCAAATCGGGACGTTCGGCATCCAGAACTTCATTGATACGCTTCAAGGCAATGGCTGAAGCTGGATTGTGATACTGAAAATGGATGTCGGTAAACTGGACGATTTTAAACTCTCCGTTCTTGTTAAACTTTAAGGGGGCAACCTGTGCCTGGCAGAACAGAACTGTCAGAAAAGCCAGACAAAGGATTAAAGAAATTCTCTTCATGTTGTTAGTAATTAGTTTTTAGGTAGTTTATTAGGTTGAAATCAGTATTATTCTTTGGTTATCAAAACTGTTGCATAAGCTGAGATACCTTCTTCGCGACCGGTAAAACCAAGCCTTTCCGTAGTAGTGGCTTTGATGGAGATGTCGTCTTCATCTATTCCCATTACTTTGGCAAGCGTCTGCTGCATAGCGGGAATATGGGATTTCAGTTTGGGGCGTTCCGCACAGATGGTTGCATCAATGTTGCCCACGGAATAGCCTTTGGTTGCAATCAGTTCTACGGTTTTCTTCAGTAATATTTTGCTGTCTATGTCCTTGAACTCTCCTGCGGTATCGGGAAAATGATAACCGATATCACGCATATTGGCGGCTCCCAGCAAGGCATCGCAAATGGTATGAATCAGCACGTCGGCATCCGAATGTCCGAGTAATCCTTTCTCATGCTCCAGGCGGATACCGCCTAACCAGAGTTCACGTCCTGCCACCAACTGGTGTACATCGAAGCCAAAGCCTACACGTATTTTCATATCGTTCTTCTTTTATTTTATTGGATGAATGCACGAAAGTACGGAAAAAAAAGCAAGTGGGGAATAAAGACAGAACGCAAATTACACAAATTACGCAATTTTTCGTCTTATATAAGGCAACCGATAGGGGCCTGAAAGAAATTGCGTAACCTGTGTAATTTGCGTTCTATTCCGTATTCCTTATGATTTACGGTCTATCCGGCAGTTGGGACAGCAGGTCTTTGTAGAATGCCCTGACGTCCTTCCAGTGATAGAAAGGAGCGATGTCGGTCTTCACCGGGATACTCACTTCTTTCTCGTTCAGCATGAACTTCACGATGATATCGTCTGCACTGCCTTTCTTACGGAAGAAAACAATCTGCACATTGGCAGCCATAGGCACCATTTTGAAGTTACACCATGCCTGATAGAATTTAGCTGGATCGGACTCTTCATTATAACAGTTCTCCAGTCTCAGCAAGCCTACCAGAGGAATAACATTACCGTCGTGTCCGAAGCGGAAAGTGGCCGAGTTTGTACCGGAGGCAATCGCCGCGTCTGCCGAATCCATAATATTCTCAACCAGAGATTTAGCATTTGCCAGCATCAGTCCGTTCGTCATGGGCGAAGGGCCGTCGCATACATAGTTCTTATAGTTATGTATCTGCCAGATATCAAATAATTCCTGCTTCTCAAAGATATCATAAAAACAAACCTCCGGTTCCACGTTCTGCATATCAGAAGCAACCCAATACAGACCGCGCATCAGTTCTTCAGGATTCACATTCTTACGAATATACTCTTTGCTATTGAACAGTGTATTCATCAGACGTTCCGGACGTACATGTTCTTCTTCGAACTTACGGAATTCCTCATACCAAGGCCCTTTGCGTGAAGTAAACTTCATAGCTTCCTGTGTATGGAAATTTAGGTAATCCATATATTTATTGCTGGATTCGCGCTCAATCCGCATCTTCGGATTGAATTCCTTCAGACGTTCGCAGAATGCATCCATGCTGAGCACGCAACGGATAACTACGGTAGAGCGGGCAGACATTTGCGGTTCGCCTTTAAATACTTCAGGGAATGCCTGATACATACGTTCGGCAATGCCTCGTTGTTGCTTCACTCCTACCGGACTGAGGTCGCCGCCGTGTCCTTTGGCATCTGCCCAGACAATGTCCAGACGTTTACGGACATCTTCGCCCAAATCGGTTAATGCTCCGGCTGCATGGGCTTTCTCAAATACTTCCATCACGCGGACGTAGTCTTCATCCGCAATTAGCCAGCGGGAACCATGACGGCCATAGTGACTGATATAGAACGGTTCATAACCTTTCGGAGCCTTGGTCTGGACGCCCGAAGGACCGGGGTAAGCGTAATATACACCACCTGTCGTTGCAATATCATTGAAGATTTCTTCGCGTGTGGCTTGTGCATATAAGCCTTGCACAGCAAAAGCGGCTAACAGGACGATTGAAAAAAGAGTTCGTTTCATTCTCATAAACAAGTTGTTATTTTTAATGTATTTATTATTGTATGAGTAAAAAGGAATGGTAATGAATCAACCTTCATCCTTATTTCTGATAATCCGGATTCTGTGTCAGATACGGGTTCGTGGTAAACTCATCCTGCGGAATGGGATACAATTTGTACTTATCGTTCACATCTTTACCCACATACGTACCAACTTCACCGTCGCTGCTACCTTTCCAGTCCCAGTTATATCCTTTTGTGAATTTGCCAAAGCGGATCAGGTCTGTGCGACGCACCAACTCCATATTCATCTCACGGGCTCTTTCATCCAGAATGAAGTCCAGATTCAACTGGCCGTCGGTAATACGACCGGATACCCCGTCACCATAGTTGCCGGACATATAAGCACGGTCTCTGATTTCATTCACATAACCCAGCGCCTCAGCACGCGTGCCTTCCGCAGCCCCGCGAAGAATAGCCTCAGCAGCCATCAGGTAAGCATCTGCCGTACGGAACATCGGGAGGTCTACAGACGAATACTTAGTACCGCCATCTACCAATTCCTTACGGTCCTTGGTTACATTTCTCCATTTGATGCACGCATAACCATTCTCAAAAGTCTTCTGGAAAGCCTTACCTTCTACCCACGTTTCCTTTGTATGACCGATAGTAAAGAACTGTGCACGCTTATCTTTCTTATTATCTCCCCAGGGATCATTTTCATAGAAGGTTTGGTCAGCCTCATCAAACTTATCTACAAGCGCCACCTTCACACGGGCATTACCCCAACCACGGCTACCTACTCCGGTTTTTACATAGCTATTCATCGGACCATTCATCAATGCTTTAATCAGAAAGTTAGTTCCGGCACTGCTCTGTGCATAGTCAGCATCCTGCACCAAAGGCCAGATAATTTCGGAGCAAGTATTGTTATCTGCCAGGAAGATGTGACGGTAATCAGAAGCCAACGGATAATTACCTTCCGTAATCACTTTTTTGGCATATTTATAAGCATTGGTATATTCATTCTTGCCTACCCATGTTTCGGCATTCAGATAGACACGTGCCAAGAGAAACCAAGCCGATACACGATCCACACGGCCATATTCATTCCGCTTCGGTTCTTTCAGCAAGGTTGTCAGTTCTTCCGTTTCGGAAACCACATAGTCGTAGATTTCCTGGCGGGTCTTCTGATGAGGAATCGTACCTACATCCATCGTTTCATCAATGAAAGGACCCGAACCGTACAAGTCGCAAATCATGCTGTAGCAATAAGCACGGATGAAGCGTGCTTCGGCACGGTAATAAGGCATTTCAGCCTGCAAAGCATCGTATACGCCACGGTCTTTCAATTTCCCTTCCGTACTTTCACGCAAGAACTCATTACAGTAGTTAATGGCCATATACAGACGATAATATGAATAGCAAATAATCTTTGTCGAAGGGTCCCAGTTCATATACAACAGTGACAAACTTCCATGACTGCCACCGGAATGGAAAACGATCTCATCCGTACAAGCCTCTTGCAAATAGAACAGAGCACGTGTATAGCCACTATAACCTTCATCAATACCCGGCACGTCGCCGTTTCCGCCATCACCACCCTTTTGTCCGGTCTGGATAAGGCTGGCGTAACACTTTGCCAATACTCCGATGTATCCCTCAGGCGTAGAATAAACCTTCTCGCCCACCAATTCATTGTCGTCCAAAGGCAATGTATCCAAATCTCCCAGACAAGAAGAAAGAAGGAAGAGAGATACCAGACATATACTTGCTAACTTGAAATATTTCGTTTTCATTGTTTTCTGATTTTTCATGAATTAAAAATTAAGATTTACTCCCAGCATGAACATACGCGGGCGCTGATAGATGTTCTTATCGATGCCGCTATAAATTTCCGGGTCAAGACCGCTATAGCCTGTCAGTGTACATACATTCTGCACGGTGAAAGAGAGACGAAGAGAGGTCTTTTCGTTCCACAACTTATCGAATGTATGTCCTAACGTAATGTTGTCGATACGGAAGAAGTCGCCTTTCTCCAGGAAGTAATCGGTATAGATGCGATCCTGCGTAAATCCGGTTTCAAGGGTAGAACGCAGAATATTGCTGGAAACGCCGGTTCCGCCATAAAGTCCGTCCAAAGAATCGGAGGCTTTCACATAGTTATAAACATAAGCACCGAAGCTTCCATGTCCGTTGATACCCAAATCCCAGTTCTTGTATGTCAGACGGGTAGAAAGACCGCAGTAGTAAGGAGCTTTGGAGCTTTTGCCGGTCACGTACTTGTTGGCATCTTCTTCGCTACTGGTGACGGAACCATCTTTTGCGATATATTTGCCATCCAGCGGCTTACCATTATCATCATAAGCCTGTTGCAACAGGTAGAAAGTATTCGGAGTTTCGCCTACCATGTGGACTTGCAGATATTTACCCGTACCACCGGCATTACCTGTCTTCACATAGTTGTCTTCACGGTCAATGGTGTTCAGCTTTGTAATTTCGGAAGTATTCCAGGTAAAATTACCGCTGACAGTCCATTCCCAATCCTTGTTCTTCACAGGAATCACGTTGATACCGATTTCCAGACCTTTACTCTTCATATTACCGATATTGGTTTCAATCATATTGGTAAAGTTGCTTCCGGCAGGAACGAATATCTTATTCAGCAGGTCTTTGGTAGTACGCCAGTAGTAATCAATCGTACCGGAGATGCGGTTGTTCAGGAAACCATAGTCGATACCGATATTATAAGTTTCGGTAGTCTCCCACTTGATGTTGGCATCGTAGCCATTGGGACGGTAAGTAGTGTACCATTGATCACCGAAGTAATAGCGGGATTCGTCATAAGATGCCGTATAAGTCGGCAGGTGCTGATAGTATGAACCGATGGATTGCTGACCGGTCTGGCCGTAGCTCAAACGGAGTTTCAAATCGGACAGGGCTTTGAAGTTAGAGAGGAAAGCCTCTTCGTTCACACGCCAGGCTGCCGCAACTGAAGGGAAATACCCCCAACGGTTATCGGGAGAGAAACGTGAAGAAGCATCTGCACGCAGAGTAGCCGTCAACATGTAGCGTTGTTTCCAGGAGTAGTTTACACGTCCATAGAAAGAAAGCAGGTAAAGTTCGGCTTCGGCATGCTGGGGGGTAGCCAGTTCTTTGCCTTCGGTGTCGGTGGTTACACTATTATTCTTATACCAGAAACGTTGCCAGCCATAACCACCCATGACATTGATGTGATGATCTTTCAGTTCCTTATCGTAATTGGCATAGAAATCGAGCAAGGTGTTGCGCTTGGTCTGATGGTATTTATAGCGTTTGCCCGTACCGTCATTCTGATTACCAGTGTACATGGAGGGAGCAAGATCGGGCACATTTTCACGATTGTCATTCTTCTGGATGTCATAGCCCATATTCAGATTGAAACGCAGGTCTTCCAATCCGTGCACCTTGTAGTCGAGGGCAATGTTACCGATAGAACGTTTTGTTTTTTCGAGTTTGTCAGCCAGTTCCAGATCGGCAACCGGATTCGCAGCGGCCAGCGTGATGGGTTTACCGCCATTCATCCATGTATAATATCCCAGACCTACATTACCTTCATAGTCTTCGTAAACGGGACGGGTAGGATCAAAAGAGATGGCACTGCCAATCACGCCTGTTGAAACCGGTTGATTATTCTCAATACTTCCCTTGACGTTGATATCTACAGAAAGATGTTTATCAAAGAACTTCGGAGACAGACCTACACTGGCGTTGATACGCTCGTAGTTATTATTCTTCAATGTACCATTCTGGTTAGTATATCCTACGGATACACGGTAAGGCATATTCTTCAAAGCTCCGGTCATGGACAAGTTATGATCCGTACCCAGTGCCACGCGGTAGATTTCTTTCTGCCAGTCTACATCTGCATTGCCCAGCTTGAAAGTCTCCGGAGCATTGGCATGCTCGGCAAAAGCCTGACGGAATTCTTCAGTAGAAAGTACATCCATATACTGATATACATTGCTTACTGTCATGTTTCCGTTATAGTTGAAGGAGGGACGGGAGGTACCGTCAGCACTTCCCTTCTTGGTAGTGATGATGATGACACCATTGGAAGCACGCGAACCGTAAATAGCTGTGGCAGAAGCATCCTTCAATACTGTAAAGGAAGCAATGTCGTTCGGATTGATGGCACTGATAGAAGTATTGCTTACGGGTACTCCATCGATAACAATCAGCGGATCATTATCTGCCGACAAAGAGGCTCCCATACGGATACGGATGGTACCGCCGCTACCCGGTGCACCATTGCCCGGCACGATATTCACACCGGCAACTTTACCCACCAGAGCATCTTCAGCAGTCAATTGCTTACCTTTGTTCAGCTCATCCGGTTTCACGGTCAGCAAAGATCCGGTCACGTCGCCTTTCTTCACCTGTCCGTAGCCGATGACTACAACTTCGTCCAGTAACTCACTGTCTTCCTGCATAGTAACTACAATGAGAGGTTTGTCTGTCACGGTGATTTCCTGTCCTTTATAACCGATACAGGTGACGGTAAGTACATTTCCGGTAGCCGCCTTCAGTGTAAAATTGCCGTCCACATCGGAAATAGTACCTATAGAAGTACCTTTAATAAGAATGTTAGCTCCGATAACCGATTCACCGGTAGCGTCCTTCACATGCCCTTTCACCACGATGTCTTGTGCTGAAAGCGACAGGGATAGTAGTAATCCCAACAAAGGGAGAAGTCCCTTGACAAGTCTAAAAATGTTTTTCATAAGGTTATTATTATAATTAATAAAAAAATAATTTTCTCTTACCTCTGTACCTGTAGGGGCGAATCTCTGTTCGCCCGCACACGGCACAGACTTTTTTTCTATAATCCTCGTGTAACCTGTTTACCTGATAAAAACCAATACCCAAAGGAAATCTATTGTTAACTTTAATTTCTACGGCAAAGGTAGAGCATAACTTTCAGGGGAAGTGATCTGAGTAGATGAGTAAAGTAGATATAAGTAGACGCTTTAAAATGATAAGTAATTGAAATACAATACAAAGCCACTTCCCTACATGAGTCAGGAAAGTAGATTTAAGTAGACATTTGAGGAAAAAAGAAAGAGGTTTTATTAGCCTATTTGCTGCACAGCTTCCATAAATTCATCCTTGGAAAGCAAAGATTTGTTCCGCACTTTCAGACGATAGTTGTACACCGTCTGGGCAGAATAATGAAGGAAGTTCGCAATCTTCCCACTATCTGTAATACCCAATCTGATCAGAGCAAAGACGCGCAACTCAGGGGTCAGCAGTTCACCTTCCTTCGGACAGATGCGTTCATCTTCCTGAAGTAAAGTATTGAACTGTTCTATGAACTTAGGATAGAGTTTCAGGAACACACTATCGAACGTGTAGAAGAATTCTTTCAACTCATTGGCAACAAAAGAAGAGGAATTGACAGTCTTATACAAATCATCCAATTGCCCGGTCTTGATTTTACGGGCAAGCATTTTCCGTTGTTCTTCCTGCTTGTTGATATATAGAGAGCACATATTGAATACATAGCCGATATATTCTTCCTTCACCTGATTGGATTCCTGCAACTTATCATTCAGTGTATGCAGATCAGAATTGATATGTTTAAGTTCCTCATTCATAGTGTTCACCGCTTTCCGGGCTACATTCAGCCGCTTCATCTGATAGAAAATGAACATCAGAGCAATCAGCAATATGATCAGCAAGACAGATGTCAGAATGACCAGGGCAACCATTTGTGTTTTCTCCTCCTTCAACTTGTTTTCGTACGTCCGACTGATAACGGGAAGCAGTTCTGAAATCTCCTGCGTACGATAGCGTGCATTACAGAAGGTGGCATCTTGCATAGAACATTCTATATAAGTATAAGCACGCTTTATATCTCCTTCCTGAAACAGAAGGTTCGCTAACTTCCACAAGGAGATGTATTCCTTCGTTGCCGCCTGAATGTCGGCAATAGCCGAAATAGCCAGATATTTCTTCTGCAATTCGGTATTGCCCATAAAGGCATAAGCATTGGCGAGACCGATAGAAGGAATGGCAACACTGTACCCCTTCTCTTCATGTGTCTTGTAGCAACTTTTCAGTATCTCTATGGCCTCATCATACTTTTCTTCATACAGCAATTTCTCACTCATCATCAACAGATAACCCTGTGAACCGGGACGGCGCATACTGATAATAGAATCTTTATATTGGTATGCCAACCCCCGGTAATGTTCTTTCATCTGATCAGAGAAAGCATAATCCGCCATCAGCGTATAAATCTGGTGATACTGATAATAATAATAGGAAACGCCTGAAGCGTCCAGATCAGCGGACTTGATTCCATCCAGTATTTCCAGCCCTTCCTTATACATGGCCACTCCTATCATTACTTCGGCAATATTCAGTTCAGCCGAACGAATATAAAGGGGATTCTTCATGCGCTTGGCAAGTTCTACGCGCTGATTGGCCACCCATAGAGCCGAGTCCATACGGTAAGAGCGATATTTGCCGAATAATTCGCGGTAAAGATCATAACGCTCCTGATCGGAATGAGACAGCCGGAGTTTTCGTTGCAAGGCATCTATTTGTTCCTGGCGTTTCAGGGTATATTGAGGACGGTTTCTGATAGACATATCAAGTTCACGAAGCAAAGAATCAATTTCACTGGGATGGACATGCAGGGATAGGGATGCTAACAAGACTGCCAAAAACACCTTTAGTTTCCTCATACGGATTTCTTTCTCGGTTTAACAATAGATCTTCACGGACAAAAATACGGAATAAATATCTGAAATGGAAAGTTTCATGAGGCTTTTGGCAGGAATTCACCGGAAACGTTGACGTACGGTTCTGAATAAAATGAACCATCATCCGACACCCTCTATTTTTGAAAAAAACTCTTCCCGTTCTTTCAGTTCTCACTGACTCCCCCTATTCATCGGCATTCCGGCTGAAACTTCCAGCTTTATAGCTGTTTCAGGTATATTTCAGCCGGAATGCCGATGAACAGGGAGTTTGAGATAAGCTGAAAGACTGAAAGAAGAAAAAACACTCAATGTATTGAATAACATCTGAAAACAAGCAGTCTTATGATCCGGAATAAGCAATGTTATGAATGATTAGATTGCTTATTATCATCCACAACAAGCAATCTAATTTCAGGCAAGTCCGATTCCCTCTTTTAGCATCTATATATCGGTAACGTTGGATATATAGATACTACACATCCGATATATAGGTGCAACGCATCCGGTATATAGATGCTGCGCGTCCGATATATACAGCTAATAATACACTACACACCACTCCCCCCTTCTGCCACAAGGCACTTGTAGCCCGTAACGCGTAGCTCGTAGCTGATTCATCTTCTGCGACGTCCGAACAAGTCCTTTATCCCATCCAGATCAAAACCTAACGTAAAACGAAGTGTCTGGTCGAGCGGATTGCTCTGTGCCGTAGATACCAGATAAGCAGCATCTAACGAGAATACGCTCATCTTGAATCCTGCACCAAAAGAAAAATATTTGCGGTTTCCTTTGTTCTCATGTTCCCAATGATAGCCACCACGAATGGAAAACTGTTCGTGATAAGTATATTCCAATCCCAAAGACCACTGTATCTCCTGCAATTCTTCCTTGAAGCCGCCGGGAGCATCACTGAAAGATTTGAAAATACCCTTAATGGGAGAAATATCATTATAATCACGGTCCAAACGCTCTTCATACTCTTCCTGCGACTCATCTTCTCCACGAACAGGACGGGTAGGAACCATATACTTATTGGCATCAAAACTAACTCCGATTGTATTATAATCATCTATCGGGAATAACAGGGAAGCACCCAAACGTAAGTTAGTAGGCAAGAACTGGCTGGTATTACCACTATCATAAGAAATCTTCGTACCGATATTGGAAGCATTCAGTCCGAAAGAAAGCATACACTCCCGTTGGGCAAGTATGACGTAATTCGTATAATAGAAGGCAATATCGGCAGCAAAAGCAGAGCCGGCGGAAACTTCTTCATCTTCCCTGTACGCCAGGTCGGAATAAATGTATCGCAAGGCAACCGCAGCAGAGAAATGTTCGGAAAGCATGCGGGAGTACGCCACATCTACCGCCATTTCATAAGGTTTAATGGTATATCCGGGAGAATTCTCATCCTGATATGCTACGGGCACTTCACCCAAAGAGAAATAACGCAAAGAACCGCTGACAGCCTGATAATCTCCGATACGGTAGTAGCCTGCCAGATATGCCAGATCAATATCATTCACCAACTTGCGCAACCAAGGTGTATAGGAAACCGCTACTCCGGCACGGCTGATCGTAAACGGATACTTAGCCGGATTCCAGTATTGAGAGTTTACGTCCGGATCTGTAGCCGCACCCACATCTCCCATACCACCGCCACGGGAGTCAGGGGCAATACCCAAAGAGTTAACACCGGTATTAACGGGATTAAACTGATTCTTGTCCTGGGCAAGAAGGTGTACGGACAAGAAAGCTATGAGTAATAGCAAGATGTATTTCTTCATACGATATTATTTATAATACGATCTCAAATATAAAAAACAAAATCTAACTTAATTCCCCTCCTTTTGGGAGGAGAATTTAGTTACTCCTTTCAATTGAGATACTTATGATTTCTAATAACAATACTAATAAAACAGAGAATCCCCCTGTTTATTGTGACAGGATAATGATTTTCTGTGATTTCGTACTTTCGCGACTACCGTCGGAGACAATAGATGCACGATACAGATAAACACCCGGTGCCAGACGTTGCCCGCCATTACTGCACAAGTCCCATTCCACATAATAAGTTTGTCCTTCAGATACTCCCTTCTCCAGATGTGTCCACATTTCCCGTCCGGCAAAATCGTATACGGACATACGGACCGCAAGCGTGGAACCGGGGCGATTGTGAGAAAGAACGAATGTAGTACTTTCACGGGCAGGGCTTTGTGTACAAATAACAGAGAACAGACCGGGACGCAATCCGCGAACCACCTCAAACTCCAAAGTCTTTGTAGAGGAATTATTCAGCAAATCCCAGGCACGGAACGACAACGTATGTTTGCCCTCAGTGAGTTCGGGCACAGAAAAGTATACCGTTCCCCGGGTATAGTCTCCCGCTACCGGAGTATAATAATCATTCAGATTATAAGTCAGCACCGCACTGCCGTCAATACAAAGCGAAAGATCATGCCCGATACCATTGCCAACCGTATTGATACCATCCGCATCTTCCAACTCCGCCACAAACAACGGGGTGGTATTAGTTTGTCCACCAGGACTAAAGTCCGGCGTATTCAGATAAACGGTTATCTTAGGTCCTAATGTGTCCGTCAGAGAAACACCATCATCCGTTCCACCCACCAGGAAGCGGTCGAAAGCTCCGCCGGCTTCATGAGAATGAACGGCATCCAGAGCATAAAGGCTCAATAAACCTTCCTCATCGGAATAGTTGATATCCAACGGCACGGGGAAAGTAAATTCAAACCGTCCCTGACGAACCGAGTCACTGCCGGAGAAAAGAGTTTTGCTGCGCTCGGTATAAGTGAAAGCTCCCTCATCACGATTATCAAGAGTCGTCACTTCTTCCTTACTATCCAGCACAGTAGGATGCACTGTACCGGTAAAGTCTTCAGCCAAAGCTCCTTCGGGAGTCAGGATACGTCCTTTTACTGTAATCTTGCTACCGGCTTTCACCTGCGGATAGACGCTCGTTTCTTCTGCCACATTCACCCCCGCAAATTCGTCTACCTGCACCTGGTAATCGGGATATGCCAAAGTCAGGGCAGGATCGCCAATCAGAGAGAAGTTCAGTTTATTCCTATCGTTAGCCAAAGATTCATCGCACTTGGAAAGCCGCATGATGTCTCCAAGGCGCAAACGTTTACCTTCGGGACGCGAAAAAATATGACGGAGGAAAGCCTGATTCAACGTGGAGTTTTGCGAAGCATACACCACCCGCGATGTAGTGAGTAAAGCTATAGCACCACCTTTAGTATTCAGGAAAGCCTGCTCTCCGGCAGAAGTTTGTATATCATCAAAACGGGTAAAGTCACAGGTGGCGGTAATCCATAGAGGAAGGCGGGGAGACGTCATTTTAGTGATGTCAGCCATCGTCAGCAGATTCTCTGCCGCCCATGCAGAAGTACTTCCATGACCTGTATAGTTGACTACCAACATTCCCCTGTTAAATAACTGCAAGAGGCGTTTCGTAGCATCAGGATAAGTTTCTCCGGTAGCGGAAGATTCACGATGGAAAGCATCGGCATAGATCCGGTTGACAAGCAGGGAAGGATAGTTTCTCTCGGTGTAACTTGCCAATAATTCAGATTGAGAAGCATGCAGATTCTTATCTCCGTCATCAGCTACATAGCAAACTGTATGTTTCCACGGACCCGCCTGTTTATTTTCCATATAAGCAATTGTCTTATCTACAGCAGCTTTTGCCTCAGCCGCTGTACGAACGGGGAAACGTCCGATGCCAATATCCAACATACCGGCTGTAAGATCATCCCCTTCTTCATCATCAAGAAAACCGAAATAATCGTCAGTTACATAGGAGGAAGTCTCTTCCAGAGAAGCTTCCGATTGGTAAGACAGCAGAAAATTTTCAGGCCGGTAACTCTTCCAGGAAGAAGTCAACATACGATTATCGTAACTGCAATCTCCGAAGAATAACAAGTATTTGGGACGTTCAGCTTCATTCGGGAAGCGATCATACAACATCTTCATCAGACGGCGATAAGCCGTTCCATCTGGTGTACCGGAGGAAAACTCATTGTAGATTTGCGGAGCGGTAAGGACAAGGACGGACAATCCGTCTTTCTCACGATGGGCTTGTGCCAGTCGTTCCGCCTGTGCCAGCAGGTCTTTCCGGTCGGGAGCAATGATAATCATATCCGTAGCTTCCAGAGAATGCAGATTCTGGTTCGCAACCCCACCTACGTTTTCCACTGTATCAAAGCCTCCCGCTTCGGGAGTGATGGCAACAAACTCACGCAACTCTCCTGCGGGAATAGTAAATGTATAGGTGCCATCGGCAAAACTGCCTTCTATTCTACCAATGTTTGCAGGATTGGTGACATCCCACACAACAGTAGAAGCTGTGGCACCGGAAAGAACGAACGTTGTCTCCTTATGAATGGAAGCCAAAGAGCGAAAAGTAAGATAAGGAGTGTTCAACGTAAGTGCACGCATGTAGTTTAAGGCAATGTAATCCAGACGCCCCGATGTACCCGAAGGGCGTGTATGGGTGATGGTTACAACCGTATTTTCCGACTTAGTCCCTTGCCAGGAAGCATTTATCGTTGCAGAAGTAGCTCTGGTATAATATTGATTATCGGAATCAATGGATGCCAGTGTGATATTGCCTTTCGGTTCACCATTCACTGAAACAGAGTAGCTGGTAGACGCATCAATGGAGCGGGCGGCAAAGACAGTAGTCAACCATCCGGCAGCTTCCGGCACAATGCCCGGCAAGTTCAATGTATAACTTTTCGTATTTCCGACCACATAGTCATAATCTTCATAAAGCTGCCTGCCGGTACTTGCCCAACTATATGCATCTTTTTCATAGATAGCAAAGGAATTGAAAGTCGTCAATCTGTTGGCCGAAGTCTCTTTCAACGAAGAAAAAATTTCAGTTTCCATTTCCGGAATATCCTCCCGATCAGTCAGGAAGTAATACCCTTCATCAGAGTAAAAGTTGCGCTCGCGAACAAAGTAAGTATTTTGGCTATCCGGTGTCCAGGATACAGTGCCACGACCATAAAACAACACACCATCTGACAAACGCAACAAAGGAACTTCGGGTAAGTCAGCTGCCGGATGTTCATTGAAACGTTGGGACAGCAAATAACCGCCATAACCAAATACGCGGACTTTTTCGGGGCTTGAGAATCCCATCTTTTTCAATTCGGCATTCGTGATTTTAAAGACTCCGGTATTTCTCACACTTATCTTCGTCCAACGGCCGGAAGCAAGAAGTGATGTAGTACAATCCTTTAGAGATACTTCGGATAAAGTTGTTTTCAGATTTCGGGTAGCTGTTTCCTCCCCTATTCTATCTTTCTTAAGAAAAGAATTCACGGATAGTTTGAAAGAATTCAGCCGTTGATAACTTCCTTCACGAAAAACAACAGGAACAAAGCTTATGGAGAGAAAACCACGATGTGCGGAAACCTTAATGAAAGAGTTTATCTGTGGAGATGCCGGCAAGCCTTCCCGGAAAGCCACATTTTCATTGGGTAGCTGACGTAAACTGTCGAGTCGCATCTCTAATGCCGCCACCTCACTCCGGTTTAACTTCTGATATTCCGGAAACTCTATTTCCACCTGATAGGTGAAGGAACGGAAGTCTTTTCCCAAAGGAAGTTCGCGCGTCACTACGGGAAGCGTTTGTGCAGAAGACAATTCCTGCCAGTTCAGCGTAATGAATTCCTGCGCTGAAACCGGAAGAAGAAAAGCGATAAAGCAACAAAGCAACCAGCAACGTTTGATAAACATATCGTAATAAATTGACTCAACGAATATAAAAGTCGAGCAACTTATCTTCTCCGAGGTATCCTTCCAAATGCTGTCCTATCTGCACCGGACCTACGCCTGCGGGAGTTCCCGTAAACAACAGGTCGCCTATTTTCAGCGTCATAAAGCGGCTGACGTATGCAATGATCTCATCCACTTTGAAAAGCATATCCGAGGTATTGCCATGCTGCACTTCCTTGCCGTCTATTTCCAGACGGAAATCAAGCTGCTGCAACTCGCCTCCTGCCTGCTCCAAAGGAACAAAAGTTCCGATAGCTGCCGAATGATCGAACCCTTTGCAAAGTTCCCAGGGATTACCCGCTTCACGGAACTTACGTTGCAAGTCGCGTGCCGTAAAGTCGATGCCTACAGTCACTGCGTCATAATAACGATTGGCAAAGCGCGGCGCAATGTTTTTTCCCAAACGGCAAATACGTACCACCACCTCAGTTTCGTAATGAACCTCATCCGAAAAATCGGGAATAAAGAAAGGCTTTCCGTCTTTCAATATAGCCGAGTCGGGCTTCATGAAGATAACCGGCTCTTTATTAACTAACGTATGCCCCAGCTCTTTATTGTGCAGTGCATAGTTCATTCCGACAGCAATAATCTTCATTATTCGATTTCGTTAAAATTCAGGCGGTTGAACATCACCGCCAAATGAGCATATAGAGAAGTATTCTGAACAACGATATTTTCCGGCACACGGATACGGAACGGGGTAAAGTTCCATACAGCTTTGATACCACCCGCTATCATGGTATCCGTAATGCATTGGGCTATCTCGATAGGTACAGTCAGCACACCGATGTTCACATCATATTCGCGCATCTTCTGCTCGAATTCACTGGAATGGAAGATCGGTATTCCGTTCAATGTAGTGCCTACCAATTCCGGGGTCACATCAAATGCTGCTACAATTTCCAGCCCGAAGTGCTTCAAACCGGAGTCGCGCAACAATGCACCACCCAGACTACCTACTCCAAACAGAAATGCTTTATGCATATCGGTAAATCCGAGGAAGTCTTCCAGTACGGCTATCAGCGTATCGACTTCGTAGCCTACACGCGTACGCCCGGAGATGTTGACATACGACAAATCCTTGGCTATCTGTGAAGCATCTATATTGATTTCTTTAGATATCTGTGTAGAAGAGACGTACCGTTCGCCCCGCTGCTTGAGCAGCTTAACATTCGACAAGTACCACGGCAACCTGCGCAAAGTAGGCTCCGGCACTTTCATGCTATCCTTATATTGAATTGCCTGGTTCGTGGTCATTTTCTTCATTTCTTTCGGTTACGGGTGGACAAAAATACGCTTTTTTTGGAAAAGAATACTCCAACAGAAGAAAGTTAACATAATTTCCACAAAAGTTTTACTTGTCAGCAAAGAGGGATAACGGCAAACTAAGGGAAACTCCCACCGAATGGAACTTCAGGCAATCGAAACCGGCAAAGACTCCTATCCGCGTCCTATCGGAAAACCCAATCGAATATCCAATCTCCGTATAGGGGCGCCCACCATATATCACGATGGAACGAAGATGCAAAGCTTCATCAAATGCTTTTCTTGACAGAAAAGGAAGATGTTTCAAAAGCAGATATGGAGTATACCAGGAGACATTAGCCTGTGCCCAGCGGGTATTAGTGGACAAAACGTAGTTGTCCAGTAAACTAAACCCGGTATCGAAAGAACGTTCCGTAACCAATATGCGGGTAGAAGCGAAATGCTTAAAGTCGGGGAACTGAAGATTCTTTGCATTAAAGAATGAACCTGCATTCACTGACCAATGCAGGCGATTGAACATTCCGAATTCGATTTTCTGTTTAGCTGAGAACTGCATCAGGTGGTACGAGGTAAGATAACGGCTTCCGCTCATAGGGAAAGCTCTGTCATATTTCAAGGCAAATGTAGGATAACGGGAAGCTTCATACACTTTTTTACCTTGCGACATGTGATAGTAGTGAGCCGGAGTGTACTCCAACTCAAAAGAAGCTTTCAGGATATCATTCTCCGGCATTGGTCGGAAAGCAGTGTTTTCCGGAATATTCGGTTCGGCATCTCTTTTGAACCAACTTTTATGGATATGGTTATCCAGCATCTTCCTGCGTTGCCAGGAAAGTGAGGAAGAAAAAAGTAATCCGTTAGCCGGCTCTATCGCATGGTCAACTGTGAAGAAGGTATTCTCGTAAAGCTTCAGATGGTTATGACCGAACAGCGAGCTGGACATACTGTTAATCAAACGGGATTCTCCACTTTCCGAATTATAATCAGCGGACAGAAGACCTCCGGAAAGAGATAAATAACCACGGTTTCGGGGAGCATAATCCAATGTCAGTTCTCCTTGTCCAATCCAGTTTTTGCGGGCAGTGGTATAATAGAAAGAAGGCACAAAACGAAGTGTAGAAGATTCCGATAACTTCACTCCTGTCTTTAGCTTAACTCCTAACCAGAAGCCATCCACAAAATTATATTCGGGAATATAAGCGGAAAGACCAGGTAAAGTTAACCATGCATTTTTATTGGAAGTTTTGAAAGTCTTTCCCCACATAATGGTATTCAGTACTTGCCCGACCGCTGTTTTCTTCTCGGATTTTTCTCCGGATGACAAATCTTTCAGCGCAATCTTTTCTTCTTTATATTGATAACTCTGCACTTCTTCCAATCGCAACGGCACGCTACGGATAGTGGTCCAATAAAGAGAATCCCGCTTATCGGCAAGCGAATCAACCTGAGTATCTTTGCGTCCGATCCGTGTCGGATGTTCAAATTTATGTTTCTTTGGCTGCGCTACTGCATTGGCAGTTACAGGTTTTGTCGTTTTATCCGTACTGGTCTCCGGCTGGATATCCGTTTTTACCTCTCTATAGTGTATTGCTGCCAGATAAGAAGCCTCTGCCTTGAAACCCATTATATCAATGGTAGAAGAGGTCGTAATAGAAACCGGCAGAAAAACAGAAGACTGTACTTCCTTGCAAGTGATCTTAATCTTTGCTTTCAACCCGGTAGCGCGAACATTGACATCAGCAGCTGATATACACCATAAATCTTCTACAATGAACAGGTCCCCTTCCAGCAAACGGCTATCGTCTTTCTTGGGAATCACACGGATCTTATTTATCATTTGTCCTTCTTCCACAAAGCAAGCGTCAAGTTTGAAACGATAGTACGAGAAAGCATTTTTATTTAACGGGGAAACTTTACCGAAAAGCTCGGGGGTATAGAGATTAATCGTAGTTATACCCATGTCCACCCCTATTTCTTCTGGAAAAGAGTTCTTATTGGCTAATACCTTATTATTCCAGACATTGGGGGCAGTAAAATTCACAATCTGCTGTTGCTCCAAGACAAACAGCTTTCCAAGCCATTCTTTTGCATCTTTCCGCACCTCTTTGGATAGTTTCAGGACAGCGGGAATAGCGGTCCCTTTACCGGTTCCCTTCAGATACGTGCCGGCAGTGTAGCTTTTTATCTGAGTGCGATAATAAGGAGCACGTGCTATCGCTTTACGCATCACTGCATAGGCCGGATCTTCATTTCCCTTGGTGATGTTTACTTCCGGCAGGCTATAGGTACGTTCGGCAAGCACTATATCCTTCTCATAATCACGATTCAGCACTTGAAAAGTAAAGGTCTGGGATATGAATCCTAAAGAAGAAACCTCACAGGTATATTGTCCGGCAGATAATTTCGTTTGAAACCGCCCATGCTCATCGGTAGTTAAACCTGACTTCATTTCTCTCAGATAGAGAGCGGCATAAGGAACCGGCTTTCCGTCAGTATCTGTAACAGTACCCTTGAAAGATTGTGCAAAAGATAGTATAGTAACCAAAGACAATAGGAATAGCCAGATGATTCTTTTCATATTTCGTATATTTGAAGCTAAATAGCGTTTTCTATTAGACGACAAAAGTCCAAAAAGATTGCAAAGTTCCACGCAAAATATTACTTTTGGTTCTTAAAACAGAACGAATATGAAGAATAATGATTGGAAAGAACGGTTGAATGTTGTTTATTCTACCAATCCGGACTATAGTTATGAAATGGAAGATGATGGTGAACAGGTAACCCCGGAAGCTTCCAGGCAGAAGTTGCGTGTTCAATTGGATCGCAAGAATCGAGGAGGAAAAGTAGTCACACTTGTCACGGGTTTCGTAGGTACGGAAAATGACCTGAAGGAGTTAGGTAAATTACTGAAGTCTAAATGTGGCGTAGGTGGAAGTGCCAAAGACGGAGAAATCATCGTACAGGGAGATTTCAAGCAGAAAGTACTGGAACTACTTAAGAAAGAGGGATATACGCAGACTAAACCGGTCGGATAATCCAGACCATCTGTTTTCAGTAGGCATATCACTTCTTTCAAAAACAGCAAATATGCATAAAAAAACGACCGCTACGGAAACTCCGTGCGGTCGTTTTTTTATATATTGAGTTGAATTATTCAGCTTTCAAAGTGAAACGCTTGAAGTCTACAATCTTCAATTCAGGGTCAGCTGCTGCCAACACTTCTCTTACGGTCTTCTTAGAGTCCATGATATTTTCTTGGTTCAGCAAGCAAACTTCTTTCAAGAACTTAGCCAAACGACCTTTAGCAATGTTCTGAATCATTTGTTCGGGCAGATGTGCAGCCTTCTCAGCAGAAACAGTGGCAATGATTTCTTTTGCTTTTGCTATATCTTCAGCTGTAATCCAACCTTTAGCCATGTTGCTCTCCATGTGATCTTCGCTGTCCACGTGAGTCGGGTTGATACCTGCTTTCTTCAAAGCAGCCTCAACAGCCTTCTGTACCTGTTCTGCTTTGGTCTTCTCGATAGCAACTTCAATTTCTTTCTGCTTCACTTCTTCAGAAACACCATCCTCGTCAATTGCAATCGGGTTCATGGCAGCAATCTGCATAGCCACTTCCTTAGCCAACTGCTCGTCAACTTCTTTATTGAAAGCAACGATAGTGCAGAGACCATTTCTATTCATATGATTGTAAACAACAGTACTTGCACCCTCTACAGTCATGTAGCCGTCAAGTTCCATTTTCTCGCCTGTAATACCGCTACGGTCAGTCACTGCATCCTGTACAGTACCGTTACCCATCGGCAATGCTTTCACTTCATCCAAAGTTTTACAGTTGTTAGCTACAGCAAGATCAAGAATATCCTGAGTCAATTTAATGAAATCAGCATTCTGAGCTACGAAGTCAGTTTCACACTTCAATGCAATGATTACGGCAAAGTTACCGGTAGTTTTAGCCAAAACACAACCTTCAGAAGCTTCACGGTCTGAACGCTTAGCGGCAACAGCCTGTCCCTTCTTGCGGATTATTTCTATTGCCTTGTCGAAATCGCCTTCAGCTTCCGTCAATGCATTCTTACAGTCCATCATACCTGCTCCGGTCATTTTACGGAGTTTGGTAATATCAGCCATTGTTACAGCCATAATATATTTTCTTTTTATAATTAATATTCTAAATGATAAAATGGTAAGATGATAGGATGGTAAGACGATATTATCATCTTATCATTTTACCATCTTACCATTCAATTATGATTAAGCCTCTTCGTCTTCCTTCAGGAAAGCAGCAGCTTTAGCTGCATTGATTGCTTCCTCGTCAGATTTGTCGAGTCTTGCTTTTGTAGCTTTCTTCTTGCCTTTATTGGCAGGAGCTTCACCAGCAGCTTCCATATCTACTTTTTCAGCTTTTCTTTCTTCCAAACCTTCCTGCATAGCAGCGCAGCAAGCATCCAGAATTACTTCTATTGATTTAGTAGCATCATCATTAGCCGGGATAACGAAATCAATGTTAGAAGGATCAGAGTTCGTATCAACGATACCGAATACGGGGATACCCAAACGGTTAGCTTCGCGAACTGCAATATTTTCTTTCATAACATCAATAACGAACAGTGCAGACGGCAGACGAGTCAGGTCAGCAATAGAACCCAAAGTCTTGTCCAACTTAGCACGTTGACGTGAAATCTGCAGTACTTCTCTCTTAGACAGATTAGAATACGTACCGTCATTCGTCAATTTATCGATGGTAGCCATCTTCTTAACAGCCTTGCGGATTGTGGGGAAATTAGTTAACATACCGCCCGGCCAGCGCTCGATTACATAAGGCATATTTACAGCAGAAGCTTTGTCAGCAACCACTTGTTTAGCTTGTTTTTTAGTAGCAACGAACAGGACTTTCTTTCCTGATTTAGCAATTTGCTTCAAAGCTTCAGCAGCTTCGTCTACTTTAGCAACTGTTTTGTGGAGGTCAATGATGTGGATACCATTGCGTTCCATGAAAATATAAGGAGCCATTGCAGGATTCCACTTTCTTTTGAGGTGACCAAAGTGGCAACCGGCTTCCAATAATGTATCAAAATTTGTTCTTGACATCTTGTTTTTTTCTTTAAATCGTTTACTTTCTTTTTTGTTTTTTCTAAACCAACCGCCGGGTAGTCTATCAATCCAGAGTCCCGGTAGTTTAGATACTAAACGCTCTTTCAGTTGAGAGTTGAGAGATAAAAGTTGAGAATTAAGCAACTTGTCCGCCCCAACATTTCTGCAACTCTTAACGTTTACTGAACTGGAATCTTCTACGAGCTTTCGGTTGTCCCGGTTTCTTACGTTCAACAGAACGCGGGTCACGAGTCATGAAGCCTTCAGCACGAAGAGCAGCTTTGTCTTCAGCATTCATCTTCACCAATGCGCGGGCAATAGCCAAACGCAAAGCCTGAGACTGACCGGTGAAACCACCACCGCAAAGATTTACTTTAATATCATATTTTTCAGCAACACCCAGCTTGCTCAGCGGTTGTTTTACTACATACTGAAGAATAGTTGATGGAAAGTACTCTGCAAGGTCTCTCTTGTTAATAGTAATCTTTCCTGTACCTTCGGTTACGAAAATGCGTGCAATTGCACTTTTACGTCTGCCTAATGCATTTACTACTTCCATATCTATTATTTAAGTAAGTTTATATCAATTGTTTTCGGGTTCTGAGCATCATGTTTGTGCTCGCTGCCAGCATATACGTACATATTGCTCAGCAATTTAGCGCCCAATTTGTTCTTAGGCAACATACCCTTTACTACTTTTCTCAACAGTCTGTCATCACCGTTCGGTTTAGCCTGCAGACGAGCAGGAGTCATTTCTCTCTGACCACCGGGATAACCTGTGTATGACAAATACACTTTGTCAGTCCACTTATTACCTGTCATTTTAACTTTGTCGGCATTGATAATGATTACATTATCACCGCAATCTACGTGAGGAGTAAAGTTTGGTTTATACTTCCCTCTCAACAGTTTCGCAACTTTTGCGCCCAGACGACCCAATACTTGGTCTGTAGCGTCAACAATAACCCATTCTTTGGTTACCGTAGCTTTGTTTGCAGAAATGGTCTTGTAACTTAAAGTATCCACTCTTGATTTGTTTTTTAAATGTTACTACTAAAAAAATCTTCATTACGGATTAGCCACCCCGGACAAAGGTGGATTAACTCGCTCTGAATTAATTGCTTATCCTTATTAGATAATAATCGGCTTGCAAAGGTACGGATTTTCCCAAAACTGGCAAACGTTTTCTTCTTTTTTTTAAAGAAGCTGACTATCAATCACAAGCAATGTTAGGACACAAAACAAGCAATGTTCCCATGCAAAAGATTGCTTGCTTTGCATCGGAACATTGCTTATTATATCCAGATAGCCCGTTTTAACGAACAATATCTTCAGGGAATACAGGCGGCATCGTTACCCGCTTCCAGGTTTCATGATACCAACAGTTCAATTCATTGCCATTCAAATCTTTAGAAATAAAATATTTCAGATGCATAAGCCCGCCTTCTCCCATCTCAAACTCCAGGACATTATCTTTATTATCCAGCATGGGCAGATGAATATTCTTCTCAATACTTTCCCGATAGCTATTGTCCGTCAGCTGGATATAGGTACCATATCCGGTGATTATGGCATCTTTGCCGGGAATAAGAGTGAAATTGACGATACGCCCGTCATCGCTCAATACCTTGAATGTGTTACTGGGCTTCAAAGCACCGGGAACATCCGGAATTTCGGATACATAGTGACACAGCTGCCAGATACCTTTCAAATCCGCTGGTTTGAAACTCGCCTTCTTCTGCGCTGCCGCTCCTGTTACCGCCAACAGCACTGCTGCCAACATGGTAATGAAATACTTCTTCTTCATGTTCGTATATATTTGGTTAACGTATAGGCATCTGACTGTCACAAATATAAGTAATTATTTTAATATTATAACAGTTTATTAGTAAAAAAAGAGCCCGCACAACAAGATTGTGCGGGCTACTTCACTTATTTATTTTAAGAGTTAGAACTCTGCATTACGCGGCGTACGCGGGAAAGGTATTACGTCACGAATATTTGCCATACCCGTCACGAACAGAAGCAAGCGTTCAAAACCCAGACCAAAACCGGAGTGAGGGCACGTACCGAATCTGCGGGTATCAAGATACCACCACATATCCTTCATCGGAATATGCATTTCGTCAATACGCGTCATCAGCTTGTCATAATCAGACTCACGCTCAGAGCCACCGATAATCTCACCAATCTTCGGAAATAATACGTCCATTGCACGTACTGTTTTACCATCTTCGTTCTGCTTCATGTAGAACGCTTTGATTTCCTTCGGATAGTCAGTCAGGATAACCGGACGCTTGAAGTGTTCTTCCACAAGATAACGTTCGTGCTCAGAAGCCAAGTCCACACCCCAGTATACCGGAAATTCGAACTTATGACCTTTAGCAACAGCCTCTTCCAGTATCTTGATGCCATCCGTATAAGGCAAACGTACGAAAGATTCTTTCAATACACCTTGCAGACGTTCAATCAAGCCTTTGTCAAACATATCGTTCAGGAACTTCACGTCGTCAGCACAGTTATCCAAAGCCCACTTCACACAGAATTTGATAAACTCTTCCGCCAGATCCATATTGTCCGTAATGTCGTTGAACGCTACTTCCGGTTCCACCATCCAGAACTCAGCCAAATGGCGTGGAGTATTGGAGTTTTCTGCACGAAATGTAGGGCCAAAAGTATAAATAGCGCCCAGTGCCGTAGCAGCAAGTTCACCTTCCAACTGTCCGGAAACCGTCAGACTGGTTTGCTTACCAAAGAAGTCGTCATCATAAATGATGGAACCGGCTTCATCTTTCTTCAAATCATAGAGGTTCTTCGTCGTTACCTGAAACATCTGTCCGGCACCTTCACAGTCAGATGCCGTAATGATAGGTGTATGGAAATAAACGAAGCCTTTCTGATGAAAGAAAGTATGGATAGCTATCGCCATGTTATGACGGATGCGGAACACCGCACCGAAAGTATTCGTACGGGGACGCAGGTGAGCAATCTCACGCAGGAATTCCAGCGTATGACCTTTCTTCTGCAAAGGATATGTATTATCACAAGTACCCAGCACTTCAATCTCACGAGCTTGAATCTCAGCCTTCTGACCGGAACCTACTGACTCCGTCAATTCACCGTTCACACTCAGACAGGCACCGGTGGTAATATCTTTCAGCATCTCCTCATCAAAGTTTGCCAAATCTACTACAACCTGCACATTATTTATTGTAGAACCGTCATTCAGGGCGATAAAATTAACTTGTTTACTACCTCTGCGGGTACGAACCCAGCCTTTCACGTTGACCATAGCGCCGAAATCTTCGCGCTTCAACACGTCAACAATCTTTGTTCTACTAATCTTTTCCATAAATTTGTGTTAAACCTCTATATTATATAATTACTCAAAAGAGCCCATGCGCAGGTAGTTTACTTCCTGTTCGCTCAAATAGCGCCATTCACCACGACGTAAGCCTTTCTTAGTCAGTCCGGCAAAGAATACGCGGTCGAGTTTGACTACCTTGTAACCCAGTGACTCAAATATACGACGAACAATACGGTTCTTACCTGAGTGAATTTCAATACCCACTTCATCCCGTCTAACATCATCCGTATAACTGATAGCATCTGCATGTATTTCACCGTCATCCAACTGAATACCGGCTGCAATCTGATCCATATCAGCTTTCGTCACATTTTTATCTGTATGTACGTGATAAATCTTCTTCTTCAGGAACTTCGGATGTGTCAGTTTGGAAGCCAGGTCACCGTCGTTCGTCAGCAATAACACACCTGTAGTGTTACGGTCCAGACGACCTACCGGATAAATACGCTCATCGCAAGCACCCTTCACCAAATCCATTACTGTACGACGTGCCTGCGGATCATCCGAGGTAGTCACAGTGTCTTTCGGCTTATTCAGCAAGATATAAATCTTACGTTCAATGCTCACCATCTGATCATGGAACTTCACTTCGTCAGCACGTTTGATCTTAGTTCCGAGTTCTGTAACCACTACTCCATTTACTGAAACCACACCTGCCGTGATGAATTCATCCGCCTCACGACGAGAGCAGACACCTGCATTAGCCAGGAACTTGTTCAAACGGATCGGTTCATTAGGATCCGTAAACTGTTCCTTATATTCTATCTGTTTCTTACGGCTGTACTTTGCATTCGGATCATAATCCGGCGTACGACGCTGCTGGGGACGACCATATCCGCCTCTTCCGCCATCCGGATTGAAGCGTGGACGCTGCGGGCGGTCGCCATAAGAAGAGCCACCATAAGAACGTTGTGGACGATCACTACCATCACCGCTATTATAGCGAGGACGATAAGGACGGTCGTTGTTATAAGAACGCTGTCCGTCACCACTATTAAAACGCGGGCGTTGGGGACGGTCACCATAAGAAGAGCCTCCATAAGAAAGACGCTGTGGACGATCACCACCATCACCGCTATTATAGCGAGGACGATAAGGACGGTCACCACCACTGTTGTTTCCATAAGAAGGACGTTGCGGACGATCACCGCCTTCACGATTATAGGACGGACGATCACCATACGAGCGTTGCGGACGATCGCCACCCTCACGATTGTAAGACGGGCGGTCACCATAAGAACGTTGTGGACGTTCACCACCTTCAGCATTAGGGTTAAAGCGCGGGCGATACGGGCGATCACTGCTGTAAGCACGCTGTGGGCGTTCGCCACTCTCGCTGTTAAAACGCGGACGATAGGGTCGGTCACCACCTTCACGGTTGTAAGACGGACGGCTGTAATTGTTTTCTCTTTCAAATCTGTTGCCTGAATTCTCCTCACTGGAAGAATCGTCACGCCAATTTTCGTTTTCTGTACTCATTGTTTTATTCGAATAAAATTAAACGTTGGCCTCACGGCCATTCTATTATCACTCTTATACCTTATTATTATATATGTATACTATATTAACAATCGCCGGATTTAAAATGTTGGCTTCATTATACAGCTAAATTTAATATTTCCAGCTTAGATTCCTGTATATGTATGAGGAGTAATTGCACGCAATTCTTTCTTTATTTCCTCATCTACATTCAAACCTTCAATAAATTCCTTTATAGAAGCTTCCGTAATAGCCTGATTAGTGCGGGTTAAGGCCTTCAACGCCTCGTACGGATGCGGATATGCTTCACGGCGCAGAATTGTCTGAATAGCCTCAGCTACCACACTCCAGCAATTATCCAGATCGCAATAGATAGCCGTTTCGTTCAGCAACAATTTACGCAAACCTTTCAATGAACTCTGAATGGCAATTACGATATGTCCGAACGGAACGCCTACGTTACGCAATACGGTAGAATCCGTCAGGTCACGTTGTAAGCGGGACACAGGCAGTTTCACCGACAAATGTTCCAGAATGGCACTTGCCACACCCAGATTACCTTCCGCATTTTCAAAGTCAATCGGATTCACTTTGTGCGGCATGGCGCTGGAACCTACTTCACCGGCTTTAATCTTCTGCTTGAAATATTCCATGGAAATATATTGCCAGAAGTCACGGTTCATATCGATCATTACCGTATTTATGCGCTTCATAGCATCGAATACAGCAGACAGATTATCATAATTAGAAATCTGCGTAGTATATTCTTCACGTTCCAAACCCAGTTTTTCAGCAACAAACCGGTTACCAAATGCTTTCCAGTCGAACTCCGGATAAGCCACATGATGCGCATTGTAATTTCCGGTAGCACCACCGAACTTGGCAGTAAGCGGACAAGACTTCAAAGTAGCCAGCTGGCGTTCAAGACGATATACAAATACCATCACCTCTTTTCCCAAACGAGTAGGTGAAGCCGGCTGACCGTGTGTCTTGGCAAGCATAGGAATAGCCGTCCATTCTTCCGCATATGTACGAAGTTGCGCAATCAGTTCCTCTATTTGTGGATAATAAACCTGTTCCAAAGCCTCTTTGATAGACAAAGGAACGGAAGTATTATTGATATCCTGTGAAGTCAGTCCGAAATGAATAAACTCTTTGTAGTCATCCATTCCACCCATTTTATCAAACTCTTCTTTCAGGAAATATTCTACGGCTTTTACATCATGGTTCGTTACGCTCTCAATATCTTTGATACGCTGCGCGTCAGCTTCAGAGAAGTTACGATAGATATTTCTTAATGTTTCAAATACGTTTTTGTCTACGCCTTTTAATTGCGGCAAAGGCAATTCGCACAAGGTGATGAAGTATTCCACTTCCACTTGTACACGGTATTTTATCAAGGCAAATTCCGAGAAGTAAGCTGCCAAAGCATCTGTTTTTCCTCTGTATCGACCATCAATCGGAGAGATAGCAGTAAGTAAATCAAGTTCCATACGTGTATATTAGATAATTATCGAGCCGCAAAATTAGCTTTTTTTTCTGAGTAATAAGCCATAAAGGGGAAAGAAAGTTAAGTAAGGAAGTTAACAGATAAAAAAATAGCCTTACAATAACTTGTAAGACCACTCATTATAGAAATCGGA
>UMCI01030270.1_pt1 | contig 148123 bp, 114 predicted proteins | sample 1964211 | NCBI WGS metagenome assembly UMCI01 (sample SAMEA4835966, study PRJEB28245) | human gut metagenome | biome: gut microbiome; material: fecal sample | place: Denmark | collected 2008 | reverse complement strand
GCTCGAAAATCCGCATATATTTCCTATGAACACAAGCTCTGAATCCCGTGCTCCTTTGCCAGCTGGATGATCTCCGTTTCCACACGCTCGGATATGTTCTTCATCTGGCATCTCCCTGCGGCTTGTCCGCTGGAGCAGACGCTGCAACTGCCCGATACTGTAAAATTTCAAAGGAGATCTGGGTAGACAGGCTCTCCAGCTGTTCCAGACGGGCGTGCTCCTCCCGTCCGGTCTTATAGTAATAGGGCGTCATCTGGAACAGGTTCTGGATGTCCGCCGGATTGTCCAGCTTCAGCCAGCCGTCCACATACTCTGCCTGAATCAATTCGAAGCCATCCAGCGCATAGTCCCGCACGGCATTGGGATAGGGCACGTCATAGATCGCCTCTTTCAGCCCCCACAGATGCTGCTGCCCCGGAATCACCATGAGCATGGTGCCGTTTTTCCGCAGCACCCGATGATACTCCTCGCCGCAGTATGGCGCAAAGATGGTCATGAGCATGTCACAGCAGCGGTCTGCCACCGGCAAATGGTACACACTCCCCACGGCAAAATGCCCGCCCGGACAGCGCTTTGCCGCTGCGTCTGCTGCACTCTTGGAAATATCCACTCCATACACCTGCATGGGAAGTGCAGCCTGTTCCAGCGCCCTGGACACGCCCTCGGTATAATACCCCTCACCGCAGCCGGCATCCAGCAGGACACCGCCGGCTCTGCCGTAGCGCACCGCCGCTTTTTCCAGCGCCTGCAACAGCGGCGCATAGTGTCCCGCATCCAGAAACCGCTTTCTGGCACGCATCATCACGGCGTTGTCTCCCGGATTCTTGGCGTGCTTCCGATTGGCGGGAAGCAGGTTGACATAGCCGCTGCGTGCCATATCGAACGTGTGCCCCTGGGCACAGCTCCAACACTTTCCTCGATGCTGCATAAACGAACCGCACACCGGACATTTCCAGATACTCATTGTTCTTCCCCTCCTGCACAAATTTCAGCGGGATCTGCGCCTGCCTGCGCAATCACCGTGACCTCCGGATGCGCTGCCCGAATATGCGCCGCCAGAATCTCTGCGGCAAAGCGCTCTGTCCCGTAGTGCCCGCAGTCGAACAGCGCCACATCCGAAAACTCCGCCGCATACCAGCGGTCGTGCTTGATATCGCCGGTAATCAGCGCATCGCAGCCCTGTGCCGCAGCCAGTTCCAGCATAGAGGCGGCAGAGCCGGAGCAATAGGCAATCTTCCGAATGGGCGTTTCCTTGGCAGAATACCGCACGGCTCCGCCGAACACGCTCTGGAGCTGCTGTGCCAGCTCCTGCGGCGTCCACGCCCGTGTACTGGTATCCGTCCATCCAAAGCCTCTGCCGTCCTTCCAGCACGGTTCCAGCACGTCTGTGCACCCTTCCAGCGACAGACGTTCCCGCAGCAGCGTGTGAGCGTAGGCATTCAGCCCCTCCGGCGCCATGTCCAGCGGCGTATGTACGCAGATCGCTGCGATCTGATGGGCAGCCAGCTGGTACACCGGATGCTGCACCGGCAGCGCCTTGAGGGGAGAAAAAATTACCGGATGGTGGGAGACAATGAGCTGAACGCCCTGTGCGGCCGCCTCGGCAATGACGCCTTGGGAAATATCCAGCGTCGTCAGAATTTTCTCCGCCGGCTGTGTGCCTGCGCCCGCCAGCAGTCCGGAATTGTCCCACGACTCCTGCGACGCAAACGGTGCAAATGCATCAATGGTTTCATAGATTTCCTGAACAGTTGTCATCTTGGATTCCTCCCCAATTTTGCCGCAGTTTCCTCCGCCAGGGACTCCCACAGCGAATATTCCGGCACGCCTGCCTGTTTCAGCTGCTGCGCCAGTTTCTGGAAACGCTTCAGCTTCCAGCTGGCGTAGGCGCTGGCACACGGTTCCTGCCAGTCAATGCGTCCCACTTCCTGTTCCAGCAATGTCAGCAGCTGCGGTGCAGCTGCGCTTCGCACATCCAGAACGACGTAAAACTTCCCGCCCTCTGAAACTACCTGTTCCGTCCAGTCAAAGCCGTTTTTGGCGAGCCACTGGCGCAGAACGGGCAGCTTGGTCATGGGCTGTAAAATCAGGTGCACCTGCGCCCGCCACGGACAGTTCTCCAGAATGTGCACAATGGTTTCTCCGCCCATTCCGGCAACCACCACATCAGTGATGCCCTCCGGGAGCACCTGCTCCAGCCCGTCGCACAGAAGCAGTTCCGCACGTGCCAGAACGCCGGTTTCCGTCAGCGTGCGCCTTGCCGCCTCCAGCGGACCGGCGTGGATGTCCGTGACCACCGCACGGGGGCAGCGGTTTTGCCGGAGCAATTCCGCCGGCAAATAGGCGTGATCCGTTCCCACATCGCAGACAACACCGCCCTCTGTCACCAACGCTGCACAGGCAGCCAGCCGTTTTGTCAGCATATTTCACGTCATCCTTTCCATGTATCAACTAAAGGCAACCCCGCACAAAGACCGCCTGACGGCTATCTTACGCACAAGCTTTGTACGGTGTTGCCGAAACAAAAATTGCCCCGCCGTGGAACTACCTTTTGGACGGCAGAATCACACGGGGAGCAATTCGAAAAAACAGGGTTACTGTACATCACCGGCTGCGATCTGCTTGTTGAGTTCTTCCAGCAGTTCTTCCGGATCGATGCCATGCACCATGCAGGCTTCTTCTACCGTTTCGCCACGAGAAGCCGGACAGCCCAGACAATGCATGCCGATTGCCATGAACAGCGGAGCTGTCTGCGGTGCAATGTCCAGAATATCACCAATGATGGTTTCCTTTGTAATCGTTACCATACTCGAAACACCTCCAGTCTGGCTGCAATGTGCAAAAATAGCATACCCAAAAGAGATACGCTTATGCAAAGACAGGCACGGCACGCTTCCGGCCACGCCTCTCTCTGTCACCTGTTTTGTGCGTTTTCTACGGTGCTTATGCTTCTTCTCTCATCTTTGCGAAGCATGCGCTGCAGTAAACCGGACGGCCTTCACGGGGCTGGAACGGAACTCTTGCCTCGCCGCCGCAGGAATCGCATGTGCCGATGAACATCTCACGCTCCGGCTTGGATGCGCCGCGCTTTGCGTCACGGCAGCTCTTGCAGCGCTTCGGCTCGTTTACGAAGCCTCTCTCAGCGTAAAATTCCTGTTCGCCAGCAGTGAAAACGAATTCCTGTCCGCAGTCCTTGCATACCAAAGTCTTATCTTCGTACATAGTGTAACCTTACCTTTCTCGAGGAGCTTTCCAATGTGCGCCTCGTGCCGGACAATGTCCGGTCTTTCCAATTCATGTGTCCCATTGCAGGGCAAGCGCCTCGCCATGGATCTGCTCCAGTGCAATCACACCGCATCGGCCGCCGCAGAATGAAGCTTCCGCCGGGCACGCTGCAATGCGTTATCCACCGATTTCACAGAAAGGTGCAGCCGTTCTGCCGCTTGTGCATACGAAGCCCCTCCGTAAATCAGCATGCAAACCTGATATTCCCGTTTGGATAAACAGTTCAGCATGGTGCAGCAGAGCTCCGCCGTTTCCAGACGGCTCTGCACCACCGAATCCGGTGTGCGCTCTGTGTCCTGCACCAAGGAGAAAGGAGGCATATCTGCCGCCCCCACTGGCAGCGGAATATTCCGGCTGCGCCGGAGCGCAGATACCACCCGATTGGTCACGCATCTGCCTGCATAGGCAGAAAAAGGCACGCCGCGTATGGGATCATACCGACATGCCGCAGAAATCAGCCCCAGAAAGCCTTCCTGCGCGAGATCCTCGGCATCCGCTCCGCCCCGATACTGCCGCACCAGATTCCACACGAAATCGGTATAGCGCAAGATCAGGACCTCCATCGCCTGCCGGCTCTGCCGCGCCAGGAGGGCAAGTTCTTCGTCCGGTAGCTGTTCAAAAGATACCGGCTTCAATTTACATTCCCCTATCGATCCTCGAAATTGTTCAGTTTGCCATTGCTCAGGAAACACCGGCAACGTTCCTCCCAGACCGCCGCTGATGCTTTTTCTATTATACCGAAAAAAGGGCAAGTTGTCAATATGATTCCGAACAATTGTGGATTTTCCTTTGAAAACTGGCATATCTCCCAGTTTTGAGTATCATTTTTCCAGCAACATGCACAGTTCCGGCAGGACACCGCCGCAAAAAAATCCGGTGCATTTCTGCACCGGATCTGGTTCATTCTCTTGAATTTTGCAAAAGCTTAACGGCCGTCCAGAATGTTCAGGATGGCGGTGATGTCATCTCCCAGCGGATCGGAAGCCGGTGCAGCAGCAGCGGGCTGAGCCGGTGCGGGTGCAGGAGCCGGAGCAGCCTGCTGTGCAGCAGCGCCACGGTTTCCGCCAACGTTCACATCCTTTACCAGCGGGTTGTCCACCGGAATCGGCTCTTCCTGTGCTTCCTCCGGCTCTTCCGGAATGGCATCCGGATCTTCCATATCGAAGCCAGCAGCGATAACGGTAATGACCATCTCATCCTGCATGTCTTCCTTGAACGCAGTACCGAAGATGAATTCCACATCCTCTGCTGCCTTGTCTGTAATCATCTTGGTTGCAACATCCACGTCGGAGGAGAGGATATCCTCGCTCATTGCAATGTTGATCAGCAGGCGTCTTGCACCGGCGATAGAGGTTTCCAGCAGCGGGCTTGCGATAACAGCGTTGGCTGCTTCCTTTGCCTTGTCCTTGCCGGAGCCGTGACCGATTGCCATGTGGGCATAGCCTGCGCCCTTCATGATGGTGGAAACATCGGCGAAGTCCAGGTTGATATAACCCTCTTCCACGATCAGGTCGGAAATGCTCTTCACGCCGGTCTTGAGAACATCGTCTGCCAGTGCGAACGATTCCCGCATGGTCAGCGGCTTGTCCAGACCCTCCAGCAGCTTTTCGTTCGGGATCACGATCAGAGAATCCACGTACTTCCGCAGCTCTGTAATGCCCCGTTCTGCCTGCATCATCTTCTGTTCCCGCTCAAAAGCAAACGGCTTTGTGACAACGGCAACGGTGAGAATCCCGGCCTCCTGTGCCAGACGTGCAACGACCGGTGCTGCGCCAGTACCGGTGCCACCGCCCATACCAGCGGTAATAAATACCATATCCGCACCCTTCAGTGCAGCTTCGATCTCGTCCTTGTTTTCCTCGGCGCTCTGTCTGCCGACATCCGGTTTATTTCCGGCGCCACGGCCTTTGGTGAGCTTTGCACCGATCTGGATCTTCGAGGTTGCCTTGGAATTGTTCAAAGCCTTGGCATCTGTATTTACTGCAATATATTCAATATCCTGTACGCCGGAAGACACCATGCAATTCAGTGCGTTTCCGCCGCCGCCGCCGACGCCAATCACTTTGATATTTACATCAGGATCAAAGGAATCCTCATAGATAAAATCAGCCATCTAACATTTCCTCCTACAAAACTTCTGTGACACGCTGTATCGTGCTGTCCGCCGTGTAATTGAAAAGCGGTACAGCAGCTGTGTAAGTTCCCGCAAATATGGAACAAAACCTCTGGAAATACACTTATTATCTTAACACATTTTCGAAAACAATGCAAGCTTTTTTTTGAAATAAATTTGGTTTTTCATTTTCCCACAAGAATTTCCGGCCACACCGCCGGTATTTTTACAAAATTGTACAGGAATGTCGAAAATCGCCTGTACTTTTCTGAAAAAACCGGCAAGTTTACCACTCTTCCAGCGGTGCAGCGGTGGTGGTGGTCTCAGTGGCGGGCGAAATGGGGTTGCCGTTTTCATCGGTCTCCAAAATAGGCATGCCATTCTCATCCGTCGCTGTGGTCGCCAGCGCTGCCGTAGTCTGCTGTTCCACCGCAGACTTGTCCCGATAGGAGCACTGGTGATCCCCGACCATGGAAAGATACCCGATTTTGTCCGGCGCAAGCTGATCCAGCACCGTTTCCGCCAGGGTGATCTTATAGTCCAGTTCACTCCAGTTTCCCACTTCAAATTCCACACGGGAGTCAAACACCAGTTTGATATCATACTTGTCAGTCAGATCAACGCTTGTGATAGGATAAGTCAGACCGCCCGCCATCTTCTTGGAGATGGTCTGAAAAATCCGATCTTTCTGGCTGTCCTGCGAGGTGAGCTTCTGACCTGCCTCCCGGGTCGCTGCCTCGTATCCGGTTACCGTGGGGAGGCTGCTGTCCGCATCGGGACTGTTTTTCAGAATCTTTCCGGCAGCGCTCACCTGCAGCGTTCCGCTGTCGTCCACCACATTGAACGCCGAATGGCTGGCTGAAACCGTAATGACCAGCACATCGGGGAATTTTTTCTCCACCTGAACATCCTCCACAAAAACCAGACTGTCCAGAATATTCTGCGCCACTTCCTCTTTGTTCAGACGCATCATATTGTCGCCGGTATGCACGCCGGATGCATGCGCAATTTCATCTTCATTATACTGCTTCGGTTTGTTTCCGCCGACCTCAATGGTGGCGATGTTAAAAAATGCGGTCATGGACAACGCAATGCCCACGCCAGCTACCAGCACGGCGACCACGAGGAAATAGAGTGGCCGCAGCCGGTTGCGCCGGCGCATCCGCTTGGCACTGGTATTCCGCTGGATCTCTGTTTTTTCCACATCCTGCATGGATAAGCTCCCTCCGCTGTTTTCTGTTCCTGTTTCGAGCCTAGATACGAAGTAGACCCTCAGACGGCACATCTTTCCGCACGATCTGTGCGCCCACACTGCGCAGCACAAGTTCCATCGTTTCGTACCCCCGATCGATGTGCGAGATCTGGCGCACTTCGGTGCGCCCCTGCGCTGCAAGCCCAGCCAGTACCATGGCTGCGCCGCCACGCAGATCGGTGGCGGAAACGGCTGCACCGCTCAGCGCACGCACACCGGCAACCACCGCCGTCCTGCCGGAGACGTGAATCCTTGCGCCCATTTTCACCAGCGCATCCACATGGCGGTACCGGTTTTCAAAAATGTTCTCCTCCAGCACGCTCACGCCGTCTGCCAGCGAGAGCATTGCCATGAAAATCGCCTGCGCATCCGTGGGGAATCCCGGATGGGGCATCGTCCGGAGAAACGGCACTGCCCGAAGCCGCCGTGGCGCAAGCAGATGCAGCCGATCCGGTTCCGGATAGAGCCGGCAGCCCATCTGCTCCAAAGTGGGCAGCATGTTCTCCATGGGCTGGGCATCCGTTCCCTTCAGGCAGAGCGTTCCGCCGGTAATGGCTGCCGCACCCAGATAGGTAATTCCCGCAATGCGGTCCGGCATAATGGCGTGCACGCAGCCGTGCAGCCGTTCTGTTCCCTCGATTCGGATGGTGCTCTCACCCTCTCCAGAGATCTTCGCCCCGCATTTTCGCAGAAACGCCGCCAGGTCGCAGATCTCCGGTTCCCGTGCCGCATTGTGCAGCACCGTCTCGCCCTTTGCCAGCACGGCCGCCAGCAGCACATTCTCCGTTGCCCCTACCGAGGGAAACGGCAGGTGGATCACTGCGCCGTGCAGCCCATCCGGTACAGTGCAGTCCAGCTGACCCCCGCATACGGAAAAGCGTGCACCCATTTGACGCAGCGCCTCCAGGTGCATGTCAATGGGACGGGGGCCAAGCTCGCATCCGCCGGGGTACGACACATGACAGGTTCCGGCACGCCCCAGCACTGCCCCCAGAAAAATAATGGAGGAGCGCATCTCCTGCATCAGCGCCTCCGGAATGGTGTCGCTGCGCAGCGCCCGCACCTGCACCGTCACGGTGTGTTCCTGAATGGTACACCGCCCGCCCAGATGGGTGAGAATCCGGCACGCTGCAAAGACATCCGTCAGGCGCGGACAATTCTCCAGTGTCGTTTCGCCGTCGCACAGCAATGCAGCGGCGAGAATGGGCAGGGCGCTGTTTTTGGCACCATGTAGAAAAATCTCTCCCTCCAGCGGAACTCCGCCGTCAATGACCAGTTTTTGCAATCCGCATCACCTCTTTTTATTGCCAGTGTATGCAAATTCCAAAAAAATGGTGCAATCGGGGTTATTTTCCCTGCTTCGATGCCGTCAGACCCTCGATGACCTTCCAGATCCGGTCTGCTGTATCCGGAATTTCCAGTTCCTTGGCGTGCACTGCCATTTGTTCCAGCTTTGCACAGTTCTGGTACAGTTTCTCCACTTCCTGAATGATCCGCTGCGGCGATGCGTCTTTCTGTTCAATGACGATAGCAGCGCCGGCATTGCCCAGAACATTGGCGTTGTGCAGCTGGTGGTTGCCGGTGACAATGGGCGAGGGAATCAGAATCGAACCTCTGCCCACTGCCTCCAATTCTGCCAGCGTCGAAGCGCCGGAACGGCAGATGACCAGATCGGCTGCCGCCAGACAAACGTCCATGTCGTTGATGTACTCCGTGATCCGCAGGCGGTCGCTCTTCATGGGCACGCCAGCCTGTTCCATTGCCTTGGGGAACGTATCCCTGCCCATGCCGCCGTATCCGTGAATGTGGTTGATGGCAAGCCCATTTTTCACGTGCCACGGAATCAGCTCTGCCATTGCATCATTGATGCAGCCGGCACCGAGGCTTCCCCCAAAGGAGAGGATGCACATGCTGTCATCAAAGCCCAGCTTTTTCCGGGCCGCCGCCCGATCGGGATGGGAGATCCCGCCACGCACCGGCAGACCAGTCACGGTATAGGCGCAGTTGGGATGGAGATATTGCAGCGCCTGTTCCACGGTGAGCATGACATGATCCACTTCTTTGGAGAGCATCTTGTTGGTCACGCCGGGGAACGCATTCTGCTCGTGAATGGCACAGGGAATGCCCAGATGTGCCGCTGCATGCAGAATCGGCCCTGCCACATAGCCGCCGGTTCCGATTGCCACATCCGGCTGGAACTGCCGAACGATCTTGCGAGCACGAGGCTGCGAGGTCGCAAGATAATACGCTGCCTTGACATTGCGCTTGACGTTTTTCCAGCTCAGCTTCCGCTGAAAGCCGGCGACGTGCATGGTTTCCAGCCGATATCCAGCCTGCGGAACCAGACGTGCTTCCATTCCGTTGGGCGTTCCCACAAAGAGAAACTCCGCCGACGGATCATGTTCCCTGATAATGGAGGCGATTGCCAGCGCCGGATTGATATGGCCGCCGGTTCCGCCTCCTGCCAATAATACTCTCATGCGATACCCTCCTGCTGCTGCATTGCACCTGTCTCCTGAAGCTCTCCCTCCGCGGCAGTGCTCCGCTGCCGCTTTTTCCCGACGTGGTATCGGGTGCGGGAGATGTTCAGCACAATTCCCATTTCCGCCAGCTGTAAGATCAACGCCGTACCGCCGTAGCTGAAGAACGGCAGACTGATACCCGTGTTGGGGAACAGATTGCTGACAACGGCGATGTTCAGAAACGCCTGAAGTCCGATGTGGGAAGTCAGTCCGATCGCCAGCAGCATGCCGAACTTATCCGGCGCATGGGTGGCGATCTGATAACCACGGATGACCAGAAGCATGAACAGCAGAACAACAGTCACCGCACCCACGAAGCCCAGCTCCTCGCAGACGATGGAGAACACGAAGTCGTTCTTGGTCTCCGGCAGGTACAGATACTTCTGACGGGATTCGCCCAGCCCCAGACCAAACAGTCCGCCGGAACCAATGGCGATCAGGGACTGGCAGGTCTGCCACGTGTCGTTCAGGCTGTCCGAGAACGGGTCACGCCACGACTGGATACGCTTTCCGATGTACTCGTAGCTGTCCATCATCAGAAGTCCGATCACCAGCGCTGCACCGATGCCCGCCAGTCCCAGAAACAGGAAGTGTTTCAGGTTGGCATTGCCCACGAAAATGAGGATGATGCAGAGCAGTGTGATGATGATCGTACCGGAGAGGTGGGGTTCCAGAATCAGAAGTGCAGCCACGATTGCCAGTGCCAGCAGCAGTGGCAGCAGCCCTTTTCGGAAGGAGCGCATGTTGTCGTAGTTCTTTTCAATGAAGTAGGCGAAGAAGATGACGATACCGATCTTCATCAGCTCCGAGGGCTGGAAGTTGAATCCGCCGATGTCCAGCCAGCGGGTTGCACCGCCCTCTGTGACGCTCAGCGCCGGCACAAATGCCACGATTGCCAGCAGGATCACCGGAAACACATAGGAGAACACGGCAATCGCCGGTTTCCGGAACACATGATAATCCACGGTGCAGAGAGCGAACATGATGACCAGTCCCACAACGGCATTCTTGATCTGGTTATAGGCGTAGAAAGAACCGGACTTTCCCTCCGCAGTCGCCCACGCATAGCTGGCGGAGAACATCATGATGATCCCGATGACCAGCAGTGCAATGACGATCAGAAAAAACGCCACATCCACTTCGCCATAGCGCACGTTGCGCTGCCACAGCGGCAGATTAAACCAGCGCTTCTTTTGTGATTTGACAGATGTCTGTTCTGCCATAATGCAACCTCCTTCTCGCCGTTCCGGCCGCTCAGAGTGTAACCAGCAGCAATCCAACTGCGCCGGCGATCAGACCGAACAGAGAAAACGTGATAACGATTTTATATTCACTGAATCCGCTCATCTCAAAATGATGGTGAATGGGCGTCATCTTGAAGATGCGGCGTCCCTCGCCGTACTTCTTCTTAGTATATTTGAAATAGGTGACCTGAATCATCACGGAGAGCGCCTCCAGAATGTAGACCAGCGCCACCAGAATCAGCACCAGATGCTGATGCGTTGCCAGTCCCACTGAGGCAACGGCTGCGCCGAGGAACATGGAACCGGTGTCACCCATAAAACACTTTGCCGGATGCAGATTCCAGACCAGAAAGCCCAGACAGCCGCCTGCCAGCGCCATGGTGAACAGGGTGTAGCTGGTCATTTGCAGCCGGCTGCAAATCAGGGTGAAGATCAGCATTGCCACCAGCGTCACAGTACCGCAGAGTCCGTCTACGCCGTCCGTCAGATTGACAGCATTGGTCAGGTAGAGGATCACCAGCACCATCACCGGATAGTAGAACCAGCGGATGTCAAACCGCACGAACACCAGATCAATGGTAGTACTGCGGTCGCCCAGCCAGTACATGGCTGCCAGCCAGAGAATGGCTGCCACCACCTGAAGCGCCAACTTCTGTTTCGGGGTCAGACCCTCGTTCTGTTTCTTTGCCACCTTGGCAAAGTCATCAATGAAGCCGATGATACCGAACAGCAGGCAGAAGATCACGCAACTCATGACACGGAGCGCCTCCCGATTGCCGGAGATTGCCGTGACATCCACGCTGCTGGTCATACGGTAGACGGCATAGCCCGCTGCCGTTGCCACAATGCTGCCCACAATGAACAGAATACCGCCCATGGTGGGGGTGCCCTGTTTGTTGGCATGCCACTTGGGGCCGAATTCCACCTTGATGGGCTGCCCGAATTTCAGCTTATGCAGCCAGGGGATGAGTGCCTTTCCGCCCAACGCTGCCACCGCAAACGCCAGCACTCCTACAAGTACATTAATCCAGAACGGCATTTTCAGTTTCCTCCCCTTGGTCAAAAATCATATCGATGCAGTCCTCCAGATGCATGCCGCGGCTCGCCTTAAAGAGCACAGCATCTCCCGGACGCAGATAGCTCCGAATGACACGGCACAGTTCCCGCCGATCCTCGGTGTGGTAGACCGATACTTTCTGCATGGCTGCCCGCTGGGCAATGTAGAATGCCTCCGTGCCCAGACAGAACAGAGCGTCCACTTCGCTGGCTGCTGCCATATCGCCCACCAGCGTGTGCAGCTGGCGGGACATCTCGCCCAGTTCCAGCATGTCGCCCAGCACGGCAATGTGCCGTCCCTTACAGGGAAGTTCCCGCAGAACCGTCAGCGCTGCCTTCATGGAATCCGGGCTGGCGTTATAACAGTCTGCGATAATGGTATATGCACCCCGATGTGAAATATTCTGACGCATGCCCACGGTCTGATAGCGCTCCAGCGCTGCGCAGATCTTCTCCGGCGCAATGCCCGCCTGCGTTCCCACACAGAACGCTGCCAGCGCATTCATGACGTTGTGGTCACCCACACAGCGCAGCATTGCCGGATACTTTTTTCCGTCTGCTGCCGCAATGGTAAACGTGGTGGAATCTGCATTCCGCACCACATCCTCTGCCCGGACATCCAGCTTCTCAGCGTGCATGCCATAGGTAATCACCGGACGGGACAGGTTGCGCTTCAGGGGTGCCAGCAGGGCATTGTCCCCGTTGACGATAAGCGGCGCATCGGCTGCCATGCCGTCCAGAATCTCCAGCTTTGCCTGAAGAATGCCCTCCTGTGTCTTGAGGTTCTCGATGTGGGAATAGCCGATGTTGGTGATGACACCCATGGACGGCTCTGCGGTGCGGGAAAGACGGCTGATCTCTCCGAAATGGGACATGCCCATTTCAATGACAGCTGCGGTGTGCTGCTCCTCCAGCTGCATCAGCGTCTTTGGCAGCCCGATCTCGTTGTTCAGGTTGCCCTGTGTTTTCAGCGTGCAGAACTGGGATTCCAGCACGCAGGCGATCATCTCTTTTGTAGTGGTCTTTCCCACGCTTCCGGTGACACCGACCAAAACCGGATGGAACTTTTCCCGATAGAACCGTGCGATTTTCAGCAGCGCCCGTCCGGTGTTTTCCACCACCAGACAGGGGCAGCCTTCGATGGGCTGTTCCGTCACGGCAGCCACGGCTCCGGCAGCAATTGCCTGCGGCACAAAGTCGTGGCCGTCGAACCGCTCCCCCCGCAGCGCCACAAACAGGCAGCCCTGCGGCAGGTTGCGGGTATCTGTACTCACGCAGGTAATCTCGGCTTCCACCGGAATCTCACACTGCAAAACATCTTTTAATTCTGACAACATCCATGCTTTCATCCATCTGTCCCCCTTATTTTTTACCGCTTCGGCACCAGCGGCAGGCAGTCCCGTACAATTTCCCGTTCGTCCATGTGGATGTGCACGCCGCCGGCGAGCACCTGATAATCCTCATGACCCTTTCCGGCGAGAACGATCACATCCTCCGGCTGGGCAAGCTGCATGCTGCGTAAAATGGCTTCCTTTCGGTCGACCACCACTTCATAGGGCACATCGCTACCCTCCAGTCCTGTCAGGATGTCGGCGATGATCGCCTGCGGTTCTTCATCCCGGGGATTATCCGAGGTGATCATCAGAAAATCGGCGTACTTTGCCGCTGCTGCTGCCATCTTCGGGCGCTTTGTGGCATCCCGATTTCCCCCGCAGCCGAACAGGCAGATCAGTCTGCCCCTGGTGTACTCCTTAACGCTGCGCAGGATGTTCTCAATGGCATCCGGTGTGTGCGCATAGTCGCAGATCACGGTGAAATCTCTGCCAGTGGGGATGACCTCGCATCTGCCGCGCACGCCGGTGCAGGTTTCCAGTCCCGCCAGAATCCGCTTCATGGGCATGCCCAGAGAAGCGCAGGCTGCGACTGCTGCAATGGCGTTGGACACGTTGAACATACCGGTCAGGTGCAGATTCACCTGATAGGACTTTCCGGCATTGCACAGCCAGAAACGTGTGCCGTCTGCCCGAAGCTTGATGGCGTCGGCATAGTAATCGGCGTGGCTGCTGCTGCCATAGCTGCACTTGGGGCAGCTGATCTCCTCATACAGCCGTCTGCCGTAGGCATCGTCTGTATCAATGACAGCATTGTCGCACCGCTGGAACAGCAGCTTCTTTGCCTGATAGTAATTTTCCATGGTGCCGTGGTAGTCCAGATGATCCTGCGTCAGGTTGGTGAACACGGCGGTGTCGAAGTGCGTCACGCCAATGCGCTCCTGCACCAGACCGAAAGAGGAAACCTCCATGACCACGTAATCGCAGCCGGCCTCTGCCATCTGCGCATACAGACCCATGAGGTCGTAGACGAAAGGCGTGGTATTGTCGGTGTGCACGATCTTGTCGCCGATCTCGTTCTGGATCGTGCCGATCAGACCGACCCGATGCCCTGCCTCGGTGAGGATGTGTTTGATCAGGTTGGTGATGGTCGTCTTTCCGTTGGTTCCGGTCACACCCACGAAATGCATCTTTCGCTCCGGATGTCCGAACCAGGCGGCACAGAGCTGTCCGTACAGCTTCCGTGTGTCGTCTGTGAGAATCTGCCGGTCGCCCAGTCCCAGATCGTGGTCTGCCAGCACCGCAGCAGCGCCGCTCTCCAGCGCTTTTCCCGCAGCATTGTGTCCGTCAAAATGCTCTCCGCGAATGCAGGCGAACAGCATCCCCGGCTTCACCTTACGGGAATCATCTGTCAGACCGGTGATCTCCATGTCCGGCAGGTTTGTCTTTGCATACTCTTCCAACAATGCATATAACCGCATTTTCATCCCATCCTTTCACACTATCTCCGTTTAATCCGACTGCTGACTCACGGACAGCGTCAGGGTAATGGCAGTCCCACGGGGCACGACCGTTCCGGCCTCCTCCGACTGGTACTGCACCAGAGCACCGGATTCCGATGCCGATGACCCGACAATGGCGTAGTTCAGGTCGTAGTAAGTCATGGTCTCGTTGACCTCTGCGGCAGTCATGCCCACCAGATTCGGCACCTCGATGGTATCACCGCTGTTTCCGCCAACCTCGGTATACAGAATCACCTTTCCGCCCTTGGTCACGCTGGTGCCGGTGGAAGGCGACTGGGAGGCAACGGTTGTGCCGTCGCCCACGACCTCGTAAGTCAGACCCAGCTGTGCCAGTGTGGACTCTGCCGAAGTGATATCCGCACTTTGCAGATAGGGCACGGTCACAGTGGAATCGGTGTCCTCGCCATCGGAGTACTCCGGATAGAAGCCCATTGCCGGCAGGATCTCCTCCATGATATCTCTTGCATAGGGCACAACGACCTGAGAACCGTAGTAGCCGATCTCCTTGTTCGGTTCGTCCGCCATAATCAGCATAATGACCTCCGGATCATCCGCCGGCGCAAAGCAGCAGTAGGATGCCACATACTGGCGGTCGTCTGCCGTGGAAGTGTCCAGCTTTTCCGCAGTACCGGACTTACCGCCGATGCGGTAGCCCTGAATGTAGGCGTTATGAGAGGGGTTGTTGTTGACAACTGCCTCCAGCTGTTCCCGCACAATGTCGGAGGTTTCCTCTGACACGATCTGCCGCTTTACCTCTGTCTCGTTTTGCAGCACGATGTTTCCGTTGGAATCCACCACATGGTCTACCACATGCGGCGTTACCATATAGCCGCCGTTGATGGCAGCCGAATATGCAGTCACCAGTTCCATGGCGGTCACCTTATTACACTGACCGTATGCCGCAGAGGCAAGGTCGACGATGGTCATATCATCGCCGGTGACGCTGTAGCTGACTGCCTCGCCGGGCAGGTCGATTCCGGTCTTTTCCGCCAGACCAAATCCCTCAAAATAATAGCTGAACTTATCGATGCCGATGCGCTGTCCGATCTCGATGAACGCCGGGTTACAGGAGTTGGTCAGCGCCTGTGTAAAGTTCTGTGCGCCGTGTCCGGCAGTGTTGGAGCAGCGAATGGTCGCATCTGCCACCTGAACCTGCCCCGAACAGTAGAAACTGTCGGTCTCCATATTGATGAGGTTTTCCTCGAAAGCATCCGCCGTGGTGACGATCTTAAACGTCGAACCGGGGTAGCTGATCTCGCTGATGACCTTGTTCTTCCACTGGGTTTCCCGTGCGGTGGCGTAGGCGGTGCTGTACTCGCTCTCCGGCAGTGCTGCCAGTTCCTGCGCCGTCTTGGCGTCGTAAATCTCCGACGGGTTGTTCAGATCAAATGTGGGGTAAGTCGCCATGGCGTAAACAGCGCCGGTCTTGGGGTTCATGATGACACCGCAGGCACGCTCCTTTACCTCAAACTTCTCCACCATCTCCGCCAGACTCTTCTCCAGATAGTACTGAATGGTGGTGTCCAGTGTCAGGTAGAGGGAGTCGCCGTCCTCGGCATCGTAGGTGGTGGAATACCGGTAGGGCATCTCCTCGCCGTTGGCAGCCTGCGCCGAGATAACACGGCCATCCACGCCGGAGAGGTAGTCGTCATACTGATATTCCAGACCATACTGTCCATCGCCGTCGCCATTGGTAAAGCCGATAACCGCTGCTGCCAGTTCATTTTGCGGATAGTACCGGCGTGTGGTCGCCTCGGTTCCGATGAAGCTGAGGTTCAGCTTTTCGAAATACGCCGTGATCTCATCGGTCACGTTCTTTTCCACCTGTGTTTGCAGCACATAATAACGGCCGTCTTTTTCGAAAGATGCCTCCACTTCCTCTGTTTTAAGTCCCAGCTTCTCCGACAGAAAATTGGTGATGGAGGTTTTCAGCTGATCCACATCCACCAGATTGTCAGCGGTTTCGTTCTCTTCCTCAGCAGCCGACTTTTTCTTGTCGTTGGCGTCCTCAATGGACTTCATCTCCTCCCGATACAGGGTCGGGTCTATGTAAATGTTATATACTGTCGCACTCCACGCCAGCGCCGTGCCATTGGCATCGTAAATTGCGCCACGGTTAGCACTGAGCGTCATGGTTCCGAAGTGATAGTTATTCGCCATTCCCTCGTATTTGCTATTGTCCACCACGGACACCACAAACAGGCGGACGATGACCGCAGCACAAAAAACTGTCATCAGACCCAAAACGCCCTTATTGGTGCGGTTCCGCATCCGAACGGTCGCAGAAACCTCTGCTTTTGTCTTTTTCTTTTTGGATTTGTCAGTGTTTCCTCTCAGCAGCCGCATCCGGCACTCCTCCCAGGTCAATCGCACACCGGGCGCAAACCGCCCGGCAGGTTTCACGCATCTGTCCCGCACTTCGGGAACAGACACAACATTGTTTCTCCATAATAGAATCAGGCAGGGAATCGAACACAATTACCCCGCCTGTCATGAACCGTCCATTTCCGGAAACAGCATCTGCCTCCCAGACGGGAATTTCCGTTTCTGCGGCAGTCGCCCGCCGCAGAAGGTCGTCAGAATCCCACCGATTTTGCAAACAGCATCTGTCCGATGCCGCTTCATCTGTGCGCCATCGGGTTTCTCTGACTTCGACACCCGAATATTATCTCTTGCCCATGTCATTTATACTAACGGCACGCATAGTTGCGTCGCAGTGATGCAGTTCGCCGAAAGTACCACCAATTGCTGAACGGGAGCTTGATTTCAATCCCATTCTATGCGGCTTATCCACGGAGATATGCCACAACATCCTCAAATTTATGCTTAATTTTCACAAAAATATTCTGATCCTCTGCCTCAATGGTCACCGCATCCTCGGTTTGAATATCCACATACTGAATCTGCGACTGGTGCAGCTTCTGCATGCCAAGCCGATTCTCTGCATATTCTTTGATGTTGCTAATCGAGGCCTTGCTCTCCAATTCCGTCTGCATCCGCACATTTTCGCTGCGCAGGACATTCAGCTGCGAATTGGCAGTAGAGATGTCAGAATACACCTCATTCAATTGTGCATTGCTGTTGATTACCACGCTGAACAGCACCAACGCTAGAATCCCCGCAATAAAGATCTTAAAAGCGACACCCCGTTTATTGGGATCGATCCGGAACACAAAAATTCCTCTGGTGGGGATTTTCGGCTCTTTCTGTTCCTCCGAACGTTCTTCCAGTTCCTCATTTTCCGGATTCAGCATGAAAAATCAACGGCTCCTTTCCAAGACACGCAGCTTCGCACTGCGGCTCCGATTGTTTTGCGCCAGCTCCGCTTCTCCGGGGACGATGGGCTTTCTGGTGACCAGCTTTGCCTCCGGTGTTCTGCCGCAGACGCACTGCGGGAAATCCGGCGGGCAGATACAGCCCTGACACCATGCGGCAAACTGCCGTTTGACCATACGGTCTTCCAGCGAGTGGAATGTGATGACCGCCAGGCGTCCGCCCACCTTCAAGACGGAAAATGCAGCCTGCAATCCCGCTTCCAGATGTTCAAACTCCCCGTTCACAGCAATCCGAATTGCCTGAAATGACTTCTTACACGGATTTTTCATCCGGCGCACCTTCTGCGGCACACCGCTTTTGATCAGTTCTGCCAGCTCCAGTGTCGTGTGAATCGGCTTTTCCTGCCGAGCCTGCACGATGCGCCGTGCAATACTGCGGGCGAAGCTCTCCTCTCCATAGGTAAAGAGAATCCGTGCCAGCTCTTCCTCTGAGATGGTATTGACCAATTCCTCGGCCGTCATTCCGGTCTGGCTCATGCGCATATCCAGCGGTGCATCGGCGTGATAGGAAAAGCCACGGGACTCCTCGTCCAGCTGATGGGAAGAAACACCCAGATCCAGCAGCACGCCGTCCACCGGCGCCAGCCCCATCTCCGTCAAAACCGTCTGCATTTCGTCATAATTATGGTGCACCACGGTGGCAGGATAGCCCGCCAGCCGTTCGGTTGCCGCTGCAACTGCATCCGGATCACGGTCAAAGCCAATCAGCTGTCCGCCGGCAGTCAGGCGCTTGGCAATTTCACGGGAGTGTCCGGCACCGCCCACGGTTCCGTCCACATAAATGCCGTCCGGCCGGATTGCCAGTCCGTCCAGCACCTCCTGCAGCAAAACCGGAACATGTTGAAATTCCATGGGATGCCTCCTCGCTCCAATCCAAGCCGCCAGCCGACCCAAAATTTCCGAGTCGTCATGCGGAGTATTCCGTGCTTCTTCCGGGGATTCCCCCTCAAAATTCTGCACGTATGATATTATTATACCGTATCTGCTGGGAAATTGCAAGGAAAGAAAGAGAGAATGCCGCAAAAAATATGGTCAAAAATCAATTTCCTTTTTATGCATGTTGCACAAGGAAAAATGCAAAAGGGGGAGTGAACCGAAGTCCAACTCCCCCTCGCAGGTGTGTAAAACGCCTGTAAACTTATTCGTTAATTGCAGTTACGACACCAGAACCTACAGTTCTACCACCCTCACGGATAGCGAAACGCAGACCCTCTTCGATAGCGATCGGCTGGATCAGCTCAACGTCCATCTCAACGTTATCGCCCGGTGTGCACATTTCAACGTCTGCCGGCAGAGTGATGATACCGGTTACGTCAGTTGTTCTGAAATAGAACTGCGGTCTGTAGTTGTTGAAGAACGGAGTATGACGACCGCCCTCTTCCTTCTTCAGAACGTAAACCTGACCCTTGAACTTGGTGTGCGGGTGAATGGAACCCGGCTTGCACAGTACCTGACCACGCTCAACCTGGTCACGAGTGATACCACGCAGCAGTGCGCCAACGTTATCGCCAGCTTCTGCGAAGTCCAGAGACTTACGGAACATTTCCAGACCAGTTACAACGGTGTTCAGCTTCTCTTCAGACAGACCAACGATTTCAACCGGCTCGTTAACGTTCAGCTTTCCGCGCTCTACACGACCGGTAACAACGGTACCACGGCCAGAAATGGTCATAGTATCCTCGATCGGCATCAGGAACGGCTTTGCATCGTCACGTTCCGGAGTCGGAATGTACTCGTCAACAGCGTCCATCAGATCCAGAATCGGCTTGTAAGCCGGATCGCTCAGATCGTCCGGAGCTTCCAGAGCAGCCAGAGCAGAACCAACGATGATCGGAGTGTCATCGCCCGGGAAGTCATATTCGTTCAGAGTCTCACGAACATCCATTTCAACCAGTTCCAGCAGTTCCGGATCGTCAACCTGGTCAGCCTTGTTCAGGAATACAACGATTGCCGGTACGCCAACCTGACGAGCCAGCAGGATGTGCTCCTTGGTCTGAGCCATCGGGCCATCAGATGCAGCAACTACCAGGATAGCGCCGTCCATCTGAGCTGCACCAGTGATCATGTTCTTAACGTAGTCAGCATGTCCCGGGCAGTCAACGTGAGCGTAGTGACGCTTGTCGGTCTCGTACTCAACGTGAGCGGTGTTGATTGTGATACCACGCTCTCTCTCTTCCGGAGCCTTATCGATCATATCGTAAGCTTCGTACTGAGCCTGACCCTTCAGAGCCAGAGTCTTGGTGATAGCAGCAGTCAGAGTGGTCTTACCATGGTCAACGTGACCGATGGTGCCAATGTTTACATGGGGTTTGGTTCTTTCAAATTTAGCCTTTGCCATTGGAATAATCCTCCTCAATAAATAAAATGAGCGTAAATGCACTTAACGAGAAGTGTTACACATATTGTACCAGATTTCAAAGAGAAATGCAAGTGTTTTTTGAAAAAATCAGGATTTTTTCGAAAAACTTCTTATTTCTTTCTGGAAGACATAATCTTTTCTGCGATATTCTTCGGAACTTCCTGGTAGCTGTGGGGTTCCATCGAGTACTGACCACGGCCCTGGGTATTCGAACGCAGATCGCTGGTGTAGCCGAACATCTCGGACAGCGGAACCAGTGCATCGACCTGAACGGTACCGGTGCGGGTTTCCTGACCCTGAATCTGACCACGGCGAGAACTCAGGTCACCGATCACAGTACCGGTATATTCATCCGGCACGATAACGGAAACCTTCATGATCGGTTCCATCAGAATCGGCTGTGCCTGCTTCATTGCTTCCTTGAAAGCGATAGAACCGGCGATCTTAAATGCCATTTCCGAGGAGTCGACTTCGTGATAAGATCCATCGTACAGCTCAACCTTTACGTCAACGACTTCATAGCCAGCCAGAATACCAGCCTGCATTGCGCCGCGGATACCGGCATCAACAGCAGGAATGTATTCCTTCGGAATTGCACCGCCGACAACCTTGTTGGTGAATTCATAGCCCTTACCGGATTCGTTCGGAGCCACACGGATCTTAACGTGACCGTACTGACCGGAACCGCCGGACTGCTTCTTGTACTTATAGTCCACATCGGCATTGCCCTTGATGGTTTCCTTGTAGGATACCTGCGGTGCGCCAACGTTTGCTTCTACCTTAAACTCACGGAGCAGACGGTCTACGATGATATCCAGATGCAGCTCGCCCATGCCGGCGATAATGGTCTGACCGGTTTCCTCGTCTGTCCAGGTACGGAAAGTCGGGTCTTCTTCTGCCAGCTTTGCCAGCGCAATACCCATCTTGTCCTGACCAGCCTTGGTCTTCGGCTCGATTGCCAGCTGGATAACCGGCTCCGGGAACTCCATGGATTCCAGAATTACCGGGTGCTTTTCATCGCACAGTGTATCACCGGTGGTGGTGTTCTTCAGACCAACAACGGCAGCGATATCGCCTGCGTATACAGTTTCGATATCCTTTCTGTGGTTGGAGTGCATCTGTACGATACGTCCCATACGCTCCTTGTTGTCCTTGGTAGCGTTCAGAACGGTAGCACCTGCGTTTACAGTACCGGAATATACACGGAAGAAGCACAGCTTACCAACGAACGGGTCAGTTGCGATCTTGAATGCCAGTGCTGCGAACGGCTCTTCGTCCGAAGAGTGGCGGAATACTTCCTCGCCGGTATCCGGATCGGTACCCTTAATAGACGGTACATCCAGCGGAGACGGCATATAGTCAACAACAGCATCCAGAAGCTTCTGTACGCCCTTGTTGCGGTAAGAAGTACCGCAGGTAACCGGAACCATTGTGTTTGCGATGGTGGACTTACGGATGCAAGCCTTGATCTCGTCGATGGTGATTTCTTCGTCGTTAAAGAACTTCTCCATCAGCGCATCGTCCTGCTCTGCAACGTGTTCCATCAGGCTCTGGTGATATTCCTCAGCCTTTTCCTTCATATCGTCCGGAATCTCTTCCACACGGATATCCTTGCCGAGGTCATCGTAATAAACATACGCCTTCATCTCAACCAGGTCGATGATGCCCTTGAACTCGTCCTCAGCACCGATAGGCAGCTGAATCGGAACAGCATTACACTTCAGTCTCTCGTGCATCATGTCAACGACGCGGTAGAAATCGGCGCCCATGATATCCATCTTGTTGACATAAACCATACGAGGAACCTGATACTTATCAGCCTGTCTCCATACGGTTTCTGTCTGCGGCTCAACGCCACCCTTTGCGCACAGTACGGTAACAGAACCATCCAGTACACGCAGAGAACGCTCAACTTCTACGGTGAAGTCAACGTGTCCCGGAGTGTCGATGATGTTGATTCTGTGGCCTGCCCAGTATGCGGTGGTTGCAGCAGAAGTGATCGTGATACCACGCTCCTGCTCCTGTGCCATCCAGTCCATCGTTGCAGCACCCTCGTGGGTCTCACCGATTTTGTGGTTGATACCGGTGTAGAACAGAATACGCTCTGTTGTGGTTGTTTTACCGGCATCGATGTGCGCCATGATACCGATATTTCTGGTTTTTTCCAGGGAACAATCTCTAGCCATAGATAATTCTCCTTTCGCTTACCAGCGATAGTGAGCAAATGCCTTGTTGGCTTCTGCCATCTTGTGTGTATCGTCACGCTTCTTGCAAGCGCCGCCGGTATTGTTCAGTGCATCGAGGATTTCTCCTGCCAGACGTTCCTTCATGGTCTTTTCGTTCCGCAGTCTGGAATACTTGGTGATCCAGCGCAGACCCAGAGTCTGACGGCGTTCCGGACGAACTTCCATCGGAACCTGGTATGTTGCACCGCCCATACGGCGAGCCTTTACTTCCAGAACCGGCATTACATTATCCATAGCCTCCTGGAACATTTCCAGCGCATCCTTGCCGGTCTTTTCAGCGACAATATCAAATGCACCGTAAACAATCTTCTGGGCAACGCCCTTTTTTCCGTCTACCATCACATTATTGATCAGACGGGTAACGAGCTTAGAACCGTAAATCGGATCTTCCAGCACGTCACGCTTTGCGATTTTACCTCTTCTTGGCATTTTCGCTTCCCTCCTTCACATTCATGCATGAATTCACAGGTACTCGTTCGGGCGGACTGTTCCGCCGACCGTCAGGCCAATGGAGAGGAATACGCCGTGCCGCAGCGGCACATCTATATTCATATCTCCACGTTCCTGTGGTGATCTAAAGCTTTCCTGTTCATACCGAACCCACTGTGCAGCGGGTTCCCGAATTTTGCCGAAACCGGACAATCTTACTTCTTGCCAGCCTTCGGTCTCTTTGCGCCGTACTTGGAACGGGCCTGCATTCTGTTTGCAACGCCCTGTGCGTCCAGAGTACCGCGGATGATGTGGTAACGTACACCAGGCAGGTCCTTTACACGGCCGCCACGGATCAGAACCACGCTGTGCTCCTGCAGGTTGTGGCCGATACCCGGAATGTACGAAGTAACCTCGTAGCCATTTGTCAGCTTAACTCTGGCAATCTTTCTCATAGCGGAGTTCGGCTTCTTCGGGGTTGCAGTACGAACCGCCGTGCAAACGCCTCTCTTCTGCGGAGAACTCTGATTTGTGGTCACTTTCTTCTTGGCATTATAGCCCTTCTGCAGTGCCGGAGCGGTAGACTTGTACTGCTGTACCTTTCTTCCCTTCCGAACCAACTGATTAAACGTAGGCATAATTTTCCTCCTTTGCTGAAAAATAAACTTGACATGCGATGCACCTGTGTGCCGCATGCCTTTTCATTATAACGCACCTGCGGCGGCTTGTCAATATATTATCAGAAATTTTACAATTACACCGCCGGAAAATTACACAGCCCCGATACACCTTGGAGTATCGGGGCTGAAATTTGATGGAGTTATGCGAGAATCTGCGAAAGCCAGTCGTCCAGCGAACCTACCTCCCGTCCGGCGGAGCGCAGGGAGTCGTACTGTAAAATATAGAAGGCATCGTCCAGATCAATGCTGCCGCTGCCGTCCACATCCGCCCGCAGCTGCTGCCAGTCCTCCAGACCGCTTTCAGCACCGGCGCTGACACGTGCATACGCCTGTAAGATCAGGAACGCATCGTCCAGAGAAACTGCGCCGTCGCCGTCCACATCGCCCGTTTCTGCAACAGGTGCGGTTTCCGTTGCGGTGCTGACCACAGCAGTTTCTGTGGTCTGAGCTGTCGTTTCTGCGGTGGTCGCTGTAGTCGTAGTAGTCTGTGCAGCGGTGACCGATTCGGTTGCCGTCGACACCGCTGCTGTACTGGTGACAGGCGATGTCGCAGTCGTTTCCGGCGGTGCGGTCGTGACAGACGGTGTTGTCGTCTCCGGTGTATCCAGCAGCACATATTCCCGTCCGTACTGCTGGGCATACCAATACAGGGAGGAATCCTGATAGCAGTAGAGCAGCACCTGTTTTGGCAGCTCGTAGTCTGAAGTCATCAGATGGCAGTCCGGATTGTACACCGTCAGCGACAGAAGCGCCGTGTCTCCGTTGAAGTTGTTCTGTCCCACATAGGATACTGTTTCCGGCAGAGACAGCGCATAGAGAGAGGAGCACTGGACAAACGCCTGCGATTCAATTCGCTCCACGCCGGAGGGAATCACGATCTCGTTGAGGCTGGTGCACTGGTAAAAAGCACGCTGGGGAATGCACTTCAGATTTTTGGAGAGCACCAGCTTTTGCAGTGACGTGCAGCCAAGGAACGCATCCTCTCCCAGCTCCGTCACCGAGTCGGGAAGCACCATGGTTTGCAGTGCTGTACAGTCCTGAAAAGCACCGATGCCGATTTTCGTCAGGTGCTCCGGCAGGACTACCTTCCGCAGCGAAGTGCAGCCTTGGAATGCGCCCTTGGAGATCACCTCCATCTGAGCGGGCAGTGTGATCTCGTTGACACTGGCAGGATTTTCCAAAAAGTCGTTGCTGATGACGCAGACATTCTCCGGAATCTCGATCTTGCTGCGGTTTCCGCGGTATTTTAACAGAATCCCGCTAAGCACGATCCAGCTGCCCGTCTGTTCCTCCATCCACGCCGTTTGCAGGAACACCTCCTCGCCCAGATTTTCCAGTGTGTGGGGAAGTGTGATGTTGCTCAGGCTGGTGCAGAGGGAAAACGCATAGGAGCCGATGGAGCACAGTCCGTCCGGAAGCTCTGCTGCACGCAGACTGGTGCAGCCGCAAAAGGCATAGGCGCCGATGTCCGTCAGGGAGTTTCCAAATGTCACAGATTCCAGACTGCTGCACCCGTAGAACGACTCCTCGCCAATTCGTGTCACCGAATCCGGCAGTTTAATTTGCAGCAGACTGGTGCAGTCCTGAAAGGCGTTGTTGCCGATGAGGCGCACATTTTCCCCAATGGTAACTGATTCCAGAGAGGTGCACGATTCAAATGCGCCGCCCTCGATCTGATAGATGTTCTGCGGAATGGAAACAGACTTCAGCGACTTGCAGCCGTAGAAGCTCCAGAAAGAGATCTGCTTGAGATTGCGGGGAAACGTAATTTCCTGCAAGTTCTCGCAGTACATGAAGCATCCGCTTCCCAGAACGGTCAGGCTCTGCGGCAAGTCCACAGCCATCACATTGCGGTCGCCGTCCGAAAACAGATAGTCCGCCAGGATCGTCACACCCTCCGGTATTGTCACATGGGTCGCAGCGGTATTCAGCGCCACTGCAATCTTGCCGTTCAGGACGACAACCTCGTCCTGACACTGGTTTTTCCATGCGGTGTTGAGGAACGTCTTGTCCCCCATGTCCGTAACGCCCTCTGCACCCTCAATGGTCTTGAGGCTGACGCAGTTCTGAAAGGCATAGCGCCCGATGGAGATAACGCTGTCAGGAATCGTGATCTTCTCCAGTGTCCTGTTGTCCCGAAATGCGCCGTTATCGATCTTCGTCACGACTCGTCCGTTGATCATCTCCGGAATCTCGATTTCTTTCACTGCCGCACCGCCGGTAATTGTAATATTTCCCAGCACATCCAGCTCATAATTGACTGCACCATAGGAATTCGGATGGCTTGAGGCAGCCTGCGCTGTTACAGTTCCCATACTGTAAAACGCAGTCAGCAGAACCGAAATGCACAGCAGCACTGCCAGCATTCCGGAAGCCAGTCTTTTCCAACACATTTTCTGCATATGGCACACTCCTTTCTTTTTGCTCCGGCAAGCCGGAGGATTTTTTCATAAAATTCCCGTTGTCTATTCTTTCTAAACCGAACCGGATGCGCATCCGTTTCCGGCGGCATTTTTGGAGTACGCCTGCAAAATTCCAAAGGCATCCTCCAGTGCAACTGTGCCATCGCCGTCATAGTCTGCCGCATACTGTTCCAAGTCTGTCAATGCATCCGGATTTCCGGCGGCAGATCTGGCATAAGCTGCCAGCACTGAAAAGGCATCGTTCAGGGTGAGTTCGCCGTCTCCGTCGAAGTCCCCCCGCAGCCGGTCCATGGGCGTAAACGCCCGCTCATACTTGCTGGCATACTCGTGCGCCGTGGAAACCGACATGCCCCGAATGCGTGCTGCCGAGCTGATGGTAGTTTCCAGATCGAAGATCTCGCAGTCCGGATTCAAAATCGAGAGCTGCTGCAAATTGACGCATCCATCAAAAACGCCCTCGCCGATCTTCTGCACCGATGCCGGAATTTCCAGCTGTTCCAGTGCCGCACAATCCTGAAATGCCTGCGTGGCGATCTCCGTGACAGAATCCGGAATCTCCACACATTGCAGGGATTCGCAGCCGGAGAATGCGGTATTGCTGATGCGTGTCATTCCCGTGGAGAGGCGCACGTGTTTCAGCGATTTGCAGTAGGCGAAAGCGTGGTTGCCGATCTCCTGCACGCTGTCTGGCAGGGAGATTTCCCGCAAACTAGTGCACCAGTGAAACGCATACGCACCAACGCTCTGCACACCCTCCGCCAGCGTCACCGTTTGAAGCGCCTTACAGCCGCTAAAGGAAAAGGCGTCCACCGTTCCCACCGTTGCCGGAACGGTCACGGCAGTGATGACGGTATTGGTGGCAAAAGCATAGCCGGCAATCATCCGGACGCTGTCCGGAACCGTCACCTCGGCAGCTGTTCCGTTGTACGACAACAGAATGCCGTCGCCGACCACCACAAAATCCACCGCCTGCTGTTCCAGCCACGGCGTGCCCTGCAAAATGCCCCAGCCGACCTGCGTCACCGTATCCGGAATGCTGACCTCTGTCAGGCGGGTACAGCCGGAAAACGCCATGTGTCCGATCTTCCGAACGGTTTCCGGAATCACAATGCGCTGCAATCGGGTGCAGGAGCGAAAGGCATAGTTGCCGATCTCCGTTACCGGACAGCCGTCGATCTCCTCCGGCACTTCCACATCGGTCACGGAGGGACGTGCCTGTTTGATGACCACTTCATTTCGGGCAGTCACAGAGTAGTACAGGCTGTCCTGATAGAGCTTTTGCGATTCTGCCCCGGCATGCAGCAGCGCACCGCTTTTTCCCAAAAGGCACAGCACACAGACCGCCATAAGTACCGCCGCCCAGATGTGTTTCCATGGGGAAATCGTCCGCAAATTCAAGGCACATTCCTCCTTTCCATGTGCTTTTCTGATGTTGTCTCTATTATAACACACTTCTATAATGGCGTCAATATGACATGGTGCGCAAATTATGGCGCTTCTCTGTAGGAGCAGATTCAACTGTATCCATTGGTTCTATGTTTCGTTGAAAATGTTCCGCCGGAACGTTTTCAAAATCAAGGCATTACAAACGGGACACAGGGCGGAGCGGTCTTGTTCGCTCCGCCCTCGAAAAGCTGCCGCTTTTCTCACCCACCTTCCCCGTGCGCCAAAAGCAGGGCGCAGGGAATTTCGCTGTCTGCGGACAGCGACTTAGAGGGCACGTGCCCTCTAAGAACACCTCGCCAGCTGCGCTCAGCTGGAGCAGCCTTATGAGGAAAGTGCATGGAAATTATTTTTGTGTTACCGCATGCTTTTTCCCGTAGTCTGTTGATTTGTATCAAAGGGCACTCTGCCACAGCATCCATCAAAAAGCGGTGCAAAAGCTGCCAAAACCGCTTCCGCACCGCTGGTATCTCTTTTTCTTTGCCGATTACTCTGCGCCGTCTCCCTGCAACACCGCACGAGCCGTTTTCCACAGGATCTTGACATCGGTTTTCAAGGACTGCTCCCGAATATACCGGAGATCCATCTCCACCCATTCGTCAAACATGATATTGCTTCTGCCGGAGCACTGCCAATAGCAGGTGAGACCGCCCTTCACATCCAGCCGGTGGTTCTGATACGGCGTATACTGCTCCACCTCTCTGGGAATCGGCGGGCGTGGGCCGACCAGACTCATCGAACCGCCCAGTACGTTCAGAAACTGCGGCAGCTCGTCCAGACTCATCTTTCGCAAAAACTTCCCCAGCTTCGTCACACGGGGATCATCCTTCATCTTAAACACCGGTCCGTCCGCCTCGTTGCGCTGCTTCAGCGCATCCAGCTTCTGTTCGGCATCCACACACATGGTGCGGAACTTGTACATGTAGAAATACCGCCCGTCCTTCGTCACACGAACCTGACGGAAAAACGGATTGTGAAAGTCCTGCAAAAAGATCAGCAGGGCGATCACCAGCATGGGAACCGCCAGAACTGCAAGGGCGCACAGCGACCCTATAATGTCCATGCACCGTTTGGCGAAATAGTAGCCTCTGGACGGCCGCATTCGCTCCGATGAGCGTGCACGAAACCGATGCCGTTCCCCATAGCTGACAGCATGCGGCAGATCTTCTTCCCGGCTCAAATAGCCCAAATTTTCCATAAAAACCGCTCCTTTCCAAGCATTCTTTCCCAGGGGAAGCCCGGAACAGGCTCCCCCGCACCGAAGGCAGCCCGGCGCAGCAGCGCCAGAGTCAACAAAGTGCCTCCCTTTGCACTTTGCCCCGATATAAAAAAATTATATCATTTTACGCCATTGCATGTCAATATACTATTCATACAAGAAACAGCCCCTTTTTTCAGTATTTTTAGACAATCCCATCAGAAAACCGCCGGAAACACAAGCAATTTTTCCGAAATCAAATACATTTGGCAAAGGAATTTTTCCCCAGCGCTAGAGCATGCAAAAAGCGCCTATGAAATCCTTTCCACAGGCGCTTTTCTTCGATTGTTTATGAAAGCACGGTGTAGAGTGTCACAGCGTCTTCCTTTGTGACGAACTCCGGCACCTTTTCCACCCGAACGGACAGTTCCTTCTGTCCCATCTGAATGGCGATCACATCGCCCACCTTGACATCATAGGATGCACGGGCGATCTTTTCATTGACCAGCACTTTTCCGGCATCGCATGCCTCGTTGGCAACGGTACGCCGTTTGATCAGGCGTGAAACTTTCAGGTATTTATCCAATCGCATCGGCAGCTTCCTCCTCAAAAGATCGTTTGGTGCGGTTCCACATTTCGATCCACTCCCCGTGGGTCAGCGTGTCCAGTGAGCGTCCGCTGTCCAGACAGCGCTTTTCCACCGCAGCGAAGCACTGGATGAAGTGGTTCGTGGTATCGGTCAGCGCCTGTTCCGCCTGAATGCCGAAGTGCTGTGCAGCGCTGGCGCAGCAGAACAGCATCTCGCCCATGGCACGGGCCAGCTCGTCCTTGTCCTCCAGATACACCGCCTGTTCCAGCGTGTGCTTGCACTCCGTCACGCTGGCAAGCGCCGACTCCTTGCACAGGAAATGCCCCTTGCCCTTGGCAGCACGCTTGCTCACCTTTTGCGCACGCATCAGCGCCGGCAGTGTCTTGGCGACAGCTTCCAGCGTTTCTGTCCGTGTGGTCTGATGCTTGGTCTCCTCTTTAATGGTGTCCCAGTTTTTCAGGACATCCTCTGTGGTATCCGCCTGCACCGTGCTGAACACATGGGGATGCCGGACGATCATTTTCTCGCAGATCTCCGTGCAGACATCCTCCAGCGTGAAGTGCGCCTGTTCCTGCTCGATCTGTGCGTGGAACACCACCTGCAAAAGCAGGTCGCCCAGCTCCTCCTGCAGCATCGCCGGATCTTTCTGGTCGATTGCCTCGATCACCTCATAAGTCTCCTCAATCAGCTCGCTGCGGATGGACTCGTGGGTCTGTTCCCTATCCCATGGGCAGCCCTCTTTGCTGCGAAGGAGTGAGATGATCTCTGCCAGATCATCAACAGTGTAGCGTTCTTTGCGTTCATACGGTATCATACTGTGCCTCCGGTTTCATGAAATTGTGGTTTACTTTTCTTCCGCTGGCGCTGCAAATTCCAGGCGCTCTTTCTGAATCCGGCTGCAAACCGCCTGCTCCCGGGAAATTCCGGCAAATGCGTCCTCCGCAAATTTTTTCAGAGCTTGTGTTCGTAGGAAATATATGCGGATTTTCGAGCAAATTTTTTTGCAGACAAGGCAAAAATTTGCAGGCATACTTTCGTATGGCAAGAATTTTTAACGCAGTATGCAACAAAATTTGCCGAAAAGACGTAGATAGACGCTTATGAACACAGGCTCTCAGCGCAGCGCCCAGATCGAATTGCATTTAAAGGGCATCCACAAAGCCGACCTTGCGGTATACCTTGCGGACAATGCGGGAGGAATACGCCAGCGCCTTGGCATCGGAAGCGGTGTAGCACTCCTTCAGATACGCCTTGTCGCCGATGAGTTTTGCATAGGTCTCCCGCACCGGACGGAGATGGTCAGCAACTGCCTCGCCCACTGCCATCTTGAAGTCGCCGTAGCCCTTGCCCTCGAACTCCCGTTCAATTTCCGCATAGGTCTTTCCAGTAACGCTGGAATAAATGCTCATCAGGTTGTTGATGCCGTCCTTGCCCTCGGCATAGCGCACCTGCGCCTCGCTGTCGGTCACGGCACGCTTGCACTTGCGGATAATGGTATCCTTGTCATCCAGAATCAGAATGCACGCATTGGGGTTGGTGTCAGATTTCGACATCTTCTTGGCAGGATCCTGCAGGGACATGATCTTTGCGCCCACCGGCGGAATATACGGCTCCGGCAGCGTGAAGAACTCGCCGTAGCGCTGGTTGAAGCGCTGGGCAATGTTTCGTGTCAGCTCCAGATGCTGCTTCTGGTCGATTCCCACCGGCACCAGATCGGCGTTGTACGCCAGGATATCCGCTGCCATGAGCACCGGATAGGTGAACAGACCGGCGTTGACATCATCCGGATGGCGCTGGCTCTTGTCTTTAAACTGTGTCATGCGGGAAAGCTCGCCGAACTGGGTATTGCAGCTGAGAATCCAGCTCAGTTCCGCATGGGTTCTCACGTGGCTCTGAATGAACAGGATAGACTTGTCCAGATCAATGCCGCATGCCAGCAGCAGCGCATACGCCTGGAGGCTGTTCTGCCGCAGTTTTACCGGATCCTGCCGTACTGTGATGGCATGCATATCCACCACGCAGTATACGCAGCGGTACTCGTCCTGCAACGGGCCCCAGTTCCGAATCGCACCGATATAATTGCCCAGTGTAAACGTGCCTGTGGGCTGGATGCCGCTGAAAATCAGTTTTTTGGTCTCTTGTTCTGCCATGTCCGGCACATCCTTTCGTTTACTGGTTCTTCTGTGCAGCCGCACGATCCTTCATCTGTGCGGAATGCAGCTCCTGCATCACTCTCTGGTACAGGAAATAAATGCTCTGTACTTCCTTGCTTTCATTAGAAACTTCTGTGGGCGAAACGGTTTTTTTATAGATGCCGTTTCTGGTCAGCAGGAAGATGTTGTTGTTGCGTCCCATGGGCAGGTCAAACTGCTTGGTCTTCTGCGCATCGCCCAGCATCCGGCTTGCGTTGGTGACCAGAATCTGTCCGGCCTGTACCACAGACTGATACCGCTGGGAAGCGCCGGTGTAGCAGCCCATGTGCTCGCCGTCATACATGTTGAAGTACAGGTTTGCTGCGCCGTTGATGTAGACAACCAGCGTTGCCAGTGTGGTGGGGTTCATGGGGATGTCGATCACTACGCCATAGACGCTGTGCTCCGGAGTGATCAGCTTCGAGAACTGCTTTGCCGGAAAGTGCAGCGCTGCACCACGTGTCATCAGGTAAGATTCGGTTGCGAGATAACGCACCAGCGGGGTATGATTTTTTGTATTTGCCATGATATATAAAGTCCTTCCTCTTTCAAAAATTAATTGTCTAACATTTCTCTGGTCATGTCGCCCAGAATCCGGATGCCCTTGACGATCTGGTCATCCGGCGGTGTGGAGAAGTTCAGGCGGATGGACGAGCTGGGCTGTGTCTCATCCACCAGAAAAGCATTTCCCGGAACGACAGCGATCTTGTACTCCGAAACGGCACGCTTGCAGAATGCAGGCATGTCGCAGTCCTCCGGCAGTGTGCACCAGATGAACAGACCGCCCTCCGGTTCCTCCCAGCGGATCTTCTTGGAGAAATGCTGGCGCATTCCGCCGATCATCAGTTCGCACTTGTGGCGGTATACCTCCCGCAGTCCCTCCAAGTAGGCATCCATATCGGTTTCCTCCAGGAACTGTGCGCAGACTGCCTGTGCCCAGATGTTGGAGTGCACGTCCGACACCTGCTTGCAGACGGTGATCTTGGAAATGATCTCCGCCGGCGCGCTGACATAGCCCACACGGAGTCCCGGTGCCAGAATCTTGGAAAACGTGCCGCTGTAGATGACACGGTGTTCGGTGTCCATGCTCTTGATGGAGGGAACCGGCGTGCCGGCAAACCGCAGGTCGCCGTAGGGGTTGTCCTCCAGAATGACCACGTTGTACCTGCATGCCAGTTCGTACAGCCCCTTCCGCTTTTCCAGAGACATCACACGGCCGGTAGGGTTCTGGAAATTGGGGATGACGTAGATCAGCTTGGGATTGCGGCTGGTGCGGAGCGCCTCCTCCAGCGCATTCAGATCCATGCCGTCCTGTTCCATGGGAACGCCAACCAGATTGACGCCGTAGGAGCGGAACGCATTGAGCGAGCCGATGAAGCTGGGAGATTCACACAGCATGGTGTCCCCACGGTTCAGCAGCACCTTGCAGGCAAGCTCGTTTGCCTGCTGTGCGCCGGAGGTGGTGATCAGATCATCTGCCGACGGGTCGAAGCACTGCTGTGCCTCCATCCGCTTTTTCAGCAGTTCCCGCAGCTTGGGATATCCCTCTGTGATATTATATTGCAGCGCCAGAAGCGGATCCTTTTGCAGCAGATCCGCAGAGATCTGGCGGATATGATCCACCGGAAACGCCTCTGATGCCGGATTTCCGGCAGCAAACGAAATCACACCCGGCATACTGGTAAACTTCAGGATCTCCCGAATTGCAGAGGGCTGCAGGGATGACACATTGTCCGAAAATGCATATTGCATGTTGGTTTCTTCCTTTCTGAAAATTCTGAAAATAGAATCTGCCGGATCCTGCGCCAATTTCCCGCAGAATCCCGTTTCCGAAGCCGTGCAGCTTCGGAAACGGCGGCATTTCCTTTTTATTATAACACATATTTTCGATTTCGGCAACATAAATTTTTCAGTAAATGGGACAATTTCATTTTTCTTTTGAAAGACCTGTCTAATATTTCGAAAAATTCGTGGAAAAAACGCATACTTTCAGCGAAAGGAGCTGCCGCTTTGAAACAACAGACATTTTGGAAAGGGTCTGCCATTCTGCTGATCTCTGCCATGCTCACCAAGGTTCTGGGGGCATGCTTCAAGATTCCCCTCACCAACGTGTTGGGCGGAACCGGCATGGGATATTTCAGCACCGCCTACGGGCTGCTGCTGCCGGTATACGCCCTCTCGGTCACTGGTCTTTCCGCCGCCGTATCCCAGACCGTCTCCCGTGCCGCCGCCCTCCAGCGGTGGAAAGAGGTGCGCCGCATCCGGCGTGCCGCCCTGCTGGCGTGCGGTGTTCTGGGACTCTTGCTGAGCTGCGGCATCCTGCTGCTGGCGGAACCGTTCACCGGTCAGGTCGCCAAGCAGCCCTATGCCGTTTTCTCCGTGCTCGCCATTGCGCCGGCAGCGCTGTTTGGCTGTCTGACGGCGGTAGAGCGGGGCTACTGGGAGGGCCTGCAAACCATGACACCTACGGCGGTTTCGCAGGCGGCGGAGGCAGTGGCGAAGCTTGCACTGGGGCTGCTGCTGTGCCGGTGGGTGCTGACCCATCCGGAACAGGTCTGTATGCTAGTTCCGGCAGACGTTCCGCTGGCAGCTCTCGCCGCAGCTGCTGCCGTACTGGGTGTCACACTGTCCACCGCCATTGGCTGGCTGTACTTCGTCCTGCGCAGTCTGTGCCAGCGGAACCGGCTTCCTGCCGGAACGGATACGCCGGCATCTGCCCGCCAGATTCTCCAGCGTCTGCTGTACGTCATGATTCCCGTGGCGCTGGGATCGCTGGTGACCAACCTCACCTCTCTGCTGGATCTGGTCACCATGATGCGCTGTCTGGGACACGTGCAGTTCTACCATCTCCCCGCACTCACCGCACGCTACGGCGATCTGGCAGCGAGTCAGGACTTTCCGGCATTTGTCTACGGCGCTTTCACCGGCATGGCGATCACCGTGTTTAATCTGGTGCCCTCCGTCACCAATATGCTGGGAAAAAGCGCCCTGCCCTGCGCCGCCGCCCTGTGGATTCGGCAGGACACCACGGCACTTGTGCAGCACACCCGTTCCGTTCTCACAGCATCTGCTGCCATGGCACTTCCGGCGGCATGCGGGCTGGGGCTTCTGGCGCAACCGGTCATGCACATCCTCTACAGCAGCCGTCCGGCAGAGGCAGCTCTCGCTGCGCAGGCGCTTCAGGCACTGCTGGCAGGCATGGTCGGCCTGTGTCTGACCGTTCCTCTTTGCAGCATTTTGCAGGGCATCGGGCGTGCTGCTTTTCCGGTTCTGTGCATGCTGGCAGGAGTCGCCGTCAAGCTCGCCGGAAATCTCCTGCTGATTCCACGTCCGGAATTTTGCATCATTGGCGCAGGAATCTCCACCTCCGCCTGCTATCTGCTGCTGCTCCTGCTGATTCTGCTGGGACTGCGCCGTATTCTGGGGCAGCCCCTGCACCTGTGCGCTGCGCTCTTTCCCATTGTGCTGGCATCCGCCGGCTGCTGCGCTGCTGTCCTGGTCTGCCGGAACTGGCTGCTGCCCCACGGGAATCTGTGCACCGTTGCGGTGTGCACACTGGCGGGCGGGACGGTCTATCTGGCGATATTACAGTTGTTTCGGCTGCTGCAGCCAAAAAAGGCGCACTGCGGAACACTCCGCAGCACGTCTTGATGTGGTTAATATTCTCCAAGGCACTGGGCAAACAGCACGCAGCGAATGCCGTCATCCGCACCGGAATTGCAGGTTTGCAGGGCAATCATCTTGTCTCCAAACGCCGGCGGATCGTTCTCCGGCGCATACCAGACCATCGCCGTCTCCCGAATATCCTTGATGTACTTCTCAAACTCCGTCTTATTCAGTGTGATTTGATTCCAGTACTCGAACTTCGCCCCCGTCTCTCCGTTCAGCACGGAGCAAGCCACAATGCGGTACAGATAGCGCTTATCCAGCGACGCCACCTCAAAGTAGGGGTGTGCCTTTCCGAACTCCTCGCTCTGGAAGCTGCGGATCGCAGCGAACATCGCACCGCTTGCCATGTTATGCCCATAGAACAGGGTGTTCTCCGTCTTTCCGATTTTGCCCCGGAAGTCCTCAAAAATCGAGCCGGAGCTGCTGGGATTTTTCTGCCAGTCCTTGTCGATATAGAATGCATTGTCCTCACCCTGTACCACAGGATAGTCCACAACGGTATCCGAAATGTAGATCCAGCCCACTACGTCACTGTTGACCTCGTGATGCTGCTTGACCTTTGCCATATCCAGCTTCATCTGGTAATCATATGTCACTGTGGTGGTTGTGGTAACTGTGGTGGTTGTCGTTGTGGTGGTTGTCGTTTCCGTTGTTGTCAGGATCGGAATCGCATCCGGCGCAGACACTTTATCCGCACCAGCGAATACGATCAGACAGATGATCACCACTACCGCAAGGGCAATGCCGATTCCGATCAGTACTTTTTCCAATTGTTTGATCCGTTTGATTGCCATGATACACTTCCCCAGAACAAAAATCCTCTGCCGGCGCACCGGCGCTTTGAGTCAGGATAGACTCTGATACATTTTAGTATAGCCTTTTTCTGAAACAATGTCAAGCTTTTTTCGAAATTCGGTTGCAATTGTAGCAGGGAACGACAGCGATGTATGGTTTGGCGGGACATGGTGCGCTGTGTCCCGCCAATTTCAGAAAAAGAAATTTCGTTGAAAACGTTCCACCGGAACGTTTTCAAAACACCAGTACAGCAAGCGGGACACAGGGCGGAGCGGTCTTGTTCGCTCCGCCCTCGAAAAGCTGTCGCCTTTCTCACCCACCTTCTCCGTGCGCCAGAACATGGCGCAGGGAATTTCGCTGTCTGCGGACAGCGACTTAGAGGGCACGTGCCCTCTAAGAACACCTCGCCAGCTGCGCTCAGCTGGAGCAGCCTTATAAGGTAACGATTCTGAAATCGTTCTGTTTTTGCACGATGCTTTTTGTTACAGCCCCCTCCGCACAAAACAAAAGCCCCCACGGCATCATCATACCGCAGGGGTTTCTTCATCTGCTCTTTTTGACAGCTTTCTTATCTGGAAACGTGGAATGCATCCATGCCCGGATATACTGCGCTTGCGCCCAGCTCTTCTTCGATTCTCAGCAGCTGGTTATACTTGGCAACACGCTCGCTTCTGCTCGGTGCGCCGGTCTTGATCTGGCAAGTATTCAGTGCTACTGCCAGATCGGCAATAGTAGTATCTGCGGTTTCGCCGGAACGGTGAGAGGAAATTGCTGTGTAGCCGGCGTTGTGTGCCATCTTGATGGCTTCCAGTGTCTCGGAAACAGAACCGATCTGGTTCAGCTTGATCAGAATGGAGTTGCCGCAGCCCAGAGAGATACCCTTGGACAGGCGCTCGGTGTTGGTAACAAACAGATCGTCGCCAACCAGCTGCACCTTGCCGCCCAGCTTTGCGGTGAGCTTCTGCCAGCCCTCCCAGTCCTCTTCGTCCAGAGCATCCTCGATGGAGATGATCGGGTACTTCTCTACCAGATCTGCCCAGTGCCGGATCAGCTCGTCCGAAGTGAAATCCCTGCCGGACTTGGGCTGGTGATAGAAACCCTTGCCCTTTTCGCTCTTCCACTCGGAGGAAGCAGCGTCCATTGCGATCATGAAATCCTTGCCCGGCTCATAGCCGGCAGCCTTTACCGCCTCCAGAATGGTTTCGATGGTCTCATCATCGCTGGACAGGTTCGGTGCAAAACCGCCCTCGTCGCCAACGGAGGTTGCCAGACCCTTTGCCTTCAGGATCTTTGCCAGATTGTGGAATACTTCTGCACACCAGCGCAGTGCTTCCTTGAAGGTCGGTGCGCCAACCGGCATAATCATAAATTCCTGTGTATCTACGGTGTTGGTTGCATGTGCGCCGCCGTTCAGGATGTTCATCATCGGCACCGGCAGACGATTGCCGGAGATGCCGCCCAGAAAACGGTACAGCGGAATGTTCTGTGCGATAGATGCAGCTCTTGCAGCAGCAATGGACACTGCCAGAATGGCATTGGCGCCCAGCTTGGACTTGTCCTTGGTGCCGTCTGCATCGATCATTGCTTTATCCACAGCGTAGATGTCAGAGGCATCCATGTCCGCCAGAACCTCGTTGATGATGGTATTGATGTTCTCCACTGCCTTGGTGACACCCTTGCCCAGATAACGGGACTTGTCCCCGTCACGCAGTTCCAGCGCTTCGAACTCGCCGGTGGATGCGCCGCTGGGGGCAGTACCTCTGCCGACCGTACCGTCGATCAGATATACCTCAGCCTCTACAGTGGGGTTTCCTCTGGAATCCAGAATCTCTCTTCCGATAACCTTTTCAATTTCCAAATAATTCATGATGCTGATCTCCTTTGATGGATAAGTTACAGACAAGCTGTCTCGAAAGGAAGTCAGTCTTTCGGGAAGCCCGCATTTCTGCCATAGCAGAAAAGAAGTCTGTATGATTCATTCAAGCGGTTAGTGATGACTAACCCAAAAACAGTATACCATACTCTGCCCCCGCCTGTCAAGCATTTTTTTCATGCCGAAGCAAAAGCCCCTTGAATTGAGGTACTTTCTTGACAGCCTGCACAAAATCTGATATAATGTAGATGCGGAATCTGGCAAATATCCCCTGCCGCCGATTCCGCACAGACTCTCACGAGGAGGTGTCCCCCATGTTTACGTTTGCTGTCTGCGACGACCAGCGAGAGGACGCAGAAAATCTGCGCTGCTGCATTTCCCTGTTTGCACAGACGCAGGAGATTCCGGTGCAAACCGATGTTTTTTCCGACGGCGCTGCGCTGCTGAACGCATCCCAGCACTATGACCTGATCTTTCTGGATGTGGAAATGAGCCCCATGAGCGGCATTGAAATCGCAAAGGAACTGCGCAAACGGGAGGCATTCCTCAAGGTTCCCATTGTCTACGTCACCAGCTATCCGGACTACTGGCGCCACGCCTATCAGGTACACGCCTTTGACTTCATTGAAAAGCCCTTTCCGGAGACACGGGTTTTCCAGACGCTTCGGGATTTTCTCCGGCTCGTTCCGCCGCAGGATGCCAGGACGATTTCGCTTCAGGTGGAGGCGGGAGAGATCCAGCAGCGTGTGGACGAGATCTGTTATTTTCTCTGCACCGAAAAGCGGCGTGTCATTGTCCACACCACATCCGCACAGTACGTGGTTAAGGACTCCCTGAACTCCATCTATGCGCAGCTGGATCCGGCGCAGTTCGACATGCCCCACCGCTGCTGCATCGTCAATTTCCGCTACGTTCAAAATATCGTGAACTATTATGATATCATCATGACAGACGGGGAATTTCTTCCCCTCGCACAGAAAAAGCGCACCCAATTCCGCAGAAAACTCAGCGACTACATGCAGAGCCAAAACAACAGCATCCCCCATGCTCTGCTGTGAGGAGGTCTTTCCCATGACAATTTCCCCTGTTCTCATGTTTCTGCTGCAAAGCAGCATTGCTGTTTCCATTTATCTGGTGGCATGGCACTATGACGCTCACTGCTTCACGCCACGCTTCCAGCATCAGTTCCTCTACCCTGCGGCATTTGTAAGCGCAATGGTTCTCATGCGGGCGGTCAATCTGCTGGACATTCCGCTGTTAAATTTACTTTACACCACCGTCTCCCTCTTTGTGCTCTGTCTGGCGCTGTACCGCTGCAATTTTCAGCAGGCGTTCGTCCGAGTCATGCCATACGTGCTGGTCTGCCTGTTCTGCGACCCGTTTTCCATCCTGCTGCCGGCGATTCTCAGCCACCACAGCATCGCAGAAGTCCAGCAGTCCAACACCCTCTCCCTGCTTTGCTGCAGCATCAACGTCCTGCTCTTTCTCTTTGCCTACCAGATTTTCACCATGCTCACCCTCCGATACAAAGCTGTCACGCTGAGTCTGCAAAAGATCTGTTTTCTCATCGGGCTGATCGTCGGCGAAGTCTTTGCGCTGGAGGCAATGATGCAGATGATGGAGGATTCCACGGACACCATCTGGCTGCTTCTGGCGATAACAGGATTTCTGTGCGTAGACATCTACGCTGCTTTCGTCATCTATCAGGATTCCCGCATCCAGCAGGAAAAAACCGCATTAGAGCTGGCGAAAAAACAGAACAAGATCCAGCTGGACTATTACCGGACGCTGGGGAAGAATTATCAGGACTCCCGCATCCTGCTCCACGACATGAAAAAGCATCTCGCCGTGGTGGAGGGGCTGCTTCAGCAGGAAAACGCCACTGCGGCACAGCCCTATTTTCAGGAGCTGTACCAGAACGTCAACAACCTGTTCCAGGGCTTTCACTGCACCAACCCCATTCTCAGCATTGTCATGGGGCAGAAAATCTCGGAGGCGGAGGAGGCGGACATTCACATTTCCACGGACATCGAAGATCTTCCGCTGGAATTTCTGGAGGACTGCGACATCACGGCGATTTTCTCCAACCTCTGGGATAACGCCATTGCCGCAAACTGCACCGTTCCGCCGGAACAGCGGCGCATCCACATTCAGATGCATCAGATCAATCACTTTGTCACCATTGCCTTTGCTAACCAGTTCAACGGCATTCTCAACCGCTGCGGCACAGAGCTGCACTCCACCAAACCCGACCACACCGGCATTGGACTCACCAGCATCCGCAGCACTGTGGAAAAATACGACGGCATCTTTCAGGTCAAGCCCCGTCCGGAGGCGCACACCTTTACGGCGCAAATCACGCTTCCCATTCCGGAACCGTGTCCGGTGCGGGCATAGCCAGTCAGGCGAAAGCAAATGAAAACAGTCTGGATTTTCTTGGAAAATCCAGACTTCTTTTTGTCGTTCAGGCAGAATAATTGTCATTCGTGAAAAAGCCCTTGCAATTTCCCGCATTTTGAGATACAATAAACGGCAGAAAAACGATAGGCTTCTATTCCGCTTCGGCTTGGAACAGAGGCTTGTTGTCATCTTTGAACCCAAGAGCCTGTTTCACATTTTTGGGGACAGATTCTAAGCAGGAGGCACGTTATCTTTATGCGTCAAAAAATCCATGTGTACTCAATTGTCGCAGCTCTGACCGCACTGACATTTCTGGCAGTCGGCTGCACCATGGCATCCACACAGGACATTTCTATAACAGCAACGGACACGACATCCCAGACCATGCAAACCGCCCCCACAGCTTCCCCGCCGAATTCCCTGACAGAATCCAACCCTCTCTTGCTCACACCCATTTCGAAGGAAGAGTTGTATCATAAAATGCGGAACTCCGTGGACTATTTCAGCCAGATTTCCGGAAAAATCATCGACTCCAAGACCGGCGATGACCGCATCCAGACCGTGGAATTTTCCTGCGATCTGATGCAGGACTGTTCCTATGCGAAAATCTCCTTCCACAACCCGACGGACTGGTCGGACTGCGGAAACCAAATTGTTTACGCCCAAGACGGCAAGGTGATCTGCACAGACATCGCCGACAAAACCGACCGGATTCAGCCCGCCAGTCAGCAGCAGGACGAGAAGGACATGCGCACCGATCCCATCCGGATTCCGGAAGTGAGCATCAGTCTTTTTCCGCAGTCGCTGGCGGTGCGGTATCTCGCCGATTTTGAACAGTGGCAGATTCGGGAGACCAGAGCCTGCCAGAATCGTACCTGCGCCGTTGTCACTGGTACCATTCCGGCAACCGAACAGGATGCCGTATCCCAGTTCGAAATTTTTGTCGATCAGGAAACAGGGATTTTAATGCAATATGAGGGATATGACAGCTCCCACAGCATCATCGATTACATTTATACGGAAAACATGCAGTTCGAAAAGGACGCTGCACCCGTGCCGGTTTTCTCCCAAAACGACATCTCCGCCCACGATAAACGGGAGTCGTAAACAAAACATATGACATAAGTTCAGCTCGTTCCGAAACGCATTCGGAGCGAGCTGTTTTTTTCTATCGATAAGTCATGCATCCTGTCTGATGCGCCGGCAATTATTCCGGTTTGCCGGTATCATCGTCGTCGTCCTCATCGGCTTCTCCCAGCATATAATCTTCCAGCATTTGCTTGGCATCCTCATGTCCCTGCGCCGCCGCTAGGCGCAGCCAGTAGGCAGCCTCGTCCTCATCCGGATCGGTGCCGATGCCGTTGAAATAGCAGAAGCCCATCATATACTGCGCCTCATCATGCCCGTTATCCGCCGCTTTTTCGAACCAGTCCATGGCGATCTCGTCCTCTTCGCCGTCATCGCCTTTGAAGTGGCAGATCCCCACCATATACTGTCCGTTGGGATTTCCCAGATCTGCCGCTTTCTGAAACCACTCCAATGCTTTTCCGTAGTTCTCCTCGGAATCGAAATAGTAGTAGCCCAGCTCACACTGGGCATCGGCGCTGCCCATATCCGCTGCACGTTTCAGATAGTCCAGCGCCTTATCCGTATCCACCGGAACGCCGTCCCCGTTCTCGTAGCAGACACCGAGGGCATACAGCGCAGACGCATTGGGCGTGCACGGAATCTTCATGGACTCTCCTGCCGCAATACGCAGCAGACGCACAGCCTCCTCCAGATCGGTATCCACGCCAATGCCAAAGCGGTAGCAGCTGCCCAGCTGGAACGTCGCCTCCCGCTCGCCCACTGCCGATGCCGCCTCAAACAGCTCCACGGCTCTCTCCGGATCTTCCGGAATGCCGATGCCGTCCAGATAGCAGATCCCCAGCTGTGTCTGGGCATGGGCGTGCCCCTGATCTGCCGCTTTCTGAAGCCAGGCAGCTGCCTCGGCATCGTCTGCCGGCACGGGATTGCCCTGATTCAAAAGGCACATGCCCAAGGCATACTGCGCCTTGGCGTTACCGGTTTCCTCCGCCGCTCTCCGCAGAAACTGCTGCACCCGTTTTTTCGATGTGTCCGAGATGCCGTCCATCACGTGACACTCGTTGATGAGAATGTTATCGATGGGCAGGCTCTTTCGGATCTCCCGATACCACTGCAATGCAAACACCTCGTCCTTTTCCACACCAGAGCCGGACAGATAGCACTCCGCCACGTGAAACCGTGCGCTCATCTCATCAGAGGATGCCTCCTGAAACATGGCGAACGCCTTTTCGGGATCCTTCGGCACACAGATGCCGTCCTGATAGAAGCATGCCAGCAGCGTCATACACATATGATCGCCGCGTTCTGTGCCGAGCTGCAAGACACGGGCAGCCTTTTTCAGGCTGGAGCGTGCTGTCTGTCCCTCCAGATACAGGTATGCCAGCGATGCGCAGGATTCCATATCTCCGCCCTCTACGGCACGTGTCAGCCACTTTTCCGCCTCGGAGAAATTGACCTCAATGTCGCCGTTATACAGGTATCCGCAGCCCAGCTCCCGCTGCGCCGAGAGGCTTCCCTCTTCGGCGGCCTTGGTCAGCCAGTACACGCCCTGTTTCCGTACGTCCTCCGCTTTTTCGACGTTCGTATGAATCAAAAAGGTTCCCAGCACCTCCTGCGCCACCGAGATGCCGGCTTCCGCCGCCTGCCGCAATTTTTCCAGCCCTAGCTTTTGATTTGCCGGTGTTCCCACGCCGTAAAGCAGACAGCAGCCCACCTCACAAAGCGCATCCGGATTTCCGGCGCTCTCCGCCTTTTGGAGCAGCGCAAAGCCACGCTGCTGCTGTTCCGGTCTGCCGTCGTTCTGTTCCACCAGCCAGCGCCCCAGAATCAGCATGGCATCCGCATTTTCCTGCAATACCGCCTGTTCCAGAAGCTGTATGCCATGCGTCACATCCTGCGGAAGCACATTTTCGATACCCTCCAGCAGATAGCTGCCCAGATAGGTCTGCGCATTGCTGTCGCCGTCCCGCACTGCCCGCTGAATCCACAGGACAAAACGGCTGTCATTGCGCACTGTCCCGATTCCCGAACGATAGCAGAGGGCGACGACGCTCTCCGCACTTGAAATGCCCTCCTCTGCCTTGGCAAGAAACCACTGAAACGCAAGCTTGCGCACCATTTCATTGGCATTGCCCAGCATATGGATATAGCAGGACTCCGTTTCTGATGTCAGCGGCACATTTTTTTCCACCAGCTCTGAAGTCCGGTCAAAATCTTTTTTTCTCATGCAATGCCCTCCTTCCGGCATATGGTGCTCCTGTTTCTTTTGTCAAAACGGAACAAAATAGACTCTGATACACTGAGTTCTATTATAATGCAAAACCAAGGGGTTGTCAAGCTGCGCAGTTGGAGCTTCTGTAGGGACACGGCGTGCCGTGTCCACAGATTTGATATCATAAAAAAAGAACCTCTCCACCGCCTAACGGCGGTCCCCCTCCCCTTTCAGGGGAGGCATAAAAAAGGATAGGTTATACCGGTATTCGCTGGTTTATGCCAAAGGAAACTGGCGGACACGGCACGCCGTGTCCCTACAGCATACACTTCATGCCAATTTGTCATGTTCAAATTTATATGTGAATTTTTCGTTAACTATTGAGAATGCGTATTGACAAGAGAGAATCCATCTGCTATAATAGAGTCAGAAAAACAAAGCGCCCGGCTCCAAGCGGCAGCGCACAAAACTGTTTTTTGGAAACAATCAAAATCATAGATGAAAAAATCACAGGAGGAAATTATCATGAAAAAGTTTGTATGTTCTGTTTGCGGTTATGTATACGAAGGCGAAGCTGCACCGGCAGTCTGTCCCATCTGCGGTGCTCCCGCTGAAAAGTTCAACGAGCAGAAAGCAGACGCTACCGAATGGGCAGATCAGCATGTAGTTGGCGTGGCACAGGGCGTAGACGAGGAGATCGTACAGGGTCTGCGGGAGAACTTCAACGGCGAGTGCTCCGAGGTCGGCATGTATCTGGCAATGGCACGTGTCGCATTCCGTGAGGGCTATCCGGAAATCGGTCTGTACTGGGAAAAGGCTGCTTACGAAGAGGCTGAGCACGCTGCAAAGTTCGCAGAACTGCTGGGCGAAGTGGTTACCGACTCCACCAAGAAGAATCTGGAGATGCGGGTTGCTGCGGAGAGCGGCGCATGTGCCGGAAAGAAGGCACTGGCTGCCAAGGCAAAGCAGCTGAATCTGGATGCGATCCACGACACCGTACACGAGATGGCAAAGGACGAGGCTCGTCACGGCTGTGCATTTGAGGGCTTCCTGAAGCGGTACTTCAACGACTAATGTCGTTTTTATAAAATCGGATTCTAACCCATGAAAACGGAGGGCACGGGAAACTGTGCCCTCCGTTTGTGTTTCTGATTCCAGACAAAATTCCACTTTGAGAAAGTCAAAACATTTCGAAACAATGTCAAAAAAAGTTTGCTTGCAAAAATTTGAAAATCGTGGTAAAATAAAATTATGTGTGTACAAGTTCACACATGTCAAATTTCGGAGAATGGAGTATCATCAATGAATCAGAAAAACGGAAAGGCAATTGGCGCACTGGTTCTGGGAATCGTTTCCCTGCTGGGATTCTGCATTCCGCTGCTCGGCATCATTTGCGGTGTGGTTGCGATCATTCTGGCAACCATGGCAAAGAAAGAGGGCGCTGTTGACGGCAAGCAGAAAGCCGGCTTGATTCTGGGCATCATCGGCATTGTGATCGGCATTATCATGTGGATCGTAAATGCTGTGGTTCTGGTGGGCAGCAATGTGCTGGATCAGATCATGAACGCCTAAAACGCAACATTTCAAACAACCAAAAAGCGTGCAGAAGCTTTTCCGCTTCCGCACGCTTTTCATTTTTCCGATTTTCTGAAAAATATGCCTACTGCATCTTCGAAACCACAATGGCAGCCAGCAGGTTGAGGAAACCGGCGGCGATTCCGACCAGCGCCGGAAGCAGACCGCCCTTTCCGAACATCAGGCTGGCAAAACCGGCGATCACTGCTGCAATTCCCAGGACTGCACCCACCAGTACCGGCAGGAAATATCCCGATGCAATGGCGAGAATCGCCAGCACCAGTGCCACAATGCCCAGCATCAGCGCTGTCGCCTCCTTGGGCGTGCGCTCTTTTTTCGGCTTGGGTTCCTTTTTCTTCGGCACAGTCTTTTCTCTCTGTTTCATGGAAAAGCCCTCCGAAAATTAGTCACGCAGGGTGACATCCTTGGCAGCCAGTGCTTTCAGCACACGCTTCATAGCGGCATCTGCCTGCTCATCGGTCAGTGTGCCCTCGTGAGAGCGCAGACGCAGGGAGAAGGACACACTCTTCTTGCCGTCGGCGATCTGGTCGCCCTTGTAAACGTCAAACAGTGTCACCTGCTCCAGCAGCTTTCCGGCTGCCTGCTGGATGGTTTCCTCCAGACTGCCAACCGGCACGGCATCATCGCAGAGCAGACTCAGGTCACGGGTAATTGCCGGGAACTTGGGCAGCGGCTGGTAGGTGATCTCCGGTTCTGCCAGAGCAGCCATCTCCTGTACCAGCAGCTTTGCCACATAGGTTCTCGCCCCAATGCCGTAGGTCTTCTGCACAGTGGGGTGCAGCTCGCCCAGATAGCCGATGGGATTCTCACCGCAGAAGATCACTGCGCTTCTGCCCGGATGGAGTGCGCAGCACTCTTCGAATACACCCTCTGCCTCGGCGGGACGCACATAGGTGCACTTCGGCAGACGCAGTTCTTTCAGCAGCGCATCCACTGCACCCTTCAGGGCAAAGAAATCTGCGCTGTCGCCGTACATGCCAATGGTCATACGGTTCGGCTCTTCCGGCAGAGTGTCCGGTCCGGTGGGCAGATACTCCTTGCCGATCTCATACAGGGAAACAGCAGCGTTCCGGTTCTTGTAGTTAGTTGCCAGAACGTCCAGCATGCAGGGCAGTGTGGTGGTGCGCATGATGCTGGTGTCCTCGCCCAGCGGGTTGGTGATGGTAATGGTCTTGCGCAGCTTGCTGTCTGCCGGCAGACCAATGCGGTCGAAGCACTTGGGAGAAGTGAACGAATAGGTCAGCGTGCCGTAATAGCCCAATCCCACCATGGTCTGTTCTGCCTTGCGCAGGAACTGCTGCTGCGGTGTCAGCTGTGCCTCTGCCACACCACGGATGACCGTGGACGGAATGTTATTGTAGCCGTAGATTCGTGCCACTTCCTCGGCAATGTCTGCCGGACGCTCCAGGTCGATGCGGAAGCTGGGCGAAATGCAGACATCGCCGTCCACATGAATTTCCAGCGACTCAAGTGTCTTAACCATCTCCTCACGGGAGATATCCGTGCCAAGGAACCCGTTGATCCAATCCGGATCGAAGGGAATCTGTGCCGGCTTTGCAGTGCGGTTGTCCACCTCAATGAACTCTGCCACCGGCTCGCCAGCGCCCAGCTGTTCTACCAGCTCCATGGCACGCTTCAGAGTGCGGGGGCATCCGTCCGGATCCAACCCCTTTTCGTAACGTGCAGAAGCATCGGTGCGCATGCCCAACTTCTTGGCAGTCCGGCGAACCTGTACCGGTTCGAAATAAGCGGACTCGAACACAACAGTGGCGGTGTCATCCATGATACCGCTGTACTCGCCGCCCATAACACCGGCAACTGCAATCGGCTTTTCTGCATCTGCAATGATCAGCATTTCCGGAGAAAGCTGACGCTCCTGACCGTCCAGTGTGGTGATGGTCTCGCCGTCCTTGGCGTTGCGGACAACGATCTTGCCGTCCTTGACATAGCGCAGGTCAAAAGCGTGCATAGGCTGGCCGTATTCCAGCATGACATAGTTGGTGATGTCTACCAGATTGTTGATGGGGCGCACGCCGCTGGCACGAAGACGCTCCCGCATCCAGCGGGGCGACGGGCCGATCTTCACGTTCTTTACCATACCGGCAATGTAACGGGGGCAGAGAGTAGGATTCTCCACAGCAACAGAAAGGGTGTCACTGAGTTTCTCCGCAGAGCCGTGGAATTCCGGTGCTTTGATGTTCAGGGGCTTGCCGAAGGTCACGGCAGCCTCTCTCGCCAGACCGACCACAGACAGGCAGTCCGGACGGTTGGAGGTGATCTCAAATTCCACAGAGGTGTCGTTCAGACCGATTGCCTCGTGGATGTCCTGTCCCGGCTTGCAGTCCTCCTCAATGAGGAAGATGCCGTCCTCGATGGCATAGGGGAAGTCGTGCTTGGTCAGACCCAGCTCGCCCAGAGAGCACAGCATGCCGTTGCTCTCCACGCCACGAAGCTTGCCCTTTTTAATGTGAACACCGCCGGGCAGGTCAGCGCCGATCATTGCCACCGGCACCAGTGCGCCCTCCACAATGTTCTGTGCGCCGGTGACGATCTGAATGGGAGCGCCGCTGCCCACATCTACCTGACACACCTGCAAGTGGTCGGAGTTTTCATGGGGTGTGATGGACAGCAGCTTGCCGACGATGACATTCTTGACTTCCGCACCCTCTGTTTCATAGGTTTCAACCTTGGAGCCGCTCATGGTCATACCGGCGCAGAAATCCTTTGCGGAAACGCCGCAGTCCACGTAGTCAGCCAGCCATTTCAACGATAAATTCATCTGAAATTCTCCTCCTCTTAGAACTGTTCCAGGAACCGATAGTCATTCTCGTAGAGCAGACGCATGTCGCCGATGTTATAGCGGCGCATTGCGATACGCTCCAGACCCAGACCGAAGGCAAATCCGGAGTAAACGCTGCTGTCGATACCGCAGCCCTCCAGCACCTTGGGGTGCACCATGCCGGCACCCAGCAGTTCGATGTAGCCCTCGCCCTTGCACATGCGGCAGCCCTTGCCGTGGCACTGGAAGCACATCACGTCAACCTCTGCGCTGGGCTCTGTGAACGGGAAGTGGTGGGGACGGAGACGGATCTTGCAGTCATCGCCGTACAGGCGCTGCATCAGCAGTTCCAGTGTACCCTTGAGATCTGCCATGGTGATGCCCTTGTCTACCACCAGTCCCTCGATCTGATGGAACAGCGGGGAGTGTGTCGCATCGACGGCATCCGAACGGTAAACCCGTCCCGGAGAGATCACACGGATGGGCGGCTTCTGGTTCTCCATGACGTGCACCTGTACCGAGGAGGTCTGGGTGCGGAGCAGAATGTTGTCAGTGATATAAAAGGTATCCTGTGTATCCCGTGCCGGATGGTCGGGCGGCAGGTTCAGTGCCTCAAAGTTATAGTAATCGTATTCGACCTCCGGACCGTCTGCCACAGAAAAGCCCATGCCCAGAAAGATCTCCCGAATTTCGTTTTCCACGATGGTCAGCGGATGCATGCTGCCCACCTTCTGCGCCTTGCCCGGCAGCGTGATGTCCACGGTTTCTGCCGCCAGCTTATGCGCCAGCGCAGCCTCCGCCAGACGCTGCTGTTTGTCTGCCAGCAGCTTTTCGATGTCCGAGCGCACCTGATTGGCGAGCTGCCCCATTGCCGGACGCTCCTCCGCCGAGAGCTTTCCCATTTGCTTCAGGATTGCCGTCAGCTCTCCTTTTTTTCCCAGATACTGCACACGCAGATTTTCCAGCAGTTTCGAATCCGCACAGTCAGCCAGCGCCTGCTTGGCAGCACTGCGGATTGCTTCCAGTTGTTCTTTCATACCCAATTCTTTCCTTTCCGAAGCCGCCGGCACACGGCACAGCTTCTCTTTTTCCCGCACGGGGACGTTCGAGCGTCAGCGCTCACGGCTCTAGGGACAAAAAAAGGCCTGCCCTGAAAACAGGACAAGTCCGAACGCTTGCATAACCACCCATTTTCAAAGAGCCATCACTCTCCTGTTCTTTATGCGAACATCACATCTGAACCTACTTTGCCCTGCGTTTTCACGCCGGCGGTTCTGCCCAGCCACTCAGAAGGGAACTTCAAGGCAGCGCTGCATCCGGATTCTCAGCCAATGCTCCGGTTCTCTGTCATGCAGCTCTCTGCCCCTACTCGCTTCGTCATTGTGTTTCTGCCGTAACCTGCCGAAAATTCGAAAGGAATCCGCCAAATCCGGCAAGTTCAAACGGTCTGATATTTATTATACCTTGTCTTTCAAAAAAAATCAAGAGGATTTTCAATTTTTTTCTTGAAATTTCCCCGGAGTTGTGCTAAAATAAGAAGTGGAGTGCAAAATTCACGGATATCACATTGGGAAAGTGCAAAAAATATGGCAAATTACCCAATTTCAAAAGGAACTTTTTTCACAAATTCCCCAAATTTTCAGAAAGCGCTCCAACCCTGCCGGAAAATTCGTGCACGAAGCTGCACCGGAAGCTGTCCGGCACGTCACGGAAGGAGTCATCAACATGGATAATTTCGCAGAGTACATGGTCAAGAAACGGCCGGATTCCTCTGACAACCTGAAAAAGATCGGCATCATCGCTCTGGCAGCAATTCTTTGCATCGTCACCACCGTACTCGCCTTTCTCATCAAGATCCCCTTTATTCTCATCATCACCTGCGCACTGATCTACGGCGCTTACTTTCTGCTGAGCAATCTCTCGGTGGAATATGAGTACGCCGTCACCAACGGCGAAGTGGACGTGGACAAGATCATCGCACGGCGCAAGCGGGTGCACCTCATCACCGTTCAGACGGCAGATTTCGAGGCATTCGGCCCGCTGACGGACGACGTTCCCGACGACGATTCCCGCACGCTGGTGCTCTGTGCCGACAACACCGGCGAGGGCGAGTACTACGCCGACCTCACCACCGAGGACTACGGCGAGACCCGCATCATCTTCACCCCGAACCAAGCGGTTTTGGAGGCGATTCAGGCAGCCCTGCCCCGCAAGCTGCGCAGGACGCAGCAGTAACCCGGCGGAGGCAGTCACATGGCACCATGGATCTCCAATCTTCTGGCAGGCTATCTGCTTCTCATGTGTGTGATCGCATTCTGCGCCATGGGCATTGACAAACGGCGTTCCATTCGCCGTGCGTGGCGCATTCCGGAAAAGCGGCTGTTCCTCTGGGCGCTGCTGGGCGGCGGTGTCGGCGGTACGCTGGGCATGTTCGTCTTTCACCACAAGACACGGCACTGGTATTTCCGCTACGGCTTCCCGCTGATCGCAATTGCACAGCTGGCACTGGCTGCATGGCTTTTCTCCAAGAGCCAGGTCCTGCACTAACTTTGCATATCATTCACACTGCCCTTGTGTGAGTTTCGTTTCGTTCTGCACCGCAGAACACACCCATTCACTTTCATATTTGACAGAATTTACTTCTGTCCTCTCTACCCATAGGAGGTATTTTTTCATGGCATATTCCCTTCGCAAACGATGGCTGAGCGTTCTCACGGCAGCTACCCTCTCCCTCTCCTGCTTCCCCATCGGTGCTGCATCCCTTTCGGCATCGGCAGCAGGCTCCGGTGCAGACGCACTGAACGGCCAGTGCAGCAGCACGAAGAAAGACGACTTCTCCAACTTGGCATTTCTGGCGCTGGAAGCGTACTCTTTCAGCTGCGCCGGCATTGAAACCAATCTCTCAGACACCAACTGGTCCCTGCTGGATGCCGACGAATCCGGCAGCATCAGCATGGATGACTCCATGAAGTTCCTGCAATGGTCTTCCTACCTCGCTGCCAACAAGAGCCACGCTCCGGAGGCAGAGCAGTTCCTCCAGAAGTGGAATGCTACCACCACAACAGAAGTTTCCGAGGAAACCACGGAGACCACGGAAAGCACCACGGTGACGGAAGAAACCACGACAGCAGCGGAAGAAACCACCACCAGTGAAGAAATAACGATGACCTCTGAAACCACGACTGAGGAAACCACAACCACGGAAACTACAACAGAAGAGGTAACGACAACCACAACAGAGGCGCTCACAACGACGGCGGAAGCGACAACGGAGACAACCGCCGTTACCAGTGCAGCAGGAACCGCTACAGAAGCTGCAACTACTACTACAGAGAGCACGACCACACCGGAATCCGCCACCACCACCTCTGCTACCACAACCAGCAGGATGACCACGGCAAAGACGACCACAACGCCTGTTGCCACCACCACCGAGGGCATTGGCGCATGGGCAAACAAAGACCTCTACCGGGGCATTGACGTATCCATGTACCAGCAGAATGTGGACTGGAAAGCGGTCAAGAATTCCGGCGTAGATTACGCCATCATCCGTGCGGGATACGGCAGATATGCCAGTCAGGAAGACCCCTACTTCGACCAGAACATGCGCAACGCCAAGGCTGCCGGACTCGCCTGCGGTGCCTACTGGTTCAGCTATGCCGACAGCGTCGCTGCTGCCAAGCAGGAGGCAGAGGTATTCCTTCAGGTCATCGACGGCTATCAGTTCGAATATCCGCTGGTCTTTGACATCGAGGATCAGGTACATGTGAACATGACCAAGGAACAGGTTTCCGCCATCATCGAGGCATTCTGCCAGACTGTAGAGGCAAAGGGCTATTACATTTCCGTTTACAGCTACGCCTCGTTCCTGAACACCAAAGTCTATCAGTCTGTGCTGGATCGGTACGATATCTGGGTGGCACATTTTAATACCAGCGCACCGGCATACTCCCTCTCCAGTTACGGCATGTGGCAGTATTCCTCCACTGGTTCAGTCCCGGGAATCGCCGGCGATGTGGATCTGGACTACGGCTATTACCGCTACCCCAACATCATGTCACAGGCACACCTGAACGGCTTCTAACGACAAACAGCCGGAACGCATTCTCATAACAAAACGGGCAGCCATGGAGTTTCTTCCACGGCTGCCCGTTTTTCGGGAATAGTCTATTTTGATATCGAATGCAGTCAGACTTTATTTATTCCTTGGTTTCCTCTTCTTCAGATTCCTCCGCCTCTGTTTCTACAGCGCATTCTTCTGCCGATTTCTGACGGTAAGAGAGCACAAATGCACGAATCACAGAGAAGCAGAGGTAGACAGCGAAGAGCAGAGCTTCTGCCACCAGCATCGGACGCATCATTGCGGAAATTGCTGTGGAGATCACGCTGGAAGTGCTGCCGCTTGCCGGAACCAGCACATTATAAGCGTTGGCATAGGAAACGGTTTCGAAGTAATCGTCTGCGGTCTTATTGACCAGTTCAATGGTGGAGTTGATCTTGTCGCTCAGTTCCTGAAGCTGCTGGTCGGCACGTTCTTTTTCCGCATCGCTTGCGGTTGACTTGGACTTCAGCGCTTTCAGGCGCTCGTTGTAAGCGTTGATCTTCTGCTGCAGAGTAGAAACATTCTCCTGACAGGTGAGCTTCTGATCGATCAGCTTGTCATACGCCTCCGACGGCTGCGTCAGTGTGGTCGCCTGACTATCAGCGCCGGCGAGAATGACTGTGGAATCCTTCTTATAATTCTCGATGGACTCCGTCACCGATGCCAGCTGTTCCTTGGCAGCGTTCATGCTCCGTGTCAGTGTGTCGATACGGTACTGATAGTAGGTGGTAAGTTTGTCCTTGTCCTTGGTGATGTTCTTTCCGATGATGTAGGCGGTGAGGGAATCATAGTCCACATCCTGCAAACTCTTAACGGCCTCCTGCAAGTCCGCAAAAGTGTAGCCCGTTTCTGTGGAGCGGAAGCGGGTGGTATCGTTCTGCGCCAGATTCCGCACATAGACTTCCAGCGAATCCAGCGACGAGTTCATCACATCGACTGCTTCCGGATAGTCATAGTTGCCGTAATCCACAGAAGTCAGCGCCGTTCCCAGTGCCTCATTATAGCCGTACTTGCCGACAAAATAGATCTTATAGTCGTTCAGCAGGGCGTTTAGCAGCTCTGCTGCCTGTGCACGGGTAAGCCCTGTTCCGGCATAGCTGAACTCCACCTCAAACCGTGTGGGGTAGTAAGAGGTATCCATGATCTTCTGCGCAGCATCCATAGAATGGTTGCTCTCGAAGATGCTCTGATAAGCGGTCAGCTTGTCAATGGTATCGCTGGGCACGACACCGGAAACGGTAATTCCGCTGCGCACCGAATCCACCAGATTGCTGCTCAGATCCAGATCGGTCAGTGCCTGCTGAATGACGGTAGGCGATTTGATCTCGTTGGCGTTGAACTTGTTGCCGTTGGGATCCAGTCCGGACTCAATTCCGTCAAAGCTAAAGCCGACCATTGCCCGCAGCGGTACGGTGTGGGCGGTGGACAGCGCCAGCGAACCGCCGAAAATCAGAGCTGCGCCGACTACGGCAATCAAAACCCAAATCAGCAGGTATTTTTTCAGCTGCCGGAAAATTTCCACAACAGGAATCGTGATTTCCCCTTTTTCGGCTGTGTTTTCCGTCTGTGCTTTCTCATGTGTTGCTTTTTTTGTACTCATTTTTCCTTGGCACCTCATAAAATCAATGGTTTTTCAACTGCTTTCCCCCAGATTCCGCAAAAGAACCCAGATGTTTTTTATTATAGCACATTTTCAGGGCATTGTAAATAAGCGGTGCTGCTTTTTTTGTGAAAAAGCGTATTTTTCCGGATGAGAATTTAAAATCCACATCAAATGCAATTGACACAGTGCCGTTTTCTATGCTATGATGGTACTGGAAATTTGGAGGAAAGGACGGCTCGTATGGCAGCGTATATCTATATTCTGGAGTGTCAGGACGGCTCTCTCTACACTGGCATCACCACAGACCCCGTCAAACGCATGCGCCAGCACTGCGGAACGCTCGCCGGCGGCGCCAAGTACACGAGAAGCCATCCGCCACGGCAGCTCCGTGCCCTGTGGGAAACCAGCAGCTATCGGGATGCCGCACGGTTTGAGGCGTGCTGCAAACGGCTCTCCCGCAAGGAGAAGCTCCGGCTGCTGGAATCACCGGCATGCTGGACGCAGCTTCTGCCGGCGCTCGCCGAACTGGAATTTACACCAGTTCCCACATTTCCGCTGGAACTGCGCCCCGATTCCCCCTGAGAGCCTGTTCTTTTGCCGGCAGATACAAAAAAAGGCGGCTGCCTCGCCTTGCAGCCGCCTTTTTCTATTTGCAAAAATCATCAGCATTCGGGGGATGCGTTCGATTTGCTGCGTCTGCCGGTCAAGCCGGCATTCCGCTTATTTCACTGTGATCTGACGAACTTCCGGAACAGCCGGCTGTTTCTTCGGCATCTTCAGCGTCAGCACGCCGTTTTCATAAGATGCTTCCATCTGGTCAGCGTCGATGTTGCTGATGTCCAGCTTCTGCTGATACGAACAGAATGTCCGTTCCCGCCGCAGGTAGGTGCTCTTCTCGTCGTTTTCCTTTTCCTCCGGTGTCTTTTCTTTGTGCTCTGCCGTGATCGTCAGTGTGTCGCCCTGTACATCCAGATGAATTTCATCCTTCTGGAAGCCTGCCATTTCTGCCTCGAGGACGTAGCTGTCGCCGGTATCACGGATATCGGTCTTACAGTTTCCGACGGGCGCCTTGCCGCCAAAGAATTCATTCTCCCAGTCCCGCATGGAGCGGAACAGATCATAACCAGTACGTTCAAACGGTGTCAAATATGTCATCATAAAGCATTCCTCCTATGAGCCAGCAGGCTCGGTTTTGGTGGAGCATCCGGTTTTTCGGACACCCCGTTGTGGGCTTTGCGGAACCGGAGCGGTTTCTCTTTTCCGCTCCCTTTCCGTTTACAAGTATTATGATACCCCTGCTTTCTGATAACCTGATGAAAGAATTGTGAAAACTAGATGAAAATTAGCACTTGCTATATGCAAGTGCTAATCGTCAAGACATCAGAGTGCTAATTCAGAACTCACTTTTTGAGATACTGCCGCAGAAACTGGTACAGTGCTTCCATCTGTTCCTCTGTGCCGATGGAGATGCGCAGGTAATTCCGAATCCGGGGGGAATCGAACCAGCGGACAAAGATGTGCGCCTCCCGCAGCGCCAGAAACAGTTCGTGTGCGTCGCAGTCCGGATGGGTCACGAACAGGAAGTTGCTCTTGGAATCCGGAAACTGAAAGCCCAGCTCGGCGAGCACCTGCTTGGCGTGTTCCCGTGTGGCGATGATCTTCGCCGTCTGCTGTTCCAGATAGGGGCGGTCTTTCACGGAGGCAACACCGGCTGACAGCGAGGTGCGGTTCAGCGTGTAGGAGTTGAAGGAGTACTTCACATCGTGCAGCGCACGAATCAGCGTGGGGTGACCGATGGCGAACCCGATGCGCATGCCTGCCATTGCACGGGACTTGGAGAATGTCTGTACCACCATGAGATTTTCATAGCGATCCAGCAGCGGCAGAACCGATTCGCCGCCAAAGTCCACATACGCCTCATCCACAACCACCAGCGATTCCGGATTGTACTGCAAAATGCGCTCGATCTCTGACGTGGGCATGGCGATGCCGGTGGGGGCATTGGGGTTGGGGAATACAATACCGCCATTCTCCCGGAAATAGTCCTCCGGCACAATCTCCAGCTTGTCGTTCAGCGGCTGCACCTCGTAGGGAATCCGGAACAGATCGCACCACACGGGATAGAATGCATAGGTGATGTCCGGAAACAAAATGGGCAGATCAGACTGGAAAAAGGTCTGAAAGATCATGGCAAGAACATCGTCCGAGCCAACGCCGGTGAACACCTGCGACTCCTGCACATGATAGAAGTCAGCAATGGCTGCGTTCAGCTCGTGGGAAGTGGGATCCGGATAGAGCCGCAGCTGGTCAGCATGGCTCATCTTCAGGATCTCCTGTACCTCCGGTGCCGGCGGATAGGGGTTTTCATTGGTGTTCAGCTTGATCATATCCGGAAAATTCGGCTGATCTCCCGGCACATACGGAACAACTTTTCGAATGGCTTCTAAGTAGCGTTTCATTTGACATCACATTCCTGACTTCTAAAATTTATAACCGCAGCCGCCGCAGAATTTTCCGCCCGGTACAATTTCTGCACCGCATTTCGGGCAGTGCGTCGGCGTTGGCTTTTGATTCGAATCTTCCGGCAGCTCGGTATAGTGGAACTCCGGCTTCTCAGCAGCCGGCTTCTCAGCTGGTTCACTGGGCTGCGCTTTTTTCCGGGTTTTCTCCCCCTTGGCACGAACCACAGCGTTGGTGGCAATGCCGATGGAGGCGAAGATCGCACCGTACAGCGTCCCCGCAAGCCCCGCCCAGACTGCCGACAGCAGCAGCACCGGCATGGACTTCTGAGCAAAGGAGAGCGGCGAAATCGCATCCATTGCCGTGGTCAGCAGCAGGAAAACACCGCATCCCAACAGGAGCAGCAGGCTTGGAATTGCCACGGCAAAGCCAAAGCCCTTGAACATCTTTCCCTTTCGCCACTTTTTCCCGATGGCAAAAATGAGCCACACCACAAATTCCGCATTCAACAGAACGCAGGCGGTAATCATACCGGCCCTGGTCATGAAAAAGCGCAGCATCACCTTGTTGAATCCGTGCCCCATGATCTGCTCCATGGTGCCGTTCCATGCGGAGAGGTCGCTCTGCATATTCTTCACCAGCGCAATGCGGTCTGCCTCGGAAAAGATGATACCGGTTTCATGTTCCATGTAGCTCGCCATCTTCTCCTGCATCAGATCGGCAAAGTCGTCTGCCTCCACCTTGGGCATCGTCTCGGTTTTGCGGGTCAGATAGTCACTGTATTCTGCGGCATACTGTGCCAGAAGGTCGTTCATCTCCGGCTGCGCCACGGCAAGCCCGGCGTATTCCGGCGTCAGATTGACGGAGTTGTACAAGTACTTTTCATAGACCCACTGTCCCAGCGGCTGGGAGGTGCCGTTTTCCTCCACGGTGATCTCGGAGAGCTGCACCTTGGAGACCGCCTGGGAGAGCTGCCCTTTGGACAGCATGTGGTGCCCGATGGCACTGCCCAGCAGGAGCAGCGTCAGCAGCACAGTCAGAATAAAAAACAGGATCGAGCCGAACACAGCTCCTGCCCTGGATGGTTTCTTTTTGGTCTGAATGGGTTTTCCGGATGATTGCGTCTTTGTTTCTGCCATAGAAATACCTCCGTTCTGTGTTGTTTTCCCTGGTCGGGATTGCTTCTGGATTGCCTTTATTATAGCATCTTGCTGAAACTCTGTCAAGGCGTGCACCGCCCCCATATTGCACAGCACACGGAAAAGAGGGCACCTCTTTCCAGGTGCCCTCTTCCTATATTTTGGAGAAAAATCAATTGTCGAAATAAATCGGGGCGGCGTTATCCCACCATATCGTCTGTTGCGTCGTCCTCATATACCTGATAGGTGTTGTAATCGAAGCACGACTTCACCTGTGCATCCTCGAAAAACGCCGGATCCAGCGGCAGTTCTACGACATAAGAGCTGTCGCCATCCCCGTCATAGTTGCCGACATAGACCCACATCTGCACGTAGGCATCGCCGATTTTTCTGGGACGGTCCTGCATATATTTCAGCATCAGTGCGCACGCCTCCTTGTCCTGAAATCGGACATCATTTCCATAGGCGTTGGCATGGGCACTCCCATCTGCGCTGTAGGCGTCGATGCCGTAGCTTCCCACAGTATCACTCTCAAAAAGCTCCCTGACCTTCGAGATGTCGTCCTCGCTTGCATCGTAGTAGAGATTGTAGAACATCTGGATGGTTTCCGGCATCAGCTCCTGATAGACGGGACAGCTGATGACGCACTGTTTTCCGTTTACCATGGTGGCGTACTCAAATTCCAGTCCGCTGTAGGTGCACATTTCGCTGGCATTGCAAAGCTGGTCGAAGCTGCACTTTTTCCGTTCTTTCTGATACTGCTCGAACAATTTCTGTGTCTGCGCCTTGTCGAGCGTCACGTTTGAAGTGTCAGAATCGTAGCTATAGAATGACAGACTGTCCTCCAGCACCTCCGGAAGCTCCGTCCACGCACGCACAAAGTCCGCATTGGTTTTCAGCGCCTCTGTCATGACATCACGCTTGGTTCTGGGAATCCAGATCATCCGGCGGAACGTGCCGTCCTCGGTTCGAATCGTCACATAAAAAGAGGTATACGTAGTATTCAAGTTCTCATAGTTATAGTATTTGTCGTAATATGCACCCATTCCCTCTTCCCAGGTCTGGATGTTCTCGTTCAGGTAGTAGGACACCAGCGCCAGCGCCGAGGGGTCCTGAATCTCAATGTTTTTGCTGATCTGATCTACATAGTAATCGTAGTCCATTTCGGCGCCTTGTCCGTCGTTGATCTCATTTCCCTCATAATTCTGAATGGAGATGCTCTCGATCTCCTGCACAGAGGGACGATTGTTCACGATCTTGTTGCTTACCATGTGCATCCCCAGCAGGATCCCCACATTCAGGACAGCAACCACGCCCAGCAGCGGCAGAGCGCTCAGCAGATTCCTCCACTTCTTCGTGGTGAGCAGCTCATAGAGGCAGTAGATGAGTACCGCACCCAGATAGAGCACCACAAACATAAATATCGTTTCCCCGTCCATTCCGTCCCGCAAAACGCCGAACAGCGCACCCGTAACGAAAATGCAGTAGGTCATGGTCACCACAATGCGGTAGATGTGCTGGATGATGCGGTTCGGTGCGGGCTGTCCGGCTGCCTCGCTTCGGCGGATGCAGAACATCCAGCCGCCCACGGCAAAATAGAGCACACTCAGCAGCGCCGTATACACATATGCCTGCCAGCTGGGCGAGAACACATCCGATCCGGCGTAGCCGGCCAATGCCGCAATGAACGAGAATAGAATGTTGCTGGTATCCGAGAAAAATCCGCCGCTGTTCATCGGCACATAGAACGGCAGGTCATTGGTCAGGAAACTCCGCAGAAACAGCAGGCAGGCACGAGGCAGAAATAACAGGATCAGCGCCAGCAGAATGTTGGTAAAGACCGTGCCGCTGATGCTCATGGCGAGAAGCGTGCCGCACATCAGCAGCAGGCTCAACATGAAAATCACGCCAAAATACGAGAAAAATGTGCTGTACAGTACTGTGATATACTTGTGCACGGCAGCACATGCGATGAGTGAGGAAACTGTTCCCACAACAAGCAGCAGCAGCACCCACGCCAGAATCGACGCCGCATAGCTCAGATACAGCGTGATGCGCTTATGGGGCAGAGCGTGGTATAGATCCGATGCCGCACGGCTATTCAAGAAGTGGAACAGCACCAGCGTCATCAGCGGAGCAGCCGGTGCCGCCAAAAAGAGCACCGGATTGACGGCATAGACTTTCAGCACCTGTCGGATAAAATAGGGGTCGCCGGCAGCATTGATCGCATATCCCGCCGGTGTCAGCACAGCACCCAGCACGACCAGCACCAGCGCAAAGATTCCGATCATCTGGCACTGGCGAAATCCCTCCCACATCAGGGAAAAGGAAAAGAGCGAATGTTTCTGTTTCATCTTCCAAGTCCTCCTCTCGCATGACAGTAGGCGGCAATACAAATTGCGCCCAGAATCAGAACGACCAGGAGCATGGCAATATTCCCCGCCATCTGCCGGCGTTCCTCCCGCTTTCGTTCCGGATTCAGATAAACATTCCGTTTTTCAAGCTCCTGCATGGTTCTTCTCCTCCTGCAATTCGTCGATATGGAAGGTATATCCCAATGTCTCCATCTCGTACGTAAAGACTTCCTCCAGTGTCAGCGGCAGCACATCCAGCAGAATCGGCTGCATCTCCTGCAACTTCTGAACGATCTTCTCCCGATCGCCGCTGACGATCATATTGCACACGCTGCCGCTCTTCTCAAAGTGGGAGATCCGGATGCCCTCGAACTTCGAGCGGTCGTATTCCTCGTGGAATGCGATCTGAATCTTAAACTGCGAGGTCTTCAGGTGCTCGATGTCGCTCTCCAGCACCAGTCCGCCCTTGTGCAGCAGAGCCAGCTGGTCGCACACGTCCTCCAGCTCCCGCAGCGAGTGGGAGGTGATGATCGCCGAAGCGCCACGGTCCAGCACTTCCTCGCAAATCAGACTCTTGACATAGTTCCGCATCACCGGATCCAGTCCGTCAAACGTCTCGTCAAAGAACAGGTAGTCCGGATGTGTGGCGAGGGCGAGAATCGTGGCTGCCTGCCGGCGCATACCCTTGGAGAACTGCCCCAGGGACTTGTTCTTCGGCAGCTGCAATTTGTCGCAGAGCTTCCAGAAATGATCTGCATCAAAGTCTGGATAGAGCGCACGGTACATGCGGGCCATCCGCTTCAGGCTGGCACCGCTCAAGAAGTACAGCTCATCCGGCACGTAGGCAATGCGCCGTTTTACCGCAGGATTGTCCCAGACCGGCTGACCGTCGATCAGTACCTCGCCCCCGTCCGGCTGGTAAACACCGGTCAGCGTCCGCAAAAACGTGGACTTTCCGGCACCGTTGGAGCCAACCATGCCGTAGATGCACCCTGTACCAATGGTACAGGTGACATTTTGCAGCGCCGTAAAATCCTGAAACCGTTTCGTCAAATTTTGAATCTTAATCATGTGCCACACCTCCCTCGCCGCCGGACGCAATCTCCTGCGCCACATCGAAAAACGCCTGTTCCACGCAGGCACTGATCTCCTCCTTGGTCACACCGGCAATCGCCAGTTCCGTCAGGAGCTCGGTCAAATCCTTCATTCTGGCACGTCCTTTCTGGAGCAAATGTTCTTTTGCCTCCGCACAAACAAAGTACCCTTTTCCCGGCACCGACTGGATCAGCCCCCGGCTGTCCAGATCGGTATACGCTTTCAGGATCGTACGGGGATTGATGGAATGCATCATGGAAACGCCGCGCACCGAGGGAATCTGGCTTCCTGCCGGCAGAACATCCGTCAGGATAAACCGTTCCACCTGTGCGATGATCTGTTCGTATACCGGTTCCCGTGACATCGGATCGATTTGAAACATCTGCATACCTCCATTTCTCTTTCATTTCGCCTCTGCAACAGCCTGTTATAACTGTTGCATGTATCATGCAACACATACAGTATAGCATACTTCCGGCAGCCTTGTCAAGGGGGGCTGCAAAATTTTTTTCAAATTTGACGAAGTCCGGCGGATGTGCTATAATAATTCATATGAAATGTCACAGTTCGAAAGGAGAACACCATGCGCATTCGCTACCTCTTCCTGCTTCCGGAGCTCGTCCTGCTCTTTTTCTTTGTCGCACCCATCTTCAAACGCATCATCAACGCCGGAAATTTCTGCGGCGCATTTGCCTGCGTGGTGCTCCTCGCTGCCACGTGGTTCTGTCATCCTCTGTGGCAGGCGATTCGCCGGCTCTGGACGCACCTCGCCGGAAAAATCGGCATCTGTGCGGTTTCACTGGTGCTCCTTGCCGGCGTGCTCTTCTGCGGTGCCATGTCAGTGCAGATGGTTCGTGCCATCTCCAGCGTCCCGCAGACTGCACAGACTGCTGTGGTACTGGGATGCCATGTGTACGGCACAGAGCCAAGCCCTATGCTGAAGCGCCGGCTGGAAGCAGCACGGGACTACCTCAACCAGTATCCGGAGACGGTCTGCATCGTCACCGGCGGAAAGGGCTTCGGCGAAGACATCACCGAGGCAGAGGCAATGAAAACGTGGCTGGTGGAACACGGCATCGCCGCCTCCCGCATTCTCACGGAGGACAAGTCCACGGATACGCAGGAGAATCTCCAGAATACCGCAGCGATTCTCGCTGAGAACAACATGGATACACACATCACCGTCATCTCCGACGGCTTCCACCTCTACCGTGCCACCATTCTGGCAAAGCGTGCCGGACTCACTGCCGACACATGGAGCGCCTACACCAAACCGCTATACGTCCCCACCTACTGGGTGCGGGAGTGGATGGCACTGTTCCAGCTGCTGGTGCTGGGGCACGGTTAATTTGCCCATGGAAAGGAACTGACAGGATATGCTGGAACAACTGACGCCACGTGTCTTTTATCTGCCCTTCTCAAAAACAGAGGGCAGTCCCTCGCTGGGCTACATCCGTGGCGACCGGTTTTCTCTCATGGTGGATGCCGGCACCTGTCCCGCCCACGTGGGAGAATACCAGAACGCTGTGACAGCAGCAGGATTCCGTCCGCCGGACTTCGTGGCGCTGACGCACTCCCACTGGGACCACTGCTTCGGACTGGGTGCACTCGCCATTCCCTCCATCGCCTGCATTCAAACCCGGCAGTCTCTGGAACTGGTGTCCACCCTTTCGTGGACGCCGGATGGCATTCAGGAGAGCATCCGCCGCAGGATCCTCCCCCGCTCCTGTGCGCCGGTGATTCAGGAGCACTTCCCCGATCCGGCATCCATCCGCATCGTTCTGCCCACAGTGGTATTTTCCGGTGCCATGACCCTCGATCTCGGCAACTGCACCTGCCGCATCCAGCACGTCACCAGTCCTCACGCACGGGACACCACCATTGTATTTGTGCCGAAGGAACACATGGTGTTTCTGGGCGATGCGGTCTATCAGGAGCTGCGGAACGAGGTATGGACGGAGCATCCGGACAAGCTGCGGGCGCTGGTGCAGGAGCTGGAACCGCTGGACTTTTCCGTGTGTCTGCCGGGACACCAGCCGCCCATGAACAAACAGGATCTGCTGGACTGGTTTGCAAGACGCATCCAAAAAGCAGAGCGGAAATAGAAACAGCGGACGCTGCCGACTTCGTTCGAAAAGTGGCAGCGTCCGCTGTTTTTCTTGGTATATTTCACGCAATTATGCAGTCTGCGCAAACTGGGAGCGATACAGATCCGCATAGAAGCCGTTCTTTTCCAGCAGTTCCTCGTGGGAACCCTGCTCGATGATATCGCCGTCTTTCATCACCAGAATCAGATCCGCATTCCGGATAGTGGACAGCCGGTGGGCGATGACAAAGCTGGTTCTGCCCTCCATGAGGTGATCCATTGCCTTCTGAATCTGCTGCTCTGTCCGGGTATCCACGGAGGAGGTCGCCTCGTCCAGAATCATGACCTTATTGTCCGCCAGAATGGCACGTGCAATGGTGAGCAGCTGCTTCTGTCCCTGGGAAACATTGCTGGCGTCCTCGTTCAGCTCCATCTGATAACCACCGGGGAGCTGGCGAATGAAGCTGTCCGCATGGGCAGCCTTTGCCGCTGCAATGACCTCTTCGTCTGTGGCGTCCAGTCTGCCGTAACGGATGTTCTCCATAATCGTCCCCTGAAACAGCCACGTGTCCTGAAGCACCATGCCAAAGGATTCCCGCAGCTGACGGCGGTCAAAGTCCCTGATGTCGTGGCCGTCCAGCAGAATTGTACCGCTGTTCACATCGTAAAACCGCATGAGCAGTTTTACCATGGTAGTCTTGCCGGCACCGGTTGGACCAACAATGGCGATCTTCTGTCCCGGCTGTACCTGTGCGCTGAAATCGTGGATGATGCACTGCTCCGGCTTGTAGCCAAAGGAGACGTGTTCGAAATCCACACTGCCTCTTACCTGTTCCAGCTGCACCGGATGCTCTGCCGTCTGCACTTCCTCTTTCTCTTCAAGGAACTCAAAGACACGCTCCGAGGCAGCTGCCATGGACTGCACCTGATTGATGACCTGTGCGATCTGCTGCATGGGCTGGGTGAAGTTTCTGACGTACTGAATGAACGCCTGAATCTCACCGATGGTGATCGTGCCACGAATTGCCAGCAGGCTGCCGGACAGCGCCACAGCCACATAGCCCAGATTGCCCACGAACATCATGATCGGCTGCATCAGGCCGGAGAGAAACTGCGACTTCCATGCGGAGTGATACAGGGTGTCATTGGTCTTCTGGAACTGGGCAATGGTATCCTGCTCCTTGTTGTACGCCTTGATGACGGTGTGTCCGGCGTAGGTTTCCTCCACCTGTCCGTTGATGTGTCCCAGATATTCCTGCTGCTGTTTGAAGTACTTCTGTGACTTCTTTACCACAAAGGAGAGGAGCACCGCAGAGACTGGCAGAATGACCAGCGCAATCAGCGTCATCAGCGGTGAGATCTTCAGCATCATCACCAGCACGCCCACGATGGTTGCCACAGAGGTGATGATCTGGGTGATGCTCTGGTTCAGGCTCTGTCCCAGGGTGTCCACATCGTTGGTGATGCGGGAGAGCACCTCGCCATAGGTACGGCTTTCGAAATAGGACATGGGCATCCGGTTGATTTTCTCCGAGATGTCCTTCCGCATCCGGTAGCACACCTTTTGAGTGACGCCAGTCATCAGCCAGCCCTGAATGAAGCTGAACAGGGCGCTGAACAGATACAGGCCCAGTACGAACAGCAGAATCTTTCCGATATAGACAAAGTCAATGCCGCCTGTTCCCTGAATCTTCTCCATCAGACCGCTTGCCAGCGAGGTGGTCGCCTTGCCCATGATATCCGGCCCGATGACGCTGAACACAGTGGATGCCACCGCACACAGCATTACGACCACAATTGCCCCGTGAAACCGCTTCATATAGGAAAACAGCCTTCCGATGGAGCCTTTAAAATCCTTCGCCTTTTCCACTGGCATCTGACCGCCTCTCGGGCCGCCCATGCCATGCCGTCTTTCATTCGCCATCTGTCACCGCTCCTTTCTCTTCCCCGGACACACCCAGCTCTTCTGCGGAGAGCTGCGAGTTTGCGATCTGGCGATATACCTCGCAGGAGGCCATCAGCTCCTCGTGCGTGCCCTTTCCGACGATTTTTCCCTCTTCCAGCACCAGGATCTGGTCAGCGTGAAGAATGGTACTAATGCGCTGCGCAACGATCAGCAGCGTACTCTCCCGCACATTGTCGTGGAGCGCCTGCCGCAGTGCTGCATCGGTTTTCAGATCCAGTGCCGAGAAGCTATCGTCAAAGACAAAGAGCTTCGGGTGTTTGGCAACGGCTCTGGCAATGGTCAGACGCTGCTTCTGTCCGCCGGAAACATTGGTGCCGCCCTGTGCAATGGTGCTGTCGTAACCGTCCGGTTTCTCGTCAATAAACTCTGTCGCCTGTGCAATTTCCGCCGCCTTCTGCATTTCTGCATCCGAGGCATCGGGGTTGCCGAACCGCAGGTTGCTGGCAATGGTACCGGAGAACAGCACACCCTTTTGCGGGACAAAGCCTACCTGCTGCCGCAGGTATTCCAGGGATATCTCCCGAATATCCACACCGTCCAGTGTGATCTTTCCACCGGTCACATCGTATAGACGGGGAATCAGATTGACCAGCGTGGATTTTCCGCAGCCTGTGCTGCCGATGATTGCCGTGGTCTGTCCCGGCTTTGCCGTGAAGGAGATATCCGTCAGGGCATTTTCCTCCGCTGACGGGTACCGGAAATTCACGTGGTCGAATTGCAGCACGCCGGTGCAGACCGCAGGATTCTGCGGTGCGCTGACCTCTTCAATGGAGGGCTTGGTCTGCAATACCTCGTCAATTCTGCCGGCAGCCACAGAGGCACGGGGCAGCATGACGGACATCATCGAGATCATCAGGAACGACATGACGATCATCATCGCATAGGTGATAAACGCCGTCATCGAGCCGACCTGCATCAGACCATCATCCACACGGTGGGAAGCCACCCAGACAATGAGAATGGTCAGGCCGTTCATCAGGAGCATCATCAGCGGCATCATAAAGGTCATGACACGGTTGACAAAGAGATTGGTTTTCGTCAGGTCACAGTTGGCAACGTCAAACCGCTCCTCCTCGGTACGCTCTCTGCCGAACGCACGGATGACCGGCAATCCGGTCAGAATCTCACGGGAGACCAGATTAACCCGATCCACCAGCTGCTGCATTTTCTTGAATTTCGGCATTGCCACCGACATCAAAAGTCCCACAATGCCCAGGATCAGAATCACCGCGAGCGCAATGACCCAGCCCATGCCTGCCTTGGTTCTGGTGACTTTCAGCACACCGCCAATTCCCAGAATCGGCGCATAGAGCAGCATCCGCAGGAAAATCGCTGTAACCATCTGCACCTGCTGGATGTCGTTGGTGCTTCTGGTGATGAGCGAGGCGGTGGAGAACTGATCCATCTCTGTGCCGGAGAACTGCACCACCCGGCGGAACACCTTGCCACGCAAGTCACGGCCCACGCCAGCGCCCACACGGGAGGCAAGATAGCTGACCGCAATGGTAGCTGCCATCATTGCCAGCGCCATGGCAAGCATTTTTCCGCCGGTCTGCCAGAGGTACGAGGTCTGGAGATGATCTACGTCCAGTCCGGCATTCTCATCGCACTGCACCGCATAGGCAATGCCCATGGACTGCACCAGCGAATCCCCCATGGTGTCCAGCATCTTCTCCAGCTGTTCCCGACTCTGGGTCAGCACCGTTTCATCGAGCTGTCCGCTCTTCTGCATGGCAGCAAACAGTGGGCGCACATCCACGCAGGTGACAGCGGTCTTATTGCCGTCGTCATCCTCCTCCGTGCGCTGGAACGGTTTCAGTTCCACGCCCATGGATGCACCGATGTCCTCGATGCTCATCTGTTCCATCTGCTTGGCAGCCTCGCTGTCCTGCTGCTGGGACTCCAGCATCTGACGAAAGCTGTCCTCACTCATCATGGACATCTGGTAATTCATCAGCACCGGCACCAGCAGATCGCTGTCCAGCTCCTCCCGCTTTTTCTCGGTGACCGAGTCCTTCTGCCGGTATTGATCGCCGGACTTCTCATAGACCTCCTGCCACTTCTGCTGTTCTGTTTCCGTCATAAAAATCTGCACGGTGTCATATTCCTCCGCAGTGACCTGCTCCGGCAGGATATGTTCCACACCCTTGTTCTGAATGCCCACATCAATGATGTTCGATGTGTACTGAGGCAGCGACAGGTCGCAAAACGCCTGCACCACCAGCAGCAGCACAATGAGAAGCACCGATTTCCAGTAGGGCTTCAGGTTCTTAAACAGCTTTCCCATGCTTTTGCTTTGCTCCTTTCTTCATCTCTGCCAGCTCTTCCTCTGCCGCCGTATGGAGCCGCCGGAGCAGCTTCATCAGCTGTTTTGCCTCTTCTTGAGTAAACCGCCTCTGAATCCCCGCATGGAATTCCTCCAGCAGCTTCCCTGCCTCCGCTACCGCCGATTCGCCAGATTCTGTCAGTATGACATACGTATTCCGCCGATCCGACCGGCAAACCTCACGCCGCACATAGCCGTCGTTTTCCAAGCCGCGCAGGGTGCGGGAAACCGCCGGCTGCGGCACGTGCATCTCCTGCGTCATCATGGACACCGTGCAGCCCTCCGGATGTTTCTTTTGCAGGCAGGAGATGGCGCACATCGCCATGTAGTCCTGCCGTGCCAGGGGCAGCAGGGAGAACAGATTCAGGCTTCGAAACTGATTGACCAGCTCGAAAAAGGTATCCGTTTCACAGTTCAATCAAAACACCTCGCATTCCGCTAAATTAGATAACATAGTTATAAAATAACTTTGTTCTATTATAACGTATGTTATTCATCCTGTCAACCAGTCCGAAAAAATTTTCAGAAAACCATCACAAAAAAGTGCACTCCACCCAATCATGGGCAAAGTGCACCAATTATTTTGTGGGATATGTAGATCATCCAAACCGTTTCATGATCTTCTCACGAACCCGCCGTGAGATCTCGGCGGTGTGATCTGCCTCCCCCTCCGGAAGAGAGAGTCCGTGCAGCACGGAAACAGAGACCAGCAGATCGATCAGTGTCATCAGCACCAGTCCGATGACGATCTTGCGGGAAATGCTGTACGGCACAGTGTGATAAAGCTGTAGGAAAAACGGATTGACACGATACAGCGCATAGCATCCCAGCAGACCAAAGGGCAGCATCGTCTCCATGCAGACCCGGCCGTGAATGTTGAATTTCATATCGTTGTAATCCCACCAGCGTGTGTGAAAGAAGTGCTCCATCACCACACTGGCAGCGTACTCCAGCGCCGTGCAGAACACAATGATCATCACAAAAACAGCGGCGAAGCCAAATCTTGCGTGCTGAAACAGCACGGTGATCGTCACCATTCCCACGCCGTAAATCGGACAGCAGGGACCCAGCAGAAACCCGCGGTTTACCAGACGATGCTCCCGAATCCCGCAATACACCATTTCCATGCACCATCCCAGCAGGGAATAGACATAGAACAGCACAAGATATTCTGTGAGATTGGATGCCATGTTATATCTTCCTCCTGATACAGCGGATCTGGAATTGATACCAGAATCCAGCCAATGTTTCTAACGTCGAACAGTACTTGTCCACCATGCAGACGATGACTGCCTCCCGGGAATGAGGCATATGGCGGAATGTCAGCGGCCACATATGGCAGCGAATGATGTGCTGCACTTTCCGGTTGATCTGAAAATGCCGCTTGGCGTTGCGGCAGGCCGTATACGGATGAGAAAAGCCATGCAGCGAACCCTTCTTCTCCTGATGATGATGCCAGTCATACAAATAAAAGTCGTGCAGCAGCGCACCCACTGCCAGATCACGATAATTCACACGCAGGTGCAGCCGTGAGGCAAAAGCACAGCTGGCGTACATCACAGACAAGCAGTGCTGCAATGTCGTCGTGGTTCCATGCTGAATGTGGTCGTTCATGGAACAGACCAGATCATCTTCCAAATACGGGAGCAGATATGCCTGAAGTTCTTTTAACTCTGTCTTTTCTTCCACAGATTGTTCAATCCCTTTCATCGTTCGGCTCCGGCGGAGCCTGTTTCGTTGCTTTCACGCAATCCTGCCTGCAATATCCTCGTACCTCTCGCCCAATTCATCTACATTATATCCCATTCCCGTTTGATTGTCAACAAATTCAACGTTATTTTTCTCTCCTCCCCGCCAAAAATACAGTGATTTCGTCTGATTTTTTTCGACAATCTGCCGAATTTCGAAATGTTTTCCGAAAAGTCCCCTCGTTCCTTCATGGATTTTCTCAAAAAATCTTGAAATTTTCTAGCAAGTCTGTTATAATTAAGTTGCAGCACACTCAACACAGTGCAGAGGACAGTCATCAGCATCCATGAAACCGCATTTCCCAAGGAGGGAATCTTTTGAAAATACGCATTTTTCTCGCATCCGCCGCAATGCTTTGCAGCGCAGTCATGTTAAGCCATATCCACGCCGCCGCCGAGAACATCCGGCGCACCCCCGTTTTCTCCGGCATCGAACAATTCGAGTTGCCAATGGGCACGCCGGAGAGCTGGGAGAATCCGGAAGAGGGCGTCTTTTACTACTATGACATCGACGGCATTGCCGTCACCGGAGAAGTCATGATCGGTGACACGCCCTATCTCTTTGCGCCGGACGGACAGCAGTGCACCGGCTGGCAGACCGTTTTCGGCAAGCGGTATTTCTACGACGTTCTCACGGGACAGCCCCAGTTCGGCTGGATCTCCTATCTGGATCGCTATTATTATGTGGACGCAGCAAATGGCAAGCAGTCCGATACACAGGCAGCACTGCCCAGCCTGCAGGGGAACAGCGATACCCCTTATTATGCGCTGGACGAATACGGCATTTTGCAAACCGGATTTTTCACGGAGTCCGACGGTTCCCGCTATTACGCCGACCCTGCCACCGGTGAAATGGCATTCGGCACGGTGGACATTGACGGTGTGCCCTATCGCTTCGACAAGGACGGCAAACAGCTCACCGGCTGGCAAAACTGCAACGCCAATCTCTATTACTTCGATCCGGAGACCGGAGAGAGCCAGCTTGGCTGGATGGAATGGAACGGCAGCCGGTACTACATCACGCCGGAGGGCGGAAAACAGATCGGCGAGATCGTTGTGGACGGAATCCCCTATGTGCTGGACAATTTCGGCAGACAAAAGACCGGATTCCGCACCCTCTCCGACGGCACCGTCCACTGCTATGACACAGACGGCACAGCACTGTGCGGACTGCACACCGTACAGGGAAGCACCTACCTCTTCTCGGAGGATGGCGCAATGGAAACCGGCTGGCAGACCGTCGGCACAGATACCTACTATTTCCAGACGAGTAGCGGCGCTGCAACTGTGGGCGCTGCACAAATTGACGGCAGCAGCTACCACTTCAGCGCATCCGGTGCGCTGGAATACGGGCTGATTCAGGACGGCGGCAGCACCTATTACGCTGGCGAGAACGGCGTGCTCCAGACCGGATGGATCACACTGGACAGCCAGCGGTATTACTTCCATCCGGAGAGCTATCTCGCTGTCACCGGCATCGCCTTCATTGACAACACACCGTACTGCTTCTCTGCATCCGGCGAAATGCAGTACGGTCTTGCCGACGCTGGCACAGGTTTGTGCTATGCCGGAACAGACGGCGCACTGCAAACCGGCTGGATTCGGGTGGGACAGGAACAGTACTACTTCCAGCCCAAGACCTACCTCGCAGCGCAGGGCTTCACCGCCATTGACGGCAAGAAGTACTACTTCCAGAGCAGCGGATGCATGGCACGGGGCTGGATTCAGAACGGCACAGAGTACGCCTATGCCGACGAATTCGGCGTGATTCAGGACGACCTCTACAAGCAGTCCACTGCGCCCTACAATCCCATGGCAGTTCTCAAGGCGGACAGCGTCACCAATCTCAATGGCGTCACCACCTATCAGTATTTTATCCGCAACCACAACGTTTATAACATCGATCTGCCCAACTACCGCATGACCGATGTCATCGGTGTCACAGTGCACAACACCCCTCGTGTCACCGCCAATACAGGAACGACACAGGCAGAGCAGTATACCAGAGCCACAATCAATGGCAACATGAATGATGTGCGTGTCCACTACTATGTGGACGAGAACTGCGCATGGCAAAATTCCAGCCATGCCTTCACCGGCTGGCACGCTGCGGACGGCGCCGGCGCCGGCAACCGCAAGACCATCTCCATCGAGTGCATCATGGCAAGTTCCACCGATGCCACCAGCCTCAAAGCAGAGGACAACTGCGCACGTCTTGCTGCTTACCTGCTTTTCCTCTATCACAAGGATGTCAGCAGTTTGTACACCCACACTCATTGGTTAAATGTTCGGGATGGCAAAACCGGCAGCACAGATTACCTCAACACCGCATCGCACCCCTATAAGATGTGTCCCTACTACATTCTCCCCCACTGGAACAGCTTCAAGGCAAAAGTCCAACAGTACATCGACATCCTGAACGCCAAGGGATAACCAAATAAAGTTACAGCAAAAACCGGCTGCCCCAAAATCCCACGGGACAGCCGGCTTTTCTATGAGAGCTTGTGTTCGTAGGAAATATATGCGGATTTTCGAGCAAATTTTTTTGCAGACAAGGCAAAAATTTGCAGGCATACTTTCGTATGGCAAGAATTTTTCACGCAGTATGCAACAAAATTTGCCGAAAAGACGTAGATAGACGCCTATGAACACGAGCTCTAAAATTTATCGGCGGGAAACGGCGCCGATTCCACAGCACAGGAGAAAAACTGCCAGATCTGACGCAACCACCGTTGCCCCCACTGGCGTGGATGCCAGAATGGAGATGAGAATACCGCCTACGGCGCAGACCACGGAGATCACCGCTGCACTGAGAATCACCCCACGGAAGCTGCGGAAAATGCGCATGGCAGAGAGCGCCGGAAAGACGATCAGCGCAGAGGTCAGCAGAGAGCCGACCAGATTCATAGCGAGCACAATAATCACCGCCGTGATCACGGCAATCAGGAAGTTATACGCACCGGCACGGATGCCCGTTGCACTGGCGAAGGTTTCGTCGAACGTCACGGCGAAAATCTTGTGGTAGCACAGGAAAAATACCGCCATGACGATGACGGACATGCCCACGCAAATCCAGACATCCAGCTTGGAAAGCGTCAGGATGGAGGACGAGCCGAACAGCGTGCTGCAAACGTCCCCCGACACATTGGCGGACTGGGAGAACAGGTTTTGAATCAGATAGCCCAGTGCCAACGCACTCACAGACAGCATGGCAATCGCTGCATCGCCCTTGATCTTGGCATTCTGGTTGGCGCACAGCAGCAGCACAGCACACAGCACCGTCACCGGCATTACCAGAATCATGTTATTTTGCAAATGCAAAACCGTGGCAATTGCCAGCGCACCAAACGCCACGTGGGAAAGCCCGTCCCCGATGACGGAAAAGCGTTTCAGCACCAGCGTCACGCCCAGCAGCGAGGAGCAGAGCGCAATCAGCACGCCGGCGATCAATGCATACCGGACAAAAGAAAACGACAGATAGCCGGACAGCTGTTCAAAGATTCCCATGGATATTCTCTCCTTTCTCCCCCAGAAAAGCCTGCGCAATGCCGCTCTTCCGGTACGCCTCTCTGGTTCCGAAAAACAGCGGTGTCTTATGGATGTGCAGGATGTGGGAGGCATACTGCAACGCTGCCTCCAGATCGTGGGATACCATCAGAATGGTGATGCCATCCTCCCGATTCAGCCGTGCGATCAGCTCGTACATCTCCGCCTGCGCTTTGGGGTCTAAGCCAGTCACCGGTTCATCCAGCAGCAGCATCTTCTGGGTGGCACAGAGGGCACGTGCCAGAAGGACACGCTGCTGCTGTCCGCCGGACAGCTCCCGATAGCACCGCTTGGCAAGATGGGTGATGTCCAGGCGCTCCATGTTTTTCTGCGCCAGCTGTTTTTCCGCCCGATTGTAAAACGGCCGAAATCCGCAGCGGTTCAGGCAGCCCGAACGGACGATCTCCTGCACTGATGCCGGAAAGTCCCGCTGCACAGCGGTCTGCTGGGGCAGGTAGCCGATTTCATCCGCCTGAAGTCCATCGCCTGTTTCAATGGTTCCTGCCATGGGAGATTTCAGACGCAGCAGCGCTTTCATAAGCGTGCTCTTTCCGGAGCCGTTCTCCCCCACAATATAGAGGTAATCTCCGGCATTCACGGAGAACGACAGGTGTTCGATCACCGGATTTCCCTCATAGCCCAATGTCAGATCCCGACAAGTCAACTGTGCCATCGTGATACACTCCTTTCAGCGCACTTCGGTCAGTGCCGTGCGCAAAACATCCAGATTTTTCTGCATCTCCGAGAGATACGTTACGCCGTCGTCAATGTCCGTCTGCGTCACAGATTGCAGCGAATCCAGCGTCAGAATCTCGCCGTCCCGATTGCCGGCATTCTCCCAGACGGTCTTTGCCAATGCCTTGCTGCCGTTTTCCACGGTCAGCACACACGGCAGCCGGAGCGCCTCCACCTTTTCCGAGAGGAATGCAATGGTGGCAAAGCTCGCCTCTGTCTCCGCAGAGCATCCGGCAAAAGCTGCGTAATATTGCAGCCCGTAGTCCTGCGCCAGATACCGGAACGGGAAGCGGTCTGCCATCAGAAAGGTGTCCCGCACTGCCTCCTGTTCCACCATGTCGGTATACTGCGCATCCAGCGCCTGTAACTGCTTCTGATAGGCTGCGGTGTTCGTCCGATAGGTGTCGGCATTCGCCGGATCCGCCTCACACAGCGCATCGGAGATTGCCTGGCAGATCAGCTGCGCCCGCCGCAGAGAGAGCCAGACGTGTTCGTCCAGTTCCTGCGCTTCCTCCTCGTCATGGTGCTCGTCTTCGTCGTGGTGGTGATGCTTTTCCTCCTGCATACCCTCCACGGTAACCTCTTCCTCGGCATCCGCCGCCTCCAGCATGGGCACAGCAATGGCATCGGGATTCTCCGCCATATCCAGCACTTCCGTCACCCAGGAGTCCGACGTTCCGCCCACGTAGCAAAAGACATCCGCCTGCGCAATCTTGGCGATATCTTTCACCGAGGGCTGGTAGCTGTGCAAGTCGGTCCCGCCCTTTACCAGCAGCGTTACCTCCACGCACTCAGCATCGCCAACGATCTGGCGCACCCAGTCGTATTCCGGAAAAATCGTGCAGACCACTTGCATCCGTCCCGTCTTCTGCGGCTGCATCCGGCATCCGGTCAACCCCATCACCAGACAGCACAGGACGGCTAAAACACTTCTCCATCGATGTTTCACGGTACACTCCTCCTCATAGAAAAAGCAAGGACATCTGTCCTCGCTCGCCGTATTTTAAAATGAAAATGATTTTCATATTCATATTATAGCAGGTTTTCCTGCGGCTGTCAAGAGGAAATTTTCAAAAAATCTTAGAACCAGTCTTCACAAGCGGATACACGTGTCTTTTCGGCAAATTTTGCTGCATCCTGCGTGAAAAATACTTGCCGGGCGACAGCCCGCCTGCGTATTTTTGCCTTGTCTGCAACAAAATTGTGCTCGAAAATCCACATATATTTCTTGTGAAGACAGGTTCTTATTTTTCATCCGGCAGCAAAAAGGACTGCTCCCATGCAGGAACAGTCCTCTGATGATACGTCTTGCGGTTCTCAGAAAATATTCTGATCGAATACCAGGACGTGATAGGTTGCATTGTTGCTGTCCTGAATCTCCAGGGTGCGGGACGCGGTTGTCAGCAGTGCATTTGCGCTCTGCGTCATGGAGTCGAACTCGCCCTGTGTCAGCAGCAGGAAGTAGTTGTCCTGTCCCTCCTGCGCCTTGTACCAGCTGCGCTCCGTCTGATAGTAGTACGGTGTCACCTCGCCGGTATCGCTTACCGATACGCTGCGCACCAGCACATCCGAGTTGGAGATGACGGTCATAGCGTTGGCGTACCAGAATGTCGCATAGCCGTAGTTCAGCCCCTCGTCCTCCAGAAAATCCACCAGTTCATACTTGGCGTTTTTCTTGTAGCTGTCACGGGGCATCTGGAACACGGTCACGGTGTTCAGCGCACAAACCAGCGCCATGGGAATCAACAGAATGCCGGACAGGCGCATCATGGGTGTGCGGTCGTGGATTGCCCACTGGAGGAATGCCAGCGAGATCACCATAGAGGTACCGACCACCGGACTCAGCCGCCAGTTGGCAGCGGAGAGCAGACCGCAGATATAGCCCACCATGACCAGCGCCGTCGAAGCCCAGTGCGACCAGATCAGAATCCGCATCTTGTGCCCGTGTGCGCCCTGATACTTGGGGTAGCAGACGGTTGCAGCAATGGGGAGCACGATCAGGAGAATGCCCGCCATCATTCGCAGCAGGTTCTTGATGCTGTCCGACTCCATCATGTTTTTACCGGCGATGTCCTCCACGCCAAGCAGAGTCAGCCATGCCAGCGGGAACTTCTGCGCATTGGCAAGCCATTCGGACTGTGCCACATAGTTGGAGTAAGCACCCTCATAGCCGGCAACGATATCGCCAGCCCAGAACGCATTCAGCTTCATGCCAAGGAAAAGCATCACTGCCAGCGCTACCAGCAGTCCGCACGTCCAGCGATTCCGCTTGGCGAGCAGCTTGGTCTTGGAGTCCATCAAGCGCTCCAGGAAGATACCAGCCATAAACGGCAGCGCAAAAATGGAGATTGCCGAAATGCCGTCGGTGCAGGTGAGCATAAAGAAGAGCAGCAGCACAGCAAGAGTCACCCACTGGTGAATTCGCACTTTCTTGATGTCATCGCCGGCCGTTTCCAGTTCTTTCCGTTTCGCCGTCAGATTGCTCAGACGGAACAGCAGGAACATTCCGATAAACAGGAACAGAATGCTCAAGCTATAGTAGATCGTGTGATCCCAGAAGATCTCCCGCAGCTTTTTACTGGAGTTGAGCAGCAGCAGGAGAATGGTTGCGCCGTAGCAAGTCCAGCGGTAATTCCAGCCCAGTTCATGCACCATGAGGCAGAAAAATCCGGTAAACAGACCGAGGAACATCAGCATGCCCAGCGTCTGCGTGGTCATGGACAGTCCAAACAGCGGCATAAAGAGCTGCATCAGCAGACTCGTGCCGAACGGCAGCAGACAGGCATAGTCAAAGTCCTCGTTCAGCATGTGTCCGCTGTCGTGGGATGCCTTTGCCCAGTAGATGGTATCCGTGCAGTCCGAGTGAAACTCGCCCTTGCTGCCGAACACAATATAGTGCACGACCACCGTCACTGCCACCAGGAGCAGCAGGATCGGCAGCACTGCACTGATAATATGACCGATTTTTTTCCACGGAATGGATTTCAGTCCTGTTACAGCAGGCTTTTCCGCCGGCTGCCGGGCTGTCTCCGCAGCAGGAGATTTCTGCTCTGCCAGATGGTCAGATTCCGGCACAGTGTCCTCCGCCGGTTCCTGTTCCGGCTGGGACTGCTCCTGTTCCAATTCCTGATTCTGATCTTCCATCATGACTCTTTCTTTTCCTCGTGGTATTCCTTTTCGGTGTTTACATTCCAAACGTTCTTCTTATCGGTCTTGCCGGCACAGATGTTGTCCACAGCCTCGAACGCCGTTGCCATGGAGTGATCCATATTGTTGTAGCGGTGCTGACCGTTTCTGCCGATGCAGAACAGGTTCTCGAACCGGTTCAGATAGGCGATCAGATCATCGATCTGCGCATAGGTGTCGAAATATGCCGGATATGCCTTCTTGATGCGCTCCCGATGGGAATCCTTGACATCCGACGGCGAGGAGATGACGCCCATGGAAACCAGTTCCTTGACGGCAAAGTTGATGCACTCCTGATCGGACATATTCCAGAACTTGTCGCCCTCGGCACAGAAATACTCCAGACCGATCCAGACGGTGTGCTCCGGATCCTGTACCATGTACGGCGACCAGTTGTTGAAGATCTGGATACGTCCCAGCTTAACACCCACATCCTGCACATAGATCCAGCAGTCCGGAACAATGTTGCCCAGTGTGGGGATATCAGTTTCGTTTTTCAGGTTCAGCTTGTCCAGCAGCAGACCAACGGTGACGAAATCACGGTACGGCAGACCAGCGGCAATCTTTGCCATCTCTGCCGGCACATCGTTCATTCCGGCAACCAGATCCTTTACCGGCATGGAGGACAGGAAAATATCGCCCTCGATGGTCTCCGGCTTGCCGTCCTTCTCGTAGGTCAGGCTCAGCACCTTGCCCTTGGCATCGGTGTGAATCTGTGTCACCTTGCTGTGCATCTGGATGGTACCGCCCATCTTTCTGACTTCCTCGGCAGCAGTTTCCCACAGCTGACCGGGACCGTACTTCGGGTAGTAGAACTCTTCGATCAGCGAGGTCTCCACGTGCTTCTGATCCTTTTTCTTCGGGCCGATCTTAGAGAACATATCTTTCAGCACGGCACGAATGGACAGACCCTTGACACGCTGCGAGCCCCAGTCTGCGGAGATCTCCCGGGGATGTCTGCCCCAGAGTTTTTCGGTGTAGCCCTCAAAGAACATGGAGTACAGCTTTCTGCCGAACCGGTTGATATAGAAGTTTTCCAGCGAATCCTCCGGCAGCTTGTGCACGCTTGCTTTCAGGTAGCTGCATCCGGCAGCGATGGTAGTTGCAGCGCCCATATTCTTGATGGTCTGGGGCTTCATGGTAACCGGATAATCGAAGAACTTCCGCTTATAGTAGATACGGGAAACACGGCGGCGCACCAGCATGACCCGATCGGTCTCTGCCGGATCGGGGCCGTCTTTTGCCAGCTTCTTTTCCCGATGCAGTTTGATGTCATCAAAGGACGGCTTGCCCTGACGGGGCATGATGTCCTGCCACCACTGCATCACACGGTCGTCCTTGGAGAAGAACCGGTGTCCGCCGATGTCCATGCGGTTTCCGCCGTGGCGCACGGTCTGAGAGATACCGCCGATCACGCCGGTCTCCTCCAAAATCGTCACCTGATACTCCTTTGCATCTCTCTTCAGCAATTCAAAGGCAGCGGTCAGGCCAGCCGGGCCTGCGCCAATGATTACAATTTTTTTCATAACTGTTCCTCCTGTTGTGATGTCTTCTAAACTGCCGTTTTCTCTGGAAAACGGTGATTACTCTGCATGGGGCTGAAGTACTTCTGCCGGATAAGGGAGCTGTTCTGCCGTCCAGTTTTGCATCACCGGCAGCATCTCCCGTGCGATCTGCTTTGCACCCTCCAGATCATGGGCAAGATAATTGCCGCACTCCCACCGCTTTCCGCCGGGAATCTCTCCGGTGAAGCCGATGACGAACTGCAGCGTTTCCTGTACCAGACGAATGGCATCTGCACCGGACAGGGTATCCCGTGTCAAAAAATAAAAGCCGGTGCGGCATCCCATGGGGCCAACGTAGATGATCTGATCCGAAGCGGGGGTATTCCGTACATAGGTTGCAAACAGATGTTCCAAGGTATGCAGCGCAAAATCCTCCAGATAATCCCCCTCCGCATTGTTCGGCAGCTTCATCCGGATGTCGTATGTGATGACATCCCCGTCCACACGGGAAATATACATGCCACGCTTCAGAAAATCATGATTGATAGTAAAACTGGTAATCTGTTTCATGCCGATGCTCCTTCATACAAATATCCCTTTTATTATATCAAAATTTCATGGATATGTCAACCCCTTTTTGCAACATGCCGCCCCCCCGAAAAAAGCTCGAAAATCGACGGAATTTCCGCACAAAACCGGATTTTCCGCAAAAAGAAGAAACCGGATTTTTTGTGAAATCCGATTTCTTTTTTGGTTATTCTGCCGATGCCGGAGCATCCGGTGTTTCGTTTTCCGATGGTGCGGATTCCTGCTGCTGCGGTGCGGGATCCTCCGCCACAGCGGACGATTCCTCCAGCATTGCCGGATCCATCTCGCCGCGCATCAGCTTCGCAAAATCGTCCCGCTCGATCTTCTCGTGAATCATCAGGTACTTTGCCAGCAGATGCAGCTGGTCGGTGTGTTCCCGCAGAATGGATTCTGCCTTGCCGTATGCCGTTTCAATGATGGAGCGAACCTCATCGTCGATCTCTCCGGCCACACGGTCGGAGTAATCCCGGGAGGAGCCCAGATCCCGTCCCAGAAAGACCTCGCTCTGGTCGTTGCCGTAAACCACCGGCCCCAGCTTCTTGCTGAAGCCATAGCGTGTCACCATGCTGCGTGCTGTAGAAGTCGCACGCTCCAGGTCGTTGGAAGCACCGGTGGAGATATCGTCCAGAATCAGCTGCTCTGCCACACGTCCGCCCAGCAGCGTGATGATGTTTTCCTCCATCTCCCGTTTGCTGACGAAGCTCTTATCCTGTTCCGGCAGGGACATGGTATAGCCGCCTGCCATACCGCGGGGGATGATGGAAACCTGATGCACCTGATCCTGATGGTCACAGTAGTAGGTACAAACGGCGTGGCCGGATTCGTGGTATGCCGTCAGGCGCTTCTCCTCCGGTGTCACCTTGTGGGACTTCTTTTCCGGTCCGGCGATCACCTTGATGGTCGCCTCCTGAATCTCCTCCATGGTGATTGCCCTTTTATTCTTCCGTGCTGCCAGCAGACACGCCTCGTTGACCAGATTTTCCAGATCTGCGCCGGTGAAGCCGACGGTAGACTTGGCGATGGTGGAAAGATCCACATCCGGCCCGATGTTCTTACTCTTGGTGTGCACCTTCAGGATGGCTTCCCGTCCCTTGACATCCGGATAGCCCACCACGATCTGCCGGTCGAACCGTCCCGGACGCATCAGCGCAGGGTCAAGAATATCCCGGCGGTTGGTGGCTGCGATGACAATGACGTTATCCTTACCGGTGAAGCCGTCCATCTCGACCAGCAGCTGATTCAGGGTCTGTTCCCGTTCATCATGTCCGCCGCCGATGCCGGTGCCGCGGTGGCGGCCTACGGCGTCAATCTCATCGATGAAGATAATGGAGGGCGCATTTTTCTTTGCCTGTTCGAACAGGTCACGGACACGGGAGGCACCCACGCCCACGAACATCTCCACGAAATCCGAACCGGAGATGGAGAAGAACGGACAGCCTGCCTCGCCGGCAACGGCTCTCGCCAGCAGGGTCTTACCGGTTCCGGGAGGGCCCATGAGCAGAACGCCTTTCGGGATGCGTGCGCCGATCTCGCTGTACTTCCGCGGATTTTTCAGGAAGTCAACGATCTCCTCCAGCTCGTGCTTCTCCTCGTCGGCGCCTGCCACATCGGCAAACGTCGCCTTTCGGGTGTTCATCTGGTTCTTGATGTTCGCCTTTCCGAAGGAGGTGTACTTGCCGCCGCCGTTTGCCTGCCGCATCATAAAGATAAACAGCACGACCATCATCACGATCAGCAGCAGCGTGGGGATGAGAGTCAGCAGCCACGACGAATCCGTCACTTTATAATAGTCCTGCTTCAGCGGTGTCTGGTTTCTGGTGTTGTACTCCTGCCGATAGTCCTCGGTATCCTGTAAAAACAGGCTGACGTTGGGAACATCGTAGGTGATCTTCTCCCCGTCCTTCAGCACCATTTTCAGTTCTCCGGAGCCGAGATCCAAGGTGTATTCCTTGACGTTGTAGTCATCGAAATACTGGATGATCTCCGAATACTGCGGCCCTTTGGAATCGCCTTTCAGCTGCGGCAGGAAAAAGACCAGCGCCACGATCACCAGTACCGCAATAATCAGATACGTGCCAATTCCACGGCCTTGCCCTTTTTTCGGTGTCAAATGCGTTCACTCCATTCTGTTCTGTGTCTCAAGCATCGCTGCCCGTCTCCGGTATCACCCGCACCACGAGCAGCCGCCTGGTAGTTTCATCCGGGCGCACCCGTTCGGCGATACCGATATACTCGGCATAAATCGTCCCCTCATCATCGGCGATGGTGTGCAGGGTGCTCCGGCGTTCTGACGGGACACACTCCTGAATCAGCTTTTTCAGAGAGGAGGTGAACGTCCTGCCGGCACGCTGCATGCGGTCGCCATATTTTCGGGGGCACAAACAGGTGCTACCCTTTATTTTATCATAATCGAAACAGTTGTTTGCAAATTTTTTATGAACATTTTCGATTCCTCCGAAATTTTTGACGGACAGCAGCATGGCATCCAGCGAATATCCGGCATAAAGCCGATTTCGTCCCAGGTGCAGCGGGACAGGCGCTTTGGATTCGCTGTGATGCGGCGGCAGATACACCAGCCGCAGACAGTCTTCATCCGCCTCCGCATAGAGATGATCGTTCAAAGAACACCTGCCGCTGCCATTTTCCGCCAGTGCCAGAAGGCGCTCCAGCAGTTCCCCGCAGCAAGGCACGCCGTGCTCTTGCAGCAGCATCGCCAGACAGCGCATCCAATCCGATTCCGTCTGAATGCCGCCGGTTCGAAGCAGGACGTTCTTGGAAATGTGACAGCTGCGGTACAGCGCCTCTGCACGGGCAGTGAGCAGCGCATCGTCCCGCCGCAGCGCCCGAAGCTCCCGTGAAACGGTCTGCTCTATGCTGGGATTCAGCTGTTTCAGCACCGGAACGATCTGATGCCGGATGCGGTTTCTGGTATAGAGGTCGGAGGCGTTTGTGCTGTCCGTCACATAAGACTGCCCCAGCTGCGCCAGATACGCCTCCGCCTGTTCCCGTGTGACCTGCAAAAGCGGCCGGATCACCCTGCCGTTTCGTGGCGGAATGGCGGTCAGCCCATGCAGACTGCACCCACGCACCAGCCGGTGCAGCATGGTTTCCAGATTGTCGGAGGCAGTGTGTGCCGTTGCGATCCAAGACGCACGTTCCAGCTCCTGTTCAAACGCCTGATAGCGGCAGTCACGGGCGGCAAGCTCCAGCGACTGCTTCCGTTCCTGCGCCAGCTTCGGCACATCAAAGGTGTACACTGCCAGCGGAACGCCCAGCGCACGGCAGAGTTCCCGGCAGAACTGCTCGTCCCCGTTGCTCTCCGCCCCTCGAATCTGATGGTTGACGTGGACGGCGCTCACCTGAATGCCAAGGGTCTGCCGCAGTTCCAGCAGGCAGCGCAGTAAACAAACACTGTCCGCACCGCCGGAGAGAGCGCAGCAGACCGTGTCCCCCGCCGAGATCCAGCCGTAGGACTCCAAATCCCACAGCACCTGCTGCGGCAGCGACTCATCCTTCATCGTTCATCTCCGCATTGGAGAAGCGTGTGAACTGACCGTCCCATATCAGCTTGATCGTGCCGATTCCGCCGTGGCGGTTCTTGGCGACAATGCACTCGGAGACATTGGGCGTCTGGCTCTCCTTATTATAATAGGCATCCCGATAGAGAAACATGACGATATCCGCATCCTGCTCGATGGAGCCGGATTCACGCAGGTCTGACATCATCGGACGCTTGTCGTTTCGTCCTTCCGGCCCTCGGGAAAGCTGGGAGAGCACGACCACCGGCACATCCAGTTCCTTTGCCATGATCTTCAGCTGCCGGGTGATTTCAGTGACAATGGTCACACGGTTGTCCGTCCGCAGGGTGGAGCTCATCAGCTGGAGGTAGTCGATGACCACCAGTCCCAGATTTTTCAGCCGGCGGAGCTTCGCCTTGATCTGCTGCACGGTGATGCTTGCGGTGTCGTCAATGTACATTTGCAGTCCGCTGAGGACACCGGCACCCGATGCCAGACGCACCCAGTCCTCACTGGTGAGCATGCCGTTTCGCAGCTTCTGGGAGTCCACCAGCGACTCGGTGGAGAGCATCCGGCTGGCAAGCTCCTCCTTGGACATTTCCAGCGAGAATACCGCTACCTCCTTGTCGCTACGCCGTGCCACATTGGTGGCGATGTTCAGCGCAAAGGAGGTCTTTCCCATACCCGGACGGGCTGCGATCAGAATCAGCTCGGATTTGTTCAGACCGGAAATGGTGGTGTCCAGATACTTGAAGCCGGTCTTGGCACCCAGATACTTTTCCCGATCCGGTCCCGCCATTTTGCCGATATGGTCGTATGCCTCACAGACGGCATCGCCGATCTTGGTCAGTCCCCGCACATCCTTGCCCTGCCGGATGTCGAAAATACGCTGTTCTGCCGCATCCATCAGTGCCTGCGCACTCTGTTCGCCGGACTGGATGTCCTGCAAAATGCCCCGTGCGGTGAGTGCCAGACAGCGGATGTAGTACTTCTCCGCCACAATACGGCAGTAGCTGTCCACATTCTCCAGCGACGGCACGGAATTGACCAGCGCCGCCAGATACTTTCTGCCCTCCGCTGCCGTTTCGAAGATGCCACGTTCTACGGCAGCATTCAGAACGGTGATGATGTCCGCCTTTTCACCGGAGGTGAACATCTGCAAGATGATCTGGAACAGTGCCCGGTGCTGCTCGTTGAAAAAGCTCTCCGCTTTGACAAACTCCAGCACGGTAGAAAGCATCGTGGAATCCGTCAACACGGCACCCAGAATGGTCTGTTCCGCCTCCAGACTATACGGCATCTCTGCGGACTCATTGGAAACATAGGGTGTTTCAGCCATAAAAATCCCTCCTACTTATATAGAACAAAACATGCGGGACGCAAAAACACGTACCCGCACGTTCTCCTCTGCACGCAAAAGCGGCTCAGCCCTCTTCCACCTCAACGGTCACCTTGACAGAAATTCCAGCGTACAGCCGAATCTCTGCCTCATAGGTTCCGAAGTTCTTGATGTCTGTTTTCAGGCTGATCTTCTTCTTGTCGATCTTGCAGTCATACTGGGCTGCGATGCACTCGGCGATCTGTGCAGCCGTTACCGCACCAAACAGTCTTCCGCCATTGCCAGCCTTTGCCACGGCATGTACGGTCTTGCCCTTGAGCTTGTCGGCAATTTCCTGTGCGTGCTGCTTCTCCACGTCGATCTTGTGGGCAGCCGAGGACTGTCTGCCGGAGAGCTCCGACAGATTCTTTGCCGTCGCCTCAATTGCCAGCCCTTTTTTCAGCAGCATGTTGCGGGCATAGCCGTCTGCCACATTCTTTACCTCGCCCTTTTTTCCAGAGCCTTTGACATCCTGTACAAAAATAACCTTCATGTTCTCTCATCCTTTCTGCATTTCCTGTGCTTCCAGCGTCATCAGCAGGCGTTCCTTCGCCTCCTGAATGGTACAGTCCGGCAGCTGCGCCGCCGCCATGGTCTGGTGACCGCCACCGCCCAGCTGTTCCATAATGACCTGCACATTGACGTTGCCCATGGAACGTGCCGAAATACTCACGCCCTTTTCCGCCAGGTAGATGACGAAGGAGGCCTCTACGCCCTGAATGCTGAGCAATTCGTCTGCCGCCTGCGATGCCAGTACCCGCACATCCGGCTGGGAGATTTTCACCACCGAGATGGCGTTGTTCTTATACAGCTCCGCATGGGACACGATCTGGGAACGCATGGAATACATGGAAATGGTATTGGAAAACAGCGACTTTACCTCAATGGTATCGGCGCCGATCTTCCGCAGATATGCCGCCGCCTCAAAGGTGCGCACGCCGGTTCGCATGACGAAATTTTTGGTGTCCAGCATAATGCCGGACAGCAATGCGTCCGCATAGGCGGCAGAAATTTCTGTATCCAAACGAAAATACTGGATGATCTCTGTCACCATCTCCGAAGCCGAGGAGGCGTACGGTTCGTGGTGGAAAATCACCGCATTTTCGATAAAGTTGACGTTTTTCCGGTGGTGGTCGATGACAATGACATAGCGTGCCGCCTGATACAGCTCCGCACTCTCTAAGATATCCTTGTTGTGCGTGTCTACGATAATCAGCAGGCTGTTGTCCGTGATCTGCCCCAGCGCCTCCCGTGGTTCCATGAACCTCGGGCCGTCCTCGAACTGCTCCATCCGGTCGATGAGCTGCGTTGCCAGACAGCTCTGGCGGCTGACCACCACATATGCCGGCTTGCGCATCAGGCGCACTGCGCCGGCGAGTCCGCAGGCAGAGCCAATGGAATCCAGATCGCCGAACCGGTGCCCCATGAGAAAGACCTGATCGGAATTCTCGATGAGTTCCTGCATGGCGAGAGCAATGGAGCGGATCTTGGTTTTGGACTTCTTTTCCACGCCTTTGGAAGCGCCGCCAAAGAAGCAGAAGCCGTTTTCCGTCTTGACTGCCGCCTGATCACCGCCCCGCCCCAGCGCCATATCCAGGGACTGCCGTGCAAACTTTTCACTCTCCGCCAGCGAAGAAGCGCCGTCTCCCACGCCAATGGAAAACGTGATGTGCATGCGGTCGTTGACCCGAATCTGCCGTGCCTCGTCCAGCACGTGGAACCGGTTGTTCATGATCTGGTGGAGATGGCGGGATTCCATGACCGCATAGAACAGGTCGTTTTCCACCTTGCGGATCACGCCGTCCGTCCCCTGCATAAAGCGCTCCAGCACACGCTCCACCTCGGCGGAAACCTGTGCCTTTTCGCTCTCTCTGGCGTATTGCAGCAGGTCGTCGTAGCTGTCGATGACCAGAAGCATGACGCAGGGACGGGAATTGGTGTTCTCGTTTTGCAGCCGGAGAATGTCTGTGATCTCCGTGAACTGCACTGCCACCACTTCCCGCTGATTCTGAACGCTGGAGGTGGCGTGCACCCGATAGCTCAGCCCGTTGTGCTCCATCAGCAGATCACGGCTGTGATCCAGTGCTGCCAGATTCAGATGGATGACATCCTGCACATACTGTCCCAGCACATTGCGGTTGGGGGTAAAGCGCATGCGGAACGTCTCGTTATACCAGAGAATCTCGCCGCTGTGCGCAGCCAGAAGCACCGGTGCTGTCATATGCTGCAGCGCCGTCATTCCGGCTGCCTCGATCTCCCCGTGAAAGTTCTCCATGTGCTGCCGTTCCGACCGCCGCAGAAATACCCACTGGAACAAAACCGCCAGACTCAGCAGCATCGTCACCAGAAGCAGCATCGTCATCCACCGTCTGGGAATGCTTTTCAGCGCTGAATAGAGCAGCGGAATCAGAATGCTCGCAAACCAGAGAATCCATGTGGCAATCAGCAGACCGTATTTTTGTTTCATGCTGCATCCTCCTTGAACCATGATGCAGGCAGACTGCATACGTGCGTGTCCGCCGTTATACTTCCATGATAATCGGGAGAATCATCGGGCTGCGCTTGGTCTTTTCGTAGATATAATCCGACAGCACATCCCGCAGCTTTGTTTTCAGCGTTCCCCATTCCTTAAAGTCATGCGACGAGCAGTTGTCCAGAACCCGAACCAGCACACGCCGTGACTCTTCGATCAGTTCCTCCGACTCCCGCACGTAAACGAATCCTCTTGAAATAATATCCGGTCCGGAAACCAGCGAATTGGTTGCCCGCTCAATACCGATGACAACGATGATCAAACCGTCCTGCGCCAGATGCTTCCGGTCACGGAGCACGATGGAGCCGACATCGCCAACACCCAGTCCGTCTACCATGACACGGCCAGCCGGCACCTGCGATACAATGCGCATGTTCTGTCCGTCGGTTTCGATGACATCGCCGATGCTGGCGATCAGAATCCGATCCTCCGGCATGCCCATGGACTTGGCAAGCTCCGCATGCTTCACCAGATGCTTATATTCGCCGTGCACCGGCAGGAAGAAGCGGGGCTTAGTCAGTGCCTGAATCAGCTTCAGCTCCTCCTGACAAGCGTGGCCGGAAACGTGCACCTCGTACATGGACTCGTAGATGACCTCTGCGCCGGAGCGCATCAGCTCATTGACCACACGGGTGACAAACTTTTCGTTGCCCGGAATCGGCTTTGCCGAGATGATGATAAAGTCGTTGGGGGTGATGGTCACCTTTTTGTGTCCGTTCATCGCCATTCTGGTCAGTGCGGACATGGGCTCGCCCTGACTGCCGGTGGTAATCAGAACGATCTTCTCGTCGGGATACCGGTTCATCTCCTCAATGTCGATGATCATGCCCTTGGGCACAGTGAGATAGCCCAATTCTATCGCCGTATTGATGACGTGAATCATACTGCGGCCAAAGACGGCGACCTTTCTGCCGTAGTGCTCCGCCTGATCGATGATCTGCTGCACACGGTGGACGTTGGAGGAGAATGTGGCGATGATGATGCGCCGTCCCTCTGCCCGCTTGAACAGCTTGTCGAACGAACCGCCGACGGTACGTTCCGAACAGGTGAAACCGCTTCTCTCGGCGTTGGTGGAATCCGCCATCAGTGCCAGAACGCCGCGGCTGCCCAGTTCGCCGAACCGTGCGAGGTCGATGATCTCGCCGTCAATGGGAGTGTAATCCACCTTGAAATCGCCGGTGTGCACGATGATGCCCGCCGGCGTGTGGATTGCCATGCCCACTGCACCGGGAATGGAGTGGTTCACCTTGATGAATTCCACCGCCATGCATCCCATTTTCACGGTCTTTCTCGGCTCGATCTCAATGAGTTTTGCCTGCTTGAGGATGCCGTGCTCCTCCAGCTTGCCACGAATCAGACCCAGCGTCATCCGTGTACCGTATACCGGCACATTGACCTTCTTCAGCAGATATGCCAGACCGCCGATGTGATCCTCGTGTCCGTGGGTGATGACGATACCGCGCACCTTGTCCTTATTGCCCTCCACATAGGTGAAATCCGGCAGAACGATGTCAACGCCCGGCATGTCGGCATCCGGAAACGCCATACCGCAGTCCAGAATGAACATATCATTACTGCACTCGAACACGGTCATGTTCTTGCCGATCTCGTTCAGACCGCCCAGCGGAATGATACGCACCGGTGTGCGGCGGTTGTTTTCCCGTTTGCCGCCGCTGCGTGGTGCGGACTGGGGCGCAGCTCCGCCATTGCTGTTATTGTAATGCGAGCCGTGCCGGCGGGAGGAGGGTTTATGCTCTCCGCCCTGAGAACGGGTCCGTCCGCTATAATTTCTCTTTCTGGGCTGGGAATTATTGCGGGATTCCCGTCCCTGTTCCTTTTCTGTAGCCAATCAAGTATCCTCACTTTCTATTGGCTGGCTGGGCAGCATACAGCAGCATTCCGGCACTGCCAGAGGGCAGCGCTGATCTTCATCATTTTTCTGGTGCGATCGCAGCGGCTTTTCCAGGCGCATGGGTACGATCTTTGTCTTCCATTGCCCAAGCCGTCTTGTTCCACAACATATGCCCAGTTCCAGCGATTCTTTACATTCCCCACCGATTCCAAGCGCACCCTACCACAGGGTCACACCGTTCTAAACCGCATGGAGAAATTCGTCTTAATGCCTGCCGGTGCATCCGGATGTGCGCAGACTGCGCGCGCTCGGGAAAGATGCACGAAAAGGCTTTTATAACATCGAGTCAGTCCGGCGATATCCTTGCCGCCCGCTCGTATGATCCATCATTTTTTGCGGCGGTTCCGGCCGCAGAGAATACAAAACCGGACGGAACCACTGTGGGTTACCAGCAGCCGTTCCGCCGTGTTTTCCGTTCCAAATTTTATCTGTTTGGAAAAAATGGCGGTCTGATCGTTCCGCCTTTTTCAAAAGCAGCACCGTGCAAAGCCATCCGACAGGCTTCGTGCGGGGCAGCCAAAAGCAACGCACAACAAATACATAGTTTTATTATACGATTTTCTGGATTCTTTGTCAATGCCATTTCTGAAAAATTTGCTTTTTTCACAACGAACCCATAGAAAAGCGGAAACGTCCTAGAAACTTTGCACGGATGCTCATCCAGCAAGTTCCGCCACGATTCGCCGTGCAGCCGCCTCCGGCAGCGCCGTCAGCTTATACCGTTCCTGCCGTGTGCCGTTGCACACCAAAAACAGGTGGCAGACGTGATTCTTCTTTTGAAACACCGTCTGCACCATCTCGATCCGCACGATGCGTTCCCGGCTGACTGTAATGGTATGAAAGGTGAAGCCACGGCTGAAGTGAAACCGCACCGCCCGCTCATCCATGGCGATGTACTGCGACCGCAGGGAAACCGCCCGCACCAGCAGCATCCAGAGTGCCGGAATCACCAGCATCACCGCAAAAAAGCGGATGATGGCGTGAAATTTCGGAAACAGCAGCAGCGCCAGAACACGTGCCGCCAGAACGCCAGCCAGCCAGAACAGCGGCTGCCACAAAAACGACCAGAAAAACCGCAGACGGGAGGATGCTTTCAGATACGGTTCTTTCATGTTCTCCACCGCACGCACCTCTTGCAGGAACTCCTGCGCCACAGGCTTCCGCATCAGGGGAATGAGCACCGGCAGCGTATCCCAGCGGTTTCCGTAGCCGGGACACCGAATGTGCAGCGACACCATCCCAAAAATCTTCATCACCAGATTCTGCCGGAGGTCGGAGAAGATCATGGCACTGTTCTGGAGGTGATACCGCCGTCTGGTCAGGATGCCGGAGTGCACCGACACATACTCGCTGCCGATGCGGATGCGGAATCTGCCGTACCGCAGCAGGTTCTGCACAAAGGAGATCAGCCACAGGGCGAGAATCAAAATACCGATGGTAATGGCGACTCGCGGCACACCACGGAACACCGCCGCCGCACGGTCTGTGGCATCCTCCAAAAGCTTCTGCGCCCGAAACTGTTCCAGCAGGTCGGAGCAGATCCGTCCGCCCTGGACGAACAGCATGCCGATGTAAACGGCACCGGAAAAGCTGCTGGAAAACAGGGCGGAGAACAGCATCACCCGCCAGGGCGAGGTATGATAGGCGACGGTGTCCTGACTGTCATTTTGCAGCAGGGGCACGTTTTTGCGCAGCTGGTGCAGATCCCGCACCCGCAGCATCAGGCGCATATCCGCCTCCGGAATCGCCCCTGCTGCCGTATCCACCTGAAGCCGTACCGCATGGAACGGGCGGAGGTAAAAGGGGTGTTCCTCCACCGTTGCGGTGATGCGTGCGCAGGGAATCACGGTTTCCTGCCGGACAAACACACCGCTGTAGGCACGGATGGAGACCGCATCGAAGCGGTAGCTGCAGCAGTACCAGCGCAGCGCACCAAACCCCAGAATCAGCAGCGCCACCAGCAGGTCAAACCATGCGCCGGCACCCCACTCCACAAAGTTTTGCAGGGAGAACGGGTAGAACCGCAGACTGCGCAGCAGCGGAAAGATCAGAAGCCAGAGGTTCTTGGCACTGTACCGCAGAATCTTGATGGGGTGTTCGTGATAAGCCGTTTTTTCCGGCGGGTCGTGTATGAGCATGCGTCCCTCCTCATTCCGATGCCTGCACAGACTGCGGGCGGTTGTACACCGTATTTTGCAGGAACACCTGAATCTCCTCCGCATCCTCCCGCCGCAAAAACGACAGCAGGATCGTTCCGCCATAGGCGTGGAGCGGAATGAAGTTCAGCCCCGTCTTCTGGGAGAACGGCGCACGCAGAATGGTACAGTATTGCAGCGCCTGTGTCCGCATGGTCTGCTCCCGCAGGAATATGATCCCGCAGCGTTTGGTGATATGTGTGGCAGACACCGTGTAGGAAACGGTATTGAACCACATGGGAATCAGCAGCACTGCCATCAGAATCGCAGCCAGCAGCAGGAGCACGGTCAGCGTCCACAAGAGCCAATCCGGCAGGATCGCCAGAAAGTACCAGATGAGAAAGAGCAGAATCGCCGCCGCCATCGGTGTTGCAGCCTGTAGCACACGCTGTGCCTGACGGTCTGCGGTATATTGTTTCATCGCAATCCTCCCTCCCGAAAAAGCCTGTCATATTCCTTCCCTATGTATGATATAGATTATTATACCCGCAGAAGCCGGATGCGTCAAGAGCGAACGCCATATCTTATGCAGAAGTCCTGCCGGAAATGCCCGAATTTCGACAAGGGCTAGATGGCTGCAACTTCATCGTACAGAATCTGTACCTTTTCCCGCACCAGCCGGTTCACGTGAAAGTGTCCGGCGTACCACATGCGGAACGAGAGCGTTTCATACAGCCATTCCAGATATCCCGTCAGCTCCGCATCGTGGGCATCCGGCACCAGACCAAGGCAATGGATGACCGACTGCGGAACGGTGTGCGTCAGCACGTAGTCCACGGCGTATCCGCAGGACTCCAGCGTTTGTCTGGCTGTCCGGTAGTCCTCGCTGCCAGGAATTTCCTGATGCCACCAGCTCCGCCCCTCCGCACGGAACGCCTTGTCCACAGAGTATGCACCGCCAAAGGTGAAAAATATCTTTCCCTCGATGGTAAAGCACTGTCCCCGCATGAGGTGGAAGATGTTGCCGGCAATGCGGTGTGCGTTCCCGCCGTTCCATGAAACAACGGGATACATCTCCAAAAGGTCGAAGTTCTCATGGTTGCCGTCCACAAAAGCGATGGAAAACGGCATTTCCGCCAGCTTCGACAAAAGCTCTCCGTCCTGCGGTTCCTCCCAAACAAAGCCGAAATCACCGCACACGATCACCGTATCCCCGCTGCCCACAGGGAGGGAGCGCAGACGGTACTGAAAGTCATCGTAATCCCCATGGGTATCACCCGTTATGTAAATCAAATTTTCACACCTCGTTTCACCAGACCAGGAGGCATTATGCAGCAGTTTCTCTCTCACGTGCAAAATTTCCTCTGGGGCCCTGGCATGCTGGTGCTGCTTCTGGGCACCGGGCTGTGGCTCAGCTGGAAGAGCCGGTTCTTCCAGCTGCGTGGCTGGCGCACCATTCTGCGGCGCACATTTGGCAGCCTGCGCAAATCCGCAGCATCCGCCGATTCGGCGGGCAGTGCCCCAGCCCTGACGCAGTTCCAGACCTTTTCCGCAGCCCTCGCCGCTGCCATGGGCACGGGAAACATCATCGGCGTTGCCGGTGCGCTCTGTTTGGGCGGTGCCGGCGCCATCTTTTGGATGTGGATCTCGGCGCTGCTGGGCATGATGCTGACCTATGCGGAGAATGTCCTCGCCGTGCGGTACGCCGGCACACGTCCCGACGGCTCGGCAGTGCGTGGCCCTATGGCATACCTGCGCTTCGGGCTGGGCAGCCGGGTTCTGCCGTTTCTCTACGCCGTCTTTTGCATCCTCGCCTCATTCGGCATGGGGAATATGACCCAGAGCAGCGCCATCTCCACCCTGTTGCAGGGTGCCTTTCCCCTGCCGGTGTGGGGCATTGCCGCCGGAATCGCCGTTCTTCTGGGCTGCATCCTGCTCCGTGGGGTGCGTGGCGCAGGCAGTGTGCTCCAGTGGCTCATGCCGCTGCTGGCAGCCGGATACATGCTGGCAGCGCTCGCCGTCATCCTCCGCCACAGTGCAGCGCTGCCGGAGGCATTCCGTGCCATTTTTCGTGGCGCCTTTGGCATGCGTGCCGTGGGCGGCGGCATCTCCGGTGCCATGCTCCGCAGCGCCATTGAAACCGGACTCCGGCGGGGCATCTTCTCCAACGAGGCCGGACTCGGCAGCAGTGCGCTGGTACACGCCGGCAGCGACTCCAAGGATGCCTCTCTGCAGGGAATGTGGAGCATGACCGAAGTGGCGCTCGACACGCTGGTCTGCTGTACCCTCACCGCCCTTGCCCTGCTCACCAGCGGTGCTGCCCAGACCGGTTTGAGCGACACGGAACAAATCGTCGCTGCATTCTCCGGCATCTTCGGCAGCTTTGCACCGCAGATCATGGCAGTAGTCACAGCGCTCTTCGCCTTTTGCACCATGATCGGCTGGTGCTGCTGCGGAGAACAGGCGGTGCACTATCTTCTCGGCGCACGGGGACTTCTGCCCTACCGGCTGATGTTCTGCGCAGCTGCCGGTGCTGGTGCCGTGATCGCACTTCCCACAGTCTGGGCACTCTCCGACATTGCAAACGGTCTGATGGCGCTGCCCAATCTGCTGGGACTTCTACTGCTCTGCCGGCACGCCGGACTGGAAAAGCTCATTTCACGATCTCGTCGGAATCCAGCACCACAGTAAACGGGCCGTCGTTCAGCAGCTCTACCTGCATATCCGCCCCAAAGATACCGGACTCCACCACCGGAATCGTCCGGCGGCAGTACGCCTTGCAATATTCGTAGAGCGCCTCTGCCTGTGCCGGCGGTGCAGCGTGAACAAAGCTAGGACGGTTGCCCTTGCGGCAGTCGGCGTACAGGGTGAACTGGGATACCAGCAGCAGTTCTCCGTCCACATCGGAGAGGGAGCGGTTGATCTTGTCGTTCTCGTCGGAGAAGATCCGCAGACGCATCATCTTGTCCGCCATTTTTTCTACAATTTCCTCGGTGTCGTCCGGCCCGATGCCCAGCAGCACCAGAAAGCCCTGTCCGATTTTTCCGGTGATCTCGCCGTCCACTGTCACGCTGGCGTGCTTCACCCGTTGAATGACCATGCGCATTTCTCACGCCTCCTTTTCCGGAACCTGAATTTGTTCCATCACTGCACCAATGGCATCCCGTATGCAGAGATCTGCCATCTTGTCCATTTGTGTAGCATCCCGATTGATGAGCACCAGCGAATCCCCCTGAAAATACCGCAGCAGTCCGGCAGCCGGATAGACCACCAGCGAGGTTCCGCCCACGATCAGCAGGTCGGCGCTGGCAATGGCGGAAATGGAGCGGGTCAGCACGTCCTCCGACAGCGACTCCTCATACAGCACCACATCCGGTTTCACCATGCCGCCGCACTTGTCGCAGTGGGGAATGCCGTTTGTCATCATCACCCATTCCGCATCGTAGACCGCACCGCAGCTCCGGCAGATGTTCCGGTGCACGCTGCCGTGCAGTTCCAGCACATTCCGGCTGCCGGCCATCTGGTGCAGCCCGTCGATGTTCTGCGTCACAACGGCAAGCAGACGCCCCGCCTGTTCCAGCTCCGCCAGCTTTTTGTGGGCGGCGTTGGGCTTTGCCGTCAGGCAGATCATCTTGTTCCGGTAGAACCGGTAGAACTCTGCCGGATGCCGGTCAAAATAGGTGCGGCTGAGAATCGTTTCCGGCGGTACGTCGTACTGCTGGTGATACAAGCCGTCCTGACTGCGAAAGTCCGGAATCCCGCTCTCGGTGGAAACACCTGCTCCGCCGAAAAACACAATGCGGTGAGCTGCATTGATCTTCTGCTGCAGCTGCTGTACTTTTTCCATATCCATCACACATTCGCTCCCTTATCATGCGCTTCCATCACGGTGACCAGAAAGGTTCTCCGCCGCGGCCCGTCGAACTCGCAGAAATAAACACCCTGCCATGTACCCAGCACCAGTCTGCCGTTTTTCACCGGAATCATGGCGCTGCTTCCCACAGCGGAAGCACGGGCGTGCGCCGAGGAATTTCCCTCTGCATGGCGGAACTCCGGCCGATCCGGAAACGCTTTCCGGTATGCCAGCAGCAAATCTGTCACCACGTCCGGATCGGCATTTTCATTGATGGTGATTCCGGCGGTGGTGTGGGGACAGTAGACCAGACAGATGCCGTCCTGCACACCGCTCTCCGCCACAGCGCCCTGCACCTGCGCCGTAATGGGACAGAAATCCTCCGCCGGCGTATCCAAGGTATATCGATATAACATTGCTGCACGTCCTCCCCGTTTGGTTTCTTTTTGGTTTCTTTTATTATAAGCGATTTCCGGAAAAAAAGCAAGGTGTCACGACGTGGCTGTGTGCAAATCCATTTTTGCGGGAACTGCTCATTTCCGGTGTGCCTTGTTTGCGATGCCTCATTCCTCCGTCCCTCCATAAAATCGTCATTTTATCTCCGAATCCAATTGCAAATTCAAACCGTACACAATAAATTATACTGCAAGATGCAGGTATTTTCTTTCCTTTTCAAAGAAATTCAAATTTTGAGAATCTTTTTTCGATTTTTGCTTGACAAAGTCCAAACTTTGTTGTATAATAAAAAAGCTGTTTGACACAGTCTGGAGAGGTGTCCGAGTGGTTTAAGGAGCTGGTCTTGAAAACCAGTGATTCCGAGAGGAACCGTGGGTTCGAATCCCACCCTCTCCGCCATTGAAAGTGCTACGACACATTGACACAATGTTTTCGTTTTAGAATAGGTTTTGCAGAAATACCCAAGTGGTGAAGGGGCTCCCCTGCTAAGGGAGTAGGTCGGGAAACCGGCGCGAGGGTTCAAATCCCTCTTTCTGCGCCAAGTAAATATACTTGAGAAAATCACGTAATTCCGTACTTTTCGGGGTTGCGTGATTTTTCTTTGCCGTATTTTCCGAAAAGTCCCCACTCCAGAGAAAAGCCGGACAGGCGCAGCTTTTGGCGCACCTGTCCGGCTCTTGTTTGTTTCTATGACAGATGAGTGATTACTTCAGGGTGCACAGGAAACGCCGGAACGCCTCGCTGCCCTCTGCATTGCGGGCGAATACGCCGGCATCGCACAGCACCTGTTCAAACACAGCGCCCACCTCCTGCTGGAGAATCGATTCCGCATTTTCTGCGCAGAATTCCGGATGACGTGCCAGAACCTCCTGCGCCCATACAGCGTGGGATGCCGTCCGGCTGTCCGCAGTCAGGTCATCGCCGGTGAGCATAGACTCCCGCAGCACCTCCAGCTCCGTGGCAAGACGTGCCGGCAGTACTGCCAGCCCCATGACCTCGATCAAGCCGATGTTCTCTTTCTTGATGTGGTGCAGGGACGGGTTGGGATGGTAGACACCCAGCGGGCGTTCCTCTGTGGTAATGTTGTTGCGCAGCACCAGATCACACTGATAGGTATCACCACACATTCTGGCAATGGGAGTGATGGTGTTGTGGGGCGTTCCATCGGTTTCCGCAAAAATGAACGCCTCCGGATCGCTGTAGCGCCGCCAGTGCTCCAGCACCAGATCGCACGCTGCTGCCAGCGCCGTCCGGTCCTGACTCTCCAGACGGATGACAGACATGGGCCATTTTAAAATGCCGGCGTTTACCGTGGGATAATCCGGCAGGGTGAAGTGCTGCTCCACCGGTGCTTTTGCCATGGCGAAGGTATAGTGACCGCCCTGAAAATGCTCGTGGCTCAGAATCGAACCGCCCACAATGGGGAGATCGGCGTTGGAGCCGATGAAGTAGTGGGGCAGGAAATCCAGAAAATCAAAGAGCTTCTCGAACACCGCTGCGTCGATCTTCATGGGGACGTGCTTCTGGTTGAAAGCGATGCAGTGCTCGTTGTAGTAGCCGTAGGGGGAATATTGCAGCTGCCACGGCTCATCATGAATGCGGATGCTGATCGGCCGCAGATTCTGCCGTGCCGGATGGGTCGCCGTTCCGGCAAAGCCGGCGTTCTCCGGACAGAGCTGACACTTGGGATAGGAAACCGCCTGATGCGTGCGGGCAGCTGCAATGTCCCGCGGGTCTTTCTCCGGCTTGGAGCGGTTGATGGTGATGTCCAGCACGCCGTATTCCGAGGGATATGTCCACTTGATATCCTTGGCGATTCTGCCGGCACGGACGTAGTTCACATTCTGGTTATAGGCAAAATACCAGTCGGTCGCCGTCTGGGGAGAAACGTCGTATTTCTCCCGAAATGTCCGCTGCACCTCTCTGGGATAGGGTGTCATGCAGCCCATCAGACGGGTATCAAACCGATCCCGCATACCGCTGGTGTTTTCGATCAGACCCTGTTCACAGGCATAGTCCACCAGTTTCGCCAGAATCTCGTCCACACTGCGGGAATCCTCCGCCGGTTCCGATGCCTCCCACGCTGCAACATGCAGCACGTCCATCAGCTGGTTCCGAACCACGATCTCGTCCTCCGGCTGAATCAGTCCGGTGCGGATCGCATACGCCAGCAAGTTCTGAATTTCCTGACAAATCATTGCGCTACCCCCTCATTTATTATTTTTCTGCATATCCGTCGGGATGGTTCTTATGCCAATTCCATGCGCTGGAAATGATCTCCTCCAAGCTGTCGTGCACCGGATTCCAGCCCAGCACACGCTTCGCCTTTTCACTGGATGCCACCAGACGAGCCGGATCGCCGGCACGGCGGGGTGTTTCCACCGCCGGAATGGGATGCCCCGTCACCTTGCGTGCGGTTTCGATCACCTCACGGACAGAATAGCCGATGCCGTTGCCCAGATTGAAGATATCGCTTGCACCGCCCTCCGCCAGATAGCGCACCGCCAGAATGTGCGCCTGCGCCAGATCAGTCACATGGATGTAGTCCCGAATGCAGGTGCCGTCCGGTGTATCGTAATCTGTGCCGTAGATAGAAACGGACTCCCGCTTGCCGTTGGGCACTTGCAGAATCAGCGGAATCAAGTGGCTCTCCGGATTGTGCGCCTCGCCGATATTGCCGCTGGCATCGGCACCGCAGGCGTTGAAATAGCGCAGGGAGACATAGCGCAGACCGTGCGCCAGCCCCGTCCAGTGGAACATCTTCTCCATGGCGAGTTTGGTTTCGCCGTAGGGATTGGTGGGGCAGGTGCGGTCGCTCTCCAAAATCGGCACGTGCTCCGGTTCGCCGTAGGTGGCTGCCGTGGAGGAAAAGACGATCTTGTCAATGCCGTGCGCCACCATGGCATCCAGCAGGACTTTCGTTCCGCACAGATTGTTGTCGTAGTATTTCAGCGGGTTGGAAACGCTCTCTCCCACCAGCGAAAAGGCGGCGAAATGAATAACAGCGTCGATCTTCTCAGTTTCGAACAGGTGATCCAAAAATGCACGGTCGTGCAAGTCGCCCTGATAGAACGCAGCGCCCTCCGGAACTGCACGCCGGTAGCCGGTCACCAGACTATCCGCAATCACGACTTCTTCGCCGGCACGAATCAGTTCTAGCGCCGTGTGCGAACCGATATAGCCTGCTCCGCCAAATACCAGAATTCTCATTGTAACTCCTCCTTCATCTCAACCCCGCCCACCGGACGAATCCGGAGGACATAGCAGCTGCCCTCGCCGAACAGCTGTTCCATTGCCTTTGTGTACATCGCCACCTGCGCCAGCGGGACAAACGCCTGAATCGTGCCGGCGAAGCCGCCACCGTGAACACGAACTGCGCCCGCTCCCGCCAGGAGTCGCTTGCTGACGGCAATGGCAAGGGGAATCTCCTGCGCCGTGGGCTTGCTGGCGGAATAGAGGTTTTGCAGCAGCTCCGCCGAGGAAGCGCCGGACTCCTGCACCAGCGTCAAGAACTGCGCCATATCTCCGGATTCCAGCGCCTGCGCCTGTGCGCCGGCACGCCGGTTCTCCGCAAAGAAATGCATGGCACGCAGAATGGCACGGTCAGAGCAGCTCCGGCGCAGCTGCGGAATGGCAGCATAGAACGCCTCCTCTGAAACGCCCCGCAGCTCGGTTTGTCCGAACTGCGCTGCGACCTGCCGCATCTCCGTGGGAATCGCCGTGTAATCATCGGTGAGATCAGCATGGCTGCCCTTGGTGTCGGTGATGCAGATGGCGTAGCCGTACCTGGCGAAATCCACAGCGTGGGCTGTGACCTTGGGACTTGCCGTGTCCTGAAAGTCCACATATACCACACCGCCGGAGGCGCACGCCGTCTGGTCCATCAGACCGCTCTGCTTTCCGTAGTAGATATTCTCGGCATACTGCCCTGCCTGTGCCAGCGCCACCGGTGTCATAGCGCCGTCGTTGTCGTGCTCGTTGAAGATCGTCCCCAGCAGAATCTCGAACGCCGCCGAGGAGGACAGCCCGCTGCCGGTGAGCACCGCCGAGGTGGTGTAGGCATCAAAGCCGGAGGGCTGCACGCCGTTCTGCGCCAATTTCGCCGCAATGCCACGAATCAGTGCGGCAGAGGTGCCCTGCTCCGACGGCTGGGCTTCCAGCCGGGACAGGTCGATGGTATCCATGGGATAGCCCTCCGACTGAAGCCGCAGCTTTCGGTCTGTCCGAAATGAAACCACTGCCACCACATCCAGCTGAATGGCTGCCGCTAAAACGCAGCCGTGCTGGTGGTCGGTGTGGTTGCCGCCGATCTCCGTTCTACCCGGCGCAGAGAACACGGAAATCGGGGAATCCGCATGTTCCGGAAATGTTTGCACAAACTGCCGGATGGCGCAGACGTAGCGCTGACGCTGTGCCGGAACTGCATCTGCGCCGTACAGCTTTTGAAAATAGGTATCCCATTTGCCGTCTTGAATGGACGGAATCCATGCATTGGACTTCATAACAGACCTCCCATTGATTCACGGGAACTTCTCTTCCCATTATAACATCTATCGTTTTCAGAATCAAGCAAAAATTTTCTTCAGGTGGAACATCACCGGACAATAGTCGCCCCATGTCTGCGGCAGCAGCAGTCCGCCGTGCATCAGTGCTGCACCGGTGTAGATCTCGCCGGATGCCGTATCCTGATATCGGCTCTCCGGACAGAGTCCGGCCAGACGCAGTGCCTTCCGGCGCATATTGGGAGCGGTGCGGAACACCACGCCCTGTACCAGGACCTCACTGTCATCCTGTGCCACAAAGCTCCAGAAAGCGCTGTTTTCCGTGAACGGATCGCTGAGGCGGTAGTACTTGCCGCCGTGGATCAGCGGGCCGTATTCCTTGTACTGCTTGATCTGCGCCGCAGCCGTTTTCTTGTCCTCCTCCGACAGCTTTTGCAGATCCAGCTCGAAGCCGAAGCTGCCTGCCATTGCCGTAATGCCTCTGGTTTCCATGGGGGTGATTCTGCCAGTCTGGTGATTGGGAACGACAGAAACGTGAGAGCCAACGGCGGAGATGGGATAGATCATAGAAGTGCCGTACTGAATCCGTGTGCGCTCATAGGCGTCGGTGTCATCGCTGCACCAGATCTGCGGGCAGTAGTACAGCATGCCGGCATCAAATCTGCCGCCGCCGCCGCTGCATCCCTCGAACAGCACGTCCGGAAATTCTGCGGTGAGGCGTTCCAGCAGCGCATACAGTCCCAGCACGTACCGGTGCGGCAGTTCGCCCTGCTGCGCTGCCGGAAGCGTTGCGGAATACCAGTCGCTGATACTGCGGTTCATGTCCCACTTCACATAGGAGATCGCTGCGCTGCGGAGCACACCGCTGATCTTCTCGTACAGATAGTCCTGTACCTCCTGACGGGTCATGTCCAGCAGCAGCTGATACCGGCTACGCATAGGTGCTCTGTCCGGAATGCGAATCGCCCAGTCCGGATGGCTGCGGTAGAGGTCACTGTCCTCGGAGATCATCTCCGGTTCAAACCACAGTCCGAACTGCATGCCCAGCGAGCGCACCTGCTCCACCAGTTTTCCCAGTCCGCCACGCAGCTTGGTTTCGTTCACGTCCCAGTCGCCCAGACCGGAACAGTCGCCGTCCCGCTTGCCGAACCAGCCGTCGTCCAGCACCAGCATATCCACGCCCAGTTCTGCGGCGGATTTGGCGATGCTCCAGATCTTCTCCTCGTTGAAGTCGAAGTAGGTCGCCTCCCAGTTGTTGATGAGCACCGGACGCTCTGCCAGCTGGTACTTGCCACGGCAGACATGCTCCCGAATCACCTTGTGGAACCGCTGGGACATCTCTGCCAGACCGCTGTCGCTATAGGTGAATACCGCCTCCGGCGTGTGGAATTCCTCGCCGGACTGCAAAGTCCATGCAAACAAATCCGGATGCAGTCCCATGACCAGGCGCACCTGATCCAGCTGATCCAGCTCGATCTGTGTCTGGAAGCTGCCGCTGTACATCAGAAATGCGCCGATGCAGCTGCCGTTCTGCTCTGTGCAGTCCGGCGCACACAGAACCGCAGAGGGGTTCTGCTGATGGCTGGAAGTGCCTCTTGCGCTGGAGCTCTCCTGCACGCCGTGGAACAGCGCTGTCCGCTCCGGCATCCGCTCCATGGCGTGTCTACCGTGGAAGTGCATCCACTCCCATGTGCCGTCCGGCAAGTCCAGACACAGGCTGGCTGCCTTCTGCAAAACCACAGGGGATGCGCCGGTATTCCGGAACACAGCGCTTCTGGTGATGATGTCCAGTTCCGGCAGAACGCCGTATTGCAGGACAACTTCCACACCGGATGCGGCATCCCGCAGGGTGATCTCCAGCGTTTCCGCATCCGCTGCATCGGCATAAACTGCCGGCAGTCCGGGAATGCTGTACTTGCCCGGTTTGATGGCATAGCTCTGATACCGCAGATCCAGCGCCTGGCTGCCGTCCGCATGGCGGACATTAGCAGCGCTGATGCGGTAATCCCCCACGCCTGCGCCGGCATACTCCTGCGGCAGGGTGTTCAGGGAATAGGTGCGGTCATTTCCGGCCTCATAGAGGTTTCCGGCAAATCCCACATCCGGATACTTCCGGAGATAGTCCATGCTGTGTCCCACCGGTACGCCGTACCAGAGGTGCTTCAGCACCCCATAGGAATCTGCGCACATCTGATACTCGGTGTGGGCGGTCCGGATACGAAACAGTCTTTCCTGCGCTTCTGCGAAAATCGGCATGGTAATTTCCTCCTTTAGTCAATGGTAAAACGATAGTTGGTGAGATCAGCGTGGAGCGTCAGCTGGGCATCGCCGCAGGTTCTGGTGATGGTGAGCTGGTCGCCCTCTGCCGTTACAGCAATGGCACCGTCCAGTCCGAATGCCGGATGGGTGTTCCGCAGCTCCATGAGCCGCTTCAGATCCTGTACCACGCTGCGCTCCTGCTCCTTTGCCACTTCCTCGCTGGTGTAATAGTGGCGGTTGATATCTCTGCCGTTCTTGGTGCGTTCCATAAGGGCGATGTCGTTGCTGCCTGCCAGCATACCGACATAGTACACCTGCGGAATGCCCGGCGCAAAGAACTGAATGGCACGTGCCAGCAGATAGGCATCGTCCCGATTGCCCAGCGCAGAATAATAGGTGGTGTTCACCTGATAGATATCCAGATTGTTGTACGCCTCAGAGCTGTAGATCTTCTTGACGTTTGCGCCCTGCTGGTACATCTGTTCCTTGACGGTTTCGATCTCTGCGTCCGGCAGCAGGTCCTTGACATCCACAATACCGATGCCGTCGTGGGTGTCCAGTGTGGTGAACTGCTTCATGGGGCACTGCTCCAGCCACTTTTTCAGGTACACGCCGGTGTGGTTGAACAGAGCGTGCAGCGTGAGAACCGGCAGCGCAAAATCGTAGATCCAAAAGCCCTTGTCTGCAATCTTCATGGGGATGGTGTAGTGCTCGTGGATCTCCGGCAGAATCTCCGCCTGTTCCTCCTGCACAATGCCCTCGATCTCGTGGAGCAAATCCCAGATCTCCGGCTCTACAAAGAAGCAGTTGGTATCCTTTTTCTTGATGGCATAGGCAAACGCATCCAGACGGATCACCGCTGCGCCGTGACGGCACATGCTCTTCAGTGTCCGGCGAATGAATTCCTTGACAGCAGGCTTTTCCACATCCAGATCGATCTGTTCCTCGCAGAACGTGCACCAGATCTTTTCCGTGGTGCCGTCGGCGAACTCTGCCTCGATGTAGGGAGCACGGGGCTTTCTCTTATAGATCAGATCCAGCTGCTCCGGTGTGGGCTCGCCGTTTTCCCAAAAGGAGGAATAGCGGATAAAGAAGTCCCGGTACGGCGACTCGTCCTTGTGCTGTAAGAAGTCCTGAAAATACTCGGAGTGCGCCGAGATGTGATTGACCATGAAGTCAAACATCAGGTAGTAGTCCTCGCCGAGGGCTTCCACATCGTCAAATGTGCCGAACGCCTCGTCCACCTTTTCGTAGGTGACGGGCGCAAATCCACGGTCTGCCGACGACGGGAAAAACGGCAGGATATGCACACCGCCGATGGCGTTGTGATAATACCGGTTCAGCACCGTGTGGAGTTCCTTCAAATTTTTTCCCATGCTGTCCGCATAGGTAATCAGCATGATTTGGTTGTTCAGCTTTTTCATCATACACACCCTGTCTTTCTTTGAATCAGTTTTAGAGAATCCCGCACAGAACGGTTCTGTACGGGATCACTAAAACGGGTCGGTTCGAATATTTTCAATTTATTGAGAACAATTTCTGAGAGGATCTTATCCCTTGACTGCGCCGTTGGCGATACCGCCGATGATCTGCTTCTGACAGAAGATGTAGAAGATCAGGATCGGGATCAGTGCCAGCAGGTAGGAAGCGAATGCCAGGTTATAGTTGGTGCCGAACTGGGTCTGGAAGTTCAACTGCGCCAGCGGAAGTGTCGTACCCTTCGAGCTGGACAGGATAACCAGCGGGGTCATAACGTCGTTCCATGTGCCCAGTGCGGTCAGAACCGCAACCGTTGCGTGCATGGGCTTCATCATCGGGAAAATAATTGTCCAGTAGGTCTTCCATGCGGAAGCACCGTCAATGTCTGCGGCCTCTTCCAGTGCAAGGGGCACATTTTTCAGATAGCCGCTATACAGCATGACGTTCATGGGCATATAGAATACCACATACAGGAGAATGACACCCAGACGGTTGTCCAGTCCCAGAACTGCGGTTTCCTTTACCAGCGGCATCATCAGGATGGCAAACGGAACGAACATACCGCTGACGATGTAATAGTACACCATGCGGAAGCCCTTTTTCCGAGCCATACTTCTGCCGATGGCATAGCCGGTCATGGAGTGCAGCAGAATTGCGATCACGATGGTTGCGCCGGTGATGAGCAAGCTGTTTCCAAGAGTGTGCCAGAAGTCGGTGACTTTCATTGCCTCGGAGAAGTTGCTGAAGCTCCAGTGGCTGGGGAAGCCCAGTGCGCCGACGATGTCGTTGGTCATCTCTGTGGGGCTTTTGAATGCGATCATTACCGCCATATACAGCGGGAACAGAATTGTAATGCATCCCAGGAACAGCAGCACGGTCAGGAAAACGTTGGTGCGTCCCGGTCTTTTCTTTGTCATACTCATAGCTGCTCCTCCTTTCTTCCCGTCAGCTTCATCTGAACCACTGCAAAGATGACAATGACAATGAAGAAGATCACGGCGTTGGCACTCTGGAAGCCGAACTGACCGCCTGCCATACCGTTGTTATAAATCAGGTAGGAAATTGACTCGGTACTCTGTGCCGGACCGCCCTTGGTCAAGGACATGATCTGGTCGAATACCATCAGCATGTTTTTGGTACTCAGAATCAGGTTGATGGAGATGAACGGCAGCAGCATGGGGAACGTCAGCTTCCAGAACTTCTGCCAGCCGGTCACACCGTCGATCATGCCTGCCTCGTAGATATCGGTGGGCACGGTCTGGAGACCGGAGATATAGATGATGGTGTTCATGGCGACTGCCTGCCATACGCCGACGATGAGCACGCCGATCCATGCGTATTTTTCACTGGCGAGGATACTGTTTTCCAGGAAGCCGATGTGGGCAGCCTTGCCGATTACCGGCACGATATAGGTGAAGAAGAAACTGAAAATATAACCAATGATCAGTCCGCCGAGGATGTTGGGGACGAAGTAAACGCCCCGCAGCAGGCTCTTGCAGCGGATTCTGCTGTTCAGTCCCAGCGCAAGCAGCAGGCTGAGGAAGTTGATCAGAATGGTTCCGGCAACTGCATATTTAAATGTAAACCAATAGGAGTTCCGGACACGCTCATCACTGAACAGGTCGATGTAATTGCGGAATCCTACGAAATCATAATCACCATAGCCACGGTAGTTGGTGAAGCTGTAAATTGCACCAGTAATCAGCGGAATGGTGTTGAATGCAACAAATAGAATCAATGCGGGGAGGATCATCAGCAGGAAGGTCCGTTCCCGATTGGACATCTTTTTTCTGCCTTTCATTTAGTTTCCCTCCTTTTCCTGCTCGTACTTCTGAACCTTTTCGATCAGATCACGATTGTAGCGCTTCCAGTCCTTGTCGAACCGCTTGAGGAATTTCTCGGTGGCGTTGTCAGAATCATCCATCAGATAGGTCTGAATCATCGCATCCACACTCATCTCAGTGGGATAGTGGTGGTCGTGGAAGTCTGCCATGTTGCCGTCGTCGATGTCCTGCTTCATGCCGTCCAGAATCGACGGGAGTGTGAAGTCGCCCTCCTTACAGGGAACTGCACTCTGGTTGTCCAGATAGATCTGGATGGTATCGTCCTGGAACATAAAGTCCAGCACCTTATAAACAGCTTCCTTGTTCTTGCTCTCCTTCATGACAGCGAACAGCAGGTCTACACCGGAGTTCAGCACGTTGTCCTCTGCGTTCTCGTTGGCAGGGAAAGTGAAAGAGTCGATGTTGATGTCCGGATTGACGGACTGGATCTGCGGAACGGCGTAGCTGCCGATGGGGAACATTGCCGACTCGCCACGGGCAAATGCCGTACATGCATCGTTGTAGCTGTAGGCGTAGGGATTCGGCTCCGCATACTGGAGCAGTGCCTTGTCTTTCTCTGCGACCTCAGCATATTGCTCTGTAAATGTGGTGTTTCCGGCGTTCACCTGACTGCAAACGTCAGGGGGTGTCAGACCGACTGCAAGGGTGTTCCACGGTGCCATACAAGTCCAGGTATCCTTGTATCCCATATAAAGCGGATAGGCAACGCCACTCTCGGAAATCGTGTCACAAAGGGCTGTAAACTCGCTCCAGGTAGTCGGAATCTCCCAGCCGTTTTCCTCGAACATATCCTTGTTGTACAGGATGCCGGCACAGTTTGCCACGTAGGGCAGCGCATGCACGCCATCCTGCGGAATGAATTCCAGCTCCTTGACGATATCCATGTACGCCGGCTTGATATCCGAAACACCGTCAAAGTCTGAGATGTCCATAAACATATTGGCATCTAAGAAGTTGGAGTAGTTGATATCGCCGCCAATGCCGATGATATCCGGATAATCCTCACGGACAAACCGTGTCTTTAAAACCGTCATGGCATCGTTGGGCGATTCGATCTCAAGATAAATCTCATCCTGAGAAGCATTGAACCGCTCTGCCATCTCATCAAAAGCGGAAACCGCCTCCGGTTTATACTGGAGCATGGTGACGATTGTTCTTCCGTCTTTCGTCTTGTCACTTCCGCAGCCAGTCAGAACAGCTGAAGATGCTGTCAAAACCAGTGCCATTCCCAATGCAACGCATTTTCGCTTGTTCATGCAAAATTCCTCCTTTTTTACGTCAATTCGCTGCAGTCTTACTTGAGTAATTTTATTATACCATCCATAATGCGCCTTGTAAATATCAGAAAAACGCTACATTTATACCATTTTGCGATTTTTCTTAGAATAGTGTAAAATCGCCTTGCATTTTGAGATATCTCATGGTATAATATTACAATAAGGATATCTCGAAATAAAAAACGACTGACAAAATCATCAGGAGGCTACAAATGAAAGACCTGATATTCTCCGTATTTCCCAACGAAAATTTCGTCGATCTAGGGCTGTTCCAGTTCGGCATGGAACGCTGTGCGCCGTCCCATTCTTTCGGGCCGGCGAGCCGAAACCACTTCCTGTTCCACTATGTGCTCTCCGGTATGGGAACGCTTATGGCGGACAATGCCAAAGGGCAGACCATCACCTACAATGTCCGGAGCATGCAGGGGTTCATGATCTTCCCCGGACAGGTCACCATGTACATCGCCGACCACCAGACCCCATGGGAATACCTCTGGATCGAGTTCGACGGACTGCGTGCCAAGGGAATGCTGGAGACTGCCGGATTTTCGCTGGACTCTCCCATCTACCACGCCCGCAAAAAGGAGCTGCGGGAAGAGATGAAGAGCGAGATGCTGCACATCATTGAACACGGCGATGCCCCGCCCTTCCACCTCATCGGACACCTCTATCTCTTTCTGGATTATCTGGTGCGTTCCGCTGCTGCGCTGAAAGTCATGAGCAACAGCACGCTGCGGGATTTCTACATCCACGAGGCACTGGAATACATTGAACACAACTTCCAGAACAACATCTCTGTGGAGGATATTGCTTCGGTCTGCGGACTGAACCGCACCTACTTCGGCAAGATTTTCAAGGACTCCATCGGAAAGACACCGCAGGAATTTCTACTCAGCTTCCGCATGGCAAAGGCGGCGGAGCTGCTCAAGCTGACCTCCCTCTCCATCGGCGACATCGGAAACGCCGTGGGCTATCAGAACGCCCTGCATTTTTCCAGAGCCTTTAAGAACATCTACGGCATTCCCCCGAGAGAATGGCGCAACCGGAACTGCCTGCACTAAGAACCTGTCTTCACAAGCGTATATGCGTGTCTTTTCGGCAAATTTTGCTGCATCCTGCGTAAAAAATACTTGCCGGGCGACAGCCCGCCTGCGTATTTTTGCCTTGTCTGCAACAAAATTATGCTCGAAAATCCACATATATTTCTTGTGAAGACAAGTTCCAAAGCAAAAACCCTGTCAACAGGTCTTACACTGCTGACAGGGTTTCTTTCTATTCTTTTTTCTCTGCGGCACGCACTGTGACACGGCTCTGACCGCTCAGCGTACAGGTGAACAGCGTCAGATCCCAGTTCTCGTCCCCCTCCGCCATGGCGGAAACATCTGTTCCGATCAGCAGGTCAGTCTGCACCACCTCGTAGGTGTGCACCGCACCGCTGCACTCCGTGAAGAGAATCTCATCGCCGGAATTCAATTCCCCAATGCGCCCGAAGTGCGACCGGTAGTTATGCGCTGCCACAATGAGGTTGCCATCCGCCACCGTTCCGGCGTACCGGCAGGGAGCGATCTTCAAGTTGGGATAGCTCCACTCGTCCTGCACCGGCAGTTCGATGCCCAGCGAGGGAATGGTGAGGATGCCAATATACGTGTACTCATACACCGTGAGCACCGTTTCCTCCTGCGGTTCGGAAACGCCGTACTCCTGAAACAAATCCTCCTCCGGCAGTTCCCCGGAGGGCGTTCCGGAAGGCTGCGTGCCGGTAACCGTGCCGGCGGTTTCGCCTGTGCCGAATTCCTCCGGCAGTTCCGTGGTCAGCGGCGGCAGTTCCTCCTTCAGCACCGTCAGAACCTCCTGCGCCGTTTCCCCGCTGCGGATGCTCTGATGCCAATTGTATAGACACAAGGACAGCGCCGCTGCCAGCAGCACTGCCCCTGCAAGAATCCAGCACAAGCCACGTGTGTTTTTCATGCGCTATCCTCGCTTACTTTTTCGAATGCAGCCGGAAGCCAACGACTACCAGCACCAGCCCCGCCCCTGCCAGCACAGGGACCGGCCACCAGAGCTGTCCCGTCTGGGGAAGCTTTCCGCCGCTGCTGGCGGTGGTGTTTCCAGTCTGGCGCACCGTAGTCACGGCAGCACCGCCCGTTACGGACGAGGTTGCCGGTGCTGTCGTATCGCCTGTCACCTGCGAAGTTGCCGGTGCGGAGGTGACCGCCATGGTCGTAGTTTCCGTAGTCACAACGGTGCTCTCCGGCGTAATGGTAGAAGCCTTGGTGCTGTTGTGGGTGTTGATCATCAGGAACTGGGTTTCATTGCCGCGATAGACCACCGTATATTCCTTGGGGACATCCATCTCCAGAATCCGGCAGTCCGCCAGCGCATCCGCCGACCAGCGATACGTCCAGCCGTTGCTCTCGTCCAGCCGTACTGTGTCCGTCAGTGTGCCGTCCTGATAGAGTCCGACATCGATGAATGCGGTGCGATCCTGCGGCTGGGATTCGTCGTTTTTCCAGACCTTCCGCACGGTATACTGAATGGTATCCGAGGTGGGGAGTTTCCGCACCTGAAATTTCGGGTAGGCGAGGAGGTTCATCTCCTCCGGCTTTCCGGCGATCTCCACCAGCACCGGCGAGGGAATATAGCGCTTGTCGCCGGAAACAACCATCTTGCCGGCAAGGAGGTACAGCCCCTTTTCCAGTTCGCCAAAGGTCACCGAACCGGAATCGTCCGTCTTATCGGTGGACTGGGGCTGGCGCTGTTCCAGCACGGCGTAGTTTTCGAGGGTATCGGCTGCCGTCTGCATTTCCGATGCGGTGGTCAACTCCATGGAAACGGGGTCGCCTGCGAAATCCCCCTCCAGCTGATAGCTGCCGTCGGCACTGCGGGCGCCGACACGGTAGAGATTCCACTGCATGCCGGAGAGCGTCACGGGGTCCGACCTGCAGATCAGTGTCAAATTGGAACGGGTATCCTCCGCCGTTGCCGGAAGCAGCAGGCACGCCGTCAGCCACAGACAGACACCCAGCGCACAGAGCAGTGCGCCAAAACGATGCAGCGCCGTTCGGGTCATCGATCAGTCACCTTCCTTTTTCTCAGGTTCTTTCAGTTTTGCGAGAAGCTCCCTGCGGGAGCGTGTTTTCTGCCGTCTGCTGCTCACGATCCAGAACACCAGCAGTCCCACGAACAGCGGTGCAGCGATAAACGGCACCACGGACATAGAATCCAGCTGGACGGCATCGGCTGCCACCTTGACGTTGTGGGGGTAGACGGTGTCCACCCGGTGCGCCCGCACCAGAAGCCGGTGGGAGTTGACCCCGTAGGGGGTACAGGTCATGAGGGTGACGTAATCCCCGCCGGGGATGATGGCGAGCTTGTCAAGCTCGTCGGGTTTGACGATGAAAATTTTTTCCACCTCGTAGGTGAGCACCTCATCCAGAATGGTGACGGTGAACGTGTCGCCCTCGACCAGCTGATCCAGATCGGAGAAGAGCTTTGCGGAGGGCAGTCCCCGGTGCGCCGAGATGACGGCGTGGGTGTTCTCCCCGCCCACGGGAAATGACGAGCCCTGGAGGTGTCCCACCGCCACGTTCAGCACCTCGGCGCTTGTCCCGTGGTAGATGGGCAACTCCACCTGAATCTTGGAGATAGAGATATAGCCCATGATACCGGTTCCGCTGATGTCGAGGATTTTGCCGTAGTTTCCGGCATCTTCCCAGTTGGTGAAAGGGGCGGTAAGGTGGGAGAGGGTGGCGTTGTAGGAGTGCGCTTCCATGAGGAGGCGTTCCTTGTCGCCGGTGTCCATCTGTTCGACGGACTGGTTATAGGTGGCGATGGCACGTGTCTGGACACGGGAATTCCACCAGTCGCTGACAGTCGGGTACAGCATCACGGAGAGCCCCACCAGCAGCAGCACGACCAATATGGCGGTTGAAATCACATTTCGTTTTTTCTTCATACAGAAACCACAGCTCCTTTGGCGGAGGACGGTTCTGCAAGAGGTGTACTGCTCATGGGGTCCCCCCTAATGCCTGCCAGCGCAGACATGTTCAGGTAATTTCGGGCAAATACCGCAGAGGCTTCCGCACGGCAGACTGCCCAAGCCGAAGTGCCGGGCGCACCGGACAAGCGGGAGGTCTGTGCCGTACAGAAGCTGCGGTCATTGGATCAAAACGGGAAAAATGCGGGAAAATCGGTTACTGGGCGTCTTTTGCACGCTTCTTGGTGATGAGGAGCACGCCAGCGCCGACAACCAGCACACCGCCGGCAACGTAGAAGATGGTCGTACCGATGCCACCGGTGGACGGGAGAGAGGAACCGGAGGTGTTCAGAACTGTAGTTTCAACTACGCCATACTTACCAAACGAATCTCCTTCGCCCGGTGTTTTTGCAGGCTGTGCAGCGCCAGTATCTACGGTCAGAGTCAAATTAGTCAATGCTTTGGTAGCATCGAAGACATCCCAATTCTGACCATTGGCTGTGGTTGCATCTAGTTTCAAGGTAACCGGAGCATTGAGGAGGTTATATCCGGTCGGTGCCTTGGTCTCTGTCAAGGTATATGTGCCGTCATCCAGACCGATTACCTTGAACAAACCATTTGCATCCGATTTCAGGACACTAGCCTCTGCTACCGTATCAACCCAACCGGTTACATAGCCATTTTCATCAACTTTTGCATACTTATCAGCAGCATTCTTCAGATTGAACTCTGCATCTTTCAGCTTCTTGTTCGTTACGCTATCCTGCTTGGTAACATCCAGTTCATAGGTGAATACAATAACCTTGTCTTCCGGAGTCTTGCTCGTTGTCGGTGTGCCAGAACCATCCCAGTAAGAATCGTTGCTGTACTCCAACTTTACTGCGTTTTCCTGACCGGACAAACCAATCTGAGCAGTTTTGTTCAGAACAGCACTGTATTCCACTGTTACTACACTGCTTGCGGTAATGGTGTTTCCATCCTTAATGTCAGCAAATGTAACGGTGATTTCGTTGTTTTCAATCGCAACTGTTGCGCCAACTGCATTCTTACCATCAACTTTTACTGTTACATTCCCAACAGCCGGAGCGGTGAACTGTGTGCCCAGTGTATCGTGGAAAATGTATCTGTAGTGCTCATAGTCGCCAATGGTGCTCGGCATTGTGCCATACAGCTTGAACGGAACAGCATCGCCAATGTTGTAGTCAGCAACGTCGTTGTAATCTTTGTCAGTCTGCGAACCTCTTGCATCCGTATAGGTGTAGTCATCAACATCAGTATTTTCCTTTACCTTCTTGACAACCGTCGGGGAACTTGCCTTCTGGGCAATCGAAAGAGTTGTGTCCGAATCTGCATCTACAGTTGTCAGAATGTATCTGCTGTAAGCACCTGTCTGCAAATTCGCAGTATCATCAACAATCAGGTAATAACCATCTGCAGTAATGCTGAGTTCTGCGCTCGTGCCGTTTTTGGCAGATGTTGCAGATGCTGTAACATTATCTTTCAAATTTGCCTTTACGAGTTCTGCAAAATGCTGTGTCAAGGCACCGTTATTTGCAAATACGCTTGTTTCGGTTCCCTCTTCAGTACCTGCAACCTTTGCGTTCAGCGCAGCTGCAACTTCAGCAGCAGAAGTACAATTTGCGAAATATTTTCCAAGCTGGGTATCGCCTTTCAATGCAGTCAACAGCGCCCCATCATTTACAATATCCTTATTCCAATCAATTCCTGTCAATGCACCATCTACAACAGTACCTTTGAAGATCTGGTATGCGGAATAAGTATGATCAGCCTCTGCATTTCCAGTTGCCTGAGTAATGGTAACTGTCTGTGCACTAACCGGAAGAGCCGACATAGTAGCGGGAACGACTGCGCAAGCTGCGAGGATGGCTGCGGTTGCCAGGGATGCGAATCTTCTTGTCTTTTTCATAATAAAAACTCCTTTTTGTTCAATTTCAGGGAGTGCGCTCCGGCGGTCCTGCCGGAGTCCCCTGTATGCATCAGAATTTATTCAACACGGCTGAGATATCGCCGTCTGAACCATAGATAACCGGCCGCTGTTCCGCAGAGAATTGCGGCACCTGTGATGGTGTACCAGCGTGTGCCCCTGCCGCCGGTGGCGGGCATCGTCACGGAAGCGGATTCTTCCTTGGTGTTGGTGATCGTGATGACGCCGTCTGCGCCGCTGATATAGTTATCTGCGCCGCCGGCGTAGGTGTAGCCCGGCGTGTAGCCGCCCACCGCCGTTTCCTCCGCCCAGTAGTAGTACGGGTTGCCGTTCTCGTCACAGGCGGGAAGGTTCGTGCGGACTGCCTGCCAGCTGCTGCTGTCGCTGCCCTTGAGTTTTACGGTGTCCACCAGCTCCACTCCGGCCGACCCGCTCGTCATCACGTTCGCTGCCATTCGCAGCATTCGCATCGCACTCGGCGCAGCGAGGGATTGGGCAGAGGTGTCGGTGGCGTAGGTGATGGTGTAAGAATCAATCATCCATATGCTGCTATCTTTACTGCCATTAACTATTTCAAGTTTGTCAGTTGAAATAGGTGTTGTAAACACATATGTTAAAGAAGCACCATTGATTGTACAAGTTCCTCCTCCATTATTCCAATTAACTTCACTTATCGAAGAATTTGAAAAATCCCATGTAAATCCTACCGAACCACCTATAGTTTGATTTGCTTTTTTGAATTCAAAATAGAACGCATTGTACCATTGATGTGTAGTTGATGTCAAACTTATATTCAATTCTAACTTACTTACCGTTTTAGTAGAATCCAAATTAACTGAATGGGCATCCTTTTCTAACACAATACTTGACCCTGTCACCGTATCCCCGCTAGAGGGCGGCGGCGTGGTAGTCGTTGTGGTCGTGGTTTCTTCGGGTTTGGTAGTGGTAGTCGTCGTGACTTCCTCTACAGTGTACTCGATTTTGATGGACTCGTCAACCGGCGGAATCATTCCGCCAACCCACCAGACTCGAATCTGGAAACCATTTCCAAAGTCGTTCGGTACGGTGTACTCCCACTCTGCGCTGCCGTTTGCGTCAAGCGTCTGTTCCCAGTAGATTTGCTGCCATTTCCACGTACCAGAATCCTGATAACTGTATCCATAACAGCCGTTTGCAGTTTGATTTGCTACACCGCCGGTAAGCTTGATCTTTATCTTCTTGCCAGCTGCTGCATTGCTAACATCCACCCGTTTTGTCGCATCTTTGACTGTCAGCTGAATGGTTGCGTCCTCGTAGCCGTCCTTGTGGGCTGTGATGGTCACAGTGCCAACCTTTTGACCGGTTACCAAACCGCTGCTGTCCACTGTCGCAATCTCGTCACTGCTAGATTTGAATGTTACGCCGTCCGACGGGTCTGCCGTCAGCTGAAGCTTTCCGCCCTTTTCCAGCAGCTCCGTTTTATTGTCTGCTGCGGTGAGCTTGAGTTTTGGCTGCGTGGTGGTCGTGGTCTCCTCCGGCTTCGTCTCCTTGGCGGAGGTTGTCGTGGTTGTGGTTGTCGTTGCCTTGGTTGTCGTTTCTGTCGTTGTCGCCTTAGTTGTTGTTGCCTTGGTTGTCGTGGTTGTGGTTGCCTTGGTTGTCGCTGTCGTCACAACCGGAACAACGGCTGGATTCGTCGAGCGGTAGATCCTTACTTCAACGGGATCGTTCTGGTGGTTGTTGGTATCGCTGTCCGACCACCGCTTTTTCAGCGTCAGCTGGAGCACCTTGGTGTTCACGATCACGATGGGATTCTCCGCCGTGTTGCCGTTCACACCGTTGTTATTCTTGTAGGTCGCCTGGTAGCCGCCGGGAACGTTTTCCTCTACGACATCGTACAGGTATTGGTTTCCGCCTGCGTCCGTTTTGTCCAAGCTGCTCCACGTGTGCGTCCAGCCGTTGCTGCTGGAAAGTTCTGCCGTTTCCGAAAAGTCTTTATCATAGTCTGCGCCACTTTTCAGCTTTCGCCGAAGCGTGACATTGACTGCGCCGTGTGATTCGCCCGTCTTGTCATTGTCAACCCACTTCTTCTCCACCGAGATCGATGTCTTCTCGATGGTTTTGGTGTTGGTGACGGTGATGGTGGCGGTTTCGCCATTTACTGGCTGCCCATTGTGTGCAATCGAAGATTCCCAACCAGAAATCTCAGGTTCAACCACATAATACGCATATGCCTCATCCAAATCAGAAAATGTTTTCTGCCAGTTGTTTGTAACGTCCAACGTGATATCCTGTACGAATTGATAGTCGCTATTGATGCTTCCATCTTTCGCATAAAAGTCACTCGGAACTCCTGTAACATCTGTTGGCGCAAGAACTGTCGTACCAGTACCCGGTGTAACACCCGTGTAATGAGAAATAATTGCATTATAGAATGCATTGGCAATCTCGCCATATCCCTCTTTTGAAGGATGCACACCGTCATACAATTGCGTGTTCTTATCCACAGCTGCATTGATATCCACAAACTGTACAGTAGAAGTTGCGGTTTCCTTTTGCAATTCCGCTACAACTTCTTGCAACATTGCATTATACGATTTGATCATTTTATTGATCTCATCTTCAAATGCTTGTGCATTTTCAGCGCTTGGATTACTCCAGATTCCATATTTGGTTCCTAATGCATTTTGCTTTTGAACATAACTTATGTTGGATTCAATGGTTCCATCTGCTTTTACAAAATCCTCATAAGGAATGCTGCCAAGAAAAACAACAAAATCAGAAGTTCCTGCTGCACTTGCCTTGGCATATGCAGTTTGAATCATCTCTTTTACTTCGGTTTTCAAAGCATCGTGTTTGGCTTGATTATCTGTATCAGCATCGCCCCAGATTTCCCAGTTACCACCATTAACATCATTCGTTCCGCCTATCAAAAGCAGTACCTGTGTTCCATCATAATCTACACCGCCCCAGTCATACTTGTTTCCCTTGCTGATTCTTTCCGCAATTTGAGAAACAATCTGTCCACTAGCGCCGCTATTTATAACAGAAACATCGGAATACTTTTTATCAAATAATGCTTTTAATTGATGCGGATAGTCATCTGATGTAGTCCAATAACCATGTGTAATCGAATCACCAACTGCATCTATTTTTAAATTGGATGGGATTGAACCAGATTCTTCCCCGGAAGATGTCTGTGTTTCCAAAAGCCTTTTATAGAGTTTCAGCTGAATCGAATCTGTATCTGCATCAATTGCTGTACCATCTTGATTCTGCCACTGTTTCTCTATATTCAGCCCGCCTGAAATGTAGTTGGTAATCGTCGTTTTCTGCTCTGAAGCTCGTTCTGTTCGATCATACTTTACCTGATACCCCTCCGGCACACTGGATTCCACCACATAATAGTAATAGCGGCTTCCATCCTGTGTCTTATACGGGAGATCACTCCAAGTATAAGTCCAACTGTTGCTCTGATTCAGCGTCTGTGTTCCGGATGACTGGTACACCTGCGCATCCGAGGGCGGCGTTCCGATATCGCTCCATACCGTTGTGGATTGATAAAGCTTTACCTCTACGCTATCCCCTGTATGCTGTTCTGCACCATCGCCCCAAATCTTTTCCACAGAAACTGCGATCTCTGTCGGTTCATTGTTTCGATTGGTCAATATCAGTGTACCGGTCGTGCCATTGGTAGTACCCGTAGCACTGATGATCCAGCCATACAAGCCCTGATTCGGAGATTGAAATTTATCTTCGCCTTTCTTCTTCACGCCGGTTTCCGACACTCGGAATTTCGTATATGCTTCGAGCGAAACCCCGTCCGCCAAATACGATTCCAATGTCAGCTTCCAGCCGTTTTCAGCGGTCAAAAGCGCATTTTCTTTCAGAGCGATCTTTTCCCATGTTCCGCTGGCGTTCAATCCCTCCAGCTGGAACTGCACTTCCGTTGCCGGAATGCCGCTGCTGGGAATCGGATTTCCATCGGAATCTCTCCAAAGCTTTTCTACAACCAAGCCCTGCGAATTGTTGATGGAAATGGTACCGTCTTTGTTCGCTGCGTTGCCTGTTGTATTCGGTCGATAAGTGCCGCTTGTGCCATCACTCGCCTGAAACGTTCCATCCGTCTGCTGGATATATGTTTTCCCGCCGTACGTATATTCTGCTTCCTTGACGTAATAGTAAATCGGCTTACCGTTCTTACCGCTGGGAAGATTCTTCCATGTGTAAGACGGATTCTGGGGATTTTCGCCGCTGCCAACAGCGGCAGTGGAGAATTCCTTCGGATTTTCCAATCCGGAAACGCCCAGATTTTCCGCCGACGCCAATTCCATATTCTCCGGAAAACCGGAGCTGGTCTTGGTGTACGACCAATAGAGCGCAGCCTTGATAGAAGTGCCCGAGGTATCTTCCAGTCCCGTCCATGTTTTCTGCACGGTGAGGTCGATCAGCTGGTTGTTCGGAATGTTTACCGAACCTCCCTCCTGCACCTGAATGACATCGTCCGCTGTCACACCATCAGGATAGCTGCTCAGCGCTTCAGAACCATATACAAAATAGTAGGTGGAATTGCTTGCCGTCAATGCCTCATAGCCATCCGGCGCTTTTGTCTCTACAATTTTATATAGGGTAGCCTTATCGAAAGAGTCCAGTTTGTAATCCTCATCCGCTTTCACAGAAATCGAAACAGCGCTGCTCTGATTCTCTGCATCATATGTCAGTTTATGTGTCTGAAGCTTATCGTTTGTAACAAGTTCATCCTTGCTTGCAAACAGCCACTTTCCATCCTGATATTTCGCAATCTGGAATGTCGCATCCAGCTTCAAACTGTAGTCGCCTACATCATACTTGACAATTTGCGGTTTATTCTCTGCGGAAATCCCCGCTCTTGACTTAGAAATGCTGAACTTTATGCTGTCTTTCTGATCGTCTGCACTGGCATTTCCAGTATCCAAAGAAATGGAATTGGAGGAAATCACGGTTTTTGTTTTGCTCAGACTCTCCGGTGTAACGGGCTTTCCGTCTTTCAGAAGTGTATACTGATACGTAACTTTCAGCGGTTCGCCGTCTGGTACTGTAAGCTTTAAGCGGGAGTTGATTTCTTTCACTTGTACTGCCTTGACTGAATCGACAGAAAACGTATCACTCGAATCTGAAGCATCCAAGGAAATCACCCAATTTATCACATAATCAATTTCAATTTTAAATGTGATATCTGCGTATCCATTTTCATCAAATGTGACACCCGCAAAAGGATATTTCACTATCTCGCCACCAAATGAATTATTAACGCATTTGCCGTATACCGTAATACCGCTGCTTAACGAATGATTCGGTTCTCCTTTTAGGCGAATGGTAACAATGTCTCCCTTTGGAAATTCCGGTGAAGTGCTAACATACGGCTGGTTTGTTGTCCACTTCTTATTATCGCTCGTTGTAAACTGATACAAATCACTTCTCTTCGAAGGCGTTTCTTCTTTGATATTGTGTTCTACCAGATACTGATACTCCGAAGTAGAAAGCTCCCGCACAACGGTGGCATCGGTAACCGCACCGGATGCATCTACAACCGGCTTTTCAATTTTTTCCACTTTTACCATGGAAAGCACTGCGTCAATTCCAGCTGCAGAGGCGCCTTCATAACTATCCAATGTCAAATCATCCGTCAGGTCAATTCCTCCTGAATTCGAAAGGTATTTCCCATCCGGATTTACATAGACAGAATAGTTCAGTTGCCCGTTTTCTGCGGTATATGCACCGTTCTTGTTCGAAGAAGCAATGTTTTTGGTCAGCAGATTCTTGTCGCTGGTATCCGCCGTGCTTCCTGTCACCTTTACGCTTGCAGTCTTGGCATCGCTGCCCTTTTGTGCAATGGTATTGGTCACGGTGTAGCCATCTGTTCCGGCACTTACCGCAGATTTCAGGATTTCTACTGGAATGCCGGTATAGTAGGTAACATAAAAATATGACGACTCCGCTCCACTATTTTTATCAACATGTATTGTAAGTTTTCGAGTCGTATCATCAAAAGAATACTCTCTAGGATAAAGATGATACCCATGATACCGACTGCGCTGAATATATGGTCTATATTTATCCTCTACATTAAATTTATCATTCTTATCATAAATTCCAATCAATGTTGAATTTTCTGGAAGCACATCTTCAAAATCATATGAATAATCTTGCACAATATCATAGATTTTCCACTGTATCAGATAATAGGTGGTATCTCCGACCGTCAGCGTCGGCAAATCCGACAGTGCAATGGAATCGCCATCGGCAAGCACATTCCCATCCGCATCCAGCGCAGCCTTTTTGAAGTCCTGCTTTGGGTTGTTGGTAATGGTAATGCTGCCGCTTTCCACGCCATTTTGAGAATCCGAATACGAAACCGTATACCCATCCACCGGCGTTTCAACGACCCGATAAAGATAGTCGCCGTCATGGGCAAGGGTATCTTTCGGCAAATCGGAAAAGGTCTGTTTCCAGCCGTTACTGCTGTCCAGCGTAAAGGTATAAGGGTTGCTTTCGTCCGCTGTAACCTCTGTCCACTCGCCGTCTACCAGATAGATCTGTGTCCAGTCCGTTGCATTCGTCCCCTGCTTTTTGCGCTGCAATTGGAACGTAACGCTTGGCTTCTTGTCTGTATTTCTATCAGAATATGTCTTATTTACTGTAAGCGTCTGTTTCTCCACAGTATCCTTGCTCTTTTCGATCAAATCGTAAGAAGGAGTACTGGGGTTCAGCGTTCCGAAAGAAGCGGTATTGGAAAACTTGGAGCTAACCGCTGTCTTCCCGTCCATCTTCACACCGGAAACATCTGCCATTGTCGAATATTCGATCTCGGCAAATCGGTACGCCTTGTCATCCACTGTCTTAGTAAAAGTAATTGCAAAGCACTTTGCGTTTCCCGCTGTGATCTTTTTAGTTTCCTCTTGACTGTCTGTGGAATAGTACGTGATCTGATAATCAGTTCCAAGTGTCAGCTGCTCATACTCGCCGCTTTCCGTCTTGGCTTTCACAGAAATGGAATTGGTGCCGATCGTGAAATAATGCGATGCGCCCGTTCCCTCTGCGGTCATTACGTCAACCAGGACCTTGCTGTCCGACGAAAATCCCGTATCGGAGGTAACATTGATTTTCCAACGCAATGTCTGGTTATTCTTCGAGGGATCGTCTGCGTTATAGAACGCATCGCCGCCCTCAGCTTTCACAAAGGTCTTTGTGATCTGGTCACGATTGCCCACATCAATGCTACTCGAACTGCTGTTTCCCTTGTTGTCAGAAACTGTGTTGGTAACTGTGTCGCCGTTCTTAGCTGTGCCATCTGTACCGGCAGTGGCTGCATCTGTTTCGTAGGAAATCGAGATATTATGAAGTCCCAAAACACCATTTTCATTTGTGCCATCATATGGAACAGCGTCTTTAAAAATCAGCTTATCGCCATCCTTCGTGATGGTTGCATAAAGCTTTATAGTTCCATTCCACTCCCGAGTTCCCAAACGAATCTCTCCATCTGCTTCGATGGTCGATTCATTTAAGACTATGCAATTAACCCAGGTAAACGTCGCACCGGAAATGGTCAAATCTTTCAGTGAAACATTTTTCAAAGCCGCATCAGTCAACTCATAGCCATTTAATGTAACTCTTTTGTTATTTCCATCTGAACAGCCAACATTTGCAGTCCACTTCAGCTTATTTGCTGCACGGTCATAGCCAACACCTTTTTTGACCAATGTGTAAAGCTTCTTGTAGTCTACCGGTATCTCTCCCGTATCTCCAGCGGTATTGCCATCGGGATACAGCAGATACGCACGGTTTTTCAGCTTCTGCGGTTTCGGCTGTGTTGGATCCAATTTCATCTGATACGAAACTTCCACTTTTTTTGCATCGCTGCTAATGGTGATCGTATCGCCGTCCTTGGAAAACCCCACAGTGTTTCCGTTCTCATCTTTCAGCGTGATTTGATTCGCCTCCAGACTGCTGAACGCCTCGTCTTTTACTTTCCAGCCATTCAAAGAACAGCCAGCCGGCTCTTCCACGGTGATATTCCAATTGACCTTGTCATCTGAAATTCCTGTTTCATAGTCCGCCTTACCATTTTTTTGGATCGTCGGTTTTGAAAGGGAAACTTCACCCTTTGCTCCTTTCTGAACGCCATCCTTTGCAATTGTCGCAGTGTTCTCGATCTTCTGCCCATTCTGCACATGAGTGAGCCATTCTTCCCGAGACACTTCCTTTTCGAAGGTAAATGTGATCTGCTTTTCCTTTGTGTCGTTGAAGGTAAATGTTTTTCCTTGAAAGCTGCCAACTCCAGCCGGCGTTACTGTAACGCCAGAAGTGTCTTCCGGAAACTGCTCATCAGTCAAAACATAACCATTCATCGACTTAGAACTATCTGTATCATTATAATAAGGATTGTCTACTGTAATTGTCCACTGAATCTTGGGATTGTCTGTGGGAGTTTTTGCGTTTTGAATTGTACCGGACTTTGCAATCTCAACTTCTTTTTCCGGAAAATCTACCTTGATTGTAATTCCGCCGATTGTCACTTCCTGATCGCCAGATGACGTATTATCTCGGTTGATCTTTCCATCAAATCTAATAAATCCAGTCATGTCACTATTGGCATGCTTATTGATATACTCTTTTGTCAACCGAATCACAATAAGACCCGACTGAGAAATGGAGTAATAGCCTGCCAATTCATTGCCATCTTTGACTTTGCAATCTTCCCCAGACTCCGGGCTTACCACAACTTTATCCGTCAGCTGATAATAAATATACGGATTTTCTTCCGTGACACTGCCCGCTTTTAAGTTGTAATTCAGTTGAACTTCTAGTTGTGTAAAATCTTTGGTTACCGATATTTCATATGGAGCATCCACTTCTTGACCTTCATGCTTGATATTTACATTTGTAATGCGAATACCGGCATTTTCTTCTGCCGTCATAGGCTGTGCACCCGCCGGTATTTCCGTTACCGGTTCGGTAAACCATTCATTGCTATTTTCTCCCACCATCTGCACCTCACTCTCCGCCATTTCCAAAGCGGGAGCGGTTTCCTCGGTGGAACCGGTCATGCTGACTGCCGGCATAATCAAACTGCCGCACACAGAAAACGCAACCATCAGAGCCAGCATGACAGCGATCACTGCATGCTTTTTGTTTTCCCGATGCTGTTTCAAAAACTGCTGTACTCTCTGGTTGAAATTCAACATACCAATCCCTCCTGTCTGTACAAAATGGAGCATAGTTTCCTATGCGTCAGATTCTCTACGGATATCATTTTCAGATAACGTTACAGGACTTCGAATTGCTTTACGGGCCAAACCCGCAAAATCACCTTTCCGACAACGGCTTCCTCTGCCACGCATCCGACGGCGGTGGAGCGGCTGTCTACTGAAGTGGAGCGGTGATCTCCCATTACGAAAATCCGTTCATCCGGCACCTGATACGGCAGCTCAATGTCGCATTCCCCCAATGCCTTTTCATTCAGGTACGGCTCTTCCAATGCTTCACCGTTCACATAGACCGTTCCCGAATCATCAATATCAATGATATCCCCTGCCACGCCAATCACACGCTTCAGCAGGATCTTATTATTAAAGTAGAAAGCAATGATATCGCCGCTCTGAAATGTGCCGCGCTTCCGACACACCACCAGTTCGTCGTTTTGCAGCGTCGGCGTCATGCTCGTTCCGGTAACTCGCAGCACCGGCAAAAACAGCATGGAGACCAAAACCGCAATGGCTGCAACCACGATCAATGACGAGATCGTGTTTCGCAGCAGCTTTCCGTATTCTCTCCGGTATTTCACCCGCTTCAGTTCCGCTTCCAGCTGAACCGCCGTGGGAATCTCTCGCTTCGCTTCCATGCTCATTTCGCCTCATCATCCTGCATCGATGCTTCGGCATCCGCCTGCGCCGGACACATTCGTCCCAGCTGCGCCTCCATGGTGTGCAGCAGTTCCAGAATCGCATCTGTCTTTTCCTGCCGCTCCTGTTCGGCTGCGTTCAGCTGTTCCCGCAGGCTCTCGTTTTCCTGTCTGGCAGCATCCAGTTCCCTGCGCAATTCCAGCAGGATCTCCAGCAGTTCTGTCCGCCGAAGCTTCCGAAGTTCTCTCTCCGTCATCTTGCCCATTTCCTTTTTCGATTCTTTTCAAATAGTAGAATCTTGCTCTTTTTTCATTTTACCGATTTTCCTGAGATTGGTTCCCTCAGAATATTTCTTATTATACTATTCCAGATTCGTTTTGTCAAGAGGATTTCACTGTTTTCGTATAACATCACAAATGTCCCCTCCTGCGTGTAGTCAAAATGCATAAAATAAAACTTTATTTTTTCATCCGGTTTCACAAAAATCACAATTTTCAGAGCTGCCACAAATTTCTATTATATGAACTAAATTTCAATTCCCATATAAGTAGCTGTTTTTCTGTGATTTTTATCAAAACTTCAGACACAAATTTATGAAGAAAAATCACATTGCCAAAGCGAACAAGTTGCACAAAAAGAGCGGTCCCATTCCACCTGTTTTTTCACAGCTTCGTCATCAAAAGCAGCAACTTTCTGATTCCAATCAGCATATTCTATAAACAGTTTCTGTTTTTCCGCAAAAAATCATTGCTTTTTCTCAAATGCACCTCAAAATTCTGTCAAAGCCGCTGCTTTTCGACAAAAAGACGGAGCAATCGACCGCCATGGAACGACTGCTCCGCTTCTCTCACCGGCTGAAATTTTGCAGGCTCTGGTGCTTCATTGCCGCCTCCAGCAATTCCGGCAGCCGCTCCGGCGGGCAGGCGAAGCACGGAATCTCCAGCGCACTGACCTTTTCCGCCATCATGCTGTCATAGCAGGGCTTGCCGCTGTCAGAGATGGCGAGCAACACGATCACATTCACGCCGGAAGCTTTCAGCTCCTCCAGCCGCAGCAGCAAACCGGCACGATTGCCGTTCTCCTCCAAATCGGTGATGAGGAACAGCGTAGTCTTTGCCGGCTCCTGCACCAGCTCCGCACAGTAGGCAATGGATTTCTCGATATCCGTTCCGCCGCCCATCTGAATGCCGTACAGCACCTCCACCGGATCGGCACAAAGCTCCGTCAGGTCGGTGACCTGCGTGTCAAACGCCACGATATGCGTTTTCAGGGAGCGCATGCTGGCGAGGATACAGCTCAGCACCGAGGCATAGATGATGGACTCCCCCATGGAACCGCTCTGATCGATGTCCAGAATGATGGTGCGGGAGGCAGAACGGGCAGCGTGTTCAAAAAAGTAGAACTTCTCCGGCAGAAGCACCTGCCGCTGCGTGTCATAGTGCTTCAGATTCCGGCGAATGGTCATGCGGTAGTCCAGCGCACTGGCGGAGGGAATGGGCGAGTGTTCCCGCCGGTTCAGCGCTGCCGTGACGGAGCGCTTCAGATCGTCCGCCAGCCGCCGGTTGATGTCCTCCACGATCTTAGCGATGTACGCTCTGGCGTTCTCCCTGGCACAACTTGGAATCTGATCCTTGAGCGTCAGAAGCAGCGCCGCCGTTCCGATGCTGGGTTCCAGCTGATCCAGCACCTCCGGTTCAAACAGCAGCTGGTTCAGTCCCTTCCGCCGGATGGCATCGTTCTGGATCACCTGCACCTCCATGGGCGAAAACAGCGCACGAAGATCGCCCAGCCAGCGGGACAGCTGGGGCGAGGACGGGCCACTGCTGGCACCGCCGCCGAAGCCGTCTGCTCCGCCATAGATTGCCCCCAGCGCACGATCCATCAGCAGATCCTCCTGCGAGAGCATTTCGCCGGAAGCCATCTGTTCCAGCGTCTGCTCCGCCTCTTTGCCCAGAATCAGCCGCCAGCGTTTCAGTTTCTCTTGTGTTTCCATAGGTCATATATCCTCAAAATCAAAGTCATCCAGTTCCTCCAGGACCGCCTGTTCTCCTGCTGTCATGCTCTGCCCCAGATACGCCGCAGCAGCAGCCGGCGAAACACCCAGCACCTCGCCGATGTTCTCGGCAATCTCCGCCTTTTCCGCTCCGGAGAACTCCGCAAACGTCCGGCGCAGACAGATCAGCACCCCACGGAATTCCGTGTCCTCCAGCGTCGCCACAAAATCGCACAGCGCCTCCCAGATGGAGAGCCGGCTGATGAGGGCACGGTGGTTCTTGCGGGAGAGTCCCTCGAACCACATGGCACCGTCCTGCGGCGGAATACCGCCAGAGAGCCGCCGGCACATCCAGACCGCCAGCACATCCGGCGCAGCCTCGCCACGCTCCAGCAGAATCGCACCGGCAAATCCGGAGAGCAAAGGCTGGACACTATCATCCTCCGCCAGCCCACAGAGCATGTCCAAAAACCGCTTCTGCTCCAGGAAGTCGTGGGACAAGCAGGCATCGTTCACCGCCGACATTGCCGACAGCAGTTCTGCCGCTGCATCGTAGTTGCAGTTTGCCCCCTGCGGCAGTTCCAGACAAAACCGCAGAAACAGCTGCTGCATCAGGGGAATCAGCGGTACGGTGTCGATTTTCCGGATGCTGCCGAAGCGCACAATGCCGGAGAGATTTCCAAGCGCCGCTCCCACGTCCGCCGGAGAAAAACAGCCCGCCGACTGCCGCTGCAAGGCGGCAATGACATCGGGCACCAGTGCCGTCAGTCCGCACTGGAAGGCATCCCACAGCAGTTCTGTGGTTCGGGACAGTAGCTGGGAATTTGCCAGATGTTCCCGCAGCTGCGCCAGCGCCGTCTGCTCCACGGTGTCCCCCATGAGGGAGGCCTCCACCACCTCAATCTCCGTCTCCGGATTCCACTGCAATTCCCACAGCTCCGCCCAGGTGGCGTTGTCCTGCTGCCGCTCCAGCTGTTTGCCGAAGCGGATGCCGATGACGGACAGCTGGTGCAGGAAAAACGACCGGTGCAGCCCCAGAAATGCAGACTGTTCCGACTTGACCCGCAGATTCTCCCGCAGATCCAGCGGCAGCTGTTCCGCCTTTGCCTTGCGGTAGCGCTCCAGCTTCAGCACCTTCAGCTGCCGCTGGAAATCCGTTTGCAGCGCCGTGCACACCGTTCCCTCCGGCAGAGAACCGATCTTTGTCCCGATCTCCGTATCCGCACAGGCGAGAGAGATTTCCCCGAAGCTGCCGTGCCCCATGCAGGTGATGGCAGCGTCCCGCAGATCAGTCAGGCAGGCGTGCGTTCCCCCACGCATGGCAGCGAGGGTCTCCGCCAGTCGCAGCGCCTCCATGACTTCCGCCGAGGAGGTGACGTTGCCGTGGGTTCGCTGGTATCCCGCCAGACGGGAGAGGTATTCTGCCCCGCTGTCAGCCAGCGTCCCACGCTGCCGATTGTTCCACAGGATTTCGAAGTACGCCGGCGCACGGCTGCCTGCACCGTAGCCGGAGCGGTTGGAGAGCTTATAATAGGAGTAGGGCATCAGCGTCGCCTGCGACGGCACAGTGGGCAGATGCGCCGTCAGCTTTGCGTCCTCCGCCGTATACGGCACATTTTTCAGTCCGGCAGTGTGAAATGCGCCGGTGATGACGGCGATTTTCTCCGTGGGCACACCGGACTGCTCTGTTTCCGCAATGACACGGCGCATATACGCCTCCCGCAGCTGATTGTGCGCATCGTTTGCCGAAAATTCCCGAATGGATGCGCCGTATGCCTCCACCGCTGCCAGAAAATCTGCTTCATTCTCATTCTGCTCGAACTGGTACTCCCAGAGCACGTCCGTTTCCTGCCCCGTCACACGCTCTATCTTCCCGTACACCGACTCCGCCGGCGCATCGGCCGGGGCAGAGGCTTCGGACTGCTCCGCCAGCACACAGGCAGCCGGCAGGTCGCAGAACCGCACCGGAACGCCGTGCGCCACTGCCCAGCGCATTGCCTGATATTCCGGCGAGAACTCCGCAAAGGGCCAGAGCACCGTCTGCACCGGCGGTTCTATGGTGTACGCCAGCAGCGCTGCCGGCATGGCGGACTCCATGCTGCAAAGCGGTGCGATCCACTCGTTCCCGTCCGCCGGTCCCTCAATGAGAACGGTTTCCGGCTGGACACGCTCCAGAAACGAGAGGACATAAGCAGCACACGCCGGCGAAAAGTGCCGGATTCCAAAATATACTGCCATTATCCGTTCTGCTCCCTGCAAGCTGCATAGAGTGCAGCGTAGTCTGCGCCACGCTTGCGCATGACATTTTCCAGATACTCCGTCCACGCTGCCTGATCTTTCGCCTCATCCTTGACGATGGCACCCTGCAGCGCTGAGGCAAGGTCTTCCTCGGTGACGCTGCCGCTGCCGAAGCTGCCGGCGAGTGCCATGCTGTTGATGAGCAGCGAGATCGCCTCCGCCGAGGAGAGCACGCCGGAAGTGGGTTTGAGCTTATACTTGCCGTCCATGGTCTGTCCCTGCCGGAGTTCCCGGAAGATGGTGACCACCCGCTCCACGGCGGACTGGCTGGGGAGTGCTGCGTGCAGCTGGAAGCTGTCCGCCATCTGTGCCACACGAGTGGTGACGATCTCCACCTCGGTCTGAATGTCCGCCGGCGTGGGCAGCACCACAATGTTGAAACGGCGCTTCAGTGCGGAGGACATCTCGTTGACCCCCTTATCTCTGGTGTTCGCCGTGGCGATGACGGAGAAGCCCTTTTTTGCTGCAACCTCCTGAGAGAGTTCCGGAATGGAGATGCGCTTTTCCGACAGGATGGAGATCAGAGCGTCCTGCACCTCGCTGGCGCAGCGGGAGATCTCCTCGATGCGGGCGATGGTGCCCGTTTCCATTGCCTGATAGACGGGGCTTTTTACGAGGGAGTCGAAGGAGGGGCCTTTGGCCAGCAGCATGGCATAATTCCACGAATAGCGAATCTGTTCCTCCGTCGTTCCGGCAGTGCCCTGAATGACACGGGTGGAGTTGCCGTTGATGGCGGCGGTGAGGTGCTCCGACAGCCACGACTTCGCCGTGCCCGGCTCACCGATCAGCAGCAGCGCACGGTCGGTGACCAGCGTTGCAATGCAAATTTCCACAATGCGCCGGTCGCCCATGTACTTGGGTGTGATGACCTGATCCCCCACTTTTCCGCCCATGATATAGGTGAGCACCGAGCGTGGCGACATGCGCCAGCCCTCCGGCACGGGATAGGTTTCTGCTGCGATCAAGGCATCCAGCTCCTGCTGAAACTGCTGCTCTGCGGAGCGCCGTAAAATCTGTTCTGACATAAGTATTTCGTTCCTTTCCTTATCGATGGAGCAATGCGCCGATCTGCAAAATTTTTTTCGCCCGATTCTGATAGACTGGCGGAAGATCTGCGGCACAGATCAGCGCCATCTGCTTGGTAAGCTCCAGCAGCTCCTCCTGCCGTTCGCCTCTGATCCGGTACTGCCCGATCTGCCATTCGATCCGGCGGTAGCCTGAGACGGGCTGATCCACAAAGACATAGAACAGCGCACACCGGAGCACTGCGTTGGGCGGCAGCGGAACACCGTAGTACTCCGCCAGATCCCACAGTCCTCCGCCGGAATAGCGCTGCAAGACCTTTTGCAGGAACCGGCGTGTCTGTTCCTGCAGCATGCTGCGATCCTCCGGCGCAACGATCTGCAACAAATGCTGGAGGGCGAAAGCCTGTTTTTCTGCCAGCTCGTACCGTGCCTGTTCCGCTTCCCGCTCCTGTGTCGTGAGCACATCCCAGTGGCGCATGCCCAGTTCCGCCGGAAGTGTTTCATGCGCCGGCAGATACGAGGTATCCGTCAGAAACTGTACCAGTTCCTCCGGCATGGAAGAAAACAGCGGATGCGCCAGCGGCAGACGGGACAGTCTTTCGTTCATCCAGTACATGCCGTAAACCTTCTGCGACGGACAGTAGCGCAGCCCGTTCCGCAGGATATCCAGCGCCTCCGGCTGATGCGCCCGAAACAGCGTCATCAGCTCCGCCGGATGCGTCCAGTCCGTCTTCCAGATCTGCCAGTAGAGGTATGCCGGCAGGAACTGCGCATTTTGCGCATACAGCTGTTCGATGACCGCACCATACGGCTGGAACTTCTCGTGGTCGCAGACGTTGTTCATCAGCACCCGATTCATCATCAACTCAAAAAACAGATAGTGCCTGGCATATTTTGACATGGCATCGGCAATGCGAAGGAATGCCGGTGCAGCGTCCGGCTTGTTGGCGAGCATGCGGATACAGCCATCCAGCCGCTCCTGGTCGCTGGCGTGCTCCGCGCGGTTCTCCCGTATCATCGACAGGACTGGCTCCGCTTTCTCCATCACCACATCGAGGTACGCCGCATCCTCTGACGCTGCAATAGGGGCGCAGAACTTGCCATCGTTGGATTGGGCGAGCTTCCGAAGGTACGGCTCTGCCTCCGGCACATGATTCCGCACCAGTGCCGTCAGCGCAGCCTCCCGCACACTGCCACGTTCCGTCCGGTACAGCTCCAGCAGTTCCTGCCCGTATTCCGGCGCATTCCGCAGGGCATCCAGCGCCTGCAGCCGGATGTTGCGGGGATTATTCTCATCCTGCGCCATCGCCAGATACCACGGGTTTTCCGAAGCGCCCGCCAGCTTCCAGACCATCAGCACCAGCTTTCCCGCCGTCCGTGGACCGCACTTTCGGCAGGCGTCTTTCAGCAGGGGCACCAGCGACGTGCCATAGTACAGCGCCATCTGCTCCGCCAGCTCGTCTTTCACCGACGACCATTCCTTAGAGGTATCGTCTGCATTCCGCAGATACGCCGCCAGAATCCGGGGGTCGCCCAGATACTCGTGGGAGGGGTCACGCAGCATCTTCACACTGTTGCTGTTCAGCATCGTCAGTGTGGACAGCAGCGAGTTAGGAATGTCCACGGGATGCGTTTCCGGCGCTTCCGCTGCTCCCTCCTCCACTGGACTGTCATCCTGCGATTTGCCCTGCGCCACAGCGAGGGCATTGGCGAGGGCGATGCAGTCCGCCAGCAGCAGACTGTCCGGCGTATGCAGCAGCTTGTCACACATGGCAGAAAGACGGGAAAACGCCTTGTTTGCCGCAGACAGGGGCTGGAAATTTGCCGCAGCCCGATGCAGCCGGAAGTCCTCTCCGATTCCGGCACAGCCGGCTGCTGCGGTACAGATCAGACGGTAACGCAGCTCGTAAAACGGTGTCATATCCATAAAAGTTCCTCCTTTAGCAGAGCCGAATGATGCCGGTTTCCGTCACGATGGAAATGGGGCACAGAAAAAAGCGCCGTTCCCTGCTGGAATAAAACATCTCTCCCAGCAGTGCGCCGTCTGTTCTCGCCGGCTTGTCCAGAACGTGCAGCACTTCACAGGTGGCGGGATAGCTGGCATTGCTCCGCAGGGCGATGCGCTCCGCTCCACGCTGCATCACGCCGTGGCCGTCTTCCTGTGCAAACTGAATGGTGTCGAACGCCAGCAGTACCGCAAGCGCCTCCGGTGCCATTGTGTTTTTCAGTTCCGCCTTTGCCTGCTTGACGGCTTCGCCCAGCGTGGGAAGCGCCCTGTTCCGAATCGCCGCACAGTGCGCCGGCAAAAGTTCCTGCACCTCCGCCTGCTCCCAGCGCACCCGGGGGTTGCTGCCGCCGGGATACCGGCAGAGGGTGGGAATCTGATAGAGTCCGAACATGCTGTCCTCCTCCTTAATGTGCTTGCCCGCCCGATAGGGACGGATGTTCTGGGTGCTGACGATCTCGCCGGTGTCCAGATCGCACCAGTAGCCGAAATCCACGTCCGCCTGCCGCTGCTCATCCGGGAGCACCGCAAAGGACAGCTGCACCAGCCGTGCATTGTTCCGGCAAAGTCCCAGCGCCTGAAGCTGTGTCAGTTTCCACACGTTTCCCACCGCCTCATACAGCACATTGCCGTCCGGCAGCACTTCGCCGGATTCCAGCTTCTCCTGCAAATAGCGCTTGCTCTTCTGCACCACCGCATTCAGCCGGACGCAAAGGGTCACCAGCTGTTCCATCTGGGCGTCATCGGGGTTTTCCGCACACGCAGATGCCTTGGCAATCAGTTCCAGCATGATGGTCTGCGGACCATAGAGGGCGTAATCCCCCATCTGCTTGGCAAGGGAAAGGTACTGCTTCGCCGTCACCGCATGAATGGAGGAGATACCACGTTCCAGCAGGTCACGGACAAACTGTTCCGCCAGTTCCAGCCCCTCCAGCTGCCGTTTCAGCTTCTTGGCTGCTGCCGATGCGCCGAACGGCTTTCTCTTTGCCGGTTCCGGCTGGGCTGCCTTTTCCGCACGCTTTTCCAGCTTCTCCCGCTTCCGCTGCACATCCTCCGGAATCTCTGCCGGCTCGAAGGGCTTGCCCTCCAGATAGTCCAGCAGGATGGCAATGCCGTGTTTACAGGGAATCTGCCGGCTGGGACAGGAGCAGCGAAAAACCGGCGTATCTCCGGAGAAATCCACCGAGGTCTGGTATGCGCTTTTTCCGCTGCCCTTGCATGTTCCAAAAAGCAGGGTATCGTCTTCGCTGCGGAAATGCGTCTGAAATCCGCCGATGCGGGAAATTCTCTGTGCGTTGGAAAATGCCGAGGGATTCGCTGCCATGGAGCGAACCCACTCGAGCGTCACGCTTTCTGCACGAGCCATTGAAAAATCCTCCTATACCTTTGTTCATTCTTCTTTCATTATACCAGATTTCACCGGTAATTTTCAAGTGTTGTGTGACAAAAATCCTGCATTTTTCCGAACTGCTTTCCACAATTTTTCCCGACACTGCGGAAAAGCGGGCAGCAAAAAGCGCAGACGGAATTGCTCCGCCTGCGCCTGCACATTATTGTGATACTTAGAGCTCGTATTCATAGGCGTCTATCTACGTCTTTTCGGCAAATTTTGTTGCATACTGCGTGAAAAATTCTTGCCATACGAAAGTATGCCTGCAAATTTTTGCCTTGTCTGCAAAAAAATTTGCTCGAAAATCCGCATATATTTCCTATGAATACAAGCTCTTATTTATTTTCCGGCATTCCCCTTGGGCTTGCGCATGGTCAGGGAGATGCGCTTGCGCTTCAAGTCCACGTCCAGCACCCAGACCTGCACCACATCGCCCACCTTCACCGCCTCCAGCGGATGCTTGATGAAGCGGTTGCAGATCTGCGAGATGTGCACCAGTCCGTCCTCATGCACGCCGACATCCACGAAGCACCCAAAATCGACGATATTCCGCACCGTTCCGGTGAGTTCCATCCCCGGCTTCAGATCTTTCAGTTCCATGATGTCCCCGCTCCGCAGCAGCGGCGGCGGCAGCTCGTCACGGGGGTCACGTGCCGGCTTTGCCAGTTCCTTGAGGATGTCCGTCACCGTGGGCACACCCACACCCGCGTGGGCAGCAATGGCAGCATAGCCGTTTTTCTTAGCGATCTGCTCAATGCCGCTCAGGTCCTGCGTTCCGGCATCTGCCAGACGGAATCCGCACTCCTGCAAAATCTGCTCCGCAGCCTTGTAGCTCTCCGGATGCACGCCGGTATTGTCCAGCGGATTGGCGGACTCCGGCACACGCAGGAATCCGGCGCACTGCTCGAACGCCTTTGGTCCAAGCTTCGCCACCTTTTTCAGCTGCTTCCGATCGGTAAATGCGCCGTTTTCGGTGCGGTACGCCACAATGTTTTTGGCGATGGTCTGGCTGATGCCGGCGATGTGGGACAGCAGAGAGAACGACGCTGTATTCAGGTCCACGCCCACCCGGTTGACGCAGTCCTCCACCACGCCGTCCAGCGCACCTTTCAGCTCTGCCTTGGGCATGTCGTGCTGATACTGCCCTACGCCGATTGCCTGCGGGTCGATCTTCACCAGCTCCGCCAGCGGGTCTTGCAGCCGTCTGGCAATGGAAACAGCGCTGCGCAGGGAGACATCGTATTCCGGAAACTCCTCCGCTGCCAGCTTGGAGGCGGAGTACACCGATGCGCCCGCCTCAGACACCACCATATACGCTGCCGGATGGGGCAGCGCTTTCAGCAGCTCGGAGACCACTGCCTCGGCCTCCCGGGACGCTGTGCCGTTTCCGATGGCAACGGCAGTCACGTGGTGCTGAATCATCATCTGGCGCATGAGGCGCTTGCCCTGCTCCATGCCCTTTCCTGCGCCGAGGGTGATATGGGCAACGCCGGTGTCCAGCACCTTTCCGGTCTCGTCCACCACTGCCAGCTTGCAGCCTGTCCGGTAGCCGGGATCGACACCGAGCACGGTGCGGTTTTTCAGCGGTGCTGCCATGAGCAGCTGCCGCAGATTGGAGGCGAACACCTGAATGGCTGCCGTATCCGCTTTCTCCGTCAGTTCCCGGCGCACCTCACGCTCCACCGCCGGAAACAGCAGCCGCTGGAACGCATCCTCCGCCGCCTCCTGCACCAGCAGACCGCAGGGGCTTTGATTCCGGACAAACTTTTGCACCACGATCGCCTGCCCCCTGCCCTCCGGCAGAACCACGCTGACTTTCAGGGCATTTTCCCGTTCGCCGCGATCCAGCGCCAGCACCCGATGGCCGGCGATCTTTTCCACCGGCTCCTGATAGTCGTAGTAGTTCCGGTAGGGCGTTTCTGCGTTCTCGTCCGCTGCGTGGGAACAGATCGTACCGGACAGCATGGTGAACCGGCGCATCTGTTTGCGCAGGTCGGCGTCGTTCGCCATTTCCTCCGCCAGAATGTCCTTGGCACCCTGAATCGCTGCTGCCGCATCTAGCACTTCCTTTTCCGGGGAAATAAACGCAGCGGCCTCCCGTTCCGGCTGCACACCGGCATCCTGCGCCATCAGTGTCCGTGCCAGCGGTTCCAGTCCCCGTGCGATCGCCATAGATGCCCGTGTCTTTCGCTTGGGGCGGTACGGCAGGTACAGATCCTCCGCCTCCACCAGCGTTCCGGCACGCTGAATCTTCTCCGCCAGCTCCGGTGTCAGCTTTCCCTGTGCCTCAATGGCGCTGGTGATCTCCGTCTTGCGCTGTTCCAGCTTCCGCAGGTATTGCAGCCGGTTGTCCAGTTCCCGAAGCAGCTGGTCATCCAGCGAGCCGGTCATCTCTTTCCGGTACCGTGCGATAAACGGAATGGTCTTGCCGTCGTCCAGCAGTGCCACTGTGTTCTCCACTTGCTCAGGGCGCAGGTGAAACTCCTCCGCCAGCACTTTCAACATCTCCACGATTCGTGTCCTCCTGTCTGGTTTTCTGCGGCAGCGCCAAACACAAAGCCGTAGGCTAAGCTTTGTGCGGAAGTTGCCGAAACACTTTTATTGCTTTGCCAAGTCCCAATTGGGAAGAAGATAGTAGATTTTATCGGACATTGTTTCATAGGAATCCTGTTCATAGAAGTCCATGATTTGCCATTTCCCATTCTGCTTTTCTATCTGAAACTTCGTCCCCGCCTTAGGACCGCCTTGATTGTGCATAATTACATCGCCGTTCTTGTCAACAACATCAAAGTGAATCACAACCCAAATATATCCGGAATGAAAATTATGCAGCGTATACGTGCGGCGAATCTCTACATTTTGTATGGTATATCCTTCCAGATACGCTTCGATTGACATTTCACGGGTAGGAGAATAGTACAGCCGATAATCGTCAAATATCTGATCCCAGTGATATTCTTCATATTTCACTTGATTTTCATGCAGCAGCAGACGTTCTTCCATGGTAAGTCCATGCTCCGACACCGCACGATATGTGTCATCCTGCACGGCGTTTTCGATTTCCCGAACAACGGCATTTGTACTTTGCTGCATCACTTCCCATATTGCTGCCATTCCCAACGCCAGAAGCACGACTGCAACAATTATCACGTTGCGCTTTTTCCAACCTCTTCGCATATTCTCACCACGATTCTTTCCACATCAAAAGCTCTTCCTCGAGCGATACCGCACAAAGCCGTCAAATGTGCTTGTGCGGGGTTGCCTCTGCGATACAAAAAGACGGAGCCGTTCCGAAAAGCCCCGTCCTCTGTGGATACACTGCATTTGCGAAGCGCTTAGCCCTCGTTCTCCTGAAGCTCCTGGAAGAAGGTGAAGTAATCCTGACGCTTTTCGTTGGTGAAAGCGATCGCCGTCCGGGGATGCTGGTTCAGGTAGCCGGTCAGCAGGTACTGGATGTCATAGCCCCATACCACGCCGTCGTTTTTCAGCTTCTGCATCTCATCCTGTAAGAAGCGGAGCACCGGCTTGATGTCGTACTTGGGATTCTTCAGGAAGCCCAGCAGCAGTTCCATTGCGCAGTTGCCAGCGCCACGTCCCATGGATGCCATGGTCGCATCCAGATAGCTGACACCCATCATGGCACACTCTGTGGTGTTGGCGAAAGCCAGCTGCTGGTTATTGTGGGCATGGATGCCAATCTGTTTGCCGTACTTCTCCGCAGCAGCCAGATAGCGTTCTGCCAGCTGGCGTATCTGCAGCGGATACAGCGAGCCGTAGCTGTCCACCAGATAGATGACCTCCACGCTGCTCTTGCCCAGCATCTCCAGCGCCTCGTTCAGCTCCGACTCCTGCGCCTTGGAAACTGCCATGATGTTCACCGTGGTGTGGTAGCCCTTCTTGGCACAGGTCTCAATCATCTCAATGGCTGCCGGAATGGTGTTGATGTAGGTGGCGATGCGCACCATGTCCAGAATGCTGTCCTTCTTGTCCGGCAGATCACGTGCCACGTTGGCACGTCCCACGTCTGCCATCACTGCCAGCTGCAAAGACGGGTCGAGAATGTCCCCCAGCACAGCACGAATGGCATCCTCATGACAGAACTTCCACTTGCCGAACTTGGACTCGTCGAACAGCTCCGGATCTGCCAGATAGCCGATCTCCATGACATCGACACCGGCACGGACGTTGGTCAGATACAGCTTCCGCACAAAGTCATCGGTAAATGCAAAGTTATTGACCAGACCGCCGTCACGAATGGTGGCATCCAGCACTTTTATATCAGGACGATAGGAGATCATCGTCCCCTTGATTGCTTCGCTCATATGGATTTCCTCACTTTCTGTTTTCCCGCACGAATGCGATACATTTTCATTATACCAAATTTTTTCGAATTTGGCAAGCGCTTTTTGCGCAGTTTTGACAACATCCAAGGGGTTCCGGACGGCTGTTTCCTTTCGCCGCGCATTTCCCGTTCCCCGAAAAATACACGAAAATCATACAAACTGCCTCTTTACAAGGTCATCAAAACATGGTATACTTAAAATAATATACTTTTCAGGAGGTATTGTATGTTTTTTTCTGAGGATGACGTTTTAGAATTCATTGAGGAAAACGATGTCAAGTTCATTCGTCTGACATTTTGTGATACGTTCGGCAACATGAAAAATATTGCAATCATGCCCCGGGAGCTGCACCGTGCCATTGTGGACGGCATTCCCTTCAACGCCACAGATCTGCTGGAATCTTCCCACCAGAATCTTCTGCTGAAGCCGGATATCTCCACGCTCTCCGTCCTGCCGTGGCGGCCGCAGTCCGGCAGAGTGGTTCGGTTTTTCTGCACCCTGTACCGCATGGACGGCACCCCCTACGAGGGCGACCTGCGCCGCAATCTGCGGGAGACCATGAAGTCTATTCAGGAGCACGGCTACCAGTGCGAGATGGGCACACGCTGCGAATTCTACCTGTTCGAAACCGACATGCAGGGCAAGCCCACCCGCACCCCCTGCGATCAGGGCGGTTATCTGGACGTGGCACCGCTGGACAAGTGCGAGAACACCCGCCGGGAGATCTGCCTCTCGCTGGACGAGATGGGACTGAACCCCACCACATCCTGCCACAAGCACGGCCCCGGACAGAACGAGATCGACTTTGCATGCAGCAACGCCCTCACCGCTGCCGACAACATGGTGCACTATAAGACTGTCGTCAAGACCATTGCCTCCCAGAACGGCTTCTACGCCTCTTTCATGCCCAAGCCCTTCCCCGATTGCAGCGGAAGCGCTCTGAAGATCACCATCAGCGTCAAGAAGGACGATGCCAGCATCTTCGGCACCAGCCATAAGAGCATGCTGCCGGAGGGCCGTGCGTTCATCGCCGGCATTCTCAATCGGGTGCGGGAGTTCACCATGTTTTCCAACCCCACCATCAACTCCTACGAGCGCTTTGGACTGCGGGCTGCCCCCAGCCACATCAACTGGTCCGAGGAGAACCGCATTCCCCTGATTCAGCTGCTGTATGCGCCGGGACGTGACGGCTCCATCGAATTTCGCTCTGCCGACCCCTACTGTAACCCCTATATCACGTTCCAGATGCTGCTCAGCGCCGGCATGGCGGGCATCCAGAACGGCGAGGAACTGACCGACACCATGAACGCCGCCAACGCCTCCTCCGTATTCCCCACGCTGCCCAGCTCTCTGGAGGAGTCCATCCGTCTGGCGCAGAACAGCAGCTTTGTCCACGCAGTTCTGCCGGAAACACTGATTCAGGATTACGCCGCTGCCATGGAACAGCAGGTTACTGCATACCATGCGGCGCAGGATTCTCAGGCGTTCTGCTTCGACCGCTATTTCTGATCGCACGTTTCACTGTGAAAATCGACTTTAATCTTTCAAAAACAGGAGGGATGCAACGGTGTGCGCAGAACGTACTCTGATCGTTTCCGGTTCTGAAAAAGGACTGGATGGCATGACCAGCTTTCTCAAAAACTGCGGATATCCATCCGTTGTCACAATCTCCAGCGGAAGTGAAGCACGGCGGATGATCCACCATGACAGCTATGGTCTGATCATCATCAACACGCCGCTCAAGGATGAAACAGGGTATCAGCTGTCGCTCAAGCTCAGCGAGGACACCTGTGCAGCGGTCATTCTCATCTGCAAGGCGGACATCGCCGACGAAATGACCAACCGCACCATTGATTACGGGGTCTGTGTTGTGCCGAAGCCCCTGAACAAGGTGGTCTTTCTTCAGGCCATCCGCACCGGCACAGCATTTCATCACCGCATGCTGGCGCTGCATCAGGAAAACGCCAAGCTGCGAACCAAGCTGGAGGAACTGCGCTATGTTTCCCGTGCCAAATGTCTGCTCATTGTCAAACAGCAGATGACCGAGGAAACGGCGCATCGCTACATTGAAAAAAACGCCATGGACACCAGACGCACCCGAAAGGATGTCGCCATGGAGATCATTGCAAAATACGAATACTAAGAGCCTGTTTCGCATCTTTTTCCGCACGTCTTTTCGGCAGATTTTGCCGGTGACTGCGTCAAAAACCCTTGCCAGACACAAAGTATGCCTGCGGATTTTTTCCTTGTCACCGACAAAATCATGCGCAAAAATCCGCACAGAAAAAGATACGGAACAAGCTCTAAGAACACAAAAACCTCTGCGCCCGATTTGGGTACAGAGGTTTTTTCGACTTACGTCTGTTTTGTGTTTGTCAATGTCAGACGACAAGTGCTGCAAGAGTGCCGTACATTCGCACTCTTGTTACTTGTCGTCATTGACGTTCATGCAGGAACAAGTATATATTATATATACACTGTTGTCCCTGCGTCATCCGGTTTTTCCGAACTTACTTGGTGCCGAAAATCCGGTCGCCGGCATCGCCCAGACCCGGAACGATGTAGCCCTTTTCGTTCAGGCTCTCGTCTACGCCGCCGCAGTAGATGTCCACATCCGGATGTGCTGCCAGCAGAGCGTCCCGTCCCTCCGGACAAGCCAGAATGCACAGGAACTTAATGCTCTTGACACCCATCTCTTTCAGATCCTTGATGGCTGCGATGGCAGAAGTTCCGGTTGCCAGCATGGCATCCACCACGATGACCTCACGCTCTGCGATATCATCAGGCATCTTGGAATAGTACTTCACGGCATCGTGGGTGCCCGGCTCGCAGAAAATGCCGATATGACCGATCTTTGCCGCCGGAATCAGCGAAGTTACGCCGTCGATCAGTCCCAGACCTGCACGCAGAATCGGCACAAATGCCAGCTTTCTGCCGGAGATCACCTTAGTCTTTGCGATGCCCTGATGGGTTTCGATGGTGACTTCCTTCAGCGGAAGATCACGGGTTGCCTCATAGCAAATCAGCATTGCTGTTTCCGAGGTCAGTTCCCGAAATTCCTTTACGCCCGTCAGCTTATCCCGCATCAGGGAAATCTTATGCTGTACCAGCGGATGATCCACTACATGAATTCCTGCCATAATTTTTTCCTCCTATTTTACCACTCTTGCTCCAGTTTCTGAATCATATCCACACGTGCTGCATGGCGGCCGCCCTCAAAAGGCGTATCCAGGAAAATCTCCACCAGTTCCAGCGCCAGACCGCTGCCCAGCGTTCTAGCACCCATGCACATCACATTGGCATCATTGTGCAGACGGGTGTACTTGGTGGAAAATGCATCTGCACAGAGTGCAGCACGCACGCCGCGAATCTTGTTGGCTGCGATGGACATTCCAATTCCTGTGCCGCAAATCAGAATTCCCATGTCCTCCGGATGGGAGGCAACCGCAGTTCCAACCGCCTTGGCAATTACCGGATAGTCCGCCCGTTCGCCGTTGCAGCCGCAATCTTCTACTTCCAGACCGCGTTCCCGCAGCAGGGCGACGACTTCCTGTTTCCGGTCAAAGCCGGCATGGTCACATCCAATCCAAATTTTCATGTTTTCTGGCTCCTTTGTTTTCACGCCTGCGATGCGCAGACGCACTTATTCTATTGCAATCCGTTTTGCAGCGGATATTTTTTATTATAACACATTTCTCTGACAATTGCAAGGCGATTTTTGTGAGAGCTCGTGTTCATAGGCGTCTATCTACGTCTTTTCGGCAAATTTTGTTGCATACTGCGTGAAAAATTCTTGCCATACGAAAGTATGCCTGCAAATTTTTGCCTTGTCTGCAAAAAAATTTGCTCGAAAATCCGCATATATTTCCTATGAACACAAGCTCTGAAAAAGCACAGGTTTCAGTGTGCCTTTCGCTCCTGCAAGTCCTTTTCCGCCTTTACCGGCTGCAAATAACTGGGCAAAAGCTGCTCCGGCGGAATCCACGCACCCCTGGCAGCAGCAGCCAGACAGATTCCGACACCGTTCTGCAGCTGCTGCACCGGCAGGACACGGGGCTGCTCCAGCAGGTTTCCCACGCTTTCTGCGCCGTCGCCCACCAGCAGCACCGGCTCGCCCAGCGCATTCAGCTGCTGCGCCAGTTCCTGCTGCTCCAGAATCCCGTCCGCCTGTTCACAGGTGACGGCAGTACCGCTGCTGCGGTAGATGCCGGCATAAACCAGGGTCTGGCGTGCCGTCATCACGGGGCAGATCAGCCCCATGTGCGCCATGCCCTGCCATGCCAGACCCTCCAGCGTGGAGATACCGGCACAGGGAACCCCCAGCGCAAATGCCATTGCCTTTGCCGCAGCCACGCCGATGCGCAGACCGGTATATGAGCCGGGACCGACTGCCACGGCAAAGCCCTCCACCTGCTGCCACGTCATTTCCAGATCCGACAGGATGCGTTCCGCCAGCGGCAGGATCACCTGCGAATGGGTGCGGCGGGTGTAGAGCGTCTGCTGCGCCTTGATGCAGTGCTGTTCAGTATCGTACAGGGCGGCAGCTGCCACCTTGCCGGAGGTGTCAATTCCCAAGATCTGCAAAGCGCTCATCTCCTTCGATTGTGATCTTCCGCTGTTCCTCTGCGGTGCGCTGAATGGTGATGCGGATGCAGTCCGCCGGCAGTTCCGACCGGATGTTTTCCGACCACTCAATGGCGAACACGCCCTCGTCCAGCGGATAGTCATAGAACCCCGTGGACTCCAGATCCATGGCGCCGTCAATGCGGTACATGTCAAAATGGTAGAGGGACAGTCCGCCGCCGTGGTACTCCTGCACAATGGCGAATGTGGGAGAGGACACCACATCGGGCAGCCCCATGCCTTTCGCCAGTCCCCGGGTAAAGGTGGTCTTTCCGGCGCCCAGTCCACCGAAATAGGCGATGACATCGCCGGCATGAAGCCGTGCGCCGATCTGTTCCGCAAGCGCCATAGTCTCCTCAGCGGAATTGGTGGTCACTGTAATTTTTTCCACGTCCGTGCCATCTCCTTAGAACAGACCCGTGATATTGCCCTCGTTGTCGCAGTCGATCTTCAGGGCAGACGGTGCCTTCGGCAGTCCCGGCATGGTCATGATGTTGCCGGTGAGCACAACGATAAAGCCTGCACCGTTGGAGAGGGTCACGTCACGAACGGTCACGGTGAAGTGCTCCGGCTTGCCCAGCTTGGCGGGATCGTCGGACAGGGAGTACTGGGTCTTTGCCATGCAAACCGGCAGGTTGGACGCACCCAGCGCCTCGATCTGTGCCAGCGCTTTCTTTGCCGGTGCAGTGAATGTCACGCCGTCGGCACGGTAGATCTCTTTCGCCAGGATCTCCACCTTTTCTGGAACGCTCAGCTCAGTGTCGTACAGCACGCGGAAGTTGGAGGGCTTGGTTTCGATGGTCTTGCAAACCTTTTCCGCCAAGTCCATGCCGCCCTCGCCGCCCTTGGCGAATACCTCTGCCATGGACACCTCTGCACCCAGCTCCTCGCAGAAGCTCCGGATAAAGTTCAGCTCTGCGTCGGTGTCGGTGTGGAAGCGGTTGATTGCAACAACGACCGGCACGCCGTACTTCTTCATGTTCTCGATGTGCACCTGCAGGTTGACGATTCCTTTTTTCAGGGCATCCAGATTCTCGGCGGTCAGCTCGGTCTTGGGCACACCGCCGTTGTACTTCAGGGCACGCACCGTTGCCACCAGAACCACGCAGTCCGGCTTCAGACCGCCGTACCGGCACTTGATGTCAAAGAACTTCTCTGCCCCCAGATCAGAGCCGAAGCCCGCCTCAGTCACGCAGAAATCGCCCAGCTTCAGCGCCAGCTTGGTGGCACGCAGGGAGTTGCAGCCGTGGGCAATGTTAGCGAACGGGCCGCCGTGGATGAGCGCCGGTGTGTGTTCCAGTGTCTGCACCAGATTCGGCTTCAGAGCATCCTTCAGCAGTGCGGTCATTGCGCCGTTTGCGCCCAGATCCCTGGCATAAACCGGATTGCCGTCCAGATCATATGCCACCAGAATCTTGCCCAGACGTTCTTTCAGGTCTGCCAGATCAGAAGCCAGGCAGAGAATTGCCATCACTTCGGATGCTACCGTGATCTGGAAGCTGTCGCTCCGGGGAATGCCGTCTATCTTACCGCCAAGACCGATGACGATATTCCGGAGGGCACGGTCGTTCATGTCCAGCACACGCTTGATCATGACACGGCGCTGGTCGATGCGCAGCACGTTGCCCTGCTGCATGTGGTTGTCCAGCATTGCGCAGAGCAGATTGTTGGCGGAGGTGATGGCGTGCATATCGCCGGTGAAGTGCAGGTTGATGTCTTCCATGGGAACGACCTGTGCATAGCCGCCGCCGGCTGCACCGCCCTTGATGCCAAAGACCGGCCCCAGAGACGGTTCCCGCAGCGCCAGAACGGACTTCCTGCCAATGCGGCGGAGTGCATCCGCCAGACCGACGCTGATGGTCGTCTTTCCCTCGCCGGCAGGGGTGGGGTTGATGGCAGTCACCAGAACCAGCTTGCCATCCGGCTTGTCCGCCAGCTTCTGGAACAGGGATTCCGAGAGTTTTGCCTTATAGTGACCGTAACACTCGATGTCCTCGTCTGCAATGGCGAGTGATGCGGCAACCTCGCCGATGGGGTTCATTTTAGTCTGCTGTGCGATTTCGATATCCGATAACATAAATACGCTCCTTTTCTCGATTTTCTTCCGAAAAACATACTTTTATTATAGCATTTTTCCAAGCGCAATGCAAGAAACTTTTCACTTTTCGGCTGATTCGCTGAATTTCAACATGTTTTGCCTGCCACATTTTGCACTCTGCCATTTCTCCCGATTTTTCCATTGAAATTCTCTGCGAAAATTGCGGTTTTCCCTTGACACGGCTCGAATCTTCGGGTATAATAGAAATGGTAGCATTTTGCGATCCGTATGGCAGGAACAGCGGGATTGCCGAAAGACGGCACGCTGATAAATTTTCCTGAGAACCTGTTCCGTATTTTTCGGAAAAATACCGAACAGGCGTTTATATACCTTATCAAGAGCGGCGGAGGAACAGGTCCTGTGAAGCCCGACAACCGGCTGATTGCAAGCGTCAGCAGCGGTGCCAAATCCTGCGGTATATCCGAAAGATGAGGGTCTTGTACAACACACAAAGGTACCCTTGCGGTACCTTTTTTTGTTTGTCCCCAAAGGTTAGAAAGGAACAAAACTATGGCAAGAAATCTTTTCACTTCCGAGTCTGTCACAGAAGGTCATCCCGACAAAATCTGCGACCAGATCTCCGACGCTGTGCTGGATGCGATTCTGGCACAGGATGCACAGGCACGTGTTGCCTGCGAAACCATCACAGCAACCGGCATGGTGCTGTGCATGGGCGAAATCACCACCACCGCAAAAGTGGACATCCCCCAGATCGCTCGTGACGTTGTGGTAGACATCGGCTACGACCGTGCAAAGTACGGCTTCGACGGCTACACCTGTTCTGTCCTGACGGCGCTGAACAAGCAGTCCCCCGACATTGCAATGGGTGTCAACGATGCCTGGGAGAGCCGTGAAAGCGAGTCCCACGAAACCGGCGCCGGCGACCAGGGCATGATGTTCGGCTATGCCTGCGACGAAACGCCGGAGCTGATGCCGCTGCCCATCTCTCTGGCGCACAAGCTGGCAATGAAGCTGACAGAGATGCGCAAGAACAAGACCCTGACCTACCTCCGTCCGGACGGCAAGGCACAGGTGACCGTGGAATACGAGGACGACAAGCCCCTGCGCATTGACACCGTTGTAGTTTCCACCCAGCACGCACCGGATGTTTCCACCGAGGTCATCCGCAAGGACATCATGAACTACGTCATCAACACCGTTCTGCCCAAGGAACTGCTGGACGAGAACACCAAGTACTTCATCAACCCCACCGGCCGTTTCGTTGTGGGCGGTCCGCAGGGCGACAGCGGTCTGACCGGCAGAAAGATCATCGTAGACACCTACGGCGGTATGGCTCGCCACGGCGGCGGCGCATTCAGCGGTAAGGACCCGACGAAGGTAGACCGTTCCGCCGCATACGCTGCACGGTACATCGCCAAGAACATCGTGGCTGCCGGTCTGGCAAAGCGCTGCGAAGTGCAGCTCGCCTATGCCATCGGCGTTGCCAATCCGGTTTCCGTTCGGGTAGACACCTTCGGCACCAGCAAGGTTTCGGAACACGTTCTGGAGGAGGTCATTCCGGAGATCTTCCGTCTGACCCCTGCCGGCATCATCGAGATGCTGGATCTGCGCAAGCCGCAGTACCGCCAGCTGGCTGCCTACGGCCACATGGGACGGGAAGAGCTGGGCGTTGCGTGGGAGCGCCGTGACAAGGTAGAGGCACTCCAGAAGGCAGTTGCCGGCAAGTAACCCATTCCTGATCTTTTCGTAAAAGAAGCGCATCTTCGGCGTAGTTCCGAGGATGCGCTTTTTGCGTCAGCGGCGAAGCAGTTCCTGAATTTCTTCCACCTGCTGCTGCATGGCCTCCACGGCGGTTTCCGGCTGGAACGTGGTGGCGTAGTCGTAAATCGCCACGCCGTGCACCTGCGCCATGGAGAGAATCAGTTCCACCTGCCGTGCAGGGATATCGCTGTGCTCCAGCCACTCCTGACTGCCGCTTCCTGCCCAGGTGTCCTCCCGTCCCATCTTGTGCGTTCCGATGCCCACGACGAGGGACACCGCCGGACAGGTGACCGTTTCCGCCCACATGGCTGTCGTCTCGGCAAACGGCGCAACTTCGTTCTCGAAGCCGAAATACACCTGCGGAATCAGCACATCGCAATAGCCCGCCTCCGCCGCCCAGCGCCGCACATCGGAGAACTGGCTCTCATAGTTGCCGTGCATGGTTCCCTGCGGACTGATACTCACTTGCAGCGCCGGATTCACAGACTTCACCGTCTGGTAAATCTGCTGCACCATGGCGTTGGTCTGTGCCAGCCGAAACTGCGTCAGATCCGACTCCCCGCTCGCCCCAAATGCTGCCGCATCGAACGCTGCATCGGCGGTCGGATAGAAATAGTCGTCCAGGTGAATCCCATCCACGGGATACTGCGCCACGATTTCCCGCACGCCGTCCGCAATCAGCTGGCGCACCTCCGGATACGCCGGATTCAACCACCAGAGCACACCGGATTTTACCAGATATGTCCCCCGCTTTTCCGTGTCCTCATACCACTGTTTCACCGGAAACTGCGTGCCCATCTGCTGCATACCCTCGTCGGTTTGTCCGCGCATGGGGTTGATCCACGCATGCGCGGACAGCCCCAGTTCATGCGCCTCCTCCAGCATGATCTCCAGCGGGTCGAAGTCCAGCGTTTCTCCGGCATACTCCCCCGCGGGAAAGAGCGCCGAGGCATAATAGGCATCCCAGTAAGCCCGCACATGAAGATAGACCGTATTGATGCCCATGTCCGCTGCCTGCTGAAAGCGCCGGCGCATCTCCGCACGAAACGATTCCGCATCCTTGCCCTGCAGGGTTTCCGCATAGTCCATCACCGGAAACCACATGGCATAGGTCGGATCGTACTGCACACAGGCGGTTTCCTCCGCCGGCGGCGCAGTGGTGGTAGTGAGGTGCAGCTGTTCCAGACTCTGCACCCGATCTGCCAAATTGTCGCAGAACTGTGCATTTTCCGGCACAGCACGTCCCGTGTGAAACGTGCATCCGCACAGCAGCAGCACCGCTGCAAAGATTCCAGCATAACCCGTCCGCATTGCTCCGCCTCCTTTTTCCATTATCTTATGCGGATGACAGCGGACTTATTCCAAAAACAAAGGACACCGCACCCCCATTCGGGAGCGCAGTGCCCTTTTCAAAACGAACCGAAGCTCTAAATCAGCCCGTTTTCATGTTGTACAAAAGTTGTACGAATCGCTTCACCTTACTCCGGCAGAGCGTCGATCAGGTGTACCAGGAACTTCAGCAGGCTCATGCTGTCGTCAGCAGTGATACCAACGCCTCTGTTGCAGTCTGCATTCAGAGTAGCCTGTTCGTTCAGCTGAACTGCACCTGCAACTGCCTTGTTCAGCAGAACTGCGTCAGACAGATCAACATCGCCATCCAGATTTACGTCGCCCAGCAGAACGCCAGCCGGTGTGCTGAATACGGTTGTTGTGGTAGTTGCACCCTCAGAAGTGGTTGCAGTTGTCTTGTTGCTGTTGCTGGTAGTAGTGCTATCGCTGTCAGAAGCAGTGGTAGCAGCAGTTGTGGTAGTAGTTGCGTTTTCGTCAGTTGTGGTAGTAGTAGTCGGCTTTGTGCCATCACGCTGAATGTTCGGAGCTTCGTCCTCGATGAAGGATACAACCCAGCACAGAGGAGAGTTCCAGTTGATGGTGCACTCGTTTACGGACCATGCCTCTACGTTATCCAGGTAGCACTTCATCGGAGCCAGAGAACCGATCTTGTAGCCCATACCCTGAATCATCGGGTCTTCCATGTTGGAGTTCGGACCGCCGGACAGAACGCCTGCCGGTGCATACGGGAAGTCGTTGCTATTCAGCTGACCAGACCACCATCTGTGGTGCGGATACTGTGTGGAGTGTTCGCCATAACCGGTTACATAAGACTGCTCCAGCGGGTTGCGGCCCATCAGGTAGTCAAATGCGGAGGTTACACCGTCGATGTACTTCACATCGCCAGTTGCATCGTAAGCCAGAGCCAGAGCCATTGCGTTGTTGATTACCATGGAGTTGGAACCCCACTCGTAACCATCCTCAAGCTCCAGACCAACCAGGTTGCCTGTGCCGCTTGCGCTGTCGTACTTCCAAACTTCGGTGTCATAGTTGTGACCTACATACGGGATGTCATATGCAGACTTGGACTGGATATCCAGATAGTAGTCACCAGCTCTGATGATGCTTTCCTTCATCTTGTCAACTTCGTCCTGAGTCAGCAGGCCCTTCTTCAGCATATCAGCCGAATTCTCATACATAGAGATGGTACCTACGCTGTTCAGAGTACCCCAAGTGAACAGAGAGCATGTGTTGTTGTTTTCGCCGCCGGCCAGAACACTGGAAACCTCGAAAGCCTTACCGTTGTCCTTGCCGTATACGTTCTGACCGTTGCCATACTGGCTCAGTACATCATAGTAAGCCTTATCGCCAGTAGTGATGTACAGTTCGCAAGCTGCCCAGTAGAACTCGTCGCTGACGTTGTCGTCACCGTACGGGCCACCGCCCTTGTTTGCCAGTACCATCGGCGCATACAGACCAGTGTCTGTGAAGCCGGTGAACGGTGCGTACTGATCCTGTGCTGCCTTAAATGCCTTGACTGCTGCGTCCTTCAGAGTCTTTGCATAAGCAGAATCAGAATCTTCGAACAGACGAGCGCCCTGTGCGCATGCTGCTGCGAAGTTCAGAGTTGCTGCATAAGTAGCCGGCTTTACGATACGCTTCGGCTGTCCCTCCTGAGACGGAGCAACTGCCAGACCGGTCCACTTGTAGTCGTGCATCTTGTGGTATACCATACCATCCTCACGCTGCATCTTCAGGAAGAAGTCCAGCTCAACCTTGCACTCGTCGAGGATGTCCGGTGTGTTGTTATTGGTTTCCGGAATAACAACAGTACCGGTGCCGTCTGCCCACTTGTCAGCCTTGCCGACAGCCACAGAACGCTCATACATATTCATGAGAGTCCACAGAGAGATACCGCCGTTTACGATGTACTTACCGTAGTCGCCGGCATCGTACCAGCCGCCGGTTACATCAATGCTCTTGCCGTAGCTCGGCTCTTCGGTGTAGATGTAAACCCACTCGTCTGCAACCTCAGCCTTATCCGGGTTGTGACCAGCCTTACGAGCCAGAGTTGCGGAGCTGCCGTCAACAACCTGATTGGAAGTGATGTACTCAGCCTTGGTATCTATACCAGAACGGTTCTGGTAGAAGTAGTTGATTGCGTTGGTCAGCATGCTTGCGGAAGATCCGTCGCCGGACAGCAGGCTGCTGCTGATATCGAACGGAATGGAGGTCTTGCCAGCAACTTCCAGAGTGTAGCCCTTGCCCTCTGTGGTGAAGTCGGTGAAGTCGATCACCTGGTTGTAGTTCCAGCCGCCGTTATCGTAGATAACCTTGCCATCAGTTGTGCCGGTGTAAACAACGTTGCCGCCAGAATCCTTGATGGAGTAGTCATACTGCTTGGTGTCGCTCTCGCTGTCCAGGATCAGAGTAGCCTTCTTGGCAGCGTTCGGATAGTAACCAACCTGGTTTACTTCAACGCCGGTGATCTTATAATCCGGAGTGGTAACATAGTCGGTCTTGTCGTCGGTCATATCAACCAGTGCCAGGTTGTCGAACCGAACGATTGTGCCAGCCGGGAAGCACTCTTGCTGAGTGTAACGGCCAGTACCGCCCATGTGGAATGTCCACTCACCGGTACCTTCTGCGCCGTCGGTCTGATCTACAACGAATTCATAAGCATAAGTAGACCACTGGTTTGCCGGAATGGTAACGCCCTTCCAAGCGTCCCAGCCCTGACCGTAGTCAACTCTCTCGCCGGTCTTGCTAGCGCTCTTCAGCTTGCTAACCAGATCGTCCGTGCTGATGCCTTCCTCATAGGTCATGCTCAGCTTTTCGCCGTTGCCGTGCCACATTTCCTTGTCATCGTTGGTCATGTCACCCAGCTTTGCATACATATGACCGGAGTTGGTCGGGTTTACACTATAAGTTACACGATAAGTGTGACCCCTCTCGATGGTCAGATTTCTATGACGGAACTGGCAGTCCCAACGGTCCTCACCGCCGTAACCAGTACCGCCGGGAGTTTTGATCAGGATCGCATAAATGCCATCTGTGATGTCGAACTTCATTTCACCAGTTGCGTTTTCGCAAATGTGCCACGGCAAGCCCTTGCCGTTTTCGAAAGTACCTTCTCCAAGCTCATTGCCAGCAGAGGCAGTCAGTGCGATTGCGCCCAGACCGGTCGCAGTCGCAGAGGTTGCCATAACAGCAGCCGAGAGCACGGAGATGACCTTCTTGCCGAGAGTTTTCTTCAGCATAAGTATCCTCCTTGAAAATTGAAAAAAGTTTTTGTGATGGACATGGGTACGCATGTCCAAATACAACGATTCTTTCCCGCCGGCGAACCGGACGTGTTATGCGGTTGATAAGATATGCAAAATAGCGCAATAATCCCCTTACAAGCGCATAATTTTCTCGTTTTAAATATTATAGCATATGCGATTTTTGTTGTAAAGAGATTTTTCAAAATTCAGTAGAATTTACCGAACAGTTCCATTAGAATTTGGGCACTTTGACGAAAATTCAGCTTTTCTCCATGGAAATTCAAAAAGGGTGCAGAAGTCCTCAGACCTCCGCACTCTTTTTATCGGAAAATATTGCGCATCTTACTGCACGTTTTTAGTCGGTCGGCAGGTTATTTACCAGACGAACCAGGAACTTCAGCAGTGCCATGGAATCGTTTGCGCTCAGACCAATGTCAGTGCAAACGTTTGCATTCGATTTCTGCTGGTCGCTCAGCGAAACAGAGCCAGCGATTGCCTTGTTCAGCAGAACAGCATCTGTCAGGTCGATTGCGCCGTCCAGATTTACGTCGCCGTACAGGGTAGCTTCCGGCCAGTTCGGCTGTGTGCCAGTGGTCTTGGTAGTCGTGGTAGTTGCCTTGGTGGTAGAAGCGGTAGTTCTTCTTGTGGTAGTTGTCTTGGTAGTAGAAGCAGTGGTAACGGAGCTGCTGTTACCAGTGTAAACCTTGATGGAGTCAATGGTGAACTGTGTGCAGTCGATCCACCAGATACCAAACTTCAGCTGACCGTCATAGTCCACCTGAATGATGGAGGAGGTTGCAGAATCTACGTCCCATGTGATGGTACCGCTCTTGCTGTTGATGGTCTGAGTCATGTCATCGCTCTGTGTCCAGTAGCCCGGTGCCACGCTGGTGGAGGAGCCGAATGCGCCCTGCCACTTGCCGATCTCGCCAGACTTTGCGGTGATGTTGATCTCAACCTTGGAAATCTTGTCGCCGGACTTCACGCCCAGATCTTTCCAAGCCCAGCCGATCATACGATCAGTAGACGGCAGCTTGT
>UMCI01040161.1_pt1 | contig 152071 bp, 130 predicted proteins | sample 1964211 | NCBI WGS metagenome assembly UMCI01 (sample SAMEA4835966, study PRJEB28245) | human gut metagenome | biome: gut microbiome; material: fecal sample | place: Denmark | collected 2008 | reverse complement strand
TGAGCAAGGAAGAAATCGAAAAGATGAAAGCCGAAGCCGAAGCAAATGCCGAAGCCGATAAGAAAGAACGTGAGAAAGTTGACAAACTGAACCAAGCCGACTCAATGATTTTCACTACTGAAAATCAGCTGAAGGAACTGGGCGATAAGTTGCCTGCCGACAAGAAAGCTCCGATTGAAGCTGCCCTTCAGAAACTGAAAGATGCTCACAAAGCACAGGATTTGGCTGCTGTTGACTCTGCGATGGCTGAACTGAATACTGCTTTCCAGGCCGCAAGCGCTGAAATGTATGCTCAGAGCGGTGCTCAGGGTGGTGCACAAGCCGGCCCTGATATGAATGCCGGACAACAAGGCGGAGCTCAGGATAATGGCAATAAGCATGGGGATAATGTACAGGATGCTGACTTTGAGGAAGTGAAGTAAGTTGCGATAAACAACGATAACTACAAATAGGAAAATAGGGTGTAACTCAGCGAGTTACACCCTATTTTTATTCTCTACAAAGAAAGCCCCAAGTCTGCTAAAAGGACAGCTGTTTCCGGTTCATTCTTTTCTGCGTCTTTGGGTTTCCATGCCATTACAAATCGCACGGATGCGGATTTTACTTTATAACCTCTTTCTTCCCACTCAGACAATATGCCCTGCATTTTTGATGATAGCTTTGCCACAGGTTTATCGGTTAATGAGCTGTACAAAAAGAAATTACTGTAAATCAATGAATCTCCCCCTCTCAATGCCATGACCTCTTGTTTTCGTTCTTTGAAGAAGTCCAAATAAACATCTTTATGAGAGAGCTGTAATACGATTTCTTCAGGCATATCATATTGTTGTTGGTCGATAAAATATCGGTCTGTACTTAAATGATTGAAGTAATCGCCATTCGTATGTATAAACAGCCGGTTTTTCGCGCGGGTTATTCCTACATAATATCGACGCATCAGATGGGAGTCCTTTATATAATCGTCGGATACGAGCATATATACGTCGTCAAACTCTCTGCCTTTTGCTTTATGAATGGTCGATACCACGACATCGGCTCCTGATATGTCGCAAAAGTCTTCCACTGACGACTCAAATACAAATTCTTTGAAGTCACTGAAATATTTTGTCTTGTTGGTTTGTTCAAACTGCTCCACACACTGCTTTACATACATCAAACTTTGACTTCTGTCATAAGCGGAGAAGGTTGCATATTTGGCTTCCTCCCACAGTTCTTCTGTAATTAGCGGTGTGTTGATCCGTTTGTTTATATACCTCAGGAAAAATCTCATTTCGGCCATGTTCCAAAAGCGGAGGCCGTCCATTGATTGTATAAGTTTGCTGCTCACACCTTGCTTTCGTAAGAGACCCATCAGGATAACAGCCTCTTCGTTTGTTTGGGTGAGTATACACGATGTGCCTTTGTCTTTGTGTCGGAGTAAGTTTTCGACAAGCGGCTGATACATATACTTTGATTGATGGCGTGTCACTTCCACCCGGCCTTCCTCTTCTCTCATGGAGATGATGGGCGTACTTTTTATCCGTTTGTTAATGTTCTTCAGAAATTCGTTGGCAAAATTCACCGGGTGGTGCGCACTGCGGTAATTCTCGGTCATTTCGACAAATGTACTCCCGTTTTCTTGTGCCAGCCGATACATATAACTTGAATCGGAGCCGCGGAATTCATAGATGTTTTGGTCATCGTCTCCCACCGCTATCACACGCATTTCCTCGTTGTTAGCCATCAGAGCCTTTACAAGTGCGTGTTCTTCGGTTCCCATATCCTGAGCCTCGTCTATGACCAGCACTGTCTTGCCGATTTTATTTGGTTCTACTTCTCCTTGGTATATCATCTCGGCAGCTTTTGCAACGACATTTTTGGATTCTTCAAGATTTCCTATCCGTCCCAGAAGGTCGAAACAATAGGAATGGAATGTTTTTATTTCGACAAAATGGGCGGCGTTGCCTATCAACTCCATGAGCCTTTGTTTGAATTCCGTTGCGGCTGCTCTTGAAAACGTCAGCATCAGAAGCTGTTCGTGTTTTACATCTTCAAGTAGCAGAAGCGAGGCCAGTTTGTGGACCAATACCCGTGTTTTTCCACTACCGGGACCGGCTGCCACCACAATGCAACGTGAGTCCTTATCGGAAATAATTTCCATCTGCCGTTTGGATAATCGCCCAAACAATTGATTGTATTTCTGTGGCGTTAAGTTGCGCTGTATCTCGCTTACTCTGTCTCCTTTGAAGTATTTTGTGACAAACTTCTTGTAGTCCATTTGGAAATAGTCTTGAACATATTGCAAGGCCGCATGGTAATTTCTCACCATCAGATTGGCATATTCGCCTACAATATGCACTTGCTGAATTTTCAACTTGTAGAATTCGTTGAGCATCCGGTAGTCGTCTTGCTTATATCGCGATTTGTTGTCCTTTATTCTTTGGATATTCATGGCATTATAAAGTACCAAGAAACCACCTTCAAGTTTTAACGCGCCAATTTTGGACAAGTACAGAAGCGCTTCTTCCACGTCTTCCAGTTGAATGTCGTCAAGTCCTCCGAATAGGGATTGAGAACTTGATTTTATCCGGTCTAAAAGTTCTACTACGGAGAACTGAATAGCTTTGCCCGGTACATTTTCCTTTTCTGCATCTGAAGCTGATTTGTATAGCCATTCCACGGTAAAACGGCTTATTTCCAATCGTTTCTCAAAGCGCCTGATGGTAGATTCCAAGTCTGCCTGGCGCCTTATTTCCATATTATGGGCCGCATCCTCTTTCTTACGTATATATCCCTTGACGGTAAGGAAATAGAGCAGCGTCCGGATGTCTTTTTCTTTGGATGTATTGATTCCGTCGTTCACGGCATTTTCATTCAGTTGCTTGCATGAGATTCGTAAAGACTCATCGGGAATATGTTTGAGGATGTATTGTTCGAGTTTTGCAAAGCGTTCGAGAAGCATTTGCGACTTTCGTTCCGAATCACCTGCATCCTGCAAATAGGCGGATATATCTTTGCTGTCTGCCAATATGCCTTCCTGCCGCATGCGTTCCACTACAGATATAACCTCTCTTTTACTTAGTCCCAATATATCTGCCAGATAGTCGATTCGTGATTCCGCTTCCGCATCCTGTGCCTTGGCGATGTACTTTTGAGATATCAACGACTTGATGATGCGGACTGCTTTTTCTATTTCGTCACTGCCAAAAAGTAGTGAGGCTGATATGCGTTGTCTTGCTTCGTCCATATCCTTCACTGTGATTCCCGTGGCATATACATGAGGTACATTGTTTCCTCTTACCAGATATCCGCTTTGTTCCAAAGCCGCTAATGCTGTTCGTACGCGGGTTTCGATGTCGGATACCGAATCATCCCATCCCGCTTGCCGGGCGATTTCCAATGCGGAACAGTTGACTTTCATGCGTTGTCTGGTAAGGTTTTTGACGGCTTTCCATACCTGTTGTATTTCACTGATGCTTAGTTTTGTTTGGTTTAACAATATAAAATGCTTGTCCAAATCATTGTCGCTATAAAGCACATAACAACGTGCGCTGAGGCCTGGGTCACGCCCTGCTCTACCTGCTTCCTGAACATAATTCTCCAGTGAATCGGAAATGTCATAATGTACCACAAGGCCGACATCTTTTTTATCGACTCCCATGCCGAATGCGGATGTAGCCACAATGATGTGTACCTGATCGTTCATGAAGGCGTCTTGGTTGGCTATTTTTTCATCAGCTTCCATTTTGCCATTGAAAGGGAGTGCCTTATAACCGTCGCGAGTCAATTTGGCCGCCAGCTCTTTGGTTCGTTTGGTGCGTGATACATAAACAATTGTCGGGCAATCGGATTCAGCTACGAGTTCTCTTAACTTTAAGTATTTATCATTGTCGCTTTCTAAATGTATGACGGAATAATGTAGATTTGTTCTTGAAGCCGTTGATGCGAATAACTCCAAGTCCAAATTCAAGGTTTGTTTGAAATAGTCGCAGATGTCTTGTATTACTTTCTGCTTTGCTGTGGCCGTAAAGCAGGATACGGGTATCGGACTCTTGCATTGTTTCTTTTGCTGGTATTGTCGGATGAATTTGCCGATGTAAAGGTAGTCAACTCTGAAATCCTGCCCCCATGAAGAGAAACAATGCGCTTCGTCTATCACAAACCTTACGACGTGCCGGGCTATCAATATTTTCTCAATCGTTTTTGAGCGAAGCATTTCGGGGGATATATACAGCAGTGAGGCTTCTCCGTCTTGCACTCTTTGTATGGACAGTGACCTTGTGATGGGGTCTAACATTCCATTTATGGTTACAGCGTCCGTGATACCTCTGTCGGCAAGATTGTCTACCTGGTCTTTCATTAAAGATTGCAGAGGAGAGATAACAACCGTGAGCCCGTGCATGGCGTGTCCTGCCATGAGTGCCGGTAATTGGAAGGTAAGTGATTTGCCGCCACCGGTAGGAAATATCGCCAGTAACGATTTACCTTTCACTGCTGCCTGGGCTGCTTGTTCTTGCAGCGGCTCGCCTTCGTATGTTCGGAAACGTTCATATCCGAAAAAGACTTTTAGATTATGGAGCACATCCAATTGCGTATGGCAGTAGTCGCAACCTTCCCGGCAATTGGTGTGGCGTAGGAGTTTTACAATAAATTCCACTTCCGGATAATTGTAAAGTACCCATCCGGGGGTGATGGAACGGTAATCCGTAGTGTCAATCAGAGCCAATGCGTATGCCAATCCGCATGGGTATTGTTTGATGAGCATGTCAAGGTCGGCATGTTGGCAAATCTTTCCTGTATAAAGTTCTTTGATGAGTTTGGATATTCCTTCATGGGTATACTCCGCACTTACCATGCTGAGAAATCCGGTAAATTCTTTCTTGTCTTTCAGTAGCGATGCGAATAATATACGTTTTTCCTTTGGCAATGAATTCCAGCGTGCTATTTCATCCAGTAATAAATCTTTTGCTTTCTTACAATCATTCACCGGATTGTTCATCTGTTCGCTAATCAACTTGTCATCTTTCACAAGCTTATGGTAAGGGTGTTCCGGGAATAACAAAGGCGAAATATAAAGTGTATCGACTAAAATCCAGCGGCATGTCTTATCCGTGAACAGATATTTGGCGTCATGGTGAATGATATTGTGGCCACAGATATAGTCTATGTCGTTTAAGAAAATAAGTAGCTCCTCTTTTGACGTTTTGTGGAATGTCGTGTCATCATGTTTGAGTGCTCCTATATCATGGATTTTATGATCTTTCAAGCCTACTTCAACATCTACTATGGCATAATTTTGGATACTACATGGTACAGAGGTAGTTTTATTGCCGATGATATTATTCCTATCCTCGGTTTTCTTGCTTCCTATGAGCTTGCTCCATATTGACATATGTTCAATATAATAAATAGTTCTATAACTTGAATTGGTTATGTATCTGCATCGAACTTTTTTTCATTTATCTTTTCTTCAATACACTGTTCACCACCCTGATGGAAGACACGAGCTTGTTAGTGGAAGTGAATACATCTACATTCCACACATGAGATGAGCGTCCTTTATGTACGATGGTTGCCACAGCTCGCACGGTATCTCCTTCATGTGCGGAAGATATATGGTTTCCGCTGACTTGCATACCTACGACTATCTCATCGGGTTGGCAAGTTATCATGGAGCCGAGCCCGGCGACGGTTTCGGCAAGTGCGAGGGTTGCGCCGCCGTGTAGAATACCAAAAGGCTGGCGGGTACGGTGGTCTACGGGCATGGTTGCTTCTATGCGATCTTCCGAGGCGTAAGTGTATTGGATACCTAAATTGCCCATTAATGCATGATGTGCCCGTGCGTTTAACAGGTCAAGAGGAATTTCAGCGGCATGAACTTCGGCTAAAATCATTTTTTCGACGGCTTGGGCAACGCCGTCTTCTTCATTGGAAGCCGTTACGTAGTCGGCGCAAACTTTTACGGAATCTTGTGAATGCCCCATGGCTATGCCTAAACCGGCAATCTGGAGCATATTGACATCGCATACGCCGTCTCCGATAGCGATTACTTCTTCACGAGTTATGTCCAGATGCGACAATAAAGCGCCTAAGGTATTGGCTTTATCGATTCCGCAAGGTACGACTTCCAAAAAATAAGGTTCCGAACGAAAGACATCCAAAGTTCCGTCCAGACGTTTTTTCCAATGTTCTTCCAGTCTGGCCAGTGCTTCTTCATCATCGCTGACCAACATGCATTTGCATGGTGCGAAGTCTACAGCCGTGGAGAATTCTTCCTCCTTAATAACTTTCAGATTATTCAATTCGGCTTCGGCGCGGATATGTTCATTGTCGGGACTGTCTGTCAGGATAGTGTCATCATGATAAGTGAATATGGCGAAGCCATTCTTGCGCGCCTTCTTTTCCAGATAAGGCAGCATTTCCGGGTTGATTCGCCTCTCGAACAGGATTTCTCCGTTTTGAGCATTGATAATCTGACAACCGTTATAGGAAACAATAAAGCCCCCATAATGCCCCAGCTCAAGAGTTTTGGCCAGTGGCATGAGGCCATAAGTCGGTCTGCCGGAAGCCAATGCGATACGTACTCCCATTTGCTGCGCTTTGAGTAAAGATGCAAGAGTGCGTTTGCTGATTTCTTTTGCGTCGTTGAGAAGCGTTCCGTCCACGTCAAGAACTAATAATTTATATTTCATGGCGACTCGATTTTGGTTATGCTAACAAAGTTAATAAAATGACGGTTAAAACGAACGGATTTAATTTATTTTGACGAAACTTATTGTAACAGTTTCTGCAGGCGGAATTCCTTAGGAGAGATACCGGTATTCTTCTTAAAAAAACGACTCAGATAAGACTGATCGGCAAAGTGCAACTGTTCCGCGATTTCGGTAACGGATAGTTGCGGCTCATTTAAAAGAACTTTGGCTTCTGCTATCAGCTGCTCGTCTATCAGTTGCTTGGGAGTTTTTCCATTCATGTATTGAGTAGTGATTTCGTATAGATAGCGAGAAGTAATGCACAGTTGCTCTGTATAAAACGGAACCTGATGTTCGCAGGTGCTGTGCTCACGTATCAGTTGCATGAATTGGTGGCAAAGCATCTGTTTTCTGCTGTATTGCTTGTTGGCGGCCAGCTTCTCCGGAATAGTGTTGAACAGCCACATTAATAAGCTTTGCAGGAAATTAAATTCTTGTTGCTTTCTGAACTGGAGCGTATTGTCTTTGAAAAGCATTTGCGCTATATCCATCCATAATACTATTTCCCGCCATGTTTTCTGGCTTCTCTCATCTGCTGTGTGATGATAGTGCGGATGTTCATGGGTATAGTTGAAATAGGGTGTGTCAATTGGCAATATGGCTTTTAAGAAAATATCTTTGGGGAATAGGAGCATGCGTACGTTAAAATCTGCTGAGGCTTGTATTACCTGGATAAGGCTTCCTGTAAGAAAAATCAGTTCGGTCTGTTCATTAAAGGTATATTGTTGTACTCCTGTGGAGATGATACTTTGCCCCTGTGTACAGATTAAGTATATACCGCATTTAAAACGGTATGGACGCTGTTTCAGATACGATAAATCGGTTTCCTCATATCTGATGCTGGAAGTATCGGGTGATAACGGTTCGTACATGTGAATATAGTTCTTTTTTACGCAACAAATGTAGCTATATTCTATGATAATATCGTATATTGTTCCTAAAATGAAACGTTTTGTACAAGATAAGCCATAGCTTATCTTGTAAATATGGGGTAATTTTGCCGTCGATTTATAAAAGAGGAATAGGTAATGACAGGTAAACAAAATTCAAAAGGTTTTATATTGGTATTTCTGGGAATGTTGAGCGCTTTTGGCCCGTTTGTCATGGATATGTACCTGCCTACTTTACCGGCAATGTCGGATTTCTTCCAAACCACATCTTCAAGAGTGCAGTTGGGACTTACTACAAGTATGGTAGGCTTAGCGATAGGCCAGCTGATTTTTGGTCCGTTAAGTGATAAGTATGGCCGTCGTTCTCCTTTATTGATAGCTATGGCCTTGTTCCTGATTTCTACCGTCGGCTGTATTTTTTCTCAAAATATATCACAATTCGTCGCGTTACGTTTTGTACAGGGAATTGCCGGAGCCGGAGGAGTTGTGATATCCCGGTCTATTGCCGCCGATAAATATTCTGCTCACGAACTTGCGGGGATGCTTGCCACTATCGGCGCTATTAATGGGATCGCTACGGTGGTTGCTCCGATAGGTGGCGGGGTACTGGCTGACTTTGGCGGCTGGCATGGTATCTTCTGGTTCTTATTTATATTAGGCGTTCTTTTGATTATCGGAAGTATGCGTTTTAGAGAGTCTTTGCCGGGCGGACAGAGGCAGAATATAAGGTGGGGAGATATGTATCGCCGTTTTGGTATTGTCTTGCATAACCGTCAGTACGTACGTTACATATTGCAGTATGGCTTTACGATGGGAGTTTTGTTTACCAATATAGCTTCCGCTCCTTTCATCATGCAGCAATATTATGGTCTTTCACCGATATTGTTCAGTTTCTGTTTCGGAGTTAATGCCGTTGCCATGGTGATATCTTCCGCTTTGGCTGTTCGTTTCTCCACAATGGAACGGGCTTTACATGTAGGTAATCATGGCATGTTATTTATTTCTATATTACTTTCTGTGGCATTTTTCCTGGATTGTAATTTTTGGATTTACGAGATACTGATTTTCTGCCTGCTTGCGATGGTAGGGATGACTTTTACGGCTTCCAATACTTTGGCGATGGATTGTGAACGTAAAAACGCCGGAGTGGCTTCCGCTCTTCTGGGCGCGATAGGATTTGCTTTTGGCGGGATTGTATCGCCTTTGGTAGGTATGGGAGATATCAGAATGTCTACCGGCTTTTTATTCTTTATGGGGTCGTTATGTTCTTGCGTATGTGCTTGTTTTTCTTTCCATCGGTTGCCTTTCCGCAAGAAGGCTCTGAATTTCGCTCCTTATAGAATAATAAATGTTTTTTTGCAGAAACTGTTATAAGGGGCTGAGTAATATTTATATTATATTCTTATCTTTGCCCGCGTTTTGTTCCGGTTCCCTATTCGGGAAACGGATGAAAAGGGAATCGGGTGTAAATCCCGAACAGTCCCGCTGCTGTGAGTTTCGCGTTGAATGTATCATTCTTTAGCCACTGTTTTAATTAAAATGGGAAGGCGATACATTAGAAATAAGTCAGAAGACCTGCAAAACAAAGTCAAAAAATTGTCCGTTCGAGGAAAGCGGGCAGTGTACGTCGTTTAAAGATAATCTTTACTCTTTTATGATGTGGAGAATGAAGGTGCGGTTTGCCTGTATCGGTTTCTTTTGTATGGGCGGTGCTCTGCTTTCGGCACAAGAGGTGGCGAAAAAGGATACGATTACAGGAAAAGTGCACCAAATTGAAAAGGTGACTGTTACAGCACGGCGAATGCCTAATAAAGTAACTTCGGCTGTACCTATACAAACATTGTCGCAACAAGATATAAGCCGTCTCGGCATACAGAATATGGCAGATGCCGTACGTCGTTTTGCAGGTGCCAATGTAAAAGATTATGGTGGTATCGGCGGGTTGAAGACTGTTTCTGTGCGCAATATAGGGGCGGCGCATACGGCTGTCAGTTATGATGGGGTTGTTGTGAGTAATTCTCAGGCAGGGCAAATTGATATAGGGCGTTTTTCGCTTGATAATGTCTCAACCCTTTCTTTAGCAATAGGACAAACAGAAAATATGTTGCAATCAGCCCGTTTATATGCATCGGCAGGTGTATTGAGCATTGAGACTGAGAAACCGCATTTTGATGAAGGGCGCAGTGCTGCTTTCCAAGCTAGGATAAGTAGTGGATCGTTTGGGTATGTTACCCCCACGTTGCGTTGGTGGCAAAAAATAGGTAACCGTACACGTTTGGCTTTGAATGCTAATTATATGCGTGCCGATGGAAATTATCCTTTTACTTTGGTCAATGGAAAGTATGTGACAGAAGAAAAGCGTAATAATTCAGATATTTATTCTTGGCAAGGAGAAGCAACGCTATATCATACTTTTAAAGATGGTGGTGAGGTGGACGTAAAAGGATATTATTTCAATTCCCGTCGTGGGCTTCCGGGGGCGGTAACTCTTTATAACCCGATTTCCGACGAAACGCTTTGGGATGAGAATGCCTTTGTACAGGCGCGTTATAAAAAACACTTCTCTTCGAAATGGAGTTTGCAGGCACAGGCAAAGTATAACTATGGCTGGAATAGGTATGAGGATGAAGGGAAGGAATATGCGGACGGATATTATCAGGCTGTACATAGGCAGGATGAATATTATTTATCTGCAACGGCTCTATACCGTCCATTTAAGACTTTATCCTTGTCTTTGGCACAAGATGGGGCTGTAAATACATTACGTAGTAATCTGAAAGACTGCCCGTTTCCTACCCGGTATGCATCATTGACAGCTTTCAATATCCGTTACCAATACGGAAGAATCACCGCTTCCGGTTCATTGGTACATACTTTTATCACTGAAAAAGTGGAGGTTGGGAATGCTCCTGAGAATTTCCGTCGTTTGGCTCCTTCGGCTTCCGTGAGTATACAGCCTTGGATGGAAAAAACTTTTTTTCTGCGTTTTATGTACAAAAGCACTTTTCGTACACCTACTTTTAACGACTTGTATTATTATAGATTGGGCAATCGAAGTTTACGTCCGGAGAAGGCGAATGAATATAATGTAGGGATTACGTGGAGCAGTTCATCTCTGTCTTTTTTAGACTATATTTCTGTGACATTTGATGCCTATTACAATGATGTGACTGATAAAATTGTAGCTTTTCCCACTACTTATGCGTGGCGTATGGCAAACTATGGGACTGTCCGTGCTACAGGAGTAGACGCTACTTTGACGATATCAGCGCCGTTAGCTAAAAATATAGATTTGATTATATCCGGCGGATATACTTTGCAGAAAGCAATTGACCTTACAGATTCGGATGCCAAAAATTATAAGGAACAGTTGCCTTATACTCCGAAGCATAGCGGCAATGTATCTGCGAGGTTTGAAATGCCTTGGTTTAGCATAGGTTACTCCGTCGTAGGTGTAAGTAAACGTTATTGCTTGTCACAAAATATTCCTGAAAATGAGATAGCTGGTTATATGGAACATACGGCCAGTATCTCTAAAGAGTGTGCTTTTAAGAAGTGTAAATTACAGCTTCAAGCAGAAATCATCAATCTGACTGATGAACAGTATGATGTGATAAAATATTATCCTATGCCGGGGCGTTCGTGGAGAGTGACAGGGACGTTTAAATTTTAAAATTAATTTAATTAATAAAGTGTTATGAAAGTAAGAAGTTTATTATTGAGTGTACTGTGTATGTTGGCACTGAGTGTTTCATTTTCATCTTGCAGTGATGATGATGGGCAAAGTTGGGACGATAGCGGTTCAAAGATTGAATTACCTTATGTCCGTGCTTATTTCTTAAATGAAGGAACTATGGGACAGAATAATGCCGGTATAGCATTTTATGCTCCGAATAAAGACAATGATGTTATCGGTGATATTTATAAAGCACAGAACAAGGCTTCATTGGGAGATACCGGTCAGGATATGATAGAGTATGAAGATTACATCTATGTTTCTGTTTATGGTTCTAATTATTTGGCCAAACTGAATGCAGCATGTGTGGAGCAGGCTCGTGTTTCTTTTGTAGGTGATGCAGATTTGTCTGCCGGTATTCGTTATATTGCAGCTCATGACGGCTATATTTATGCGTCTTTCTATGGCGGTGTGGTTGCCAAAATCAATGCCAATACATTGAAAGTAGAAAAGAAGCTAACAGGATATGGTGATAATTTGGAAGGGGTTGCCATCTGTAATGATATGCTTTATGTAGCCAATGCTTATAAGATTGAAGGTGGAAACTATATTTATCATACGGAAGTTTTAGTTTTTGACTTGAATGCATTCTCTTTTAAAGAGACTTTGACGGTAGCCTCAAACCCTAATAATTTGACGGAAGATAATGACAAGGTATTTCTTATTTCTTGGGATTATAGCGCTGAAAGCCGGGTATTGCAGATGATAGATTCAAAAAATAATAATAAGGTGACTAATTTGGGATATGCCACTCACGTGGCCGTTGAAAACGATAAATTGTATTGTGTGGACTCTAGAGTGGATTACAGCAATTGGCCGGAAACTGCGGCAGTCAATACGTTTTATACTTATGATGTAAAGCTTGGCACTAAAAGCTCCGGTTCTTTCTTGAAAAATGCTCCAGAAGAGCTTTCTACAGCAGTTATCTACATGATAGCGGTCAACGATAGTAATGGTGATATTTATATCGGTACTACAGGACATAGTAATGTAAACGGTGATATTTACCGTTTCAGAAATGACGGTACATATATGGAAAAATTTGATTGTGGTGGTCAAAACCCAAATTCTGCTGTATTCTTTAATTAACAGAGACAATGAGGAGACTTGTATTATCAGTCTTGTTTTTAGTAGCTTTGCTTTTCTCTTCTTGCGGAGGGAGAAGTAAAGCTTCTTTGGCTTTAACGGCCGGTGACACCATCCCCCTGCGCTATGCCGACAATCTCACATTGATAACCTATTCCGACTACACCGTCGCTACTTTGCGCAACCCTTGGGACACTCTGAAAACATTGCATACGTACATACTGGTTCCGTCATCCCAATCATTACCGGCTCATTTACCCGAAGGTACGATTGTCCGTACCCCTCTCCGCAAATCGGTAATTTATTCTTCGGTTCATTGCAGCCTTATGGAGAGTTTGGGAGTTACGGGCAGTATCGGTGGCGTTTGTGACTTGAAGTATATCAAACTCCCGTCTATACAGGACGGATGCAGTAAGGGAACTATTATTGACTGCGGCGACGAAATGAACCCTGATATGGAAAAGATTATTGAGTTACATCCCGATGCCATCCTGCTCTCTCCATTTGAGAATAGTGGCGGTTACGGACGCATTGAAAAACTGAATATTCCCATTATCGAATGTGCCGATTATATGGAAACTTCCGCTTTAGGCCGTGCCGAATGGATGCGTTTCTATGGATTGCTTTTTGGAGTTGCTTCCGAGGCTGACAGCCTTTTTGCCGAAGTGGATAGCTGTTATGGCCGGCTTAAAAAGCGTGCTGCACTTTCGTCAGTGTCATTATCAATTGTTAGCGAACTGAAAAGCGGTTCTGCATGGTACGTTCCGGGTGGTCGCAGTACAATCGGACGCTTGTTTAATGACGCCTGCGGACGTTATGTCTTCTCGGAAGATAAACATAGCGGTTCCATTCCTTTGGCTTTTGAAACAGTTTTTGATAAAGCCGGAGATGCCGATGTCTGGACCATCAAATACAATCGCGACCGGGATATGACTTATGCTGATTTGAAAGCCGATTATATGGGTTATACGGGTTTCAAGGCATTCAAGACGAGGAATATTTACGGATGTAATACGGCGAAAGTACCTTTCTATGAAGAAACGCCTTTCCGTCCGGATTATTTATTGGCGGATTTGATACAGATTCTACACCCTGAAATAGGAGATTTAGGCGGTTTGCGTTATTTTTGCAAATTGAATGAGTAAAGGATGGAAATATGGTGTCGGATTAGGAATAGTAATAGCATTACTGTTTGTGGCTAATCTGTTGATAGGGTCGGTTACGATTCCTGTGTCCGATGTATTCCGTATTCTGATGGGAAACGAAGGGGAAAAAGCAAGCTGGAGTTTTATCGTATGGGAGTCCCGCTTACCCCAAGCCTTGACGGCATTGCTTTGCGGAAGCGCATTGGCTGTTTGCGGGTTGATGTTGCAGACAGCCTTTAAAAATCCGTTGGCAGGCCCGTCTATTTTGGGCATTAATTCCGGAGCGAGTTTGGGAGTGGCATTTGTGATGTTATTCTTTGGCGGGAGCATATCGGCCGGAACGTTCAGCCTGTCCGGTTTCTTTTCCGTATTGGCAGGGGCGTTTGTAGGAGCCATGTTGATAATGGGGCTTATCCTTTTCTTTTCTACGCTGTTAAAAAGCAATGTCATGTTACTGATAACGGGTATTATGATAGGCTATATCGCTTCTTCCGCTATCGCTTTGTTGAATTTCTTTGCTACGGCGGAGGGAGTACAATCTTATATGATATGGGGATTGGGTAACTTCGGTGGCGTCTCTTTGCAACAAATGCCCGCTTTCGCATTGGTAACGGTAACCGGATTATTCGGTTCCTTACTACTGATAAAACCTCTGAACGCATTATTGCTGGGAGAGCGCTATGCCGAGAATCTGGGCGTAAATATAGGGCATGTACGTAACTGGCTTTTGGTTATAACCGGCTTGCTGACCGCCATAACCACTGCATTTTGCGGACCGGTTGCATTTATCGGTCTTGCCGTGCCTCATATAGCCCGTATGATATTGCGGACTGCCAATCATAATTCTTTATTGCCCGTTACTATTTTGAGTGGCGGGGCGGTGGCTTTACTTTGCAATTTGATTTGTGTTCTGCCCGGTGAGGCGGGGATTATCCCTTTGAATGCGGTTACGCCGATTATCGGGGCGCCGGTAATCATCTATGTTATCATTATTAGTCAGAGAACCCCGCAGCATTTCAATTGATTTTCTTCAACTATATAGGACTTTTTCTTTTAGAGCACTCATAAATAGCGGCTCCCCATTGCATTTATGTTATTTCAATCGTTTGCGTGGATAACTTGCAGATTTCAAAGGATTAGATGCTTTCGTATTATTTTTTATAGTACTTTTGCACCCGGTATTAGTTTTAATTTAAACAAAGGTTGCGATTATGAAATTACCTGAAGATCCGATGATGCTGTATAGCTTCATCAACATGAAATTGCGTGATTTTTATCCTTCACTGGATGCACTCTGTGAGGATATGAACGTAGAAAGAGATGAAATTATCCGGACGCTGAAAACGGTGGGATTTGAGTATAACCCTGCACGAAACAGATTCTGGTAATTCCGAACTTATAAACAGATGGATTAGGGCTGCGTCTTTATCAAGATGCAGCCCTGATTTTTTTTGTTAATAAACAACAAATGTACCGCTCCTCATTTAACTTCGGCCTTTTTTCCCTTTCTAACCTGTAAAACCCGGATGAACTGATGATAAACGAAAACAAGATTCGGCAAATATATAAATCCAACCGTGAGCAAGGATTCCAACTGTTGGTGGAATGCTTTCAAGAACCGATATATTATTATATACGGCGTTTGGTGGTGTTGCATGAAGATGCGGAGGATGTATTGCAGGAAGTCTTTATTCAGGTATACAGGCATTGGGAGCAATTTCGTCAAGAGAGTTCATTGAGCACATGGATTTACAGGATTGCGACGAATGAAAGTCTTCGCTTGTTGAACAGCCGTAAGAAACGGGAAACGGTTTCGACCGAGGATGTTCAGGAAAACCTGATTTCTCAATTAAAGGCTTCCGATTATGTGGATTATGAAAATGAGTTAGCTGTCAAATTTCAGGAAGCAATATTGAGATTGCCGGAAAAGCAGCGATTAATATTCAACCTTCGCTACTATGATGAGCTTGATTATGAAGAAATAGCTCATATCCTCGATAGTAAGGCAGACACGCTTAAAGTGAATTATCATTATGCGAAGGAGAAGATTAAAGAGTACATACTAAATAATTAGGACTATGAAAAAAGAGTTTGATTTTGATGATATAGGAAAAAAAACACCCTATCGCGTTCCCGAAGGCTTCTTTGAGGAGATGCAGCGTAATGTGCGGAAACGTACTTGTGGCAGCAGGTCTCCGGGACATCGTTTATGGATAACCGTTTCTATGGGTGTCGCCATAGCTGCGGTATCAGTTGGCTTTCTGTTTATACCGTCCCATTTTTGGAAAGGTGAAAGAGAAACTTCCGATTTGCAGATATTGGATACCAAAAATTGTACGGCGGTAGTTCCTGCAGATAAATGGATTCGTGAAATGTCGGACGAGGAGCTGGAAGAGCTCGTCAGCTTCTCCGAAAGCGATATATTTTTAAATTAATAGTATTGTCTTAAAAAAGAAAGAATTATGAAAGCAAAATTTATTTACGTATTTTTGACATGCCTTATGATAGGCAGTCAACTCGGTCTCTCTGCTCAAACCCCGGTAAACAAGGATAAGAAGAAACGTCATACACCGGAACAGGTCATGGAGCATCAGACTAATCAAATGGTAAAAATGTTGATGTTGGATGACGCCACTACCGCCAAGTTCATTCCGGTTTATCAGAATTATTTAAAAGAGTTACGCGAATGCAGAATGATGAACCGTGCAAAACAAAGAGCGGAAGGGACGGGTGTGAAGCCGGAACCCAAACCGTTGCTGACAGATGCCGAGGTGGAACAGCAGATAAAAGGACGTTTTGCCCAAAGCCGTAGGATTCTGGATGTACGTGAGAAGTATTATAATGAATTTAGAAAGATACTTTCTCCCAAACAGATTATGAAGATTTATCAAACGGAACAGAATAATGCCGATAAGCTGAAAAAAGAATTTGACCGCAGAAAAAAACAAACTGTTGCGCAAGGAAAGCAGAAACGTCCGGTACGTCCTGTTCAGAAGTCTTAGAGCCTGTTTAAAGAAGCTTATCGGTTTATATAAAAGTGTGTCATAGTATAAAAAGTATCGTTCTGCTTCTTGGACATAGCCAAAAATCTCCTCTCTGTGCATGCAAAGGGGAGGTTTTTTGTATTTCCGGAAAGGCTGAGAGGTGAAATAAATATAATAGGATATCGGTTCAGAACTTCGCAGGGGAGAATTTGTTGTAGGGAAATGCAGATAACAAAACATATCCCATGCGGTTGTTTCAGAAAATAAAGAATTGGAAAACTGTTCGCGGCTGGCATATCTGGAAGTTGAAGCTGGTGGATGCGCGGCTCTATTTTGTCAGCATGATTGTAGGCTTGCTGACAGGCCTCATTGCGGTTCCTTATCATTATCTGCTCTATTATTTGCTGCATATCCGTAGCGACTTCTTTGCATCCCGTCCGGCCTGGTACTGGCATATCCCATTGTTCTTATCGTTTTGGGGAATTCTGATTCTTGTATCCCGTATGGTCGGCAGAATGCCTCTTATCGGTGGTGGCGGCATTCCGCAGACACGTGGGGCAATTAACGGCCGGATCACTTATAAGCATCCGTTCATAGAGCTGGTGTCCAAATTCACCGGCGGAATCCTTTCCGTTTCTGCCGGATTGTCATTGGGGCGCGAAGGGCCGTCCGTACAGATAGGTTCTTATATAGGCAGTCTCGTTTCACGGTGGACGCATATTCTGCAGGGAGAACGCAAGCAGTTACTGGCGGCGGGAGCAGGAGCGGGGCTTGCGGCCGCCTTTGCCGCACCGCTGGCCTCTTCATTGATTGTGATTGAGTCTATCGAACGTTTCGACGCACCCAAGACGGCTATTACTACGCTGTTGGCAGGTGTGGTGGCAGGGGCTATTGCCAGTTTGGTTTTCCCCGTGAACCCTTATCATCTGATTGAGGTGTCGGAACCGGTTTTGACCTTTTTCGTCCAGATGAAATATTTTCTCATACTGGCTGTCATTATTTCCATTACCGGTAAAATATACTCTGCGCTTATGATTTCGTTTAAACGGGTATATTCTACGGTCAAGTCTCCGGTATATATCAAGATGTTTTATTTGGTACTGGTTGCTTACATTATCTCATTGATGCAAGTAAACCTGACGGGTGGCGGCGAACAATTCTTGCTGGAACAGGCGCAGAACGGCAGTACGGAAATAATGTGGGTACTTGCCGTCATGCTGCTGCATTTCGGTTTCTCGGTATGCTCCGTTTCTTCCGGTCTTCCGGGCGGAAGCTTTATTCCTACTTTGGTGACAGGCGGGTTGTTGGGGCAGCTTGTAGGGTTGATTGCTGTGAAGCACGGCATTATCGAGCCTCAAAATATCACTTACGTCATGCTGATATCCATGTCTGCATTCCTGGTGGCTATTGAGCGTACGCCGCTTACGGCTATTGTGCTGATAACAGAGATTACCGGGCATTTTGAGGTTTTCTATCCTTCGGTGGTAGTAGGCGGGCTGACCTATTATTTTACGGAACTGCTCCAGATGAAGTCCTTCAATGTCACTTTGTATGAAGATATGATTAACTCTTCCGATTTCCGGGAAGAAAAACGATATACTCTGGCAGTAGAGGTCATGACGGGTTCCTATTTTGACGGAAAATCCGTAAGCGAACTTTCCTTGCCCGAACACTGCGTTATCATCAATGTGCATAGGGACGGAAAAAACCTGGTCCCTGCGGAAACAAGTTTGATTCCGGGAGACCAGGTGCAGATTGAAATGGATTCGCAGGACATAGAGAAACTCTATGAACCGCTCGTCAGTATGGCGAATATCTATTAGGCCAGATTGCCTATTTCATCCAGATTCTTTTGAATGTCGTTGTCGGTCAATTCATAATTTTGCAAGTCACCGGCCAGGTATTTGTCGTACGACGCCATATCGATGAGGCCATGACCGGACAGGTTGAACAGGATAACTTTTTCTTCACCCGTTTCCTTGCATTTATTCGCTTCGCGGATGGTGGCTGCAATGGCGTGGCAAGATTCCGGCGCGGGAATGATACCCTCCACTTGTGCGAACAGGCAGCCTGCCTCAAACGATTCGAGTTGCTTGATGTCCATTGCTTCCATATATCCGTCTTTCAACAGTTGTGATACGATGACACCCGCGCCGTGATAACGCAAACCGCCGGCGTGAATGTTGGCGGGAGCGAAGTTATGTCCCAGTGTAAACATCGGCAGCAACGGAGTATACCCGGCTTCATCGCCGAAGTCATATTGGAATTTACCGCGTGTCAGCTTCGGACAGGAGGCCGGTTCGGCGGCGACGAAACGTGTTTTCTTTCCTTCAAGAATGGTATGGCGCATGAATGGGAATGCGATACCGCCGAAATTGGAACCGCCGCCAAAGCACGCGATAACCGTGTCGGGATATTCACCGGCCATTTCCATCTGTTTCTCGGCTTCCAGTCCGATTACAGTCTGATGCAGGGTGACGTGGCTCAATACGGAACCGAGTGTATATTTACAGTTGGGAGTGGTGCGTGCCAGTTCGATAGCCTCGGAAATAGCCGTACCCAATGAACCCTGATGATTGGGATGGGCGGTCAGAATATCTTTCCCGGCACGGGTAGACATGGACGGTGAAGGAGTAACCTGCGCACCGAATGTTTGCATGATGCTGCGACGGTAAGGCTTTTGTTCATAGCTGATTTTTACTTGATAGACAGCAGCTTCCAGACCAAAGAGGCGGGCGGCATAGGCCAGTGAGGCTCCCCATTGCCCGGCTCCGGTTTCGGTAGTGACATTCGTCACGCCCTCTTGCTTGCAGTAGTAAGCCTGCGGTATGGCGGAGTTCAGTTTGTGAGAACCCATGGGGCTGACACTCTCGTTCTTGAAGTAGATATGTGCCGGTGTGCCGAGTGCTTTTTCCAGTCCGTAGGCGCGTACCAGCGGAGTGCTTCGGTAGTATTTATACATTTCGCGCACTTGTTCGGGAATTTCAATCCACGCATCTGCCTGATTGAGCTCCTGGCGGCAAAGTTCTTTTGCGAAAATGGGATACAAATCTTCCGCTTTTAACGGTTGCTTGGTAGCGGGATTAAGCGGCGGCATGGGTTTGGTTACCATATCGGCTTGTATATTATACCAGTAACGTGGAATTTCGTCTTCCGGAAGAATGAATCTTTTTGTCTTGTTGCTCATAGTGGTTATAAATTAAAAGTGATTCAGTGTCCAAATGTAGCTATTATTTTTAAACCAATTTCTTTTTTCCATTGTTTTTTGTTTATGAAGGTAGATTTGTCTAAGTTTGCCACGTCTCATCAATCGGTATATTTATGAAGATTTATCATAAGTTTCTTTTGTATCAAAATAAGTGGATTCATCCTTATATACGTGTGGCGTTGGGGGTGATGACGACCCTGACCTACCTGGCATCCATCCTGTTGATTGTCGGTTTGGTGTATGAACATGGATTTACAATTTCGGTTGCGGAAGCTCACCAGTTGCAACGTCTGTATCATGGAGTGTGGATTGTCTTTCTGAGCGATATATCCTTGCGTATCGCATTGGAATATAAAGATACGAGGCAGACCTTTAGCAAGCTGACGTGGATATTGACTTTCCTGCTTTATCTGACGCTGGTTCCGGTTGTTTTTCATCGTCCGGAGGTGGAAGGGGCTATACAGGCTGTCTGGGATTTTCTGAACGGCAGGATATATCATCTCGCGTTGCTGCTGATGCTTTCTTTCCTGAATCTGTCTTATGGCTTGGTACGTTTGCTGGGACGACGGACAAACCCTTCGCTTATTCTGGCAGTCAGTTTTCTCATTATCATACTCATCGGGACGGGATTGCTGATGCTCCCCCGTTCTACGGTGGCGGGTATCTCGTGGGTGGATTCGCTGTTTATTTCCACCAGTGCGGTGTGTGTGACGGGGCTTACCTCGGTGGATGTGGCATCCACCTTTACGACGACGGGCTTTGTAATCATCATCCTGCTGATTCAGATTGGCGGTTTGGGAGTAATGACGCTGACGAGCTTCTTTGCAATGTTCTTTATGGGGAATACTTCTTTGTACAATCAGTTGGTGGTGCGTGATATGGTCAGTTCCAATTCATTGAATTCATTGCTGTCCACACTGGTCTATATCCTCGGATTTACATTGGCGATAGAGGGGGCGGGCATGCTCGCTATTTGGAGCGATATTCACGGCACGATGGGGATGGATATACACGAGGAATTGGCTTTCTCGGCTTTCCACTCCATATCGGCGTTCTGTAACGCCGGTTTTTCCACATTACCGGGCAATTTGGGCAATCCGCTGCTGATGTCAGGCCATAATCCGTTCTATATATACATCTCTTTATTGATTATTCTTGGCGGTATCGGTTTTCCGATATTGGTGAATTTCAAGGATATTATCCTTTACCATATACGCCGTTTCTGGAGATTTCTGCGTACGTGGGAGTGGGACGGCCGCCGTTTTTACCACCTCTACAATCTGAATACGCGTATCGTGCTGATTGTTACCTTCCTGTTGCTGGTGGTCGGTACGGCCGGTATCGCTCTTTTTGAGTGGAATGCGTCTTTTGCGGGTATGTCGGTTGCTGATAAGTGGACGCAGGCGTTCTTCAATGCGTCTTGTCCCCGTACGGCCGGCTTCTCCAGCGTGGATTTAGCCGGTTTGAGCGTGCAGACCTTATTGATTTACCTTATTCTTATGTGGATTGGAGGCGGTTCGCAGTCTACTGCAGGCGGTATCAAGGTGAATGCTTTTGCTGTCGTGGTATTGAATCTTGTGGCTGTATTGCGCGGCACGGAGCGGGTAGAGGTGTTTGGACGCGAATTGTCTTACGACTCCATCCGCCGTTCTAATGCTACGGTGGTGATGTCGTTCGGAGTATTGTTTGTATTTATATTTATTATCAGCATATTGGAGCCGAAGCTGTCTTTGCTCACGGTTACCTTTGAATGTGTTTCGGCCATCAGTACGGTCGGTTCCAGTTTAAACGCCACGCCTCTGCTGGGCAGTGACAGTAAACTGTTGGTTGCGCTTTTGATGTTTGTCGGGCGTGTAGGGCTGATAACGTTGATGCTTGGTATCATCAAGCAGAAAAAAAATACGAAGTATCAGTATCCGAGTGGACAGATTATTATTAATTAATGACTTATATGAAGTATATTATTATCGGTTTGGGAAATTACGGCCATGTGCTTGCCGAGGAACTTTCTGCTTTGGGGCATGAAGTGATAGGTGCGGATATCAGTGCCGGTCGTGTGGATAGCTTAAAGGACAAGATAGCAACCGCATTTGTGATTGATGCGACTGACGAACAGGCTTTGTCCGTACTTCCGCTGAACAGCGTCGATGTCGTGATTGTAGCCATCGGTGAGAATTTTGGCGCGTCTATCCGCGTGGTGGCGTTGTTGAAGCAGAAAAAGGTGAAACGCATTTATGCCAGGGCTATCGACGGGGTTCATCGTTCGGTGCTTGAAGCTTTCGGGTTGGAACGTATTCTTACTCCCGAAGAAGATGCGGCTCGCGGTCTGGTTCATCTGTTGGAATTTGGCGCGGATATTGAAACTTTCCGTGTAGATTCCAACTATTATGTAATGAAGTTCACTGTGCCCGAAAGATTCATCGGCTATGGTGTCAATGAATTGAAGCTCGATAATGAATTCGGCTTGAAGCTGCTTGCGCTGAAACGTGCCGAAACGTTGAAAAACTGTCTGGGCATCTCTTTCATAGAGCATGATGTTGTAAACGAGTTGCCGGATAACGACCAGATACAGGCAGGAGACCAGTTGGTGTGTTATGGACGGTATCAAGACTTCCGGAAGTTCTGGAAGGCGCTGTGATAATCGGATGCATTTTCTTTGTGATTTTATTGCTTTTCCTATGGAAGAGTAGTACCTTTACTTCCTAATAGCAAATCGTTCCACCACGGAGTAAATTTCGTTCCGCCATGGAGAAAGTTGTGTTCCACCATGATGGAACGAAATTTACTCCGTGGTGGAACGATTTAGTATTGGGATGGTTTTCTCTCTTTGTCACCGTGAGAAAGGATGCCGGGTATGACTATGGTGAAGCTTAATATCAAAGAATATGAGTGCTTATTATGACCTTTTTGAAAAGCCGGATATTGGTCGGACCGGAGAACAACAGCCTCTTTATGCCCGCTTTGTGCCTAAAGGGACAATTGATAAAAAAGAGTTTATAGACCGCGTACATCTTTTCACGGGTATCAGCCGAAGTGTGCTTGAGGGGACAATGGCGGCTTTTATGGACGAGTTACGCGATTGCCTGGCTAACGGTTGGACGGTAGAGTTGGGAGAACTTGGCTATTTTACTCCTTCACTGAGCTGCCAACGCCGTGCAATGGAGAAAGATAAAGTGCGTGCCGCGTCCGTGGCTCTGCGCGGACTGAATTTTCGTTTGGGAAAGCGGTTCTATGAGGAATTAGGCGGTAAGATGAAGCTTGAACGTAAGCCGCGACCTGTGGTATCGGCCTCCTCGGATACCTTTTTATCTATGGAGCGCCGTTTTCAATTATTGGACGAATACTTACAGCGGAACCCTTGTATCAACCGTGCCCAATATGCCCGCCTGACGGGACGTAGCTACAAACAAGCCATTAACGATTTGAATCTGTTCATAGAAAACGGGATATTGTTCAGATACGGAATGGGCAGGAATGTGGTGTATGCGGGAAAAAAGTGAAATATTTTTCATTGATTTATATCTTTTTATTTATCAGAGACTTACTTATCCTTATTAATCCTTCTTTATCCTTACTGAAACTTACTGAAACGACAGTTAAAGCACCATGTCGGTTTGTGCCTGTTGTATCTTTGTATTGTGATCACAGAGAAACAGGTTTTGCAAACTGACGAGTGAACAAGGCCGAAAACAAATTTATTAATCATTTAAAATTAAAAGAATTATGGCATTTAATTATGAAGTGAAGAAGAGAGTGTTCGGTTTTGATAAGACAAAAACGGAAAAGTATGTGGCGCAAATGAAGACGCTGGGTATAATACAGTTTGGAGATTTATGCGATGAAGTCACTAAGGTAGGCATGGCTCCGCGTGGTGTGGTGAAGATGGTATTGGATGGGTTGATAGACACATTGAATATAAACATAAACAAGGGCTTTTCTGTGCAGTTAGGTGATTTTGGCTGTTTTCGTCCGGGTATTAACGCGAAAAGTCAGGATAAGCAGGAAGATGTGAAATCGGATACGGTTTATCGCCGAAAGATAATTTTTACTCCGGGGCAGTATTTTAAAGAGATGCTGACACGTGCCAGCGTGACGAGAGCTAATTGGGAAAACTCGGAAACAACTTCGGGAGGCGGTTCTAATCCTGATGCCGGTGGCAATGGAGAAGAGGAAAATCCGCTGGGGTAATATGTTTTCCATCTGTTTAAACTAAGTGGATGTAGATGAGGGAGATATGAACTTTTTTTATAAGAGTTCATATCTTTCCTCTGATTACTTGACTTTGCCTTTCGAATGTTGTATCTTTACATCAATAATAAAAAACGGCACATAATGATAAACCTGCAAAAAACTATGGAAAATGAAAATGACTTTCGTATCAGGACGTATACGAAAAAAGAATTAGCATGTTTGTATTGCCCCAATGCTACGGCACGCTGCGCCATTCGTACACTGACCCGTTGGATTAAACGCAATCGCGAATTGTATGCGGAACTGCTTCTTACGGGATATCATGTAAGAGTACGGACTTTTATGCCGAGACAAGTCGGGATTATCGTTCACTATTTGGATGAGCCTTAATTAACGGGCTGCTTTTAAGTTCATAAAAAACGGAAAGCTTTAATAGCTTTCATTTGTATTTCTCCCGCTCTTTTTGTTCCTTTGCCCTTGTCAATTTAAAAAACGAATCAATGAAAACCGTTGTTTATATAGTGACTTGTGTGGTAGTGTTGTCAGTCGTTTCCTGTACATCCCGGCAAAAGGGCGGAGACGATGTGCAGGTATTGATGCAGGACAGCACCGTGACTTCCGCTCCGCAGCGTATGCAGGTTTCCGATACCAAAGTGACCATTACTTATAAAGGTAAGGAGTATCGCTCGTCTGTGGTGCGCCGTCCGGATGACAGCCTGCCCATTGTGAAGAATGAACAAGGCGAGAAGTTCGTTGATAACAGCATTACCCTGCGCATCACCTGTGGCGGTAAGCAGATTGTAGACAGGGTGTTTACGAAAGAGAGTTTCGCCTCGCTGGTGGATGCCGGATTTATGAAGTACGCTATTCTGGAAGGGTTGGTTTATGATAAAACTACCCCTCAGGGAATTATTTATGCTGCCAGCATCTGCTATCCGCAAACAGACCTTTACGTGCCTCTCCGACTGACGGTTTCCGCCGATGGTAAAATCTCGATGGCGAAAGAAGAACTGTTGGAAGATGTGTACGAGGAAGATACTGTTTCCAATTGATGTTCGGGTAATTCCAGAATGATTCCAGATTTGTGAGGTTCCTTTGCTGACATGAAAATCCTGATTGTAGAAGATGAGCAAGATTTGCGGGAAACCATTCGCGCTTCGCTCCTGAAAGAGAAGTTTGTCGTAGAAACGGCTGCCGATTATTTTTCGGCATTGGATAAGATAAACGACTATGATTACGACTGCATCCTGCTGGACATTATGCTGCCGGGCGGAAGCGGTCTGGATTTGTTGCGTGAGTTAAAGCGCTTGCGCCGTACGGACAGTGTGCTTATCATCTCCGCCAAAGATTCGCTGGATGATAAGGTGGACGGTCTGGAACTCGGAGCCGATGATTATCTGACGAAACCTTTCCACTTGGCAGAACTGAATGCCCGCATAAAGTCTTTGATCCGCCGCCGTCAGACGCAGGGTGATGTGACGGTCACCGTAGGTAATTTGCTGCTCTACCCTGACAAACGGCAGGCGGAAGTGGACGGTGCGCCTTTGCAACTGAACCGTAAGGAGTTCGATTTACTGTATTACTTTGTGGTGAATCCCAATCGGGTTATTAATAAAATGAGCCTTGCGGAGTCGGTATGGGGTGATAATATAGACCAGGTCGATTCTTTGGATTTCATTTACTCGCAAGTAAAGAATCTGCGCAAGAAATTGAAGCAGGCCGGCGCTTCCGTGGAACTGAAGGCTGTCTATGGCTTTGGTTATAAACTGTCCGAGTTATGAAACTGGTATATTACACATATCGCAAAATCTCCTTATTGCTATTTGTCCTGATGACTGTATGGGGTGTATTGTTTTATTATGCCATTATCGATGAGGTTGTTGACGAAACGGATGATACGCTGGAAAATTATGCCGGGATATTAATGGAACATGCGCTTCACGACCCCTCTGTTCTTGAAACGGAAGGCTCTCTGATGTCTTTCTATAAATTCCTTCCTATCTCCGAAGAAGAGGGACGCCATTATCGGGAAGTCTTCTATGATTCTACCGTCTATATCGAACTTGAGGATGAGGACGAGCCGGTACGTGTGATGCGCACGGCTTTTCGTATGCCCGACGGACAGTTTTATGAGCTTACCCTGATGATTTCCATCTTGGAACGCGACGATATGGTAGAGGCGATGCTCTGGTATCTGGGAGCATTGTTCCTGCTTTTCCTGATTTGTACCTCTGTCGGTATTCAGCTGGTGCTGAAAGGAGTGTTCCGCCCGTTGCATAAACTACTGGACTGGTTGCATGGCATCCAGCCCGGAAAGGAAGTTCCGGTGTTGGAGAATCCTACGAAAATACGTGAGTTCCGCCAGCTGAGTGAGGCGGCGGTAGATATGGGAAACCGTAGTTATAAAGCCTATGAGGAGCAGAAGCAATTTATAGAAAACGCTTCGCATGAGTTGCAGACACCGCTTGCCATTGTACGTGGCAAAGTGGAATTACTGGCGGAAAGCGATAGTCTGACAGAACAACAGATGAAGGAACTGGATGAAATCTACGCCACTTTGGGGCGTGCGGTGAAACTGAATAAGTCTTTGTTGCTGCTTTCCCGCATAGAGAACGGACAGTACACGGAGTCGGAAGATGTATCGGTAGACGAGATACTGGATAATCTTCTGCCTGATTTGATGGATATATACGAGCACAAGCAGGTACGCTTGCTGCGTAAGCAGGGAGAACATCCTTTTATTATCCGCTGTAATCATTCGTTGGCGCAGATTTTGGTTTCCAATCTGGTGAAGAACGCGTTGCTTCATAATGAAGAGGAGGGAGAGTTGCAGATACTTACCACTCCGGTTTCATTGACAATAAAGAATACGGGCGATACTCCTTTGGATGGTGAAAAGCTGTTCCGCCGTTTCTATCACAGCGTTGACGGAAAGAAAGAATCCACCGGATTAGGGCTTGCCATAGCCCGTTCTATCGCTCGGATTTCCGCTTTGAAGCTCACGTACGAATGGCAGGACGGGATGCATTGCTTCCTGCTTGTTAAAGAAAATAAAAATAACCGTTAACGCCTGTTATTCCCAAATCTTTCCTATTTCTCTGTCGTTATTTGCAGTGTGAATGATACGAAACGAATTAGTAACATTAAAAAATAACGATTATGAAGAAAGTATTGTCTATTCTTGTATTGGCTCTTATAGCCGTTCAGTTTGCATTTGCCGGCGATGTCATTACACGCGATGCCAAGCAGCTGCCTTTGACCGCCCGTAACTTTATCAACCAGTATTTCACCAAGCCGCAAATCTCACATATTAAGATTGAGACCGGCATGCTGGGCTCTAAAAAGTATGAGGTACTGTTGACCGACCGTACCGAGATTGATTTTGACAGTAACGGTAACTGGACCGAAGTCGACTGTAAGAAAGCTGCCGTACCCGAAGCATTGATTCCGGTATCTGTGCGAGAATACGTAAAAACAAACTTTCCGCAGGAGATGATCACCAAGATTGAACGCGGACGGAGCGGGGTGGAAGTTGAACTCGCCAATGATTACTCCTTGAAATTCAATAGTAAAGGTAAGTTTGTCAGCATGGACGATTGATTGTAACATGGAATGTATCACTTTAATTTTGATGGCATAATATGAAAATGAAGTTTCAACTATTGGCGATGATGTTCATTGCTGCATTGGCTTTCAGCGCGTGCGGCGATGATGACAAGAACGATGGCATAACCGTTCCGGATGCGGTTTCTAAAGCTTTAAAGAATAAATATCCCGCTGCTACCGATATTGAGTGGGAGCGGAAAGGCGATTATTTCGTGGCCGACTGCTGGATGGACGGTAAAGAAATGGATGTGTGGTATGATACTCAGGCCGTTTGGCGATTGACCGAGGTTGATATCCTTTGGGGGAGTTTGCCCCCTACGGTACAGACTGCTTTTGAGGGTGGGGAATATGCTAACTGGAAGCGGGAAGACATCGATATGCTCGAATACCCCGTACAGCCCGTTCAATACGTTATTGAGGTAGAAAAAGGTAATCTGGAATATCAGTTATTCTATGCTGAGGACGGCGCTTTATTGCAACAGCGTGATGTCAGTGGCGATAAAGACGATACGCACTGGCCGATAGATAAAAAAGTGGCGGAGTGAGCCACTTTTTTATTTACATCGGTTTATAATCTTTAGCCAGACCGCCCTCGCTTGTTTCCTTGTAAAGTGACGGCAAGTCATTTCCGGTTTCTTTCATAACCTCTACTACCTTGTCGAAAGATACGCGGTGCATACCGTCGGTGAAAGAGGAGTAGAGATTGGCATCCAAAGCGCGTGCGGCGGCATAGGCATTGCGCTCTATACACGGAATTTGCACCAATCCGCATACGGGGTCGCAGGTCATTCCCAGGTGATGCTCCAAGCCCATTTCTGCGGCATATTCTATTTGTGCGGGGCTACCGCCAAACAGCTGATTGGCTGCTGCCGAGGCCATTGCGCAGGCTACGCCGACTTCTCCCTGACATCCTACTTCCGCACCCGAAATGGAAGCGTTGGTCTTTACTATATTTCCTACCAATCCGGCTGTGGCAAGGGCGCGTAGGATACGTGTGTCGCTAAACTCACGGCTCTTGGCCAGATGATAGAGCACGGCAGGCATCACGCCGCACGAACCGCATGTGGGAGCAGTAACAATCACACCGCCCGAAGCGTTTTCCTCACTCACTGCCAATGCGTAGGCGAATACCAGTCCGCGTGATTGCAGAGACTGTTTATATCCGCTGGCACGTATGTAATAGGTTGAGGCTTTGCGTCGTAAGTTCAGCGGGCCGGGGAGTACTCCTTCCTGTTCCAAACCCCGTTTTACGGCATTCTGCATGGTTTTCCACACTTCTTGCAGATAGTCCCATATATCGCTGTCTTCACATTCCTTGACATATTCCCAATAACTTTTCCCTGTGCGTTCGCACCATTGCAGAATTTCCGTCATGCTGTTCATGGAGTACACATCGGGGGTGTTAACCGAGGACGCTCCGTCGCTCTCTTCCGCCAAAGCGCCGCCGCCGATGCTGAACACTACCCATTGGTCGGTTTCTTTTCCCTCTTTGTCTACCGAAACGAACTTCATTCCGTTCGGGTGGAAAGGAAGGAAAATCTTAGGTTCCCAAATAATCTCTACCGGCGCTACTGGTTGCAGCACTTCGGTAATGGCGATATTGGTCATGTGGCCTTTGCCTGTTGCCGCCAGACTGCCGTATAGCGTTACTTTGAATGCCGTTGCTTCCGGATGTCTTTCCAGAAATATTTCGGCGGCTTTGCGGGGGCCCATTGTATGGCTGCTTGAAGGGCCTGTACCGATGCGATAGAGTTCTTTGATTGATTTCATGTTGGCAATTAGTTATCAGGTAATTAGTATTTATTTGATTTCTATTTCTCAATTTTTATTTCATAATTCTCAATTAACTCAAGTCTACCACCGTAATTCCCGCCCCGCCGAACTGGATGTGTTCGTCGGCGAAATGGTTTACGCCGGGTACGGTTTGCAGATACTGACGGATAAGAGTACGCAGAATGCCCGTACCTGTTCCATGAAGAATCCGTACGCGGGACATTCCTACCAATATGGCATCGTCTATAAAATAGGTCACTGCCTGCAAGGCCTCATCTCCACGCATGCCGCGTACATCTATGTCTTGTTTGAAGTTCAACTTCTTTTCGTACATGCTGTCTTGGGTTTGCGAACTGATGTAAGTACTTTTGGTAGAAACATCCGCTTGCTTGGGCTGCGCGTTTGTCCGTTCCAGTCTGTCCAGCTTGACGGTGGTTTTGATGCTGCCGAATGCAACGACGGCGTTCTTGCCGTTTATCTCCAGCACTTCGCCTACCGAAGTTTGCCCTTTTATCTTGACATTGCTTCCGGGTACGATTGCTGCGAGGCGTTCGGCCTCTTTCCGCGCCTGTTGTTCTGCCAATGCTTGTGCGGACAGTGCGTTTTCCTGACCTCTATTGGCTTTCTTCTCTTTCTTCCGGTTCTGTTTTTCTTTCAGTTTTTCTATTTTACGGGCAATCTTTTCTTCCTGTTCTTTGGCGGCAAGAGCTTCCATCGATTCGCGGAAGTCACTTAATTCCTGACGTACCTGACGTGTCTTTTCCTTTTCGGCTTGCACCTCTTTAATGGTACGGATGGTATTTTCAATGCGGGCGTTGGCTTCCTGCATCAGTTGTTCCGCTTCTTCTTTGGCTTTCCGTAGAATCTCCTTGCGTGATTTCTGCAATTCCTCTATCTCCGCCTGATAGCGGGCGATGGTTTCTTCCATATGCTTTTCGCGTTGCCGGATGGTCTGGCGCTTGCCTTCCCAGTATCGTTTGTCACGTACGATATCTTGCAGATACTTGTCGGCATTGATGTACTCGCTGCCTACAATCTCCGAGGCATCGGCAATTACATCTTCCGGCAATCCGATTTTACGGGCTATCTCTACGGCGAACGAACTGCCCGGATTGCCTATCTGGAGTTGGAATAAAGCCTGCATCAAATGGCGGTCGTATAGCATGGCGCCATTCACCACCCCTTCGTGGTCTTCGGCAAAATGCTTCAGATTCTGGTAGTGCGTGGTGATAACGCCGAATGTCTGCTTTTGGTTGAAACGTTTCAGAACGGCCTCGGCTATCGCTCCGCCAATCTGGGGTTCCGTACCGCCGCCAAACTCATCGATAAGGATAAGGCTGCGTTCGTTACAGCTCTTCATCATTATCTTCATGTTCGTAAGATGCGAAGAGTAGGTGCTCAGGTCGTCTTCGATAGACTGCTCGTCACCGATGTCAATGAATATATTGCTGAATATACCGGCGTGACTGCGTTCATGCATCGGGATGAGCAGGCCGCATTGCAACATGTATTGAAGCAGTCCTACGGTTTTCAGGCAGACTGACTTTCCACCGGCATTCGGGCCGGAGATGATGAGGATACGTTGTTTTTCGTTCAACTCTATATCCAGCGGTACTACTTTCTTTCCATGTTTGGCAAGGGAGAGTTGCAACAGCGGGTGTACTGCCATTGTCCAGTCTAACACCTGCTTATTCTCGAAAGCCGGTTTCAACCCGGTGATTTGTTCGGAGAATAATGCTTTGGCACGGATAAAGTCGATTTCGGCGAGAAATTCGTACGATAGCAACACATCGGGGATGGACGGACGCAACAGGTTGGAAAACTCCATAAGGATGCGGATAATCTCCCGTCGTTCGTCACCCTCGAGTTCGCGGATGCGGTTGTTGGCTTCCACTACTTCGGCGGGTTCGATGAACACGGTTTTACCACTGGCGGATTCATCGTGTACGATACCTTTTATTTTTCGCTTCAAGGCGGGTACTACCGGAATCACCAGTCGTCCGTCGCGCATTGTGGGGGCTACGTCTTTATCTACGACACCTTCCGACTGGGCATTGCGTAAGATGCTGTTCAGTGAACGTGAGATGCTTCCCATCGTACTTGCCAGTTCGCGGCGGATGCGTGCCAGTTCTGCCGATGCGTTATCTTTTATTTTTCCGTAAGGTGAAAGAATACCGTTTATTTTTCCGATAAGTTGGGGAAATACCGTTATATCTCCCGCCAGTCGTTTCAGACAAGGGTAGGGGGATGTGCTTTCCTCTTCATCCTCGCTTTTTTGCAGGAAACGTACAATATCGTGTATCGTTTCCAGGGAACGGCGCAGGTCGAAAAGTTCCTGTTCATCCAAGTACATGCCTTCCACCCGTATTCGTTTCAGGGACGGACGTACATCAAAAAAATATTGTGCCGGGAAATTATCTTCTTCTTGGAGTATACGTACGAATTCTGTAACCTGATCCAAACGCTCTTCCACTTCACTAAAGCGGTCGGAGAATGCCATGTCTGTCACTCGTTCTTCGCCAAGCGTACTGAGACATTTTTCTTTCAGCAGTTGGCGTATCTGGTCGAAGCCTATCTTCTGTTCAAAGTTCTGTGGGTATATCATGGATGCAAAAGTACAATTATTTCGTGAAAAAATAAGAAGTATGTTTGCAGAATTAAAAATGATTTGTACCTTTGCACCGCTTTAAGAGAGAAGCATTTCTGAAAAGGAAGTTTTGGAGAGGTGGCAGAGTGGTCGATTGCGGCGGTCTTGAAAACCGTTGTGCTGCGAGGCACCCGGGGTTCGAATCCCTGTCTCTCCGCCGGAAAGGGGTATAAATCAAGTGTTTACGAGATTTATACCCCTTTTATTGTATCCTCAAAAGTCTATTGCGTGTTTATCATGGAATATAGTCATGCGTCCTGTCAACGGTAGGACATTCCCCGCTAATATCTTCTGAAAAAAGATGATGTACCCCCTTGCTGTTTGTTCTAACTATGTCACATTTATATTGTACCCTTTCAACTCACAATTCCCGTAAATATCGGATATACATGGAAATACTACGATGTATTTGTAATAATAATGTCCTAAATATCTGTTTTTATCGTTACTCATAAAGATAAACAGTTGATTGTGCTTGTATTTTTAAAATTATTTGTATGTTTGTATAGTCGCAATCGAGTGGCAGTGTTTTTTGCATTTTAGGAAAAAAGCGTTTAGCCGAACTTCTGTATAAAGGGATATCAAGACTTTGTGCTCTATAAGAAGCTAATGCCCTTACGCTTTTTATGTTAATTGGTTTGCACATAAGGGCACAAGCCATAAATGTTTTGCAATATGATAAACACGTGTGTCGCTGTTCCTGTTTTCTTCCCGGAAAGTCTTTTCGGGATTTGAACCTCTCTGATACGGTATTCTCTTTACAATAGAGTGGCAGTTACCTGTTATGAATATACTTAAACTAACCATTATTACTACTAACCGTTTTTATTAATAACCTTTATGGACAAGAAAATTGTAGGTGTCAATGCCGGAAAAGTTTGGCAGGCACTAAATGAAGTAACTGAGATTTCAATCGTTGAGCTTGCCGAGAAGCTGAATTTAAGCGTGGAGAGCACAGCGTTGGCAGCAGGTTGGCTGGCAAGAGAAGACCAGATCAGCATAGAGCGAAAGAATGGAACTATCGAGTTGCAGCGAAAGAACGCTTATACGTTTAATTTCGGCTAAGAGCAGCTCCGACCATAGCATAATGTTCCCTATACTTCCGGTGATGAAAATTCGTCGGACGTATAGGGAATTTGTATCTTTTATTGTGCCGGAATCCAACTGTCTACCAATGCTTGATGTTCTTTCATCCACTGACGGGCGGCATAGGTTTCCGTTTTCCGTGTTTCTTCCACAGCGGTCATCAGCGAACTGATTTGTTCGTCATTCAGCCGGATATTCCGTAAAAGTTCGGTAACAAACGGCTCCTTCTCACTAAAGCCTTTCCAAGTTACGGTGTGGATGGATTCCGCTTTGCCATATATCTGTTTGGGGTCGTCCAGTACTTTCAGTTTATAACGTCCGAACATCCAGTGCGGAGTCCAGCCGGTTACTACCACCCATTCTTTCTTCTGAATAGCCTTTCCCAGCGATGTGGTCATGGCGGGAGCGCTTGCGGTCATCAGTTTGTAGTCCAGCCCGTAGCCGTCCAGTGCCTTTTCGGTTGTTTTCATAATTCCGGCTCCTGCGTCGATGCCGATAATTTTTCCGGAGAATTTATCCTTATACCCGTTCAATTCTTCGATAGATTGGATAGTGACGTATTCCGGGACTACCAGTCCGATGCGTGCATTGTCGTATACATCGCTGATGATTTCCAGTTTGTCGCCGTATTGCTCCATATAATCATGCATGGTTACCGGCATCCATACGTCCATAAATACGTCCGCTTTTTTACGCGATAATGAAGCGAAGATAGGGGCTAAATCTGCGTTCAGCATTCGTACGTCGTAGCCGTGTTCTTCCAGTATCACTTTGGCCAGATGAGACATTGCGATACCTTCCGACCAGTTGGCGTAGGCTATGCTGATTTTCTTATCGTTGTTGAGGTTGCCGCAGGCTGTTGCCAGCAAAGCTGCCAGTAACAGTACGGCTGTTGTTTTCAGTCTGTTCATATTCCTTATTCCTTTCCTGTTCTATTGTTTTTTCTTTTTGCCTTGCGCCATACCCTGCGTGATGCGGTCCAGTACGATAGCCAGTATGACAACGGCTATACCGCCTTCAAAGCCAAGTCCTATTTTCATCTGGGTGATTCCTTTCAGGACGACTTCTCCCAGACCGCCGGCCGAAATCATTGCGGCAATCACTACCATGGACAGAGACATCATGATTGTTTGGTTTATTCCCGTCATTATGGTTGGCAATGCCAGCGGTAGCTGTACTTTGTAGAGTAACTGCCAAGGGGTGGCGCCGAAAGAGCGGGATGCTTCCACTACATTTTTCGGAACCTGACGGATACCGAGCCCGGTCAGTCGTACTACCGGTGGCATGGCAAAAATGACGGTTGCAAATGCTCCCGGTACAGTGCCCAGCCCGAAGAACAGTACTGCCGGGATCAGATACACAAAGGCTGGCATGGTTTGCATGAAGTCCAATATCGGACGCATGATTTTATTGCATCGGTTGCTGTTGGCAGTCCAGATACCCAGCGGCACTCCCAGCAGCAGTGCGAGACAGGTGGACGATAGTACGAGTGCCAAAGTCTGCATGGTCTCTTCCCAGAAGCCCATTCCGTAAATCAGCAGCAGTCCCAGCACGGTAAATACTGCCGTACCCTTACCCGATTTCATCCAGGCAAGAATTGCCAGTACGGCAATGGTGATATAAAAGGGAATCCCGTACAGCACATGCTGAAAGCTGTCTATAAAGCTGCCGATACCGATGCTCAGAGTGTCAAAGAATGTAGCGAAGTTATTTGTAAGCCAGTTGATGGCCGTTTCTATATATTGTCCTATATTTATCATAATTCTATTGCGTTTTGAATGATTTCATTGATTTCTTCCTTGTTCTTTCCGGTTACTTCGATGATAAGTGATGACAGTGGAACCACTCCCTGGAATTCCCGGTTCTCATTCACTACCCAGATAGGTGAGTTGGTGCGCGTCATCAGCGGCAGGATATCCTCAAGTATGGCATCGCTCAGTACGGAGTGCACTTCATGGCGCACAACGGTGTCTATCGAGCGGATTTGCTCCTTTCGCAGTTTTATCAGGTCGTTCAGTCTGACCTCGCCAATCAGGATATTGCCGGCATCTACCACAGGCAGTACGGTCAGATTGCGTTCACGCATTTTACGAATCAACACTTCCGGCCCTTCTTTCTTCAGTCGTGCTACGAGCGGTTTGTCTACCATGATAGAGCTTGCGGTGATAATCTTGGAACGGTCTACATTTTCTACGAAACGCTCCACATAAGCATTGGCGGGTTCGGTCAATATCTCTTCCGAAGTGCCTGTCTGTACGATTTCGCCGTCTTTCATAATGGCGATGCGGTCACCCAGCTTGATGGCCTCATTCAGGTCGTGGGTGATAAAGACAATTGTCTTTTTCATTTTCGACTGTAAAGTCAGCAGTTCATCCTGCATCTGTACGCGTATCAGCGGGTCGAGGGCGGAAAAAGCTTCGTCCATCAGCAATACTTCCGGGTTATTGGCAAGGGCGCGTGCCAGTCCCACACGTTGCTGCATACCGCCGGAAAGTTGTCCTACCATTTGGTTTTCATACCCTTTCAGCCCTACCTGTTGCATACATTCCATGGCTTTCTTCTCACGTTCTCCCTTTTTCACTCCTTGCAGTTCCAGCCCGAAAGCGATGTTGTGCAGTACGGAGCGGTGGGGCAGCAATCCGAAATGTTGGAATACCATAGCGAGCTCTTTTCTGCGTATTTGCAATAACTCCTGTTTGGAAGCCTTTGAGATGTCTGTTTCGTTGATTATGATTTCTCCTGAGGTAGGGCGTATCAGGCGGTTTATACAGCGTAGTAAAGTTGATTTCCCGCTGCCGGACAGTCCCATGATTACGAATATTTCACCTTCGTTGATAGAGAGATTGGCATCCTTTACGGCGACGGTACATCCGGTTGCCTTTAATATTTCCTCTTTGGTTTTGCCCTCTTTCAGCATTTTCTCTGCTTTATGTTTTTCTTTTCCGAAGATTAGGTATAGGTTTCTGATTTCTATTTTACTCATAATAATATTGTTTATTTTAACTAATGGTTCAGGTTTACGTTTCATTTTCAGACCGGGGTGGTTTATTTAACTCGGTTTGTCCTGGGTAGGACAAGTAAATATGGAATTAAAAATGAGGGATATTTGTCGTTTTCTGTTATATAAACGGGCTGTCGGTGCGCTTTGTTCAGGGGCGGTTAAAAAAATCCCGTCCTGCTTTCACAAGTAAGACGGGAAAACGACAAAATTTATAATAGCCTTTTAAGAGGGCTATACAAGTATCTAAAAAAAGATAAATGCATAATAAGAAAGGGAACTAAAAAAGCCCCCGACTTGTTAATATTGACACCACTCATGTACTAACAATAAATGCGATAAACGCACCGTCGAGGGCTTAATGCCTTCCCGTTGCGTATATCGCATTTATCGTACATAAGTGGTACTGCAAAAGTAATAATTAAATTTGATTATCGAAGCTTTTTTCGCTTTTTACTTGAGTTTGGTCGAATATAATATATTTCGGCTGATTATTTATGCCAAACATTTGGTAAATTCGAAAACTTCCTCTACTTTTGCGCCCCGAAAAGGAGAGGTGCTCGAGTGGTTGAAGAGGCACGCCTGGAAAGCGTGTATACCCCAAAAGGGTATCCGGGGTTCGAATCCCCGTCTCTCCGCTATTTCTGTCTATTATAATCCCACTTCCCGGATTGTACCCCCCTCATTTGAGCATCCATATACCCGCTTTCCGCCCTGCCTATATCGTATGTCTCATAAACTACATCATTTAACGACTCCACGGCTTCAAACCATTCATCACTCATATATCGGGTCTGTTCAAGTAGCTTTACGATGCTTACTATCTTATTAAAAGTACGGCTGTTAATAATGAACGGCAACTTTTTAAGATATTTGGCATCGGTATGCATGGTGAGTTTTGAATTGTTGTAGCAGAATTTCAATAGGAAATAGTTGCATAGTCTGGAATGTAAAATGCCCAGAATGTACCGGCACATGTTTTCGTCGCGGTCTGTAATTACAGTGACGGTTTCAGAGGCCTCTAAGTTTCCTGCAAAGCTGGCGATGATACCCGCCTCGGCGCTGTAAATATTCTGAATAAACACCCGGTCGCCTTTCTGGGGGACGGGGGCATTCTTTAGGGAGAACTTCCGGATGTCCTTTCCTGTGACGGCGGATGGAGATTTGGATTTGCCTCTGCCCACATAGCCTGTACAGATATCGCCTAACTTCTTATACGAGGATTCTAACCGCTTATATATGCGGAAATCCGTTTCATTCTCAAATAATAGAATCTCGTTGTCGTAAAAGCTCTGCGGAACTTCCAGACGCTTGATGAATTCATTGTTGCCGTATCCGTAGATGCGGATATTGTGGTTGGGGATGTGACTGTTTTTCAGGGTGATGATTATTTGTTCCCCCCTTACGCTTTTAAAATACACGCCGATGTCGATAATCGACAATATGGTCTTTTCACTCAATATCAGCTTCCTCAGCTTGCTGTATGAGGCAACATGCAGGAAATTTTTGGGGATGATGTATGAAATCACGCCGTCCGGACAAGCCAGTTCAAAAGCCCTGTATATGGCGGCAATAAATAAGTTACTGCCCGATTCTTTTACGCTTTTCAGGAACGGTCGGTCGGGAGTGTCTATGGTGATGTCCTTGTTGATAGGCACATAAGGCGGATTTCCTATCACATAATCTACGGGAGATTTTAAATGCAGCTCTCGTAGGATATCCTTGCCGTTGTTCGCTAAAGTATCCAGCACGGTGATGTTCTTTATGCCGCTTTTCCTTTGGCAGAGAGCTATCGCGTTTGCGTCGATGTCGGAACCATACACATTTTCATGGCCTGAGTTCCGTGCCGATACGATAAAGTTTCCCGTTCCGCAACAAGGGTCCAGTATATAGGCGCCGCAAGGAATCTCCAGGAATTTGATGATTCTTGAAGACAGTTCCATGTCGGTGTAATAAATACCCTTCCCTTTCTTATATGATGTGTCGAGGGAGTTTTCGTATTCTTTGCTTTCTGTTGAATAGGTGTCTGTTGCCATACCACTGCTATGATGTGGCAAAGATAGACATTTTATCATGAAATTCGGCGGTATGCCTATATTCCCCTTTCTTTTTTTCTTTCCAGTTTCTCCTTCTTTCGCCACAGTTGGAAATGTTTCATCAGGGTGTCTTCGTTGACTAACTCGTCCATGTCATAATCGGTGATGAAGCGGATGAGGGAATGTTTGTACATGATGCCGTGTTCAAATTTCTCGTTGAGCATATATTCTATCATTTCCCGTCTCATCTGGCGGTTTATCTTCACGGAAAGCAGGCGGATGCTTTCGCCGCTCAGGTAGTTGTAGGTGCGCGGATCTTTGCCGATGTCGGGTACGGGTAGGGCAAAAGTGAGGTTTCCGATGTCGCGCCAAGAAATATTTTGAGGTCGGGGAGCGGTAAGTTCGAGTAAAATGTGATAAAGATTGGTTCGGTGGCTTAACTTTATGGCGCCTTCACGAATACAGTTGGCGTAGCGGGCGTACATGTAGTGTGCCAGATACGGTTCTACATTCACACAGATGGTCATCATTGGTTTTCAATGTTTTAATTTTTTAATAGTGATTTTTATGTTTGCGCTCCTGTGAAAGGAGTCCGAAACCGTATGCGGTTGAAGTTCATTCTGAACGGTTCCGGTAAAACATTGAATGGTAGCCGGTTAATGGCTTTCGATGATAGGTCGGTGTCCGATGGTTCGTTCCTCACCGAAGAACAGGGGGCTTTCCACCGAGGAACCACCCGTTCCTCACCGAGGAAAAAAGAGCCTTTAATACTTCGGGTGCAAAAGTAGGACAAATTAATAGTTTATATCATAATTATAAAGATATGTAATTAGCTATATATGTAATGAAACATTGTCTAAGGTTTGTTGTTGACTGAGGGTCAATAAACTAATTATAATGTAAAAATAAACAGAACTATGGACAAAGGTGAATTTTATGATTTTATGTTATCCGTGATAACGGATATGGAACGGCAGGGACGTTACAGTACTGCCCATGTGTATTATTGTGCATTGCAGTCGGCGATGGGATATGGCGGATACTCTTTGCGCATTGAAGAATTGAACCCTGTTTGGTTGGGACACTATCAGGAGCACTTGCTGAGGCAGGCATTGATGTGGAACACGATTTCCACGTATATGCGTATGCTTCGGGCGGTATACAACCGGGCGGTGGATATGGGGCTGGCCCCCTATATCCCCCGACAGTTTAAAAATGTGTTTACCGGGCGGCATACCAATCATCAGAGGGCTTTGAAGAAAGAGGAAATACGGTTGGCGCTGCTGGAAAGAGTTGATACAGAGAATGATAATCTTCCGTCCGAAAGCGAAACTGCTGCACCCTGTACTTTACGCGACCTCGACTGGGCACGTGCCTGCCTGGAGCTGATGCTGCGTTTTCATGGCATACCTTTCGTCGATTTGGCACACTTGCGCAAGGTAGATTTGCGGAACGGCTATCTCACGATTCGTCGTCATAAAACGGGGATGCCGCTTTCGATAGCAGTCGATGCGGCGGCCATGAAACTTTTACGGCGTTATGCCAGCGATGATCCGTCTTCGCCTTATTTATTGAATATCCTGAATGGCAGGCTTTCCGGTAAAGAGGCGTATAAAGATTATCAACAGGCGTTGCGCATGCTGAACTTACAGCTATACCGGCTCTCACGAGCCTGTCGGTTGGGAAAGAGATTGTCTTCCTACACCGCGCGTCACAGCTGGGCTACTATCGCGAAATCTCGCGGAATATCTGTGGAAGTGATTTCAGAGGCATTGGGGCATGCCTCAATCTCTACTACGGAAGGTTACTTGAAGCAGTTCGATAATGACGAAATCGAAAAGGCTAACAGAGTAATAATAAATTATATATTTAAGAAATAGCAAACAAAGCAAACAAACAAATTACGACTGATAATCAATACTATATAGCTTAGTTACTTCATAAGTAATGGAATCATAGATGCCCGCAAAATTATACATAATACTTAAAAAACCAAAGAAAATCTTATATTTTTTCACTTTTTGCTATGTATTTTGAGTGATAAGCCAGAACTCAGCTTTTATCTTTCTTAACTATGGAGATTATGGCACATAGCATCCCCGCACTTTTCTTAGGCTGAAAAGTGAACGGAGACAGTGTAGATAACACCCTATTATGTACACATAAATAACTATGTCTTTTTGTGTTTCGACATGACAATATAAATATTGTTATGTATCTATCTGTTACTTATGAAGTAACGGTATATCTTTTATGATAAATGAAATAAAAATGTTGACAGACAAAACACAGAAAGCAATAGGTATACTCCATGAGATAGCGTACTACGATACTCGCTCTTACTCGGACAAGGGGGCTGAACATGCTTGTAATCCTTCGTGTACAGCTATTCTGGGACAGTTGCGGAATGCCGGTTTCATACGTCTGTTACCCGAAGAACAACCGGATGCGGTTCAATCATATAGATTATGCAAGGAATTATCGGAAATATCTCTGTTTCAACTACTGATAGCTATCGGTGAAGGAATTAACCCGGTTGTTCCCAGCGCCGATGAAGACCGTATCTATAAGCATTTTCATTACGGCATGGGAGCGTCAAAGCTGGGTGTTATTAACCAGATGCTGTGCACCATGCTGCGCGATGTAAACCTACTGGATTTATAAAGATTGGAGCAAATGAGTAAAAACCTATACATACTGATAATATCCGGAATGTTGAGCATCCTGTCCGCTTCCGGAGCATTTGCGCAACGTCTGGCAGTGAAAAGCAATCTCTTAGCCGATGCTCTGGCTTCTCCGAATATAGAAGCGGAACTTCTTGTTTCTACCCGGTGGACACTGGACTTTGCGGCACATTATCAGCCGTTTGCTCCCCGTGATAACCGTCGTTGGAAACACTGGATTTTGCAACCCGAAGTCCGTCGCTGGCTGTGTACTCCTTTTGCAGGTCATTTTCTGGGTGTCCACGCTTTGGGCGGACGTTTCAATGTAGGCGGAGTGCATCTGCCTTTCCATATTCTGAAAGGAGCGCGCGAGGCGCGTTACGAAGGTTGGTTTTTGGGCGCAGGCATTTCGTATGGATATCATTGGGTGCTTTCTCCGCATTGGGGCATGGAAGCCGCTTTGGGAGTAGGGGCGGCCTTTCTCCGTAGCGACCGCTATCGTTGCGGCCATTGCGGCAGCAAGCAGCGGGATGTGAAAAACAAGGGATATTACGGCCCTACAAAGGCTGCCGTATCCATCGTATATATGATTAAGTAAAAACGTAAGTCACAATTAATAATTGAATAGATGAATCGAAAAACATTTTGCAGCGTATTGCTGCTGTTGTTGCCCTTGCTCACGTTATGCGGTCAAGAGGCTTATATGGGGCAGATACAGATAACCCGCCGAAGTTTTTCCCTTTCGGGCAATCAGTTGCATATACAGATGGATGTCAACTATGAAGGTTTGCAAATGCCTTCGGATGAATCGCTTACGCTGACACCTTTTTTGCTGGCGGGAGAGCAGTCGTTCGATTTGCCGTCTATTCTTATTAACGGTGCGGAAAAACAGAAAGTGTACGAGCGTACCCGTGTATTGGGTGGAGCGTCCGAAACGCGCAACGGTAAGAATCCCGTTCCTTCGGTGGTACTGAAAAACGACCGTAAGGCATCCCGCCGTTTCACATATAAAGTGGCTATTCCGTTCAGGGAGTGGATGGTGCAGGCAGACCTCATGCTGCACACCGAAGAATGCGGATGCAACGGTAAGGAAGCGGGAGTGTACGACGATAGGATTGCTTCGGGCATCCTGCTGCCCGAGGTGGAAGTTCCGGGCTTGGAGAAAAACGTGGATGTGCGCTGCCTGTCATGGGTCAATTTTATACCCGCTTCCCTCGAAAGCGCCGAGTTCCGCCTGCCGGCCAACGGTGACGGATGTATCACGCCGGAATGCCTGTTTGCCCTTGCCAACAGCTATACCCCAGGTTCCGCCGAGTTCAACGATATTTACGACCTTGCCGCCCGCCTGTTTCCCGATTGTCCGGAAACCAACATCAATGCCGCTGCCGTGGCTTTGAGCAAGCGCGATACGCGTAAGGCGCGCAGGTATCTTTCACGTTTTTCCACCCGTCCGTCCGCTTTCAACAATATGGGCGTGCTCTGTATGCTCGAAGGCAACCGCGAGAAAGCGGAACTTTATCTGGAAATGGCCGTAGCGGCAGGGGTAGGGCGCGCAAGCGAAGTTCTGGAAGAACTGAGGAGCAGGAGAAACCTGTATTGAACCGAAAAGGCAAGATGAACATACATCCGTTACTTTAATATATAAATATATGTCAGGAATCATGGTTTTGAAGTATAAGAAAACTTTAAGGATTGTAGGTATATGTATTATCTGCTGGCTGTATGCCTTGGCATTCGCCGCATTGGCTTCCTCGTGCGGCGGCGAGGCCGAAAGCATAGGCGGGAATACGGCAAAGACAGCTTTGCTCCGCTTGAGCATATCCGGTACGAACGCCGCAAAGACTCGCGCCACTGCCGCCGCCCTGCCCGAAAATGAGGCTACCGTTCATCGGCTGACGATAGGACTGTTTTATGCCGACGGGTCGGTGAACACCATTGCAGAGCCCGCTATTGAAGCCGACGGCACTACCGGGACGCTTGCGGTAGAGGGTATCTTGTGCTCACCCGGCACTTGCGATGTGATTGTGGTGGCAAACGCCCCCGAAGGAACGTTTGCCGGCGTACAGACCAAAAACGAATTTGTAGGGAAAAATGTCAGTCTGGTGCAGACTGTGCGCAACGGACAGCAGGCATCCGACCTCTTGCCCATGTCCGGCATCAGCGAGCATCCGGTGGTGCTGGAAACCGGGAAGTCGGTTTCCGTGTCCGTCAATCTGTCCCGTCTGGTGGCGCGTATCTCCATTGCGAGCATCCGCAGCGCATTCAGCCTGAACTATGCCGATGCCACATTTACATTAGACCGCATTTTTCTGTGCAATGCGCTGGAAGCTTCCCGCGTTTCGCCCGGCGACATAACTCAAACCATGCCTGCCAAGCCTACGTGGCTGCATGGTGGTACGACGAGCGAGCAGCCCGACGGCTCTTTCCTGTGGACTGAGGGAGCGGGCTTCCTGCTGAATGATGTTACCCCTTCCGAAGGGATTCCGATAACCTCGGATGAATATACCGTACCCTATTGGTTCTATGCCTTTGCCAACAACGATGCCGCCAATCGTACCAAACTGGTGCTTTCCGGCTATTTCGACCCGGACGGCAGTACGGGGCCTAAAGCTCCGGTATATGTGTATTATCCTATCGTGGTGAACCGCTCGCAGACAGGTACGGTTATCACCCCTTCGGGCTCGGCCGTGCAAAACGGGGTGGGCGACGGCACTATCGTACGCAACCGCGACTATCGCATCAAAGCGGTTATCAAGGGCGACGGAGAACCCACACCCGGTACGGAAGTAGTGCCTTCCAGTCTTGAACTGACGGTGAGCGTGGACGACTGGACGCTGAAAATTGTGCAGGAAGTGGAACTGAACTAAAAACAGGAAGAATATGGGAACACTGAAAAAAACAGTTGTACTCTGTGTATTGGCAGGACTGCTTGGAGGATGTATTCCCGACAGTCCGGACGATTGTCCGCCCAAGCCCGATAAAGGGGGCAACAACGTGGATATAACGGTAGATATGGATACGAATGTGGATATGGGCGAGCAGGAAACGGAAATGCCGTAACCGGAACAGACCGTAATGAATACTTGAAAAACAAGACTATATGAAGATAAAAACGATACTACTGCTGCTTTTTACATGTATCCTTCCGGATTGCTTGTACGCAGAGGTGATTTTGCCCCCCGACACGTTGGGCCCCGATAAACTCTATCGGGACTCGACGTACAGGCGCGTTATCAAAGAAGGGACGGCCGGCCTGAACTGCTATTTCTCTTATCCGCAAGGGGGATGGCAGATACGGAAAGACTACGGCGGCAATGCAGGAGAACTGGAGAAGCTGGATAAATTCATGCGCTCCTCGTTTGCCGATACGCTGATTTACGTCCGGCGGATTACCCTGACCGGCTATTGCTCCATAGAAGGCAGTTATGCTGCCAACGAGAAGCTGGCGCACGACCGTGCCAACGGGTTCAGAAACTATCTGAACAGCGTGTACGGGCTGGCGAGGCGCTATCCGGTGGAAGTGCATTATGTAGGTGAGGACTGGGAGAGGCTGCGCGAACTGGTGGAGGCTTCCACATTGCCCGGACGTACGGAAGTGCTGGCTGTCATCGATAATACGGACATCTTCAAAGGACGCGAAAAGAAGCTGATGGACTTGCAGGGCGGAGTGCCTTACAACCTTATGCTGGCGGAGCTTTTTCCATTGCTCCGGCGGGTTGAAATCAGGGTGGAATACGACCTGCACCGCATCATCGAGGAACGTTACCGGCGGAAGTTGACGGATGCGGAATTTCAGGAAATACTTGCAGGCGAACGGGCTGCCGCCGAGGCCGACGAACTTCGTCTGGCGGAACTCAGGAGACTGGAAGCGGAAAAACGACAGCGGGCCGAGCAAATACGTATGGAAGAAGAACGTGCCGGACAGGCACGCCGGGAAGAGGAACAGCTCCGCCGGGAAGAAGCGGAACGGCTGAAAGAGCAACGTTTCCGTGAGAAATGGCTGGCCGAACGGCAGGCGCAGCGCACTGCACGCAAACAGCGCAATATGCTGTTGCCGTTGGTTTCCGTAAAAACGAACTTATATACTTGGGCGGGTATGACGCCCGATTTCGATTATACCGCATTTACTCCCAATCTGTCGGCGGAGTTCTTCTTCGCGCGCCGCTGGTCGGCAGTGGCTTCCGCCGCTTATGCGGATTGGGACTACGATGGCGGTAAATGCCATTGGGGAATATCGGGATACAGCCTCGAGTCCCGTTTCTGGTTGAACGGTGACGGCCGTTATCGCTGGTGCTACGTGGGCGTTTACGGACAAATGGGCGATTTTGATAACCGTAGCGCCGACAGCGGCCGTATAGCCGGAAGCACTGCCAACTGTACGGGCACTTATTGGGAAGGCGGGTTGTCCGTCGGATGCTACATCCTGCTCGATGCGCATTGGGGCTTCGAAGCCGGTTTACGCGGCGGATATCGCACTTCGGACGTCAATGCCTACGACGTGAAAATGCCTTACTATTATTTTAACCGTAACTTCCGTGAGAATCATTTCGGAGTGACGGGAGTGGATATAAGTATCAGTTACCGGTTCGGCAGCCGGAAGTAAAAACGGGGAAAGGAGTTCGGACATGAAGATAAAAACGCTTGGTTGGCTGATTATTCCGGCCATTGCTTTTCCGTCATGTACGGAGAAGGCATTGGACTATCGCAGCGATGAAGGAACGGTGACGATTGCGCCCGAGTGGAGCGATTTTGCCTGTCCGTCTTCTGCCTGCTACCGTTTTTATACGACGGATGGCAAAGCCGTTGCCGGAGACGGTACGGATGTCGCCGCTTCTGCCGGACAATTCTCGATAACGCTTCCCGTGGGCGGTTACCGCCTGCTTGCCTACAATACGGATGCGCGCGGAGTTGCTTTTACAGGGCTGGAGAACAGGCATTCCGCCGAAATCCGCCTGACTTCGGATGCGCAGCCCGGCAATGTATATAGCTGGAATGTGGATGATGTGAACGTTCCCTTGCGGGGTACGGTGCAATATACGCCTGTTCCGCGCCGCCTGGTGAAGCAAATGGTGCTTCACTTCCAGGTGACGGGTATGGAAGAGGCAAAAGTGCTGAACGGCAAAATGAACGGGGTGTATCCCGCCCTTTTCCTGCTTTCCGGCGAACCGTCGGCGGAAAGCGTGGCGGCCGCTCCCGACACACGGACGGAATTTACCGTCACGCTGACAAGGGCGAAAGCGCAAGCCGGAAATACCGACCCGGCTTATAGGGCTTCGGCGGACATACGTTTGCTGGGATTGCTCTGTCCGGACGGCGGAACATCTTATGACTGCCGTCTGCAGTTGCAGGTGCGCAATTCCGTCGGCGAGGCATATAGCGCTTCGGTGGATATGAACGAAACGCTGACGGACATCATCAATCTATATGCAGGCGAACTGCCGGCAGATGAAACGATAGAAGTAAACATCGGCGTCGACTTGATGAATACGGTTCTTACCGCTGTGGTAAAGGGATGGACGGAAGGAAGTGGTGAGGGCTGGGTAGGAGCCCGGAAGCGATGAACGGTGCATTAAAAAGGATGGCCTATGAACGGAGTATATAAAAATATTGCAGGAATGGCGGTGTGTCTGCTGCTGTGCGCTTGCGCGGAGCGGGAGTCATTGTTGCCGGACGGCCTGATAAGGCTGGGAACCCGTGCGGACAAATCTACGGATGTCCGTACCCGCGCTTCGGTGAACGACCTTGCTGGACTGGTTGCCGTGGGTGACCGTGTGGGCGTATACGGCGTGGTGACCGACCGTGCGGACGCTTCGTATGCCGCCTTGACCGCCGAATGGGATACCGCTCCCCTGATGAACAACGTGCGTACCACGAAAATAGACGCAACATCGGGCATGCTTTTCTGGGACGGCGATTATAGCTATCCGCCGGAAGAGAATAAGCGGGTGAAGTTCTGTGTATATCATCCCTATGCGCCTGTGGGTACGGGCGGAGATAATTATGTGGAAGCTGTGGCCGGACATTCTCCCGTTCTGCACTTCAAGCTGACGGGAGCGGAAGATGTGATGTGGGCGCATCCGGTCACAGGTTCACGCAGGCAGGTTCCTTCCGCATTGATTTTTGAGCATAAACTGACGCAACTCCGTTTCCGGCTGATTGATGACGAGGGAGAGTTTGCGGGGGTAAAAGTTACCGGGCTGCTCTTGACCGGAGTAAGTACGGCCGCCACCCTCGATTTGGAAACGGGGGAACCGGGCGGTTGGTCTGCCGCATCGGATGCGGTGCGGTTTCCTTTGAAAGCTTCCGTTGCCATAACCGGAACAACGGACGCGCCGCAAATTCTGGCGGGCGAGGTGATGCTGCAACCGGAGCAGTCCGTGTTCCGCCTTACGCTGAAAACAGACGGCAGGGGCGACTGCTCCGGCATAGAGATACGTCCGTCGGGCGGCGAAACGGTTTTTAGGGCGGGACGCTCCTATATGGTGACACTGAAATTCCGCGACCATACGGCGGTTGCCCTTTCGGCAAAGGTTACGCCGTGGGTGATGGACGGCTACGGTGAGGGAATGGTAGAGTAAATTATCAGTATTCATTTAACATAAAACAGTTATGAAAAAAAGTATCTTTTCGCTTCTTGCCGTAGTAACTATGGCAGGTTGTACACAGGGTGATGTAGTTGAATTGGTTCCGAACGAGAATGTGGAAATCAAGCTGACATCTTCCGCCATCGCGGCGGAGACAATGACACGTGCGCCGTACGAGGGTACGATAGGAGTAAACGGCTCGCTGACAGCCAGAGTGCTGGTGTCCGAAACGAGCGGCAGCTATACGACGACCTATGCCAATGACAAAATGACTTTTACGGACAACGGCACTACGGCGGTGGGTTTCGATACGCCTAAATATTATCCGGCAGACAACCGCGCTTTGTATATCTGCGGCTTGTATCCGTTTGAGGATTGGGGCACTCCGGCCAATGACGAATGCAAGTTTACATTCAATGGTAGCCAGGATGTGATGGCGGCCGGCCAGAAATCTTCCACAAAGAATACGTCGAAAGACGGCACTTATCCCCAGCTTACGTTCAACCACCTGCTTACACAGTTGGTAATCAAAGCGGTGGCCGAGGATGATGCGGCCATTACGGCATGGGGAAATCTGACAGACCTCACCCTGACAAAAGTAGGCGCGGACAATCCGGCAAGTGCGGTAACGGTGACTTTATCGACCGGAGTAGCCGATGAAGGTACGGCATTTGCCACACTGTTGCCCGCGGGTATGTCTTTCTGGGTGAAAGGAGCTGCTCCGGAAACCGCTTTCACGTCGCAAACCAAAGCGCTGACTACCGACGGTGAAGAAGTTGCCTACTCGATGGTGGCTCCTCTGAAAAACGCAACCGGCACGGCAGACTATACGCTGGCCGTAAAAACCGCCAATTCGGGCTCTACGCCTGTAACCGTGCCTGTCAATTTAAGAACGACCGGCAGTAATGCCGACTATACCGCATCAACGCAGGGTAAGAAGTTCGTGGTGCTCCTTACGTTCAAAGCTACCGAAATCAAAGCGTCGGCTACCGTGGAAGACTGGAAAGAGGACGGCGGAAGCAGCGAGGATATACAATAATCAACCGATATACAGTATGCTTATGAAACGGAATAAATGGATTTTATATATCGACGGCGTTTTACTGTCGGTGTTTGCGGCCTGTTCCGCAGATTCGCCCATGGAAATGGTACAAGACGACGGACGGGTGGAAATACGCATTAACAGCAATATAGCGTCTTCGGTAGAAGCGGCTACGAGGGCGGTACTGGACGGAATGATTAATTCCGGTTTCGGTACGGATTTGGATGTGGCGTTTGCACGTGCCGATGCCGACAACAGCGGTACGTATACCGCATATGGAACCGATGCGCCGGCGGGAAGCATAGCGGCTTCTTCAAAGGAGCTCTCTTTCGCCCCTGCCCAATATTATCGGGCAAACGGAAACAAAACCAAGCTGATAGGCTGGTATCCGCGACGTACAGGAGTATCCTTTACACAGGCGACAGGCGTGGTGGATTTCGGCACGATTGACGGTAAGACGGATATTATGGCCACCCCGTTGAAGGAGGGAAAGAAAGACGCGCCGATACAGTCGTTGGCTTTCAGCCACCTGCTTACCCAAATCAGTGTAAAGGTGTATGCTCCCGATGCGGCCACACAGGCTTTGTGGGGCAAGGTGAAATCAATCAAGGTTACCGGGAAAAAGCAAGGGTGCACGTTCAAGGTACCGGCCGTGACATCGGCGGACGGAACAACCATAACCGACCTTTCCTTTACGGGTACGGACAATTTGGATTTGGTTTCCGCAGACCCGGTTACGCCTTCAAGTACGATTGCCTATCCGCTGGAAATGGGCGTAGGCGCTACTGCCGACGACGCTGTTATGGCGGGATATGCCATGTTTGCCCCGCAGACGGCCGATGCCATCGAATTGCAGGTCGATTTGGTTGCCGGCGGTTTGCAGAAACCTAAGATTTCCGTTCCTGCCGACGGCGGTTTCAAGGCGGGCACTTCGTATGCCATTACTTTGAAGTTTACGTCTGCCGGGATAAATCCCACGGTGTCCGTTACCGACTGGGTAAGCGGAGACCCGATTGAGGATGTGGAAATATAATAAGATAACCCATCGGATTTATGAACTATAAAGGGATGATAAAATACTTGCCGGCAGTATTGTTGCTCTGTGCGTGTACGGAGAACGAACTGCTGTTGAGGGAACGGGAACAGCAGTTTGCCGTACGGTTTTCCGCATCGGGCGTCTGTACCGAGGTGGCTACAAGGGCGGCTTCACCGATGGCGGACGGCACAATGCTGCGTATTCTCGCTTTTCGGCGCGTAGGTGAGTCTCCCGATTTGTCAACGGATAAATACATGGGAGAGGGCACGTACAAAGCCATAAACGGCGACGGTACTTTAGCGGCTGTCAGCTCTTTATTGCTGCGTACGGGCACGTACGATTTCTACGCCCTGACCCCGGATTTGGCGGTGGCCGATGCCGGCCGCAGCGGAGCCGGCGTGACGTGCGCCGTTTCTGTGGGGCATGGCGTGGACTATGCCACTTCGCTGACGCCGGGACAAACGGTGAGCGAGGCAAGTCCGGCCGTTGCACTCCACGACTTGAACAGGCATTGCACGAAGCTCATATTCGCGTTGCAGCCGAAAGCGGGCAATATCACTTCGGTAAGTGTCGAGTCTGCCGGACTGACCAATATGACGCAGGCGCCTGTAACGGCGTTCCTGCACTCCGCGTTACCCGTTGCGGGAGTTGCGCAGACCGATGTCCTTACGATAGCGGGGGATAAATTTTCCACGCCGGACGCGGACAAGAAAACGTCGGCTTCCGCGGTGACATTACCGCGTGAGGCGGGCGAATTCCGGTTCAAGATGAAAGCGGCGTTCAATGGGAAAGCGGCCGCGGAATTTGTTGCGGATATGCCGGAAACGCTTGCTTTTGCAGCGGGCACGCAATACACATTCACCCTGAAAATGAAAGGCGGTTCCGTCCTGTTGATTCTGGAGGTGCTTCCCTGGGGCGAGAGCGTAATGTCCGGACAGGACAACATAGGCGCGTTTACTCCGGTGACTATTCATATAGGCACGTGGGAGAATGTGGAGATACCGGGTGAAACGGGTGGCGGCAATACCGCCGTCGGTACAGGCCAATGGGTTCCTAATCCGGAACTGGACGCCGAAATAGGCGCGTTCGGGCTGACATCGGTAGGCGGTGAGGACTTGCCCTGGGCTTCGGAACAAGGGGTTCCGGGCGAAACCGGAGGCGGTAATACGGAAGTCGGTTCCGGCGATGTTTGGGGAACGGAAGACGTACCTGCCGATACCGGAGACGGCAAGACAAACCCGAATCCGGATGTAGTATAAGAAACAAGAAATATGAAAAAGAAATAAGTATGAAAGTAACAAAATTTTTCGGACTCTGGATATTATCCGCGCTTTGCCTCTTTTCCTGTACGGACGAGGAGCAGACGCAGGGAAATATCGCTCCTGATGTTGCGACGACACCTGTGAGGCTTTCGCTCGGCATGGCGCCTATGCGGGAAACCGGAAGTGTGACGCGTGCCCGTGGCGACCACTCCTTGGACTTGGTGCTGGGTGAGGAGGCCGGGAAGCCGGCAGATGATGCCGTAACCCGTGCCGGTACGCTGACCGACGCTCAGGAGAATGCGGTAAACGATATTTGTGTGTTCCAGTTCGGCAATGCCGACGGCAAGCTGAAATACAGCGAATATGCTTCGCTGACGGACGGCGGGCTGACGGCGGATATTTCACTGGCCGCGGGGATGGGTACGTGTACGGTGTATGTGCTGGCAAACGTGGGCGACCTGACGCAAAAGGTGGCGTACGGGAGCGCTTTGGCCGACTTCAAGAAGTTTGCGGCGGAAGTGTCCTCGGGCAAGGGAACGGGACAAAACCTGCCGATGTGCGGTTGCAAGACCGACTTTAACTCGGAAACGGACAATGCATCCCTTACCGTCTCGCTGACCCGTGCGGTAGCCAAAGTCAGTCTGAACCTGACAACTCCGAATGCCGGTGATGCTTTTACGGTGGCTTCCGTGAAGTTGATGAACGTGGCGAAGAAACTTTATTATGTAGAGTCGGCGGCAACCGCTCCGGCTGCGGAGGAGCTTACAGCCTATACGAGCGACAATTCCAAGACTGTCGCCTGGTATATTCCTGAAAACAAGGCGGGAAGCAATTCGCTGACGGACTGGAAAGACCGCTATGAGGGAAATGTGCCTGCTACGGCCACCTATATTCTGATAGAAGGAAGCTATAAGCCGCAAGGCGGTAGCGCCCGTGATGTGTCGTACGCCATCTATCTGGGCGCAGGCGACAATGCGGCCGATTTTAATGTGGCGCGCAACACGAAATACACGGTGAACGCCGCTATTAAAGGTACGAACATGAACGACGGCCGTGTGCTGGTGGGCAGGGATTTGAGCGCAGCCGGAACCCGGACTGCCAATTGCTATGTGGTCAGGACTTCCGATGCCAATAAATGGTATCGCTTTAAGGCTACCGTACGTGGCAACGGTGCGGAAACTCCGGCGCAGATTTCCTATACGGGTGCGGTGATACCGGCCAACGACAAGATTCAGCCTACCAATGCCGCCCTCGTGTGGGAAACCCGCGAAGGGGGGACGGTTTCCACCCTGGACTATGTGGGGTATTCCAGAAACGGCTATGTCGTGTTCAAAGTGGGCGGAGCCACCGAAGGAAATGCGGTGGTTGCCGCCAAAAACGGAGTTACCACTCTTTGGAGCTGGCATATATGGACTACGGCGGCATTCGACGGAAACGGCATTAAGGTGCAGACATACGAAACACGTCCGCGCGACGGACTTGCCGCCTATGCCGATATCGCCAAGCGGAAGTTTGAGATGATGGACCGAAATCTGGGTTCTGCCGGCGGAAAGGCTACGAAAGTGGCGGAAGAGGCTGTGAAAACGTATGGCGTATATTTCCAGTTCGGCCGTAAAGACCCGTTTCCTGCGGCAGGGGTAATGACAAGAACGAATGATGCGGACATTGTGCCTGTGTACGATGGAAGCGGAAACAGGATTCTGAAGAATTCCAACCAGATAACGAACAGTGTGCTCACGAAGGCTTTTGACCTGAATGCCGTGAAAGTTCAGCTTGCTTATGCGGTGGAGAATCCGCTGATGTTCATTCTGCGTAATGATGAGGATAAAGCCGTCACCTATGGCGGTGACGGTACGAATCCCTCTTATAACTGGATTTTTGCGGCGCATCCGGCAAAGGGCGGCGCGGAAGGTTCCGTGCCGTGGAAAGCATCCAATAAGCTGTGGGGAAGCGGTTTGCAAGATGAGAAAGCCGGCCTGATGCTGGGAACGGTTGCGGATGTGAAGAAAACCATCTACGACCCGTGTCCCTATGGCTATCATATGCCGCCGCAGGATGCATGGACTAACTTTACGACCGTTACAACGGCTTATAATACGAGTAACGTGACCGAATACAATGTGGTTGAGGCGGATAAGTATAATCAGACTACCGATGGTATCGGCTTTACGGATGAAAAATTCGAGGTGTGGGGACGTAGATTCTTCACTACCGGGGAAGCGGAAACAGCGGATGCGGGCAATGTGGCGTTCTACCCGGCGGCCGGCTATCGCTACGGGTTTGACGGCCATGTCTACTACGTTGGGTGGGGGTGCTACGCTTGGTCGGCCTCTCCGTACTCTGCCACGTCGCAGTACGGGGGCTTCCTGTACACGAGCTCAGGCTGGGTGTGCCCGGTGAGCAACGCCAGCCGTTCGTATGCGTTCCCTGTGCGTTGCGTCCGAGACTGATAGCGGTACGAAGTGACGCTATTCGATTTGTTTTTTGATTTATTCTTGGGGGCATTTAAAGCCCCCAAGACCTAAAACCGCCGTAAGGCGGTCGAAAAAAAAAGTTCTTTGAAAGAAAACAAGTTCCGGTTATATATCGAGAGTATTGCAAGTCCCGGTGCTTGCGGTAGGGTGATATGTAAATTCAGCAATCCACTGGCGGAGTAATTTGCGTATAAGGACTACGTGTTGTGCGGTTACGGCCGCCTACACCCCGAGCTACGTTTCCGTTAGTTATCCACACCAGTCTGTATGGGGACCGGGCGGCGTATTCCGTTTGACAGGGATATATCCGCTTCTTTCCGGTACATTCATTTCAGTGATTGCTTTTTCCGGCGGCCGGCTATCGCAACGGGTTTGACGGCCATGTCAACAACGTTGGGTGGGGGTGCTACGCTTGGTCGGCCTCTCCGTACTCTGCCACGTCGCAGAACGGGGGCTTCCTGAACACGAACTCAGGCTGGGTGAACCCGGTGAACAACACCAACCGTTCGAATGCGTTCCCTGTGCGTTGCGTCCGAGAACTTACAGGCCTGAACTTTGTTTGTATGAGACACCGAAGATTTTTTAAGGGGGATGACCTTCTTCTTGCCCCCGGCGCAATCTTCGGTTTTTGTAGCCGGATGAGGATGTGAATCACCGTCCGTGCCTATTTGTTTGTTTGAAAGTTTTCCCCTTCCAGGCGTGGAAGGGGGAACTTATTTTTATCGTAATGTATCATCAGTTATTTACCATAAAAAAACAGTATGACCGTAAAGGAAATTATTCAGATAGAGAACGGCAACCGGAATACCATCATCCTGTTGCGTGAGGGAATATTCTGGCGTGCCTATGAGAAGTCGGCGTATGCCTTCTCCATGCAGGTGCATCCCTATAAGCCTACCCGCAAATGGGTGATAGCCGTAAAACAGGATGTCGTTTCGTTGGGCTTTCCTGTATCGGCAGCCGAAAATGTACTGAACGGTTGCAAGGTGCTGATGCGGCAGGAAGCCCGTTTGGTACTGGCCGCCTCGCCCATAGATCCCGACGGGTTTGAGGTTTGGAAACAGACTGTACTCAGGTCGTTGCCTCCTGCTGTTGTCGCTCCTGTGCCTGCCGCCGCTTCGCCGGTTATGGAGCCGGCCGCTTCATCTGCCGCTTCATCCGTTGTTTCACCCGCCGTTTCTGCCGTCGGACAGTGTTGCGACGGGCTTGCGGACTGCATCCGTCGTTTTAACATCGAGAGCAAAACTCCCGTGGACTGCATGTTGTTCCTTATGGAACTGAAGCGTAAACTGGCGGAATAATCATAGAATATCACAGAAGGAATGGCTACTTATAATCAACTTCCCGTATATAAGGCTACTTACGACCTGCTGCTGTATGTCTATCAGACCGGAAAAGACGTGCAACGCGACTATCGCTATACGCTGGGCGAAACGTTGAAGAGAGATTTGATAACGATATTGACTCTTATCTACCGCGCCAATGCCAACCGGCAGAAGGTGGAAATCATTGTCGAGGCAAGGGAGAAACTGGTTGCCGTGAAATTGCAACTGCGCCTGCTGCACGACCTGAAACAACTGTCGCTGAAAAACTATGCCAACGCTTCGCTAATGACCGAATCCATATCCAAACAATTGTCTGCATGGCAAAAGAGTTATGAAGGAAGAATCCCTGTTACTTGATGTGTTCCGTGCTTACTACGATGCCCGGAAGCACAAAAGAAATACGCGCAGCCAGCTTGAGTTTGAGTTCAATCTGGAGGAGAATCTCGTAAAACTGTACGAAGAACTGCGCGACCGTACCTATAAAGTGGGCAGGAGCGTTTGTTTCATTACCGGAAATTCGGTGAAAAGAGAGGTGTTTGCCGCCCACTTCCGCGACCGTGTGGTGCATCATCTGCTCTACAACTACACCGCCCCGATTTTTGAACGCACCTTCATCGCGGACAGCTATTCGTGCCGCAAAGGTATGGGAACGCTCTACGGCGTGCAGCGTTTTGAACATCATCTGCGTGCCTGCTCGGACAACTGGAAACGTAGCTGCTATGTGCTGAAACTGGATATAAGGGGGTACTTCATGCACATCGTCAGGCAGAAACTTTACGACCAGGTGATGGGAACCTTATGGCGCTATGCCGGACGGAAAAACAGCATGGGGCGGTACTGGGCGGATGTGCTGGATTACAGTCTGCTGGAGTATCTGATGCGGGAGATTATCTTCAACGACCCCACCTTTGACTGCGAAATGCGGGGAACAAGCAAGGACTGGGAGGGATTGCCTTACGACAAGAGCCTGTTTCATGTGCCCGAAGGACGCGGCCTGCCTATCGGCAACCTTACCTCGCAGCTTTTCAGTAATGTCTACCTGAACGTGCTCGACCAGTTTGTGAAGCGTACTTTGGGCGAGAGGTATTACGGGCGCTATGTGGATGATTTCTTTATCGTGGGCACTGACAGGAAGCGTCTGTCGCAACTCATCCCGCAATTGCGCGGCTTTCTGGAAAAGGAACTGGAACTGACGCTGCATCCCGACAAGGTGTTTCTGCAACAGGTATATAAAGGAAGCGCCTTTCTCGGCATTTTCGTGAAGCCCCACCGCCGCTATCTGCTGCGGAAGATAAAATCGCGCATCAGCGAGCGCATGGCGAAGATGAACCGCCATTTGTCGGACAGGAAAGTAGACAGGAACAGGCTGCTGTATATCTCCTGCGTAGCGAACTCTTATATGGGCTATATGCGGCACATGGCCTGCCACCGTTTCAAACACCTGCTTGTGGAGCGTAACGCCTCTTTCTGCAAAATGGGCGACTTTCGAGGGGAAAAGCTGGTGTTTGTGCCGTTTATTGCGGGGAGGGGCGTTATGAAACAGGGGAAGTGATATTGTCTTTCTTTTAGATAAAATCATGTCTTTTAGTAAATGTAATATAATTGCGATTGACTAACTATTAATAGGATGTTTTATCTTTAAATCATTATATAAGGCTAGCCCTTTTGCTGTCAGCAAGTATTTTTGCCTCGGATGATTGGGTTTATCGGGATATAGTACCTTGAGAAACCCGGCCTCGAAAGCGGGGTTTATATAGTTCTCCAAAAATGTCGGGCGATGTTTTAGTCCGACTTTCTCCATTAATCTTTTCAGCGATAATTGTTCATTTGACAAGGCTAACAGCAAAGTGCGAACTTGTTCGGTTAGTTGTACGGTAGGTTGTTCGGTACTTGTACGGTCTTCGTGCTGTGTTTGCTCAACAATCAGTTCCTTAGGTGCATTTACAACCATATACCTATTCCGCAGTTCATTATTCTCGCCCAACAACAAATTGCGGAAAAATCGTTCTAAGTATTCGGAATTGCGCATGATACCTTTTTGCACGTTCTGGTAGTTGGCACGTACCAGCGCATTACGGAAATACCACGAATAATTGGCAAATAGATCATTTGTTACGTCAAAGCCCATAGAACGTAGATAGAGAATCGTGAACACAGCTGTTGTTCGGGTATTTCCCTCGCCGAACGGATGGATTTGCCATAGTCCTGACACAAACTTGGCTATGTGGTTCACTAATCCATTTCTGTCTACTTTGGAATAGTCGAACCGGCGTTCTTGTTCCAAGTCGTATTCGATCGCTTTGCGAAGATCGGGCGCGGAAACATACAACACCGTATCACCACGCAGCACCCACTCTTTTTTGGTAATATTGTAATCGCGAATCTGACCGGCAAACTTGAATACACCGTCGAAAATCCGACGATGGATCGAGGTTAGCCCGACAAGCGTAAAAGCAAAGGTTTTCTCGGTAAGCAGCCGGCGAATATTGGTCGAAGCCGTATCCGCCTCGTGCATTTCGTCATCTTCTGGTGTACGAGCTTCTTTTGACTGGTAATAGCTCTTTATAAGCTGTTCTGCCTCGTCAATCGTAATTTCACCTTCAATATCTTTGCGTGCGGTCTCAATAAGATAATCGGAGGGTTTCAGCCCATCGACTGCCTGCAAGCCGATAGCAGTTTGCCATGCGTAACCTTTTTCACGTTGCTGTGGTTCGCCTTGGCGGATGTATTCATCGAAGTCAATCATATATAGGATAATAATTACTGATCGGTTGTACTAAACATTTTTGTAAGTGAATGATATTCTGCCTTTTCGAATAGATTTCCGAAGTTTTGCTATGATTTTATTCCGAAATGTTTGAAGTGACAATTTATCATATCCGAAAGCTCCAAATTCATCAATAAAAGCATATTTCTTGTTACTCATATCCAAACTATTCATTAGAAAAGTAATCATCAAGAACTTTGCGAGTATCTTCATTCAATAGTTCCTGCTCAAATTTCTAACCCGATTTATAGGATTTGAACCAGCCATTAACCAATTTTGTGACATTAGGCACAACTGATTTTATGTTCTTTTTTGCCATCTTATACTTCTTTACTATCAATCAAATCTTTCGGATTAACTTGTAGGATGTTTGCTATTTCGAACAATACATCCAAACTTGGCTGACGTCTATTACAAACATAAGAGTTAACGATGCAAAAACTCTTTCCGAGTTTTTCCGCCAACCATGTTTGTTTTATGCCTTTTTCTTCCAACACCTCTTTTATTCGATTTTTTGGCTTATCCATCTTTAATGCTTTCGATATTTCTTCTGCAAAGATATAAAATATTATGCAATAAAAAGATAAAAACTTAGTGGCGTTATCATCACGATTAGAGTTTATGGAGAATCGCTGATTTTAGTCATTCAATATTGTACAAATAATGCTATAAATATGCTTGCTAACATTGTATATCTGCCGACAGACAAATGTTAGTCGGGGTATTAGGCTCCCCCGAAATGAATTTCGTGGACAATTGGTACGCTGATTTGTTTTCCGTAAATGGCAAAGTTGAAACTCAGAGAACGTACCGGACTGTTCCGCTTGGCGACCTTTTTCAATTCCTAAAACGGATATTCAGACAGACCTTTTTCTCTTTCTTACTTTTTATCGCCAAAGATTCCATTTCTTAGTTTCAGAAGACATGCAAAGGCACTATGTATGGTTTGGCCAAACACAGTGCTTTTTCATTTTGCGAGAGATTATCGCTTTATAATTTCAATTCCTTGATGGCTCTTTTTATTCCATAGGCGACCGATGTCTTGTTGTTTCTGACAGCGGAAAGTACCGATGAAAGCCATCCTTGCAGGAAAAGAGAGCTTCCATATCCTTGATGCAAATCTCTGAAACGCAAAACAGAGGATAAGTATTGGTACAAGACACAATACCTGTCATCTGTTCCCGGGTGAAATTGCAGCCGAAAGAAAGTGGTGGAGCTTTTATAAAACCATCGGTATGATGCTTAGTAGATACCGGTAATGGTTCCGACCGGTCATACAGCTTTCACAACTCCATACACTTCTCAAAGGAGAAGTTTCTTAAAACTACGTTTGTTTTTTGCCTTGGACGATTTATAGAGGTGGTTTATGACGGTAAACTTATAACCATTGCCAAGTCAATCTACATAATTTTAGATTATGGTGAGAATATAACTATATACTTTCGAGCAAGCAGGTATTATACACAATACTTGGTACAATAAAGTATATAGTTGCGTTTAAAAGATGTACTGTTGACTAATATCACAAAATTTCTATTGGAATTAGGGACGGGTTTCGCCTATGTAGGTAAGGAATACAAATTGCAGATAGATGAAAAAGAGAAATCCGTCTATTGAAGAAGTTGAGGCAAAGTTGGGAGAGGACGACAAAACTGAGAATCGGTAATAGCTAATAATGTTTCTTCATATTGGCGTTTATATGAAATTATGTAAGGAGCTTTTTCTATGAACTTACCGGGTTTGTCCGGCTGTATCTTCTCTTTTTAAGGCTTACTTACCGGTTATTTTCTCTTTTTTCCTTATGAATCGCGTTCGGATCGGAGTGTTAGTTGGGGCGAGAGAGGATAGAGGGCATATAGCGTCTGTGTTTTATTGATGTTTGGGGTTGGAAAAATGTTCTTTTGGTTGTCGGCGGGATTGCCGCATCTTTGTAACGTTAACGTTGACAAAGAGATAATTAAGACAAAGTATTCATTTAAAAACAAAAGAACATTATGACAATTTTGTATCGTAAGCATTATCGCCTGACTGACTTGTCGGACAAAAATTCTGCAAAGAAAGCATTTCCTACCATTACGTACGAGTATGGACAAGCCGCTACACTGACGGAAGTGGCTAAAGAAATAAGCGGCAATTCCGGTGTAAGCGAGGGTGAGACAATCAGTGTACTGAAAGACTTCCGCACATTACTGAGAAAACTATTGCTTTCCGGCCGCTCGGTCAATATAGACGGACTGGGATTTTTTTACCTCTCTGCCAAAAGCAAAGGTACGGAAAAAGCGGAAGATTTTACAGCCAATGACATCACAGGTCTGCGCATCTGCTTCCGTGCCAACAGCGATATCCGTTTAGTAGCCACAGGAGCTACACGTTCCGACGGTTTGAGCTTCAAGGATGTAGACCGTATTCAAAACGGTTCTGCCGATGGCGGTAACGGTGGTAATGGCGGCTCTTCGGATGGCGGCGAGGAGGAGAATCCTCTTGGATAAGCTTATGTCGGTAACTGTCTTCTGTAACTGCCCTCTGTTACTATCCGATAACATGAACCGTAATCAGGTAAAGGCGGAAAGGAGGTGTGGAAAATGGCAAAGAAAAACCTCTGGAGCAAGATATTAAAGGCATTGATAGCTGCGGCTACGGCCGTACTGGGTGTATTGGGCGGCACGAATGTGCTGAAATAATTCCTTAGGGAATAATAGGAGAAAAAGGGAATCCGCCAACGGGTTCCCTTTTTCTCCGTAAGGCTACGAGTTGACAGCAGGTGCTTGTTCTATCTTTTTCAAATAGCCTGTCGGGCATATATGATAGTAGTCTTTGAACTTCCTTCCAAAGTATTTGGCATCGCAATAACCTAACATATCTGCTATTTCTGCAATACTGTGCCGCCCGGATTTCAGTAGCATTTTGGCCCTTTCCATCTTGAACGTGAGCATATATTCTACAGGCGGCCTTCCGGTTACTTCTTTTATTTTATGGTAAAAAACGGTACGACTCATTCCCATAGTCGAGCAAAGCATGTCTATTGTGTAACCTTCCGTTGATAAGTTATTCTCCAGTAATTCCCTGACTTTGTTTATAAAAATCAGATTGTCTTCGTCTTTTTCCATGGCTTCGGGAAGCATGTGTGTAGTATTCGCCAGCATTCGGTTGGTGCGTTTGGCCAAGAACAGATAACTGTTTATAAGCATGTGGATATCGGTTCTGAGTCTGTATATATCGGTGGTACGTGGTTCTAATCTGTCTGCTTTACTTGCGGCATGTGAGATATAGCTCTTGTTATCGTTATACTCTATCAGGAGAATAACAGGTATGGCCGCTATGGTTTCTTCGGTTTTGATGCGCAGGCAGAGCTCGTCCCCACATGTCCCGTCTACATTCTCATCTATAATGATAGCATCCGGCTTCTTATTTATGGTGGTCAATGCCGGTATGTCAAGTTTTTTTTGAAGCAATATATCGAATTCACCGGATAAAGCTGTTTTTAAATAGTCCCCAAATCTGTTGTCAGCCATGACTAATAGGATATGTGGAATGTCTTTTGTAGTGGGAATGTCTTCTTTTTCCTTATAATGTCTAAGGACTTTTCTGTCCGGCCGGTCTGGGTCTGCTTGCTTAGGGAAAAATATTTCAGGAATGTGTTTTGTTTGGTTTGGGCAATGACAATTTGCAGGTACGGTGATTTGGAATATAGTGGATTTTTTGCATCGGTAGGTAATTAATTTTCCACCGTGTAAACGTATGATTTTTCTTACTGTTCGCAGATTACCGAGGTTGGGTATGGGGAAGAAGGCAGTGAAGCTCTTCTTTTCCGCTCTTTGGTAGTTGCTGATTTGCAGTTGCCACAATTCTGTATTGTGTGATGTAGTAAGATATATACAATCACCGGGAGTTGTCTTTTCGATCATCCTGTTCAGAAGATGTTGGAGCGCTATTGTCATGATTACTTCATTGATTTTGCAACTTGCATGACCGATACTGTGGTTGATTTCTATCTGTATATGGTGCAAGTCGGCATAAGAGCGGCATTGATTGGCAATCATCTGAATATAATTATGAATTTCTACTTCGGCTGTCAAGGTGTCAATTCCTCTTTTCCAGCCGGCTCTGTCAAGACACATTACATTTTGGCTGTAATTGATGATACACTCGGTATGCTTCAAAAGAGGTTTTAACGCTCTATAATCTTCAGGTGTATTGCTCCTTATTATGTCTTCCAAACTGTTTCTTAATAACACCAAAGGTGTGTGTACCCAACGAACCATGCCTACGGCAAGTCTGAATTTTTCTTGCGAAAGCAATTGAAGATTGTGTTCCAGCATGATATATGTACTCAGAAAAAGAAGTATTCCCACAGCTGCTCCTTCAAGGGGGATTGCATAGCCGGACAAAGACAGGTGAGAAAGGACGACACTGATGCTCTGTGCGCTGTTGTTAAAATCCGATGCATTGTCTGCTGAGAAAAAAGCAAAAAGATTCATGAACAAGTCTGAATGAAATGTTTCCATACTAATATTGTTTAAGTTAATTAATGTGACATAAACGGATACTGTATCGGGTATACCGTTCCGTTGTGTATTTCTTAACACAAGTATAGAACTTTCAATCATCTGGGATTGGGTAACATCTTTCGGGATGTGGGGTAAAATCAGTTTGAAGTAGTGAATATGTAAAGCGGGCTGACGTTTCTATATGTAAAATAAAAAGGCATCTATCTGTTTCAATAGGTGCCTTCTGTGTTTTCGGAGTGACAATAGGTATTACTTCTTTATTGTAAAATGTTTTACAATATCCGCTCCTTTAAAGTAGATAATCAGTGAGCTGACAATAATCAACATACCCGCTACGGTACTGAATGTGGGGTATTCTCCCGTAAGCATAATCCAACTTAATACAGCTCCGAGAATCGGGTTGATGAGGCGGCACATATTGATGTCGCTGACTTTTGCTCCTTTGCTTTGTAACGCCATAAACCAGAAACTGAATGCAAAGACAGAAATGAATACAAGAATACCCAGACTGATATAGAATCCGGCAGGTTTGCCGATAAAAGAATGATAACCTTCCGTACTCAGTCCGATGATGTAGATAAGGGCGCCACCGAAGAACATCTGTACGGCATTCAGGAAGATAGGGTTGATTTTGCCTTTCTCCTCGGATACGGAGATGGCGGAGTAGCCTTGAAAAATGATACTGAGCAATAATAGTATGATGCCTGTAATGCCTTTCCAATCCAGCGGTTCGCCGTCGCTGCCCATTCCTACAATCAGCAAAAGCCCCGCAAGGCTGACGATGAGGCTGACTATCTTGTAACCGTTCAACTTGTCGTTACTTGCCAGCAAGTGGGCAAGCAATACATTGATAAGCGGTGTCATACCCATGATGATGGATGAGATAGCCCCGCTGACAAAGTCCACCCCGAAATAGAAGGCCGTATAGCCCATGAGCATATTGATGAATATCAAGTTGAGGAACAGTTTGCGGTACTGCTTGATTTCCTGCCACATACCTTTGTGCCAGGTATAAGCAAAAAGCAGAATGCCGACACTCGTAAAACGAATACCGGCGAAATTCATCGGAGTAAAATCATAACTGAGCCCTTGCTTGATGAACGGGTTTACGATGGCCCATAGCACAGATGCCAATATAGCGTACAGCAGTCCTTTTTTCATGGTTGTAGAAAGTAATTTTGTAAAATCGGCTGCAAAGATACGCCTTTCTTTTGACAAATGCCTCACTCCGCTTTTATAAAAAGAACTTGAAAAGAGTGTTCCACAGAATGGATTAGTTTTCGTCTTTCTTAAAGTCGACAGTCATATAACGTTCGCCGTCGTACAAACTTTTTACGCGGATATTAAGTCCGGTTTTTCCGGATATCCGGTCGGCTATCTTATCCAGTTTGAAAGAAACAAGTCCTTGTCCCGGCATGAGGGGTTCGTCATCATAGGCGTTTTGGCGGAATTCCAGCGTGACATAACCTTCTTTATCGTTTTTGCCGTCGGATGTTTCGTTGACTATCAGGTTCAGCATATGTTTCTTGTCGTTATTGTTGCTGTGATATAGCTGGTACTGAATATTCAGATAATTGCCCGTAATCCACATATTGGTTATGTTGATGCGGTCGTCACCGATACTGTCGGCTTTTTCGGCGGGCATGAAGTAGATGTCTTTGGTAAGAATATTCTCTACATGATTGATTTTGGCATTGTAATCGTAGCCATCCACCTTTTCGTCCAGCAAGTTGAAATATACAAAAGCGCGTTGTCCTTCCACCAGCGTATAGTTATTGACTTGGGCGGTATCGCCGGGAAACATTCTGGTTCCTTCATCGAGCGCGAAGTAATAGTCTTTTCCGTCGATGATACGTACAGTGCCGATAGTGAGGGATGAACGCTCATCATCGTCCCAATCGTCCAGACAGGATTGTAATACGGGCATGGCAATGAGCAGTAGCAGAAATGCGGCTAATGTCGTTCTTAACTTTTTCATAAGTAGAGGTTTTGTTATTGGTTCTGTTTTAGATTTCGTATTCAGAAAATGCCGGGATTGTACAAATACTGCTTATAAGATTGTTAAAGAAGATGAAGAATGAATTTCTTATCTGCCGGATGCAGTATTTTTGCGCCTGTTGCATTTATAAGGTAAACACGTGTTAAAAGAGAGAATGGAAGAACAGGTATTGGCAGAACGCTGCAGGCAAGGCGACAACCTTGCCCGCAAAGAACTGTATGAACAGTATGCAGGGCGGATGCTCGGCGTATGTTTGCGTTATGCCGGCGACCGGGAAACCGCACAGGACTTGATGCATGACGGTTTCTTGAAGCTGTTCGATTCTTTCGATAAGTTCACTTGGCGGGGAGAGGGTTCTTTGCGGGCTTGGATGGAGCGTGTAATGGTGAATACGGTGTTACAGTATTTGCGGAAGAATGATGTGATGAACCAGTCTGCTGCCTTGGATGATGTGCCGGAAACGTATGAAGAACCGGATGCCTCGGCTGTGGATACAATTCCTCAAAAAGTATTGATGCAGTTTATCAGCGAACTTCCTGCCGGTTATCGTACCGTATTCAACCTGTTTATTTTTGAAGATAAATCTCACAAGGAGATCGCCCGACTGCTGGGCATCAATGAAAAATCCTCGGCTTCGCAGTTGGTACGCGCCAAAGCAGCTTTGGCGGTTAAGGTGAAGGAGTGGATGAAAAAGAACGCATAAATGAAGAAACGTATGGAAGATGAATTGTGGATGCGAAAGATAAAGGAACGGTTGGAGGATTATTCCGAACCGTTACCCGTGTCCGGTTGGGAACGGCTTGAAAAGGATTTGTCCGCTCCGGAGCCGCCGGTAGCCGGAAAACGGAGGATTATTCCTTTCCGCCGCTGGGCTGTAGCTGCGGCTGCGTCATTGCTTATCGCGGTGTCGGCAGTCAGTGTATGGTTGCTTCAGAGCCCTGTGGGAGAGGAAATGAGGGGTACGGCTGTGCCGGCATTGGCAATTGCTCCGGACAGACTGCCGGAGCAACAGACACCTTCGATACGGACAGAAATAACGGAACCTGACTATCGCGCGCAGAAACAGGTCTCGTCAGCGGGTACAAATAGGCGTTCTTTGTTGGCGCAACAACTGGATACAGCAGGTGATGCGGAGCAGACACCGAAGATGCAGCCTTTGGATACGGAACCGGAAATTCAAGAGAGTGTACAGGAACAAACGGTTCCGGCAACGAAAAAAGAAGATGAGGTTGTTACAACCGGAAATAATAGTACGGAGAAACAGCAGGCTGAACGTCGTCGTCCGTCCGGTAGGGATAAACTGCAACTGCCGGTTGGAAATACGAAAAAAGAAAAGTCACGCGGCTGGTCGGTCGGACTGGCTGTGGGAAATACGGGCGGACTGATTGCCGGAAACAGTATCGGTGAAAGCGGTTTTGTACAAAGCGATCCGGGGTTCGGCTATTCCGGCGGGAAGGTCGATTTGGCTACGGTGGCTAACGGTATAATGGATGTTCCGGAAGGACAGGAACTTGTTTTCAAGAATGGTATGCCGTATCTGATGAAAAACTCGGAAGAGATAGTGGATATAGACCATAAGCAGCCCTTGTCTTTCGGTTTCTCAGTGCGTAAAGGACTTGCGAAAGGATTCTCCGTAGAGACTGGTTTGACATATACGTATCTTGCTTCGGATGTGAAGTTTGCCGGAAGCTCGAAGAAGGTCAGCCAGAAATTACATTATTTAGGTATTCCTTTGCGTGCCAACTGGAATTTTGTAGATAAGAAGTCCTTTATCATGTATGTTTCCGCCGGAGGCGCCATGGAGAAATGTATTTATGGTAAAATAGGCAGTCGGAGCGAAACCGTAAAGCCGTTGCAATTCTCTGTGATGGGAGCTGTGGGTGCACAGTATAATATAAGTAAAAGGGTAGGTATTTATGTAGAACCAGGAGTGTCTTACTTCTTCGATGACGGCTCCGATATTCAGACGATAAGGAAAGAAAATCCCTGTAACTTTACGTTACAAGGGGGAATACGGTTGACTTACTGATTAAATTGAGAATTGAGAATTAAAAATTGAGAAATAGGCTGCGCTATAAATTCTTTATCGGTATAAACCCCGATTTTACTATTTACTATTATAGCGCAGCCTATTTCTCAATTTTTAATTCTCAATTCTCAATTCTAATTTACCACTACTGTGGGGAAATACTCTTTGAAGAGCTTTTCAGCTCGTTCCAGTTGTGCGGGGGTATTCTCTACTACCTCTTTTAATTGATAATCCCAGCCCATGGCCTCGTATTTATGTACTCCCAAGCGGTGATAGGGAAGTATTTCCACTCGTTGTATGCTTTGGTATTTGCCAAGCTGCTTGCCCATATTACGTATATCTTCCTCAAAATCACTATATCCCGGCACTAAGACATAGCGCAGCCAGAATGGATGTCCTTGTTGTTCCAGCCAGGCGGCAGTACGCAAGGTTTGTTCGTTGCTGCGCCCGGTTAAAGCACGGTGACGTTCGGGGTTGAACTCTTTGATGTCAAGCAATACCAAATCTGTCAGACTTAACAATTCCTCTACTTTGTCATTCCAGATACCACCGTTGGTGTCAAGGCAGATGTGGATGCCGTTGGCTTTCAAATCTCTGAATAAAGGTATCAATGCCTCGGCCTGCAATGTGGGTTCGCCACCGGAGAAAGTGATTCCCCCTTTCTTTCCAAAGAATGCTTTTTGGCTGATTGCCATTTGTAGAATTTCATTGGCGGGGGTGGGAGTACCGCCTTTTGCGTCTATGGTGTCGGGATTGGCGCAATACAGGCAACGGAAAGGACAGCCTTGAAGGAAAACGACGAGCCGTAATCCCGGACCGTCAAAGGTACCCATTGATTCGTATGAATGAACATTAATCATAATCGTATATTATAAGTAAGAATGTATTAAGAAAAAAGCACGGATTACATGGAGCACCCGGATTGTTTACTTAATCCGTGAAATCCGCGTAATCCGTGCCTGAAGATTATACTCTTAAAGTATTACTTACATTCTTTCGTGGAAACTGCGGCTGATGACTTCCAACTGATGCTCGCGGCTCAACTTCACGAAGTTTACGGCATAACCGGAAACACGGATGGTGAGTTGCGGATATTTTTCCGGATGTTCCATGGCATCTTCCAACATTTCACGGTTCAATACGTTCACATTGAGGTGATGCGCGCCTTTGGTGAAGTAACCGTCCATCATGGTAACCAGGTTGTCGACACGCTCTTCGTCAGTAGGACCTAATGACTTCGGAACGATAGAGAATGTGTTACTGATACCGTCTTGCGAGTCACGATAACGCAGTTTGGCTACCGAACTCAAAGAAGCGATAGCACCGTTCTTGTCACGTCCGTGCATCGGGTTGGCTCCCGGAGCAAAAGCGACACCTTTGGCGCGTCCGTCAGGAGTAGCGCCGGTCTTCTTGCCATACATCACATTGGAAGTGATAGTTAGCAATGACAGGGTAGGACGGGCATTCTTGTATACGGGCAGCTTCTTCAGTTCTTCGCTGAAATAGTAAACCAAGTCTACGCCGAGATGGTCTACACGGTCGTCATTGTTACCGAAGCAGGGGAAAGAACCTTCGATGTCGAAGCCTTCCGTCAAACCGATGTCGTTACGGCGTGCCGTTACTTTGGCGTATTTGATGGCGGAAAGTGAGTCGATAGCGATGGAAAGTCCGGCTACGCCGTAGGCAAGATTGATGCGCGGGTCGGTATCGACGAATGCCATTTGGGCTTTTTCGTAGTAATACTTGTCGTGCATGTAGTGTATGATGTTCATTGCTTCGTTGTAAACGCGGGCAATCTCCGTCAACACTTTCTTGTAGTTGGCCATTACTTCTTCAAAGTTCAGCGTGTCGTGGGTCAGTACGGGGATACCTTTTACCATTACGGTTCCGGTATTCTCGCAACGTCCGCCGTTGATGGCGAGTAACAACGCTTTGGCGAGGTTGGCACGTGCGCCGAAGAACTGGATTTGCTTACCGATGGCTTGGTAAGATACGCAACAAGCGATACCGTAGTCATCGCAGTTACGTACTTCGCGCATTAGATTATCGTTTTCGTATTGGATAGAGCTGGTATCCACAGATACTTTGGCGCAGAATTCCTTGAAACCTTCCGGCAATTCGGGACTCCACAGAACGGTCATGTTGGGTTCGGGAGACGGGCCGAGGTTGTACAGCGTTTGCAGGAAGCGGAAAGAAGTCTTTGTTACTTTCACGCGACCGTCATTGAAGCGTCCGCCGATAGCTTCGGTAACCCAAGTCGGGTCTCCGGCAAAGATGTCGTTGTAAGACTGCATACGCAAGTGGCGTACCATACGCAGTTTGATGATGAACTGGTCAATCAGCTCCTGAGTAAAAGTTTCGTCAATCTTACCGTGAGCCAAATCGTATTCGATGAAAATGTCGAGGAATGAAGATACATTACCTAATGACATGGCTGCTCCGTCTTGTTCTTTTACGGCAGCGAGGTACGCCATATATACCCATTGTACAGCTTCCTGAGCAGATGTGGCAGGGTGGCTGAGGTCGAGACCATAGTATTCACCCATGATTTTGATGTCCTTCAAAGCCTTGATTTGTTCTGATACTTCTTCGCGCAGGCGGATACGTGCCTCAGTCATGGGGCCGGTCAGGTTGCGTAAATCTTCCTGCTTGGCCTCGATGAGGCGGTCGATACCGTACAATGCCAAACGACGGTAGTCACCGATGATACGTCCGCGTGCATAGTTGTCGGGAAGTCCGGTAAGGAAACCCAGAGAGCGGAACGAACGGATTTCTTCGGTATATACGTCGAATACACCGTCATTGTGAGTCTTACGATAATGTGTAAAGATGTCTTTTACTTTATCATCTACTTCTACGCCATTCTCGCGGCATGCTTTTGCCACGACATTGATGCCGCCAAAAGGTTTGATGGCGCGTCTCAACAGCTCATCTGTCTGCAAACCTACGATAAGTTCGTTTTCCTTATCGATATAGCCTGCCTTGTGTGAAGTGATAGTAGATACTGTAGTATGATCTAATGAGCGAACACCGTTATTGGCTCTTTCTTCTTCCAATGCTTCCAAACAGAGGTTCCAAATACGTTTGGTACGTTCCGTAGGTCCTTGCAGGAAAGATGCATCTCCGGTGTAGGGTGCGATGTTTTTACTAACGAAATCACTAACATTGATTTCTTTGCTCCAAAGCCCGTCAATAAAGGTTTTGTTTAATTCCATAATATTCTTTTTTTGAAAGTGATTAGATATGTTATCCTTTAGAGCGCGCAAAATTACGGAAATATTTCCGTAATTGCATAATAAAATGCATAGTTTTTATGCTGAAGAACATAAAATAATCATTAATAGGTAGAGAATGTCGCTGTGTATGCATTTATTTGTTGCTTGCTGTTAATTGGGGCTGAACTGTTTGCAGGCTATTGTTTTCTTGTGGAAAAACTATTCTTACCATGCCTGTTATCCTTTCATACTACTGCCGTTATCTTTTCTTACAACAGCTGTGGTATGAAAAGATAACGGATGTGGTAAGAATAAAATAGATTGTTGTATCGGTTATTAGTTTGTACTGTACCATCGTAGCAATTTAAGGGAGAGAGTGATATTTATGCCGAGTTTGTTTGCTGTTTAAAAAAGAAGTATTATCTTTGCAGCGCTTTAAGAGAAAAGCACTTCTTGAAAAGAAAGTTTTGGAGAGGTGGCAGAGTGGTCGATTGCGGCGGTCTTGAAAACCGTTGTGCTGCGAGGCACCCGGGGTTCGAATCCCTGTCTCTCCGCGGAAATAGAATACGAATTAAAGAAAAGTCCTGTAAATTAGTAATTTACGGGACTTTTTGTTTTTTGGCAAATGGCAAAAAACGTAAAGAGGTACACCTACTTGCCGAATGATGCATTGTTTGTCGGTACCGATGGTAATATCGGCAGATTGCTAACCGCTTGTTCTTGCTTTGAACACAGGAGTGGTTTTCTGTACTTCAGATTCAAATCCAAACCAATAACCGCATTTTGTATTTTCGTCTTGTGGAAGAAAGCAAAGCCTGAGGCTGTCTTTATAATCTCCATATATCACTTCCCACCTCTCCGGTGGAACTTGATGTTTGGTCTTTACCTTTTCTGCAGGAGCTTTCTTTAATGACATGCCGGCTTCTATCCAGGCAATGCTGGCCTGCATTTGATATTCAGGATAAGCCAACTTACAATATTCATAAAGTATAAGCCCGCGTTTTTCCAAGCTCATGGGTTGGTCTATAAGATTTATCTGTATCAGATGTTCAAGGAACCTCTGCAAGAAAGTTCTGTCATTTAAGATTAACTCCCGGGTTAGTGCCTGCCAGGCGGGAGTGTTGTAAAAACCGTCTAACAGGCGGGATAGCTGGCGGGCTGTCTGCAGTTCGCCTACGCTGATTTCGTTTGTTTCTAAAACTTCGTAGGGTGGGAAAGGGGAATAGCGTATTCCGAGTTCTTCTGCCCGGCGGCGCATTTCCGTACCGGGAAGCAGTTTGAGTGACTCTAATTGTATCTCTCCCGCATTGTACCGGGCCAGGGTATATACATCTTCGAATATCTCATTGAGATGATAGAGGGGAAGTCCGGCTATAAGATCGGCATGCGTTTCCATATTCGGAAGCGAGCAGAGAAATTTCAGCCCTGCCAAAGCATCGGATAATTTACCCATGCGGCGGCTTTGTTCAAGTACAGGTTCACGCAAGCTTTGAATCCCGGCTTCAAGGTGGAGCAGTCCTTGCGGTAACAGTTTTAATTCCTCTTTTAACTCCTCGGAGAGAAGTGCCGGATGTATCTCTAAATGAAAACGTATGTCGGGATATTCTAAAAACAGTTGGAGCAGTTCTTTTGCACGACGTGCATTGTAATTGAATGTACGGTCGAGTACGCGTACATTTTTAATACCATGCTCATGGATGATTCGGAGCCGTTGGCGGATGCTGTCAATAGAGAGAGTGCGAATCGGTTTCTCGCCGCCGCTGACGCAAAAGGCGCATGTGTTGAAACATCCGCGCGTGGTTTCAAGTTGTACAAACGGCTTGCTCCAATTGAAGAAACGGCTTTTTTCGGGTGGAATAAGTCCGGAGAAGTTTAAGACACGGGCTATTCCATTGTCTTTATATTGTTTATCGGCATCCAGATAACACAGACCGGAAATATCCTTCCACTGTTCCGGATGATTCCAGCAGGCCAGCCACTGCGGAAACGCCTCTTCGCCTTCTCCTCTGAATACACAGTTTACAAAAGGGTTCTTACGCAGAAAGAATTCATTGTCTCCAAGAAACTCCGGACCGCCTAATATAAGACAGGTTTCGGGCAGTAAAGCTTTCAGCCTTGATACGATATGCAGTAATTGTTCGTGGTTGAAAAGCCAGGTGGTTGCGGCAAGAATGTCGGGTTTGTGCCGATAAGCTTCGTCCACAACGGTCCCTGTGTTTTCATTAATTGTGGCGGAAACGATTGCCCATTCAATCGAGGAATCATCCGCTATTTGTGCATGCAGTGCGGGAAGCGCCAATGAGGAATGGGCGTAAGAACTATTTAAGTCTATCCAGAGAATTTTCATATTTGATTTAGTTTCATCCTTGCAAAGATAGGTGATTTTACTGTTAGGATAAATAAAAAAGTATATATTTGCGGACTATTAATAAATCCGGATAGGCTCAGAAACTATGAAAAATTTCCTTTATATCTGCTTTTTATTCTTGGTGGATAATGTTTTCCTGATGGCTCAGGAGAAAGAAAATAATGAGCAATCTTCACCTTATACAGAGCAGTATATCACGGATATATATATGACTGAACCCGACCGTGCATTGCAATTGCTGGATGAAGCCGAAGAAAAGCGGGTAATGCTGCCTGCCCGGATAAACGACCTGCGGAGCATGGTCTACCGTAATAAGTACCAGTGCAAATTGGCTTTTCGTTATGCAAGACGGGCTTATGTACAGGATTCCGTGGCGAATAATACCCCCGAACATCTACTAAAGATGACGATTGAGTTGGCGGACTTGGCAAGCCTGTTGAGCGAATATGAAGTAAGTAATCGGTATGTCGTTGAGGGCATTCGGTTGGCCAGGAATATGAATGATGAACAGGTGGAAGCTAAATTGCTATTCTGTATGGGAGAGAACAAACGCCGTTTGTCTTTTAAGAAAGAGGCGTATGAGACATTCGATGAGGCTATCCGGCTCTTGAGCGATGCTGACGATGCGTACGGTTTGCGTATGCTTTCTTACTTTTGCGGGGTTAAAATGAGCTTTCTGATAGATGATAATTTGATAGATGATGCCTTGGCGGTAGGCTTGTATCGTCAGGAGTTACTGGATAAAATGGAAAGGACGGAAGGCATGCAGGAAGCTTATCTGGATTTGCAGAAATCATATTTATATTCAAAGTTGGCTTATCTGTATTATCGTTCGGGCGATAAGAAAAAGGCGGAGAAGTGCTTTGCAAAATATAAATCCACACAAGCCGCTTCAACTCCCGAAGGTAAATATAATGCTACTCCCTATTTGCTTGTCACAGGACAGTATCGGGAGATACTGGATAATTGCCGTGACTTGAAAGAGCTTTTCAGGGAACAGGATACCATCAATTATCAGTACCGTGGTATTTTGTCCAAAGAAATAATGGCTTATACCGGTTTGGGAGAGTACAAGCAGGCCGCTGAGTTAAGCGCCCTTTTTATTGCTGTGACTGACAGTATACATCAGCGTGAAAAGACGAATGCCGCATTGGAGCTTGACACCTTATACGATGTCGATGAGAAAGAAGCGCATATTGTGGAGCAGGCTTCCCAATTAAGAATAAGGACTGTCTCTTTGATTTTTATCTGTATCTTGGTGCTGCTGGCTTTGTTTTTCCTATGGAAAGTGTGGTTGCAGAATCGGAATATCAAGGATAAGAACAGGGCATTGATGAAGTATATCAATGAGGAACTTTCCGCGCAGAAGAAGAAACAGCAGTCATCGGGAGATGCCGAGCCGCTGCTTTCGCATCATGAACTGGATACGGAATCTTCCGATGCCGGCCAGGAGTATGAAATCAATAAACTGGTCTTTCAGAAATTGGATTCTCTGATAAGGAAAGATGAGCTTTATCTTTCCGCCGATTTGTCAAGAGAAGATTTGGTGAGAATGGCGCACATGAATAATACCCGTTTTGCCAAAATGATAAAAGAAAATACGGGAACCAATCTAAATGGCTATATCAATGAGCTGCGTTTGAATCATGCCATACAGTTGTTGAAAGAGCATCCCGAGTATACTTTACGCGCCATAGCAGAGGCTTCCGGCATTAACAGCATGCCGACTTTTCACAATCTGTTTAAGAGTAAAACGGGTATGACGCCTTCTGAATTTAAAAAGGTTCAAATGGAGATGGAATAATAAACCGTTGTTATACAGTATTGTAGGACTTTTCTTTATAAACTTTAGGACAATTTTTTATAGTAGGGGTTATTGAAGTAGGATACTTCATAGGGAAATGCTTTCCTTTGCGGTGTAAAACAAGTATTGGATAATCTTTTGTCTAATGCCATGAAATGTACAAGCAAAGGATATAATAGATATATCTTATGAGATAAATAAACAGGAGTTGAAATTGAGTGTAACTGACACAGGGTGTGGAATACCTAAAGATAAACTTTCTACGATCTTTGACCGATTTGAAAAGCTCGACTCTTTTGCACAGGGGACTGGTTTGGGGTTATCGATATGCAAGTCTATTGTAGAGAGTATGGGTGGGATCATAGGCGTTGATTCTGAAATCGGTGTAGGAAGCAAATCTTGGGTACATCTGCCCTGTTGTCCGCAACTTATTGAGGGATGCCGAAAGGTGTCCTAAGTTCTGTTTATTCTGGGGTCCCGTAAGTCGTTGAGATTTGCGGGACTTTTTTTATTCTTTATAGTATGGAAGCAGAATAGCGAGAGGGATAAAAAATCATTGTGGTATTTGAGTAAATCCGTCCCGCAGAATGAAAAAAAACGTCTTGCGGGACGGATTAATTCATCTCGTGAGATGGGTTGGTTTGTCTTATGGGACGGATTAATTTGTTCCGTGAGAGAAAAAAGAAAATCCTTAATAATCTATGGATTATTAAGGATTTCTTTGGGTGACTGAAGGGACTCGAACCCTCGACATTCAGAACCACAATCTGACGCTCTAACCAACTGAACTACAGTCACCATGTTGTTGCATTTCTTAAATGCGGTGCAAAGATAGGGATAATCTTTGATATTACAAATATTTCGATGAATATTTTCAATAAAAAACAGCTATTTGTTATTCTCATAAATTCCTATATTGTGCCGGGACAGGAGCTTTCGGGAGTTTTTCATAAAGATATTCAAGCGGTTACGGGCTGATTTCGGTAAGCTGTCCACCGGTGCATGGGAGGGATATAAAATGTAATTTTTTTCTCCGGTGAGAGCAGGGCGGCCGGTCCACACTAAGGTGTATCCACACCGGACGACACGGGCGAACGGAAAAGAAAGGGCAAAAGGTTCGAGCGACGGTGAATAGCTTAAATTGTTTTGCAATGGATGGATGGGCGCGGGGAGAGGATATTTCTCAAGTTGCAGCGTAAAAATGAGGCCGCCGTCTGTATTGGCAGCGCTCATGTTGGAAATGAAGTTTCCTAAGGAATAGACGATGACATGTTGTTGATTGCCGTTCGTGCGTAATTCCATAGGCTGGATTACGTGCGGATGCGAACCGATGATATGGGTTACTCCCTGTTCCAGTAACCAGCCGGCAAGTTCGCGTTGCTCGCGGTTGGGGAGTGATTGATATTCTTCTCCCCAATGCATACAGGCTATAATGGCGTCCGGGCGTACGGCCCGGGCGCTATGGATGTCCTTTAGAATTGTTTCTTTGTCGATGTAATTGACGATGTTGGGTGCAGATGGCTTGATTCCATTGGTGCCGTAAGTATAGTTGAGTATGGCTATACAGAAACCTTTTTTCCGGATGAAAAGAGGATAGCGTTGTTTACGTTCGGCGGCGTTCCGGTAAGTGCCTGCATAGGGTATGGAAAGGGAGTCGATTTGTGTGATGGTTCGTTCCAGTCCTGTCTTGCCGCGATCCAGACAATGATTGTTTGCTGTGAGAAGAACATCAAATCCGGCATCCTTGATAGCTTGCAGATATTCGTCGGGCGCACTGAAAGCGGGATAGCCTCGATAGGGTTTTCCACCGAGAGTTACTTCGAGATTGCCTATCGCAATATCGGCACGAGAGATTTCTTCCTTTACGAGAGAGAAATAAGAGGAGTAATCATATGTTCCGTCGGAAGTACGGGCGGCATCTATTTGCGCCCGGTGTTGCATTAAGTCTCCTACAAATAATAGCGTAATCCTTTCCTGTGAGGAAAGGGCTACGCTATATAGTAGAAAGATAAGGGCGATGAGTGTTTTCATCATCCTTATTATTGATAAATAGCTTTCTTGCCTGCCAGAAGTGTATTCTTCATTAAAGAGACAATGGTCATCGGGCCTACGCCACCGGGTACGGGGGTGATGAATGAGCATTTTGGAGCGACTTCATCGAACTTGACGTCACCGGTCAGCTTGAAGCCGGATTTCTTGGTTGCGTCCGGTACGCGGGTGGTACCTACGTCGATAACGACTGCGCCTTCCTTTACCATTTCCGCTTTTACGAAGTTGGGTTGTCCCAAAGCTGCGATAATGATATCGGCTTCCTGGCACTCTTTTACCAGGTCTTTACTGCGGCTGTGGCAAACGGTCACCGTGGCGTCTCCCGGATAAGCTTTTTGCATCATAAGGGCAGCCATGGGCTTGCCTACGATGTTGCTGCGTCCCAGTACAACGCATTTCTTTCCGGAGGTTTCTATTTCGTATCTTTTCAGTAATTCGAGAATACCATTGGGAGTTGCGGAAACGTAGCAAGGCAGTCCTATGGACATGCGCCCTACATTGATGGGATGAAAGCCGTCCACATCTTTGCGGTAGTCGATGGTTTCAATCACTTTTTGTTCCGAGATATGTTTGGGCAAAGGCAACTGGACGATAAAACCGTCTACATCCGCATCCTCATTCAGTTCGCGCACTTTCGCCAGTAACTCTTCTTCCGTTACGTCCGCCTCATAACGAATTAGCGAGGATTTGAATCCGCATACTTCACAAGCTTTTACTTTGGCTGCTACATAGGTTTCGCTGCCACCGTCGTGTCCCACAAGGATAGCTGCCAAGTGAGGGCGCTTTCCGCCGCGTGCCACTATATCAGCTACTTCTGCTGCAATTTCCTGCTTAACCTGTTCGGAAATTGCTTTTCCGTCAATTAGTGTCATATTCAATATATCGTATTAGTTATTATTTGCATGGCATTATTCGCAAAAGTAGAGCAAATAACCGAATAAAGCAAAAATCCCGCTGATTTCATTTAATATATGAAATCAGCGGGAGGTATATGCGGGGAGTTTCTTCTTATCTTTTCAGTTTCGGCATCATCTTACCCATTTTGCTGCCGGTCACCATTTTCATCATTTTACGGGTCTGGTCGAACTGTTTCAGCAGACGGTTTACTTCTTGAATGTTCGTTCCGCTACCTTTGGCGATGCGTTGGCGACGCGAACCGTTCAGAATGGCAGGATTACTGCGTTCTTCCGGAGTCATGGAGTAGATAATCGCTTCTATACTCTTAAAAGCATTGTCATCAATGTCGATATCCTTGATGGCCTTGCCGACTCCCGGTATCATGGAAGCAAGCTCTTTCAAGTTACCCATTTTCTTGATTTGCGCAATCTGACTCAGGAAGTCGTTGAAGTCGAACTGATTCTTCGCGATTTTTTTTTGCAGACGTTTGGCTTCTTCTTCGTCATATTGCTCTTGCGCACGCTCTACCAGTGACACGATGTCACCCATACCGAGAATGCGGTCGGCCATACGGGCAGGGTGGAACTGATCGATAGCGTCCAGCTTTTCACCGGTTCCGACAAACTTGATAGGCTTGTTTACTACGGAACGGATGGAAAGGGCGGCACCGCCGCGGGTATCACCGTCCAGCTTGGTCAATACCACGCCGTTGAAGTCCAAACGTTCGTTGAATTCTTTGGCTGTGTTTACGGCATCCTGTCCGGTCATGGAGTCTACCACAAACAAGATTTCGTTCGGGTTAATGGCGGCTTTGATTGCAGCGATCTCGTTCATCATTTCCTCGTCTACGGCCAGACGACCGGCTGTATCGACGATTACGAGGTCATACCCTTTTGCTTTGGCTTCCTGTATGGCGTTTTGGGCTATGGCTACCGGGTCTTTGCTGTCCGGTTCGGAGTACATGGGTACTTCGATTTGTTCTGCCAGTACGCGCAACTGTTCGATAGCGGCGGGACGGTAAACGTCACAGGCTACCAATAAAGGTTTCCGGTTCTTTTTGGTTTTCAGCATGCGTGCCAACTTTCCGGAGAAAGTTGTCTTACCGGAACCTTGCAGACCGGACATCAAAATAACAGCCGGCTTGGAATCGATATTGATTTCCGCAGTTTCGCCACCCATGAGTTGCGTCAACTCATCGTGTACGATTTTTACCATTAACTGGCTGGGCTTTACGGCTGTCAGCACGTTTTGTCCTAAAGCTTTCTCCTTAACGGTATCGGTAAAACTCTTGGCAACTTTATAGTTTACGTCGGCATCCAAAAGTGCTTTACGCACGTCTTTCAGCGTTTCTGCCACATTTATCTCGGTGATTTTACCTTCACCCTTCAAAATTTTAAACGACCTCTCAAGTCTCTCGCTTAAATTATCGAACATATTATCTAATTACAATTACTAAATTACAATTTACTCTTATTGAGGCGCAAAAGTACAAAAAATACCTGTAACTGCCTTCTTTTAAGGGCAGAATATTATTACGGCTTGGCGGTAGATTGTTTTGAAGCGTAAAATATATCCGTTTCAAACAATAGGAAGATTAAAATCATGTTGATTCTTTATACTTTTACTTTTTTATTCTTCTCATTATAATAGCATTAAAAAAGAGCGGAATAGTACAATCTATTCCGCTCTTTTTTAGAGTTTGCTTTTATGTCTTATAGGTTTTCTCTTTCGTGTAAGAGTTTAACCGTTCATACTCATCAGGAATTCGTCGTTGTCTTTGGTCTTTTCCAAACGGTCTTTTACGAAGTCCATTGCCTCTATCGGATTCATGTCGGCAAGATACTTGCGAAGAATCCACATGCGATCCAGCGTTTGCTTATCTTGCAGCAAGTCGTCGCGGCGAGTGCTGGAAGCGACAATATTGACAGCCGGGAAGATACGCTTGTTGGACAGGTTGCGGTCGAGTTGCAACTCCATATTACCCGTACCCTTGAACTCTTCAAAGATAACCTCATCCATTTTAGAGCCGGTATCAATCAGCGCCGTCGCAAGGATGGTCAGCGAACCGCCGCCTTCAATGTTACGGGCGGCACCGAAGAAACGTTTCGGTTTATGCAGTGCATTGGCGTCCACACCACCGGACAGCACTTTGCCCGAAGCCGGGGAGACAGTGTTGTAGGCACGTGCCAAACGTGTTATGGAATCAAGGAAGATAACGACGTCATGTCCGCATTCTACCATTCTTTTGGCTTTCTCCAATACGATACCTGCGATTTTTACGTGGCGCTCTGCGGGTTCGTCGAAAGTAGAAGCGATAACTTCTGCGTTTACGGTACGGGCCATGTCGGTAACCTCTTCCGGGCGTTCGTCAATCAACAGCATAATCATGTACACTTCCGGATGATTGGCTGCAATAGCGTTGGCGATATCTTTCATTAAGATAGTCTTACCTGTTTTGGGCTGCGCTACGATTAATGCGCGCTGACCTTTACCGATAGGAGCGAAGAGGTCTACTACGCGTGCCGACATGGAGTCGGAATACCCGCCTTTGCAAAGCTTGAATTTTTCGTCCGGGAAAAGCGGGGTAAGATGTTCGAACGGCACACGGTCGCGTACAAAAGCCGGGTCGCGTCCGTTAATCTTGGATACTTTTACCAGCGGGAAGTATTTCTCGCCTTCCTTAGGCGGACGGATAACACCTTCCACTACATCACCGGTCTTCAAGCCGAACAGCTTGATTTGTGATTGTGAAACGTAAATATCGTCAGGGGAAGAAAGGTAATTATAATCGGATGAACGCAGAAAACCATAGCCGTCCTGCATGATTTCCAATACACCGGTCCCTGTGAGTATATCGTCGAATTCGTATGCCTTTTCACGCTCTGCTGCCGGCTTACGCTCGGGGGCGACATAGTTCTCGGTATTGTTCTGTTGTTGTACAGGACGTTGCTGCTGTTGTGCAGGACGCTGGTTGTTATTATTGTTACGATTGTTGTTGTATGGTGTATTATTGTCGCGGAGACGAAGACGGGGGCGTTGTTGCGGTTGCTCTGCTACAGGAACGGGAGTTTCTGCTTTGGTGGCTTCAAATTTGCCGATGAGCTCCGACGGTAATTCTATTTTTTCGGTTGGCAAATCCTCGATGGGAATGAAGTCGTCTTCCACTTCCGGTAAGATAGGGCTTTCATCCGGTGTAGGTTGGGGAACTGCGACGGCTTTCTTGGGTTCTGCTTTTTTCGGTTCTGCAGTTTCTGCTTTTGTTTCTGCCGGAGCTACTTTTTTAGGTGCTTCCGCTACGGGAGCGGCCTCTTGTTTTACTTTGCGAGGGCGTCCCGGTTTGCGTTTGGGAGCTTCAGCCTCTGCTGCGGGAGCTGTAGCAACAGCCGGTTCTTTAGCTGCCTCTGCCGCTTGTACGGGAGTTTGTACGGCAGGTGTCTCTTCGGCTTTGCCTTTTGTAAGATCACCGTTTTTATTGGCTGTGAACACCTTGTCGGCTCCTTCTTTCTTGACCGTTACGCGAGAACGTTTTTGCTTGTCCCCTTTACGTTCTTCTTTTAATTTGTCGGCTGCTACTTTCTTGGTTGCTCCTGCAATAGCTTGTTCGTCAAGTATCTTGTAAACGAGTTCTTCTTTTTTGAGAGAGTCTGTTTTTTTGATACCCAACTCTTGGGCAATAGCTTGCAATTCCGACAAATTCTTGTCGTTTAATTGAATAATATTATACATACAGTATATGTGTGAATGGTTTTTACTTATTTGGTAAGTCTACCTTGTAAATTATGATTTAATAGGGATATTTATTATTGAACCGGAAATCTGACTAACAATCCTCACCTCAGTAAGGAGTTACAGAATGTTTCAACGGTGCAAAGGTAATAATTATTTTTGGTTTCATAAATAAATCGTCTTTTTTTTAATTTTAAAAGTTTATCTTTGCTTCATTATTATCAAGAAATAGATTTATGAATATATACGCAGTCCATTTGATTACTTTCTCACCTACCCATACCTCTAAACAAGTAGGCGAGGCAATTGTTCGCGGTACAAGCATTTCCGAAATCACAAAAACTGACTTGACGTTGCGTCCGGTGGGTAAGCTTGAAATTCCCGAAAACACCTTGACAGTGATTACAGTTCCTGTATATGGCGGAAAAGTGGCGCCTTTGGCATTGGAGCGGATGAAAGACATTCATACTTCCGGCGCTCCGGCGGTGCTGGTGGTCGTATATGGTAATCGTGCCTATGAAAAAGCATTGGCAGAGCTGGACGCATTTGCATCGGAAAGGGGATTTAAAGTGATTGCCGGCGCTACGTTTGTAGGCGAACATTCGTATAGTACGGAGCAAAATCCCATAGCTGTGGGGCGGCCGGACGCGGATGATTTGCGGTTTGCGGAAACTTTCGGCGCAAAAATAAGGACTAAAATAGAAGCGGCTGCCGATATGGATAAGTTATACGCTGTCGATGTGAGCCGTATTCAACGTCCCCGTCAGGCGTTTTTCCCGTTATTCCGTTTTTTGCGGAAGGTGGTGAAGTTGCGTAAAAGCGGTGTGCCTATGCCCCGTATTCCGTCAGTCGATGCGGAGCTTTGCAATCACTGCGGGTATTGTGCGGCACATTGTCCGGCAGGTGCTATTGCGAAAGGTGATGAGTGCAATACTGATGCGGAAAAGTGTATTCGTTGCTGCGCTTGTGTAAAGGGCTGTCCGCAAAAAGCCCGTACTTTCGATACGCCGTTTGCAGCTTTGCTTGCCGACTGTTTTAAAAGACAGAAAGAAGACAGGATTATCTTGTAGCTTCAGGCGGATTGTATTTGTTTTCTCAAGCGTGCGGATTAAGCAGTCACTTTTATGATTAACGCTTTCCGGGTGTTTTCGTCTATCCGGAATCTGTTGTCTGTCCTTTCGCCTACCAGCCAGATAATGTCGTTGCCGCAACATAATACCCATTGCTGCTCTTTGCGGAGGAGGGAGAATTTGCGGTCGGTCATGTAGTCGCTTATTTTTCTTCGGCCTTTCATACCGAACGGGATAAAATAGTCTCCTTTCTGCCAAAGCCGCAGAGATAGGGGAAGCATGAGTTTATCCGCATCGAAGCAGGCGACTGTTTTGTCTCGGGGAATGATGAAGTCCGGGGTAAGAATATGCTCTTCCATGGTTAAAGTGGGTTGTGTGGCTTGCTGACAGGTTTCAATCAGCAGATATTCACGGTCTTTCACTACACGCCAATGCCCTGAGGTGAAAACTTTTCCCGGTTGTCCTTCCAACGCCCGGCATATATCTTCAACTTGAGTTGCATTGAAACCGAGCGGGTATAAGATTTCAAACAATAATGTTTTGGGGGCGGGTTCATGTATCAGGGTACCGATGTGTATTCCCTTTGCTGTCCGTACCCGTTGTATTCCTTCTTCTATTCCTTTTTTATATATGGCGGACGCTTCGTTCAGATGTTCGGCGGTGTTGAGAATACTTTCTTTGACGGACGGATTGATTTCCTGCATCATCGGCAGCAGGTTTAGGCGTATTTTATTGCGGGTATATTCGTCTTGCAGATTGGTACTGTCCGTTACGTAATCCTGTCCTATACGGTTCAGGTAGTTGATGATTTCGTTACGGTCCAGGCAGAGTAAGGGGCGTACGATGTGTCCGTTCTTGGGGCGTATTCCCCGTAGTCCGTTGATACCTGTGCCACGGATTAAATTCAGCAAAAGGGTTTCCACACTGTCGTCCTGATGGTGAGCTACGGCGATAACGTTGGCATTACTTTTTGTCCGTATTTTCTCGAACCATTCGTAACGCAGCTCCCTTGCCGCCATTTCGATGGAGATGTGTCGTTCTTCGGCGGTACGTAAAGTATCGAAGTGGATGGTGTGTAGCGGAACTTGTCGCTTTGCGCATAATTGGCGGACAAATGTTTCATCTCTGTCGGATTCTTCACCGCGAAGGTGGAAATTGCAATGTGCGGCTTCGCATTCATAACCCAACGTTTGCAGTAAGCACAATAGAGCAACGGAGTCTGCACCGCCGCTTAGGGCGACGAGTATTTTGTCCGCAGGCATGAAAAGCTTTTTCTGGCTGATATATCGTGCTACTCTTTCCTTTTCCATAGGGGCAAATATACATGTTTCTTCTTGAATTTTATTATTTCTGTGCAGAAACGTTGTTTTCCTTTATATCTCTTATTTAAAAACATTCTAAATTATTTGTGCTGTATGAACTTATCTTTTATCTTTGCGGCAAAAATAAAGAAAGGCAGAAAGACTATGCGTTTATCCGAATTAAAAACCGGTGAAAAAGGTGTAATCGTTAAAGTGCTGGGACACGGCGGTTTCCGTAAGCGAATTGTAGAAATGGGTTTTATCAAGGGAAAAACCGTAGAGGTGTTGCTGAATGCTCCTCTGAAAGATCCTATTAAGTATAAGGTAATGGGATACGAAATTTCCTTGCGGCGCCAGGAAGCTGAGATGATTGAAATCGTCGGCGAAAAGGAAATGTGCCGGGAAGCCGTGCAACTCGATTATCACAAAGGGCTGAGCGAAGATATGCGTTTGGGAGAAGAAGAACTGAAACGCATTGCTTTGGGAAAGCGTCGTACCATCAATGTGGCTTTGGTAGGAAATCCCAACTGCGGTAAAACATCTCTTTTCAATATAGCCTCGGGCTCGCATGAGCACGTGGGAAATTACAGCGGTGTCACCGTAGATGCCAAAGAAGGTTATTTCGACTTTCAGGGTTATCACTTCCGCATCGTGGACTTGCCGGGCACTTATTCGCTTTCTGCTTATTCTCCCGAAGAAATTTATGTCCGCCACCACATTATCAACGAAACTCCGGACATCATTATCAATGTAGTGGACTCTTCCAATTTGGAGCGTAACCTGTATCTCACTACCCAGCTGATTGACATGAATGTACGTATGGTTATTGCGCTCAATATGTACGATGAGCTGGAAGCGAGCGGAAATACGTTGGATTATGTAAAACTCGGCCAGCTGTTCGGCGTGCCGATGCTGCCTACTATCAGCCGTACCGGAAAAGGGATTGAACAACTGTTCCATGTTATCATCGATATTTATGAAGGCGGTGACTTCCTGGATAAGAAAGGCAAGGTGCGTGCCGAAATTTTGAATGACCTGCGTAACTGGCATAAGGAATATGTACCCGACCATGACTTTGGTACTCATAAAGAGGAAAAGGAGCATCCGGTGGGCTTTTATCGCCACATCCACATTAATCACGGACCGGAACTGGAGCGGAGTATTGAGGAGGTGAAACGGGTTATCAGTGTCAACGAGAACATACGCTATAAATATTCTACCCGTTTTCTGGCTATCAAACTGCTGGAAAATGATGATGACTTAGAGGATACGGTAGAGGAATTTCCTAATGGAAAAGAGATTCTTGAAGTCCGCAATCGTGAGGAGCAACGCTTGCGCAATGCGATAAACGAGGATAGCGAGCAAGCCATTACGGATGCCAAATATGGTTTTATCTCCGGTGCGCTGCGTGAAACTTATGTGGACAATCATGAGGATACGGCACGTACGACACGCGTGATAGACTCCATTGTGACACATCGTGTATGGGGATACCCTATCTTTTTCCTGTTCTTGTATCTGATGTTTGAAGGAACATTCATACTGGGAGATTATCCCATGCAAGGTATTGAATGGCTGGTTGGGGCATTGGGAGATTTGGTGCGTGATAATATGTCTGAAGGTCCGTTGAAAGATTTGTTGGTCGATGGTATTATCGGTGGTGTAGGCGGGGTGATTGTCTTCTTGCCTAATATCTTGATTTTATATTTCTTTATATCGTTAATGGAGGATTCCGGATATATGGCGCGTGCGGCTTTCATTATGGATAAGATAATGCATAAAATGGGGCTGCATGGCAAATCTTTTATTCCTCTGATTATGGGATTCGGTTGTAATGTGCCGGCTATTATGGCCTCGCGTACCATCGAAAACCGAAAGAGCCGGTTGGTAACCATGCTCATTAATCCGCTGATGTCGTGCAGTGCACGCCTGCCTATTTATTTACTGTTGGTAGGGGCGTTTTTTCCGAACAATGCCAGTTTGGTGTTGTTAGCAATCTATGCCATCGGAATTTTGCTGGCGGTAGTTATGGCGCGGCTTTTCTGCCGTTTTCTGGTGAAAGGAGACGATACGCCGTTTGTAATGGAACTTCCCCCTTACCGTATACCGACGTCCAAGTCCATTTTCCGTCATACATGGGAAAAAGGCGCGCAGTATCTGCGCAAAATGGGCGGTATTATTATGGTGGCTTCAGTTGTGATATGGGCATTGGGGTATTATCCGAATCATGATGCGTATCAGGATGTGGCGGAACAGCAGGAAAATTCTTATATCGGTAGGATAGGTAAGGCTGTGGAGCCTGTGATAGAGCCGTTGGGCTTTGACTGGAAGTTAGGTATCGGTATTCTTTCCGGAGTAGGAGCCAAGGAATTGGTGGTGAGTACGCTGGGAGTGCTATATGCGGATGATGCCGAAGCTGATGCCGTGAGCTTGGGCGAACGTATTCCGATTACGCCGTTGGTAGCCTTTGGTTATATGGTGTTTGTGTTGATATATTTTCCATGTATTGCTACGTTGGCGGCCATTAAGGGAGAGTCGGGCAGTTGGAAGTGGGCTTTGTTTACGGCAGTGTACACTACTGCACTCGCATGGGTAGTGTCCTTTGCCATTTATCAGATAGGAGGATTATTTGGATGAATAATTGGCAGAATTGGGCGGTAGCTCTCATCTTGTTGTTGTGCATTGTCCGTATAGGGCAGAGTGTTTATCTTTTTTTTCGTAAAGTGAAGGAAAAACGTAATCCTTGTGAGAATTGTGCAACTGGCTGTGAATTAAAGCGGTTGTACGAGAAGAAACGTTCCGAGTGCAGTGATGAGAGAAAAGAAATAAAGAAAAATTGTTGCGGATAGTTGGTAGTTCCAAAAAATGTACTACCTTTGCATCCGCAAACGAGAAAGATTGGTTCCTTGGATGAGTGGCTTAGTCAGCGGTCTGCAAAACCGTGTACGGCGGTTCGAATCCGCCAGGAACCTCAAAGAAGACTCCGAAATATCCGAATGTGATATTTCGGAGTTTTTCTTATAATATAAAATAGCCGGCATAAAGTTATGCCGGCTATTTTATATTATAAGAAGATATTTAGAACATCGGTAACTGATAGATGAATCCTACCGATACCCTGTTGGTGGAATAATTCTCTTGTCCAAGCGCTTTGGCGCGAGCTGTGAAATCATAGGAGCGTCCTACGTAAGTAAGGAAGAAGTGTAAGTTTGTATCCATGGGATAGAACTCCACACCGGCAAAGTAGCCCCATGCAGTACGGTATTTGCCTTTCTCTAAATCTCCTTGTTGCTTGGTAAGAGATGCTGTTTCGTACATTCCTTTTACAAAAGCATTCCATTTGGGCAGGAAGCGATAGTTCAACTTGGTTACCATTGAAAAATACCCGGCATCGGAAGCGTTGTGACCTTCCATGCTGCCTGTAATTCCCGTCATGATTCCTTTACGGTCAATACTTTCTCTTGAATACATGAAGTCGAGAAACATATTGAACTTATTCAAGTTTAATTCATTACCGAATGCGTAATAATACATATTCCTGTCTTTAGCCTCATTCATAACGGAAGCAGACCAGCGTGTTTTGAATACGTCATTGAAATTACCGTTCCAGTTCAGGGTATACACAAGCGGAAGTTTGCCCGATTCTATTGTAGGGAGCTCTCCATCTTCGGTTTCAACTCCGTATGTTTTGCTGAAAGAACCATTACGGCTGTCCAGGATTTGCAGGTTCAACTGCTGGTTGGAGTTGATATCATATCCGATATTCAAACCGGTCATGAAGTTGCTCATGTTCTCAATCATATCGCTATACTCGTATATTTCGATAGGATTCAGGTCGAACTCGATACCGCCGTATGCGGCACATTGTTTACCGGCAAAGATAGAAAAACCTTTTCCGAGTCTCACGCCGATTCCGGCAATGTCGATGGAGGTAGGAAGATTATCGATGTTTCCGCTGCTGTCATTCGAACGGTTCAGACGTTGTCTGTACCGATATGAAAGCCAGTTGTTGATGTTTCCTTTGGCTTCAATGCGAAGTTGCCTCATTTTGAAAGCTCCTTCTTCAAAGTCGTCGCGGAAGTTTGCATCGAAACTGCCTTGCATATTGAGGAATAAGTTGAACTTATCCTGTTTTTTCTTTACGTTGGTAAGTTCTTCAAACAGGGTTTTATTCTCAAGGAACTTCTCACTCTTCTCCGTGTTCTGAGCGTACATGCCTTGTGCGCAACCCGCTATCAGGAGTATAAATGTTAGTTTCTTTATCATGTCCATCTGTTTTTAGTATTTGTTGAAGTATTCTTGAATCTGTTTCCAGTCGTTGGTCTTGGTCAATGCAAGCATTAGCAGAACACGTGATTTCTGAGGATTTAACTCCTGTGATGCGACAAACTGATACTGCGCATCGTTTACTTCCGCATCGAGAGAAGTGGGACCTGTCGGTACTCTTGATGAACGGACAACAAGAATACCCTTCTTGCGTGCATCCATTAATACGGGGAATATATTCTTATGGATGTTTCCATTGCCTACTCCTGCATGAATGATACCCTTATAGCCGTTGCTCAGCATCGGAGTAACCATATCGGCTTCGATATTCGAATAGCTATAAACGATTCCTACTTTGGGAAGTGAGTTCAAATCGGTAACATCAAATACGGAGTGGGTGGTATGCTTCTTTACGGACGACATATTATAGGTAACCTTACCGTTCAAAACATAACCGAGTGCACCTGCGTTGGGAGCTTGGAATGTTTGTACGTCAACGGTATTCATCTTCAATACACTTGCGGCGCCAAGTACGCTTCCGTTCATTGCCACTAAAACGCCTTTACCTTTGGATTCTTTAGCTCCGGCCACAACAACGGCATTGTATAAGTTGAGAGGTCCGTCGGCGCTGATGGCGGTGGATGGGCGCATTGCTCCGACTAAAACGACCGGTTTGTCGCTCTTGACCGTCAGATTGAGGAAATATGCCGTTTCTTCCATTGTATCGGTTCCGTGAGTAATGACGATACCGTCAATATCGGAGCGTTTCAAAAGCTGGTTAATCTTCTTTGCAAGAATCAGCCAAACATCATCGTTCATATCCTGTGAGCCTATCTTGACGATTTGTTCACCTGTTACGTTAGCTATATTCTTCAGTTCGGGTACGGCATCAAGCAAAGTGCCGATAGCCACCTGTCCGGCAGTATAGTTGGTGGCGGTTGCAGACGCTCCGGTTCCGGCGATGGTTCCACCGGTGGCAAGGATATGAATATTAGGCTTTTGTTGAGCGAAAGCCATTGCTGCAGAAAACAGTAGCATAACGGCTACCATACTAAGTCTTGCTAATTTTTTCATAACTTACATTGTTTAAATTAAAAAATAGGTTGAAGTATAATATCTCAGAATATTTGTATGAATAACAATCCCAGCGCTATGGCAACTACCGTAGAGACAATACCGGGCATCATAAAGGAGTGATTAAGTATATACTTGCCGATGCGTGTTGTTCCTGTGCGGTCAAAGTTGATAGCCGCGACTACGGTAGGATAGTTCGGTATGAAGAAATATCCGTTTACGGCAGGGAACATGGCTATCAGCATATACGGCGATATGCCCAAAGCGATGCCCAGCGGTACTAAAGCGCGTACCGTGGCTGCCTGGCTGTACAACAAGATGGACATAACGAATAAAGCGATACCGAACAACCAGGGCATCTGGCGCACGATTCCTTCAATAGAGGCGGTCAGTTGCGCCATATTGCCATTCAAGAAAGTATCGCCCATCCAGGCAATACCGAAAATAGCGATTACGGCCTGCATTCCGGCGGGAAAAACAGAACCCTGTGTCGCTTTTATTCCGTCGGTTTTGGTAACCAACAGAATAAGGGCGGCTGCCGTAAGCATGATGATTTCGATAATGGCGGACATGCCTAAAGTGACTGTTTTTCCATCAATCAGGAAAGAAGGGCGCATACCCTCAAACGAACCGAAAAGAACAATGAATGCGGTAGCGAGGATGAATATAAGTACCGAAATCATGGCGTGGCGTTTGTTTTTTACGTCATCAATCTTCACCTTTCTGCCATCGAAGTATCCCTCTGCCATGCGTTTTTGATACTCAGGGTCGTCAATCAGTTCTTTTCCCACACGCATGGAGCACAATGCTCCTACCAGCACGCCGAGAATCGTCGCAGGAATCGTTATTTTGAGTATATCGAATAAAGTGATGTCGAATCCGGCGAGCAGGCCAAGCAGTGCCACCGTGGCTGCCGAAATAGGACTTGCCGTGATGGCTTGCTGTGAAGCGATAACCGCAATACCCAACGGACGCTCGGGTCTGATTTTGGTTTCTGTCGCAACTTCGGCTATGACGGGAAGAACAGAGTAAGCAACGTGTCCTGTTCCTGCTACGAAAGTAAATAAATAAGTTACGATGGGACTGAGGATAGTAACCTGTGACGGATTTTTGCGTAGCAGCTTTTCCGCCAATTTTACCATATAGTCAAGTCCGCCGGCCGCTTGCATACAGGAAGCCGCGGAAATAACGGCGGCAATCATCAACATTACGTCGATTGGTGGCGCGGTAGGTTGTAAGCCGAATACAAAAGTCAATATACCTAAGCCTACACCGCCCATTACTCCGAGACCTATGCCGCCTAAACGCGCACCTATGATAATAGCGGTCAGTACAAATAATAATTGTAAGATCATATACTTGTTATTTAAAAATTAAATAAAGGCTGTTCCATTGCTTTAATATTGGCTAATTTCTGAAAATATCTTTTATATAACAAGAAAAGGGGGTAAATGTGTTGCCTGTATTACTTTATATTTTCTAAATAAAACATATATTAACTAAATATAGATAAACTTCTGATTTATTCTTATGGTTTATAATTTGTCATATTAAGTATAGAATTATGTGTAATATTTACTTGTGATTAAAGTTTGTTAACTTAATAATAAGGCATGGTGTTTACAAAACATTTTATGCTATCTTTGGTTATTCTTTGGTGACCGCTTATAGAAATAGTTAATAAATATATATTATGAAAGAAGAACTATCAAAAAAAACTCGCACAGAAAGTGATTTGATCGGCAGCCGTGAAATACCGGAAACTGCCATGTATGGAGTACAAACCCTCAGAGGTATCGAAAACTTTCGTATCAGTAAATTTCATCTGAATGAATACCCTTTGTTCATCAATGCTCTTGCTATCACTAAAATGGGAGCGGCTGTTGCCAACTTCGAGCTTGGCTTGCTTACCGAACAACAGGCGGATGCTATTCTTGAAGCTTGTAAGGAAATACTTGAAGGCAAGCATCATGAACAGTTCCCAGTAGATATGATTCAGGGCGGAGCCGGAACCACTACCAACATGAACGCCAATGAGGTAATCGCCAATCGCGCTCTTGAAATCCTGGGACATAAACGCGGTGAATATCAATATTGTTCGCCGAACGACCACGTCAATCGCTCACAGTCTACCAATGACGCTTATCCTACCGCCATACATATAGGAATGTACTATACACATCTCAAGCTGGTGAAACACTTTGAGGAGTTAATCGATGCGTTCCAGCGCAAGGCGGAAGAGTTCAGGCATATCATTAAAATGGGACGTACGCAGTTGGAAGACGCTGTACCTATGACACTCGGACAAACATTCAATGGCTTTGCCAGTATCTTACGCGATGAGATAAAGAACCTGAACTTTGCGGCAGAAGAATTCCTCACTGTCAATATGGGAGCTACCGCCATCGGTACGGGCATTACGGCAGAGCCGGAATATGCGGAGCGGTGTGTAAAGGCTTTGCGGAAGATTACCGGATGGGAAGTTAAGCTATCCGCTGATTTGGTGGGGGCTACTTCGGATACTTCTTGTCTTGTAGGTTATTCTTCGGCGATGCGGAGAGTGGCGGTGAAGATGAACAAGATATGCAACGACCTTCGTCTGCTCGCATCCGGGCCGCGTTGCGGACTGGGAGAAATCAATCTTCCTGCCATGCAGCCGGGTTCCTCTATAATGCCGGGCAAGGTAAACCCCGTTATCCCCGAAGTGATGAACCAGATAGATTACAAAGTAATAGGCAATGACCTTTGTGTAGCCATGAGCGGTGAAGCCGCGCAGATGGAACTGAATGCGATGGAGCCTGTTATGGCGCAATGTTGCTTTGAGTCGGCTGATTTGCTGATGAACGGATTCGATACCTTGCGTACTCTCTGTATCGACGGAATCACCGCTAACGAGGAAGTATGCCGCAGCTATGTACACGATAGTATCGGCGTGGTGACCGCGCTGAATCCGGTTATCGGTTATAAGAACTCTACCAAGATAGCCAAAGAAGCCCTCGAAACGGGAAAAGGCGTTTATGAACTGGTTCTGGAACACAACATACTTTCCAAAGAGGATTTGGATACCATCCTGAAGCCGGAAAACATGATTAAGCCTGTGAAGTTGGATATCAAACCTAATATTTAAAGGATGGCGCTCCGGAGCATAAGGTTCCGGAGTAGCCTGCGTTAAATATTCGCAAAGAGTTTATGCTCTATTTGTTTTCTTATGGCTAATTAGCTTCTTTTGCGGCAGGAAATTTGTTTATGAATACTTAAAAAAGCGAAGAAGATGAAGCAACTCAGATTATGGCTGCTCGGCCTGTTTGCATTATGCGGCATAGCGGCTGTGGCACAGGAAGCAAAAGCGGACAGTACCGGTTATATTGTGAAAGTGGGGCAGACGGCTCCCGATTTTACCGTAACGCTGACGGACGGCAAAACCGTTAAACTTTCCGATTTCCGTGGCAAGGTGGTGATGTTGCAATTCACTGCCAGTTGGTGCGGCGTATGCCGTAAAGAAATGCCTTTTATCGAAAAAGATATATGGCAGAAGCATAAGTCCGATCCGGACTTCATGTTAATGGGTATCGACCGTGACGAACCGTTGAATAAAGTCATCGCTTTTGGCAAGTCCACGGGTGTTACCTATCCCTTGGGACTGGATCCGGGCGCTGATATTTTTGCCAAATATGCGTTGCGTCAGGCTGGTATCACCCGTAATGTGCTGATTGATAAAGAAGGGCGCATCGTGATGCTTACCCGTCTTTACAATCCTGGGGAGTTCTCCTCTTTGGTCAGGAAGATTGATGAACTTCTGAAATAACTTTCTTCCGGCTTCCGGTTTTAGAAAGAAAAGCTTGTTCCGGCATTTAGCGACATCATGATGTCGCTTCCCTGCACGTTATCCTGCATCAACAGTTCCTTTCCGTAAATGCGGATTTTGGGTTCGAGGAATACTTTGAAGCGGCGGCTCACTCGATAAGAGGTGTGCAGTCCCGCTTCTCCACCGATAAAGAAACGGCTTTCATGCTGCATCCGTACGGATGCCACTATTCCGGCAAATAGCTGTATGTCGTATTTGCGTTCAGGGGCGTATCCCGTCATCAGATTGGTAAGATTCAGCATATAGTCAAGGCTTCCGCTTGCCATATCATATTTCACGGTTTCCCCTTTCAGGTCTGTGGAAAGAGGCGTGTAGTCCGCTCCTAAGCGGAGCGACGATAGCGGAGTAAAGATGCGTCCCGCGTTTATCATGGCCTGATAGCCAAAGTAGCGTTTCAGTTCATACCGCTTCATCTGTATGGGGGTGGAGAAGCCTATTGCGCCGCTCACGAAGAAAGAAGGTCGAAACAGTTCCCGGTTCAAAGAGCGTGCCATACGGTTCTCCTCGTCGGCACGCCGTATCTCGATACCTACATTGATGCTGTACAGATTGTCTGTGAACTTTTTGGCCACATATCTTCCTTCTTCTTTTTCGCTGGTCTTTAATGAATACGATGCCAGGCTGGTACGTGGTTCCACAAACAAAGAGACATCCCCAAAGAGCCTGTATTTAAGTTGCACCCCGCCCGTAAATCCCGTATATCCGCCTTTCGCGGGGCGATAACCGTTCTCCTTCAAGATATATCCCAACTCACCGCCGGCCAGTACATTGACGGAAAACTTGGGATTCACCTGCCGGCCGTTAAAGAAATACGTGGCGTCCAGCATACCTTCCAGACGTCCCCCCGCATATGCGGACATCTCATAGAATTCTTCACCGGCGGAACTTGCCGAAGAAGCGGTTACTTTTTTGTGCCAGGTATCGGAGGATTTGAATGCCGATAGTCGCAAGCCGAATGCGGGTATCAGCCATTTGCCGGCGGACAGGCTGATGTGCGGCCCGACGGAGTTCACCAATCCTATTTCGCTTGTCAGGCGGGAAGCTTGTAACTGTCCGCCTGCGGCAACGCTGACAAAGGTATTGTCCAAAAAGCGGTTTCCTTCCAATATGCGTATTTTGCCGAAAGGCTTCCATGCTTTCAGGCGGTAGTTCATGCCCACTGTCGCGCCGTAGGTCATATCGTATTTATGCCAGTTCTTTTGAAAAGAGTGGTCTATGCCGTCACTCATAATGGTGAAGCGCGGTTCCAGATAAAAGTCCACATGCGCGGTAGGGTGCAGCTTCAACTGAAAACCTAAGTGCAGGTCGGCCACATGCTCCGTCCTGCCGGCCAGCGAGGACAGTTGATAACCGACTCCCGCTACGGTCAGGAACTCGAAGATACGTCCGGGATTATAGCCGTTGACGTAGGACGATACGTTTAACAGATAGTCCGCTTGCAACCCGAAGCGCATTAAGGTTTCGTTATCTATTTTGCGGGAAAAGTTACCGGCGAGCAGTGAAGCCCGCAGGGCATGCGCGGGAGCGAACTGCCAGCTGGCGGCAATACCGCCCGCAGGGCCTGTATTGAAATCCGTGTTTCCGCGCGGAATCATTTTATCCATACCGCCGAACAAGGAGATATACACATTGTTCTTCCATAACGTATCGAAAGGAACGGCGTCCGGATGCTGGTAACGTTTTTGGAACATCTGCCGGGTAGCGTCGAATCCTGCGCTGACCGTATCTTTAGGATGCGCTGTTCGGGGAGAATTGTCGCTGCCTTGCTGCTGGGCAAAGGCGGCGGGTATCGTTATGCTCAATACAATCAATATAATCGGTAGCTTCTTCATGGTTTTCAACTCTCTCTATATCCGTTTAATAAAGTTTCCAGTCACCCTGGTCGTAATATTCCATAAACTCTTTACTGATTTCGCCGTCATTAACGGCTATTTTGTAGTATTTCTCATCCAGTTTGACGATTTCTTCCAGTTTCTTGCAGGCTTCATCAAAATCCAAGGCGTTATCGTAGCTCCATTCATACAGTTTCTTTTCCCGGATGTAAATCACCAGCTTCATGTACTTTGTCATGGCCGTTTCGGGCAGCGCGTCCAATGCTTTCTCCGCTTCTTTATTGTAATTGTCCGTTTCCATGGCCATGCACATTACGATATTATTGAGCGGTGACGACTCTTTCACTGATTTGAATACCTTTTTGCGTTCCTCACCCTCTTTCACGGTGGCTGCGCCCCGGTAGTCGTAGTAGCCGCCCAGGCAGTTGGCAAACGCCTTTATCATCTGGAAACGCTCGGTGTCGGGAAGCTTGTCGGCAAGGATGCTGGCCTCTTCAAAGTTATAGGCGCGTATGTACATCGCGAGCTGGTTGGCGACGATTGTTTCAGGGTTTACTTCGGTCTTCGTTATGCTGATGCCGTCGTTGAACGAATCCACCATGTTCACTTTTCGTTTGAGGTCAATCAGGGGTTTCAGTATCTCTACATCGAAAGTATCCCTGCGCAACAGCGCTATGGCAAGGTTGTTGGCCGCCAGAATCCACGGCTTTTCTTTCCCTTTCGCGTCGTATGCCATTGTCTCCCTGTAAGCGCGCCGATAGAGCTTTTCCGCTTCTTTCGGCTCTTTTATCATTTGGAACAAATGCCAGTACTCGTAGCGTGTGAATGACTTCTTGCCGTCGGCATATTGCGGGTCGTGCAAGTATTTGTCCAATATTTCGTCCGGGTTCAGCTCACGGAATATTTCATGTTTGTATTCGTACTGCACGGTACGTAGCTTGGGCAGCCGCTCTTTGATGACGGTGGAGTAATAGGGCAGGCGTGATACGGCGGCAAATTGCGCATCGGGGTTCTTGTATTTCCCGGTGATTTCCCTTATCTCCCGCGCTTCCGCGGTGAGGCTGTCCCGCTCCAGCAAGCAGGCTACCTCATTCCAGGTGGCGACACGCGTTTCCGTGGGATGCTTATACACCCGGCTCCATTTGGCGGCAGGTATTACCGAAGTGATTTTTTGGAGAGCGAAAGCCGTTCGTTGTTTGGCGAGTGCCAGATTGCCGGCATAGCGTCCTTCGGGAGACGATACGCCGGTAATCTTAAATTCTTTCAGCGTGGTGCCCTCGCCGTTGACGATACCCATCAAGTCTTCCTGCAATTTATTCATCTGCACCACGTTGGCAGAGTCCGCCGGATCCAGTTCGGCCTTGCCTACGAGGAATGTCAGCGAGATATTGCCCGCCGTATTCCGGCGTTCGCGTCGGGGCGTTTCTTTGTATTTATCGGGGTCTAATTCGAAATCGGGGAATGAGAACTCCAGAAACTGCAAAGGGCGTTTTATTTTGCAGGTAGTCATTTTCCATTCCGCTTCGTAAGTGGAGTGGGTATAATCGGCTATAATAACTTTGGACAATACGCTGTAAATGCGTCTGGGGTCGGGCACGGGCACTGAGTCGTTGATGTCCAGATTGAAGCGCGTGGCATCCAGCTGGCGGCGGGTATTGATGAAAGGCGCCAGTTTGTCGTTCTTTATGTCGTAGGCCATGCGGCGGTCTTGCGTCAGTCCGTATTCGGGGCCATCCATGACGGTGGGGTCCATGTAGCTCACCACCTCTTCGGTGGTACAGTCCATGATGTAAGGCTGCATGATGAGCCGGCGGTTGGGAGCGCCGTAATTGCTGGGAATGGCTACCGAGTTGTTTACAATCAGCTTGTTTCCCACTATTTTCCCGGCTACGGGGCGGGGCTGCGGATTCGGGTTCTCAGCCACGACTTCCACTTCCTCAAGGGCGATGCCGCCGTCGATGTTGGCATTAATCTCCTGCTTGTAGTTTACCTCGCGCAGTTCGTTCTTCATTTGCACGTTAAAGATGAGCGCGCCGTTTTCCGCCACGCGTATTTCGTAGTACCCGTCGGCGCCTGCCACGGCGTCGGCATCGAAGAACAGTGTCCCGCCACCGCCGGTTTCGAGCGCTTTCAGAGCATCGCGCGCGGAGGCTACGGTGTTGAAAGCGAAGATACGCACGGTTTCGCCCATGGGGAAAGGCCTCGGTTTCTTTTCGCCTTCGGGCAGGTTCAGCACTTTGCCGGACACGATGGAGATTTGCTGCGCCATGATTGATGCGGAAAATGAAACCATAGCAAGACAAACGGCTGATGTTATGATGAAATGTTTCATGGCGGTTGTTCTTTATTTGAAGATATAGGACACAGAGACACCTATCTTGATAGGCAATAGTTTGTAACCGTTGGCGTTGGCTTGTGCCGTTCCGTCGGTGTAGTCTGCTATGTTGTCGTTTTTGTAGTATTGTTTTTGCTTGAAGTATACGGCGCCGAATCCGCCGTAAAACTCTACGTTGAGGCGTCTGCTCAGATTCAGCGCGTAGCCGAACGTGATTCCGGCGCCGGCGGCATCACCCTGATAGATACGCTCTCCCCATGTGATGTCGTAGGAAACGCCGAGGGCGGCTATTCCTACAAACTCCCGTGTCATGGGGCGTCCGTTGAACCAGTAACGGTATTCGGGCAGAAGTCCTATCATTTTGGCTTTGTTGCCGTAGATGTTGATTGCGCCGAAAGCCGAGATGTCGATACTGCTCCGTTCGCCTACAACGAATTCGCAGCCGATGTTGGGAGCCATGGCGGCAAGCATCAGTCCGTTGGTTTTTACCGCCAGTTGCTGGGCATGCAGGGCAGGAGCGCTGCACAGTATCAGCAGAAAGAAGATACTGCTTGGAAGAAGTGTATGGTGATGGGTTTTCGGCATATCGGTGTTTATCGTTTGGGTTATTGATGGTTGTAAGCTCCGCATTATTGAAAGGTGTGTTCCGTACCCTTGTCCCAATCGTTTACGGAAGCTTTGGCGGCCATGCTTTGCGTATATATAATGTTGAGCGTGGTGGTTTTGCCTGCTTCCAGTACAATTGACGGGGGAGTGTTTGCATCGGCATCGGCTTCGTCGAACACAACGATGTCCTTCACGGTTCCGTCGGGTTCCTTTATACTGAACGCCAATCGGCGGAGCGCTCCGGTAGAGCCGTGCTTGTATGGCAGCAACAGGTAATCCTTTTGAAGGACGGACGTTCCGGGTATAAGGGCGGGTGGGGTTGCTTCGTCCTGGTAATCGGAGATGACGGATGTCCCTGTGTCCGGACTGTCGGACGTGATATCGCCTGTCTGCAAATCCATGGTTCCCTTTTGTCCCTCACGGGTGGTGAAGCCGATGCTTTGCAATACGGGATATGATTCGGCGGTATATTCGGGGCGATTGGTGGATATGTTGAGGCATAGCCGTGCCAGGGCATGTTTCAAGGAGACGGGAATGCCTGCCGCGGTTGCCGCTGCTTTCTTGCTGCCTTTTATTTCGCCGGTGTAAAGGTAGTCCGTCGCTTCATTCGCTTCCAGAGCGGCGGTGACGGGAATGGATACTTTGCCATGCCCGTCTGTGGCGGCTTCCGTTGTATAAGGATAGTAACCGTACAGGTAGAGCGTATCTTTCCGGGCGGGGTAGTACACTTTCGTTCCTTCCGGCTGCAAATTCAGTTGCCCGTCCTCTGCATACAGGTATGGAAGATTCTGCAAGTATGGGGTGCTGAAATTACTGTCTCTCATGAGGAACATGCCTATTTTATCTCCTGTATTCAGGGCGGTGCCTTCAATGACATTCCGGCTGACAGTAGCCTCTACGGTGCATACCGATGCTTTCAGCCGCACTTCCACAGCCCTCTCCTCGCCGGGAAGAGGGACTGTGGCAGTATCGGCGTCGCATCCTGCCAGTAGCAGGAGTGCGAGACTGAAGAGGTACGATATGTTTTTCTTTTTACTCATTACACAGTTTTTGTTTTTCGTGCGGGTACGTTCCGCTTTTACTCGATGGGTACGTCTACGGGATCACCGCCCGGTTTCCATGTGGCCAAAGTGGCGGTGGCGTTGATTTGCTGGGTGGCGTAGATGCCGATACGCACGTTGTAGTAATAGCCGGCATAGAATAATTTGTCGGTTTTATTCAAATCGGCAGAGGGAGTGGGGGCATTGACGGGGATGTCGTGCACAATCAGGTCTTGGGGCACTCCGCCGGCGTCGGGAGCCATGATGGTAACGTCCATCAGGAATTGTTCCATATCCGGTTTCACCATCAGATAGCCTTGCACCAACGGGGCTGGGCTTGATACGCCGCCAAGCGTGTATTGTCCGTTCTCGTATTTCTGGACGTCAATGTCTTTGGGAACTTCGGCTGTTCCGTCGGCATTCTCGTTTGTGAAAGCGATATTTCCGTTGCCGTCGTCGGTGGCTTCCCTCATCAGCAGGGAACCGTTGTCGGTAAAGGTCAGCTTGCCGGTCAGAATGTTGAGGGTGGCGGTTGTACCGTGGTATTTGATGGTGATGTTTTTCACTTTCATGTTTTGAACGGCGGTTCTGTCCGCTTCGGACTGGTCGCTTGCGGGAATCACGGAGAAACGCAGTTGTGCCAGCCGGTGTTCGAAGTTGATGTTGGGTATCCACGGGTAGTCCGACTTATCGTGGGGCGTCTTATTCAGCTCAAAGTGATACTTTAACTGGCGGATGTACCGGGCATTGTAGCCGGTCAGCTCGGTATCGTTTGTTACGCCGTCTTTCAGGTAGATGGAGCCGGGAGCTATCGGGGCGGCAGCGGCGTTTTTCCAGATGATGTCTTGCGAGCCGTCGAATTCGGTAAAACTTATTTCCGGCTTTGCGGCGCTGATGGTTTGGTCGGCTTGATAGGGGGCGTAGCCGTAGAAAGTATAGTCGTATTTCTTTTGCATCGGATAGTAGTAGACACCGTTTGCGGCATTATCTTTATATAATGTAATCTTCTGCGCCTTGTCGTTTTCCAAGCCGTCCGGCTTTTCGTCCGTTCCGCCTTGTTGAGGCCAGGCGGTTACAGCTGCCTGTACGTTGTTCAACAGAATTCCGTAATTGTCCGTGTCGCCCCATGCGGCTGTTCGGTTGGCATCGGTAATGGCGGTGTTGTTTGTAGCGTCATTGGTGGCAAGGGCGAAGATTCCTAATTGGGTGGTAGCGCCGTCGGTGTCATCATACAGCTTGTCCAGCGGAGCGCGTGTTACGCCTACGCTGGCTCCTATGCGGGATTCTATTCCCCCTAATTGAATGATGAGGCGTCCGTCCGGCGACTCGAAGTCGCTGTCGGTAACAGGTTGCTCTATTACGATATCCTCGTTTTGCGAGCAGGCTGTCATGCAAAGGGTGGCCGCCAGAATCCATAAGTTCTTTTTCATGATTGTAGTGAGTAATTGGTTAAACATATCGTTCTTCTCTGATGTTCCCCGGGTGGTATTCCTCGTACCATGCTTGGGTATTCGTTATACCAACGGTTGGTACTTCCCGTACCACGCTTTGGTATTGCAAGTACCAACGGTTGGTATTTAGTGTACCACCCGTTGGTACTTGGATTGTGTCAAGGGCTATCTTCGTTAGAGGGGCAGGCTTTTATTTTCCGTCCTCGATGTCGGTATTGATATCACCGCCTTCTTCCCATGCGGTCAGGACTGCACTGACTCTGATGTCTTGGAGACCATAGATAGTGATGTATACATTATAAGAATAACCGGGTTTGAATGTATCTGTTCCGTCTGCTGCATCTGTGTTTATCTTGTTTTGATAAACAACTAACTTTTGCCCTTCTTTTGTTACTTCTTTATAGGTCTTGGTTCCGCCATTATTTTCGTCTTCCGTATCTACTACATATTGTTTAAGGTCGATAGATAACGTTACGTCTCCGTCGGGGAAGAATAATACGGGTTCTCCTATTGGTGTTCCGTTCTTGTCCGGATCACTGGAAGGTATATTTGCGTTTCCATGAGGATATGTAGGAATTACAGATGTGATAGCTTCCAATTGACCTGTTACCGCATTCTTTTGACATACAGTAAAATTATCAGTTGCATCACCATTCTTTGCAGAGGTACCGTTTTCAAGATCCATATCTACTTTGCTAACCATTTCTGTCAGCATAATTTTGGTAACTTGCATACCCAGTTTGTTAGCGCCGTCAGCATTCTCATCCCATTGGCTTGTACCTGTATTCCATTTCTTTGCTGCCGCTTTGGCATCGCCGGCTCTTACAAAAAACTTTAAGCGTGCTAATTGGTGAGTGAATTTCAGGACAGGAATAATATTATTGCGGGCAGTACGTGCTCCGAACTGGTAGTTTTGAACCAAATTAGCCCATGTGTCACTGGTTGGTAAGTGAGTGGCGAAGTCATAATACGGACTGTCTGTTTCCGTTGCATCTTCAGTTCGCAATGCAATGGTTTTTGCAGATAACAAGTCTTGAGTACCATTAATTGTAACGCCCGTTACGGTTTTTGTATCTGCTGTAATAGTTGCATCATCATGAGCTGCATCATCAACGTGATACCCATAGAATGTATAGGTTCCGTTAGTTGGGTAATACTTATATTGAATGGTACCCTTATCATCGGTTATTGAGCCGGTTTGGTAAATTCTGATGTTATCATCTGCCGCATCTTTTCTCGGTGCTCTGAACTCAAGCGCCGTATTATCAAAGATTTTTGTGCCGTCAGCTTCTTCAGCCTCTAATCCGGTCTCTTTATCTACCATGTGAATATACAGCCGTTGGCTATCCCACTTGTTGTTGACGCCATCTACATCTCCTACCGAACCTGTACCTCTGGTATTGGCTGTCACAGCAGGAGCATCCACGCCTAATGCAATCACTGCGCGGTCGTTACTTTCTTCCGGATTACCATTACCCGGATCATTGTCCTTTGAACAGCTGCTCATTACTGCAAGAGCCATTGCTGCATAGAAAAATTGCTTTTTCATAATCATTTAAAATTTAATTAATAAAAGAAAATATATAAATCTCTGTTTGTTTGCTCTTATAATTCATCCTCTCCTATCTCTATATCCCCACCGTTCACCCACGAGGCAGCCTGTACGTTCAGTTTTATATCCTGCGGCCCGTATATGTAGGCGCTGATGCTGTATTCGCGTCCGCCCATAAATCCACTGGAGAGGTAGGCGCCGTTCTCGTCTTTGTTGTACACCGCATCCTTTAAATCATAGCTGAAAGTAGTGGCGTAAGGTTCGCTTGCAGTGTCGTTGGGATAATACACCGTGCTGATTAGGAGTTTGGCATTGTTGCCCGGCGGTAGCAGGAATATGCCGCCGTCTGTCGCCGGGCGCTGGTTTACCTCCTTGTTTGCGTTTTCTTCTTTCACCTGCATAGGGTAGAGGGAGTTCCCGTCGGCGTCGGTCCAGGGAATTTCTTTCCCATCGGCGTCGCGTGCAGGTATCTTGCCCCGTTCTCCGTCTGCCGGGAAGTAGACGCCTATGTTTGCGGGATCTGATGCCGCTACCGTGAAAACGCCCTTGTTGACGCATTCTATCCAGACACCCGTAATGTAAACGATGTCTTCCGTGCTTTTACTCGCGGGGTAGAATTTCAGCTTGACGTACGACAGTTGATGCTTCATGCGGATGATAGGCCAGATATTTCGGCGTGCCGTGTAGGTGCCGTAGTAACAACTGCGCATCAGTTGACGTTCGTCGGCGCCAAGCTGTTTCAGCCGGTCGGCCTGCTCGCTGTAATCGGCGGCGATTTTCCGGCCGTTCTCCACATCCTCTATCAGCGTTTTCAGGTCGGAAGCCGCGGCGCACATCAGGTCTTGCGAACCGTCTACCGTGACATCGAAGCAGATACGGTCTGCTTCACGCTTTACTTCGCCCGTTTTTGCATTGTCGTAGTAATAGGCGAAGAAGTTGAAAGCGTCGAATTCTTCCTGCAAGTTATAATAGGGAATGTAGCCGGAGCTTTTCCAATTGATGAACGAGCCGTTTCCGGCATAGGCTGCCCGTTTGCCGTGCAGCTTGCATTGTTCGGCGGTAAGTCCCAGCGCGGCGCACTCTTCGGCGGAAATTTCGTCCAGGCTGCCGTCGATAAGGCAATAACGGCGGTCGGCATCCTCCGCCCGCCGATGGGCATAGGTCATGCCGTTGGGGTTGTCGCGCCGGAAAGCGTATACAAAGAATGTTCCGTCGGATATGCGTTGGCCGAAATTCGTTTCGTCCGCGGGGTTCAGCACTCCCGAACCGCGCGTCAGTACATTATATATAGGGTCGCTGAAGGCTACCATGACGGGCAGTTGTGTCCGGTCGCCCTCGTTGTCCTGATGATTCGGGTCGTAAAGCGATTCGTCACCGGTGTACAGATTACCGCAACTGGCAACAAGCAGCAACATACACCATAGGGGCAGGACAAGCATATGCCGGCGTTTCCGCTTATGTATCTTATTACTATATGTCAGGCGTTTCATGGTTATATCTCTATTATTATGTCGTCATCCGGATTGGAAGGGTCGTGGGGCTGCCATCCCATACCGGTGTCGTTGGGTACTATCTTATCGGCCTTTATCACCAAAGGAGTTGTTATCTCGATGTTCACGTCTTCTTTGCTGTAACGCAGGTAGGTCTTGCCGTCGCGCACTTCGATAAGCTGTGCCGCGGTCAGCTCGTCATAAGGATTGATGGCGCCGTAGATGTAACGGCTGTTCTTGACGGGATTGCCGTCCGCATCCAGTACCGGTGCTCCGGCGGCGTCCAACTGGGGAGTGGACACCTGCAAGGCCACTTGTAAGATGCCCGGCCCGTTGAGATGCCCTTTGGCCGCGCTGGGGATGATGCCAAGGGTATGGAAATGGACTGCGCATCGGTAAGTGCCTTCGCCGGTTTGCGTAAATTCGTCCGGTTGCACCTGATGTACCGTCCGGTATAGGCGGGTGGTGTCCAAACAGGCGTCGGAGATATTGAAGCGTCCGCAAGTTCCGGACAGTTCGATGATGGGCGCGGAGAGGTCTTCCTTTTTAATATTTCCCTCGGTGCGGATGTTGAAGATGATATTGATGCGCTGGCTGATACGTTGCATATCGAATTCCATAACGGTGGGTTGCCCGGTTTGGATGTTTATATTCTTTTGTACCGCATAGAAGATGGGGGACTTTACCTCCTTGAGGTACTCGTCGTCGGGATTGAAGTCGGGCAGGTCGTTGCCCTCTACGATACCGGGCTTCTCGTCGCCCATGCTGCTGATTTGCAGATACAGGTCTTTTACGCTTATCCGGTTGTCGTGGATGTAATTGTCCAGATTGTCTATGCTGATGATGGGAGTGGGCTTCGTTTCATCCGTTTGTACGGGGGTGTCTGCATACTGCTCGTTGATAACGAATATGTTGTACTCGCCGCCGCGCAGGTAAAAAGAGGAAGCGGCGGTTACGGCTGTTCCGCTGTCGGAAGAGCTTTGTTGCAGGGTGATATTATTGTCTGTTGCAGGGTCTGCGGATGTGTCTACGATGCCGTGGGTACGCCAGGTGTTTATGATGCGGCTTGCCACGATGTGCATCTCTGCCGGAATCTCATCTTTGCTGATGTCGCCCCAGTTGAGGCGTACCCGCATGTCGGTGATATGCGGGTGTTCCGCTTCCGGACAGAGGTCTACCGAGGTGCAGGCGGACATGCAGCACAGCAGGCTGAGGACAAGATATGTCAGTGTCTTGTTCTTCATCCTTCATCCTCCTTCCTTTCTGCTTCACCGGAGGCATCTCCTTTTTCCTCTTTGACGGCCGCGGCTTCCGGCTTTCCGTCCTTTTTCTTCTTTTTCCCGGAGTCTTTCTTGTTTTTCCTCTCTTTCTTCTCTTGGGCGGACTGCTTTGCCTCTCTGGCGGCGCGTTTGCCGAGCTTGGTGGAATCTTGCGTTTCGGCTTTCCGCTTCAATTGTTCTTCACGTATTTTCAGCGCCTTGCGCAGGGTCTTTTCCTGTTCGGAAGTAAGCGTGTCGCTCAGTTGTATGCCCAGGGAGTCGGCCACCTGTTTACGCAGCTTGTCGGTGGCTTCTTTTGCAGCAAGTTCTTTGCGCTCTTGCTGCATCAGCTTCCATTGTTTCAGTTCTTCCTTACCGAGCAGGCTGTCCGGACGGCTGAAACCCTGTTTCCGTATCGCGTTGTTGATGGAGTCGATACGCTCGCGCATCTTATTTATCTTTTCATTGAGCGCCTGACGGGCGAAGTCGCGCAACTGTACACGGCGGTAGACCGATTCTTTGTACTTGCTGCCCGCCGACATGAACCGGTAGACGAAAGCTACGCGCAAATCCGTTATCAGGGGGAACGGTACGATGTGCCCGCCCTTGCATTTCTCCGCTATGCGAGGGTAGCAGCCGCTCTCCGCATCATGGGTGTAAACATCGTACGAGGTATAAAGCAGTCCGGCGGAACCGCCTAATTCCAGGTCGATGTAATTATTGCGGTAACCGTAGAGCGGAGCGGTATAGCCCACGCTGATGCCGGCTCCGTAAGCGTTACCCTGCCTGCCTTCCTTGCCGATTTTGAAGTTGTAGCTGGCGGCGTTGACGTATACGCCCCAGTAGTAAGCGCGTTCCTGGCGGGGATTCTTGCGTTGCGTGGTGAATACGGTTTCCTTGAGGCGTGTCATCAGATTGGCGTCTTTGGTGATGCCGCCTCTTTTACGGGTACGAAAATACTGCCGCCACTCTACCCGTGCGTCGAATACATTGAAAATAAGGGATGGGGTGTACTTTTGCGAGGTATTCCAATTCCACTTTATATTGGCGCCTATGGTGTGTTTGTTTCGGATAGTGTTGCCTAAGTCGAATTCCACGCCAATATTGGGGACGGTCAATAACCAGTCGACAGCATTCGTCTTGATACCCCAGCGGTCTTTGAAAGATATCAATTCTGCTTTCGCATCGTCTTTCTTGCCGCGTTGTACCTGAGCATGGGTGCTATTCAAAGTTATTGATATAAGAAAACACACTACAATCCTTCTGGATAAAAAAAAGTAGCGCTTTTTTTTATGCTCTTGTGATAAAATCACTTTCTTTTTAAAATGTTATTTGTTTGTTTGCGGCATCAAAAATATATACTAATAACGTAAAAACAAAGTTTTTTGTTAACTTTCTTTCATTAACGGGGGCTTTTCCGGTGCGATATGCCTAAAAACCGTTTGGATTGCATAATTTTATAATGGTTTTCCGTGATGCGGGTGAGTATGATATAAAGAAAAGAAGGTGTAAATTCTGTTTGAGAGAACTTACACCTTCTTACCTGAAAAATTATTTTTACTTTCCTTTATGCCTGTTCGCGCGTTTCTTGCGAATTTCGGCTTTCATTTTCGCCGCACCGGAACCATGCAGCCCGGTGATATAGGTTTTCTTTTTGGCTTTGGTCTTGACCTTGTTGTCTTCTTTAGGCTTGTCTTTCTTGCCTTTGAAAACAATACCGCCCATCATTGCTTCTTCTATACTCACGTTGTTGATGTATTAAGTATTAATGTAAAATCGGGGTATATCGCATACTTACCTGGCCGGTAGTATCTCAATCCAGTAATCGTCAGGGTCATTGATGAAATATAATCCCATCGCGGTATTCTCGAAACACACCCAGCCGTTTTCTTTGTGGTATTGGCGGATCGCCTCGTAGTCTCCGGCTACGCGGAAACAAAGGTGGCTTTCATTCTCGCCCAGCTCGTAGGCTTGGGGATGTTCTTTCAGGCAGGTCAGTTCCAAAAGGAAGCCTGTGCTGCCGTCGGTGAGATAAACCAGCGTGAAAGAGCCGTCCGACGACTCTTTCCGGTGATGTTCTTTCAGTCCCAACGCTTTTTCGTAGAAAGCGATACTGCGTTCCAGATTGGTGACGTTTATATTAAAATGGTCAAATTTGCTTTTTATTTCCACTGCTGTTACTTATTTAGGTTTACATTATCGGTTCATTTGATTTTCGCTTTCAGGATTTCGCCTATGTATGTGCGCGGCATGCCTTCTATCGGAGCTTGTGACGGAACTTTCTTACATTCCAGAATAACGGAAGGCTCTGTCTGCCCGTTGGGGTAGAAGCGTACGGTATAGTTCCCGGCCGCTTCCATCTGTTCGTAAGGCTGTTCCGGTGACAGGATGGTGAAGATTACCGGCTTGTCGCCTGCTATCTTGCCTAACGAGCCGCCGGCATTGGCGGTCATCATGGTCATGTTGAAAGGTTCCTCGCCAATCACGATAACCAGTTTGCCGTTTCCGGTTTGGATGGCGTTGGCGGGTATGGCGTTCGGCGCAACTTCCTTATAGGCGTTCGGCACAACCTGCGCATTCGTTTGAGGTGCGGTCACCGTAACCGGTACCGTAGCGGTTTGGGGAGTCTCTACCGTAACCTGCGTCTTGGGAGTAATCACCGTTGTGCCGGAGTTGACGAGTGCTTTTGTCTCTTTCTGTTTCTGTTCCTCTTTCTTTTTCTCTGCCGGAGCTTTGGCGACAGTGGCGCTTAGAGCCTCGGTCACGCCCACGCAAAGGTCATCTACAAAATCCACCGTCTTTCTGCGCCATTTGGCAAGGCCGCGCACCAGTTTGGTTTTGGACTTGTTCAGTGCGTACTTATCGGTAATCCACTCTTCGGCGGTATATTTTTCTTTCCCTTCGCGGTAGTTGAAACGTATCTTCTCCACCTCAAAGATGCATTTCTCCGGCTGGCAGGTAACGGTGAGCTGGTAAAGAATTTTTGTTCTGTCCAGTGACAATGCCGTGGAGCTGAACACAATCCATTCGTCGCCCATGCCCACAATCTGCCCTTTCTCCTTGTCGGAAAAAACCACGCGGCTGTTATTCTCATTCTTCGCCAAACGCGCGTCCATCCACTTCAGCAGACGGGAATAGATTGTATCTTGAGACATGCCGGGAATGCTGAAATCTTTGGTAAATACCACTTTGCCGTCCACTTCCGGAACGGCGCCGGCCAGATATTTGCTGTCGTCCCTTTGCGCGTGCAGCAAGGCGGGCATGCAAAGGCAGAACAGTGCAACAAGAACTTGTGTCAAATTTTTCATAATGCTATGTTTTATTTAGTAATGTCAAAACTCTCACCCCGGCGGGAGATTGTAAGGAAACGGCAGCCTTCGCTTTCGGCAAAAGTACGGAATGCGTTGCCGCCCTGATAATCTTCACTGAAGTGCATAGGTGCAAATATAGTGGTTTTTATTCGTTCCACGAATTGTTCCGCACCGCGCATATAATCTTTTCCGATGCGGCTGTCCACCGGAAACATGGCTACATCTACCTGAGGAGCCTTTTGTCGCAGGTTTTTCACTTCTGCAAGAAAGTCGCCTTCGGCTTTGCGTATTTCCTGGGGAGTGGATTCTTCACTCCAATGCCAGTTGTTCAAATCGCCGGCATGGAACAGGCGGACGCCCTGTAAGTCTATCAGGAAGGAGATGCCTACATCGGTGGAGCCGAAGGCTTCGATACGGATATGCCCGTCCTCGCAGACGTCGCCTTTATTGATATAGGTGGCGTCTTCCGCCGTTGCACGCCGGTGTTTCAGAATATCTTTGGAGAAGATATACCGGATATCGGGGCGTTCTTCCTTCCATGAAAGAACTTCGCGGTTGAAGTGGTCGGGGTGGAAATGCGAGGAGAGTACGTAGAGTATCCCCGGTTTCTTTAACAGACGGTCGTGTACGATTCCCCGGTTCGGCTCCTCTTCCGAGGAGTCTTTGTAGTAATCGATAATGACCGTCACTCCGTCCGCTTCAATCGCGAAGCCGCTATGGTAGATATAATCAAGTTTCATTGTACGGATTCAATTATAGCGCAATATTACAAAAAACGCTACACAAACTTCCGGTTTAGCTGTTATTTTATGCAAAAGTCTTACATGGGGACTTCAATCAGCAGGATATGCGAATCTTTCAGAGTTTCCAACTCAAAGCTGGCGGTTTCGTATACTCCCATACCGTCGCGACGGGACAGTATCGTGCCGTCTACCTTTATTTCGCCTTCTATGAGGAAGATGTACACTCCGGCGTGCGACTGGTGCAGGTGATAGCCCAGCTTCTTTCCGGCCTCGACTTCTCCGATGGAGAACCATGTCTGTTGCAGCAGCTTGGCGGGAGCATTCCCGTCGGGAGATACGATGAGCGCAAGCTCGTTCTTGTGCAGATAGGGGCGGATGTCATAATCTTGATAGGCGGGCGGGGTATTCAGTTTTTCGGGCATTACCCAGATTTGGAGAAATTCCACCGGTTCGGTATCGCTTCCGTTCATTTCGCTGTGGTAGATACCTGTACCGGCACTCATGGTCTGAATATCGCCTGTGGTGATGGTACGGCTGTTTTGCTTGCTGTCGCCATGTTTCAGCTTACCTTTCAGGGGGATGGAGATAATCTCCATATTCTTATGCGGGTGGGTGCCAAAGCCTTTGCCCGGAGCTATCCGGTCGTCGTTCAGTACACGCAGGGCGCCGAAGTTCATGCGACGGGGATTGTAATACTCGTCAAAACTGAATGTATGGTGGCTGTCGAGCCAGTCATATAAAGAACGTCCACGGCTTTCGGCTTTGTCTATTACTTTTTTCATAATCTTTCTTTTTAGTGATTTATCTGTATGTAACAAGCAATCGTGCCGGAAAGTTTGAGCCGTGGATGATTAATGTTTCATAAATGGCTTTTTACAGTTTTACTTCGTTCTCCAGTTTCTTGTGTTCCATGAAGTCCTTTATATTCATCAGGGTAGTGGATGCGATATTGGCAAGGGCTTCACGGGTGAAAAATGCCTGGTGGGAAGTTACGATTACATTATTGAATGACAGCAGGCGCGCCAGCGTATCGTCATCGATAATCTTGTCCGACTGGTCTTCGTAGAAATATTCGCTTTCTTCCTCGTACACGTCCAGTCCGGCAGAGCCGATTCTCTTGTTTTTCAGCCCTTCTATCAAGGCGTTGGTGTGGATAAGCTGTCCTCGGCCGGTATTGATAATCATTACGCCGTCTTTCATTTTACTGATAGAGTAGTCATTAATCAGGTATTTGGTCTGCTCTGTGAGCGGGCAGTGCAGGGAGATGATATCCGAATTGTGATACAATTCATCCAGTGTGGTATATACCACCTGATGCTCACGGGCGAAATTGTAGTCGGGATACAGGTCGTAGGCAAGGATATTCATGCCGAAACCGCGCAGGATGGTGATTAACTTTTTGGCGATCTTGCCTGTACCGATGATGCCGGCTGTCTTGCCATACATATCGAATCCCAAAAGACCGTGCAGGGAGAAGTTGCCGTCACGCGTACGCCAGGTGGCACGGGGTATTTTCCGGTTAAGGGAGAGCATGAGGGCAACGGTGTATTCCGCCACCGCATAAGGGGAGTAGGCGGGAACACGTACGACGGTAATACCGTTTTCCGCCGCTGCTTTCAGGTCTACATTATTATATCCGGCGCAGCGCAGGGCAAGGATCTTCACTCCGTTTGCCGCCATTTGCCGGATGACTTCCGCGTCGGCCGTATCGTTTACAAAGATACACACCGCGTCCACACCTTGTGTCAGTATCACGTTATTCAGGTTGAGATGACCCTTATAATAACGGAGTTCAAAACCGTATTCACTGTTTTTTTCATTGAATGAAGCCTCATCGTAAGGCTTGCTGCCGAAGAATGCAATAGTATATGCCATGAGTTTTTAAGTTTTTAGAATATTTCGCTTATTACCGATATAAATAACACATATAAAGATAATAAGGTTCAGGACAGGTTCATCACAGTTCGATGAAAAAATAACCTATATAGAAATACATTCAAATAACCGTAAGGTTTTGATGTACAGTTAAATCAAAAGAGTAACTTTGCAAATAAACAAAAGAAGACTATGGCTGAAAATACAGAAATGAAAGGGAATGATAACTTGGCGGATAACTTTCGTGGTTATGCGGCATTGCTTCGCAAAATCAAGCAAAGGGTACTGATTGCACAGCAACGGGTGATTTATGCAGCCAATGAGGAAATGCTTCGGATGTATTGGGACGTTGGTGAAATGTTACAGCAAAGTCAAGATGATGAAGGTTGGGGTAAGAAAACTTTGCAGCGGTTGTCTGTGGATTTGAAGAACGATTATTCCGAAATAAAAGGATTTACTGTGCGCAATATGCAATATATGGTGCAGTTCTTCAACGAATATAATCAAGAACTTACGATGGTGAAAGGAACTGCTTCTCCAATTACGAAATCAGTGATTTCGCAATTAGACGAATATAATTTTACTCTTCCTATCAAGTATCTGGATTGGACGCATAATCTTGTTCTGATAAAGCAGGTCAAGGATATTCGCGCACGGTATTGGTATATGGTGCAAAGCATTACCAATCATTGGACGACACGCTATCTGCAAGAAGCCATCAGACTTGATGATTACGGCAAGCATGGAGCGTTGGCAAACAATTTCACTGAAACCCTGCCTGCACCGGAAGCGGACGATGTAAAATCCATGCTCAAAGACCCATATATATTCGATATGCTGACTTTCACCGACCACTACAATGAGCGTGATGTGGAAATCGGTTTGGTGAAGCATGTAGAGAAATTCCTCGTGGAAATGGGAGCCGGTTTTGCCTTTATGGGTCGGCAGTATCACATAGAGGTGTCGGGTGATGATTATTATATCGACATATTGATGTATAATGCGTTTCTGCACAGATATTTGGTGATTGAATTAAAAGATACCGAGTTCATACCGGAGTATATCGGCAAATTGAATTTCTACTGTTCCGCTGTGGATGATATTCTTTGCCGTGAGGGAGATAACCGGACTATCGGACTGCTGCTTTGCAAGAGCAAAGACCGTATCAAGGCTGAATATGCCTTGCGTGATATCCAAAAGCCAATCGGAATTTCCGACTATGAGTTGGGACAAGCCTTGCCGAAAGACTTCCGAGGCAGCCTGCCTACGATTGAAGAAATCGAAAAAGAATTAGAAATAAACAGATAATGAATACGATGTGCTTACACATCATTGATTAATAATCGGTTGTAAACACTTCTTTTCCCTTTCGGGAGATTAATGATTTTGCATGCCTTACTTATATCGTTCCGGCATGGGGTAAGTTTTATTCCACCATGGAGAAAGTTTCGTTCCACCATGATGGAACGAAATTTACCCCGTGGTGGAATGATTTAAGATTAGCGGTCTTTTCCTTTCATTATGGAAACGCTGTTCGCTGAATTATGGCAGTGATAAATCAAGGAGTATCTCACCCTATATTGAGTATCTGCTTAAATGTTTCAATAGAAACTATTGATTTTTTCAATTAATTTCTTTACTTGTTATAAATTAAATGCACAAAACAGTTTTTCATGTGCAATATTATTGTACCTTTGCGCCCGAAAACAATAAAAAAGATTTAGATGAGAAAAATTTCATTGATTAGCATTGCGATGCTAATCGTTTCAATTCCAACTTTTGCGGGAGGTCTCCTGACAAATACAAATCAACACCCTGCTTTTCTTCGTATGTTATCCCGTGGTGCAAATACTACCGGTGTGGATGCGGCTTTGTCCAATCCTGCGGGTCTGGCCTTTTTGCCGAAAGACGGATTTTATACGTCCTTGAGTATCCAGAGTGCGTTCCAAACAAGAAATATCGATGCTTCATGCGAGGCTTTGGGCTTGGATAAGTATTACGAGGGTAAGGCGTCGGCGCCTGTTATTCCCAGCGTATTTGCGGCTTATAAAAAAGGTGATTGGACTATCTCCGGTTTCTTCGGTATCACCGGTGGCGGTGGAAAAGCTTCGTTTGACGACGGTCTTTCCATGTTCGATGCCATGGTAATAGGCGGATTGGGTCAACAAGGCATTCCGGGTAATGCCTATTCGCTGAACAGCTATATGGACGGCAAGCAGTACATCTATTCCGTACAGCTGGGTTTGACTTATAAAATAACGGATTGGCTTTCCGCTTTTGCGGGCGGACGCATGAACTACTTTACCGGTGGTTATAAGGGTGCGTTGAATGCCAGCGCCGCCGTCAATCTGCCTTTGCCCGCCGGGGGAGCGATACCCGTTGGTACCGAGCTTATCGGCATCGACCTGGATTGCAGCCAGACCGGTTGGGGATTTACTCCGGTTATCGGCTTGGACGCTAAGTTCGGCAAACTGACTATTGGCGCTAAATACGAGTTCAAAGCCAACCTGAACATCGAAAATAATACCAAACTGAACTCATTACGCATGGTAGGCGCTCCCGAAAGTGAGTTGGAAGCTTACAAACATGGTGTAAATACTCCGAACGATATTCCCGCCATGCTTTCGGTAGCCGCTGCTTATGAGTTCCTTCCCGTGCTGCGCGCATCGGTAGAGTACCACTTCTACGATGACAAGAACGCGGGTATGGCCGACGGCAAACAGAAATACCTGACAAAAGGCACGAACGAGTATCTGGCAGGTATAGAATGGGATGTAATCAAAAGACTGACCCTGAGCGGTGGTGTACAGTTCACCGATTACGGCTTGTCCGATAACTACCAGACCGATACCAGCTTCTCCTGCGATTCTTACTCTTTGGGTATAGGCGCAAAATTGCAGCTTTCGGAAAGAGCCGACTTGAATGTGGGTTATATGTGGACCAACTATGAAGATTATACAAAGACCACTCAAAACTACAACGGTTTAGGCTTGCCCGGTACCAACGTGTACAGCCGCACCAACAAAGTTTTCGGTCTGAGCATCGACTATCGCTTCTGATATTTCATAATCCAACCTTTATATATGGAAGAAGGGGATGTCCGTTACGGATACATCCCCTTCTTCGTTTTTATACAGATTAGAAAGAGTCTTGCGCCAATCAGAAGGAATATTGCACCAGCAGGTTCATACGGTTGGCATGATTGGTGGAATCATCGAAATTCGTACGCCATCCGCGCAGGTATTCCGCACCCACTTGCATATTGGGAGTGACATTCCAAAACAGGTTCGCTACGAAATATTGTCCATAGCGGTACGTAGACGGTTCGTTGGCGGGGTATCCGTTTTCAGAATAAAGGCGTGACATGCTGTATGTGCTTGAGAGGAACACCTTCGGACTGATATTATATTGCAATCCCGCATACCAGCCCAGCATCGGCAACGCCTGCATCTTCCCCTCTTTGTCGGGATCGGGAACGATGTCCACGTTCAGGTTGCTGATATCATTCAGGTATTGTCCGATGCCTTTTCCGTAGGTGGCTTGTCCGAATACCTGCCATTGCCTGCCTACATTGAAGGTGGCGGATGCCTGTACGCCGAATCCGGTAACGGCATGCGCCTTGTCGCTCAGCGTGCTGGTATACGTCATGCTGCGGATAAGTCCGCCCACACGCAAGTGGCTTTTGCTGTTCCAGCCGTACTGTGCGTAAGCGGTGAAATCCGGCATACGCTGTTGCGCGATGTCAAGCCCGCTGTCGGTCGTACCGTCTACGGAAGGTACTTCGACGGAAGCGTTGAAACGGAAGTTTTTCAGCCCCTTGTAGGTATATGCCACTTGGGTGGCACGGTAAAAGGTGGCTCCGTTGGGACCCTGGAAGTCGATAGTGGAAGGCAGTGCGCCCAAGTCCATGAAACCGCCATAGGTATAGCCTACCGTTACGTCACGAAAAGACACGTAGGCATTGCGCAGTTGGAAGCCTTTGTTGGAACCGTCCCGGAAGTTACCGGCGGTGTACACGATGAAGTCGCCGAGAATCTTGGTATGCCCCACCAGCTTCAGGAAGATGGTGGAAGTGCTGGCATCCATTTGAAACTGGTTCTTGATTTTGCTTCCACCAGGGATGTAGGCGGGGATAAAGTCGATGTTGTCGACGATGCCGCCGAAATCATACTCCGCCGTAGCGCGTACATAGCCGCCGATACCCAGGGCGAACTTGCCTTTTCTGTCCGTCAGCAGGAAGCGGGGAGCTTGCGGTTCGTGGATGTAAGGCAGTTGCGACTCATTCATGATGCGGATTATCTCATCGCCCGCCTTGTCTATGGTGACCAGTACGACACCTTTGGGAGACTCGTCTTCGATAATCACTTTTTTTTGCGCGTGGGCTGCAACTGTCGACAGTCCTGCGCCGCACAGCAGAAACATTACTTTTAAGATTGTTTTCATTTAAGTTAGGTTTTGGTGAATGTGCTTTGAACAACTTAAATTTAAAATGGTTTTGCGGTCACCGAAAGAAAGCGTATCTTTGCGCCCGATTTAACAAGAGTGAAATCATAAACTGAAATGTATGATGCCGCGAATAGCGGTCGTGTATTCTAGAACACCACGTAAAAAACAGGAATATGAAGCAAAAAGTATCTGTACCCTTTATGCTGCTGGGCATTCTGTTCAATGTCTGTTTGATAGCGGCTAATCTCCTTGAAACAAAAGTCATTCAGGTTTTCGGCATAACCGTTACCGCCGGACTGTTAGTGTTTCCCGTCTCTTATATCATCAACGACTGCATTGCCGAGGTGTGGGGCTTTCGTAAGGCGCGCCTGATTATCTGGAGCGGCTTCGCCATGAACTTCTTTGTGGTGATGCTGGGGCTGATTGCCGTGGCCTTGCCTGCCGCTCCTTTTTGGGAAGGAGCGCCTCATTTCAACTTCGTTTTCGGCATGGCGCCGCGTATTGTCGTTGCAAGCCTGTCGGCATTTCTGGTAGGTTCGTTTCTCAACGCCTATGTGATGAGCCGCATGAAAGTGGCGAGCGGCGGGCGTCATTTTTCGGCACGCGCCATCTGGTCTACGGTGGTGGGCGAGACAGCCGATTCGCTGATATTCTTTCCGGTAGCCTTTGGCGGCATTATCGCATGGCAGGAATTGCTGGTGATGATGTGCATTCAGATAGTACTGAAATCCCTGTATGAGGTAATGATTCTTCCGGTGACAATCCGGGTGGTGAAAGCCATTAAAAGGATAGACGGAAGTGACGTCTATGATGAGGGAATCTCTTATAAAGTGTGGAAAATCACTGAAATCTAACATCAAGTGTGGAAGGGGTTGTGCCTGAAAAGAAATCATCAAGTGTATTTTGACGCAACTTCCGACTACTGTTCTTATAAATAATAGCAATCATGAATAAAGAAGCAGCATTAGTCGTATTCAGCGGTGGGCAGGATTCGACAACCTGCCTGTTCTGGGCAAAGCGTGAGTTTAAGAAAGTGTACGCGTTGAGCTTCCTGTATGGGCAGAAACACCGGAAGGAAGTGGAGCTGGCGCGGGAGATAGCGCGTAAAGCGGAAGTGGAGTTTGAAGTGATGGATGTTTCTTTCATTGGCCGGTTGGGGCATAATTCGTTGACAGACCCCGGTATGGTGATGGATAAGGAAAAGCCGGCAGACGGTGTTCCGAACACTTTTGTGCCGGGACGTAACTTGTTCTTCCTGAGCATTGCCGCTGTCTATGCACGCGAGAAAGGCATCGATCATATCGTGACGGGTGTGTCGCAAACGGATTTCAGCGGTTATCCCGATTGCCGGGACGCGTTTATCAAGTCGCTCAACGTAACGCTCAACCTTGCCATGGACGGGCAGTTTGTACTGCACACCCCGCTGATGTGGATAGATAAAGCCGAAACGTGGGCATTGGCGGATGAGTTGGGAGTACTCGACCTGATTCGTCACGAAACACTGACTTGCTACAATGGCATACCCGGTGACGGTTGCGGACACTGCCCGGCCTGCAAGCTGCGTAGAGAAGGATTGGAAAAGTATTTGGCGGGTAAGCGATAACCTCTTTTAATCCCTGGAAAATGAATTGAAATCAATTAAGTAAACAGATACGCTCTGAATGATAGATAGCCCTGATATAAACTAAATTTCAACTACTTGATAATATGACCGAATTAAAAGACCAGCTTTCCTTATTGGGAAGAAAAACGGAGTATAAGCAGGATTATGCCCCCGAAGTATTGGAAGCGTTTGACAATAAGCATCCCGGTAATGATTATTGGGTGCGTTTCAATTGTCCGGAGTTCACCAGCCTTTGCCCCATAACGGGACAGCCGGATTTTGCGGAAATCCGTATCAGCTACATCCCCGATGTGAAAATGGTGGAGAGCAAAAGCCTGAAACTCTATCTTTTCAGTTTCCGTAATCATGGCGCTTTCCACGAGGATTGCGTAAATATTATAATGAAAGACCTCATTCGTCTGATGAATCCCAAGTACATTGAGGTTACGGGAATCTTCACCCCGCGCGGCGGCATCTCCATTTACCCGTACGCAAACTACGGACGTCCCGGAACGAAATACGAACGAATGGCGGAACACCGCTTGATGAACCGCGAATGAAATAATGGAATATACCTATCAATAGCGATTGCGGGTATGATACTTTCTTAGAATAGCGTTGATGTAATTACCTAAAACAAGTGATTGTGCGGTGTTCTTTTTCTGATGATCTTTGCATCGGTATTAGTAACAACTTAATAATCATTTCAAATTGAAAACAGTTATATCAAACCTATTCCTTTTCTTCCTGTCTGCGTGTGCATTTTCTGCATACGCGCAGAAGCCGGGTAAAACGATGATTTCCGGTAAAATCCTGTCTACGGAGAAAGAAGTCGTGGATTTTGCGACAGTCTACTTGAAAGGGACCGGTTACGGGGGGATAACCAATCACGAAGGTATTTATCATGTGAGTGCGCCTGCGGGTGACTATACGCTGGTAGTGTCGGCTGTCGGCTATAAAACCGTAGAGAAAGCGGTGACGCTGCTCAGAGGGCAAAGGGTGAAACAGAATATCACAATCACTCCCGAAACCCAGCAACTGGATGAAGTAACGGTAGTGTCAACGGGCGTAAGCCGCATCAAGCGGTCGGCATTCAATGCTGTGGCGGTGGATACGAAAGAGCTGCAGAACACCACGAAGAACCTGAGTGACGCACTGACCAAAGCGCCGGGCATGAAATTGCGCGAGTCGGGCGGGGTAGGTTCGGACATGCAGCTCATGCTGGACGGCTTCAGCGGGAAACACGTAAAGGTGTTTATCGACGGTGTTCCGCAGGAAGGTGTCGGAAGCTCGTTCGGGCTGAACAATATCCCGGTGAATTTTGCCGACCGTATCGAAGTGTATAAAGGTGTAGTGCCTGTGGGCTTCGGAACGGATGCTATCGGCGGAGTTATCAATATCGTTACGAACAAGAAACGCCGCCGCTGGTTTCTGGATGCGTCCTACTCTTACGGTTCGTTCAATACGCATAAATCCAACGTAAACTTCGGGCAGACCTTTAAGAACGGTTTTACGTACGAAATCAATGCGTTCCAGAATTATTCGGACAATGACTATCACATCGACGCTCCGGTGGAAGACTTTGAAACGGGCCGGATAGACCGTGACAAGAAAGTACGCGTAAAGCGTTTCAACGATACCTACCATAATGAGGCGATTATCGGCAAGGTGGGCGTTATCGACAAGAAGTGGGCCGACCGTCTGATGTTCGGTTTCACCTATTCCAATATGTACCAGGATATACAGACCGGCGTGCGTCAGGACATAGTGTACGGACAGAAGCACCGCAAGGGACACTCGCTGATGCCCTCGCTGGAGTATAACAAGCGCAACCTGTTTGCGAAAGGGCTGGATGTGGTGCTGACCGTGAATTATAACAAGAACCTGACGACAAACGTGGACACTGCTTCCTATAAGTACAACTGGTACGGAGACAGGAAACCGCTGAACTCTCCCGGCGAGCAGTCCTACCAGCACTCGCGTGCCGATAACAATAACTGGAATGGTACGTTTACGGCCAACTACCGTCTCGGGAAGATGCACATGCTGACGTTCAATCACGTGTTGAATGCTTTCAGCCGTTCCAATACTTCGTTGCTCGCCAAAGAAGAGCAGTCGGATGCCATCGCCAAGGAAACCCGCAAGAATATCTCCGGTCTTTCTTACCGCCTGATGCCGTCCGAAACCTGGAACTTATCCGTATTCGGTAAGTATTACAATCAATTTGTTGCCGGACCGGTGGCTACCAATACCAATCAGGACGACTATGTGCGTACCACCCGCAGCGTAAGTTCCATAGGGTATGGAGCGGCGGGTACTTACTTCATCCTGCCGGGGCTGCAAGCCAAACTGTCCTACGAAAAAGCCTACCGTCTGCCTACTATCGAAGAAATGTTCGGTAACGAAGACTTGGAAATGGGAGACATCGGCATCCGTCCGGAGAACAGCGATAACATCAATCTGAACCTGAGCTATAATAAGACTTTCGGCAAGCATTCCGTATATGTGGAAGGCGGATTGGTGTACCGTAACACCAAAGACTATATCCAGCGCAACATCACCGACCTGAGCGGCGGTAAATCCGCGGCCACTTATATAAACTACGGAAAGGTGCTGACGAAAGGATATAACATTTCCGCCCGTTACGGCTTTGGCAAATGGGTGAGCGTGGGCGGTAACTTTACGCAGATGAACGTACGCGATAATATGAAAACGTCCATATCCGGCAGCGCGGAAAATATAGCCTATAAGGAACGCATGCCCAACCTGCCGTATATCTTTGCCGATTCCGACGTGACATTCTACTGGCGCGACCTCGGGAAAAAGGGAAATGCGCTGACCGTATCCTACGACAATCAGTACTTGCATAGCTTTACCTATTATTCTTCCAAAATCGGTTCGAATAAAGGCGACTATGTGGTTCCCAACCAGTTCTCACACAACCTGAGCCTTTCTTACAGTCTCCACGGCGGACGCTACAACCTGTCGTTCGAGTGCCGGAACTTCACGGATGAGAAACTGTACGATAACTTCAGTCTGCAGAAAGCCGGACGGGCATTTTATGGAAAGGTACGCGTATACTTCGGTAATTAAGCTGATAAATAAATCAATAACGATTAGTATAATATAATAAGGTAAAAACATCATGAAAAAGAATTTCTTTTTAGCCGGACTTTTCGCAACCGCGATGACAGGACTGGCATTGACATCTTGTACGGATACGGAAGTGCCGGGCGGCGGAAATAATAATGAGACCAAAGGCGATTTTGTGGTCGCTGCCTCTGTCACGGCCTCTGGTAATACGACTAACGTCTTGCTGACTTCCAAGACTTTGGACGAAGGCTCTGTTTCTACCGTCAACAACGGACTTGTCAACGACGGCGCTTCCCAATGGGTGTTCTATAAGGATCAGTATCTCTATGGACTGACTTATAATCAGGGTAATGCCGGAACTACCCGTTCTTATATCATGAACTCCGCCAACGAAGTGCAGGCGCGTTCGGGAGAGTTCGCCGTCAAGAGATTCACCACTTACGGCATCTACGACAAGTATATCATCACCGCCTCTACCGGCGACGGCCCTACGGAGTATGCCGATGACAAGCAGTATCTGCCTAAAATGTTCTTGCTCTCTTATCTGGATGTAGCGGCCGAAACGTTCAAAACCAATGATACGAAAGTAAAAGCCTATATGTCCGAGAATTTCCTGGGCAACGGTGAGTTCGTGACATTGGCGGGTATTCTGGAACATAACAAAAAGATATACAGCGCAGCCGTTCCCATGGGGTTGAGCCAGTATGGCGCTGCCGTAGACGGCGGTAAGTATATATTGCCGGGTAACGAGACGTTGGTAAAGACCGAAGACGGCGGTTCCAACAGCAGCGCTTACAAGAAAGGTGAGTTGCAGTGGACGCAGTACCCCAACGAGTGTTGGGTGGCAATTTTTGATGATGCCGCCATGACGACAAAGAAGCTCATCAAGACAGACAAAATCAGTTATGCCTGCGGCCGCTTCAAATCCCAGTATTACCAGACTATCTGGGAAGCTGACAACGGTGATATTTACGTATTCTCTCCAAGTTATGCCAAGACCATGAGCGATGTCCGCCAGCGGACAACCTTGCCGGCGGGTGTGGTACGCATCCCTGACGGTCAGGAAGACTTCGACAGCTATTACTGTGACCTGGAGGATCAAAGCGGCGGAAAATCCTTCCTGCGTTGCTGGCATATTGCGGACGACTATTTCCTGCTGCTGATGTACGACCGTCCTCTGACGGAAACAGGCTTTGAGGCCAAAGAGCTGGCTGTCTTTAAAGCTGGAAGCAAGAAACTTACGTATGTCACCGGCCTTCCGTCGGCAGACTTGATTTCCGGTTTCGGCAACACCCCGTATACGGAAAACGGCTATGCCTATATGGCTGTGACAACTACCGACGGGCATCCGGCTGTTTATAAGATAGACCCGTCCAGCGCTACTGCCACGAAAGGTGTCACGGTAGAGGCTACGCAGATTACAGGTATCGGTAAGCTGAGCCCTCTTAATTAACTGCCATGAAGAAAGCATTTCGTAAAATACATCTGTGGCTGTCTGTCCCTTTCGGGCTGATTATTACGGTTATCTGCCTTTCGGGCGCTGCACTGGTATTTGAAGATGAAGTAACGGAATTGTGCAGGCGCGACCTCTATTATGTGGAAAAGGTAAGCGGCGCTCCGCTTCCTGTGGAATACCTGATAGAGAAAGTCGCCGGGACATTGCCGGACAGTGTTGCCGTTACAGGTGTCTCCATTTCTTCCGATGCGGAACGTGCTTATCAGGTCAATCTGTCAAAACCGCGACGGGCGTCCGTTTATGTAGACCAGTATACCGGTGAGGTAAAGGGCAGGCACGAGCGTGCGCCGTTCTTCCTCACCATGTTTAAGCTGCATCGCTGGCTGCTGGACGGAATGAAACCGGACGGCGGAATATTTTGGGGCAAGATGATTGTAGGGGTCAGTACGCTGATGTTCGTGTTCGTGCTCATATCGGGTATTGTCATCTGGTGGCCCCGCACAAAGAAAGCGCTGAAGAACAGCCTGAAGATTACCGTTGGTAAAGGCCGGCGCCGCTTTTGGTACGATTTGCACGTGGCGGGCGGTATGTATGCGCTTGTATTGCTTTTGGCAATGGCTCTGACCGGACTGACATGGTCTTTCTCGTGGTATCGCGCGGGCTTTTATAAGGTGTTCGGAGTAGAGATGAAACAAAGGGCGGGGCATGGTGCGCTGCAAACGGTTCACGGCACACCGCAAACGGTTCACGGCACACCGCAAACGGCTCATGGTACACCGCAAACGGCTCACGGTGGCAAGTCCGGGCGTAACTCTGCCGAAGAAGGTCGTGGAAACCGGGAGCATACCTCGCCATATGCTTGCTGGCAGCAAGTGTACGAGGAACTGAAAGCGCATAATGCCGGCTATAAGCAGATTACAGTTTCCAACGGCTCTGCCAGCGTCTCTTTTGAGCGTTTCGGCAATCAGCGGGCTGCCGACCGTTATGCCTTTAATCCGCAGGACGGCGAAATCACCGAAGTTACCTTATATAAGGACACCGACGCTTCGGGCAAGATGCGCGGCTGGATATACTCCGTACATGTGGGCAGTTGGGGCGGCATGTTCACCCGGATATTGACGTTCATTGCCGCACTATTGGGCGGCACACTTCCGCTGACGGGTTATTATCTGTGGCTGCGGCGTATCCGCTTGATATAAATTAATACTTACTTATGACTTACTTAAGTAAGTATTGAAATTTAATTTATAGCAAGAATAATCTAAGCTTGAAAGATTTTTAGTTTTCAGCTTGAAGGATTTTAGCTTTCAGCCTGAAAGGCTCTTATCTCTAAGCCCGGGGTAACACCCCGGGAATAAATGTTCGTGGTATTCTGCGCCCTGTAAGGGCAAAAGACGAATATGCAAATCTTTTGCCCTTACAGGGCGTAATGTCATTCATATTCGTACTCCCGGGGTGTTACCCCGGGCTATAAGATAAACAGGCTTTCAGCCTTAGGTTACGCTATATCCTCGTTACTGCTATAATTTAAATTTCAACACTTATTTATGACTTACTTGTTCAGTCTTAGTAGTTTGTATCTTGCTTGTTCAGTCTTAATAGTTTGTATCTTACTTATTTAGTCTTAATAATTTGTATCTCTTTTCCTTCCATGCGGATACACCCTTCGCCGGCAAGCTCAGACAGCGCCCGTGCCAGTGAAGGACGTGCCACGCCGAGTATCTGCGCCACTTCCTGCTGGTTGAGTATGGAGCCGTGCATGCGCAGATAGTTCAGCAGACGCGATTTGAGGCTTTGCAGGGCAAAGGAATTCAGCTTCTTGGAAAGGAACAGGGTTCTGTCCGATACCAGCCTTAAAAAGTTATGCATCGCTACGGGATATTGGTGCAGGAAGTCCAGAAAGGCGTTTTTGTTTACGACAAGGATTTCACATTCTTCTATCGCTTCGATATTGACAGGGAAGCGGTTCTCTGATGAAAAGACGAATGCGGGAGCAAGCAGTTGCGGGGCTTTCAGGGTCTCGATGGTCAGTTGCTTACCTTCCGCATTAACCATTTGCGTACGTACCTTGCCGCTGCACAGGATAAACAGGGAACGGTACACTTCTCCCTGCATGGCTATGAAGTCGGACGGCTTGTACAGTCGGCACGCATGCTCGGGGGCGAGGATAAGGGGTAATAATTCATCTTCCGTGGTTCCCTGGAAGGGCGGCATTTTCAGTAGCGGATATATTTCCATTCTCTTTTTGTTTTTTTGTGGTTTGGTGTAACATACGTGACAGTTTACGCAAGTGCGAATCCCCATCTTTGCACAAAGATAGTGAAACACTTTCTTTATAGGAAACCAAACGACGGGGAAAGTGTTGACAGAAAGTAGGTATAAACTTCTAAATGAATAAGAAAATGGAAATGAACATGTTTTGTTATCAATGCCAGGAAACAGCCAAAGGAGTAGGCTGTATGCTGAAAGGTGTGTGCGGAAAAGAAAGCCATACGGCGCAGGCCATGGATTTGCTGCTGTTTGTGGTCAGAGGCGTTTCGGTGGTTACCGATGCCTTGCGTAAAGCCGGATGCCCCGTGCCCGGAGAGGCCGATGTATTTGTGGTGGATGCCCTGTTCTCCACGATTACGAATGCCAATTTCGATGATGAAAGCATCCTGCAGCGGGTGGACAAGGGGCTTGCCCTGCGCAACCGCTTGATGGATGAAGCCAAGCGTAACAATGTATTTTTGCCGGAAGTGGACGAACTATCCTGGCAGGGAACACGCGCCGATTACGCGGAAAAGGCGAAGTCGGTAGGCGTGTTGCGTGAACCCGACGAGGATCTCCGTTCACTGAAAGAACTGCTGACGTACGGTTTGAAAGGTATGGCGGCCTATTTGGAACATGCCATGCGTTTGGGCTTCAACGACAATGATATTCATGTCTTTATGCAACACGCGTTGGCTACGATAGCCTGCCGCTCGCTTTCGGCGGACGAATGGACGCAGTTGGTGCTCGAAGCCGGCGGTTTCGGGGTAAAGACCATGGCGCTGCTGGACGAGGCGAATACGGGAACTTATGGAAATCCCGAAATCACCAAAGTGAATATTGGTGTCAAGAACCGTCCGGGCATCCTGATTAGCGGACATGACCTGAAAGACCTGGAAGAACTGTTGAAACAGACGGAAGGTACGGGCGTGGATGTATATACACACAGCGAGATGTTGCCGGCGCATTATTATCCCGCCTTTAAGAAGTACTCTCATTTTGTGGGCAACTACGGTAATGCCTGGTGGAAGCAACGTGAAGAGTTTACGGCTTTCAACGGCCCCATCCTGTTTACAACAAACTGTATCGTGCCGCCGCTGGCGAATGCCGTATATAAGGAAAGAATGTTTACCACCAACTCTACCGGGTATCCGGGCTGCAAGCATATCGAGAAGGACGCGACGGGCAGGAAAGATTTCTCCGAAATCATAGAGATGGCCAAACAGTGCCAACCGCCTACGGAGATTGAGCACGGGGAGATTATCGGCGGTTTCGCCCACAACCAGGTTCTGCAACTGGCGGATAAGGTGGTGGATGCCGTAAAGAGCGGCGCGATTCGTCGCTTTATCGTAATGGCAGGGTGCGACGGACGTATGAAGAGCCGCGACTACTATACGGATTTCGCCAAATCATTGCCTCAGGACACTGTAATCCTTACGGCTGGTTGTGCCAAGTACCGCTATAACAAGCTCGGCCTGGGCGACATCAACGGTATTCCCCGCGTACTGGATGCCGGACAGTGTAACGACAGCTATTCTCTGGCGGTTATCGCCTTGAAGCTGAAAGAGGTGTTCCGGCTTAATGATATAAACGAGCTGCCTATTGTTTATAATATAGCCTGGTATGAACAGAAAGCCGTAATCGTATTGTTGGCGCTGTTGAGTTTGGGAGTGAAGGAAATACATTTAGGCCCTACTTTGCCTGCGTTCCTTTCTCCGAATGTGGCTAAGGTATTGGTGGATATGTTCCATATCGCGGGCATCGGCAGCGTGGAAGAGGACTTGAAGAAATTCGGGTTGGCTTCTTGAGCGGATAAGCCGATAGGGTAATAACGAGAGTGTGTCAAAACAAAACAAACGGTAAGCGTTTTTTTGTTTTGACACACTCTCAGCTTTTTAGTGACTCTCGTTCTGTAAAGAGAACGTTTTTCTTTACGCGAGATTGATTATCCTTCTGATTTCGGCCTCGGTTCCGCGGAACGGTCCGTGCGTTTGCAGCTTGATGGTGCACATGGCAGCGGCAAAGCAGCCCGCTTCCTGATAGGACGCGCCCTTGTTCCGCATATACAGATACCCCACCATATAGGTATCTCCGCAGCCTGTGGCATCCACTATTTGCAGGGCGGAGTAGGCGGGGATTTCGTGGAATTGTCCTTTGGCGTATATCAGCGAGCCTTTGTCTCCCAGTGTCAGCAATACCTCTTTCACGCCCCAGTCGGCAATGAGCAGGGCGGCTTCATGGGGCTCTTTGCATCCGGTGAGCACTTCCATTTCGGTTTCGTTGGCTTTTAATATATGGATATGCTTCAAGGCTTCTTTCTTTTCCGGCCAGTCCACGGGCAGCACCTTTTCATTATCCACCTTGCGCAGAAAGCCCTGAACGTCTACCGACAGCAGTCCTTTGCCCGACAGGTATTTGATGACGTCCAGCGAAAAGTCGTCAGCCAGCAGACTGCCCAAATGAATAATCCGGGCGTTGACGTCCCGCAAACCTTCCATTGTAAACGGATCGGCCTTTGCCGTGACACGTTGCGTACGTTCGTTCTGATTTTCTCCGTATATATTTTCAAAGCAGACGGAATGGGCGCTGGGCAGAGTTTTCACTTCGATGCCTTCTTTCCGTATATCTTCCGCTACGCTCATGTCGGCGTCGGCCAGAGCCGTGACCAATAAAAAGCCATTCGGGTCGAGATGCTTGATGGCATGCGCAAAATAGAAAGAAGTGCCGCCCGGCATGAATATCGTGTTCTTGGTGGTAACTATCTTGTCCTGTGTGATATAACCGATGCAGCATAAATCGTGTACACTCATTGTTCCCTGTTGTTTTTATTCGTTTATTTATTTGTAATTTTGCCGCAAAGGTAATGATTTATTGAGAAAAACAGTAATATTGATAACAACATCCGTAATCTGTATGTTGCTAAACTGAGGAAGTAAGCCTACATTTGCACAGGTTTAATGTAGTTTGAAGTATGAAGTCACGGAAAAAGAAAAAGATATATATGATAATAGGAATAATAGCGGGTGTGATTATAGCGGCAGGCGTGGCGGGTATTGTATTTGTCAACCGCCCGCAGTTTGGGAGACTGCCGCAGGGAGAACGGCTGGAGCGAATCAGAAAGTCGCCTCATTACAGGGACGGGCAGTTCCATAACCTGCATCCCACTGTGCAGATGACGGCAAAGAAAGGCCGTTTGGGCGCTTTATGGAGTTTTGTTTTCAAAAAAGAGGAAGGGCTTCGTCCCCAAGAAGATGTTCCGGCCGTCAAGACGGACTTGAAAAGCATAGGACGGGACGAGAATGTGCTGGTGTGGTTCGGCCATTCTTCTTATTTTATCCAGGCGGACGGCAAGCGGATATTGGTAGACCCCGTTTTCTGTGCGGCCGCCCCGCTTTCTTTCCTTAACAAGCCGTTTAAGGGTACGGATATTTACAAGCCGGAAGATATGCCCGACATTGATTACCTGGTTATCACGCACGACCATTGGGACCATTTGGACTACGGCACGGTGATGCAATTGAAGGAGCGTACGGGTAAGGTCGTTTGTCCGCTGGGGGTGGGCGAGCATTTTGAATATTGGGGCTTCGACAAGTCGCGTTTGGTGGAACTGGACTGGTTTGAAGATGCCGGGCTCGATGAGGGCTTTCTTATTCACTGCCTGCCTTCCCGTCATTTCTCCGGACGTTTCCTGAAATCCAATCAGTCGCTTTGGGCTTCTTTCCTTATTGAAACTCCCTCGCAAAAGATTTATATGGGCGGAGACGGCGGATATGACACGCGTTTTGCCGAAATCGGTAAGAAATATCCGGGAATCGATCTTGCCATACTGGAGAACGGGCAGTATAATGAGGACTGGAAATATATCCATACCATGCCCGCTTATCTTGCGCAGGCAGCCGAAGATTTGAAAGCGGAGAAATACTTAACGGTTCATCACTCGAAGTTTGCCTTGGCAAGACACCGTTGGGATGAACCGTTAAGGAATGCCGTGAATCTGAAGGAGAAAGACTCACTGGATGTCCTGATGCCCGTAATAGGGGAGATTACTTATCTGAATTGAGTAGGGTGACCGGCATATGGACAACCGTCCTGTCAATTCTGCGCATATTTATATTCAGTCGGTGTCATCCCCGTTATCTTCTTGAACAGGCCGGTAAAATACTGCGTATTGGCATACCCTAATTTCTTGGCTACCGTGCCTACGGTATTCTCCTTGTCCAGCAACATTTTCTTTGCGATGTTGAGCCGCATTAGCTGGAAATATTCGTGAATACTTTTTCCGGTTTCAAACCTTAGCAAATCACCGAAATAACAGGGGGACAGGCGAAGGGCGTCCGCGCAATATTCCTCTGTGGGCAATACACCGCCTTCCAGCTTGCCGGACGAGATATATTCGCTCAGCAGCAACTTCGTTTTGTGCAGAATCGCCTTGTTGGCCTCACAACGGGTGATGAACTGGCGTTCGTTGAAACGCGCGCAATAATCCAGCAGCAACTCGATATAGCGTGAAATCAGCGTCTTGCTATGGCAATCTATGGAGTGCCGAAGCTCCTCTTCGATATTGCGGATACATTCTATGATTTTCATCTTTTCGCGCGATGACAGGTGCAGCGATTCGTTCAGCTTGTAAAAAAAGAAGGAGTACTCCTTGATGTGGCTTCCCAATGCAGTGTGCGCTATCAGTTCCGGATGAAAAGCCAGCAGCAGGCCTTTTTGGGTAAGTATATTGTTTATACCCAGCTTTATGGATTCGCCCGGCGTACGGAATATCAGTGTGGCGTTGGAGTAGTCGTAGTATTTGCGTCCGTACGTAAGCTCCCCGGCTTCTCCTTCCATCAGAATAATCGTATAGAAATCACACCGGATGGTGCGCTGCTCCAGGTTGGCTTTGGATAAGTCGATGACACTCACCAGCGGATGCAGCGTCTTGCAGCCCATACAACAATTACATTGATGTACAGTCTCTATATTCAGTATCTCTTTTTTCATAAGGACAATCTTATCCGCATCCTTTATATTTGTAGTTTTCTGTATTCGCCGGGTGTATACCCCACGTTCTTCTTGAAGATGCGATTGAAATGCTGCGAATATTGGAATCCCAGCTCATAGGCAATCTGGCTGACCGTCTTTTCCGTCCCGGCAATCATCTCTTTGGCTAAATCTATCATTCTGGTCTGAATGTATTCCTGCGCGCTTTTTCCGGTTTCTTTCTTTATCAGGTCGCCGAAATAGTTGGGTGACAGGAATACTTTGTCGGCGAAGTATTTTACGGAAGGCAGCCCGTCCGTTTGCGGTTTGTCGCTTTGGAAATAATCGTCGAGCAAGGCTTCGAATTTCACCAGCACGCTCTTGTTGCTTTCCGAACGGGTGATGAACTGCCTTTCGTAGAAGCGCATGCAGTAATCCAGCAGCAGTTCGATGTTCCGCGAAATCAGACGTTTGCTGTGCTTGTCGATCGGGTGCTGGAGTTCCATTTCTATTTTCTCCAGACAATCCATGAATATGCCTTTTTCTTCCTCGGATAGGTGCAGGGCTTCGGCCGAGGCGTACGAAAAGAATGAATACTGCTTGATGTCCTGTCCCAAAGAAGTTCCTTTAATCAGGTCGGGATGGAACAAAAGACCGTGGGCGCTCGGCTTCACTCCCTGCTGCATCTCCGTTTCCACCACCTGTCCCGGAGCAAAGCTGGTGACCGTCCCTTCCTGGTAATCATAAATCTGCCTGCCGTAGCGGATGTCCCCGCATTTTACTTTTTTCAGAAAGAGCGCGTATATTCCGTAGTTCATCGTAAAATGTGTAGGGAACTTGGTGGCTTCCGACAGGTCTACCACGCTCACCAGCGGATGCAGGGTTTCAAGTCCGAAGAATTGGTTGTACTGGTCTACTGTGTCCAGTTTTATAACTTCTTTCATAAGGTATCGTTTTTAGTCCTGCACAAATGTAAAGAATAAAATCATACGTAGTACACCGCTTCGCGCAGAATCAGTAATTAGGTTACAAATGTCCGTAATTCGTTCACACGGGTGCGGTTGTCATTCGGTTACATTTGCAGTGTAATTTATTAATAGCTGGTTATATGACACTTAATGATTTTTTGGAATATGTAAAGACACGAAAGGCTCTCGATACGGAAGAGATACATCGCTTTATGGACGAAATGAGTAATGAGGCGAGACGTGTTACATTTAAATTGAATACTTCCTATTATGCTCCGGACGAGGTGAGGGCGTTGCTCTCCGAACTTTTCGGAAAAGCCGTGCCGCCCTCGCTTCGCGTGTTCCCGCCGTTCTATACGGATTTCGGAAAGAATATTGAAATCGGTGATAACGTATTTATCAATGCCTGCTGCCATTTTCAAGACCATGGCGGGGTTACGTTGGGAGACGGCTGCCAGATAGGGCATAATGTGGTTTTTGCAACCCTCGACCACGGGCTTGCGCCCGAAGACCGTCATACCACATATCCTGCGCCTATCGTGCTTGGCAGGAATGTGTGGGTAGGTTCAAATTCCACTATTCTGCAAGGCGTGACGATTGGTGACAATGCGGTGGTGGCAGCCGGCGCGGTGGTGACGAAAGATGTTCCGGCGGATGCAATCGTAGGGGGAGTGCCTGCGAAAATTATGAAATATATCCGCTAAATCCTATCCGCCCGCTATTCCGTATGGACGGGACTGTGTGAAAGGCGGGAGAGGTGGTATAAACTGTTTACGGATGAAAACACACTGTGCGTCCGGCGTAAACGCATGATACGTTGAGGCGAAACGCATAGTGTGTTTCGCTTAAACGGACTGTCTGTTTCCGAACGGTGAAAGGAGAAGAATTCTATTGAATGAATTTTTTTCTTTATCAATCACGGTAAGCCATGTGGCGGTTGCCGTGAATTACCGGGGGAGATTTGTATAAAGAAAAAGCTCCGAAACTTATTGAGTTTCAGAGCTTTATTTCTAATTCTGCGGTGCGTACGGGACTCGAACCCGTGACCCCATGCGTGACAGGCATGTATTCTAACCAACTGAACTAACGCACCAGAATTTCATTTTATCATTGCTATCTCTCTCGATTGCGGTTGCAAAGGTAGGTGTTTTTTTTGAACCTGCAATAGCTGCGATAAACTTTTTTTCGGGGCTTTTTGGTTGCATTTACTTTACATCCTCATATTGAGAATATTGTAAAAAAAGGAAGTATCGTGATTTAACAACTATTTAGAAAACCGTTTATAGAGCGTTTATGTAGCATTTAGCATCCGATTGAACCCTTGTTTCTGAAGAAAACGAAACATTTTACGCCGACTTTTAAACTTCCTGCTCGAAAAGTTCGTTATTTTGCAATAAATCGTTATTTTTGCGAACTCAAAACAAGAATGTTGTAATTAGAAAACGATAAAAAAGAGATTTTAGGATGATGAAAACAGCCAAACTGTTACTTCACTGTCCCGACAAACCGGGCATCCTGGCGGAAGTAACGGACTTTATAACGGTGAACAAGGGTAATATTATCTATCTGGATCAGTATGTAGACCACGTAGAGAATATCTTTTTCATGCGTATCGAGTGGGAATTGGAAAATTTCCTGGTTCCTCAAGAGAAAATAGAAGATTATTTTGAAACGTTGTATGCGCAGAAGTACGGAATGAATTTCCGTCTTTACTTCTCGGATGCCAAACCGCGTATGGCTATCTTCGTGTCGAAGATGTCGCACTGCCTCTTCGACCTGCTGGCACGCTATACGGCAGGTGAGTGGAATGTGGAGATACCTCTTATAATAAGCAATCATCCCGACTTGCAGCATGTGGCGGAACGTTTCGGCATACCTTTCCACCTGTTCCCTATCACAAAGGAAACGAAAGAAGAGCAGGAGAAGAAAGAAATGGAACTGCTGGCCAAGCATAAAGTGAACTTCATCGTGCTGGCGCGCTATATGCAGGTAATTTCCGAGAAGATGATAGACGCTTATCCCAACCGAATTATCAATATCCACCACTCTTTCCTTCCGGCGTTTGTAGGAGCGAAACCCTATCATGCGGCATTTGAGCGGGGTGTGAAGATTATCGGCGCTACCAGCCACTACGTTACCACGGAGCTGGATGCAGGCCCTATCATCGAGCAGGATGTGGTGCGCATCACGCATAAGGACACCGTGCAGGACTTGGTGAACAAGGGTAAGGATTTGGAAAAGATTGTCCTTTCACGTGCCGTTCAGAAGCATATCGAGCGCAAGGTGCTGGCGTATAAGAATAAGACCGTAATATTTAATTAGTGGCTGATGAAAGTTGCAGTTATCAAATACAATGCAGGTAACATCCGTTCGGTGGACTATGCCTTGAGGCGTTTGGGCGTTGAGGCGGAGATTACGGCGGATGAAGCGGTGTTACGCGCTGCGGATAAAGTTATCTTCCCCGGAGTGGGTGAGGCGGAGACAACCATGAACTTCCTGAATGCCGGCGGCATGGGCAAGCTGATAAAAGAGCTGCGTCAGCCGGTATTGGGTATCTGCCTGGGCATGCAGTTGATGTGCCGCCATTCGGAGGAAGGAGATGTGGATTGCCTCGGTATTTTTGATGCCGACGTGAAACGTTTCGTTTCGCAAAAGCATGAGGATAAGGTTCCCCACATGGGCTGGAATACGATTTCGCAGACCGAAAGTGACCTCTTCAGGGGCTTTACGAAGGAAGAATTCGTCTATTTCGTACACAGCTTTTATGTTCCGGTCAACGATTGTACGGCTGCCGTAACGGACTACATACTTCCGTTCAGCGCCGCTTTGCATAAGGATAACTTTTATGCCACCCAGTTTCATCCCGAAAAGAGTGGAAGTGTAGGCGAACGTATCCTGCAGAATTTTCTGGACTTATAGGCGGAAGATGCCGCTATTTGATAATTCGTAATTTGCAGTTAATTGACATGATAGAATTAATTCCCGCTATTGACATCATCGACGGAAAGTGCGTACGCCTCTCCCAGGGTGATTATGACAGCAAGAAAGTGTATAACGAGAATCCCGTGGAAGTAGCCAGGGAGCTTGAAGCGCATGGCATCCGCCGCCTTCATGTGGTAGACCTTGACGGAGCCGCTTCCCACCATGTGGTGAATTACCGCACGCTGGAGCGGATCGCTTCCCGCACTTCCTTGATTATAGACTTCGGTGGCGGGGTGAAAAGCGATGAAGATTTGGTCATTGCGTTTGAGAGCGGTGCGCAGATGGTGACGGGCGGTAGCATTGCCGTAAAGAATCCCGAACGTTTCTGTCACTGGCTGCAAACGTACGGTTCGGAGAAAATCATCCTCGGAGCTGATGTGAAAGACCATAAGATTGCCGTCAACGGTTGGAAAGACGAGAGTCCTTGCGAGTTGTTCCCTTTTCTGAAAGACTATGTGGAGAAAGGTATCCGCAAGGTTATCTGTACCGACATCAACTGCGACGGTATGCTGCAAGGCCCTTCCACGGCTTTGTATAAGGAGATACTGGAAGCGCATCCCGGCCTCTGCCTCATTGCCAGCGGCGGAGTGAGTTGCGCCGATGATATCCACCGGCTGGAAGCGGCGGGCGTACCTGCCGTTATTTTCGGTAAGGCGTTGTACGAAGGGCGTATAACTTTCAAGGAACTGGAAGCATTTATGATGTAAGTCATAAATCCGAAATCATAAACAGAAAGAAGAGTGTTAGCAAAAAGAATCATCCCCTGCCTCGACATCAAAGACGGGCAGACCGTAAAAGGAACCAATTTCGTGAATCTGCGCCATGCAGGCGATCCGGTCGAGTTGGCGCGTGCTTATAGCGAGCAGGGTGCCGACGAGTTGGTTTTTCTGGATATAACCGCTAGCTTCGAGGGACGCAAGACGTTCGCCGAACTGGTGAAGCGTATTGCCGCCAACATCAGCATACCTTTTACCGTGGGTGGCGGTATCCATGAGCTGAACGACGTAGACCGGCTGCTGAATGCCGGTGCGGACAAGATTTCCGTCAATTCTTCGGCCATCCGCCGTCCCGAACTGATTGACGAGATAGCCAAGCATTTCGGTTCGCAGGTGTGTGTGCTGGCCGTTGATGCCAAGCAGACGGAAAAAGGCTGGTGGTGCTACCTTAACGGCGGACGTGTGGAGACCGGCAAAGAACTCTTTGCCTGGACGAAAGAAGCGCAGGAACGCGGTGCGGGCGAGGTGCTTTTTACCAGTATGAACCACGACGGCGTAAAGACCGGATATGCCAACGAAGCCCTTGTCACCCTTGCCGACAGGCTTTCCATACCCGTTATCGCATCGGGCGGAGCAGGCGCGAAAGAGCATTTCCGTGATGTCTTTCTGGAAGGAAAAGCAGATGCCGCCTTGGCTGCCAGCGTTTTTCATTTCGGAGAAATCAAAATTCCCGATTTAAAATCGTATCTTTGCGCCCAAGGAGTCGCGATGAGAAGATGATAAGGAGTTATAAGTTATGAGTTATAAGTTATTCGTTGCCGTACGAAGTGCCGTACGAAGTGCGAATGAAAACGACTCATAACAATAACTCACAACAAAATAACTCATAACTTATAACTCATAACTTAAAAAGATGTTGGACTTTGATAAAATGAACGGACTCGTTCCGGCAATTATACAGGATGCTGATACGGCCAAGGTGCTGATGTTGGGTTTTATGAACCGGGAAGCATACGACAAGACGGTAGAAACCGGTAAGGTAACATTCTTTAGCCGCACCAAGAACCGTCTTTGGACGAAAGGCGAGGAGAGCGGCAACTTCCTGAACGTGGTTTCCATGAAAGAGGACTGCGACAAGGATACTTTGCTGATTCAGGTACACCCTGTCGGTCCGGTTTGCCATACGGGTACGGACACTTGCTGGGGCGAGAAGAACGAACAGCCCGTTATGTTCCTGAAACTTCTTCAGGACTTCATCGACAAGCGTCACGCCGAAATGCCGGAAGGCTCTTACACAACCAGCCTGTTCCGGTCGGGTGTCAATAAAATGGCGCAGAAAGTAGGTGAAGAAGCGGTTGAGACCGTCATTGAAGCGTGCAACGGCACCGACGAGCGTCTGATATACGAAGGAGCCGATTTGCTGTACCACCTCATCGTATTGCTGACCTCTAAGGGTTATCGTATAGAAGATTTGGCACGTGAGCTGGAAGAACGCCACAGTGCGAGCTGGAAGAAACACTAAGTTATTATGGACGAAGCGCTGATACGATATAAAGACGTGGAGATACACCAGCAGGAGCTGTGCGTATTGAACGATGTAAACCTGGAGCTGCATAAAGGGGAGTTTGTCTACCTCATCGGTAAAGTAGGTTCGGGCAAGACGAGTTTGCTCAAAACCTTTTACGGCGAACTGGATGTTGCAGCGGGCGATGCCGAGGTGCTGGGATATGATATGCTGCATATCAAGCGCAAGCATATTCCGCAGTTGCGTCGTAAGTTGGGTATCGTATTTCAGGATTTCCAGTTGCTCACCGACCGTACGGTGTACGACAATCTTGAGTTTGTGCTCCGTGCCACCGGGTGGAAGAATAAGGGAGAGATAAAAGACCGTATCAACGAAGTGCTGCAGTTGGTGGGCATGAGCAATAAAGGCTATAAATATCCCAATGAATTGTCTGGGGGCGAGCAGCAGCGTATCGTGATAGCCCGTGCCGTACTCAACTCTCCGGAAATCATCCTTGCCGACGAGCCTACGGGAAATCTGGATGTGGAGACGGGTTTTGCCATAACCCAGCTTTTGCACAGCATCAGCGCGGCGGGTTCGCTGGTCATTATGACTACGCACAATATGCAGTTGCTGTGGGAATATCCGGGACGCGTATACCGTTGTGCCGACCATTTGATAACGGATGTGACGGAACAGTATTCCGTCGCGTCGTCAACAGAAGAAAAATAAACAAGATTATATAACATTTTAATACAGGAACGAAAATGAAAGTTTTAAAGTTTGGAGGTACTTCAGTAGGTTCGGCTCAGCGAATTAAGGAAGTGGCCAAATTGATTACCGATGGTGAACGTAAGATTGTGGTTCTCTCTGCCATGTCGGGTACCACAAACACATTGGTTGAGATTTCGGACTATCTGTACAAGAAGAATCCGGAAGGTGCTAACGAGATTATCAACAGGCTGGAAACGAAATACCGCCAGCACATTGATGAGCTCTATGCCACTCCCGAATATAAACAGAAAGGTCTGGAACTTATCAAATCTCATTTCGACTATATCCGTTCTTACACCAAAGACCTCTTTACGCTGTTCGAGGAGAAAGTAGTGCTGGCGCAGGGCGAGTTGATTTCTACCGCCATGATGAACTACTATCTGCAGGAATGCGGCGTGAAGTCGGTTCTGCTTCCGGCTTTAGAATACATGCGTACGGACAAGAACGCGGAGCCCGACCCTGTTTATATCAAAGATAAACTCCAGGTTCAGCTCGAACTGCATCCCGATGCGGAAATCTACATCACACAAGGTTTCATCTGTCGCAACGCTTATGGCGAGGTAGACAACCTGCAACGCGGCGGCAGCGATTATACCGCTTCCCTGATAGGCGCTGCCGTTAATGCTTCCGAAATCCAGATTTGGACGGACATCGACGGTATGCACAACAACGACCCGCGTATTGTGGACAAGACTTCTCCGGTGCGTCACCTTCATTTTGAAGAAGCGGCCGAGCTGGCATACTTCGGCGCAAAAATCCTGCACCCCACCTGTATTCAGCCCGCCAAGTACGCCAACATCCCCGTGCGTCTGCTCAATACAATGGACCCGACGGCTCCGGGTACACTCATCTCCAACGATACGGAGAAGGGAAAAATCAAGGCGGTAGCCGCTAAGGACAATATCACGGCCATCAAAATCAAGTCCAGCCGTATGTTGCTTGCTCACGGTTTCTTGCGTAAAGTGTTTGAAATCTTTGAAAGCTACCAGACTTCTATCGACATGATTTGTACGTCCGAGGTAGGCGTATCCGTCTCTATCGACAATACCAAGCATCTCAACGAGATTCTGGACGATTTGAAGAAATACGGTACGGTGACGGTAGACAAGGATATGTGTATCATCTGCGTGGTAGGCGACCTCGAATGGGAGAACGTCGGCTTTGAAGCCAAGGCGCTCGATGCCATGCGCGACATACCGGTGCGTATGATTTCTTTCGGTGGCAGCAACTATAACATTTCTTTCCTTATCCGCGAATGTGATAAGAAACAGGCTTTGCAGTCGCTCAGCGATGCGCTGTTCAATGAGTAACAAAAGAAAACAATAGATATGAGCGCTTTTACCTTCTTGATAAAAGCGCTCTTTTTAACTGAACGAAGATATAACCCATAATAATTATATGAAAGGAACATTTCCTATTGACAAATTCCGCGAACTGCGTACCCCGTTTTATTATTACGACACGAAGGTGCTGCGTGATACCCTTGCCTGTATCCGTACCGAAGCATCGAGATACGAAAACTATTCGGTGCATTATGCGGTAAAGGCCAACGCCAATCCTAAAGTCCTTACCATTATCCGTGAAAGCGGGTTGGGAGCCGACTGTGTGAGCGGCGGTGAAATCCGTGCGGCCATCAAGGCCGGCTTCCCTGCCGATAAGATAGTGTTTGCAGGTGTAGGCAAAGCAGACTGGGAGATAAACCTCGGATTGGATTATGATATCTTCTGCTTCAACGTAGAATCCGTTCCGGAGCTGGAAATCATCAATGAGCTGGCCGCTGCGAAAGGCAAGACAGCCAATGTCGCTTTCCGTATCAATCCCAACGTAGGCGCGCATACGCATGCCAACATCACCACCGGATTGGCCGAGAACAAATTCGGCATCAGCATGGAAGATATGGATCATGTGATAGACGTGGCGCAGGAGATGCAGAACGTCAAGTTCATCGGGCTGCACTTCCACATCGGTTCGCAGATACTGGATATGGGCGATTTTGTGGCTTTGTGCAACCGTGTCAACGAGCTGTTGGATAAGCTCGAAGCCCGCCGGATACGTATCGGGCACGTCAACGTGGGCGGTGGTCTCGGCATTGACTACGGGCATCCCGACCGTCAGCCTGTACCCGACTTCAAAAGTTATTTTGAAACCTACGATAACTGCCTGAAACTCCGTCCTTATCAGACGCTTCACTTTGAATTGGGACGTTCGGTAGTGGGGCAGTGCGGTTCGCTCATCTCAAAGGTGCTGTATGTAAAACAAGGCACTAACAAGCAGTTTGCCATTCTCGATGCGGGTATGACGGATTTGATTCGTCCCGCACTCTACCAGGCGTTTCACAAGATAGAGAACGTCACTTCCGATGCTCCGCAGCAAACCTACGATGTGGTGGGACCTATCTGCGAATCATCCGATGTCTTTGGCAAGGCTGTCGACTTGAACGGTGTGAAGCGTGGCGACCTTATAGCCCTTCGCTCTGCCGGAGCTTACGGTGAAATTATGGCTTCGGGGTATAACTGCCGCGAGTTGCCGCAAGGTTATACGTCGGACGAGCTGGTATAGGCGCAGTACGAGATATAAAGATTTATTAAGCACAGGAACATTCTCTATGTTTCTGTGCTTGTTTTTTATAGCTACTTGATTTTTTTATTGTATTTTTACGGCACTAACATCTGATATAAACTCCATTATGAAACACAAGTCGATTTTCTTTTCAATCAGTCTGGTATTTAGCTCATTTTGTCTTTCGGCGCAGGAATTGCCGAAAGAGGTAGTCTGGCAAGAGGTAGAGGGAGTTAATGTACCGGTTCCGCCTCAAACGCACCCCCGTTTGTACGTTCGCTCATCTGATTTGCCCGCATTGAAGGAGCGGATGAAAACTCCTCAGGCGCAACAGACGCTTTCTCTCATGAAGGAGCTGAGCAAAGACCGTACTCCGGCCGAAGAGGCTGCCGTTACGAACCGCGGTTTCCGCTACTATTACGAGATGCGCGGCGTTACGTCGCGGGTGCAGTTGCAGGCTCTCGACTATCTGCTGGATGGCGACAAGCGTCTGGCCCGCCGTGCCATTACAGCCATGCTCGATACGTTGCAACGCGCTTCTTTCGGCACTCGTTCCGACTTGTCGCGGGCCAGCGGAGCCATGCTGATAACGGGCGCCATGGTATATGACTGGTGTTACGACCAAATGAAGAGTTCCGAGAAACAAGCTTACATCAAAGAGTTTATCCGTTTGGCAAAGAGTATGGAATGCGGTTATCCGCCACGTAATAACCAGCCCATAGCGGGGCATCCGTCGGAGTGGATGATTATGCGTGATATGCTGTCGGCAGGTATTGCCATTTATGACGAGTATCCCGATATGTACAATCACGTCATTACCATGCTCTATCGTGATTATATCCCGGCACGCAATTATTTCTACGCGGGGCAGAACTACCATCAGGGCACGAATTACGTGCATGTCCGTTTTGCCTGCGACCTCTTTCCCTTGTGGATTTTAGATAAGATGGGAGCCGGCGGCATTTACAGCTCTTCGGCAAGATTTGTGCTCTACGATATTATTTACCGTAGGCGTCCCGACGGAGTGTTGATGCCTGCGGGTGATGATTATCCGCAGAACCGTCCCGCATTGCTTACCATGCCGACACCCATGTTTTTGGCTTCCAGCTATTATAAAGATGAATATCTGGCTTATGAGTTCGAGCGTAATCCCCATTTGAATAAGTCGGGCAACGAGTCAATGAACCACTGTCTGATATACGAACTGTTGTGGCGCGACTACGACCTGAAAGGAAAATCTCCCGACGACCTTCCTTTGACACGTTATTCCGGTACTCCCTACGGCTGGATGATTGCCCGTACGGGCTGGGACGCCAACAGTGTGATTGCCGAAATGAAAATCAACGAGCAGTTTGTAGGCAATCATCAGCACATGGACGGCGGCAGTTTCCAGATTTACCACAAAGGCCCTTTGGCTATCGATGCCGGCGCTTATAGCGGTAGTTCGGGCGGTTACAACAGCCCCAACAACAAGAATTACTTCAAACGTACCATCGCTCATAATTCGTTGCTGGTGTACGACCCTGACGAAAAGTTCGGATGTTGGAACTATGGCGGTGGCGGAAAGACCAGATTCGCATCCAATGACGGCGGGCAGCGTATGTGTGGTGAAGGTTGGAAAACTTGCAATTCGCTCGACAGTCTTTTGTCCGAGGAGTATACGGTGGGTAAAGTGTTGGCTCACGGATTTGGCCCTGATGCGCAAGCTCCCGATTATTCTTATTTGAAAGGTGATATTACCCAGGCCTATACCCGGAAAGTGAAAGAGGCCAAACGCTCTTTCGTATTTCTCAACCTAAAGTCCGAAACAGTGCCTGCCGCACTTATTGTGTATGACAAAGTATCGGCTTCCAATCCCGATTTCCGGAAATACTGGCTGCTGCATAGTATCGAAGAGCCTGCGCTTGAAGGCAACACTTTCACTGTTCGGCGTACCAAGGACGGTGATAGCGGTATGCTGCATAATACTGTCCTTTTACCCCGAGCGGATAATATCCGTATTGATAAGGTTGGCGGCCCCGGCAAGGAAAATTGGGTGTTCGGCACTAACTATCCCAACGATGCCGTAGCCCCTTATCTTGACAATGCCAATGAGCGTGGAGCTTGGCGGGTAGAAGTTTCACCCGCCGCACCTGCCGTTACCGATAACTTCCTGAATGTGATACAGGTTGCCGATAACCGATGCAATCAGTTGAACGAAGTACAGCGTATTGAGAATGACCGGATAGTAGGCGCTCAGTTAGCCGATCGTGTCGTTACGTTTGCCAAGAGTAGCGAACCGTTGCAGGAGGACTTCACGCTGACAGTTAACGGTACAGGTACATATAAATTCGTCATCACCGACCTTAAAGCAGGTAATTGGCAGGTAAAGAAAAACGGCCGCGTCTTTATTCCGTTGGCCGAGGTACGGGCTTCCGACGGGGTGCTTGCTTTTGAGGGGACGGCCGGTAGCTATGAATTTTGTAGGTGACGTAAATAAATGGTAGAATATATCATTTTGGTGTTGTAAGTTTTGTTGGCCGTAAAATATTCAAGCGTAATTGAAAACTCTTAATTTTAAAGAGGAGCTTCAATTACGCTTGAAGTAATAAATAGTTGTTATTTACTTATTATAGAATCTAAAAACAGCTTATATATGAAGATTGAAGATATTATAAATCAAATAAATTTTAGAAGTAACCCAAAATCGGCTTTATACTTTGAGCTATTTATTCAGAATTTACTTAAATTACATTTGGAAAAACAAGGTAAGCAGTTTATTAGTGATTACGTTATTGATGGCAATCGGTTAGATGGTTATTCTAAAAATGGTATAGGAAATTATGAGGGGCCTGTGGCATTTGAAATTAAATATACTCATAGATACAATCCAATGATAATGAGATATACAGTCAGGCAACTGACAGGTATATTAGATTCTGAAAAAATAAAGCATATGATATTAATTTATCCTGCTGATTCTGATAAAATGAGATACTTTCTCAGAAATGAAAATCCAAAATTGATTTTATGGGGAATTACGGAAATAAATGGATTGATTGATGCGAATAAAGAAGAAGCTGAATATATTGCTAATAGCTTATTTAAGTTAGAAATAAAGAAGGAACTCAACAGAAGGGATAATGATTGGAAGAAATCACGAGAAGAACTGTTGACATCCGTAAAAAAGGCATATAAAAAAGGAAATATCTCGCTGTTATTGGGTGCAGGTGTATCATGTAGTGCAGGGCTTCCTAACTGGAAGACTTTGTTAAACTCTCTATACACTAATTTTGTTAATAAGATTTTTAATGACGATACTGTAGATGATGATACTATTAAAGCTATCACGAATAAATTTATAGAAATAAACAATAATTCGACATTGGCTATTGCTCGTTATCTAAAAGCAGGATTGTCGCAAAAAGACGATGATATAATGTTTATATCTGCTGTAAAGGATGCTTTATATAGTTCGCAAAGAACTTCATCTCCATTAATAGAGTCCATTACGAATTTGTGTATTCCTAAAAGAAGTGGGGCTAAAGTAAAATCTATAATTACTTATAATTTTGATGATTTAATAGAAGAATCTCTCAGCAAAGTAAAACTTGAATATAAGACGATATATAGAGATGAAGAACAGCATGATTCTGATGAATTGCCAATATATCATGTACATGGTTTTATTCCTGGTAGAGAGAGTTTTGATAGAGAAGCTTCTTTGGTCTTTTCAGAAGAAGCGTACCATAAGGTTTATTCTGAGCCATATCATTGGTCTAATCTTGTTCAATTAGCGACATTGCGTGAGAATAATTGCTTAATGATTGGATTATCATTAAGTGATCCTAATCTACGGCGTTTGCTGGAAATTGCAGCCCAAAAGCAATCGAAGAATTGTAGGCATTACGCTTTTATTCAAAGATTGAGTAATGATAGTTTGATAGACGATTCAAGCTGCGTGAAGATAAATGAGGCATCAGTAAATAAAATATTGCAGATACATCATATCATTCAGGAAAAAATGATGGAAAGTTTAGGAACAAGAGTTATATGGTTTGAGGATTATAGTGAAATTCCTGTCTTATTAGATGAGATACGAAAATAGGTATCTTTGTTGTGCAAATAATGATCACCTTGAATATCCATAATAAAATATATACATCAGCAATATGAAACAATATGAAGCTGTCATAGAAACTTTAGATAAGTTGGGTGGAGTCGCAACTTTAGGCGAATTGAACAGAGAAGTTTTTAAAATAACCGACTGTGAATGGAAAACAAAAACACCATTTGCCAGTATCCGCCGCATTGTGCAAAAAACTAAAGGTATTTACAAAATAAAGCCCGGACTATATGGACTTGAGAAATACAGAAAACAGATAGAAGATAGGGGGATTATAGTTGAAACCGAGAAGAATAAAGATTCGAACGATGTCATAATGTTCAACCATACTTACTATCAAGGTATTTTATTAATAATAGGTAAATACCATAACATGCAGACTTTCGTACCCAAACAAGATAAAAACAAGAAATTCTACGATGGGCGTAAGCTACATGAACTTTCTACTCTTTCGGAACAGCCGCCTTATTCCTATCCTCAAATGACAAAGCGCAGTGCCACTATTGATACGATATGGTTCAACGGACGTAATATGCCTCATTCATTTTTTGAGATAGAACATTCTACTGACATCCAGAATTCTTTACTGAAGTTCAACGACCTGCAAGATTTCTATGTAAGAATGGCTATTGTCGCTGATATAAAACGTAAGCCTGAATTTGAAGCTAAGATGCAGTTTCATGCATTCGATCATTTACGGTTGAACAAACGCGTGGCGTTTTTAAGTTATGATGCGCTTATTAAGCAGTATGAAATGGAACAGGAAAAACAATCATTTGAATTTATCCTTTAGAACTTGTAACTACTTATACTGTTATGCCTATATACTTAATCAGAGTGAGGCTATTCAGCAATACTGCTTTTGAATGAATTTTTGAAAAAGTCAACAAAAGATTATAGTAAGCAAATCAAGATTGCTAAACAAATATTAGAGAATTTTGAATTATGAGAAAGTTAGATGAAAATAAGTCAACAGAATTGCATACGGTGGCAGATTGCTAGATAGGAAATAAGGAGAAATAGGAACAGAATCCCGACCCCTTTTTATGAAAAATCAATTGCATGGTATTATGGCGAGATATTGCGTGATCGTCGTAAGGAGTTAAAGATAACTCAGTAGGAGTTGGCAGAGAGAGTTGGTACGGCACGAAGTTATATTCGGCCAATTTATGAGCTATTAATTGAATGTAGCATTCTTATAATCAGATGAATATTATACAGAACACCTTTGATAATATTTCAGACCAGATAGAGAATCTACTCTTGAAAAGCCTTACGATAATTATCTTCCAATAACTTTTCCACATCTGATTCTTTAATACAAGATCTTTCCCCCTAACTGATACTAAGGAAGCATTCCATTGTTACGATACTCTTGTAAAGTTCTTCTGCTAATTTTTAATCATTGGGCTAACTCCTTATCTGTAATATATCGCTCTCCATTCAATGGAGGACGGCTATTATCTACGATCTTGTTCATTTTCACAAGCATACTGTCCAATGCCTTGAAAAAAGTTTGTTGTCTTTCATTATAATTTCTTCCATGGCCTATTGATTTATATTTTTTGATTTTAAGATTTTTTCTTTCCGTTGAAGCCCGACAAAAGTCAATAATGCCTCTACATCTTCCAGCTTATAGAAAATCTTGTGCTGAATTTGTGAATAAGGTAGTTTACCGTTATCTCTTAGGGTTTGTAATGTTCGGGGAGAAACATTCAATCTCAAACATACATCTTGGCTATCTATTCAAGCATTAAGATTTTTGACATCGACTTTTTTGATAAAGCGAATCTACTTGTTTTGTAAAAGTGTTGAATTGATTCATCATCTTTTCAAACAGCTTGGTTTCAATGTAAATGACTTCCATGATAATTATATTCTTTTAAGTTACACCATGATTTTGATGCAAGATAGGGCGTATTTGCATGATTTAGGTTATAGTGTCACTTATTGTCACGGAAAGTCAGCTCTTTTCATAAAGAATGGAATTAATCAATGCTAAGAAATTACCCCAAGAGATAAAAAAGTGAAATAATAGCAAGAAAAGTATCTTTTGTACAGATGATTTGTTATTTTTGTAGGAAAGTTACGAAATAAAAGGATAAATGTATGATTAGAGAACTCAATATAGAAAATTTTATGTCAATACGAAAAAAGCAGGTGTTATCTTTCGAAGCTACCAAAGACAAGACCTCTCATGAGTTATTGACTGTCGAAATCAAACCGGGGATGCGGTTAAATCGTATGCTTATACTTTATGGGGCTAATGCTTCTGGAAAAAGTAATATTCTCTATGCCTATGAAGCAATATGGAGAATGTTGGTGTCTCCCTATACTAATAAGTTGCAGGCTATACCTTTTTATCCGTTTGCTTTGGATAAGGATAAAAATACCCGATTGTCCGTGTCCTTTTATATAGGACAAGTACGATACGACTATTCAGTAGAGTATAATAACCGCCATATTATTTCTGAGAAAATGGAATATGCTCCTAATGGAGTATTATCTTTATTTTATAGTCGGAAGTTTGTCCATGAAGATGTAGTACCAGATATTGAATTTGGTCGTACAGTCGGTTTGCATTTGAAAAGTAAGAAAACAATTGTAGACAATACTTTGAATAACCATACTGTACTGTCTACTTTCGCAAAAGTATCTCTAAATGAAGATGCAAAGATATTCCGTGATACCTATAATTGGATTGTACGGTATGTGCATGGTATGAAGGGAAATACTCTTTTGGATATTGCCCAACAGTTGATTGATAATAAAGAGAAGAAAGATTATTTTATATCAGCTATGCGAAAGGCTGATTTTAATATTTCTAATATAAGTATTGATAATGAAGCAAGAATGCACAGTGGCAAAGATGTGTTCTTTACACATCACACCATAGACGGATCTGATTTTACTTTATCTTCTATTGACCAATCATTGGGGACATTACGCTATTTTCAGCTACAGGAATGCATATTCAATATGTTGCGTGAAGATCATATATATAGTTTTGATGAAATAGAAAGTAATTTGCATTATGATCTTTTGCTACATTTTTTGACGACATTTATGATGAATACTGCCAATTCTCAAATATTGTTCACTACGCAAGACCAGCAGTTATTGGACGAAGAATTTATACGTCGGGATATGGTTTGGTTTACCGAGAAATCCAAGGAGGATGCATCTACTGAACTTTATTGTGCTTCTGAATTTGGATTGCACAAGAATTTATCTCTTTATAAAGCATACAAGACAGGGAAACTTGGTGCTAAACCGGAATTAGGTTCCATTTTTTAAGGAAGTGATATGAAAATGCGGAAAACAAGAACTACAACAGCTGTTATTGGTGAAGGACTGACTGAAAAGTATTATTTGAAGTCATTAGAAGGTGTTATTCATGCACAAGTGAAACCTGTAGTTCCAAATCATGCCACCAGTATGGCTGAATTAGAACGTCGGATAGAGCAATGCATTAATGACGGATATAACATGATATTCTGTTTAATTGATATGGATAATAAGAAAGAAGGGCGTAATCGAGAAAATTATTTAAGACTAAAAACAAAATATCATCAAAAAACGATTATCAAAAAGCGGCAAGGAACAGAAAGTCTAATACGTTTTTTTGAAAACGAGCGCTGTTTGGAAATATGGTTCTTATATCATTTCAAATATACGACTCAACAATTCAATAACTCAAATGAATTAGCAAAAGAATTGGAGCGAATTTGTAGTTATGAAAAGACCGAGGATTTTTTGAGCAGAAAATGCAGAGGATTACATAATTTCTTGCTTGCTAATGGAGGAGATCTTGATAAAGCAATTGGGAATTCTGAGAAATCGATATTATCTAAATCAAAAGAAGGACGTGAACATACTTATAGCGAAATGGCAGATTTCTTTTATGAGGTAATGAAGAAATAGTCAGATTTGCACCTTAAATTAGCATATATTCAGTCCAATATATATTCTTTCAATAGTTATAACAGAAGGTGCGCTTTGTTTACATAAACTTATTGTTAGACTAGTTATAGATTTCTTATACATCGGATAGGGAAAGCCAATGTTTCATCTGTACTATATAGACCTATTCCCCCATTTTGTAAGCATGTAGGGTATGTGGTAGTTAAATAATATCCTACGAAATCAAAATAAGGTTCATGGGGATGTCCTTCAGTAAATCTCATAAAACTACTAAATGGGAGCTTTAGTACTTCTCCGTATATTGTATAACTAGTTTGTGATTCAGCCCCTGTTGAAAGTAGATTCTTGATATCTGCTACGGTTGGAGTTCTCCATGTGTTGGCAGGTGCTACTTTCCTGCATGGGTCTCTTGAGTCAGACCAGGTTGTAACAAGCTCTGCATTATTGGGTATAGGATTGTTATATGTAAAATAATCAGAAGCATTGGCCGCTTTACTGCAATACATTGTATTGGAATGATTAGTATATTGTCCTGATGTATAAACTAAGTTTCCATTAGCCCACAATGCTCCCCCTACAATATACCCTTCTGTCGTAGTGAACGACACATTACTATAATATGTATTATTGGCGGCCATTGTAAGCCCCGATAGCGTATCGTTTTTATTAGTAAACGCTTTTCCGCCAATCGTAAGATTCAGTTTCACCGTTACGCTGGCGGAAGTTTGCGGTAATAGATAGATATAGCTGCTATATGCACTCATTGCGTTGGGTTTGTCCCAAGTGAGATTTATGCTACCGGTCGTTGCCTGTGTGGTGAATGCGCCATTTGTAAAAGTATAGGTCGCGTTATGCTTAGGCAATGTCACTGTACCCGCACATGCCGTCACTGTTCCCATTCTTCCGGCCTGAGCTATCGCTTGCACCCTGTATCGTGCGCAGTGATGCTTGAATACAATACCGCTCAACGTATATCTACTTCCTATATTATTGATAACGACACCGGGCTTTACATACGTCATAAAGTTTTGCCCATTTGTGGCGGGGACACTTGCGGAGCCATTGGTAAAGGCGGCTATCGCATTGGAATTCCCGTACGAATAGAGGATAAATGTGTAAGTTCCTATCGGGACAACCAGGCTTTTGACGGTTTGCACGGTACTTCCCGATAACTTGTAATCCCCGTATCCCGCGTAGTTCGATGTGGAAATCCCCGCAGCGGTTGCCGACTTGTAGGCTACCACCCGAAAAACGATGTTATCATCCATATTCGCCCAGCGGGTAGTCGCTTCTCCCTCGGCCGTTCCCGTCGCACCGTTGTCGTGCAGTGTACTAATCTCCATATCCAAACCGTCTTTTCCCTTTACCTCGATAGCCTTTGCCCTTCCGCTTCGTGTACCGGTAATTTCTTCCGTACTCCAGCCGTTCGTCTGTGGCGCTTCCACTTCAATCAGTATGCCGTCGGAAAAAACGTTTTCCGTTTCTTCCTCTTTTCCGCATCCCGCTGCCAGCAGGATAGCCACTATGTAGAATATGCCTCTTATTTTCCGTCCCATATTGTCCTAAGATAAAGTAATCCTCTCAAGGTAAAGTAATCGTTCCCGAACCGGCAACCGTCTGTCCGCCCCATGCTTCAGCCGATACGCTCGTGGCTATCACTAACGTCTTGTCTCCCGTAAGCGCTGCCGCTTCCGTGGTATACCCCGCATTGCTCACGATCTTAATATTCACTATATAGCGGCAGTTCCTTTTTATCGGTATATAATTTCCATTGGCGGTAAGGTCTACCCTGTAATAGTTCGTGCTTCCCGCATAAGTTCCGCCCACGACAAGACATACATTATTATCTTTGTTGCTCCCTTGCGGCGTTTCCGCTACATAGATAGTCCGTATCAAAGATTTACCGTCCGTACAGGTATAAGTCAGCGCGCCATTTGTTCCGGCATCCGGGGGGATGGATACGTTTGCGACCACATTACCGGTGATGGTTCCCCCGTTCACGGGAGCGGCATAACCTTTGTTTTTGGTACGGTACACGCTGACGCTTTTCAAGGTGAACCCGTTTACGCCCGCTGCCGTTTCTCCGCTGAGTGCACAACCCACATCTATACGAGCCAGCGCACGGAGCAGCGTGATTGTTCCCAGAGATGTGGCAGAGGAGATTACCTGTGCCGCCGCCGTCTCCCCCCACATGGGGAAACGCGTGTAGTTCGTCGTGCCCGTTGTGTTCCACTTTCCGCCGGCACCGAACGTAATCATTTTCAGTGCATTGTTTTTAGAGGTGTTTTCCGGTATGACGGGCAGTTTCTTTCCCGCATTGGCTATGACGACGAGCCGGTACTTCTCTCCGGCGCGGCTCTGCTTTAAGGTTACCGTATATTTTCCGCCTTGCAGCAGCACTTGCGGCGCTTCGTAACTGAAAGTTTCCGTTGTACCGGCGGCTTTGAATACCAGCACTTTCAGTTGGGCGATGTCTATCGCATTCTCTTCAACGGACGTAATGGCGCGGGTGGCGGCATCCCGTTCCGTTTCCGGTAGTGAAAGGCGGAGCGTGAGCATCACTTCATTATCATCGGCCGGCATGTCGGGCTGTCCGGTATCGCAAGCCGATAAGGCAATGATAGCGGCCATGGCGGTTATGATATATAATGTAGCGGCTTTACTTCTATGTTCCAATATACCTGTCATACTCTTGTCTCTTTACATTTCCGTCTCCTGTTCCACTTCTCCCCAGGGCAGCACTGTCACAAACGTCCTCACTTCGGCATATCTGAAATCTATTTCAATATCCGTCTGCTTTCCGGCTGCCGCGCATAAGGGCTGCTGTTGCTCGTCGTGTGTAACGGTGCATAGCTTCTCCTGTCCCCTGTATATCTCCACTTCTATGTATTCTCCCTCTTCCGTAGGAAAGATGCGGAAGGGCGGGGTATAAGCATCCCCTTGTCCGTTCGTGAGGGTCAGTGGTTTGTAGCCCGAATCCTCTCCGCTCACTTTTCCCATGAAGTTCATTTCGCTGCCCGTTCCCTTCACGATAAAGGTATAACCCTCGCCTTTGTCGGCATACCGTTCGGTCAGATAGCGCGCACGTATACTCAGCCCTGCCGCCAGTCTTTCCATGACCAGCGTAATACTTTCTTCCCGTATGCCTCTTGTTGCGGTGTTGCTCAACTCCTTACGGCAGTAAAAGAGGTCGGTAACGGGCAGATGGTTTCCCCCGGCATACTGTTTCAGCTTCAGCCGCGCTTCCTCAATCGGAGTGCCTGGTTTGATTTCGGCGGTTATCAGCGTATCTTCCTTGATATTTCCCCATGCCACCAGCGTGAGCCTGTCGTCCTTGTAGTGCCCGAAGAGATAGTCCGACGATACTCCCGCAGGAATCATGCGCACAAATCCGTTTTCGCCGAACAGATACACTTCCGACTTTTCCAGCACTTCGCTTTCGGTGAGGTCGTTGCCTTCGGCATCCACTACCCGTACGTTTACTTCATACAGCATGCAGGCGCTTGTATCTTCCCGCACGCACGATGCGTACAGGAAGATAAGTCCGGCATACAGTGCAGTAAGTATGGATGGGCGGATATTTTTCATGGCTTTGTTATGCTCTCGGTTGTTTATTCGAATGTTACGTCTTGGGTAATGTTCAACGCCCAGTTGGCAACGCTCACCGTCAGCTCCAGTGAAGTAGGGGTTATCTCTCCGTCAGGGTCTTCGGTTCCTATGCTCTTAATCGTGGCTTTTACGGCATAGGTGGTGTTGCGGGCGATGGTGGAAGTCCCTGTGCCCGAAGTCCCGGTAATGGTTGTTCCCGTCTGTTTTTTGTTGATGACGACGGGGTAGTAAATGGTAGTTCCCGCGTCACTCGCGTTTTTCTTGAAAGTACCTTCCAGTACCAATGCCGTACGGGTAGTCTCTTCGTTGGGGAAGATATAGAACCAATAGTCGGTTTTATGTTCCGTCTTTACGTTGACGGCCGGGGTTACCGCCGTTGCCAGATAGGCCGCCGTTCCGGTGGAGCCGTTATGGTTGCCGGTCAGATAGGCGGGCGTTCCCATTTTCGTTTGGCTGTAATTTCCTGTGGCGGGTACCGCTTCTTTCACGGCGTTCCGTACAAAGACATTCTTCAGCTCATAAGACGCTGCGGAGTATTGCCCGTTGGGGTCGAAAGCGGTTTTGATGCTGCTCACCGATACCCTTGCCACAAGACGGCTCAATGCTGCCGTCATACCTTTGTTTTCACCTGCGCCGAGCGTGAAAGTCGCGCTTTTGCCGCTGTTCTTCACATCCCCGCTCATGGGCAGGCAGTCTTTGGTTTGGGCGTCGGATAGGGCGATGGTTTTCTTCAGAAAGTCGGTCTTGTTCAGCACACCCGCAAAATAGTCGTTCGTGGGAGCATTGGCTACCACCATGCCCGTGCAGTCTTTGGCCGGCGTACAGTTGATGGTTGTGGCGGCGGTTGTGTTTTGGGTCACGGTTTGGATGGCGTTCACCGATCCGTCACTGTTGAAGATGGCAACGGTGAAACGTTTCACGGTGTTTTCCTCGGCCTGCGCGGGCAATGCGCTGCCTGTCGCTTTGGTGTTTGTTCCGTTTCCCGTCAGATGCAGTTCCAGTTGCGCTATGTTTTCCTGCGGCCGGGGTTCTGTCATTCCGTTGTCGTCACCGCCGCATCCGGCGAGCGCAAAAGTGGTGGCTGCCAGCGCCGTCCATAAGTAATTGTTCGTTTTCATATATGCCTGTTTTAATGATTAATATTCGGCTTCTCTTCTCAGGGTTTTCAATGCTTCGTTCGCTTGCTCTATTCCGGCTGCCGCCGCCATGGTAAGATATACTTCCGCCTTGTCGCGGTTTCCTTCCTGCAAGCAGAGTATGCCCATGTTGTTGTATGCCATGGGCAGGGTGGCGAATCTTTCCAGATAGCGGCGGGCCTTTGCCGTTTCGCCTTTGGTGAGGGCTACCGCCGCGGCGTTGATGTTCGCTTCGGGGCTGTCGGGAAACAGGCGGGCTGCCAGGTCGAGCACATCGTTGTACTCCCTGGACCCTTGCGGATAGCTGCTTGCCACTGTAAAGAACTCGTTCAGGTGCAGCGCTTTCCGTTCGCCCGTACGGAACAGCCTCAGGCTTTCCGCCGCATCCGGCGGCCTGCGGGTGTACTCTATTTTGTAGTCCACTCTCATTACTTCGGGGAATATCCTTTCCGCCAGATATTTGTAAGGCTTACCGTCGGCAAGGTTCATCAGCATGCGTTCGCGCCCCTTGTCTATGTCTACATTGTTTATCAGGTCGAGGGCGGCTTCACGGAACATCATGTCGCTTTGCTTTATCAGTGCGGCGATGGAATCCCAATCCTCGGAAATCCAACGGACTTCCAGCGGAGTGCTTGCCGCCAGGCGGTTTTCGCGCAGATACCCTTTCAGGCTCAGCGCACGTACCGGCGCGTTCATCTCGTTCTTTTTCAGATTTCCTATGGGAGCCCCATAACCGGTTATTTCCACTTTGGAAAGCTCCGTTCCGCTTTCCCGTCGGATGTCCTGCAAGGCATTGCGCAGGCGATGATATATCTCGAAGTCCTGCTTCTCTTCGGACAGGTCGCCCAACGGCTTCTCGCCTTTCTCCCGGCTGTCCCGGCCGAAGTAGGGGATGGAGCCTGTTATCGTGCAGAGCGTATCCTTGTCCGGTGCGGGTTCGATGAAATTCACCCAAGACAGGTATTTTCTGTCCGTACCCGTGTCCCAGGCGGAAGCGCGTGCTTTGGGCAGGCTCAGTTTGTCGGCTATCTTGTCTTCATAGACGTTTCCTTGCTTCCCGTGGCAGGCGCACTCCTGCGACCGTATCAGGAGCAAGGCGTTCTTCATCCACTCCTGATAGGGCACTGCCACCCGGTAGTGGAACGAACGCGACACCTTGGCGTCATTTCTTATTACTACCGCAGGTATGGGGGCGGGATGCTTGCTGTCGGCAAATTTCTGTTCCCGTCGGTATACTTTCTGCTTCTCCGTGCCGTTAATCAGGACTGCGGGCAGGTCTTGTTCGTTTTCTCCGCTGATGAGTACGGGTGTCAGAGTCAGCGATTCGTCCGAGGGCATTTTCAGCCCCTCGAAGTCAACGGACAATTCTATGTTCAGATGTCCGTCCGCAAGCGAGAACCGTTGTCCGGTGACGAACATTTCCCCCCGGTAGAATTCCTGTGCGCAGCCGGTGTTGCAACAGAGCGTCAGCGCTGCCAGAGCCAGAGGAATACGGATTAAGTTTTTCATACTTTCAATTTGCTATGTAATTATTCTTGTTACTATTTTATCATATACACCAGCGATACGGCCGCTTTTGTGGGAGCTATGAAGCTCTTGCGCCCGCTTCCCGTCTTTTCTCCGCAGTGCAGGCAGCGGTAACGTTCGTATGCGGTGTGCAGAAATCCTATGCCGAGGCTTGTTTCCAGTCCCCAGTGCGGAGAGAGGATAAAGTGGTAGCCGTACGAGAAGCCCGCGCCCATGACGTTTCCTTCGTATCTGTCGGAGCGCACTCCCTTGAAGAGCCCCAAAGGCAGTTTCATCTTTTCCGCATTGTACACTCCGTACATCAGGTTCACCCCGAAGAAATGCCCGCCATAGGGCTGGCACATCCAATAACGCAGCTCCGGCTGTACAAACCAGTGCTTCCAGCGTTTGTTCTCTCCTGCCGGGAAAGGGTTGTAATGAAATCCGGTTTCCAGCGTAAACCGTTCGGACAGCCTTACTTCCACGCCGAGGTTGGGAGAGGAGAGCATGCCTGTAAGCAAATCGCTTTTCACGGCAATGTTTTGCCCTTCCGTCTTGCAGACGGGGAGCAATAGCAGCATTGCGAGGAGCACCGAGGTCGATATGTAGCTTTTCCTTCTCAACTGTTTTCTCTCCGGCTATAAGTCCGACATGTTTGTTGCTTGCGGGTATGTCCCGCTCACCGGGTGTACTACTCCGGGGTTCTGCGCAGTCGTTCCGTATTGAATGTAGGATTTTTTATAAGATTGCATTTCCATCGGATTATTGTCACCTTTTGGAATGATAAGTCCGGCGGCGGTGAGTTGCGGCAGTAGGGAGCGCCTCGCTTCTTCGGCGGGTATATGCTGTTCCGGGCAGCTATCATAGCTGCCTGCATGGATGTGGTTAAGCTGCGCGATGGCGGCTTGTGTTCGAGGTGTTATCATGTACTGTTTTGTTTGTTTGATTGTTGATATTTGTCCGTTACTTTGTAGGTAACGGAAAACGGTTTTGCGGCTCCTCACAGAAGCGTCTGTCGCATGTATGGCCGGGTTGTATAATCAGCGGGGTTATATAACAGGTGTTTCCCGCTTTCCGTCCGGAAAGGCGGTAAGAGGATTTGTTGCCGTATGGTTCGGGGTTGGTTTGTTTCTGTTTGTTCGCGAGTCGGGCTTTTGCTCCGTTTGTGATAAGATTTTATCTTTTTTGCTTTGTTTTTCAAGTTTTATGGTTACTTTTGCAGTGAAGATACTCTCCGTTACCTACAAAGTAATTCCTTTGTAATATCCTGTATTATAGATATATATCGAAAATCCAAATCTCCGGCTTTAGCACGTCGTGCATCTTTTTACGTAAGCGATTATTTTCTTATTGGTTTTATCCAGCACTTCGTTTTCAAATGGTTTCAGATAGGTTTCCGTCACCTTTACCGATGAATGTCCCAGCGCATTGCTGATGATTCCCACAGCGACTTTCGTGTGAAAAGCCGTTGTCGCCCATGTATGGCGCGCGGTGTGGAATATACACGGCAAAGCAAGCAACAGCGAACAGGTATAGA